>JAESGH010000057.1_pt1 | contig 422242 bp, 432 predicted proteins | sample 9269641 | NCBI WGS metagenome assembly JAESGH01 (sample SAMN14515345, study PRJNA621665) | algae metagenome | isolation source: Phormidium tanganyikae FI6-MK23 and co-occurring heterotrophs from granitic... | place: USA: Fort Irwin, California | collected 1998-05-24 | reverse complement strand
CCGCGGGATGGAGCAGCCCGGTAGCTCGTCAGGCTCATAACCTGAAGGTCGCAGGTTCAAATCCTGCTCCCGCACCCAAACACAACAAACACCCCCGAAGCCCGCGCTTCGGGGGTGTTGCCGTTCCAACCCCCACCCAAACCACAACAGCCTCAAACTCCCCCACGGCACCCGCCTCGACGTAGCCCCAGCCGCCACCAAACCGACCAATCAAGCACCGCCCCCGCCACACAAAGGGTGACGCCGTTCGCATTTTGCGCCCAGTGCGGTCAGCGCCTGATCGAGATCTGCAGATCGCAGGCCGGGATGAACCCTTCTCCTGCGTCGACCGGCTTGCGCCATCGCCCGCCCTTGTCCCAGCTGCTCGCGATCAAGGTCTTGGCGAGCCGGGCTCTACGAGATCGAAACCCTGGAGCAAATGCTGCTCAGGCCGATTTCAACGCCGTTAGACGCGCCACAGCGGCCTTGAGGGCGTCGGGGTTTAGCGGTTTTTGCATGATGTCGTCGGCGCCGAGGGTGCGGGCGGGGCCCAGATAGTTCATGGGCGCCGACATGCCGCCGCCGGATATAGCCAGCACGCGGGGTCCGCTGCGAAGGCGGCGGATTTCCATCAGCGTCTCGAACCCGTCCTTGCTCGGCATCAGCATGTCGAGGATCACCAGATCTACCTCGTGGCTCTGCAGCAGGGCCAACCCCTCGTCTCCGTCGGAAGCGATCAGAACCACATGCCCCGCGTCGGTCAGAAGACCTTCCGTCACCGCACATAGGACCGGATCGTCGTCGATGATGAGAATTCGGGCCATTCGCGTCTCCGAACGTCAGTGATGACGCGCGATCCTGCGTTAAAAAAGGAGCGCCGAAATCGGCGCCGGCCGCCGTCTCAGTGGCGGCTGCGTGGAATCAGAGGCAGGCGGACGCGGGCGGCGAAGCCGGCATCAGGGGCGGTTTCGAACGCCACCGATCCCCCCAGATGATCAGCCAGCCCTTCAATCAGGCCCAGGCCCTCTCCCAGCCGTGAGATGTCGCAGCCCACGCCGGTGTCGCGGACGACCAGGCTGACGCCGTCCGAAGCTTGGGATACGGCGACCGCGACGACGCCGCCCGCGTCGCCGGGAAAGGCGTGACGCAGGGCGTTGGACATCAGTTCGTGCAGGATGATCGCCAGCGGCGTCACGTGGCTGTCGGGCATGATCGAGACCGCGCCGCGGACTTCGATTCGAATCGGCCGACCGTCGCAGCCGCGGCGCCAGAAGGCTGCGGCGTCCTGAAGATATGCGCCGAAATCGACATCGCCGTCTCGCGTGGAGCGCCGGTTGAGCAGTCCGAGCGCGGCAACGATATCGCTCAGCCACGTCAGGTGGCGGCGGCTCTCGGGGTCCGCGACGCTGCGCAGGCGGATGCCGATGATGGCTTGGAGCAACTGCGTGTTGCCGGCCATCCGTCGCTGCAACTCGGCCTCATGAAAATCCGCTTCAGCGGTCATCGGCCCCCCAAAGAAAGAAAAAAACCTCCGGTTTCAATAGCTCAGCTCGAACCAATTCGCCAATAGCGGGTTTCTTCTGTCCGCTGGCCGACACAAGGTGTATGGGCGGCTGGCTGGAGGATTGGGCGCTTTGACTTCACTACCGGACCTGCGGGTCATGATCGTCGAAGACCAGGCCATACTGGCCATGGAGGTCGAGATGGTCCTGACGGACGTCGGCTGCGATGTGGTGGGCTGCGCCATGGACCAGGCCAGCGCCTTCGCCGTGGCGGATCGCGAGCGGCCGGACCTGGCCTTCGTCGACGTCAATCTGCTGGACGGGCTGACGGGGCCGCAGATCGCTCATCGCCTTGTGGAGGATTACGGGGCGGCAGTTGTCTTCCTCACGGCCAATCCCGAGCAGATTCCCGAGGGCTTCGCGGGCGCCCTGGGCGCTGTGTCCAAGCCGTTCGACGAGGCGACCCTGACCGCTGTGGTCGCCTTCGCCCGCCAGTTCATCTTCCACCGCACTGTAGGCGAAGCGCCGCGCCGTTTCCGCCTGGCGCCCTGGCTGCGCACCCCGCCGGCGAACATCGCGCCGCACTGAATCAGCGCCCGCAGGCGAATCCGGGCGTTTCGGGCGGCGAAGCGAGCCCAGGCCCTAGCTGGCGCTGCATGAAGACCACATCACGCCAGCCGTCGAACTTCCAGCCCGCGCCCACGAAGGCGCCGGCCGGGCGAAAGCCGCAGGCCGCGTGCAGGGCCACCGAGCCGGTGTTGGCGCTGTCGCCGATCACGGCCGCCATTTGGCGCAGGCCCAAAGCCTCGCAGCGCGCCATCAGCGCCTCCAGCAGGGCCCGGCCGACGCCGCGTCCCCGGAAGGCCTCGGCGACATAGACCGAATCCTCGACCATGTAGCGATAGGCCGCGCGCAGCCGGAACGGCCCGGCATAGGCGTAGCCCGCGACCGCTCCGTCGATCTCGGCCGTCAGGCAGGGCAGGCCCAGCGCCGTGACCGAGGCCAGGCGCACGCGCATGTCCTCGACCGACGGCGGCGTCAGTTCGAAGGTGCCGGCTCCATGGGCCACGCTGTCGGCGTAGATGGCGGTGATGGCCGAGAGATCGCTCTCGGCCGTCTCGCGGACAATCACGCCTGCTCCCAGCCCTTTTCAACGGCCCAGACCGCGAAGGCGTAGTCGTGGGCGACTTCCTTCAGATAGTCGAAGCGGCCGGAGGCCCCGCCGTGCCCTGCCTCCATGTTGATCTTCAGCAGGACCGGCTTGCCCGAGGTGGTCGCGGGCCGCAGCTTGGCCACCCACTTCTCGGGCTCCCAATAGGTCACGCGCGGATCCGACAGGCCGCCGGTCGCCAGCACGGCGGGATAGGCCTTGGCCTCGACCTGATCATAGGGGCTGTAGGACATCATGTAGTCGTAGGCCTCGGCGTCCTCGATCGGATTGCCCCACTCGGGCCACTCGGGCGGGGTCAGCGGCAAGGAGGTGTCGCTCATGGTGTTGATGACGTCGACGAAGGGCACCTGGCCGATGACGCCGGCCCAGAGCTCGGGCCGCATGTTGTTGACCGCGCCCATCAGCAGGCCGCCGGCCGACCCGCCTTGGGCCACGATATTGCCGGCCCGGCCGTAGCCGCGCTGGATCAGATGCTCGGCTGCGGCGATGAAGTCGGTGAAGGTGTTCTTCTTGGTCATACGCCGGGCGGCCAGGAACCAGCCCCAGCCCTTGTCCGAGCCGCCGCGGATGTGGGCGATGGCGTAGATGAAGCCGCGATCCACCAGCGACAGGCGGCTGGTCGAGAAGCTGGCCGGCATCGGAATGCCGTAGGAGCCGTAGCCGTAAAGCAGAATGGGCGCCGAGCCGTCGACCGGCGTGGACTTGCGGCGCAGCACTGTGACGGGCACCAGCTCTCCATCGGCGGCCGGGGCGTCCAGGCGCTCGACCATATAGTCGGCCGGGTCATGACCCGACGGGACTTCCTGGACCTTCTTCAGCACCCGCTCGCGCGTCGCCATGTCGTAGTCATAGGTCGACGTCGGGGTGGACGGCGAGTTGTAGCCGTAGCGCAGATTGGTGGAGTTGAACTCCGACGACCCCATCAGCGACAGGGCGTAGGCGGGTTCGTCGACGCCGATCTCGTGTTCGGCGCCCGCACGGTCGCGGATGACGATTCGGGTGTTGGCGTCGGCGCGCTCCTGACGGGCCAGATGGCCGGCGGTCAGGCTCATCTCTTCGATAAACCGGCCGGGGCGGTGAGGCACCAGGTCGGTCCAGTTCGCCTTGGCCGGCGTGGCGGTCGGGGCCTCGACGATGCGGAAGTCGATGGCGTCGTCGGCGTTGGTGCGCACCAGCCAGCGGTCGCCCCAGTGATCGGCGTCGTAGCGAACGCCCACAGTGCGTGGTTCGAGCACTACTGGCTCTGCCGTGGGGCTGGCGGCCGCGACATAGCGGACTTCCGAGGTTTCCTGGTTGCCGATCGAGACCAGCACAAAGGCGTCGTCAGACGAGCGGCCCACGCCGATGAACATGCCGTCGTCGGTCTCTTCATAGACAAGGGTGGTCTCGCCGCCGCGCGCGGGACGACGGAAGATCTTGTCGGGACGGCCGTTGTCGTCGCGGTTGGTCCAGAAGAGCCACTGGCTGTCGGGCGAGAAGGCCAGGCTCGCCGACGCGGATTCGATCGGCTCGCCGACCAGTTGGTCGGTCGCCAGGTCCTTGACGAAGATTCGATAGACCTCCGACCCTTGGGCGTCCTCGGCATAGGCGAACAGGGCGTGGTCGGGGCTATACTCCGTGGCGCTGATCCGCGAATAGGCCTTGCCCTCGGCCAAGGCGTTGCCGTCCAGCAGCAGCTGAGGCGAGCCTGACCCGTCGCGAGGGCGGCGCATATAACGCGGGTGCTGATCGCCCGTGCGGTATTCGACGTAATACTCCCACGGACCGTCGGGCGAGGGGACCGAGCTGTCGTCCTCCTTGATGCGGCCCTTCATCTCTTCGAACATCGTCGCCTGCAGCGGCAGGGTCGAGGCCATCATGGCTTCGCGATAGGCGTTCTCCTCAGTCAGGTGCGCCTTGACGTCGGCCTTGATCAGGGTCGGATCGCGCAGCACCGCCTGCCAGTTGTCGTCCTTCATCCACTGGTAGTCGTCGGTGCGGGCGCGGCCGAGCTGTTCGATGCGGACGGGGATCTTCTTGGCCACGGGGGCGACGGGCGTTTGAGGCATTCGGCTTCCGGAAGTCTGGCGGGCGAGAGCGGGGGCGGCGCCGGCCAGGGCGGCGGCGGCGGCGGTCGAAGCGATCAGTTCGCGACGGTTCATGGTGTCAGGTCCCCGAGATGGTCGAGGCGGACCTTGTGCGCCAGTCCCGCGCGCCGTCAAATGAACAAAGCCCGCCGATAGCCGAAACCGTGATGTTTATCGATCAGACGCCCCCGCCTGCCGTCGTCGTCCAGGCTCCGCCGCCTCAGGTCGCGGCCCGCGTCGCCCCGGCGTGGGACCTGACGGTGGGTCTGATCAATGCGACGGTGCAGGTCGATCAGCCGCTGGGCGACGGCACGCGCAAGGTGGGCACGGCCTTTCTGATCAATGCGCCGCGTGCCGACGGCCAGCCCCGCACCGTGCTGGTCACCGCGGCCCATGTGCTGGAGCAGATGCCCTCGGCCGGTTCGCGCATCGGCTGGCGCGTCCAGGGCGCCGATGGCGGCTGGCGCTTCGACGCCAGCCCTTTCGTCATCCGCGACGCGGCCGAGCAGCCGCTGTGGGTGCGTCACCCGGATCGCGACGTGGCGGTGATGGAGATCACCGCGCCCGACGCCTTCGCCCGCGCGGCCATACCCCTGGCCTGGCTGGCGGACCGCAACGCCTTCGAGGATTTCGAGGTCGGGCCGGGCGACGAGCTGCTGTCGCTGGGTTTCCCGCGCGGCCTGTCGGCCAATCGCGCGGGCTTTCCGATCCTGAGGGTCGGGCGGGTGGCGTCCTGGCCGGTCTCGCCGGTCGAGGCGTTTCCGACCTTCCTGCTGGACTTCAAGGTTTTTCCCGGCAACTCCGGCGGGCCGGTGTTCTGGACGGCGAGCGCGCGGCGACGGCCGGACGCGCCCGCGCCCGATCACCCCTTCATAGCAGGCCTTCTGGCCCAGGAGGTGGTGTCGGGCGGCGAGCGCCTGGACCTCGGCGTGGTGGTTCACGCAGAGTACATCCGCGAGGCGATCTCCCTACTGGACGTTACCCCGCCAGCACCTCGGCGCTGATGCGCTGCAGCAGTTCGCCGCCCTGGCCGACTGCGGCCAGCCGGCTGGAGGCGTGACCCAGCACATTGGCGGCATAGACTTCGTACAGGTCCATCCGGCCGCGCAGCCAGGCGTCGTCCGACCCTTGAGCCAGGCTCGCGTTGGCCGCCAGGGCGCCCTTGGCCAGCATCCAGCCGCCGATCACATCGCCCAGCAGCGTCAGATAGGCATCCGCGCCCGCCAGCACGTCGGCGGCGGCGTTCGGATCGGCCTTGCGGTCCAGCAGCCACAGGGTCGCGTCCTCGACCGCCTCGATGGCGGTGGCGAAACGCTCCAGCGGCTTGCCCTCATAGACGCGCGCCAGTTCGACCAGCGTGGCCTTCATCTCGGCGATCAACAGCCGGGCCGACTCGCCGCCGTCCTGGCTCAGCTTGCGGCCGACCAGATCCATGGCCTGGATGCCGTTGGTGCCCTCGTAGATCGGGGCGATGCGGGCGTCGCGGTAGTATTGGGCCGCACCCGTCTCTTCGATGAAGCCCATGCCGCCGTGGATCTGCACGCCCATGGAGGCGACCTCGCAGCCGACATCGGTCGACCAGGCCTTGGCGATGGGGGTGAGCAAGTCCTCGCGACCCTTCCAGCACCGCCGATCCTCTTCGGCGCCCGCGTGGCGAGCCAGGTCGGCGGCGACGCCGGTCGACAGGCAGATGGCGCGCGCGGCGGCCGTCTTGGCCTTCATGACCGCCAGCATGCGACGCACGCCGGGATGGTCGATGATCGGGGTGTTGGCCTGGCCGGTCCAGACGCTGCGGCCCTGGCGACGCTCCAGCGCATAGGCCAGGGCGTGCTGATAGGCCCGCTCGGCGATGCCGACGCCCTCCATGCCCACGGCCAGGCGCGCGGCGTTCATCATGACGAACATGTGCGACAGGCCCTCGTTGGGCCGGCCGACCAGTTCGGCGGTGGCGCCTTCGTAGCTCATGACGCAGGTCGGCGAGGCGTGGATGCCCAGCTTGTGCTCGACGCCGACGGGGCGGAAGGCGTTGCGGTCGCCCAGCGTCCCGTCCGACTTCACCGCGAACTTCGAGGCCAGGAACAGGCTGATGCCCTTGGGGCCGGGCGGCGCGTCGGGCAGGCGGGCCAGCACCATGTGGACGATGTTGTCGGTCGCGTCGTGGTCGCCCCAGGTGATGAAGATCTTCTGGCCGTTCAGGGCGTAGGTTCCGTCCCCGTTCGGCGTGGCCGTGGCGGTCAGCGCGCCCAGGTCCGAGCCGGCGTGCGGCTCGGTCAGCACCATGGCTCCGGTCCATTCGCCCGACACAAGCTTCGGCAGATATGCAGTCTTCTGGTGCTCGGTCCCGTGCGCCTCCAGCGCCTCGATGGCCGCCAGCGACAGCATGGGGCACAGGCCGAACGCCATGTTGGCGCTGTGCACCGTCTCATAGGCCGCGAGTTCGAGCGCCTTGGGCAAGGCCTGGCCGCCGGCCTCGGCCGAGGCGGTCAGGCCTGTCCAGCCGCCTTGCGCAAACTGGCGATAGGCGTCGGCGAAACCGGGCGCGGCGGTCACGGCGCCGTTGGCGTATTTCGAGCCGGCCTGATCGCCTGGCCGATTCAGCGGCGCCAGCACCTGCTCCGAGAACTGTGCTGCCGCCTCGATCACGGCGCCGGCGACTTCTGCGTCGAAGTCTGGAAAAGCGCCCGTCTCGGTCAGGGCGTCGCCGCCGGCGACGAACCGCAGGGTGAAGGCCAAGTCTCGAACAGGGGCGCGATAGGTCATGAGCCGTCTCCTGGAAACGCTTTGGCGCTTCTTGCGACGATGCCGTGACGGCAGGCAAGAGGCGAGGTCGCCGCGGACGCATCAACGCTTGGCCTGGCGGCCCCGCTGGGCCAAGCTGGACGGCGAAAAGGGGAGTGGCTGATGGCCGAACCGCGCAATCGCTATTCGACAGTCTCGCTGACGCTGCACTGGCTGATCGCCGTGCTGGTGGTGGTGCAGATCTTTCTGGTCAGCGACGCCAACACCGATGGCCCGAACGCGGGCTTCTGGATCGGCCTGCACAAGTCGACGGGGCTGAGCATTCTGGTGCTGACCCTGGTCCGGCTGGGCTGGCGCATCGCCAATCCGGCCATCGCCCTGCCGGCGGATCAGCCGAAGTGGCAGCGGGTCCTGGCGCGTGCGACCCATGTGCTGTTCTACGTTGTCCTGTTGGCGCTGCCGCTTACCGGCTGGCTGGCGTCCTCTGCGGCGGGCCGCGACATCGCCTGGTACGGCCTGTTTCAATGGCCGCTGCTGCCGATCGGCGGCGGGCGCGAAACGGCGGGGCAGCTGATGGATATCCACCGCGCCCTGCCCAAACTGCTGTACGTCCTTTTGGCGCTTCACGTGCTGGGTGCGCTGAAGCATCAATTCATCAACCGCGACAACGTGCTGCATCGGATGATGCCCTTCATCCCGCGCCGGCCGTGACTTCCGATACGCCGGAGGCGGCGGCGCGGGCGCTAGCCGAGGGGCGGCTGATCCTGCTGCCGACAGAGACGGTCTACGGCCTGGGCGCCGACGCATCTGACCCCAGAGCCGTCGCGGCCGTGTTCGAGGCCAAGGGTCGGCCGCGCTTCAATCCTCTGATCGCGCATGTCGCCGATGCGGCGGCGGCGGAGCGGATCGCCATCTTCGACGCTCCGGCCCGCATCTTGGCGGACGCCTTCTGGCCTGGGCCGCTGACGCTGGTGCTGCCGGTCAGGGACCGCGACCAGGTCTGCGACCTGGCCCGCGCGGGCTTGGACAGCGTCGCGGTGCGCGTGCCTGGCCATGGCAAGGCGCGCGCGGTGCTCTCGGCGTTCGACGGAGCGGTGGTTGCACCTTCTGCGAACCGCTCCGGCCGGCCCAGTCCGACGACCTTTTCAGACGCGGTGGAGGAAACCGGCTTCGCCGTCGCGGCGGCCGTGGACGGCGGCGACTGCGCCGTAGGGGTCGAGAGCACGGTGGTGTCGGTGATGGACGGGCAAGTCAGCCTGCTGCGGCCTGGCGCCATTACGCGCCATGAGATCGAGGCGCTGGTCGGGCGGTTGAACGACAGTGTCGAGGGCCGTAGGTCGCCGGGGCGGCTGACGACCCACTACGCGCCGGATGCGCCTGTGCGGATAAACGCCACGGCCGCGGCTCCAGGCGAAATTCTGCTCGGGTTCGGTCCCGTGCAGGGCGAGCCCTGTTTTGCGCTGAGCCTCGATGACGACCTGCGCGAGGCTGCGGCCAACTTGTTTCGTCGGTTTCGCGAGGCGGACCGCAGGCGGCCGGCCGGCATAGCCGTCGCCCCAATCCCATCCGAGGGTCTGGGCGAGGCGATCAATGATCGGCTGAAGCGCGCGGCGGGTTTTGTCGGTTAGGGCTGGACGGCGCGGGCCGTCGGGGCGGCAGGCGGCGCGCAGCCCTGCTGCTGGCCCATGCCCTTCAGGTAGGCACGGCGGGTGAGCCCTGCGCGATAGGCGCGCTCGACCTCCTGGCTGTGCGCATGAGCACCCGTGAGGCGCCGGACCCAGCTGCGGAAGGGGATGAAGTCGGTCGTGGTGTCGCGCACCAGGCCCAGCGCGGCGTCGGCGGCCTGCTCGTCGGTGCGTGATCCGTCCGGCGCCAGGCCGGAGTCGAGGTCGGGGCCCAGCGCCTCGTCCAGCTTTGTGATTTCGGCGGCGATGGCGGCGCACCCGGTCATGCCGGCGATGCCGTAGGGCCGGTAGCGCGCCTCGATCAGCGTTTCGGGCACCTCGGCGCGACGCAGGTTCAGGTCTTCGAGCGGGGCGGCCACGGCGTCGCCGACCCCGCCCTGAAAGCGTTCGGTTCCATGCTGCAGGGACATGCCGCCGCCGCAGGAGGCGAGCGGGACGGCGAGGGCGGTGATGACGGCGTAATGGTGAAGCTTCATGCCCCCATAGCGCAAACGTCCGCCGCCGGTTCCCTCACCGAAGGCGCGGCTATTCCGCCGTCCAGCCGCCGTCGATGGAGAAGCTGGCCCCATTGGCCGAGGCGCCGAGGTCGCTGACCAGATACAGGAACAGTCCCGCCAGTTCGTCGGTCGTGACGAACCGCTTGGTCGGCTGCTTCTTCAGGATGACCTCGTCGATCACCCGATCCTTGGAGATGCCGTGGGTGCGCGCCTGATCGGCGATCTGCATCTGAACGATCGGCGTCTCGACGAAGCCGGGGCAGATGGCGTTGCAGGTGATGTTCTCGCGCGCCAGCTCCAGCGCCACGGTCTTGGTCAGGCCGATCACGCCGTGCTTGGCCGCGACGTAGGCCGACTTGAACGGGCTGGCGACCAGGCCGTGGGCGGAGGCGATGTTGACGATCCGTCCGCGCCCTTGCGCCTTCATGATCGGCACCGCCGCGCGGGTGGCGTAGAAGGCCGACGACAGGTTGACGGCGATGATCTGCTCCCACTTGTCGGTGGGAAATTTCTCGATCGCCTCGACGTGCTGGACGCCGGCGTTGTTCACCAGGATGTCCAGGCGGCCCAGATCGTGTTTGGCGAAGGCGACCATGTCGGCCACCTCGTCGCCCTTGCGCATGTCGGCTCCGTGATAGCGGACGCGCACGCCGTTGGCGGCCTCCATCTCGGCGCGTGTGCGCTCGATCTCGGAGGGATCGCCCAGACCGTTCAGCACGACATCGCCGCCACGCGCCGCGACCGCGCGCGCCAGGCCCAGGCCGATGCCCGAGGTCGAGCCCGAGATCACGGCTACCTGGCCCTTCAATTCGCCGACGCCTCGGAAGGCGGTGTTGTCACCATCGGCGGCGTCGCCGCGCTTGGGCCACTGGAACATTTGCTGCATCCACCCTTGTCTTTATCGTCAGCCCGTTCAGCCTAGCCGCAAGCAGCGGCCTTGGCGACGGGTCGAAATCAGTTATTTCCCGACCTGGTGAATATCCAGTCGGCCTCGGTCGAAGAGGCCTTGTCGAAGCGGTACCCGTCACGGTCGAAGTCTTTCAGATCCTCGGCGCGCTCCAGGCGGTTCTCGATGGCGTAGCGCGCCATGGCGCCGCGTGCCTTCTTGGCGAAGAAGGAGATGATCCGGCTTTCACCGTCGCGGACTTCCCGGAACTGGGGCGTGACGACGGGAAGTTTCAGCGCCTTGGCGTCGACCGCGCCGAAGTATTCCTGACTGGCCAGATTCACCAGGGTGGGGTCGTCATGGCCTTCGACGTCGGCATTCAACTGTTCCGAGATGCGCTCGCCCCAGAAGTCATAAAGGGTCGCGCCGCGGCGGGTTTTCAGGCGCGTGCCCATCTCCAGCCGATAGGGCTGGATGCGGTCCAGGGGCCGCAGCACGCCGTAAAGGCCCGACAGGATGCGCAGGTGGCCCTGAGCGAACCGCATCGCCTCGCCGTCCAGCGAGCGGGCGTCCAGGCCTTGATAGACGTCGCCGGCGAAGGCCAGGGCCGCCTGAAGTCCCAGACCGGGGCTGTCCGTATCGAAGGCCTTGAAGCGGGCCTGGTTCAGCTTGGCGAGATCGTCGGACAAGTGCATCAGCCGCCGCAGGTCTGCCTGCGTCTGACGCCGGGCCGTGCGCACCAGGCTGGCGGCGTCGTCCATCAGGCGCGCCTGGGTGGCGGGCAGGGCGGTCTTGGGCTCGGCGAAGTCCAGCCGCTTGGCTGGGGACAGGACGATCAGCAACACAGCTCTCCGGTAAAGGTCGCGTCCAGATAGGGCGCCTCGCCGGCGATTTGAACCGCAGGCCTCAGAACAGGACGGCCGGGTTCATGATGCGCTTGGGATCCAGGGCTTGCCGGATCGCCCGCATGGTTTCGATCTCGACGGCTGACTTGTAGCGTCGCGCCTCGTCCGTTTTGAGCCGGCCCAGGCCGTGCTCGGCCGAGATGGACCCGCTGTGGCGAGCGACGATGTCGTGCACGATCCGCGACCCTTCGGCCCAGCGCGACAGAAACGCGGCGACCTCCTCGCCGGCCGGCGCCAGCACGTCGAAATGCAGGTTGCCGTCGCCGACATGACCGAAGGCGGAGATGCGCGCGCCGGGATGGAAGCGTTCCACCGCCGCTGTGGCTTCATCCAGGAAGGCCGCGATCTGCGACACGGGCACCGACACATCGTGTTTCCATCCTCCGCCTTCGGGCTTGAGCGCGGCGGACTGTTCCTCTCGCAGCTTCCAGAAGGCCACGCGCTGCGCGTCATTCTGTGCGATGGCCGCGTCGGTGATGAGGCCTTGGTCGAAGGCGTCGGACAGCAGGCGTTCAAGCGCGCGCTCGGCGGCTCCGGGCTCGCCGGACGCCAGTTCGATCAGCACGCTCCACTCCGGCGTGGTCTCCAGCGGCTCGCGCACGCCGGGAATGTGACGCACGGCCAGGGCGACGCCCAGCCGCTTCATCAGCTCGAAGGCCTCCACTCCACCGCCCGTCTCGGCCTTGGCGCGGGCCAGCAGGGTGATGGACGCGGCGGCGTCACGGAGGCCCACGACGGCGGTCGCCCGGCTGCGCATGATCGTAAACAGCTTAAGCGTGGCTGCGGTGACGACGCCCAAGGTGCCTTCGGCGCCGATCAGCAGCTGTTTGAGGTCGTAGCCGGTGTTGTCTTTGCGCAGCCGCTTTAGCCCGTGGAAGATTTCGCCGCTGGGCAGCACGGCCTCCAGGCCCAGCACCAGATCGCGCATCACGCCGTACCGCAGTACCTGCGTGCCACCGGCGTTGGTCGAGATCACGCCGCCGATCGTGGCCGTGCCTTCGGCCGCCAGGCTGAGCGGGAAGCGGCGGTCCGCAGCGGCCGCGGCCTGTTGCGCCTCCAGCAGGGTCACGCCGGCCTCGACCGTCATGGCGTCGTCCAGCGGACTGACGTCGCGCACGGTCCGCATGCGCCGCATCGACAGCAGCACCTCACCATGGGGAATTTGACCGCCCACCAGACCCGTGCCGCCGCCCTGCGGGGTGATGGCCAGTCCATGGTCAGCGCAGATCCGCACGGCCTGGGCCGTCTGTTCGGTCGAGCGCGGGGTCAACATCAGCGGGGTGTTGCCGTTCCAGCGCCCACGCCATTCGGTCAGCCAAGGTGCGATCTCGGCCGGATCGTCGGTCCAGCCGCCGTCGCCGAGGGCGGATTTCAGAGCGGCGATCGCGGCGGGGGAGGGCGGCGTCATGGAACGGGTTCTCGCAAAAGCCAGTGCACGGCGAAAGCGGAAAGCTGGTGCACGGCGAAAGCGGAAAGCTATGGTGGGGCATGAACTCCGGTCCGTCGCACGTCATCGCACCAGTACCAGCCGCCGGCGTGGTGTGCCTGCGCGGCGACGAGGTGCTGCTGATTCGGCGCGGACAGCCGCCGCGACTGGGCGAGTGGAGCCTGCCCGGCGGCCGGATCGAGCCGGGCGAGCGGGCCGCCGACGCCGCTCTGCGCGAACTGGGCGAAGAAACCGGCGTGCAGGCCGATCTCGTGGGCCTCATCGATGTGGTCGACGGCCTGTTTCCAGACGTCGGCCGCCACTATGTGCTGATCGACTACCTGGCGCTCTGGCGGTCGGGACAGCCCGTGGCCGGCGACGACGCGGCCGAGGCGGCGTTTCATCCGATCGAAGCCATCGACGGACTTGTCGGCTGGGAGGAAACGCGTCGGATAATCCATGCCGGCGCGGCCATGGCGGGCCGGCTCTAGATTACGGCGTTGTCATCGTCGCAGGATGCGGTTTTCGTGGTCTTTGATCAGGCTTGCCCCTAAGCTTCGGCTATCGAGGGAGGCTGACTGAATGACCTGGTTTCTGATTGCGCTCGCCATTTTGGGCGTGGGCTTTGTGTTCAGCGTAGTGAAGATCGTGCCGCAGGGCCGAGAGTTCACCGTCGAACGCTTCGGCAAGTACACCAAGACCCTGACGCCCGGCATCCACATCCTGACGCCCTTCGTCGAGAAGGTCGGCCGTCGGATGAACATGATGGAGCAGGTTCTGGACGTGCCCCAGCAGGAGGTCATCACCAAGGACAACGCCATGGTGAAGGTCGACGCCATCGTGTTCATCCAGGTGATGAGCGCATCGGCCGCCGCCTATCGCGTCGAAAACCTGCCCTATGCCATCACTCAGCTGTGCTCGACCAATCTGCGGACCGTGGTCGGCTCGATGGACCTGGATGAAGTCCTGTTCCAGCGCGACAACATCAACTCCCGCCTGCTGACCGTGATCGATGCGGCGACCGAGCCGTGGGGCGTCAAGGTCAACCGGATCGAGATCAAGGACCTGACCCCGCCGGTCGACATCACCAACGCCATGGCCCGCCAGATGAAGGCCGAGCGCGAACGCCGCGCCGTCATCACCGAGGCCGAGGGTGAGAAACAGGCCGCCATCGCGCGCGCCGAGGGCGCCAAACAGGCCGCCATCCTCGAAGCCGAGGGCCGCCGCGAAGCCGCTTTCCGGGACGCCGAGGCCCGCGAACGCGAGGCTGAAGCCGAAGCCAAGGCGACCGCCATGGTGTCCGAGGCGATCGCTCGCGGCGACGTCAACGCCATCAACTACTTCGTCGCCCAGAAATATGTCGAAGCCTTCGCCGAACTGGCGCGCAACCCGACGGCCAAGACGGTCATCGTGCCGGCGGAGATGTCCGGTCTGGTCGGCACCATCGCCGGTCTGGGCGAACTGGTCGGTCTGGCCAAGGAGCAACAGCAAGGCCGCACCGAAACGCGCGCCTCCACGCGTCCCGCAGCGCCGTTGACGCCCGCATCGGCGCCCCCGGCCCAGCCGCGCCCGCCTCGCAATACCGGCGGGTCGGTTCCCCCCACCAGCTAAGGACGAAGGCGTCAGATCATGGATCCGGTTCTTTCCATCTACGCCGCCCAGCCATTCTGGATCTGGCTGGGCCTGGGCGTCTTCCTGCTGGCGATCGAGGCGGCCTTCACGACCGAATGGCTGCTGTGGCCGGCGGTGTCGGCCGGCGTGCTGGCGCTGCTGACTGCGTTGGGCGTCCGCTGGGGCTTCGGCGTCGAACTGATCATCTTCGCCGTGCTGACGGTGGTCACGACCCTGGCGTCCAGGCGGCTGGTCAAACGTGTCAATCCGGCCGAGGTCCCGGACATCAACGACCGCAACAGCCGCCTTGTCGGCCAGCGAGCCCGGGTGACCGAGGCCTTCGTGGGGGGGCGCGGCCGTGTCTTCGTTTCGGGCGCGGAGTGGGCCGCGGAGGTCGAGGGCGCTGCGCCGCTGGCCGGCGAAGACGTCATCATCGACGGCGTGATCGACGGCGGCCGGCTCAGGGTGCGGACCTCGGTCTGACTTGCTTCTAGCGCGGCGCGCCGAGTTCGGTCACGCCGCGATTGGCCAACCCGTCGGCCCGTTCGTTCAAAGCGTGGCCTGCGTGGCCCTTCACCCAGTGCCATTTGACGTCGTGTCGCGCCCGCGCCGCATCCAGTCGCCGCCATAGGTCATCGTTCTTAACCGGCTTCTTGTCGGCCGTTCTCCAGCCGCGCGCCTTCCAGCCGTGGATCCACTCGTTGATCCCCTGCATGACGTATTTGCTGTCGGTGTGGAGGTCGACGCGGCACGGGCGGGTCAGGGCTTCCAGAGCCATGATGGCGGCCATCAGCTCCATGCGGTTGTTGGTGGTCAGCGGCTCGCCGCCCCACAACTCCTTCTCGCGGCCCTGGCCCGCCTGGAGGATCGCGCCCCAGCCGCCCGGGCCGGGGTTGCCCTTGCAGGCGCCATCGGTGTGGATGATCACGTGACTCATGGGCGCGGCCTTACAGCTTCCCTTGGCGCGCCGCCATCTGTCGGCCTATATGAGCCCCTAATCATTGAGACGGGCGGACGTCGCCCCCTTCAGGAGTATTCGCCGTGGGCGCCATGAGCATCTGGCATTGGGTCATCGTGATTGCGGTCATCGCCCTGCTGTTCGGCGGGCGAGGCAAGCTGTCCGGCCTGATGGGCGACGCCGCCAAGGGCATCAAGGCGTTCAAGGAAGGCCTGAAGGACGATGACAAGGGTCCGAGCGAGGGCGTTAGTTCGCTGCCCCGCACCGAGGCCGAAAAGGAAGAGCTGAAGCGCTGACCGCCTTCGCCTTCGAAAGATACTGACGCATGGGTGGCCTGGGCCCCGGCATAGGCGGGATGGAGATCCTCGTCATCGGACTGATCGCCCTGCTGGTGGTCGGGCCGAAGGATCTGCCTGTTCTGATGCGACGCATCGGCAAGATCATGGGCAGGGCGCGCGCCATGGCCAACGACTTCCGCGCCAGCTTCGACGAAATGGCGCGCCAGTCCGAACTGGACGAACTGCGCAAGGAGGTCGAGGCGCTGCGGACGGGTCAGGGGATGCATCCGTTGGGCGCGGACGCCGAGAAGGCCTTCCGCGACATCCGCGACGACCTGAACAAGCCGCTGGATGCGCCCGCCCCTCAGCCGATGCTGACCGGACCCGAGGAATGGCCCGACATGCCGGCCGCCGAGCTCGTGCCTGAAGCGCCGCCTGAATCCGCCGTGGCCGCTCCGCCCAAGCCCGCCGCCAAGCCGGGCAAGAAGGCGGCAAGCAAATCCGGCGCCCAGCCCAAGCCCAGAACCCCCAAGGCGGCAGGCGCCAAGCCCGCCGCGCGCAAGACGCCGGCCCGGCCGGCCAAGGCCAGGCCATGAGCGCCGCTGATCGCGACGAGGATGAAATCGAGGCGTCGCGCGCGCCTCTGATGGATCACCTGATCGAGCTGAGAAACCGGCTGCTGATCTGCGTCATCGCCTTCGTCGCCGGCTTCATTCTGTGCTTCGCCTTTTCGGAGCCGCTGTACATCTTTCTGGTGAAACCGTTCGCGGCGGCCGCGGCCTTCCATGCGGCGACCGTGCCGGGCGTGCATGTGTCGCCCTTCGACCTGATCGCCGGGACGATGGGCCTGCGCCCGTTGCCCAACGTCGATGGCCAGACGGTCAATCTGATCTACACGGCGCCGCTGGAAATTCTCTTCACCAAGATGAAGCTGGCGGCCTTTGGGGCCGTCATAGTGGTGTTTCCGGTGCTCGCCTGGCAGCTGTATCGCTTTGTCGCGCCCGGCCTGTACCGAAACGAGAAGGGCGCCTTCCTGCCGTTCCTGTTCGCGGCGCCGCTGCTGTTCCTGCTGGGGGCGGCGCTCGTCTATTTCGTCATGCTGCCGTTCGTCATGTGGTTCTCGCTGAGCCAGGGCATCAATCAGGACGGCGTGACGGCGGCCCTGCTGCCCAAGGTGTCGGAATACATGAGCCTGGTGACGGCGCTCATCCTGTCGTTCGGCCTTTGCTTCCAGCTGCCTGTGGTCATGACGCTGCTGGGCCTGGCGGGGATGATTTCGTCCAAGCTGATGGCCGAGGGGCGTCGCTACGCCATCGTGGCGGTGGTCATCCTGGCCGCCATCGTCACGCCGCCCGACCCCATCAGCCAGCTGATGCTCGCCGTTCCACTGGTGCTGCTCTACGAGCTCTCGATCTGGTGCGTCCGCATCATCGAACTTCGCCGCAAGAAGCGTGACGAGGCGGACGGCCTGACGGCCTGATGCTCCATCCAGGGCGCAAGACAAAGGGCCGGCGGATCGCTCCGCCGGCCCTTCTTCTTGTTCGGCCGCCGTCGATCAGCAGCTGTAGTACATGTCGAACTCGACCGGGTGGGGGTGCAGCTGCAGCCGGGCCACTTCTTCCTGCTTCAGGGCGATGTAGGCGTCGATGAAGTCGTCATCCATGACGCCGCCCTTCTTGAGGAAGGCGCGGTCGGCATCGAGCGCCTCCAGCGCCTCCTTCAGCGAACCGGCGACCTCGGGGATCGAGCCACGCTCTTCCGGCGGCAGATCGTAGAGGTTCTTGTCGGCCGGCGCGCCCGGATCGATGCGGTTCTCGATGCCGTCCAGGCCGGCCATCAGCAGCGCCACGAATGTCAGATAGGGGTTGCCCATCGGATCGGGGAAACGGGCTTCGATGCGCTTGGCCTTGGGCGAGGACACCCACGGGATGCGGATCGAGGCCGAACGGTTGCGGGCCGAATAGGCCAGCTTCACCGGCGCTTCGTAGCCGGGGACCAGGCGCTTGTAGGAGTTGGTGGTCGAGTTGGCGAAGGCGTTGATGGCCTTGGCGTGCTTGATGATGCCGCCGATGTACCACAGGCACATGTCCGACAGGCCCGAGTATTTGTCGCCCGCGAACAGAGGCTTGCCGTCACGCCAGATGGACTGGTGCACGTGCATGCCCGAGCCGTTGTCGGCGAACATCGGCTTGGCCATGAAGGTCGCCGACTTGCCGTAGGCGTGGGCCACGTTGTGGATCACGTACTTATACAGCTGCAGCCGGTCGGCCATGGTCAGCAGGTCCGAGAATTTCAGGCCGAGTTCGTGCTGGGCCGGCGCCACCTCGTGGTGGTGCTTCTCGGGATCCAGGCCCAGCTCCTTCATGACGCTGAGCATTTCGCCGCGCAGGTCCTGGCCTGAATCGACCGGATTGACGGGGAAGTAGCCGCCCTTGGCGCCGGGGCGGTGGCCCAGGTTGCCCTCGGCGTATTCCGAACCGGTGTTGGCTGGCAGTTCGACGGAGTCGAAGCTGTAGCCGGTGTCATGGGCCGCGGTGGACCAGCGCACGTCGTCGAAGACGAAGAACTCGGCCTCGGGACCAAAGAAGACCTGATCGCCCACGCCCGACGACTGGACATAGGCCAGGGCCTTCTTGGCCATGGAGCGGCTGTCGCGGTTGTAGGGCTCGCCCGTGTCGGGGTTCAGCACGTCGCAGAACAGGAACAGCGTCGTCTGCTGATAGAACGGATCGATCCACGCGGTCGACAGGTCCGGCTTCAGCAGCATGTCGGACTCGTTGATCGCCTTCCAGCCGGCGATGGACGAGCCGTCGAACATCGTGCCTTCCTCGAGGAATTCCTCGTCGACCAGGTCGATGTCGAAGGTGACGTGCTGAAGCTTGCCGCGCGTGTCGGTGAAGCGAAGGTCGACGTACTGGACGTCCTTGTCCGCAATATCCTTGAGGATGGCCTTGGCGCTCATGTCTCGCAGGGTCCTTTTCTTGGTCTTGTCAGGCGTGGGGGAGGGGGAGGGGGAGGTGAACGAAAACGGCCGTCGCGAGGGACGGCCGTAGGCAGAGATCAGATGGCTTGCGGGCCAGTTTCTCCGGTGCGGATGCGGATGACGTCTTCGATCGAAGAGACGAAAATCTTGCCGTCGCCGATCTTGCCGGTGCGGGCGGCCGTCTGGATGGCCTCGACCACGGATGCGACCATGTCGTCGGGAACCACGACCTCGATCTTCATCTTGGGAAGGAAGTCGATCACGTATTCGGCCCCGCGATAGAGCTCCGAATGGCCCTTCTGGCGCCCATAGCCCTTGGCTTCGATGACGGTCATGCCTTGCACGCCGGCGTCCTGGAGCGCTTCCTTCACTTCATCCAGCTTGAACGGCTTGATGACGGCTTCAATCTTCTTCATGGCGGTCCCGTTGCGTGGCCGCTGCGGCCTGACGCTCGGGCGCTAAAGGGACAGTGCATTGCAGCATAAGGCAAGGGTCTTTTCGATTTTCGTCCCCAGCTGGAGTGACAGATGAAGGCCGAGGTCAACGCCCCTGCCGTGTGGCTGGAGAAATTTCCATGGCCGGGGGACGGCACGCACAAGCACAGCCGAGGGCGGCTGGGCGTCGTCTCGGGTCGGGCCGGCCACACAGGCGCCGCCCGTCTGGCGGCCCGAGCAGGACTCAGGGTCGGCGCGGGGCTGGTGAAGGTGCTGTGCCCGAGTGACGCCGTGGCGGTGCTGGGCGCGGCGCTCGAGGCGGTTATGATCCAGCCGTTCGACGACCCGGAGGATTTGCGTGAGGCGGCGCAGCCCATGGACTCCGTCGTCATCGGACCCGCCGCCGGACTGGGCCGCGCCACCGAGGACAATCTGCAGGCGCTGGCTCGAACCGGCGCCGTGCTGATCGCCGACGCCGACGCGCTGAGCGTGTTCGCGGGCCGCTCTGTGGATCTGTTCGCCGTGCTGGATCACGACGATGTGCTGACCCCGCACGAGGGCGAGTTCGAGCGCCTGTTCCCGGGTCTGCTTCAGAAGGGGCGCGAGGCCGCCGCCGCCGCGGCCGCCGAGCGCGCCAACGCTGTCGTTGTGCTGAAGGGGGCGCGCACAGTCATCGCCGCGCCGGATGGACGGTTGAGGGTCAATCCTAATGGTTCGCCCTGGCTGGCGACTGCGGGGACGGGCGACGTCCTGGCCGGCATGATCGGCGGGCTGGCGGCCCAGCGCATGAACAGTTTCGACGCGGCGTCGGCCGCCGTCTGGATGCATGCCGAGGCGGCGCGCGCCTTCGGACCTGGGCTGATTTCCGAGGACATCCCGGATCGTCTGCCTGGTGTTTTGGCGGAGCTGTTTAAGGGCTAAAGGCCCGCGTTCATCCGATTGGCGCCAGCCGCGGCGGGTTCCTGGCGAGCACCACGTTGCATGGTGGCGGGAGATCGGCCATCGCCGAGACTTGGCGTTCGCTCAGCGCGCCGCCCGCCTCGATTACCCAGAAGCGGAAGCCCAAGGACGACAGCCAGTTCGCGAGCTCGGCGACGGAGCCTCGCGAGCCCATCTGGATCGTGTCCCATTCGATGCACAGCTGGATGTCGGGATTGGCCGCCAGCAATCCCTCCGCCCCCCTCAGAATTGCCGGTTCGCTGCCCTCTGCATCCGTTCGTATCAGGTCGACGCGTCCTAGACCGAGGTCATCCAGACGCACCGCCTCGACGTCCAGTGTTTCACCGTCGTCGTAGGCCGAAAGATCGTTCCACGGATCCACGTATCCGCCGCCCGAGTTGGTGCGGGAGATGACGAAGGCAAGCGATCCGGCTCGATCCGACGCGGCCTTCTGTACGATGGAGACGCGGTCCAGAAAGCCGTTGAACTGAGCCGAGCGGCGCACCATCGCAGCCAGGCGCGGGTTGGCTTCCAGCGCCGTGACATGCCCCGTCGGGCCCGCCAGATCGGCCATGTCCATCGTATAGTAGCCCAGGTTTGCGCCGACCTCGACGATGCGCATTCCCGGGCGCACCAGCCTGCGGACGACCTTCTGGATATCCACCTCCCACGCACCGAAGGCGATCAAGACGGCGCTTACATGCTCATCCTGCGGGTCGACGTAGAGAAAACGCCCGTCACGAAGCTGTTTCAGCGCAAGATCTGGGCCGAGGTAGAAATAGTCCTGCCTCGCGGTTCTAGAAGGGGGCGGGGGCGGCGCCCCGGTCACATGCCGACGCAGACGAGCCAGGCGACGACGAAGGGACGGAGCTTCTGGCATGCGGTGGGCGGACTTCCGGTTGGAGCAGTTGCTTTGGCGCGCAGACTAGGGCGCGCGCTGGATGATCAGGCCGATCGACGTCACGCCATAGCCTTCCAGCGCCATCTTGAGGTGCGGATCCACGCGGTAGGGGGGCAGGTCGTAGAACTGGTCGACAGGGCCTTCGCCTTCTACAATTCGAAGCGGCGCGACGCGGTGGCCCCGTGCGGACAGGCGTTCGATCAGACCTTCCAGATCGACCTGGCGGAACAGCACCGTCCCGACATTGTCCACCGTCTGCACGTTCGAAGTCAGGTTGAATTCGGTGGTGTGAACCGCCCAGCCTCCTGGCTTGAGGCAGGCGATCGAGCGCTCGATGAAATCCAGACCATGCTGGATGGAGCCCAGATGCTCCAGTGCGCAGGCCGACCAACAGAAGTCGAAATCGGTCAGATCGTCCGGCACTGCATTCATGTCGACTTCGCGGTAGGCGACGTTGCGGTCGAACACGTCGTCGGGGCAGAGGCCGGGCCGGCGCAGCGGGCCCAGGCCGCCTTCGGAGTGTTGATTGGTCAGCGTCCAGCCCTTGGCCGCGGCAAGTTCCACGCCGATGTCGGTGGCCACGATCTGACAGCCCTCTGAAGCGAAATAGGCCGTCAGAGGCTCCACCCCGACGCCAAATCCCAGGCCGCGGGCGCCAGGCCGGATGGCGCCGCGCTCGAACAGGGTCTGGGTGATGAAAACGAACTCCCACAGCTTGCGGTGATAGCGCAGCACCTCGCCCAGATGCGCGGTCCAGTAGCTGAACCACGGCTGTTCAAAATGGCTCTGGATGCAGGTGGTCGAAAAGGGAAACGCCTTGGCCGCCGGCTTGCCTGGCGTCAGAGGCGGTCGATCCTTCCATTCCGCCAGCGGCGGGACGGCCATATGACCCAGCGCCAGCCGAGTCTCGCGCCCATGCAGCTCGACCAGTTGCGTCAGCGTCGCAATCTGTCGTTCCAGCACTTCGATCCGTGACGGCACGCCCGCCAGACGCCGCATCAGGCGCCATGTCTGCTGAACGCGCTTGCGGATCGGACCCAGGAACGAAGACAAACGCGCAACCTTCTTGATGACGATGGTAGGCCCGGAGGGACTCGAACCCCCAACCAGACCGTTATGAGCGGTCGGCTCTAACCATTGAGCTACGGGCCCCCGTCGACGGGGATGCACGGCCTAGCAGGCCCCGTCGCGCCCGAAAAGCGCCTTTGAGTTTTCAAGCTTGTCACACGGATGAACGGAACCTGCACCGCAGGATGGCGCGTTTGTTCAGGCGCGCCCCTGCATAGGCGGCTTGTCGAGACGACGTCGCGTCCGATCACTCCAGGAGTTTCTTCATGACCCGCACCCTCGTCGCCCTGTCGCTGGGAGGCCTGATGATGGCCGCCGCGGCCCCCGCTTTGGCGCAGAGCCAGCCCGGCGGCGGCGCCCCCCTGACGATCCAGGCGGTGACCGACCGCCCGTCGCTGAACCTGTCTGCCTATGGCGAGGTGAAGGTGCAGCCCGACATGGCCTCGATCAACTTTGGCGTCGTCACTGAAGCCGCCACGGCGGCTGAAGCCATGCGCCTGAACGCCGAGCGCATGAGCCAAGTGATGACGGCCCTGCGCCGCGCCGGCGTCAATGAGCGCGACGTTCAGACCGCCGGTTTGAACCTGTCGGCGCAATACGACTATCAGCAGAACGAGCCGCCGCGCCTGCGCGGCTATCAGGCGTCGAACCGCGTGACGGTCAGCATCTACGACCTGACCAAGGTCGGCTCCACCGCGGACGCTGTTGTCGCGGCCGGCGTCAATCAGATCGACGGCGTGTCGTTCGGCCTGCGCGATCCCAAGGCGGCCGAGAACCAGGCCCGTCAGCTGGCGGTGCGCGCCCTGCAGGAAAAAGCGGCCCTGTACGCCCAGGCGCTCGGTCAACCGCTGGGCCAGATCCGGTCGCTGAGCGAAGGCGGCGGCTACACGCCGCGTCCGCCGATGCCGATGTACACGGCGCGCGCCGTATCGATGGACGCCGCCGCGCCCGAGACCTCGGTGTCGGGCGGTGAGCTGGCCGTGCGCATCGACATCACAGGGGTCTACGACATCGGTCGCTGACTCCTCTCGCCGCCGGCCTCGGCCGGCGGCGGCGAGTGGTTAAGGGTGCGGTGACCTTAACGCGAAACGCCGTCTTCACGTCGGAAGGCCTAGAACGTCCCGATACGAGCCGATCCCGTTTCAAAGAGGACGGCCGTGCGTGGTGATGTGTTCAAGGGTGCGCCTCATGGCCAAGACCGTCCTGGTTGTCGACGACGATCCGACCCAGCGCCGCCTGATCCAGGCGGTGCTCGATCGCGAAGGCTACGCCGTCGTCCACGCCCAGGACGGCGCCGAGGCGCTGGAGCGGATGGCGCGTGGCGGCGGGGCCGACGTGGTTCTGCTCGACATGATCATGCCCGGCATGACTGGCATGGAAGTGCTGGCCGAAATGCGCAGCAGCGGCAATCCGACGCCGGTGATCGTCCTGACGGCCAACGGCGGCGTGGATGCCGTCGTCAAGGCCATGCAGGCGGGCGCCCAGGACTTCTTCGTCAAGCCGGTCTCGGCCGAGCGGTTGCTGGTGGGTGTGGCCAATGCGCTGCAGATGACGCGGCTGACGGCCGAGGTCGGCCGGCTGAGCAAGCGGGCGCAGGGCAAGACCTCGTTTGAGGACCTGGTGGGCGACAGCCTGCCGATGCAGTTGGTCAAACAGCTGGGCCGCCGCGCGGCGACCTCCAATATTCCGGTCCTGATCCTGGGCGAAAGCGGCGTGGGCAAGGAAGTCATTGCGCGCGCCCTGCACGGGGCCTCGGATCGAGCCGGCCGGCCCTTCGTCGCCGTGAATTGCGGGGCTCTGCCGGCAAGTCTGATCGAATCGATACTGTTCGGGCACGAAAAGGGCGCCTTCACGGGAGCGGTGGAGAAACACCAGGGCAAGTTCCGTGAAGCGGACGGCGGGGTGCTGTTCCTGGACGAGATCGGCGAACTGCCGCTGGACATGCAGGTGAAGCTGCTGCGCGCCATCCAGGAAGGCGAAATCGATCCTGTCGGCGGCAAGCGTCCGGTGAAGGTCGATGTCCGGCTGGTGTCCGCCACCAACCGCGACCTGGCCGAGCGGGTGAAGGACCACGCCTTCCGCGAGGATCTGTACTATCGCCTGAACGTCTTCCCCATCGACGCCCCGGCCCTGCGCGAGCGGCGCGAGGATATTCCGGCCCTGATCGACCACTTCGTGGCCCGCTTCAACGTCGAGGAGAACAAGCGTGTCGCGGGCTGTTCGCCCGAAACCTTGGCGATGCTGGCCGCCCATGACTGGCCCGGCAACGTGCGTCAGCTGGAGAACGCGGTATATCGCGCCATCGTCCTGGCCGATCAGCCGTGGCTGCAGCCCCACGACTTCCCCGCTATTTCCGGCGTGACCGCGCCCTTGGCGGCCGCGCCTTCGTCCGCACTGAAGCGGGCAGCGGACTCTCAGGACGCGCTGCCGACAGTCAGCGAGACCTTGGCCGATGCGCCGGTGCGCATCATGGACGACACGGGGCACCTGCGCACGCTGGACGAGATCGAGCGTGACCTGATCCAGCACGCCATCGAGGTCTACGCCGGCCACATGACCGAGATCGCAAAACGCCTCGGGATCGGCCGTTCGACCCTGTACCGCAAGCTGCGCGAACAGGGGCTGGACGAGCCGTTGAAGCACGCGGGCTGAGTTTCGCCGGTTCCGCTCTGACTCTTGCACTGACTCTGGCGCCCGTCTCGCGGTAAGACAAATCCATGAGCGACGCCGATCCGAATCTCGACGGGCCTCCCTGGGAGGAGGACGACGCGCCCGAGCGCGACGCGAACACCGACGACATGTTCGGCGCGCCGCCCGAGCCGGTCTCCGAGCCTGCGCCTATAGTCCAGCCTGAGCCCGCGCCCTCGGCTCCGCCGGTCGAGGAAAACGCCGCCTATCAGGTGCTGGCGCGCAAATATCGTCCGCGGACGTTCGAGGACCTGATTGGCCAGGAGGCCATGGTCCGCACCCTGACCAACGCCTTCGCCTCGGGCCGCATCGCGCACGCCTTCATGCTGACCGGCGTGCGGGGGGTGGGCAAGACCACCACGGCGCGCCTGCTGGCCCGCGCCCTGAACAACGAGACGGACGTCATCGACAGGCCCTCGCTGGCCCTGACCGCCCACGGCCGGCACGACGCCGCCATCATGGCTGGTCAGCACATGGACGTCATGGAGATGGACGCGGCCTCGCACACCGGCGTCAACGACATCCGCGACATCCTGGAGAGCGTCCGCTACGCGCCGGTCGAAGCCCGCTACAAGGTCTATGTGCTCGACGAAGTGCACATGCTGTCGAACCAGGCCTTCAACGCCCTGCTGAAGACGCTGGAAGAGCCGCCGCCACACGCCAAGTTCATCTTCGCCACCACCGAGATCCGCAAGGTCCCGGTGACCATCCTGTCGCGCTGCCAGCGCTTCGATCTGCGCCGGGTAGAGCCCGAGGTGCTGGTAGAGCACCTGGGCCGCGTGGCCGACCGCGAGGGCATGAAGATCGAACAGGAAGCGCTGGCCCTGATCGCGCGGGCGGCCGAGGGCTCGGTGCGCGACGGCCTGTCGCTGCTGGATCAGGCCCTGGTCCAGGGCGACCGCGGCGAGATCGTGCCGACGGCGGTGGTGCGCGACATGCTGGGCCTGGCCGACCGCAGCCAGACCATCGCCCTGTTCGAGCGGATCATGGCGGGCAAGACGCCAGAGGCGCTGGAGGCCTTCCGCACCCTGTACGGCTACGGCGCCGATCCGGTTCAGGTGGTGGGCGACCTGCTGGAGCACTGCCACGCCGCCTCGGTAGCCAAGATGCTGGGGCCGCAGGCTACACGCCTGCCCAACGACCAGGCTCAGACCCTGGCGGCGCTGGGAGCGGCTGTGCCCGCCTCGGCCCTTTCGCGGACCTGGCAGATGCTGCTCAAGGCGCTGGATGAGGTGCGGCGCGCGCCCAATCCGGCCGATGCGGTCGACATGGCCATTGTGCGCCTTGCCTATGCGGCCGACCTGCCGGGGCCTGAAGAAGCCCTGCGCAAGCTGCAGTCCGGCGAGCCGATGGGCGGCGGTTCCGCGCCCGGCGGACCGTCGCGCGGCGGCGGTGGTGGGGGAGGGGGCGCGTCGGCGCAGCTGGCGCCCCGCCCTCAGACCGCGCCTTCGCTGGCCGATCCGCAGACCTTCGAACAGGTCGTGGCCCTCATCGGCGAGAAGCGCGAGATCAGCCTGCAGATGGATGTCGAGCGCTTCGTGCGTCCGGTGTCCTTCAAGCCCGGCCGGATCGAGTTCGAACTGGCCGAGGGCGCGCCCAGCAACCTGGCCAACCGCCTGTCGGGCCGGCTCAAGGAATGGACCGGCCGCGCCTGGCTGATCGCCGCCAACGGCCAGGGCGGCGGCGAGACCTTGATTGAGCAGCAGAAGAAGGCGCGCCTGCAGCAGCGCGCCGCTGTCGAGGCTGATCCCTTCGTTCGCGCCGTGCTGGAAGCCTTTCCGGGCGCGACCCTGGGCGAAATCCGCACCCTGGCCCCGCCCGTCGAGCTGCCTGTAATCCCCGACGAGGCGGACGAAGACTAGGGCGGTCGGCTCAGAGAATCTGCGCCGCCTCGTCGAAGGTCAGGCGCGGCGAGCGGGGGAACAGCTTCTCGTCGGAGCCATAGCCCAGGCTCATGATGAAGTTCGGCTCCACCGACGTTCCGGCGAAGAACTCCCGCTTCACGCCCTCGGCGTCGAAGCCCGACATCGGCCCGGCGTCCAGGCCCAGCGCGCGCGCGGCGATCAGCATATAGGCGCCCTGCAAGGTGCCGTTGCGGAAGGCGGCCTCGCGGCGGGCGTTGGGCTCGGCGAACCAGTCGCGCGCATCCGGGGCGTGGGGGAACAGCTTGGGCAGCTGGTCGTGGAACTCGGTGTCGAAGCCGATGATGACATTGACCGGCGCCTGCACGGTCTTGTCCCGATTGCCCTCGCTCATGTGCGGGGCCAAGCGCGCCCTGGCCTCGGGAGAGGTCACGAAGACGAAGCGGGCGGGGCTGGAGTTGGCCGACGTCGGGCCGAACTTCATGGTGTCGTACAGCTGACGGATCAGGGCCTCGGGCACCGGGCGGGCGGTCCAGCCGTTGCGCGTGCGCGCCTCGACGAACAGCTGGTCCAGCACCTCGGTCGAAACCGGGGCGTCGCGATGATCGGCGTCAAAGGCCATTGAGAGGTCTCCATTCGGCAACAGCGTCGATTGCCAACTAGGGTGTCGAACGCGCACGCCGCAACCCCTGTTGCCCCTGTTGCGCGACTTCGACATGGCCTATCTGAGGGGCATGAAGGATCTGAACCAACTCATGCAGCAGGCCCAGGCGATGCAGCAGAAGCTGCAGGACGCTCAGGCCAAGATGGCCGAAACCACCGCCGAGGGCACCTCGGGCGGCGGCCTTGTCTCCATCGCCCTGAAGGGCCCCGGCGAAATCACCGCCGTGAAGATCGACGACAGCCTGATGCAGCCCGGCGAGGGTGAAATCCTGGCCGACCTGATCGTGGCCGCACACGCCGACGCCAAGCGCAAGCTGGACGAAGCCAACGGCGCCCTGATGCGCGAGGCCGCGGGCCCCATGGCCGGGATGAACATCCCCGGGATGCCGAAGCTGTTCTGATGGCCGCCTCCGCCGGGCCGGAGATCGAACGGCTCATCTCCCTGCTGGCCAAGCTGCCCGGCATGGGGCCGCGTTCGGCTCGCCGCGCCGCCCTGGCCCTGCTGAAGCGACGCGAGCAGCTGCTCGTGCCGCTGGCCGCCGCCCTGGCCGACACGGCGGAAAAGGTCGTCAGCTGCTCGGTCTGCGCGGCGCCCGACACGCGCGACCCGTGCTCCATCTGCGCCGATCCGAACCGTGACAACGGACTGATCTGCGTCGTCGAGGAGGCCGGCGCCCTGTGGGCCATGGAGCGGTCGGGCGCCTTTCGCGGCAAGTATCATGTGCTGGGCGGGCTTCTGTCGGCGCTTGACGGGGTCGGTCCGGATCAACTGCGCGTCACCGAACTGATCGGCCGGGCGCGCGGCGGCGAGGCCAAGGAGGTCGTGCTGGCCCTGCCCGCCACCGTCGACGGACAGACCACCGCCCACTATCTGGCCGAACGGCTGAGCAAGGCCGGTGTCGAGGTCACCAGCCTGGCGCGCGGCGTGCCCGTCGGCGGCGAGCTGGACTGGCTGGACGACGGCACCATCATCCAGGCCCTGCGCGCGCGCCGTCCGGCGTAAGGCGGCCGCGCTTTCCGTTCCGCTCGACTCCCGCTAGGAACGGAGCATGAACACGCTTGAGCTGATACTGGCCGTCGTCGCCTTCGCCCTCGGGGGCGGCTTTCTTTGGGCCTATGCCGGTTGGCAACGGTCGCGCGCGGCCCTCGCTTCGGCGCACGACCGCATCGATCTGATCGAGGAAAGCCGCGTCACCATGGCCGATCTGGTGCGCGCCCAGGCCGCCCAGTCCGCCCAGGCCGTCGCGGACCAGATGGTGACCCGCGCCACCGAGACCTTTCAGGCCCAGGACCGCGTCGCGCGCGAGCGGATTGAGGCCCAGCTGAAGCCCGTCGCCGAACAGCTGACCAAGTTCCAGGAACACGTCGCCGCGCTGGAGAAGGCCCGCGCCGACGAGACCGGGGGGCTGAAGGAACAGCTGGCGGCGCTCATGACGGCCTCGACCGCCACCCGCGACGAGGCGCGCCGCCTGACCGAGGCGCTGAAGGGCAACACCGGCCGGCGCGGCCGCTGGGGCGAGCAGACCTGCCGCAACGTGCTGGAGGCCGCCGGCATGGCGGGCCGCTTCGACTTCGAGGAGCAGAACTCGGCCGCCAACGAGGACGGCCGTCAGCAACGGCCGGACTTCGTGGTGCGCCTGCCCGGCGGCGGCATGTTCGTCATCGACGCCAAGGTGTCGCTGGCCTTCGCCGACGAGGCCGACGGCGACGAGGAGGCCCAGGCCCGCGCCGCCTCGCTGCGGACCGCCGCCAGCGTCAAGACGCACGTGCGCCAGCTGGCGTCCAAGGCCTATCAGGATCAGTTCAAGCCCAGCCCCGATTTCGTGGCCATGTTCGTGCCCGGCGACGCCTTCCTGGCCGCCGCCCTGGATCATGAGCCCGACCTGATGACCCAAGCCATGGCGTCGCGAGTGGTCATCGTGACCCCAACGACCCTGTTCGCCCTGTGCAAGGCCGTCGCCTACGGCTGGCGCGCCGAGGAGCAGTCCAGAAACGCCGATGAGGTGGCCAAGCTGGGTCGCGACCTCTATCGCCGGCTGTCGGTCATGGGCGGCCACGCCGCCGCAGTCGGCCGCGCGCTGGACACGGCGGTCGGAAAGTACAACCAGTTCGTCGGGTCTCTGGAGAGCCAGGTCATGGTCTCTGCCCGCCGCTTCGAGGACCTCAAGGTCGATCACGAAGGCAAGGACCTACCGCCGCTTCCGACGGTCGAGCCGACGCCTCGGGGCCTGAGCCGGCCCGAGCTGCTGGCCTCGACGCCCGACGCTGCGGAGTAGGCCGCGGCCGCGTGCTTGTGCGCGGGTGGCACGCTGGTCTAAGGCTCGGGCGGCGCCGCGGGCATGATGTAGTGGTAGCCTGGCAGCTTCCCAAGCTGCTCGTGCGGGTTCGATTCCCGCTGCCCGCTCCAGCCGCCGAGCCGGTTGCTTTCCGGCTCGGCAGATTTCGCCCCTAGTCGCGCACTTCCTCGACCGTCACGCCACGGGCGGCCAGCATGGCCTGGACGCTGTCCTCGCCCGCCAGGTGGCCGGCGCCGACGGCGATGAAGGCGGCGCCGGAGCCCTTGAGCAGTTCCTCGATCTGGTCGGCCCAGTCGGCGTTGCGGCGGGTCAGCATGACGTCATAGGCCTCGGGGCTCTTGTCCTTGATCTTTTCGACCATGACGGCGTCCAGCGTCTCGATGTCGCCGGCGGCCCAGGCGGCGACCATCTGGTTCAGCTCGGCGGCGGCGTTGTCGAAATCGTCGAGGGTGGAGTCCAGCAGCTGGACCTGGGCCTCCTCGCTCATGCCGGCGATCAGGCCCACCTGCTTGTCGGGCGTCTCGAAACCCTTGACGGTCTTGCCCTGGGCGCGCGCCATGCGGGCCAGGGTCAGCTCGACGCCGGATTGCGGATCGAAGCCGGCCTTGGCCAGCGGCGCCATGGCCAGGGTGATGGCGACCATCCAGGGGCGCATGGGCTCAAGCTGGGCGGCCGAGGCGCCCAGAGTGCGGGCCGCCGCGTCGACGCGGGCGATCTGGTCGGCGTTCAGCACGCTGGACAGGGGCCGGTCGGGCGACAGTCCGTGACGCTGCATCACCGCCATGACGCCGGCTGTGTCGTCGACATCGGCGAATTCGAGCCACAGCTCGTCAGACGCGTCGAAGGCGGCCTGGAAGCGCGGGGTGGCCCAGCCCGTCTCGGGCTTGAGCACGTGGACGGTGCCGAACAGGTAGAGGGTCGAATCGGCGTCGCGGATCACCCACAGGCGGGGGCCTGCGCCCTCGGCCGGGCGGATGGCGGGCGCGGCTTCGGTCTGAACCTGGGGCGCAAGCACCGCCTGGGCGTAGGCCGGGGCGGCTTCGAGGGCCACCGCGCCATACAGGCCAAGACCCAGGGCGACGCCGGCGGACAGGCGGGTGAAGGATTTCAGGGTGGAACGCAGGGTCATCGGAGGCTCCTTGGAGGACGGAAATATGGGGATCAGGCGAGGCCGCGTCGCGTCGTCACGATCACGGCGGTGAGGAGATACAGGCCCATCAGGACGACATAGACGTCCCAGGCGTCGATCGGCGGGGCCAGGCCCAGCCGGCCGGCGGCGGCCCAGCCGAACAGGGCCAGCTGGCCGATGGCGAAGGTGGCGGCGCAGCTTTCCAGCATCGTTCGGCGCAGCAACTCGTCGCAGCGACGGAACAGCCGCCAGTTCAGGATGCAGTGCGCCACCAGCAGCACGCCGATGGCGGCCAGGCCGAGCAGCGGCTCCACACCCGTCGCCGCAATCACCGGCGGCAGGCTCATCAGCACGGCCGACAGGATCAGGATGATCCCCTGCAGGCGGGCGTCGGCGATCTCGGCGCGGCCGGCCGGCTCTTCGGTCTTGAGCATGCGCGACAGGGCGCGGCCGTTGCGGGCGGCCCAGATCACGGCGATCGAAGCGACCGCCAGCATCAGCGCCAGCATAAGGGCGACGGCGTCGATCCAGCCCAGGTCCAGGGCGGCCAGCTGATCGGGCGCGACGACGTCGGCCGCCAGATAGCCGACGCCATAGCCGGCGACGCCGAACACCAGCAGCGTCAGGCCGAACCGGATCAGGGCGCGCGCCCGGCTCGTGCGTGGGGCGACGGATGCGGTCATTGGGAAGCCTCCTCGTCGGAAAAGATGGATTCGATGGGCTGGCCGAAGACGCGGGCGATCTTGAAGGCCAGCGGCAGGGACGGGTCATAGCGGCCCGTCTCCAGCGCATTGACGGTCTGGCGCGAGACGCCCAGCTGCTCGGCCAGGTCGGCTTGGCTCCAGTCGCGTTCGGCGCGCAGCACTTTCAGGCGATTGTTCACGACGGCCCCCTCAACGCCGCCGCAGCCACCACACGCCCCAGGCGAGGGTGTAGCCGACCAGCATCAGGGCCAGCAGGCCGCCGGCGCCCAGGGCGGCGTGGGCCACCGGGTCGTTGCGGCCGTGGAACCAGGCGGGCAGGGTCCATTCGGCCGTCTGCGGCAGGCCGGCGATCATCATCAGCGGCATGCCCAGCAGCAGGGCGCCGGCCCCGCCCCAGAACCAAGCGGACTTGTGCGCCTCGCGGGCCGCCTCATCGATGGCGGCCATCCAGCGCACGCTGAGCCACAAACCCGTCGCCGCCGCGATCAGGCCGACGACGCCGAAGCCCACGATCTCCATCCGGGCGATGCGCTCGGCCAGATCGGGCCGGGCCGCCGACAGATAGCCGACGCCGAAGCCCGCGATCGCCGCGACCAGACCGGCCACGAAGCCGACCAGCAGAGACCAGAGCAGAAGACGGATGACCCGGGGCGACATGACAGCGTTCCTTGTCCTTATGACAAGGTCACTTTACCTCCGGCCCGCCTGATGTCAAGCGACCTTTCCTTTTCGCCCGACGCCGGGCGCGCACGACAGGGCAGGGCGGTTGCGCGCGGGCCGGGCCGGCCACATTTGCGAGGCCTGTCAGCCCCAAAGGACGCGCCATGACCCGGACCCTGCATATCGACTTCGTCTCGGACGTGGTCTGCCCCTGGTGCGTGGTGGGGCTGGGCGGGCTGGAGACGGCGCTGGAGCGTCTGAAGCCCGAAGGGATCACCGCCGAGATCGCCTTTCGCCCGTTCGAACTGAACCCCGACATGGCGCCGGAGGGCGAAAACATCGTCGAACACATCGGCCGAAAATACGGCGCGACGCCCGAACAGTCGGCCGCCAACCGCGAGATGATCCGCGCCCGCGCCGCCGAGGCCATGCCCGACGTCGACGGCCGACCGTTCGAAATGTGCATGGGCGAGGACAGCCGCATCTGGAACACCTTCGACGCCCACCGCCTGCTGCATTGGGCGGGCGAGATGGAGGGCGACGCGCAGGCCCGGCTGAAGAAGGCCCTGTTCCACGCCCACTTCACCGAAAACCGCAACCTGACCGACGCGGGCGTGCTGACGGCGGCGGCGGAGAGCGCGGGCCTTGACCGGGCCGAGGCCGCCGAGGTCCTGGCGTCCGGCCGCTACGTCGAGGCCGTCCGCACCGAACAGGCCCAGTGGCGCGCCCGAGGCATCAGCGCCGTGCCGGCGGTGGTGATCGACGGCAAGTACCTGATCAGCGGCGGCCAACCGGCGGCGGTGTTCGAGGAGGCGTTGAGGCGGATTGCGGGTGAGTAAGCTAGTCGAACAGACCAGGTTGATCGGGATCTGACGGAGTTTCCTTGCCATCAGCGATCGGGGGTTCAGCTCCAAGTTCCGCTGTAGCTGCGAAATAGCCTTCGGCGAAGATTTCAAGCATCTCGATTTTGCGAGCCTCGGAAAGGCTCGGGATGTCTGATGCGTGAATTACTTTCAACTCCCGGAGTTTGGACCCCTTAGGCGCGCTAAAGTCCAAAATCTTAAAATCTGCAGCTTCCAAGTCTGGGTCTTCTGCCAGCACTTCCCGGATCATCGTGACAAAGAGCGAAAGCCGTTCGTCCGAAAGCGGGTTTGATTTCCAGAAGCTGAACCACGGGAAAACCACACCCGCTTGACTGCCGTAAAGAACCGGCGGATCGAACGGCACCATCAATCCCCGACCGGCGGCATAGTAACGGCGGTCAACGCCCATGACGAACGTGGGCACTTCATCCGCAAAATGATCGGCGATCAACGGTAGGAGTTCGAGGTAATAGCCTCGAACATCTTCGCGCTTAACTTTCGTCCGAATGGCGTGTTCGATCTGTTCCCGAGGCACACCGAACAGCAGCATGTCGCGGACAAAACCGAACAGAGCAATGTAGCTGAAAGTCGGTGGATTTTTGACGAGATCGACCAAACCCTTCTGCACCTTGGCAGGGGTTTCCTGCCAATTGCGAGCCAGGTGTTGGGCGGACGGGACTTTTAGCTTGGCCATATGTTCATCACTGCAGGGAAAAGGGGACAAACGCGTGGGAATAAAAGCGTACGATACTGTCTTCCTTGATCTTCATTCCTGGATTTACCACTCCTGCGTGGTTCCAGGTTTCGTCCCAAGGCCCCCCCTCGGCGTGACTCAACTTAACTAGGTCGCTCGCGCGTAGCTGGCTGTAAAAGGAAACTACCTTTTCCAGAAAGGCGCGGGTGTCGGAGTCAAACTGATGCTCAACGATTCGCGAAGCGCCTGATAGGGGTTCCAGTGCCTTCGCCCGAGTAGTGATTGGGCTTCGGTCGAACGATTTGAACTCGCGATAGAGGTAAGGCAGGACAGGGCCGTAATCCCATGCTTCAAACGAGTGTTTGACCAAGGGCCTTTCGAGCTCGATCAAGCTCCAGACATGGCAGAAGTACACCAGCTTCTGCAGGGCCAAGTTGGTTACGGGCCTTCCTGCGCCATCGCAGAAATCCAAGACAAAATTTGCGACTGCCCGACCGTCGTATGACATGCTCGATCCGTTCACTCATTGTTCTTACTGCGACTGCCTTGTCAGATCAATGATCGAGAACAAGGTGGGCGCCACGAACGAACCAAGTTTCTGTGGATCGCCGGCCTTGAAATTAAAGATGGACGATCCGAAACCCGCCCCACTTTTTGTTCAGGTATTCCGCGGCAAGCCTTCGATGGCAGCATTCCGGAGTAGCCTCGCTGCAGAGCAGGCAGGAGCCGTCCAAATCCTTCGGTGAGAGCGTTTCGGCAACGCGCCGTCGCTCCAGCAAGTCCAGGTAAGCGCTCGAGTAGGCCGGCCAAGTCAAGTTTCCAGATCGGTATGATTTCAGTATATCGTCTGTCGGTGCGAGCATTTGAGCAACTCCGTATCTAATTCCAGACGTTGCCTTCAAAAAATACATAAGATCATCTTGCTTAGCGAAGCCTGAGAGCTGAGATGTGCGATTCAGGCGCGTGTCCAAGACTCGTGTCACGCCCGCTTTTTCCAGACGCGAAAAGAAACCTTCGGCGCTGGTTTTTGTGAAGCCAATTGTGAAAATGTTCATCGGGCCAACCGAGCTCCTTGAGGCGACTCTGTATAGGCGATCCTCAAGCTTTGCTCGTGGAATGCATCATTCACGGCTGAAGACCAAGCGGCTTCGGACTCAAGAAGCGGGGGCGGGTCCATACCAAGTTCTCGGACCAGTCGCATGGCAAGTTCCGCTTGGCTTTCAATGCGACCATCATGATGGATGTGAAATGTTTGATCCGTCAGGTCGGGGAGGTTCCTACAAACCAATATGGACCGATGGCATTCTATCGGATCTTTCTCAGCACACATGAGGGCTATGTTGTTATCCGTTGAGCCGCGCCGAATTCGCTCAAGTCCCGCTTTGAAAAAGCTCGCGACGGAAATCAAGCCGTAGTCCGCTCGGCTGCCGATATACACATTCCTATCTTTAGGTCTCGCGCCAAGTTCATTTCCAAAGAAGGCGTATTTTATACGCGGGCCACCGTTCAAGTGCTCCTTGAGCTCTCGTTGAGAGTATTCAGGTGAGTATCTTGAGTAAGGCGAGGACCGAACGTCGCAAACAACATCTATTGAGTAGGATTGAAGCAGATCGGTAAACGAATCTATCGACAGGTTTCCATATCCGATTGTGTAAAGCATCTATCCTGCTTACGTTATTATTGCGGCGACCAGCTTGAAAGCCATGCCGTTAAAGGGCTCGGAGAGGGAAACGCACATTGTGGCATTTCCGACGGGGTATTCGCCGACAGCGCGCATTCGGAAGGTCGTTTCGTAGGCGGGGTCCGTAACCTTCAGTACGTAGGCCATTCCCAAGAACGAGAATCGGGCACGCAATGCTCGTCGTGCAGGGTAGAGGCCTCCGCCTTCAATCCTAGCACTCAACACCAAGTCATTCACCTGGATGAGGCGCAGAGAATCCGGAAACGCGTCAGCCCGCAATTCCGTGAGCTCGTCATGGTGGCCGTTGGCTGTCGAATGGAGGTTCTCCCACAGGACCTGAGGAGCATCAGCGACCGCGTCCGCATCAGCTTTCGTCGCGGTACCGACGGTCATCCACGGTGTCGCAGTAATGATGTGGTTCTCTGTCTGCCAACGATGCGGACTGGGCCTATCGAACTCGATCTGAAGGACATCCAAGACGCGGGCTGGCAATCCGGACTGAACCATCCTTTCGGCACCCGATATCTCATGACTTTGGCGGGCACTGATTGGTCTCACCCATTCCCCAGTGTTTAGATCCTTACCCGCGTAGCAGAAGCCTCCTGTACGTCGTGACGCGGCCAGACAAATGATTGTGCGCGTGTACGGCATCACTCCCCCCGGATGTGCAGTTAACGGTAGCGTCACACTGTCAGGTTGTTAGCGGATAGTCCATTCGCTCACACCTTCACCTCCACCACCCCACCCCCGGCCCTGAACTTCGCGCTCATTTCGGCCATGCCGGCCTCGGCGTCGGTCAGGCTGGCGCCGGCGTCGTTCTGGCTGCGGGCGGCGTCGCGGATGTCCTGGCTGATCTTCATGCTGCAGAACTTGGGGCCGCACATGCTGCAGAAGTGGGCGGTCTTGTGGGCCTCCTTGGGCAGGGTCTCGTCGTGGTATTTGCGCGCCGTCTCGGGGTCGAGGCCGAGGTTGAACTGATCCTCCCAGCGGAACTCGAACCGGGCGCGTGACAGGGCGTCGTCGTGGGCGCGGGCGGCGGGGTGGCCCTTGGCCAGGTCGGCGGCGTGGGCGGCGATCTTGTAGGTGATGACGCCGTCCTTGACGTCCTGACGATCCGGCAGGCCCAGGTGCTCCTTGGGCGTGACGTAGCAGAGCATGGCCGTGCCGAACCAGCCGATCATGGCCGCGCCGATGGCCGAGGTGATGTGGTCATAGCCCGGCGCGATGTCGGTGGTCAGCGGCCCCAGCGTATAGAAGGGCGCCTCGTGGCAGTGCTTCAACTGCTCATCCATGTTCGCCTTGATCTTGTGCATCGGCACGTGGCCGGGGCCCTCGATCATGACCTGGCAGCCCTTGGCCCAGGCGATCCTGGTCAGTTCGCCCAGGGTGCGCAGCTCGGCGAACTGGGCCTCGTCATTGGCGTCGGCGATGGAGCCGGGGCGCAGGCCGTCGCCCAGGCTGAAGCTGACATCATAGGCCCGCATGATGTCGCAGATGTCCTCGAAATGCTCGTAGAGGAAGCTCTCCTTGTGGTGGGCCAGGCACCACTTGGCCATGATGGAGCCGCCGCGCGAGACGATGCCCGTCACGCGGTTGGCCGTCAGCGGCACGAACGGCAGGCGCACGCCCGCGTGGATGGTGAAATAATCCACGCCCTGTTCGGCCTGTTCGATCAGGGTATCGCGATAGACCTCCCACGTCAGGTCCTCGGCGACGCCGTTCACCTTCTCCAGCGCCTGATAGATGGGGACGGTGCCGATGGGGACGGACGAGTTCCTGATGATCCAGTCGCGGATGTTGTGGATGTTGCGGCCCGTCGACAGGTCCATGACGTTGTCGGCGCCCCAGCGGGTGGCCCAGACCAGCTTGTCGACCTCGTCGTCCACGCTGGACAGGACGGCCGAGTTGCCGATGTTGGCGTTGATCTTCACCAGGAAGTTGCGGCCGATGATCATCGGCTCGACCTCGGGGTGGTTGATGTTGTGCGGGATGATGGCGCGGCCGCGGGCGATCTCCTGACGCACGAACTCGGGCGTGACGAAGTCGGGGATGGAGGCGCCGAAGTCCTCGCCGTCGCGGATGCAGGGGGCGTTCTGCTCTCGGCGCAGGTTCTCGCGGATGGCGACGTATTCCATCTCGGGCGTGATGATGCCGGCCTGGGCGTATTCGTATTGCGTGACCGGGCGGCCGGGGACGCCCTTGAACACCTGATGGTTGGAGGTGTCGAAGCGTGGGGCCAGGTGGCGGCCCGACGCATGGCCGTTGTCCTCGGGCTTGACCTCGCGCGGATGGGCGACCGGGGCGATGTCGCCGCGATCCAGCTGCCAGCTGGATTTGACCTTGGGCAGGCCCTTCTTGATGTCGATGACCGCGGTCGGGTCGGTGTAGGGGCCCGACGAATCGTACATCGTCACCGGCGGCTCATTGGCGCTCGGATGGACGGCGACCTCGCGGAAGGGGACGCGGATGTCGGGGAACAGCTCGCCCGCGACATAGACCTTGCGGCCCCCGGCGCGCGGCCCGGTGGGGATGCGGCCGTGCTCTTCCGCGACTTTCTTTCGCGCTTCGCTGAGAGGGAGGCTATCGCTCGCGACGCGGTCGCTCGCTGCTTGAGCCTCGTCGAGGTCGGCTTGGGGCGTGACTTGAATGTTCATGGCGGCCTCTTTGCGCAAAGAGGGACCGCCGGCGCGGTTTGAGGGCGCCGCCTGAGCGAGGCCGTGTCTCGTCCCTTCGCCGGCATGACCCGGATCAGGTTCGACCGGTCAGGCGATCACGCCTATCTCAGCGGCTCAGGCGCCGCCCCCGGGAGAACGCCCTCAGGCTAACGCGCGCCGGCCGCGAAGTCGAGGCGCGCCGCAAGGGGTTGTAAAGACACACCCTCTAAGGGTGGAGGCTTGGACTGCGGCTGGACGTCAGGCGCGGGCGAACGCGGAGCTTCGCCATGGGCCTGGGCCTGGAACGGATCGTCTACACCAGCCGCGCGCGCACGGCCGAAGTCGGCCTGCCGATGCAGGTGGACATTCTGGCGACGTCTCAGCGCAACAACGCCCGCGAGGGCCTGACCGGCGCGCTGCTGATCCACGACGGCCGGTTCCTGCAGGTGCTGGAAGGCGCGGGCCAGGATCTGGACCGGCTGCTGAAGCGCCTGGGCCAAGACCCACGCCACGAGGGCCTCGAGATCATCGAGCGCGAGCCGATCCGCCAGCGACAGTTCGGCGAATGGGCCATGGCCAGCACGCGCGTGACGCCGGCGCTGGCGGCCCTGCTGCGGCGCACGATCGAAGGCATGTGGACGTCCGACGAAACCCTGGCGCGCCTGGCCGAGGCGGTGGAGCCGCAAGCGGCCTAAACTCGTCTTAAGCGAAGATCTGCCTCTCGTCGGAAGGCGTCCAGCTCGAGCGATTTCGCTTCAGGGCGCGGACCAGCCCCTGACCGAAACCTGGGCCTGCCGCGCGTCGCCGTCGAAGCGCAGATAGGCCTCCGCGTGGCCGCGACGCGGGACATAGGCGACCGTGGCGGCCGCGACCTCGGCGCCCAGCACGCCCTCGACCTCGACCTGGGCGGCGGTGTCGGGGCCGTCATTGATGACGCGCACCTTAGCCACCTGGCCGGCTGCGGTCGGCTGGACCTGGATGATGCGCGCGCTCAGCAGGGGCGGAGCCGGCGGCTGCATGGCCTCCCACGCCACGACCCCGATGGCCCCCAGGGTCACGACGACGCCGATGACGGCCATCAGGCCTTGCAGCACAGGACGGGGGCGGGCGGCGGTCTTGTTCTTGCGGGGCATGGGCGTCAGACCAGAAGACGGGCGGCGGCGGCGCCGACGGAGGCGGGAAAGCCCAGCACGATAACGGCCTGAAGCGCGCCCTCGATGGCGTGGCCGTCCGTGCGGCCAAACACGTAAAGGGCGAACAGGCTTACGCCCAGCGCAATGGCGTAGCCCGGCAGGGTGTAGTGAAAGAACGCGCGCAAGGGATGCTCTGCCTCTTCCTGCCCCGCAAAGCCCGCGTTGAATACGATCAGGTGAAGCAGGGTCACGGATACGACGATGAGCGCCAGGGCGTGCCAGGCTGTCGCCTTGTAGGCGATCAGCACCATCTCCTCGGTCGGGGCCACGTTCAGGGCGAAGAACAGGGCCCCGGCCGCCATCAGGAACAGCTCGCCGGGATAGCTGGCCTGATCCTCGTCGGTGTCGCCCGCGCTTTCGCCGGCCAGCTGGCGACGGGCCAGCAGCGCGCCCATGGCCCCGGGGACAGCCTGAAGCGCAACCACGCCCACCGTCTGAGCTGGCGGATCGCCGGCCTGGAGCACCCCGAACAGCGTCAGCAGGGCCGCCGCTGTGATGAAGCCGACGGCGAGGGCGGTCGCGGTGTCCATCAGGTCGTTGACCAGCCCGCGCCGGTTCGAAAAGCCCGCGTAATAGGCCAACCCGTAGAGCAACGGCAGGCCGGCGCCGATGAACAGCAGCAGCCGCCCGTGCGGCATGGACACGCCCTGCTCCCACATCTCCATCGTCATCAGAAGCGGGATGTTGAAGATCAATGCGCCGGCGAAGGCGCGCGCGAGATCGCGCAGATAGGCCCGCTCTCGGGCCAGGTCGAAACGGGCGACAGCGGTGGTCATGGCGCGGCAACGCTTGAGCGGCGCGCTTGGCTCCTCTCAAGCCCACGATCGCTTGGGCGCGCGGTCGGGCCGCGCTAGGAGGAGCGCGAACGGAGACCGATCCCATGCACCTCGCCCGCTTTCCCCGCGTCCGCCTGGCCCACCTGCCCACGCCGCTGGAGCCGCTGGAGCGGTTGAGCGAAGAACTGGGCGTCGAGATCTGGATCAAGCGCGACGACTGCACCGGCCTTGCGGGCGGCGGCAACAAGACCCGCAAGCTGGAGTTCCTGCTGGGCGAGGCGCTGGAACAGGGCGCGGACACGCTGGTCACCCAAGGCGCGGTTCAGTCCAACCATGTGCGTCAGACAGCCGCCGCCGCCGCGGCCCACGGCCTGGCCTGCGAAGTGATCCTTGAGGCGCGCACGGGTTCGACGGCGACGGACTATGTCGGCAACGGCAATGTCCTGCTGAACCAGTTGTTCGGCGCGGTGATGCGCACCGTGCCTGGGGGGACCGACATGGTCGCCGAGCTGGAGACAACCGCCGAGGCCGTGCGGGCGCGGGGCGGCGTTCCTTACGTCATCCCCGGCGGCGGATCGAATGCGACGGGCGCGCTGGGCTATGTCGACTGCGCCCGCGAGATCGTGGTGCAGGCCGACGAGCTGGACCTGAAGATCGACCGCATCGTCACCGCCACCGGCAGCGCCGGCACCCACGCGGGTCTGGTCGCCGGGCTGGCGGTCATGGGCGCCGACGTGCCCGTGCTGGGCATCGGCGTACGCGCGCCCAAGGCCAAGCAGGAAGAGAACGTGCTGAAGCTGGCGCAGCTGACCGCCGCCAAGCTGGGCCGGCCCGACGCGGTGACGCCCGAGATGGTGGTCGCGGACTGCGACTATGTCGGCGAAGGCTACGGCCTGATCGACCAAGCGGTGATCGACGCCCTGGCCCTGGCGGCGCGCACCGACGGGATCGTGCTGGACCCGGTCTATTCCGGCAAGGCGATGAAGGGCCTGATCGCCCTGTCGCGCCGAGGTGTTTTCAAGGGCGAGACGCTGGTCTTCCTGCACACCGGCGGGGCGCAGGGGCTGTTCGGCTATCAGAGCGAGTTGCAGGGGGCGCTTTAGGCGCCAGACACCGCCGTCGCCGAGGCCGTCCGACGCTGTCGCTGAACATTTGAGAGGCTGGCGTCGGCGCAGCGCCTGGGTAAAAAGGCGAGATGACCAAAGTTCTCGGCATTCTGGGCGGCATGGGCCCGGCCGCTACCGTCGCCTTTCTGGAGCGGCTGCAGGCGCTGACGCCGGCCAGGGCCGACGAGGACCACATCCGCGTCATCGCCGATATCAATCCGCACGTGCCCAACCGCCACACCCAGCCCGAGGCGGCGGGACGGACACTGAGCGAGATGGCGCTGAGGCTGCGCCAAGCCGGCGCCGAGGTGCTGGCCATGCCGTGCAACACCGCCCACGCCCACGCCGAGGCGATCCGCGCGGCGGGCTTGCCTTTCATCGACATGATTGCGGCCACCACCGCAGCCGCGACAGCGAGCGGCGCAATGCGTATCGGCATGCTGGCGACACCGGGCGGCGAGGCCCTCTACGATCGGGCTCTGCGAGCGGCGGGGCTCGAGCCGGTGGTGCTGGGCGGTCAGGACCGCCAGGCCTTCATGGACACGGTTTTTGCGGTCAAGGCCGGCGAACGACCGCGCGACGCGATGCGGCGGCTCGCCGGGGTTCTGATCGCGGGCGGCGCCGAGGCTGTCATCGCCGGCTGCACCGAGGTGCCCCTGCTGCTGGCGGCCGGAGACATCACAGTCCCGCTCGTGGACTCAAGCGAGGTGCTGGCGTTGGCCTGCGTGGACGCCTGCCGCCCCGGCTGAGAGGCGGCAGGCGCGCGCTCGTCACCAGCGCCAGGCGTTGTGGATGGCCTCGATCACATAGCCGTCGTGGCGGTCGACCAGATAGATGCTGTTGTCGACGAGAACCCACATTGTCCCGGCCGGCGGCCAGGGCAGGCCCCACCGGTCGAAGTCTCGGACTTCGTAGCGCCAGAAGATCGAGGGCAGGAACTGACCCTCATGAAACTGCCGCCCCCAGTAGCTTCGCGGAACATTGTAGTAGCCGTGCCCAGGCGCAAAATAGAAGCCGACGCGAACGCCGCTCCAGCCCCGGAACGACCGATCGTTGCGCCACCAGTCCGCGCGCGCGTGACGTCGGTTCCAGTCGCGCTGCCATTGATCTCGGCTGAAACGCTGGCGGAACTCGCGATGGTCACGGTCGCGATCGCGGCTCCAGCCGCTGTCAGGGCGGTTGGGTCGGTCGGGCCGATCCGGTCGGTCGGGGCGGCTTGGACGATCGGGGCGATTGGGCTGACCGGGACGGTTCCAACCGCCGTCCGGTCGGCCAGGGCGGCTCCAGCCGTCGGGCCGCCCGGGACGACCTTCGGCTCCGGGGCGGCCGGGGCGTTCGCCGTTGGGGCGGTCCGGGCGTTGCGGGCGCTCGCCGTCAGGCCGCGACGGGCGTTCGGGCCGGGTGGGACGCTCGCCGTCTGGCCGGGCGGGGCGCTGGGCGTCAGGGCGGTCGGGACGGTTGGGGCGCTCGCCATCCGGGCGGGCGGGGCGTTGCGGACGCTCTCGGGGCTGATCCGGACGCGCGTCAGGACGGGGCCGCGAGGGTCGGTCCTGGGCGCGGGGGGCGGGGCGTTCCACCCGAGGGCGCTCTGGACGATCGGCCTGGCGGGTTTCGCCGCCGCCTCGACGGCCTTCGCCGCGCGAGCCTCGATCGGGACGGGCGCTATCGGCTCGGTCCTGCGCCAGAACGGCAAGAGGCGCGGCCGCCGGAACGGCGAACGCCGCCAGGGCCGAGAACACCATCAGGGTTCGTTTCATGAACGTGATCCCCGCACGCCCGGCATGGGCGGCTCGTCGATCAAACTGACGGCTGCTAGCTGAATGGGCGCTGAACGATGATCGGCAGCCAAGAAAAGACCTCCCAGGCTGACGCCTGGGAGGTCGAGTTCAGACGACGCTCTTGAGATCAGAAGACGTTGTTCAAAACGCTTGCGATCAGTCCGGTGGCTACGGCCATAAGCACGATGTCGTTGCCGGCGTGGACGTAGCGGTAGCCGCGCGGCGCGGGCGGCAGATTGTAGAAGTACGGGTCGTTCACATAGTAGCCGCGGTAGGCCGGAGGCAGATACGAGCCGCGCGTCCAGCGATGGCCGTAGTAGCGGGGATCGACGCGGTAGTAGCCTCGGCCCGGCGCGTACCAGTAGCCCTGACGCGCGCCGCGATAGTCGCGGAAGTCCGACCGGCCACGCCACCAATTCGGGTTTCCGCGATCCCAGCGGGCGGGCGGCGCGACGTAGCGGGGCGGGGGCGGGGCGCGATAGTCGCGGCGGTCATTCCCGCGTCCCCGGTTCCAATCGCGACGGTCGTCGCGACGGTCGCTGCGCCATTCGCGACGGTCCTCGCGACGATCCTGACGATAGTCACGACGGTCCTCGCGCCGATCCTGACGCCATTCGCGGCGATCCTCACGGCTTTGCGCCTGGGCAATCATGGGAACGGCGGTCGTGGCCATGGCGACGGCGACGATCGCGGCCTGGGTGAGACGTTTCATCGAAGCACTCCATCTGGGGCGGTTGGCGGCCTGCCCGTTAAGCATGGGCGCAGGATCGGGCCGGGCGCATGAACTCGTCCTGAACGGGGCTGTCAGCTTGCGGGACGAGGCCCTGCGCCCCAGATCGAGACCAGGCTTTGCAGGAGATGCGCCCATGCCCCGTCCGATCGAGCTCTGGTACTGGCCCACGCCCAACGGTTGGAAGGTGTCTATCGCCCTGGAGGAGATGGGCCTGCCCTACGAACTCAAGCCGGTGAACATCGGCGCGGGCCAGCAGTTCGAACCGGCCTTCCAAGCCATCAGCCCCAATGGCCGCATGCCGGCCATCGTCGATCCCGACGGGCCGGACGGCCTGCCGCTGTCGATCTTCGAGAGCGGTGCGATCCTTCAGTATCTGGGTCACAAGTCGGGCCGCTTCTATCCGCGCGACGCGCGCGGCAAGGCCGAGGTCGACCAGTGGCTGTTCTGGCAGGTCGGAGGCCTTGGCCCCATGGCCGGCCAGACGCATCATTTCCGACAATATGCGCCGGCCCTGATCCAGGATCAGCGTCAGATCGCCTATGGCGTGCGTCGCTATACTGACGAGACGCATCGCCTCTACGGCGTGCTGGACCGGCATCTGAAGGGCCGTGATTACGTGGCCGGCGATTATTCCATCGCCGACATGGCCATCTGGCCCTGGATACTGCCCAGCCATCAGGGCCAGAACCTGGAGGAGTTTCCGCATCTGGCGGCCTGGCTGAAGCGTGTCGGCGAGCGGCCGGCGGTCCAGGCGGGCAGGGCGCTGGGCGACGATCTGCGCCGCGACCTGGGCTCTGCGGGCAAGGACGCCGAGCAGGCGCGCAAGGTGCTGTTCGGGCAGCGCGGGCGGTAATGGTCTGGAAACGGCCCTCTCCGAACCGTGAATCGTCCGGCCGGGCCTTCATCTTTTGTTGGCGAAAAACATTCGGCGGCGCCCGACGCCGTTAAGACTAACGCAAATAGCGCGGGTCTTTGATCGGCTCATCGCGGCGCCAGAACGGTCGCCGCCCGGAGAACGAGCCGATGACCGCGCACGAAACCGCGCCGCTGAACGCCCAGGCCGAGGACGGCCTGCCCCTGCCGACCGCCGACATGGACGGCGACGCCTTGTTCCGCCTGGGCCTGGCGTATTCCACTGGCCAGAAAGGCTGTCCGATGGATCGGGTGTCCGCCCACATGATCTTCAACCTGGCGGCCCTCAAGGGCTCGGTCGAGGCGCGCGTCTATCGCCGCGAGATGAGCCAGGAGATGGAGCGCGAGGAACTGGCCGAGGCCCAGAAGGCGGCGCGTCGCTACATCGACGCCGGCGTCGTCAGGTTTGCGGCCTGACCTGCTTCATACTGGAGAGACTATCTAAGTCGATCTGGACTGTTTCCAACTCGACCGATTTCGCTCTGGTTTAGAACGACGCAAAGCCGTTGCCGCCGCCGATGGCGTAGCTGAAGCCGATCGGCAGGGCGCTGCGCACCTGGGTGAAGAAGGCGGCTAGTTCGCCCAGGGTCGACCGCGGCACGAAGACGATGTCGCCCCGCCGCACCGCCACCGCTTCGCCGCGACGCGGCCGCAGGTCGATAGGGCGGATCATGCGCACGCCGCCCGGACCCCGCCGAATGAGCGCCGCCTGGGCTGAACGTGCTGTCGGCAGCAGACCGCCAGCCATGATGACCGCCTGGGTGGCGTCGATGTCCCCGACCATTTCATAGACGCCCGGCGTGCGGACCTCGCCATCCACCCAGACGCGGATCGGTCCGGCCTGGCGCAGGGTCACCTCCACCACCGGACGGCGCAACTGACTCGCGTAGGCGGTCGAGACGTCGCTCTCGAGTTCCGCCAGCGTGCGGTCCGCCGCCATCACCTGACCGACCAGGGGCAGGGCGACCCGGCCGTCGGGCCCGACGCGCAGGGTGCGGGTCAGTTCGCTGGCGGTCGGGGTGGCGATCTCGATCTCGTCGCCCGGATAAAGCAGATACTCCGGCTCGGCGTCGGTCCAGTTGGCAAACTCGATTTCGGGAAAGCCGGGATCGTGGGCGATTGGATCGCGCCGCACGCTGGACGCAGCCCCGCAGCCGGCCAGTGCGGCGGAGCCCATCAGGGTCAGAAACAGGCGGCGGTCGAACGACATGGCGATTCCGGATCAGTCATCCGCAGGCTGACCAATCATGGGTAACAGGCCGTTAACGGCCAGGCCTCAAAGCTCTCTCCATCGCCCGCCCGAAGGATTCGGCACGCCCCATGCGCAAGACGGCCGCCGTCATGACCCGCCCACGCTACGGCGTGCTGGACGTGATCGGCCTGCTGTTCCGCGAACTGCTGCTGATGATCGTGGTCTTCTTGGTGATCGCCGGCCTTGGTCTGGCTTTCGTTCTGACGCTTCAGAAAAGCTATACCGCCAGCGCCAGCGTCTTCGCAGGGGTTGGTCAGGAATACGTCTATCAGCCGCGCGTCGGCGTGGCGGAACGCAGCGGCCAGACGCCGATGGCGGACGAGGTGGCTCAGGCCGAGGCCGCCATCCTGCGCAGCCAGGAAGTGCGCCAGCGGGTCGTGCGCGCCCTCGGGCCGCGCGTGTTCCAGGGCGATCGCCCCTCGACCGCCGCGCCGGCGAAACAGGAGGCCGACGCGCTGAAGGCCCTGACCGACGGTCTGGGCGTGGCCACCACGCCGGGCAGCGCCGTGATCGGCCTGACGTACGAGGCGTCCGATCCCGTCGTGGCCGCCCAAGTGCTGAACGCCGTGGTCGACCAATATCTGGTCTATCGCCGCGAAGTTTTTCAGGACCGCGCCACCCCCGCCATCGCCAACCAGCGCGAGGTCTTTCAGGACGAGCTCGCGGCGGCGGACCGCACCTATGAAGCCTTCCTGTCGTCCAACCGGATCGGCGATTTCGCCACGGCCAAGGAGACGGCGGCGACGACCTATCAGACTGTCTTCGCCGAGCGGATGAGCCAGCAGGCGGCGTTGAACCAGGTCGACCGCCGGCTTCAGACCCTGATCGCCCAGCAGGACCGCACCCCGCCTGAGATCGCCCTGCAGCAGGACCTGAACATCTCGGCCCAGGACCAGATTCTGCAGTTGCGCACCGAGCGCGAGCAGTTGCTGGCCCGCTATCAGCCCGACGCTCAGCCGGTGCGCGACATCGAGACCCGCATCGCCCAGCTTCAGGCCTATGTCGCCACGGGGACCGCCGTCGGCCCGCGCGAGGTCCGCACCGGGCCCAATCCGATCTGGGTGGAGCTGGAGACCAACCGGATCAACACCCAGGCCGAGCGCGATTCGATCCGCGCCCGCTTGGCGGTGCTGGACCGCCAGGTCGAGGACCTGCGGCAGCGGCTGGCCACCCTGACCCAGCTGGAATCCGAGAACGCGACCCTGGCCGGCGCCAGGACGGTGTTGAGCGATTCGGTGCGCGAGTTTCAGCAGCGCGAGACCCAGAGCCGCGCCGACAGCGGCCTGGTCGCGGCCGGCGCCGACAACGTCACCGTCATCGAGCGCGCCCAGCCGCCGACACGCGGCCGCAGTCTGAAAGTTCCGCTGCTGGCCGCCGCCATCCTGTTCGCCGGCTTCACCGCCCTTTGCGTGGGCCTTGTTCGGGTGTTCTCTCGCCGTGGCTTCGTCACCCCGGCCAGCGCGGAGCGGACGCTGGACCTGCCGGTTCTGGCCGTCGCGGACGACAAACGCGCGCGAGCCACGGGCAAGCGACGCGCCGACGCCGAACCCGCCCCGGCGTGATAGGCTCGACGCCCGTATGCGGCGCGTGACGATTCGATGGTCGATCTGACGAACGAGATGGCGAGCCTGCTGGCCGCCCTGGGGCCGGCGCCGGCCCATCGAGGACGCGTGATCCAATTCGTGTCGGCCCAGGCCGGAGAGGGCGTCTCCACCGTCGCGCGTGAGTTCGCCCGGCTGGCTGCGTTGCGAGCTAGAAAGTCGGTTTGGCTGATCGACGCCGACCTGGCGCAGCAATCTCAGGCGGACGCGGTCGCTGCCGACGCAGACCGCTTCGGCGGCCTGGGCGCTGCTGCTTTGGCCTCGCCTGACGGGTCGGCCTTCTACACGGTCACGCCTGCCTTGCGGGCGCGCGATGGCAAGCCTGTGCGGCCCGCCCGCCTGCTGACGGCCCAGCCCTGCCTGGGCGGACGGCTTTGGGTGTCGCGGTTCCGAATGGAGGCCCTCCGTTCTGGCCAGAAGGTGGAGCTGTTGGCGCAGGCCGAATACTGGGAAGCGCTCAAGAGACATGCCGAGACGGTCGTGATCGATTGTCCCGCCGCCGACCGCAGCGACGCCGCCATCGCCTTTGCGCCCTATGTCGATGCGACGGTGATCGTCGTGGCGGCCGAGACGACCGGGGCGGCCGGGCCCGCCGCCCTGCGCGACGAGATCGAGGGCGTAGGCGGCCGCATCGCCGGCGTGGTCATGAACCGCGCCCGCTGGAAGCCGCCAGGCTTCATCCAGCGTTTGGCGGGCTGACCGCCTCGCGTTTTGCGGTGTGCCGGCCGTAAAGCGCCGGCGCGAAGGCGTCCATCCACAGCACCTTGCCCAGACCGCGCACCGCCCTGTCGGTCATGGTGAAGCGGCCGGGCCGGCGCAGCAGCCACATCAGCCCGGCGGCCGCGCCATAGACGGCGGCTTGGCCTGCGCCGATCACCATCCAGCGCAGCACCGCCAGCGGCCGACGCTCGGCCACCGCCGTCTGGCTAGGTCCCTGGCCATAGGCGAAGGCGCGGCGATACGTATAGGCCAGGGTCGCGCGGTGCGCCGGGGCGTACTCCGTCACCCAGGCGTCTGCGGCCCAGGCGAAGCGGCCGTTGCGGGCGCGCAGCTCGCGGAACAGGGCGTCGTCCTCGCCGCCGGTGTGGTCGGCGTCGGTGTCGAATGGTGCGGCGCCGGGCAGGGCGGTCGCGCGCACCATCAGGCTGTTGCCCGAGCCGTAGACGTGCTCGATCGATCCGCTGAAGCTCGGCCCCTCGCGGCCGAAGAATCGATCCAGATAGGCTTGGGCCGGGCCCGCGCCGTCCGGCGCCTTGCCGGTGATGGGGCCGAACACGACATCGGCGCCGGTCTGTTCCTGAACCGCGATCAGGGCCTCGAGCCATCCGGGCTCGGCCGCCTCGTCGTCGTCGAGGAAGGCGATCAGCGGGGCGTCGGTGGCGGACAGGGCGGTGTTGCGGGCGGTGGCGACGCCGGGCACGGGTGCATGGGCGTAGACGATAGGCACCGGCGAAAGGTGGCCTAGGGCCTCGACCACCGGCCGGGCCGAGGCCGCCGGGTCATTGTCCGCCACCACGATCTCTCGCAGCCGAACGGCCACGCCGGTCTGGGCGAAGACCGACCGCAGCGCCCGCTCCAGCCCGTCGGGCCGGCGCAGCGTGGGGGTGACGACCGCAACGTCGGGTCTCATCGCAGCGCCTCGGCGTACAGGGCGGCGCGATACAGACGCAACGCGAAGGCGCGGGCCGGGACCGGCGCGGCCTCGGCGCGCGCGACGGCGCGGCTGGCGCGTCGCAGCAGGCCGCGCCCCGGCAGGCGGCGGATCAGGCGCGCGACCTTGTAGCTGGGATAGGCGGCGACAACCTGGGGATGCAGCGCCGTCAGTCGGGCGAAGTTGGCGGCCGACTGCTCGTATTTGGCGGCCAGCGCCGGGACGGTGTCCAGGCCCATGTGGGTCGCCGGCACGTCAGCGTGCCCCATGCCGTAGCGGGCGGTGACGCGTAGCCCCCACTCGACGTCTTCCCAGCCCCAGCCGGTGAAGCCGGCGTCGAAGGCTTCAGCCTCGAACACGTCGCGGCGGACCAGCAGGTTGGAGGTGAAGACGTGCTTGCCGGGATCGCGCGAGCGCTCAGCCGCTGAAAGGCAGTCGGTCCGATCCGCCATGGCGCGGTGCACGGCGAAGCGGGCGTCGTCCGGCGCCTGCTCCAAGGTGAAGCCGCCGAAGACGGCGGGCGGATCCTCTGCGGCCACATCCAGCCAGGCGCGCAGGAAGTCGGCTCGGTCCGGCCGCATGTCGCTGTCGAGGAACAGGAAGTGGCACCCCCGCGCCGCCAGTGTCAGGCGGTTGCGACCTCTGGCGCGACCCTCGTTGGCCGGCAGGGTGATGAGCCGGACAGGAACCGCAGCCCGGTCGATCAAGGCCTTTAGGCCGGCCGTAAGCGCAGGATCGTTGGTCCCGTCGTCCAGCAGAACGATTTCGACCGCCCCTTCGGTCGGCTCGCCCAGCAGCCGGCCCAGCAGATCGCGCGGATCGTCGCGCAGGAAGGGCGTCAGGACCGACAGGCGCGGCGCGGCGCCCGCCCAGGCCGGGCTGTCGTGAATGTCTGCGCTCATGCCGCCGCCTCGCGTCTGCGCCGGATCAACCGCCGCGCCACATCGCGCACGCCCGCTGCGTTCAGGATCAAGGCCAGGACGGCGTAGACGCTCGCGCCGACCGTGGCATCCATCATCAGCTCGGCGAACCCGCCGATAGGCGGCAGGACCAGGACAACCGCCGCCATGGCGAGCGTGGCGCCGCCGCAGCGCATCAGAGCGCTCCAGTCCGTCGGCATGGGCTCAGCCCGCCGGCCCAGGATCAAAGAGGTCGCCAGACCCAGCGCGAAGCTGGCCGTCGTCGCCCAGGCCGCGCCCATCAGGCCGAAGCGCGGGATCAGCACGGCGTTCAGCGCCAGATTAGCCAAGGCCGGAACCGCCATAGTGGCGAACAGCAGCTTGGTCTTGCGGCCGAGAATGAAGGCGACATTGTAATAATAGGCGCTCAGCCCCCACAGCAGGGCGGACAGGGCGATCCAGGGCGTGATCGAGGCGGCCGCACCGCGCAGTTCCTGGCCGATCATCACCTCCGCAAGGGGGCGTGCGACCAGGGCCAGGCCCGCCGCCGCCGGCAGGCCGATCAGCAGGAAGGTGGCGGACTGTTCGCGTGCCGCCGGGACCAGCGCCTCGCGGCCGCCGCGCTCCAACGCCAGGATCAGGGCGGGGCCGCTGGCCGCGCCCAGCCAGATGAAGATCACATCCAGCGTCCGGTTCGCCAGGCTGTAGCCCGCGTGATAGGCGCCCACAGCCGCCTCGTTCAGGAACAGGGCCAGCAGGAACCGGTCGGTCGAGGCCAGCACCAGGGCCAGGGTCAGGGACGCCGCGATCGGATAGCCGTAGGCGGCGTAAGCCTTGAGCCGCTTGATATCGACGACGCCGTCCCGCGCCCGCTTCAGTTCGCCCGGCAGCAGGAAGGGCAGAGCGGCCAGCGGGGCCAGGGCCAGGCCCCAGAAGGGCGAAGCGGCGCCCGCGCCCCAGACGGCGAAGCCTGCGCCGACCGCGAACCCGGCCAGCGCGACGAAGATGTCCAGGCCGGCGGCGCGGGCGACCTCGCCGGCGGCGCGGTATCGCTCCTGCGCCAACTTGACCAGGAAGCGCACCGGCGCGCCGCCCAGGGCAACCGCCAGCGCCAGCTTCAGCGCCCCGTTGATCGGCGCCAGCCACAGGGTCAGGGCCGCGACCGGGATGAAGACGGCGATCAACAGGAAGGCGGTTCGATAGAGGGAGGCGAAATGCGCCTTCAGCCCCGGTCCCTCGACCTCTGACGCCCAGAACCGCGCCATGGCGGCCTCGACCCAGGAGAAGGCGAGGACGTGCGACAGGGTCATGACCGAAAAGGCCAGGGCGTACTGGCCGAACTGCTCGGGCGTCAGCAGGCGCGTGAAGACGACGATGGCCAGCACGCCGACCACGCCCTGGACCGCCTGGGCCGGCAGATAGCCCCAAACGCCGCGCCAGAACATCAGTTGTTCACCGTTGGGCCGCCCGGTCGCCCAGCAGCACCGGCACCGTCACGGCCATGATCCAAAGGTCCAGCCAGAACGATTGATGCTCGACATAGTCGATGTCGAGTTGCACGCGGCGGCGCACCTCTGCGGCGGTGTGCAGCGGACCGCGCGAACCCTTGATGGCGGCCCAGCCGGTCATGCCCGGCTTGATGCGGTGGCGGTGGGCGTATTCGGCGACCAGCCGCGCGCTCTCGACCTCGCCGGTCTTCATGCCGACGGCGTGGGGGCGCGGGCCGACCAGGCTCATTTCTCCGCGCAGCACGTTCAGAAGCTGAGGCAGCTCATCCAGGCTGGTCTTGCGGATGAAGCGGCCCACGCGTGTGACGCGGTCGTCGTCGGCGGTCACCTGGCGGCTGGCGGTGGCGTCGGCGGCCTCGGTCCGCATGGAGCGGAACTTCCAGACCACGATCTCTTCCTGATTGAAGCCGTGGCGGCGCTGGCGGAACAGCGCCGGACCGGGGCTGTCCAGCCTCACGATAAAAGCGATCAGCACCAGAAGCGGCGACAACAGGATCAGCGCGATGACGCCGATCACCAGGTCCTGCAGCCGCTTGTGGAAGGCGCGGCGCTCGGCGTCGACGGCGTCGAGATTGCTGAGCGGGGCCTCGGCCAGCTTGTTCAGGGCGGCGTTGCGCTCGTCTTTCCCTTGGGGGTCGATCAGCAGGGTGACTTCGTTGGGCAGGACCGACAGTCGCTGTGTCAGCTCGCGCACACGCGCCTCGGCGCGGGGGTCGATGGCCAGGACGATGCGGTCGACATAGGGCGTCATGCGGTGGGTCAGCAGATCATCCGCCCCGCCGAGCACCGGAACGCCCTCGACGGCGTCGGGATTGCGCGACAGCCGGTCGTCGAACACGCCCAGCACGTTCAGATCGCGCCGCTTCAGAGCCTCGCGGATCAGCCGTTCGGCGTTCTGGGTGGCGCCTACCACGACGACGTTGGGCGTCAGAGCGCCGGACTGGCGCAGCCGCTCAACCCACAGGCCCCAGCCGAGGTGCAGGCCGCCCAGTCCAAGGACAGTGGCGCTCGTCCAAATCGCCACAGGTTGCACGAGCTGGGCGTCGAAAACCTCCGCCGCCGCCAGGCCGAACAGGCCGCCGGCCAGACTGATGGCGACTATCAGGCCCAGCCGCCGCACAAGCGTCTCGTCTCGCCCGAAGCGATAGAGCCGCAAGGACCGCAACAGCCCCACGATCACCAGGCCGCCGACGACGAACGGGAGCACCGCCCGCGTTTCGGCCCGCGCCAGATCGACGGGCGATGCGAGGGAGGCGAAGGTGAACGCCAGCGCGACAACTGCGATGGCGTCTATTGCGCGGAAGTAATGAGCGGCCAGCCGCGTCGCGCCGCGCTGCCGCGCATTCAGCCAGACGTCGGGCCGGAACGGGCCACGCCGGGCGGCGCCGGAGGGGGGCGTGGGCCGCGTCTCGGCGTCACGCAGCGCGCGGCCCGCCATCGCCTTGAGGCGGGCGACATGGGCGGCGTCGTCGAGTGGGGCCAGGCGGGGTTGGGCGTCGGCCATCGGCATCCGGCGTGAAACAGGTCCGCCATCGTGCCCACGCCGGGTCTATGTCGCGTTAACGCCTCTGCGTCATTCCGCCGCCGGGCCGTAGAGCAGGGCGTTGAACAGCAGCTTCAGTGAGGCGCGGGCCTGGGCGCGCTGGACCACGTCGGGACCCAGCAGGATCAGACGGCCCTCGCCGTGCGGGACCTCGACCACGGCGTCTGAACCGGCGAGGTGCTGCGGGCCTATAGCCCAGCCGCTGGAGACGGTCAGGTCGTCAGGATAGCGCACGGCGGCCTGGCCTTGACCGGTCAGGCGGAAGCCGGCGTTGCGGTTGAAGAAGACGTCCATCGTCTCGGGCGCGCCGAACGCCAATGGCCGGCTGTTGTCGACCGCGACCTTCAGCAGGGCGCCGGGGATGAAGAATTCCGTCGAGGGCAGGGGGCGGCCTTCGGGCGTGGTCAGCACATCCTGAACCGGCGCACCCATCGCCGTCGCCATCCGATGAGCCGACCCGATGGTCACCACCGTCCCGCCGGCGCGGGCGAAGGCGTCGATCTGGGGCACGGTGTTCTCGGTGGTGATGTAGCCCAGCCAGGGGCGGAACTCGGCCGGGATGGCGTCCGGCGCCGGCTGGCCGCGCTGGGCCGAGGCGGCGAGGTTGGCCGGGACCATGTCCGAGGCGAAGACCAGCACGTCGAACCGGTCGTTCAGACCGCCGCGGTCCAGATCCTGCGGATAGACGACCTCGAACGAATACTCGAACTGCTCCATCAGCCAGCGGGTCCAGCCTGAGGCCATCGAGCCGCCATAGCGGTCCACCAGCCCGATGCGGACAGGCTTCAGCGCAATCTGATCGCCAGCCGGCGCGCGGCCGACGGCGTGGGCGTTCAGGCCCAGATCCGCCACGGCCTGTTCGACCAGGGCGCGAGAAGCGTCCGCCGCGGGGATCCACAGCGCCCCGGGTGCCAGCTCCGTGCGGCCGACCCGCGTCCTCGCGGTCTGCCAGAAGACCGGCTGGCCGGCCTTGAGCAGGCGGTTGGTCAGGATGAAGCCGTTCAGCGGCGCATGGTCGACCAGCCAGCCGGCGCGGCCCGAGCCTTCGATGCGGCCCGCCGGCGGCGCGACCTCGTCGGCGACCCGTTCCGTCGGAGCCTCGAAGCCCTCCAGGATACGGTCGAACTTCACGCCCATCTGCAGCGCCAGGGTGTAGCCGGTCGCGTCATAGGGCAGGGCGGGCGGGCCGCCCGGATATTGCAGGTCGTGCGGGTGGTCCTGAGGCTCGAACATGTCCAGCACGTGCGGGCGATAGGCCTGGGCCGTGCGCACCACGAACGATCCGGCCGGATAGGCGCGGCCGCCGATGGTGAACGGTCGGGTCGCGCGGTCCACGTCCACGCCCGTGCGGACCAGGCTGTTGATGAAGGCGACCGCATTGGGCAGGTCGGCCTGGTCGGCGGGTATGACGTAGCCGCGCGGGTCGCGCAGGTCGGGATCGCGCAGCACCTGTTCGTACAGCGCCGGGTCGATCGACCGTCCCGAATCTTCACCGGCCGCGGCCTCCAGCGCTTCGATACGGGTGGGCGTCAGACGCCAGGTGTCGGTCTCGCCCTTGGCGATGGCGTTGGAGCCCATGCGCCAGATGTTGAACAGCAACCGGTCGCGGTTGCGCGAGGCGTAGTCCAGCACCGCGCGGTTGATGCTGAGCGAATAGTCGATCGACTGCGCAAAGCGCCACTCCTGCGGCGCGATAGGCGCCGGCAGATCGTTTCTCGGCAACTGATGCTCGGGGATCAGGCTGATGCGGCTGGGCGTCGGGTGGCCGGTGATCTCGGTCAGCAGTCCGACCGCGTTGTGGAAATAGGTGATCGACCGCTGCATCCCGTTGTTCCAGGTCGAGTAGCGGGCGGACGAGCGCATGGTCGAGCCGGGCTTGCCCTCGGCGACCAGCCGGTTGTGCATGATGGCCCCGACTTCCGAGAGGGTCGTCATCACAATGGGATCGTAGTTGTAATTGAAAGGATCGCGGAAGGGCGGCATGAACACCACCGTGCCCGCCGGCGACGTCTGGTGGTGGTTGTAGACGATCTGCGGAAACCACTCGCGGAACATCTGGCGGTTGACGTTGGTCGTCTCGCGCATCGCCGACATGTAGTAGTCGCGGTTGTTGTCGTGGCCGACGTAGGCCTGATACAGGCGCGGGATCGAGTTGAACTCGCGCTCCGCCGGGGCGTCGTTGCGCATGTACCAGTCGGCGACCAGCTCCCAGCCGTCGGGGTTCAGCGGCGTGAACAGGATCACCACGTCGTCCAGCACACGCAGCGCCTCAGCGTCGTCGGCCGTCAGCCATTCATTGATGGCGGCGATCAAAGCCTGGTGCGGCACGGTCTCGGTGGAGTGCAGACCGCCGTCGATCCAGACCACCGCCTTGCCTTCAGCCGCCAGGGCGCGGGCTTGCGCCTCGTCGACGCCCTCCGCCTTGGCCAGCCGGCGCGCGATGTCCTTATAACGGTCCAGATCGGCGATGTTGGCCGGCGACGATACGGCGGCGACATACATGGTGCGCCCCTCGGTCGACTGACCGATTTCGAACAGGCGCATCCGGTCGGACTGACCGGCGACCGTCTTCAGCCACGCCTCGAAGCGGCTGTAGTTCACCAGCCGGTAGTCGTCGCCAACGGTGTGGCCAAAGGCTTCCTGCGGCGAGGTGATCGGCGCCTGGGCCGCGCTTGCACCTGCCGCCGCCAGGATGACCAGCCCTGCGGTGGCCGCCAGAATGCGTTTCATTTCTTTCCCCTCCGCCTGACGCGCTAGCGGCGTCTGTCGCCTAGACCATAGCGAGGCGCGAAAGGACGGGAGCCGGAAAATCGCGGCGACGACAAAATAGTGGGAAGTTCTGGCGGAGACGGAGGGATTCGAACCCTCGGTACCCCTTACAGGGTACGACGATTTAGCAAACCGTTGCCTTCAGCCACTCGGCCACGTCTCCGGCAGGCGGCGTGATTAGCGGGTCGCGCGGCGGCGCGCAATCCGTTTGCGGGGCCGTCGAACACGAAAAAGGCCGCCTTCCGAAGAAGGCGGCCTGATCTGTTCTCAAGCTGTCTCTCGGCTCAGCGGCCGGGACGGGGCTTGGGCGGCGGCAGCAGGCCTTCGCGCTGGGCGCGCTTGCGGGCCAGCTTGCGGGCGCGGCGAACGGCTTCGGCCTTTTGGCGCGCGCGCTTCTCCGAGGGCTTCTCGTAGTGCACGTGGCGCTTCATCTCACGGAAGCTGCCTTCGCGCTGCATCTTCTTCTTCAGGGCTTTCAGCGCCTGATCGACGTTGTTGTCGCGGACGAAAATCTGAACCAGGTGAATCTCTCCTTTGGCCGCCCGCCGCGTCCTTATCCAAGGGAGACGGGCAGACAAATAAATACTCTCCCGAAAGCGGGGCTCTCGGATGAAGGCGCGCTGATACACGAGGGGCCCGGCCGTGTCCAGATCGTCGCGATGATCGTGAACGCCTCGGCAAGCCCGCAAAATGGGCCTATCTTGCGCCTCATGACACAGACCTCGCCGCGAGACGACGCCGCGCCCGAATCAATGAGCGGCGACTGGGCAGACGCCACCGAGCAGGCGGTGCTGGACGCCGCGATCGACCGGGCCGCCGACCTGGGCTGGAACGGAAGGCTCGTCCGGGCGGCGTGCGAGGCCAACGGCCTGTCGCGCGGCGACGAGGAGCTGTTGCTGCCCAACGGCGCGCGGGACCTGGCGGCCCTGCTGTCTCGAAGGCACGACCAGCGGGCTCTTGATGCGCTGTCCGCGATCGACGCCGGTTCGCTGAAGATTCGCGAGCGCATCGCCCAGGCGGTCTCTGCGCGGCTGGAGGCGGGGGCGCAGGATATGGAGGCGTGCCGGCGCTGCGCCGGCTTCCTGGCGCTGCCGACCAACACCGACCTGGGGCTGAAGCTGGCGTGGGAGAGCGCGGACCATCTGTGGCGCTGGGCGGGCGACACGGCCACCGATCAAAACCACTATTCCAAGCGCGCCATCCTGTCGGGCATCCTGATCCCGGCGATGACGATGCGCTGGTTCGATGGGCGTGAGGCGGCGGACGCCTTCGTGGCCCGCCGCATCGAGAACGTCATGGCCTTTGAGAAGTGGAAGGCGGGCAAGGACTTCGACGCGCCGCTGAATCGAGTGATCGATGCGTTGTCGCGCATGCGATATGGCGCCAAGGCCTAGCCGCCGATCAGCGCCAGCCACTCGTCCTCGGTCAGCACCCTGACGCCGTGTTTGGCGGCGTCGGCCAGCTTCGAGCCCGCGCCCGGCCCAGCCACCAAATAATCCGTCTTCTTGGACACCGATCCGGACACCTTGGCGCCCAGGCTTTCGGCGCGCGCCTTGGCTTCGTCGCGGGTGAAGCGCTCCAGGGCGCCGGTGAAGACGACGGTCTTGCCGCTGACCGCGCTGTCGGCCTGAGGGCGTTCGGCGTCCTCCACGGCCTCGAGCTCGGCGATCAGGGTCGCGACGACGTCTCTGTTGTGCGGCTCGTGGAAGAACTCGGCGATGGCGCGGGCGGCGACGGGGCCGACGCCCGCCACGCCGGCGATCCGGCCCAGGGTGGGATGCGGGCCTTCTTCTCGCGCCACGCGGGCCAGTTCGATCAAGGCGGGCCAGTCGCCGGCCAGGCCTGCGAGGCTGCGCCGGGCAGGCGCGGCCAGGCCGGGGAAGGCGAGGGCGATCTTCTGGTCTAGCGGCGCGTCGGGCCATGGGTCGTCGGCGGGCGGACTCGCCTCGGCCAATTGCGCCATGACGCGCGGCGACACCGCATGGGTTTCGGCCAGCTGCGTCCAGGCCGGTGACGGCACGCCGTCTGACGCCTCCAGCGCGGCGGCGTGGAAGCTGGCCCAATCCCCGAATTCGCGCGCCAGCAGCAGCGACGTCTGGGCGCCGATCTCGCGGATGCCGAGAGCGAAGATCAGTCGATCCAGGGCGATGACGCGGCGCTCGGTGATGCCGGCGACCAGATTGCGCACGCTGGTCTCGCCATAGCCGTCCTCGGCGCGCAGCTCGGCCAGCCGCGCCTCGTCACGAGCAAGGCGGAAGATGTCGGCGGGCTCGCGCAGCCAGCCGCGCTCGTGGAAGGCGATCAGCTGCCTTTCGCCTAGCCCTTCGATGTCGAAGGCGCGGCGGCTGACAAAATGCTTCAGTCGCTCGACGATCTGGGCGTCGCAGATCAGGCCGCCGGTGCAACGACGCCGCACCTCGCCTTCATCGCGCACCGCCTCGGACCCGCAGACCGGGCAGGTGGTAGGAAAGGCGAAGGGCTCGGCGCGATCCGGCCGGTCGGGATCGACCACGGACACGATCTGGGGAATCACGTCGCCGGCGCGCTGGAGCACCACATTGTCGCCGATCCGCACGTCCTTGCGGGCGATTTCGTCTTCATTGTGCAGGGTGGCGTTGCGCACGACGACGCCGCCGACGGTGACGGGGTGCAGGCGCGCGACGGGGGTCAGGGAGCCGGTGCGGCCGACCTGGATGTCGATCCCTTCCAGCACGGTCGTCGCCTGCTGGGCCGGGAACTTGTGCGCGATGGCCCAGCGGGGGCTGCGCGCGACGAAGCCCAGGCGCTGCTGCAGGTCCAGCCGGTCGACCTTGTAGACGACGCCGTCGATGTCATAGCGCAGCGAGGCGCGATCGCGCTCAAGGTCGCGATAGGCGGCGATCAGCGCCTCGGCGCCCTCGACGCGACGCGCCCGATCATTGACCGGAAAACCCCAGGCCTTGAGCGCCTGCAGCGCCTCCCACTGGGTCTCGGCGAATGGCGCGGACGTCTCGCCCCAGGCGTAGGCGAAGAAGCGCAAAGGGCGCGCCGCGCTGATGTTCGGGTTCTTCTGACGCAGGGACCCGGCGGCGAAGTTGCGCGGATTGGCGTAGGTGCGGCCGCCCAGCATCTCGGCGTTCTTGTTGAAGGCCTCGAAGTCGTCATTGGCGACGTAGACCTCGCCGCGCACCTCGACCACGGCCGGCCAGCCTTCGCCGGACAGGCGCTCTGGAATGTCCTTCAGGGTGCGCAGATTGGCGGTGACATCCTCGCCCGTGCGGCCGTCGCCGCGCGTCGCGCCGCGCACTAGCACGCCGTCCTCGTAACGCAGGCTGGCGGACAGGCCGTCGATCTTGGGCTCGGCCACGAAGGCGACCGGCTCGTCGGCCGGCAGTTTCAGAAAGCGCGCCACACGGGCGGCGAAGTCGCGCGTTTCGCCGTCGTCGAAGGCGTTGTCCAGCGACAGCATGGGCACGCCATGGCGCACGGGCGCGAACTGGCTGGAAGCCGCGGCGCCGACCGTCTGGGAGGGCGAGGTCTCATCAGTCAGGGCGGGAAAACGCGTTTCGATGGCCAGGGCGCGAGCCTTCAACGCGTCATAGTCGGCGTCCGAAATCTCGGGCGCGTCTTGGGCGTGATACAGGGCGTCGTGGCGCGCCAACTCGGCCGACAGGCGTTCCAGCTCGGCGCGGGCCTCGGTCTCGGTCAGGGTTTCGACGGAAGAAGCAGGCATCGGGAATCGCGGTCGGCTGGTGATGGGCGCCTTGATAACACCGCCCCAGCGCGTTTCGATGCGCTGACGCCCGTTCGGGCATGACGCAGAGTTAAACTGACGCCGCCGTTCCTGATCGCTAGCGTGGCGCGACCCTTCGGAGATTCCCATGCGCCTGAAACTGCTCGCCGCCGCCTCTGTCGCCTTGATGGCGGCCGCCTGCGCCATGCCGACCAGCACCACGCCGACGACGCCGACCGAGGCCGCTGCGCCGGCGGCCGATCATGCTCAGCTGATGGAGGACCTGCGTATCCTCTCGGCCGACGATATGCAGGGCCGCGATACGGGCTCCGAAGGCGGGGCCAAAGCGCGCGAATACATCGTGGCGCGCCTAGAGGCGATGGGTGTCCAGCCGGCGCCCATGGGCCGGCTCCAACCTTGGGAGCGTCAGGGCCGAAGCCCGACAGGCCCGCGCACCTGGAACGGAACCAACATCATCGGCCTGATCCCCGGCACGCGCGTGTCCGACAAGTACATCGTCCTGACGGCGCACTATGACCACGTCGGGGTCCACGAGGGCCAGATCTACAACGGAGCGGACGACAACGCCTCGGGCGTGGCGACGGTGCTGGAGATCGCCCAGCGGCTGAAGGCCCAGGCGCCGGAGCACAGCGTGCTGCTGGTCTTCTTCGACGGCGAGGAGCGCGGACTGCTGGGTGCGCGCCACTTCGTCGAGGCGCCGCCGGTGCCGCTGTCGTCCATCGCGCTGAACCTGAACCTGGACATGATTTCGCGGCCGGAGACGGACAACAAGTTGTGGGCCGTGGGCACCTATCAGCACCCCAATCTGCGTACTTTGCTGGAAGGCATTGCGCCCAACGGCGACGTCTCGCTGGCCTTTGGCAAGGACACGCCGCAGGACGAAGGCAATGACAACTGGGTCAATGCGTCCGATCACGCGCCCTTCAACGCGGCGGGCCTCCCCTTCATCTATCTGGGCGTGAACTATCACCCCGACTATCACCGCCCCAGCGACGACTTCGACAAGGTCATCCCGGCCATGTTCGGCAGCGCGGCTGAGCTGTCCTATTCCGCCTTCCGCGCGCTGGACCGCGGTCTGAGCCGTTGAAGCGGCTTGCGCTTCTGATCAGCGCGGCGCTGACCCTGGCGGCCTGCGACGGGCCGCCTGCCAGCCAAGGCGAGCCGGCCCCCGCTGCCGTAGCCTTCAGCCACGAACTCAGCCTGGACGCGTCGGGCTACTATCTGGCGCTCGACCCGGTCGTGGTCGGCGACTGGCGGCTGCATCACCTGTTCCTGGGTCAGGCGCAGGAGTTCAACGCCTGGGAGGGCGGTCGGCGTGATGCGGTCTTCGGCCCGGTGATGATGGAGTTCGAGGATCAGGCCAGCCCGATGGTCGGGAATGAACTGGGTGAGGCGAGGGCAGGGCGGTCGCGCGTGCTGCCCACGACCTATCGTGTCGATGACCGGACGGTGCGGTTCGAGGGCGTATCGCGCGCTCTGGGGCCCGTCAGTTTCGAAGGACGGCTGAACGCCGACCGGCTGGAGGCGGCGCGGCGCAGTCTGGGCGACGAAGGCGTCGTGCTGGCCGGAACGCTGAAGGTCGGAGAGCGCACCTTCGACGGGGTGCGCTTCCGATGGTGGGCGGGGGACTGAGCCCCCGCCTCAGGCCTTTAGGCCACGGTCGCCTTGACGATCTTGCCAGGCGCGCGCGGCGGCTCGCCCTTGGGCAGGGCGTCGACGTGTTCCATGCCCGATTCGACCTGACCCCAGACGGTGTACTGGCGATCCAGGAAGGTGGCGTCGTCGAAGACGATGAAGAACTGCGAGTTGGCGCTGTTCGGATCCGAGGTGCGGGCCATCGAGCAGACGCCGCGAACGTGCGGCTCCGCCGAGAACTCGGCCTTAAGGTTCGGCTTCTTGGAGCCCGAGGTGCCGGTGCCGGTCGGATCGCCGCCCTGGGCCATGAAGCCCGGAATCACGCGGTGGAAGACGACGCCGTCGTAGAAGCCTTCCTGGGCCAGTTCGGTGATGCGCTCGACGTGGCCCGGGGCCAGGTCGGGACGCAGCTTGATGACCACGTCGCGCTGTTCGCCGTCGCCGGTGTCGAGGGTGAAGGTGAGGGTCTCGGCCATTCGGGCCTCCTTTCAAGTTCGCGGGGGTCATAGCGGCTTGGCGCGCGCCCGGCTATGACCAAGCCATGAGTGAAGACGAAAAGCCTGCCGAACGCCGTCGCATGGTCAAGCCGCCCACCGGCGGAACGGCCGCCGGTCGCGGCATGGGCCAGAAGATCAAGACGGCGGACAAGAAGTCGATGTCCAGCCAGCAGTGGATCAAGCGCCAGCTGGCCGATCCCTGGTCCGAACGCGCCCGCGCCGAGGGCTGGCGCAGCCGCGCCGCCTTCAAGCTGATGCAGATGGACGACCATCTGGGTCTGATCAAACCCGGCTGCCGGGTCATCGACCTGGGCGCGGCGCCGGGCGGCTGGGTGCAGGTGGCGCTGGATCGCGGGGCCAAGGCGGTCGTGGGCGTCGACCTGCTGCCTATCGAGCACATCGCCGGGGCCGAGCTCATCCAGGCGGACTTCACCCACGCGGGCGTGGATCGTCAGCTGATGGAGGCGCTGGGCGGGGCGCCGGACCTCGTGCTGTCGGACATGGCGCACAACACCATCGGCCATCGCCAGACGGATCACCTGAAGATCATCGCCCTTATCGAGATCGCGGCCGACTTCGCCATCCGCACGCTGAAGCCGGGCGGCGCCTTCGTCACCAAGAACTTCCAGGGCGGAAACGCCGGCGGCGTTCTGGCCCGGCTGCGCGAGGAGTTCGAAACGGTGAAGCCCTTCAAGCCCGAGGCCAGCCGCAAGGGCTCCAGCGAAGTCTATCTGGTGGCGACCAACCGGCGCTGAGGCGGTCTCTAAACCGACGCCATGCTGGCGCGGCGAGCTTCGCGCCTGGCCTCTACCCGGCTCCAGACACGGTCATGCACGGCGAAGAAGACGGTCTGCACCAGCGGCTCGATCAGGCCGATGGCCAAGGCCACGCCGATGTCGCGCGTCAGGGCGAAGGCCACGCTGACGGCCACGACGAAGTGCATGACGCCATAGGTCACCGTCTTCAGGGCGATCTGCTTGAACGAGCGGGGCAGGGCGTGGCTGTGGCCGACGTGGCCGTGCGCGCGTGACTGCTCTTCCGGCGACATGAGGCCCAGGCGGGCGGTGAAGGCCTCGGACGCCTCTTCCAGGTTGGAGCGCATGCGCCGCCGCTCGATCCGGTGCCAGACCCGGTCGTGGATGGAATAGGCGACGGTCTGGAAGATCGGCTCGATCAGGCCGACAGCCAGGGCGATGCGCCAGTCGCGCGTCAGCGCATAGGCCACCGCGACAGCCACGATCAGGTGCATCACGCCGTAGCTGGCGATCTTGAGCGCCAGGCGGCGGGCCGATGAAATGATTTCCCGGACCATGTTTGCAAAAGGTCGGTCGGGCGCTGTCGTTCCGCAAGGCAAATATTCTTATCAGCCCGATAAGCGCTGCGGCCCCTTGCGGGCCCCGTCCGGCGAGCGTTATACGCGGCCCGCAAAACGGAGACTCCAAATGGAGATACGCGAAGGCCTAACCTTCGACGATGTTTTGCTCGAGCCCGGTCCGTCGGAGGTCATGCCCGCCGATGTGGATGTCTCGACGCGGCTGACCCGCGACATCAAACTGAACATCCCGCTGCTGTCGTCCGCCATGGACACGGTGACCGAGAGCCGCCTGGCGATCGCTATGGCACAGGCTGGCGGTCTGGGCGTGCTGCACCGAAACATGACCATCGAGGAGCAGGCCGATCAGGTCCGCGCCGTCAAACGCTATGAGAGCGGCATGGTGGTCAATCCGGTGACCATTTCGCCCGACACGCCGCTGGGCGAGGTTCGCCAGATCGTCGAGCGCAAGCGCATCACCGGCTTCCCGGTGGTCGATCCGGCCACGGGGCGTCTGGTCGGCATGCTGACCAACCGCGACATGCGGTTCGAGAGCGATCCTTCGGTCAAGGCCTCGGCCCTGATGACGACCGGAGACCTGATCACCGTGCGCGAAGGCGCCGGACGTCAGGAAGCTCAGGACCTGCTGCGCAGCCGCAAGGTCGAGCGCGTCGTGGTGGTCGATGAGAACTATCGGGCTGTCGGCCTGATCACCATGAAGGACATCCAGAAGGCCCAGGCCTTCCCCAGCGCCGCCAAGGATGACCAGGGCCGGCTGCTGGTCGGCGCCGCCTCGACGGTTGGCGACGCGGGCTACGAGCGGGGCATGGCCCTGGCCGAAGCCGGCGTCGACGTGGTGGTGATCGACACCGCCCACGGCCACTCGGCCTCGGTGGCGGCCGTGGTCGAGCGCATCAAACGCGAAAGCAACCGCATCCAGATCATCGCCGGCAATGTCGCAACCTATGACGCGGCCCGAGCCCTTATCGACGCCGGCGCCGACGCGGTGAAGGTCGGCATCGGTCCGGGCAGCATCTGCACGACCCGCATCGTGGCGGGCGTCGGCGTGCCGCAACTGACGGCGGTCATGGACGCGGCTCGCGCGGCGAAGGGCTCCGGCGCGCCGGTCATCGCCGACGGCGGGATCAAATATTCCGGCGATCTGGCCAAGGCCATCGCAGCCGGTGCGTCTGTGGCCATGATGGGATCGATGTTCGCCGGCACCGACGAAAGCCCCGGCGAGGTCTTCCTGTATCAAGGACGCAGCTACAAGTCGTACCGCGGCATGGGATCGGTCGGGGCCATGGGCGCCGGCTCGGCCGACCGCTACTTCCAGAAGGAAGTCTCGACCGAGAAGCTGGTGCCCGAGGGCATCGAGGGCCAGACGCCCTACAAGGGGCCGATCGCGCCGGTGCTGCACCAACTGGTCGGCGGCCTGCGGGCGTCCATGGGCTATGTCGGCGCGCCCTCCATCGCCGAGTTCCAGAACCGGGCGCGCTTCGTACGCATCACCGGCGCCGGCCTGCGGGAAAGCCACGTCCATGACGTGATGATCACGCGTGAAGCGCCGAACTACAGGCAGGGCTGAAGACCATGGACATGACCCCCGAGTTCATCGTGCTGGCCGCGACGCTGGTTCTGGCGCTGATCCAGATCCTGGCGGCCGGCGCGGCGCGGACGGCCGAACTGGGGGCCAAGTGGAACGCGGGGCCGCGCGACGGCGTGCCCCCGCCGCCCGGTCCGCTGGCCGGCCGCCTCATGCGGGCGCAGGCCAATCTGTTCGAGACCTTGCCGCTGTTCATTGCCGCCGTGCTGATGGCCCATGTCGCGGGCAAGGACGGCGGCCTGACGGCCCTGGGGGCGCACCTCTACTTTTTCGGGCGGCTGGCCTATCTGCCGCTCTATGCCTTCGGCGTGCCCTACGTGCGCTCGGCCGCCTGGGGCGTCGCCTCGGTCGGTCTGATCCTCATCATCATCGCACTGTTTATCTGACGTGACCCCAGCCGCCCGCCTCGCCGCCGCCGCCTCCATCCTCGACAGCATCGCCCAGGGCCGCCAGCCCGCCGAGGCGGTGCTCAAGGCCTGGGGCTCTCAGAACCGCTACGCCGGGTCCAAGGACCGGCGCGCCATCGCCGACCGGGTCTACAAGGTGCTGCGCGCGCGCGGCCGCCTGTCGTGGATCATGGGCGGCCGCGAGGACGGCCGCGCCCTCGTGATCGGCTCGCTGTCCGCTCTGGACGGACTGCCGCTCGACGAGATCGAGGCGCTGCATTCCGGCGACGGCTACGGCCCGCGTCCGCTGTCCAAGCAGGAGCGCAGCCGCATCACGGCCGGGGAGGGCGAGTTGCCCGGCTGGGTCGCGGCCGGCCTGCCCGAATTCGTGGTCGAGGATTTCAAGACGACCTACGGCGAGGCCTGGACCGACCAGGCCCGCGCCCTGATGGAGCCGCGCGCGCCTATCGATCTACGGGTCAACACCGATCGCGCTGAGGTCGCTTCCGTCGAGGCCGAACTGCGCGAATCCGGGCTTTCGCCTGAGCCCACGCCATGGTCGCCGATCGGCCTGCGGCTTGCGTCCGAGCCCCCGCCGAACGTCCAGGCGCTGGACGCCTTCAAGGCTGGCCGCATTGAAATCCAGGATGAGGGCAGCCAGATCGTCTGCGCCCTGGCCGGCGCCACGCCGGGCCTGACGGTGGTGGACTACTGCGCGGGCGGCGGCGGCAAGACCCTGGGCCTGGCCTCGGCCATGCAGGGGCAGGGGCGGCTGGTCGCCTCCGATGTGGTCGCTCGCCGGCTCGACAACATCCGGCCCCGGCTCGAGCGCGCGGGTGTAGCCGCCGAGCTGGTCCTGATCGGCCAGAACGGCGGTGGGCTGGAGGCCCTGAACGGCGAGGCCGACCTGGTCTTCGTCGATGCGCCCTGTTCGGGTTCGGGCACCTGGCGCCGTCGGCCCGAGGACGCCTGGCGTCTGACGCCCGAAGAGGTCGAACGGCTGCACGCCCTGCAGGTCCGCATCCTCGATCAGGCCGCCAAGCTGGTGAAGCCGGGCGGTCGGTTGGCCTATGTCACCTGTTCGATGCTGAGCGCCGAGAACGAGGCCTCGGCCGACGCCTTCGAAGCCGCGCATCCGGAGTTCGCGCCCGTCGCGACGACGCCGCCCTTCGCCGCCCAGGCGGCCGCCCGCCATCGGATGTCGCCCGCCACGACCGGCACCGACGGTTTCTTCTTCGCCCTGTACGAGCGCACCGCATGACCCAGCACCAGAAAGTCTTGATCGTCGACTTCGGCAGCCAGGTCACTCAGCTGATCGCGCGCCGCCTGCGCGAAGCCGGCGTCTATTGCGAGATCCATCCCTTCCAGAAGGCGGGCGAGGCCCTGGCGGCCATGTCGCCCCAGGCCATTATCCTGTCGGGCGGCCCGGCCTCGACGACCGAGGCGGACAGCCCTCGCGTCGATCACGCCGTGTTCGACGCCGGGGTGCCGATCCTGGGCATCTGCTACGGCGAGCAACTGATCTGCGCCGAACTGGGCGGCAGGGTCGAGAGCGGTCACCATCGCGAGTTCGGCCGCGCCGAAATCGTAATCACTCAGGACAGCCCCCTGTTCGCTGGGATCGGCGCCGTCGATCATCGGGAGCCGGTGTGGATGAGCCACGGCGACCGCGTCACCGCCATCCCCGAGGGCTTTCAGGTCATCGCTACCTCCGAGGGCGCGCCCTTCGCCGCCATCGCCGACGAGACGCGCAAGATCTACGGCGTCCAGTTCCACCCCGAGGTGATGCACACCCCGCGCGGTGCTGCCCTGCTCAAGAACTTCACGCACGGCGTGGCCGGCCTGACCGGCGACTGGACCATGGCGGCCTATCGCGACGAGCAGATCGCCAAGATCCGCGCCCAGGTGGGCGACGCCAAGGTCATCTGCGGCCTGTCCGGCGGCGTCGACTCTTCGGTGGCGGCCGTGCTGATCCACGAGGCTATCGGCGATCAACTGACCTGTGTGTTCGTGGATACCGGCCTGCTGCGCAAGGACGAGGCGACCCAGGTCACAACCCTGTTCCGCGAGCACTACAACATCCCGCTGGTGCATGTTGATGCATCGAAGGAATTTCTCGGCGAGCTTGCCGGGATCAGCGACCCGGAAACCAAGCGCAAGACCATCGGCCGGGTCTTCATCGAGGTGTTCGACCGCGAGGCGGGCAAGATCGAAGGCGCCGCCTTCCTGGCCCAGGGCACCCTGTATCCCGACGTGATCGAAAGTGTCTCCGCCGGCGGCCCTTCGGCCGTGATCAAGAGCCACCACAACGTCGGCGGCCTGCCGGACTACATGAAGCTGAAGCTGGTCGAGCCGCTGCGTGAGCTTTTCAAGGACGAGGTCCGCGCGCTGGGCCGCGAACTGGGCCTGACCGACGCCTTCGTGGGCCGCCACCCGTTCCCGGGCCCGGGCCTGGCCATCCGCATTCCCGGCGAGATCACGCCGGACGCCGTCGCCACGCTTCAGGACGCCGACGCCATCTATCTGGACGAGATCCGCAAGGCCGGCCTGTACGACGACATCTGGCAGGCCTTCGCCGTGCTGCTGCCGGTCAAGACCGTCGGCGTCATGGGCGACGCCCGGACTTATGAAAAGGTCCTGGCCCTTCGCGCCGTCACCTCCACCGACGGCATGACGGCGGACTTCTACCAGTTCCCCTGGGACGTCCTGGGCCGCACCGCCACGCGCATCATCAATGAGGTCAGAGGCGTCAACCGCGTCGTCTACGACGTGACGTCCAAGCCGCCCGGCACGATCGAGTGGGAATGATTGGGCCCTAGCTGCGGGCCAGCCGGAAGAACTCTTCGCGTGTCCTCGGATCGTCGCGGACGACGCCGATCAGGTGACTGGTGGACAGGCTGGCGCCGGGCACGTTGACGCCGCGTAGGGTCATGCAGCTGTGTTCGGCCTCTATGACCACGCCGACGCCGTGGGGCCGCAGCACTTCGTGAATGGCCTTGGCGATTTCGGAGGTCATCTTCTCCTGGATCTGCAGGCGACGGCCGTAGCCCTGGACCACGCGCGCCAGCTTGGAAATGCCCACCACACGGTCGGTCGGCAGATAGCCGACGTGCGCACGCCCCACGACCGGCAGCATGTGGTGCTCGCAGAAGCTGACAAAGCGGATGTCCTTCAGCACGACCAACTCGTCGTAGCCGCCGACCTCCTGGAATGTCTTCTCCAGATACGCTCGCGGATCGCTCTCGTAGCCCTGAAACAACTCGCGGTAGGACTTGGCCACGCGCTTGGGCGTTTCCAGCAGGCCTTCGCGGTCGGGGTCGTCGCCGGCCCAGCGGATCAGGGTGCGGACGGCGGCCTCGGCTTCGGCCCGTGAGATGTCGTGGTGATGATCGTCGCTCATGATCCTTCACATAGCGACGACGGCCGCGCTTGTGGAGGGTTCGCTTTCCTAACCCGCCGTTAACCACGCTCCCGGCAGTTTCTGCCCAGTTCTTCGGAGTGATTCATGAGCGGCGCGGAAGTTCTGGACGTAGGTCGTGACGCCCTGTGGCTGACGATCCAGCTTTGCCTGCCCGTGCTGGTGGTGGGGCTGGTCGTAGGCGTCGGCATCGGCCTGTTCCAGGCCCTGACCCAGATCCAGGAGCAGACCATGATCTTCGCGCCGAAGATCATCGCCATTTTCGTCTCGCTGTTGCTGTTCTTGCCGCTGATGGGCGCGCTGCTTGGCGGCTTCATGCAGGAAATCGCCCAGCGCATTGCGGGCATGTAGCGAATGGATCCCTACGCCACGGCCGATCAGGTCTGGGCCGGGGCCCTGATCTTCGCGCGTATCGGCGCGATCCTCATGCTGATACCCGGCATCGGCGAGAGCTACGTCACGCCGCGCATCCGCCTGTCGTTGGCCCTTGTCGTAAGCCTGGCGTTGTGGCCGGTCGTGGCGGGCGCGTTGCCGGCGCTTCCCGCCACGATTGGCGGCATGGTGGGCTGGATCATCCGCGAGGTGATCGTCGGTTTGATGATCGGCGCGCTGCTGCGCATGTTCATGGCGGCGCTGGCGACGGCCGGCGAGATCGTCTCGCTTCAGACCACGCTCGGCTTTGCCCAGACCGCCAACCCTCTCCAGGCCCAGCCGAGTACGACGCTTGGGGCTTTTCTGACGCTGCTGGGCGTGACGCTGGTGTTCGCCACCGACACCCATCACCTATTCATCGCCGGACTGGTCGGGTCTTACGAACTGGTGGCGCCGGCCCGGCCGCTGATGATGCCCGATTTCGCCACCATGGCGGTGCGCACCATGAGCGACAGCTTTGCGCTGGGCGTTCAGCTGGCCGCGCCGGTCCTGGTCTTCGCCCTGATCTTCAACCTGGCCTCAGGACTGGTGGCGCGTGTCATGCCGCAGTTCCAGGTCTTCTTCGCCGCCGCTCCCTTGTCGATCCTGCTGGGCCTGTCGATCTTCGCCCTGAGCCTGGGCGTTGTCGGCACGGTCTTCATCGATCGCTACCGGGCGCTGGCGCGGGTGTTCGTGGGAGGCGCCGGTGGCTGAAGGCCCCGATCCCGACTCCAAGACTGAAGAAGCCACCCCGCGAAAACTTGAGGAGGCGCGCAAGAAGGGCGATGTCGCCAAGTCGCCGGATGTCGCCCAGACCCTGTCGCTGGCGGGCGCCGCGGCGGTTCTGCTGACCAGCGGCGGCTGGTTCGCCAACCGCATCGCTCAGGACCTGCTGCCCTTCATCGCCCAGCCGCACGCCATGGTCGGGGCGATTGAGGCCGGCGGCGGCCTCGAGCTGGGCATGCGGGCCCTGTGGGCCGTAGCACCCTTCATGGGCGCGGTGATGTTCGCCGTGATCCTGGGCGGCGCGGGCGGCAATCTGGCTCAGTCGGGCGGCTTCATCATCACCGGCGAGAAGGTCAAGCCCAAGCTGTCGAACCTGAGTCTGATCAAGGGGTTCAAGCGCATCTTCGGGCCGGATGGGCTCGTCCAGTTCATCAAGACGTTGATCAAGCTGATCGCCGTCTGCGCCGTCTGCTGGTGGGTGCTGAAGCCGCACACGCGCGAGCTCGAGAATCTGGCCGGCATGGTCCCCGCCGCCGTCCTGCCGCTGGCTCGAGACCTGTCGTTCGCTCTGATCGGCGCGGTGCTGGTGTTTCTGGCCCTGACTTCAGGTGCGGATTATCTGTGGCAGCGGCACCGCTTCGCCAAGCGGATGCGGATGGCCAAGCACGAGGTCAAGGAGGACTTCAAACAGTCCGAGGGCGATCCGCACATCAAGGCCAAGCTGCGTCAGATCCGCAATCAGCGCAGCCGCCAGCGCATGATGCAGGCGGTGCCGAACGCCACCGTCATCGTCACGAACCCGACCCACTATTCGGTGGCGCTGCGCTACGAGCCGAACAAGGGCGACGGCGCGCCGATCTGCGTGGCCAAGGGCGTCGACGCGGTCGCCTTGCGCATCCGCGAGGTGGCCAGGGAGCACGAGGTGCCGATCGTCGAGAACGTGCCGCTGGCGCGTGCGCTCTACGCCGCCGTCGATGTCGACGAGGTCATTCCGCGCGAGCATTTCGAAGCCGCCGCCAAGGTGATCGGCTTCGTCATGCAGAAGCGGCGGCGAGCCGGTTAGGCCGGCTTTTCTTCCAGACGCTTGTCCAGATAGGCGCCGACACGGCGCTCGACGGCCGGGACGTGATCCTGCCAGAAGTGGCTCGCGCCGTCCTCCAGCTCATAGTCGATGACGATGCCCTTTTGGGTGCGCAGCTTGTTGACCACGCGTTCGACGTCGACCGGCGGGACTACGGTGTCGGCCGTGCCGTGCAGGAACAGGCCCGAGGCCGGGCAGGGGGCCAGGAAGCTGAAGTCGTAGATGTTGGACGGCGGTGAAACCGAGATGAAGCCGTCCGTTTCGGGCCGGCGCATCAAGAGCTGCATGCCGATATAGGCGCCGAACTGATAGCCCCCGACCCAGGTCTGGGTGGCGGCCGGGTTGGACGACTGCAGCCAGTCCAGCGCGGTCGCCGCGTCGGCCAGCTCGCCGATGCCGCTGTCGAACTCGCCCTGCGACTTGCCCACGCCGCGCGAGTTGTAGCGCAGAGTCGCGAAGCCGCGCTGCTGGAACAGCTGGTGCAGGGTCACCGTCACCGGATTGTTCATGTGCCCGCCCGCCTTGGGGTGCGGATGCAGGATCAGGGCGATGGGGGCGTTATCGCGCTTGCCGGGCGAATAGCGGCCTTCGATGCGGCCCGCGGCGCCGGGCAGGATGACTTCAGGCATGTGACCCTGTCTTCAACTGTCGTTTCGCAGCTGCGTAATACTTGACCGCGCCGGTAGGACTTTCTAAGTCCACTCGGCGCGCCGCAGCCTTTCGGAAGGCGCGGGTTCTAGCACAGGAGCCCCGAAAAGCGCGCGATTTTTAAGGGCGAGCGATGCGACTGTCGACGAAGGGACGATACGCCGTGATGGCGATGGCCGATCTGGCGCGCAACGGGCGCGACCGGGCGGTGTCCCTGGCCGAGATCGCGGCGCGTCAGGAAATCTCCCTGAGCTATCTGGAGCAGCTGTTCGCCCGGCTGCGCAAAGGCGCGCTGGTCAAGAGCGTGCGCGGTCCCGGCGGCGGCTACCGGCTGGCGCGCGACGCGCAGGACACCATGATCGCCGACATCGTTTTGGCCGTGGACGAGCCGATCCGGGCGACGCGCTGCGTCGGCGCCGGGTCGCCGCGCGGCTGCATGATCAAGGGCGAGCGCTGCATCACCCACCATCTGTGGGAAGACCTCGGCGCCGAGATCCATGCCTATCTGGCCAACGTCAGCCTGGAGGACGTGGTCGAGAACCGCACGCGTCAGCGTCGCCAGTCGGCGCCCTCCGGCATGGAGGCGGCGGCGTGAGCGTCTATCTGGACTACAACGCCTCGGGTCTGGTCCGTCCCGAGGTCCAGGCGATCATGGCCGATGTTCTGGCCCAAGGCGGCAATCCGAACGCCGTCCACGCCTTCGGGCGTCGTGCGCGAGCCCGGATCGAGACGGCGCGCGCGCAGGTGGCGGGCCTGGTCGGGGCGGACGCGACCAGCGTGATCTTTTCTTCCGGCGGCACGGAATCCAACGCGCAGGCTGTGGCCAGCGCTTTGAAGGACGGCTGCGAGCGCGTCATCGCCTCGGCGACCGAACATCCTTGCGTGGCCGAGGCGGCCGCCGTTTCGGGCGTTGCGGTCGAAGTACTGCCGGTCGATGGGGACGGCGTGGTCGATCTGGAGTGGCTTAAGGCGGCGCTGGCCGAACCGGGGCGGGCCCTGGTCGCCATCCACCACGCGAACAACGAGAGCGGCGTGATCCAGCCGATCGTCGAGGCGGCGGCCTTGGTGCGCGCCGCCGGCGGCTGGCTGCACGTCGACGCCATCCAGTCGGCGGGCAAGATCGAAGTGGACATGGCGGCGCTGGACGCCGACACCCTGACGCTGTCGGCGCACAAGCTGGGCGGGCCCCAAGGCGTGGGCGCGCTCGTGCTGAAACCCGGCCGCGAGGCGGTGCGCATTCTGCACGGCGCCGGTCAGGAGCGCGGCTATCGCGCTGGCACCGAGAACACGCCCGGTCTGGCGGGCTTTGGCGCGGCCGCCGACTGCGCCGCCCGCGACCTCTCCTTGGCTCAGGCACATCAGGCCTGGCGCGACGCCGCACAGGCGCGCGTCAAGGCGGCCGGCGCGACCGTCATCGGCGAGGCGGCTCCGCGCCTGCCCAACACCCTGTTTCTGGCCGTCGAGGGCTGGGACAGTCCGCAGCAGCTCATCACCCTGGACCTGTCCGGCGTCATGATCTCGGCCGGCAGCGCCTGTTCGTCGGGCAAGACCAAGCCGTCCAAGACCCTAGTCGCCATGGGGCAGGACCGCCTGGCCACGGGCGCGGTGCGCGTCTCCGGCGGCTGGGGCACGGTCGAGGCTGACTGGGTGCGGTTCGCCGACGCCTGGATCGCCGCCTGGGCGAAACACAAGACGCGCGCCGCCGAGCGCATGAAGGAAGTCGCCTGATGGCCGCCGTCAAGGAAACCGTCGACGCCGTCGCCGCGCTGGAGAAGTACGCCCACGGCTTCACCTCGGACATCGAGACGGAATATGCGCCCAAGGGGCTGAACGCCGACATCGTGCGCTTCATCTCCGAGAAGAAGGGCGAGCCGGAATGGATGCTGGAATGGCGCCTGGCCGCCTATGAGCGCTGGCTGGCGATGGAGGAGCCGACCTGGGCGGCGGTGAAATACGAGCCCGTCGATTATCAGGACCTGTTCTACTACGCCGCGCCCAAGCAGAAGATCGCGCCCAAGAGCCTGGATGAGGTCGATCCCGAGCTGCTGGCTGTTTACGCCAAGCTGGGGATCCCGCTGAAAGAGCAGGAGGTGCTGGCCGGCGTCGAGGGTGCGCCGCGCGTGGCCGTGGACGCCGTGTTCGACAGCGTCAGCGTGGTCACCACCTTCAAGAAGGAGCTCGAGAAGGCCGGCGTGATCTTCATGCCGATCTCCGAAGCCCTGCGCGAACACCCCGAACTGGTGCGCCAGTATCTGGGTTCGGTGGTGCCGGTGTCGGACAACTATTTCGCCGCCCTGAACAGCGCGGTCTTCTCGGACGGGTCGTTCGTCTACATCCCGCCGGGCGTGCGCTGCCCGATGGAGCTGTCGACCTATTTCCGCATCAATGCGAGCCAGACCGGCCAGTTCGAACGCACCCTGATCATCGCCGACAAGGGCTCATACGTCTCCTACCTGGAGGGCTGCACCGCCCCGATGCGCGACGAGAACCAGCTGCACGCGGCTGTGGTCGAGATCGTGGCGCTGGACGACGCCGAGGTGAAATATTCGACCGTCCAGAACTGGTACCCTGGCGACGCCGAGGGCAAGGGCGGCATCTACAACTTCGTCACCAAGCGCGCCGACTGCCGGGGCGACCGCTCCAAGGTGAGCTGGACCCAGGTGGAGACCGGCTCGGCCGTCACCTGGAAATATCCGTCCTGCCTGCTGAAGGGCGAGGACAGCTCGGGCGAATTCTACTCGATCGCCATCACCAACGGGCATCAGCAGGCCGACACGGGCACCAAGATGGTGCACCTGGGCAAGAACTCGAAGTCGCGCATCATCGCCAAGGCGGTGTCGGCGGGGAAATCGGACTCGACCTATCGCGGCCTGGTCTCGGTGCATCCCAAGGCGACCGGGGTGCGCAACTTCACCCAGTGCGACAGCCTGCTGATCGGCAAGGACTGCGGCTCGCACACCATTCCCTATATCGAAGCCCGCAACGGCTCCGCCCAGCTGGAGCACGAGGCGACGACGACGCGCTTGTCCGATGACCAGCTGTTCTACGCCCAGCAGCGGGGTCTGTCGCAGGAGGAGGCGGTGGCCCTTTTGGTCAACGGCTTCGTCCGCGACGTCATGCAGAAGCTGCCGATGGAGTTCGCGGTCGAGGCGCAGAAGCTGGTGGCGATCTCGCTGGAAGGGAGCGTGGGGTGAGCGAGCTTGTTGAGGTTCGACGGCCTCCCTTCGCGTTGGTTCTTCTAGGAAGCTATGCCTTGGCGGCAGCGACCGCGATAATCCTCGCCGCCACGTGGATCGAAGAGATTCTATGGGTTGGCGGTATCGTCTTCCTCGCCTGGTTGGGCATGATCGCTTGGGCCTTTTCTCTATTTGGCCCGCGAGCCGCTTGGACGCTTCTCGGCTTTCTTCTCGTTAATCCCGCGACCCTGTTCTTTGGCGGTCTGACCTATGCGTGCGCTGTTAAAGCGGCGTGTCTCTAACTTAAGCGTTGAAAATGCTCTCCATCTCCAACCTCCACGTCTCCGTCGGCGACAAGCCGATCCTCAAGGGGCTGACGCTCGATGTGCCGGCGGGCGAGGTGCACGCCGTCATGGGGCCGAACGGGGCGGGCAAATCGACCCTTGGCTACGCTCTGTCGGGGCGGCCGGGGTATGAGGCGACGGACGGCGCGGTGACCTGGCGCGGCGAGGACCTCCTGGCGCTGGAGCCCGCCGAGCGGGCGGCCAAGGGTGTCTTCCTGTCGTTCCAGTATCCGATCGAGATCCCCGGCGTGCCGGCCCTGACCTTCGTGCGCACGGCGCTGAACGCGCAAAAGCGCGCGCGCGGCGAGGAGGAAGTGTCGGCCCCCGCCTTCCTGAAGATGGTCAAGGCGGCGTCGCAGGCGCTGAAGATGGACTTCGACATGCTGAAGCGGCCGCTGAATGTCGGCTTCTCCGGCGGTGAGAAGAAGCGGATGGAGATCCTGCAGATGGCCCTGCTGGAGCCGTCGCTGCTGATCCTGGACGAAACGGATTCCGGCCTCGACATCGACGCTCTGCGCATCGTCGCCGAGGGGGTGAACGCCCTGCGTGGGCCCGAGCGCTCCATGCTGGTCATCACCCACTATCAGCGGCTCTTGGACTACATCAAACCCGACAGGGTCCATGTGCTGGCCAACGGCCGCATCGTCGCCTCGGGTGGGCCGGAGCTGGCGCTGGAGCTTGAGGCGGAGGGCTACGACAAATTCCTTCCGGCGGCGGCATGAGCCTGGCTGTCCAGATCGATCTGAAGGATGCGTCCAGCTTTCCGTCGCGTCGCGTCGAAACGTGGAAATACAGCGACCTGCGGCGCTATCTTCGCGACGCGCCTCAGCCGTCCGGAACAGCGGTCGTGGATCGACCGGGACCGTTCGACGCGCTGGGCGGCGAGGCGATCGTGCTGGCCAATGGGCGGCCGGTCGGCGCGACCGACTTCATCGCCTCGGGCCGGCAGACGCTGCGGCTGCGCTATATCTCCGACGCCGATGGGACCGGCCACACGGCCTCGGCGCGGATTTCGGCGCGCGAGGGCGCGCAGCTGCTGATCCTGGAAAGCCACGAGGGGCGGGGCGGGGCCTATGTCGCCCACAACCGGCTGGACATCGACGTCGCGCCCGGCGCCGAGGTCACGCGGCTGGTCCTGGTCGAGGAGCCCGAACAGGCGATCTCGGTGATGAACGCCGATGTGCGCCTGGCCCCCGGCGGCCGCTATCGCCAGACCGTGGTCGCGACCGGCGCAAAGCTGCAACGGATCGAGACGCAGGTGCTGCACGGCGGCCAGGGCGCGGACGCCCGCATCGACGGCCTGTATCTGCTGGACGGCGCGCGCCAGACCGACCTGACCAGCGTGGTCGACCACGCCGAGCCGGACGGGACCACCAGCCAGCTGATCAAGGGCGCGGCCCGCAGCGATGGCGCGCGCGGCGTCTTCCAGGGCAAGATCGTCGTGCGTCGCGGGGCCGACGGCACGGATGCGCGCATGGGCCACCACGCCCTGATCGCCTCGGACCGCGCCGAGATCGACGCCAAGCCCGAGCTGATCATCTACGCCGACGACGTGCAGTGCGCGCACGGCAATACGATCGGCACGCTGGACGAACAGGCGCTGTTCTACATGCAGCAGCGCGGCCTGCCGGCGGACGAGGCGCGGGCGCTGTTGACCCAGGCGTTTCTCATCGAGGTGGTCGATCGGATCGAGGCCGAGGACGCCAGAGAGGTGGTGCGCGAATGGCTGACGGCGCGACTTTGACCGCGCGTCCCGCGCTGGACGTCCGGGGCCTGCGCGCCCAATTCCCGATCCTGTCGCGGCAGGTGAACGGACGCCCGCTGGTCTATCTCGACAACGCCGCCTCGGCGCAGAAGCCGCGCGCGGTGATCGACGCCATGGTCGGGGTGATGGAGGGCGGCTACGCCAACGTCCATCGCGGCTTGCACACCTTGTCGAACGAAGCGACCGAAGCCTTTGAAGCGGCGCGCGAAACGGTCGCGCGCTTCCTGAACGCGCCGTCGCCCGAGACCGTCGTGTGGACCAAGGGCGGCACCGAGGCGATCAATCTGGTGGCGGCCGGGCTGGGTCAGTCCATCCAGCCGGGCGACGAGATCATCGTCAGCGAGATGGAGCACCACTCCAACATCGTGCCGTGGCATCTGCTGCGCGAGCGGCGCGGCGCGGTGCTGAAATGGGCGCCGATCCGCGATGACGGGTCGCTGGACATGGCTGCCTTCGCCGATCTGCTGGGGCCCCGCACACGCCTGGTCGCCGTCACCCACATGTCGAATGTGCTGGGCACCATCAATCCGGTCCAGGAGATCACGCGACTGGCCCATGCCGCCGGTGCACGGGTTCTGATCGACGGCTGCCAGGGGGCGGTGCACGCCGCGCCGGACGTCCAGGCCATCGGCTGCGACTACTATGTCCTGACGGGCCACAAGCTGTACGGCCCGACTGGCGTCGGAGCGCTGTACGGCACGGCCGAGGCGCTGGAGGCCCTGCCGCCCTATCAGGGCGGCGGCGAAATGATCGAGACGGTCACCAAGGACCGCGTGACCTACGCGCGGCCGCCGCACCGGTTCGAGGCCGGCACACCGCCGATCATCGAGGCTATCGGCCTGGGCGCGGCGCTGGAGTGGCTGTCCGCCCTGGATCGGAACGCGATCGCCGCTCACGAGGCGGCGCTGTATGCCCAGGCGCGGGCCGCCGTGGCCGACATCGACGGCTTGCGGGTGCTGGGCGAGGCGTCGGGCAAGGGCGCGATCCTGACCTTCGACGTTCAGGGCGCGCACGCCCATGATCTGGCCCAGGTCATGGACCGCTACGGCGTGGCTGTGCGGGCCGGCCTGCATTGCTGCGAGCCCCTGGCGGCGCGTCTGGGCGTGACGTCGAGCACGCGGGCCAGCTTCGCCCTATATAACACTGCGGAGGAGGTCGACGCCTTCGCCGATGCGCTGATCCGGGCGCGGAAGTTCTTTGTGTAAGCCATGGAAGACACGAAACTCACCACCAGCGCCGACTTCGCCCAGAGCTGGGACGAACCGCAGAAAAGCGCCTTGTCCCAAGCCGAACTGGACCGGCTGACCGACGATCTGGTGACTGCCCTGAAGACGGTGTTTGACCCGGAAATCCCGGTCGACATCTATGAGCTGGGCCTGATCTACAAGGTCGACGTCAACGACGACAAGGACGTGCTGGTCGAGATGACCCTGACCGCTCCCGGCTGCCCGGTGGCGGGCGAAATGCCGGGCTGGGTCGAGGATGCGGTGATGAAGGTCGAGGGCGTGAAATCCGCCCGCGCCAATCTGGTGTTCGACCCGCCGTGGGATCCGTCCAAGATGAGCGACGAGGCCAAGCTGGCCTTGAACATGTTCTAGGGGGCGACAGACATGAGCGACCTTCAGACCGCCCCGAGACCGCGCCGCCCCCGGCCCAAGGCCGTGACCCTGACGGACGCCGCCGCCGCCCGCATCCGCGAGATCGTGGACGCCGCCGGCCGGCCCGTCGCGGGCCTGCGCGTGGGCGTCAAGAACGGTGGCTGCGCGGGGCAGGAATACACCTTCGCCCTCGCCGACAGCGCGGAACCCCTGGACGAGGTGGTCGAGGACAAGGGCGCGACTGTGCTGATCGAGCCGAAGTCCATCCTGTTCTTGATCGGGTCGGAAATCGACTTCGAGACCACGCGCATGGCGTCCAAGTTCGTCTTCCGCAATCCGAACGAATCCGACGCCTGCGGCTGTGGCGAGAGCGTCACCATCATCCCGGCCCTGGCGGACGACTGACATGATCCGGCTGGAAGGGGTGACCCGGCGCTATCGCAGCGCCGCCGGCGAGCGGATCGCGCTGGACGGCGTGGACCTGGAGATCGAGCGCGGCGAGGTTTTCGGCGTGGTCGGTCGGTCCGGCGCGGGCAAGTCGACCCTGATCCGCGCCATTAACCGGCTGGAGACGCCCGACGCCGGCCGGGTGTTCGTCGACGATCAGGAGATCACGGCCCTGAACCCGGCCGAACTGCGCGCCGCGCGCCGGCGGATCGGCATGATCTTTCAGCATTTCAACCTGCTGAACTCCAAGACCATCTTCGACAATGTCGCCTTTCCGCTTCGGTTGGAAGGCCGGCCGGCGGCCGAGGTGGCGGCGCGGGTGAACGAACTTCTGGAGCGGCTGGGTCTGGCAGAGCATGGGCGCAAGCATCCGGCCCAGCTGTCCGGCGGGCAGAAGCAGCGGGTCGGCATCGCGCGCGCCCTGGCCTGTGGACCCAGCGTCCTGCTGTGCGACGAGGCGACCAGCGCGTTGGACCCGGAGACGACCGACGACATCCTGAACCTGCTGGACCAGCTGAACCGCGAACTGGGCCTGACCATCGTGCTGATCACCCACCAGATGGAGGTGGTGCGCCGCGTCTGCGATCAGGTGGCGGTTCTGAAGGACGGGCGGATCGTCGAACAGGGGCCGACCGCCGACGTCTTCCTGCATCCCAGACATCCTGTGACCCAGGCCATGCTGGCCGAAGGCGAAGAGGCGTTCGACGCCTCGGTGACGCCGCCCGGCGCGCGTCTGGCGCGGCTGACCTTCCGGGGGGGTGCCACCTATGAGCCCGAGCTGAGCCGCGTCGCGCGCTCGACCGGCGTGGATTATTCGATCCTGTCGGGCCGCATCAGCCGAATTCGCGGCGAGCCCTACGGTCAGATGACCGTAGCCTTCACCGGCGGCGACGCCGAGGCCGCCGTGGCGCAACTGACCGCGCGCGGCGTGGTGGTGGAGACGGCCTGATGTTCGAAAACGTGCGCTGGGACGAGATCGGGCAGGCGACGCTGGACACCCTGTTGATGTTGGGCGGCTCGCTGGCGCTGACGGTTCTGTTCGGCCTGCCCCTGGGCGTGTTGCTGTATCTGTCCGGCAAGGGGCGGCTGGCGTCGAACCCGGTGCTGAACGCAGTGCTGTCTTTCGTGGTCAATGTGCTGCGGTCGGTGCCCTTCATCATCCTGCTGATCGTCATGCTGCCGCTGACCGTGCTTCTGGTCGGCACGTCGCTAGGCGTGGCCGGGGCCATCCCGCCGCTGGTCGTCGGGGCCGCGCCCTTCTATGCGCGCCTGGTCGAGACGGCGCTGCGCGAAGTGGACAAGGGCGTGGTCGAGGCGACCCAGGCCATGGGCGGCTCGACCTTTCAGATCGTCACCCGCGCCCTGTTGCCCGAGGCCATGCCCGGCGTAATCGCCGGCGCGACAGTCACGGCCATCGCCCTGGTCAGCTACACCGCCATGGCCGGCGTCGTGGGGGCCGGCGGCTTGGGCGACCTGGCCATCCGCTTTGGCTATCAGCGCTTTCAGACCGATGTGATGGTGGTCACCGTCGTGCTGTTGCTGGTGCTGGTTCAAATCCTTCAGATGGCCGGCGACCGCCTGGTCCAGGTCGTCTCTCACCGCTGATCGCTCCCCCGAAAGGCCTTCCCATGATCCGTCGTTCGCTGCTGATTTCCGCCGCCGCCGCCGCCCTGATGCTCGCCGCCTGCGGCCAGGATGATGAGGCCAAGGGCGGGGCCAATGCGCCTCTGCGCGTCGGCGTGACGCCTGTTCCCCACGCCGAGATTCTGGAGGCGATCCGCCCGACCCTGGCGGCCGAGGGCGTGCCGATCGACGTCGTGGTCTTCAACGACTACGTCCAGCCCAACGTCCAGCTGTCCGAAAAGCGGTTGGACGCCAACTATTTCCAGACCAAGCCCTATCTGGACGAATTCAATCTGGCGCGCGGCACGGACTTGGTGACCGTGGCCGGGGTGCACGTCGAGCCGCTGGGCCTGTATTCGCGCAAACACGCCAACCTGGCCGCCGTGCCGGCGCGTGGGTTGGTGATCCTGCCGAATGATGCGTCCAACACCGGGCGCTCGCTGCTGCTGCTGCAAAGCGCCGGTCTGGTGCGCCTGCGCGATCCGGCCAATCCGCTGCAGACGGTGCGCGACATCGTGGACAATCCGAAGAACCTGACCTTCCGCGAGATCGAGGCCCCCGCCATCCCGCGCACCCTGTCAGAGGCCGACGTGGCGGTGATCAATACGAACTACGCCCTGGACGCCGGTCTGAAACCGCGCACCGACGCCCTGGCGCTGGAAGGCGCCGACAGCCCCTATATCAACTATCTGGTGTCGCGCGCCGACAACGCTCAGGACCCGCGCATCCAGGCCCTGGCCCGTGCGCTGCGCAGCCAGGCGGTCAAGGACTTCATCGCCGGCAAGTACGAAGGCGCGGTGATTCCGGCGGCTTGAGGCTTCAGCGACCGAGGGCGTCCGCGATGCGGGCGTCCACTTCCGCCAGTTCATCGGCCGAGACAGCGCCGACGACCTCAACGCGTTCCGAATCGACGGTCGCGATCTTGACCGGCCTTATCTTCGACGGTGCGGGCAACCCGTAGTCGGCTGGCGTGCGCGGCAGGCCCACGTCTTCGGGCCAGTCCGGATTGTCGGCGCTCGTGATCATGACGACCCAAAGCAGATTGGGCCGCCCAACCACGCCGTTGGAAACGACGAGCGCCGGCCGACGCTGGCGGGTGTCGCGGTCGGTGTAAGGGAAGGGCGTGCGGACGATGTCGCCCCGCCTAAAATCCGGCATAGGCCTTCTCGTCCGCCTCTCCACGCCATTCGTCGAACGTGGCGAACGGGTCATCCTGCGCAGGACGGGCCTTGGTCAGCGTCACACGACCTTCGACGATCTCATAAGCCAGCTCATCGCCTTCCTTGAGCCCAAGGGCGACACGCACCGCCTGCGGGACGGTCGTCTGGGCTTTGGTCGTGAGGCGGCTAGTGATCATGAGGTAAGGATTATCCTTACCTCATCACACGTCAAGGTCCGCCACCGCGAAGCGGGCGTTGTCCTGGATGAACTGGTAGCGGGCCTCGGCCTTGCGGCCCATCAGCCGCTCGACCAGGTCTTCGATCTCGTCTTCGCTCTCGGGAACCGAGACGCGGGCCAGCGTCCGCTTCTTCGGATCCATGGTGGTCTCCTTGAGCTGGGAGGCCATCATCTCGCCCAGGCCCTTGAAGCGCCCGATCTCGACCTTCTTGCCCTTGAAGACTGTGGCCAGAAGCTCGTCGCGGTGGGCGTCGTCGCGCGCATATTCCGACAGCGGCCCGGCCGAGATGCGATAGAGCGGGGGCAGGGCCATGAACAGGCGGCCCTGGCGGATCGTCTCGGGCATGGAGCGGTAGAAGAAGGTGATGAGCAGCGCCGCGATGTGAGCGCCGTCCACGTCAGCGTCAGTCATGATGACGATGCGCTCATAGCGCAGGTCTTCGATGTTGAACCGGCTGCCGGGCTGCACGCCCAGGGCCAGGGCCAGGTCCGACAGCTCGACATTGGCGCGCAGCTTGTCGGCCGTGGCCGAGGCGACGTTCAGGATCTTGCCGCGCAGGGGCAGGATGGCCTGGGTCGTCCGGTCGCGCGCCTGCTTGGCCGAGCCACCGGCCGAATCGCCCTCGACGATGAACAGTTCGGTGCCCTCGGCCGATTGTCGCGAACAGTCCGACAGCTTGCCGGGCAGGCGCAGCTTGCGGGTGGCGGCGGCGCGCTGGACCTCCTTGTCCTTGCGACGGCGCAGACGGTCTTCGGCCCGGTCGATGACGAAGCCGAGCAGGGCGTTGGCCTGTTTCGGGCTTTCGGTCAGCCAGTGATCGAAGGGATCGCGCATCAGCTGCTCGGTCAGGCGCTGACCTTCCGGCGAGGACAGGCGGTCCTTGGTCTGCCCCTGGAACTCGGGATTGCGGATGAAGACCGAGATCAGGGCGCCCGCATTGGCGATGACGTCCTCGGCCGTGATCAGGCCGGCGCGCTTTTCGTTGATCAGTTCGCCATAGGCCTTGAGGCCCTTGACCAGGGCGGCGCGGAAGCCGGCCTCGTGGGCGCCGCCGTCGGGCGTCGGCACGGTGTTGCAGTAGGAGGAGACGAAGCTGTCGCTGTCGCCGAACCCGATCGGGGACCAGGTCACGGCCCATTCGACCGCGCCGGCCTCGCCCTTGCGCTCGACCCGTCCGGCGAAGGTCGGGGTGACCGTCTCCATCTCGCCGATACGCTCGACCAGGGCGTCGGCCAGGCCGTTGGGGAAGTGGAAGGTGGCGTTCGCGGGCGTGGCGTCGGTGATCCGCGCCTCGGCGCAGGTCCAGCGGATTTCAACGCCCCGGAACAGATAGGCCTTGGAGCGCGCCATGCGGAACAGGCGCGCGGGCTTGAAGGCGGCCCCGACGCCAAAGATCTCCGCGTCCGGGTGGAAGCGGATCAGGGTGCCCTTCTTCTTGGACGGCCCGACCTGCTGGATGGGGCCCAGCACGTGACCACGGCTGAAGGACTGCTTCCATTCGAAGCCGTCGCGCCAGACGGTGACGTCCAGTTGGTCCGACAGGGCGTTGACGACCGAGACGCCTACGCCGTGCAGGCCGCCGGAGGTCTCATAAGCCTTGCCCGAAAACTTCCCGCCCGAGTGCAGGACGGTCATCACGACCTCCAGCGCCGACTTGCCCGGATGCTTGGGGTGCGGATCGACCGGGATGCCGCGACCGTCGTCGCGCACCGACAGGAAACCGTCGGCGTCCAGATCGACGGTGATGAGCTTGGCGTGGCGGGCGACCGCCTCGTCCATGGCGTTGTCCAGCACCTCGGCGAACAGGTGGTGCAGCGCCCGCTCGTCGGTGCCGCCGATGTACATGCCGGGCCGTTTGCGGACAGGCTCCAGCCCCTCCAGCACCTCGATCGACGAGGCGGAGTAGCCGGTGGCCTGGGCCGTCGCGGGACTGGGGTGGGCCGTCAACTCCGCCTTCGGTGCGGCAGGCGCTGCAAGGGGCGCGGCGACAGGGGCGGGCGCGGCCTTGGGCGCAGCATCGGACTCCGGGCCTTTCGGCTCGGGAATGTCATCGAACAGGGAAGGAGCGGCGGAGTGAGCCATGTCTCGATTGTGCGGCGATTCGGGAGCCGGTGACGTAGGCTGAGCGCGGACGCGGAGCAAGCGCGGCGGCGGGAGCGCGTGCGGCCGTCGGCTCGCGCATCGTCGCCCGCGCCACGATGGCCAGAACCAGCGCCCAAGGCAGATGCTGGTGGGTCAGGATCACGCTTTCCGAAAGACTCAGCAGAATGAAGACCGTCAGATAGGACAGGCTCCACCAGCCCTCACGCGCGCCCTGCTGCGGCATCCGCACGATCAGGCAAACAGCCGCGATGGCCAGGATGGCGCCGACCAGGAAAGCGCCGGGCCAGCCCACCTGCACCAGAAGGTCGATCCATCCATTGTGGGCCGACGGCACGATCCACTGCGTTTCCTGGCGCACGAAGGCGGCCGGTTCGCTGTGCGGACCCCAGAAGGCGGCGTAGCCGTAGCCCGTGAGCGGCCGCTCGGCGACGCGACGCATCAGGCTGGCCCAGATGTCGGTGCGGCCCGTCAGTGAAGGGTCCTTGCCCAGGGCCTCCAGAATCTCGCCGGACTCGGTCGACCAGAGCCAGGCGGCGAAGGCCACCGCCACCACGCCCAGCCAGACCGCTGCGACGGTCAGCGCGGGACCGCCGCGCCTCAGCACCCACAGCCCGCCGATCAGCCCCACGCCCAGCACCAGGCACAGCAGCGAGGTCTTGGACTGCGTGCCCAGGATCAGCAGGGTCGACAGGCCCAGGGTGGCGAACGGGATCAGCCGGCGCGGATCCCCGGCGGCCAGGCAGGCGGCGGCCGAGACGGCGGCGATCACCATCACCAGGCCCATCTGGTTCTTTTCGTACCAGAGCCCGCGCCACAGGCCGGCGTTGACGTCGCTGTGCACGCCGATCGACGGCATGGCGAAGATCATCACCAGACTGCCGACGCCCATCACAAGGCCGGCGTGCATCAGCAGGCGGGGCAGGGCGATGCCTCGGAACGCCGCCCCCAGATAGACGGCGAAGAGGCTGGTCATGGCCATGGCGATGGTGCGTCGCTGCGTCACCTCGGCGAAGATCGACCAGTATTTCGAACTGAAGGCGAGCCCGACCAGCAGCAGCACCGCGATCCAGGCGGGCCACGCGCGGCACATGTCGCGAAAGCGCACCAGCACCAGCGTCAGGGTGATCAGATAGATCGGCGGCCACACCAGCCTCAGGATCGGCGCCTCGCCCTGATCCGGCGCAAAGATCGGCCCCAGAACGGCGCCGGTCAGCATGACCACGACGAACCCCGCCGCCAGCTGTTCCCACCAGGGCGGTTCGGTCAGCACAGGGCTTGGTGTCGAGAGCGCACGCACGACGCAACGATGCAATGAGCCGATTAAGGAAGGCTTGGGGGAGAGCTCAAAAAAGCTCAAGCTGAGGCCGTGCGTCGGCTGGCACGCGGAAGCGGCTTTCGTCGAGCTGGTGACGCGGGCCGTCCAGGCCGTAGCGTTTGATCGCCGCCTTGAAACGAGCGCTCAGAAGCTCGGCGATCGGGCCGGTTCCCTTCATGCGCTGGGACCAGTCCGCGTCGTAGTCCTTGCCGCCCCTCATCTGTCGTATCAGGGACATGACCCGCGCGGCGCGGTCGGGCCGGTTTTCGGCCAGCCATTCGCGGAACAGATCCTTTATCTCGAGCGGCAGGCGCAGGGTGACATACATGGCCGTGGTCGCCCCGGCCTTGGCGGCGGCCTCCAGGACCGCCTCCATTTCATGGTCGTTCAAGCCGGGAATGACCGGCGCAAAGCCGACGCCGACCGGACAACCCGCCTCGGCCAGCCGGCTGATCGCCTCCAGCCGCTTGGCCGGGGTGGAGGCGCGGGGCTCCATGGCGCGGGCCAGCTTGCGATCGAGCGTGGTGATCGAGACGAAAGCCGACGCCAGCCCCGCCTTGCCCATCGGCCCCAGAATGTCGGCGTCGCGTGCGATAAGCACCGACTTGGTGATGATGCTGAAGGGCTGATTGAACCGCTGCATGACCTCCAGGATCGATCGGGTCGACCGCGTCTCGCGCTCTATCGGCTGATAGGGGTCGGTGTTGCCGCCTATGTGGATGCGTTTGCAGACGTAGCGGGGCTTGAGCAGCTCTTGCTCCAGCAGACGCGCGGCCTCGGGCTTGAAGAAGATCCGGCTCTCGAAATCCAAGCCCGGGGATAGGCCCATCCAGGCATGGGACGGACGGGCGTAGCAGTAGATGCAGCCATGTTCGCAGCCCTTGTAAGGGTTGATGGAGCGGTCGAAGCCGATGTCGGGCGAGGTGTTGCGCGCGATGATGGTTCGGGCGTGCTCGGGCGTGAGGGTAGTGCGCAGCGGCGCGGCCTCGGCGTCGTCGGCGGTCCAGCCGTCGTCGAACGCTTCTCGCACCTGGCTTTCGTACCGCCCGCTCGCATTGGAGACCGCACCTCGTCCCTTCGCCATCGCCATGGTCGAACCATGCACCAATGGATAGAACAAAGCAAGAACGATGAGGTTCCGACAAAGCCCGCCGAAGCGGGCTTAGGGAACGATGGTGCGGATGAGAGGACTCGAACCTCCACGCCTCGCGGCGCTGGAACCTAAATCCAGTGCGTCTACCAGTTCCGCCACATCCGCAAGGTTCGCGCCCGCTGTAGGGCGCCGCGCACAAAGAGAAAAGGCCCGGGATCGCTCCCGGGCCTTTCCAACGTTCAGGTCGAAAGACCTAGCGGTCGTCCTCGCCCGGCGTGGGCGCGCCCGGCATGGGCGGCACCGGTTGCTGCGGGGCATCAGGGTCCGCTTCAGGCACATCGATGATGCCTTGGCCGACATGGCTCTTGCGGTAGCCGTAGAGGAAGTAGACCACCAGACCGATCGCGCCCCAGGCCGGCAGGACCAGCTTGGCGTCGGTCGGCAGGTTGAAGTAGAGGCCGACCGTGCCGACGATCGCCAGAGGCGCGATGATCCAGACCGCGGGGGTCTTGAACGGCCGGTGACGGGTCGGGTCTTTCCGACGCAGGATCAGCACCGCGATCGCCACCATGAAGAAGGCGAACAGGGTGCCCGAGTTGGCGATGTCAGCCAGCTTGCCCACCGGGAAGAAGGCCGCGAAGAAGGCCACGCCCACGCCCGTGATCATGGTCACGATGTGCGGCGTCTTCCACTTGGGGTGGATCTTGGCCAGGAAGCCCGGCAGCAGGCCGTCGCGCGCCATCACGAAGAAGATGCGGGTCTGGCCGAACAGCATGATCAGGATGACCGACGGCAAAGCCAGGAAGGCCGCGATGCCGATCAGGTCGCCGATCCGCTCGTGTCCGAGCTCACGCAGGACGTGGGCCAGGGCTTCGCGCGAACACACCAGAGGCTGCGAACCGTCGGCGGCCAGGGCCTGACATTGAGCGGCCAGGGCCGAGCTGCCCGGGGCGAGGATTTCGCCAGCCGGACCGCCCACGGGCTGAGCGCCCAGGGCGCCGATCGCGCCAGCGGCGACCAGCAGGTAGAAGACGGTGCAGATCAGCAGCGAACCGACCAGGCCGATCGGCACGTTGCGCTGCGGGTCCTTGGTCTCTTCCGCCGCCGTCGAAACGGCGTCGAAGCCGACGTAGGCGAAGAAGATGGTGGCCGCCGCGCCGACGATGCCCAGGCCTTGGCCCGTGGTGTCGAACCAGCCCTTGGGCGCGAATGGCTCGAAGTTGGCGCCGTTCATCACTGGAATGGTCAGCACGATGAAGGTGCTGAGCGCCAGGACCTTGATGGCCACCAGGATGGCGTTCACGCGCGCCGATTCCGTGGTGCCCAGCATCAGCAGCAGGGTGATCAGCAAAGCGATGCTGAGCGCGGGCAGGTTGACGATGCCGCCGGCGTAGGGACCGGCCGCGATCGCAAGGGGCAACTCTATGCCCCAACTGCCCAACAGCCCGATGAAATAGCCGGACCAGCCGACCGACACCGCCGAGGCCGCCACCGCATATTCGAGGATCAGCGCCCAGCCGACCGTCCAGGCCAGCAGTTCGCCCATCACGGCGTAGGTGTAGGTGTAGGCTGAGCCCGAAACCGGGACCATCGAGGCCAGTTCCGAATAGCACAGCGCCGCCACGGCGCAGACCGCGGCGGCGATGACGAAGCTCCACATCATGCCCGGGCCGGCCTTCTGGGCCGCTTCCGAGGTCAGGACGAAGATGCCGGTGCCGATGATGGCGCCGACGCCGAGAAGCGTCAGCTGCACAGGACCCAGGGTGCGGGTCAGTGAATTTTTCTGGGCCGTCGCCAGAATCGCGTCGAGCGGCTTAACGCGCCACATGCAGGATTTCCCCCTCGGAAATTGACTGTTCGCAACGTTTTCAACGCTGCGCTGGCGCGGACGCTAGACGGCAATGTCGACAGGCGCAACGCGGTTTCCGTTGTGTGAACTTGAGCCGACGCTTTCGTGAACCGGCCCGGAGCAGCTAAGGGCGGACGACATGCTGCCGATCCACGCCGTTCTGGATGAGTTGAAGACGACGCTGAGAAGCGGCGCGACGGCCGTGCTGGCTGCGCCGCCTGGCGCGGGCAAGACCACGGTGGCGCCCCTGGCCCTTCTGGACGAGCCCTGGCTGGCGGGAGGACGCATCCTGGTGCTGGAGCCGCGACGCCTGGCCGCACGGGCGGCGGCGACTCGGATGGCCCAGACCCTGGGCCAGAAGCCGGGCGAGACGGTCGGCTACCGCACCCGCCTGGAGAGCCGGATCGGGCCGGCGACCCAGATCGAGGTGATCACCGAGGGCGTCTTCACCCGGATGATCCTGGACGACCCCGGCCTGGACGGGGTCGGCGCCGTGCTGTTCGACGAGTTCCACGAACGTAGTCTGGACGCCGACCTGGGCCTGGCTCTGGCGCGCGACAGCCAACAAGCGCTGCGCGAGGACCTGCGCATTCTTGTGATGTCGGCGACGCTGGACATCGCTGGCGTCTCACGCCTGCTGGACGGCGCGCCCGTGGTTCAGGCTGAGGGGCGCGCTTACCCGGTCGAAACGCGATACCTGGGGCGCGATCCGGCCGAGCGCCTGGAGGCGGCTTTGGCGCGGGCCGTGCTGACCGCGTTGAGCGATGAGACAGGTTCGATCCTGGTCTTCCTGCCGGGGCAGGGGGAAATCCATCGGCTGGCGCGGCTGCTCACCGAACGCGTGCGCGATCCGGCCGTCGAGATCGCGCCCTTGTTCGGGGCTATGGATCGCGCCGAGCAGGATCGGGCGGTTCAGCCGGCGGCGCCCGGCCGGCGCAAGGTGGTGCTGGCCACCTCGGTGGCGGAGACGAGCCTGACCATCGAGGGCGTGCGGGTGGTGATCGATTCCGGCCTGTCGCGAGTGCCGCGCTTCGATCCCTCCAGCGGACTGACTCGCCTGGCCACCGTACGCGTCAGTCGGTCGTCGGCCGAGCAAAGGCGCGGGCGGGCGGGCCGCGTCGAGCCGGGCGTCTGCTATAGCCTTTGGGACGAAGAACAGACCCGCGGCCTGGTCCCGCACCAGGCGCCGGAGATCCGCGAGGCCGATCTCACCGGCTTCGCCCTGGACCTGGCGCGGTGGGGCGCTCGGACGGCCGATGGGCTGGCCCTGCTGGACCCGCCGCCTGCCGGCGCCTTCGCCGAGGCGCGGCGCGTGCTGACCCAGATGGACGCGCTGGACGGTGATGGCGGTCTGACTGATCACGGCCGGCGATTGGCCGGACTGCCGCTGTCGCCCCGCCTGGCGCACCTGACCGCCGTCGCGGCGGACGCCGGCGAGGCCCTGCTCGGCGCGCGGATCGCGGCTGTGCTGAGCGAGCCCGGCCTGGGCGGTTCTGCGGTCGATCTCGACGAGCGGCTGAAGGCGCTGGAGCGCGATCGGACGCCTCGCGCGCGTGACGCCTTGAAGCTTGCCGACCGCTGGGCGCGGGCGGCCGAACGGGGGCGCAAGCACGGGGGCAGGGCGGTCGACGCCGGCCTGCTGCTGGCCGAGGCCTTCCCCGAGCGCCTGGCCCGCGCGCGCGGAAAGCCGGGGGAGGTGCTGCTGGCGTCGGGCCGAGGCGCTTTCATGGATCCCACCGAAGGGTTGGCTCGCGCCCCATGGCTTGCGGTGGCCGAGATGGGCGGGGGCGACAGCCGCGACCGCATCCGCCTGGCGGCCGCTCTGGATCAAGCGCATCTGGACGACGCGCTGGCGCATCGGATCGAGGTCGAAGACCGGATGGTCAGCGAGCCGTCGGGCCGGACGACGATGAAGCGCCGTCGCCGCATCGGCGCCCTGACGCTGGACGAACGCGAGCTGGGTCCGCCCGACAAGGCGGCGATGGCGGCGGCCCTGAAGGCGGAGGTCGACGCCGAGGGCCTGACAGGTCTGCGCTGGGGCGAGCAGGCGTCGGCTCTGCGGGCGCGGCTGGCCTTTGTGCGCGGGCTTGATGAAGCCTGGCCGGACGTCTCGGACGAAGGGCTGATGGCGAGGCGTGACGACTGGCTCTGGCCCCTGCTGGATGGTGTGGCGGCCTTGGACCGGATCGGCGACGGCGCCCTGGCTGAGGCGCTGCGCGGTCTCATCCCGTGGGATCTGCAGCGGCGCCTGGACGAAGTGGCACCGGCGCGCCTGACCACGCCCCTAGGTTCGGCGGCCATCGACTATGGCGCTGAGGGCGGACCGCGTGTGGATATCCGCGTGCAGGAGCTGTTCGGCGTCACGACGCACCCGACGGTCGGCGGCGGCCGCACGCCGCTGACCCTGGCCCTGCTGTCGCCCGCGCGGCGGCCGATCCAGATGACCAAGGACCTTCCGGGCTTCTGGGCAGGCTCTTGGAAGGATGTGCGCGCCGACATGCGCGGCCGCTATCCCCGTCATCCCTGGCCCGAGAACCCCGCCCAGGCCGAGGCTACAAGCCGAGCCAAGCCGCGGGGGCGCTGACGTCAGACAGCCAGGTTGTCGATCAGCCGGGTCTTGCCGAGCCAGGCGGCGGCCAGGATGCGGGCCGGGGCGTCGACGGCGTTGGGGAAGGGCGTCAGGTCGTCCGAACGGCGGATAGCGACATAGTCGACGCGGTCGAAACCCGCTTCCAGCAGCGCTTCGCACGCCCAGGCTTCGGCTTCCGGCGGCGAGGCTTCGCGCGCGCGGGCGGCGGCTTCGGCCAGGACGCCGTTCAGGCGGCGGGCGATGCCCAGTTCCTGCTCGGACAGGTAGGCGTTGCGCGAGGACAGGGCCAGGCCCCAGCCGTCGCGCCCGGTGGGGGCGCCGACGATGCGGGTCGCGATGTCCAGGTCCGCAGTCAGGCGGCGCACGACCATCAACTGCTGATAGTCCTTCTCGCCGAAGACAGCGACGTCGGCCTGGACCTGGTTCAGCAGCTTGACCACCACCACGGCGACGCCGCCGAAGAAGTGAGGGCGGAAGTCGGTCTCCAGACCCTGCGAAGGGCCACCGACCTCGACACGGGTGGCGAAGCCGTCGGGATACATCTCGCTCGGATCAGGCGCGAACAGCAGGTGGCAGCCGGCCGAGGCGAGCAGGTCAGCGTCCTGGCCCTCCTGACGGGGATAGGCGCCCAGATCTTCGTGGGCGGCGAACTGGGTCGGATTGACGAAGACGGAGGCGACGACGCGGTCGGCCTGAGCCGTCGCCTCGCGCACCAGGGACAGATGACCGTCGTGCAACGCCCCCATGGTCGGGACGAAGCCGACGCCGAGGCCCTGGCGGCGCCATTCGGCGACGGCGGCGCGCAGATCGACGACGGTGCGGACGACCGGCAGGGGCGGAGTGGTCATGTCGGACGGTCCTTGGGCGTTAAGGCTGTTTCAAAGGCCTGGGTTCACCATGGGCTTATGACGCCCATCCGTTTCAACCGTCCAGCGTTCGTCGCGCTTGGTCTGGCCCTTCCGCTGTTGGCGGCGTGTGGCCGGGGCGAGCCGGATCCGCACCGGTTCGAGAAGATGGCCAGGACCGTGGCGGACATCGAGGCGCCGTTGGACCCAGGGCTTTATAGTGACACGCCGCCGGCTTCGCGCGCGGCAGGCCTGCGTCCGGCGATGTCGCCGCTCAAGGTCGAGTTGATGACGCCGCACGAGCTGTGGGATGCGCGCGAAGGCGTGGTTCGCGAGGCGGTGGTCGAGACCGCGCCGGCGCTGGTGGAGCAGGCTGCGGCCGCGACGGCCAATCGACTGGGTCTGGCGTCGGAACCGGAAACGGCCCCGCGGCCCGTCGCGTCCGAAGGGCAAGTGATCCAGCTGGGCGCCTACGCCAGCGAGCGCGACGCGCGTCTTGCCTGGGCGCGTGTGGCCGATCGCGAGGCGTTGGCGGGTTTCTCGCCGATTCTGCAGGTGGCCGAGGTCAACGGCCGGCGGGTGGTGCGGCTGCGGGTAGGGCCCGTTCCAGTCGAGCGCGCAGGAGCGGTCTGCGCCGCCGCGGGCGTGGACGACCCGTGGTGCCGCGCGGCGGCGTGAGCGCCATCCACATCTTAACTTTAAGCGTTCGTTGACGAATGGCCGCCGGACGCTGATTCTGCCGGCTGGATGGATCGCGGCGAGTCGCCGCCGTCCGAGCAACGGATTTCGCGGATCATGGCGCAGCCTCAGGTCATCGTCGTCGGCAATGAAAAGGGCGGGGCGGGCAAGTCGACCCTGGCTATCCACATCGTCACCGGCCTGCTGCACGCGGGAAAGCGCGTGGCGGTCATGGACCTGGACCTGCGCCAGAAGTCGCTGTCGCACTTCTTCGCCCACCGCGCGGCCTGGACGGCGGCCAACGAACAGCCCCTGCCGATGCCGTTCGAGCCCGACATGGGCGACGGCAAGGCCTTGGCCCGCGCTTCTGAAGACGAGCAGCTTGCCATGTTTGAGGCCGCTTTCGCCGCATCGCAGGACTGCGACGTGATCCTGATCGACACGCCGGGCGGCGACACCGCCCTGTCGCGCGCCGCGCACGGTCGGGCGGACCAGATCGTCACGCCGATGAACGACAGCTTCGTGGACTTCGACCTGCTGGGCCAGGTCGACCCGGTGACGCTGGAGCTGCTGAAGCCATCCATCTATTCCGAGAGCGTCTGGGAGGCGCGCAAGCACCGCGCCATCACCCAGGGGCGTCAGGCGACCATCGACTGGATCGTGGTGACCAACCGCCTGGCCGTGGCCGAGGCGCGCAACCGCCGCCGCCTGGAAGAGCGGATGCAGAAGCTGGCCAAGCGCGTGGGCTTCCGCGTCGGCCCGGGCCTGCGCGACCGGGTCATCTATCGCGAGCTCTTCCCCTTCGGCCTGACCGTTGCGGACCTGTCGGCCGATATTCGGCCGGTCGCAGTGTCCCTGGCCCATGTCGCGGCCCGCCAGGAGATGCGCAATCTGATGCAGGCGCTGGGCCTGGACGACGCGGTCCAGTCCATGGACGCTGCGGCTTGAGGTCATGATGGCCCTGATCTGGCTGGGGCTGGCGGCGATCGCGGTCTGGGCGTTGATCCGGCTGGGCCGCCAGAGCGAGCGGGCGGGCAGGGGGCATTGGCGAATCACGGCGACCATCTTCGGCGCTGTGATGATGGCCGGGGCTCTGCTGGCCCTGGCGCGCGGCGCCTGGCTGTTGGGCGGAGCGCTGGCGGCAGGCGGTCTTTATGTCATCACCGCTTCGCGAATCCGCGTCGCCAATACGCGGGCGCCGGACCTGCAGGGCATGACGGAGGCCGAGGCGCGGCGGACCCTCGGCGTCAATGCCGGCGCGACCCCGGCGGAGGTGCAGGCGGCCTGGAAGCGTCTGATGGCGCGCGCGCACCCGGATCAGGGTGGTTCCGAGGGCCTCGCCTCGCGTCTGAACGCCGCGCGGGACCGATTGGCGAAAACCTAGTCGTCGCCACGGTTTCGCCGCTTGACGGAAACGGAATCGATGGGCATAAGCGCCCCTCTTGTTGGACCGGCTGTGCACCCCCGGGTGCAGACGCGGTTCGCAGGAACGACCTAAGTGCCTGTTCTTTGCAGCTTCTTGGGACTTTAGCGGCCTTCGCGGGCAACTGCGTGGGCCGATCGTTTTTGCGGATTGCGTACCCTGAGGGCCTCGTGCCCGAAGGCCTTCGGTCTTTGAAATGGTTCACAGGGACGCGGTCCTCCGACCGCATTGGAAGTAAGCACCGATATGGATCAAAGCATCCGCATCAGGCTCAAGGCCTTTGATCACCGCGTCCTCGACTTTTCGACGCGCGAGATCGTCAACACCGCCAAACGCACCGGCGCGACCGTTCGTGGTCCGATTCCGCTGCCGACCCTGATCGAAAAGTTCACCGTGAACCGCTCGCCGCACGTCGATAAGAAGTCGCGTGAGCAGTTTGAAATCCGCACGCACAAACGCGTGCTCGACATCGTCGACCCCACCCCGCAGACCGTGGACGCGCTCATGAAGCTCGACCTGTCCGCCGGCGTGGACGTCGAGATCAAGATCTAAAGAAGAAAGAGGCGGGATCCGATGCGCACGGGCGTGATCGCCAAGAAGCTGGGCATGACCCGCGTGTTCGCCGATGACGGCGCGCACGTACCGGTCACTGTGCTGCAGCTCGACGGCTGCCAAGTCGTCGGCCAACGTACCCAGGAGCGTGACGGCTACGTCGCTCTCCAGCTGGGCGCTGGCGTCAAGAAGGCCAAGAACACCAACAAGGCCCAACGCGAAGTCTTCGCCAAGGCCGAGGTTGAGCCGAAGGCCTATGTCACCGAGTTCCGCGTTGACGCGGACGGTCTGCTGGATGTGGGCGCCGAACTGTCGGCCGACCACTTCATCGTGGGCCAGAAGGTGGACATCCAGGGTGAAACCATCGGTAAGGGTTTCGCCGGCGCCATGAAGCGCTGGAACTTCGGCGGCCTGCGCGCGACGCACGGCGTGTCCGTGTCCCACCGTTCGCACGGCTCGACCGGCAACCGTCAGGATCCGGGTCGCACGTTCCCGGGCAAGAAGATGGCCGGCCACCTGGGCCAGGAAACCGTCACCCAGCAGAACCTGACCGTCGTCCGCGTGGACGTCGAGCGCGGGCTGATCCTGATCAAGGGCGCTGTCCCCGGTCATGACGGTTCGTTCGTCAAGGTCCGCGACGCCATCAAGAAGGCTCGTCCGGCCGACGCCCCGTTCCCCGGCGGCGTGAAGTCGAAGAATGGAGCCGCCCAACCCGCCTCGACCCCGGCTGAAGAAGCTCCGGCCGAAGCGACCGAAGGCGGTGAAGCGTAATGAAACTCTCGGTCATCAAACTCGACGGCAAGGCCTCGGGCGACGTCGAGCTGTCGGACGCCGTCTTCGGCATCACCGACATCCGCGGCGACATCCTGGCCCGCACCGTGAACTGGCAACTGGCCAAGCGCCGCGCCGGCACGCACAAGGTTCAAACCCGCAACGAGAACTCTCGTACGGGCAAGAAGATGTACAAGCAGAAGGGCACCGGCGGCGCTCGGCACGGCTCGCGTCGCGCCCCGCAGTTCGTCGGCGGCTCGCGCGCCTTCGGCCCGGTCGTCCGCGACCACGGCTTCTCCCTGCCCAAGAAGATCCGCGCCATGGCCCTGCGCCACGCGCTGTCTTCGAAGGTCAAGGCCGGCGACCTGATCGTGGTCGACGCCCTGGATGTGAAGGACGCCAAGACCGCGTCGCTGCGCACCACCTTCGGCAAGCTGGGCTGGACCAAGGCTCTGATCATCGCTGGACCGGAAGTCGAGACCAACTTCGGTCTCGCCGCCCGCAACATCCCGCACATCGACGTGCTGCCGAACGCCGGCCTGAACGTCTATGACATCCTGCGGGCCGACAAGCTGGTGCTGACCAAGGCCGCCATCGAGGCGATCGAAGCCCGCTTCAGCGACAAGGAAGCCGCGTAATGGCCGCTCAACCTACCGCAAAGCACTACGACACCATCCTGGCTCCGGTGATCACCGAGAAAGCCACGATCCTGTCGGAGCAGAACAAGGTCGTCTTCCGCGTCGCCGGCACGGCGACCAAGGACGAGATCGCCGCGGCGGTCGAAAGCCTGTTCAAAGTCAACGTCCTGAAGGTCAACACCCTGGTCCAGAAGGGCAAGACCAAGCGCTTCCGGGGCATCATGGGCCGCCGGGTCGACATCAAAAAAGCGATCGTGACGCTGGCTGACGGCCAGTCGATCGACGTCACCACGGGGCTCTGATCAGATGGCCTTGAAGACTTACAATCCGACGTCGCCGGGCCGCCGCGCCCTGGTGCTGGTCGACCGCTCCGAGCTGCACAAGGGCCGCCCGGAGAAGTCGCTGACCGAAGGCCTGACCAAGTCGGGCGGACGTGGTCAGGGTGGTCGTATCGCCGTCCGCTTCCGCGGCGGCGGCGCCAAGACGCTGTACCGCAAGATCGATTTCAAGCGTCGCAAGTTCGACGCGATCGGCACGGTCGAGCGTCTGGAGTACGACCCCAACCGCACCGCCTTCATCGCCCTGGTGACCTATCCAGACGGCGAGAAGACCTACATCATCGCACCTCAGCGTCTGAAGGCCGGCGACACGATCGTGGCCGGCGAGAAGACCGATGTTAAGCCGGGCAACGCCATGCCGCTGCGCTCGATCCCGGTCGGCACCATCATCCACAATGTGGAGATGAAGCCGGGCAAGGGCGCTCAGCTGGCCCGTTCGGCCGGCGCCTACGCCCAACTGGTGGGTCGCGATCAGGGCTACGCCCAGATCCGTCTCGGTTCGGGCGAGCTGCGCATGGTTCTGGACGGCTGCATGGCCACGGTGGGCGCGGTTTCGAACCCCGACCACATGAACCAGAACCTGGGCAAGGCCGGTCGCAAGCGTCACATGGGCTGGCGTCCGCACGTCCGCGGCGTCGCCATGAACCCGATCGACCACCCGCATGGTGGTGGTGAAGGCCGGACCTCGGGCGGCCGCACGCCGGTCACGCCCTGGGGCAAGGACACCAAGGGCACCCGCACCCGCAAGAACAAGGCCACGGACAAGTTCATCATCCGTAGCCGTCACGTGAAGAAGGCTCGCTAAGAATGGCCCGCTCCTCCTGGAAAGGCCCGTTTGTCGACGGGTATCTGCTCAAGAAGGCCGACGCCGTTCAAACGTCGGGCCGCAAGGATGTGATCAAGACCTGGTCGCGCCGCTCCACCATCCTGCCGCAGTTCGTCGGTCTGACGTTCGGTGTCCACAACGGCCAAAAGCATGTGCCGGTGATGGTCAACGAGGACATGGTCGGCATGAAGTTTGGCGAGTTCGCCCCGACCCGGAACTTCCCGGGCCACGCGGCGGACAAGAAGGCCAAAAGGAAGTAACCGATGGCCCAGTCCAAGAACGAGCGTCGGGTCGCCCCGACTGAAGCCCGCGCCAAGCTGGTCAACGTCCGTATCAGCCCTCAAAAGCTGAACCTGGTGGCCGCTTCGATCCGCGGCATGCCGGTGCAGAAGGCGCTGAACGAACTCGAGTTCAGCCGCAAGCGCATCGCGACGGACGTCCGCAAGGTCCTGTATTCGGCCGTGTCGAACGCCGAGAACAACCACAACCTCGACATCGACAACCTGGTCGTCGCCGAGGCCTTCGTGGGCAAGAACCTGGTGATGAAGCGTTTCGCGAGCCGCGCTCGTGGCCGCTCGTCGCGCATCCTGAAACCGTTCAGCGAGATCACCATCGTGGTCCGCGAAGCCGGCGAGGCCGCCTGATGGGTCAGAAAATCAATCCGATCGGTTTCCGCCTCGGCGTGAACCGGACGTGGGACAGCCGCTGGTTCGCCGACGGCGCCAACTATTCGCGCCTGCTGCACCAGGACCTGAAGCTGCGCACGTGGCTGAAGGAACGCCTGTCGGGCGCCGGCGTGTCGCGCATCATCATCGAGCGTCCGCACAAGAAGTGCCGCGTGACGATCTACGCCGCCCGTCCGGGTGTCGTGATCGGCAAGAAGGGCGCGGACATCGAGAAGCTGCGCAAGGACATCTCGGCCATGACCGAAGGCGAGGTTCACCTGAACATCGTCGAAGTCCGCAAGCCCGAGACCGACGCCCAGCTGATCGCCGAGAACATCGCGCAGCAGCTGGAACGCCGGATCGCGTTCCGCCGCGCTATGAAGCGTGCGATGCAGTCGGCCATGCGCCTTGGCGCCAAGGGCGTCCGCATCAACGTGTCGGGCCGTCTCGGCGGCGCCGAAATCGCGCGGATGGAATGGTATCGCGAAGGCCGCGTGCCGCTTCACACCCTGCGCGCCGACATCGACTACGGCTTCATTCAAGCGAAGACGACCTACGGCATCATCGGCGTGAAGGTCTGGGTGTTCAAAGGTGAAGTGCTCGAGCACGATCCGATGGCCCAGGACAAGCGCTGGGCTCAGGAAGCTGCGGGTCCCTCGTCCAACGAAGGCCGTGAACGCGGCCCCCGCGGCGACCGCGGCCCCCGTCGCGACCGCGGACGTGAGAACTAAGTCATGCTGCAACCCAAGAAGACCAAGTACCGCAAGGCGTTCAAGGGCCGGATCCATGGTTCGGCCAAGGGCGGCTTCTCGCTGAACTTCGGCTCCTACGGCCTCAAGACGCTGGAGCCCGAGCGCATCACGGCGCGTCAGATCGAGGCGGCTCGCCGCGCGATCACCCGCCAGATGAAGCGCCAGGGCCGCGTCTGGATCCGTGTCTTCCCGGACCTGCCGGTCACGGGCAAGCCGGCCGAAGTGCGGATGGGCAAGGGCAAGGGCGCCGTGGACCACTGGGCCGCGCGTTGCCACCCGGGCCGCATCCTGTTCGAAATCGACGGCGTGCCGGACGACATCGCGCGTGAGGCCCTGCGTCTCGGCGCGGCGAAGCTGCCGGTCCGCACCAAGGTGGTGACGCGTCTCGACGCCGGCATCGCCCAACTGGAGCAAGCGGCATGACCAAGATCGCCGATCTGCGGGCTCAAACCCCCGACCAACTGGCCGACGAGCTGCTGAAGCTCAAGAAGGAACAGTTCAACCTGCGCTTCCAGGCGGCCACCGGCCAAATGGAAAAAACCCACCGCGTGGGTGAAGTGCGCAAAGACATCGCCCGTATCTCGACGCTGCTGCGTCAACAGCAGGCGTAAGGAACGAAGATGCCGAAGCGAATTCTCGAAGGTGTGGTCGTCTCCGACAAGGGCGACAAGACCGTTGTGGTCAAGGTGGAGCGTACTCTGCTTCACCCCGTCCTGAAGAAGACTGTCCGTCTGTCCAAGAAGTACCACGCCCACGACGAAGGCAACGCGCTGAAGGTCGGCGACGTGGCCCGCATCGTCGAGTGCGCCCCCAAGTCCAAGTTGAAGCGCTGGGAAGTCCTTTCCAACGCCTCGGCTTCGTAAAAAGAAGGATCGGATCCCATGATCCAGATGCAAACTAACCTGGAGGTGGCCGACAATTCGGGCGCTCGCCGGGTCATGTGCATCAAGGTGTTGGGCGGCTCCAAGCGCCGCTACGCCTCGGTGGGCGACACCATTGTCGCCTCGGTGAAGGAAGCGATTCCGCGCGGCCGCGTGAAGAAGGGCGACGTTGTTCGCGCCATCGTCGTGCGCACCGCCAAGGACATCCAGCGCAAGGACGGCTCTGTCATCCGTTTCGACAAGTCGGCCGCCGTCATCGTCAACAAGCAGAACGAGCCGGTCGGCACGCGGATCTTCGGCCCGGTTCCCCGCGAACTGCGCGCCAAGAACCACATGAAGATCATCTCGCTGGCTCCGGAGGTCCTGTAACCATGGCCGCCAAGATCAAATCGGGCGACAACGTCGTCGTCCTGACCGGCAAGGACAAGGGCCGCACCGGCAAGGTGCTCAAGGTTCTGCCGACCGAAAACCGCGTCGTCGTGCAAGGCGTCAACATGGTTCAGCGCCACACGCGCCCGACCCAGGCTGACCCGCAAGGCGGGATCAAGAACAAGGAAGCGTCGCTGCACCTGTCGAACGTCGCGATCGCCGACGCCAACGGCAAGGCGACCCGCGTCGGCTTCAAGATCGAAGGCGACAAGAAGGTCCGCTTCGCCAAGACGACGGGAGACGTCATCTGATGGCCGCTACCGAGAAATACACCCCGCGCCTGAAGGACGAGTACAAGGCTCGCATCCGCCAGGTGATGAAGGAAAAGTTCGGCTACACGAACGAGATGCAGGTGCCCAAGCTGGACAAGATCGTCCTGAACATGGGCATCGGTGAAGCGGTGGCCGACTCCAAGAAGGCGAACGCCGCCCTCAAGGATCTGACCGCCATCGCCGGTCAGAAGGCCGTCGCCACCAAGGCTCGCAACTCCATCGCCGGCTTCAAGCTGCGCGAAGGCATGATCATCGGCGGCAAGGTCACGCTGCGCGGTGATCAGATGTACGAGTTCCTGGACCGGTTCATCACGATCGCGCTGCCGCGCGTGAAGGATTTCCGGGGCCTGAAGGGCACCTCGTTTGATGGTCGTGGCAACTACGCCACCGGTCTGAAGGAGCACATCGTGTTCCCCGAGATCAACTACGACCAGATCGACCAGATGTGGGGCATGGACATTGTCGTCTGCACCACGGCCAAGACCGATGAGGAAGCCAAGGCTCTCCTCACCGAGTTCAAGTTCCCGTTCGTGACGAACTGAGCGGGAAGGGAAGAGATCAATGGCTAAGAAAAGCGCCGTAAACCGCAACGAAGCCGTCAAGGCACTGGTTGCGAAGTATGCCGCGAAGCGGGAAGCCCTGAAGGCGACCGCCAACGACGAGAGCCTGCCGCTGGAGGAGCGCTTCGAAGCGCGCCTGAAGCTGGCGGAACTGCCGCGTAACTCTGCGCCGACGCGCATCCGCAATCGCTGCGAGGTGACGGGTCGTCCGCGGGCTTACTACCGCAAGCTCAAGATGAGCCGTATCGCCCTGCGCGAACTCGGCAACCTGGGGCAAGTCCCCGGCCTGACGAAGTCGAGCTGGTAAGGGGAGCGAACAGACATGATGATCAACGATCCCCTGAGCGACATGATCGCTCGCATCAAGAACGCGGCGACCCGCAAGCGTTCCAAGGTGCTGACCCCGGCCTCGCGTCTGCGCCAGCGCGTCCTCGACGTGCTGCAGGACGAAGGCTACATCCGCGGCTATTCGCTGGTTCAGAACCCCGGTGAATTCCCGCAGTTCGAGATCGAGCTGAAGTACTTCGACGGCCAGCCGGTGATCGCCGAGATCGCCCGCGTGTCGAAGCCCGGCCGCCGCGTCTATTCGGCCATCAGCGATCTGAAGCCGATCAAGAACGGCCTCGGCATCTCGATCCTTTCGACTTCGAAGGGCGTCATGTCCGACGCCGCCGCGCGCGACGCCAACGTCGGCGGCGAAGTCCTCTGCAGGGTCTACTGATATGTCCCGTATCGGCAAGAAAACCATCAGCATCCCGAAGGGCGTGAACATCACGCTCGACGGTCAGACCATCTCGGTGAAGGGTCCCAAGGGCGAGCGTTCCTGGACCGTCGCCGAAGAGATCGAGGTCAAGCAGGAAGGCGACGAGCTGTCGCTGACCCCGCGGGCCGACACCCAGCGCGCTCGCGCGATGTGGGGCCTGTCGCGCACCCTGGTCGACAACATGGTCACCGGCGTCACCTCGGGCTTTGAAAAGTCCCTGGAACTGGTCGGCGTGGGTTACCGCGCCGCGATGAAGGGCCAGGCTCTGTCGCTGCAACTCGGCTTCTCGCATGAAGTCGATATCGATCCGCCCGCCGGCGTCACCTTCGCGGTGCCCAAGCAGACCGAGATCAAGATCTCGGGCGCCGACAAGCAGGCCGTGGGTCAGATCGCCGCCGTCATCCGCAAGCTGCGTCCGCCGGAGCCCTACAAGGGCAAGGGCGTCCGTTATGCGGGCGAGAAGGTGCGTCGCAAGGAAGGCAAGAAGAAGTAGGTCATGGCTCTCTCTCTTCGACAACAAGCCAAGCGCCGTTCGGAGCGCACTCGTCGCCGCCTGAAGGCCGTGGCCAACGGGCGTCTGCGCCTGTCCATCCACCGTTCGGACAAGAACATCTCGGCCCAGATCATCGACGACGCCCAGGGCGTCACGGTGGTCTCCGCCTCCTCGCTGGAAGGCGAGAAGGGCAAGAAGGACAAGGGCTCGGACGTCGCCGCCGCTTCGCGGATCGGCAAGCTGATCGCCGAACGCGCCATCGAGAAGGGCGTCAAGGACGTCGTCTTCGACCGTGGCGGCTACATCTATCACGGCCGGGTCAAGGCGCTGGCGGAAGCCGCGCGTGAAGCCGGCCTGAACTTCTAAGGGACGCGAAGCATGGCGCATCAACCCCAGCGTGGCGGCGGCGGCAACGACCGCAACCGTCGCGACAACCGCAACGCTCCCGTCGATGGTCCGGATTCGGACATCGTCGAGAAGCTGGTGCACATCAACCGCGTCGCCGCGACCGTCAAAGGCGGCCGCCGGTTCTCGTTCGCGGCCCTGATGGTCGTCGGCGACGGCAAGGGCCGCGTCGGCTTCGGTCACGGCAAGGCGCGCGAAGTGCCGGAAGCCATTCGCAAGGCGACCGAAGAAGCCAAGAAGACCATGATCAAGGTTCCGCTGCGCGAGAACCGCACCCTGCACCACGACGGCAACGGCCGTTGGGGCGCTGGCAAGATCATGATGCGCGCCGCCCCTCCCGGGACCGGCGTCATCGCGGGCGGTCCGATGCGCGCCGTGCTCGAAACCCTCGGCGTCCAGGACGTCGTGGGCAAGTCGACCGGTTCGTCGAACCCCTACAACATGATCCGCGCCACCTTCGAAGCTCTGAAGGTCCAGTCCTCGCCCCGCATGGTCGCGTCCAAGCGTGGCAAGAAGGTCGCGGATCTGATGGGCCGTCGCAACGACGGCGCCTCGGCGCCTGAAGCCATCGAGGGCTGATAGACATGGCCAAGAAAGAGCAATCCACCGTCACCGTCCGCCAGGTCGGCAGCCCGATCCGCCGCAAGGCTGATCAGCGCGCCACTCTGGCCGGCCTGGGCCTGAACCGCGTGGGTCGCGAATCGACCCTGGAGGACACCCCCTCCGTGCGCGGCATGATCGCCAAGGTCGCCCACATGGTCGAAGTGGTCGAAAAGTAAGACCCTTCGCGACTTGCGAAGATCTGGAGGGCCGCCTATAGGCGGCCCTTCGTTTTTACACCGCCGAGTCTGGTCGATGGCCAGGCGCTAGAACCCGAAAGGATCAGGCACATGAAACTGAACGAAATTCGCGACAACGAGGGCGCTCACAAGAAGCGCATGCGCGTCGGCCGCGGCCCGGGTTCGGGCAAAGGCAAGACCGCCGGTCGCGGCGTCAAGGGTCAGAAATCGCGTTCCGGCGTCGCCATCGGCGGCTTCGAAGGCGGCCAGATGCCGCTGTACATGCGCATGCCCAAGCGCGGCTTCAACAATCCCAACGCCCTGAAGTTGGCCGAAGTGAACCTGTGGCGTCTGCAGGACGCCATCGACGCCAAGAAGCTGGACATCAAGGGTGACATCACCGGCGAGGCCCTGGTGGCCGCCGGCGTGATCCGTCGCGTCAAGGACGGCGTGCGCCTGCTGGGCACCGGCGAGATCAAGGGCAAGCTGAACCTGGTCGTGTGGTCGGCTTCGGCCGGCGCCATCAAGGCCATCGAAGCGGCCGGCGGCTCGGTGACGCAGCAGCGCATCGAAGCTGAAGCCAAGGCTCAGGCCCGTCTGGACAAGCGCCAGGCGGCTCGCGGCAAGCCCAAGGCCTGACCTCATAGCGTCGTCCCGCGATCGTCGTTCGACGTTCGTCGGAAGAAAAGCGGGATGACGAACTGGAAGCGGCCTCGCATAGAGGCCGCTTTTCACCTATCTGACGACGACTGAAAGTCGTGGGGACGCGCGTATGGCCTCGGCCGCTGAACAACTCGCTGCAAACATGAACATGGGCTCGTTCGCCAAGGCGACCGAGCTTCACAAGCGCCTGCTGTTCACGCTGGGCGCGCTGCTGGTGTATCGAATCGGCACCTTCGTGCCGATTCCCGGCATCAACTCCGAGGCCTTTCTGGCGTTTTTCCAGAACCCGGAGGGCCAGCGCGGCATCCTGGACATGTTCAACATGTTCTCGGGCGGCGCCGTCGAGCGGATGGCCGTCTTCGCGCTGAACGTCATGCCCTACATCTCTGCGTCGATCATCGTGCAGCTGATGCAGGCGGTCTATCCGCCCTGGGAGAAGCTGAAGAAGGAAGGCGGGGAGAGCGGCCGCAAGCAGCTTAACCAGTACACGCGCTATCTGACGGTCTTCCTGGCCGTGGCCCAGTCGCTGGGCATCGCAGTCGGTCTTAACGCGCAGCCGAGCCTGGTGGACAACCCCGGACTGTTCTTCATCACCACGACGGTCGTGACCCTGACCGGCGGCACCATGTTCCTGATGTGGCTGGGCGAGCAGGTGACGGCGCGGGGCGTCGGCAACGGCATCTCACTGATCATCTTCGCCGGCATCGTGGCGGTTCTGCCGTCGACCGTGGCGCGCCTGCTGGGCCTTGCTCAACAGGGCCAGATGTCGGCCTTCGTGCTGCTGTTCATCGCCATCATGGCCGTGGCCGTGGTCGCCTTCATCGTCTTCATGGAGCGGGCCCAGCGTCGTCTGCTGATCCAGTATCCCAAGCGCCAGGAAGGCAACCGCATGGCGGGCGGCGAGCGTTCGTTCCTGCCGCTGAAGGTCAACACCGCCGGCGTCATCCCGGCGATCTTCGCCTCGTCCCTGCTGATGCTGCCGGCCACCGTCGCCCAGTTCACGGCCAACGCTGACCTGCCGGAGTGGATGAGCTGGCTGCCGATGGTCACGGCGCAGCTGACGCACGGCCAGCCCCTGTTCATGGTGCTGTACGCCGCCCTGATCATCTTCTTCTGCTTCTTCTACACCTCGATCACCTTCAATCCCGAGGACACGGCCGAGAACCTGCGCAAGTATGGCGGCTTCCTGCCGGGCATTCGTCCGGGCAAGCGCACGGCCGAATATCTGGACTATGTGCTGACCCGCCTGACGACGATCGGCGCGGCCTATATCACCGCCGTCTGTCTGCTGCCCGAGTTCCTCGTTTCGCAGTTGGGCAACACCAGCCTCTACTTCGGCGGCACCTCCCTGCTCATCGTGGTGTCGGTGACCATGGATACGGTATCGCAGATCCAGTCGCACCTGCTGGCGCACCAGTACGAGGGCCTGATCAAGAAGGCCAAGCTGCGGGGGCGCGGGGGTGGCACGCGCGGCGGCGGTCGCGGCTCGCCGGCGCCGGTTCGGCGCTGATCTTCGGAACGATAGGGGAGGGCGGGGCGTGAACCTGATCCTGTTTGGCCCGCCGGCGGCGGGCAAGGGAACCCAGGCCAAGCGCCTGGTCGAGCAGCGCGGCATGGTGCAGCTGTCGACGGGCGACATGCTGCGCGCCGCCATCGCTTCCGGATCTGAGCTGGGCCAGACGGTCAAGGATGTGCTGGCCCGCGGCGACTTGGTGACTGACGAGATCGTCATCGCCCTGATCGAAGCGCGTCTGCCCGAGGCCGAGGTCGCCGGAGGAGCCATCTTCGACGGCTTTCCGCGCACCGTCGCTCAGGCCGAGGCGTTGGACGCCATGCTGGAGACGCGCGGGGCTCAGATCGATCGGGTTGTGCGCCTCAAGGTCGACGACGCCGCCCTGACCCAGCGTATCGCAAGGCGCTTCGCCGAGCAGGGCCGCCCAGACGACAATCCCGACACCTTCAAGGACCGTCTGGCAGTCTACAATCGCCAGACCGCGCCGCTGCTTCCGTATTATGAAGCCCAAGGCAAGCTGACCGAGATCGACGGCATGGGCGACATCCAGACGGTCGCCAAGGGCATCGACGCGGCGCTGGCCTGAATGGGCGTCGCGGCAGTATGACCCGCGCCTGACTTTTCAGCCTGATGCGCGTTCATGTCGGATGCCGCATGATCGCCGGGTGTCATTCAGCCTGCTGACCATCCCTCGACGACAACGCGCGGCCGCGGCCCTGGCGGGCGTGGCGCTTGTTCACGCCGGACTGTTCCTCGTGCTGAGCCAGGAACGGGGGGAAGACCCAGGCCTTCCAACACCGGCTTTCGTCGTTACGCTGACCCCGCCGTTCGTCAAACCTCCGCCACCGCCGCCCGCCGAAGCTGATCCGGCTCCGAGCGAAGGCGGCGGAACGCCGGCGGCGCCGTCAGTCGTCCGGCCTGCGCCGCTCCCGCCGAGCACGCCTGTCGAGATTATGGCTCCGCCCGAGCCGGCCCCCGCGCCGGATCCGATCGTGCTGGGCCAGGCGCCGATCGCTGGTCCCGTCGCGGGCGCGGGGCAAGGCGGCGAGGGGACGGGAGCGGGTGGCGGGTCCGGCTCAGGCGAAGGACCGGGATCGGGGGGGCGGTTCCAGGTGCTTCGCGGCCCAACCCTGGACGAGCGTCGGCGCGCCCACCCGCCGGCCGCCCTGCGCGCGGGCCGATCGGGCCGCGCCGCCATGTCGTGCGTCATAGGCCTCGACGAGCGGCTGAGTGACTGCCGCGTCATCAGCGAAACGCCTCAAGGCCAAGGCTTCGGGCAGGCGGCGCTGACCTTGGCTCCCGCGTTTCGGGCCCGCCCGCCGGTTGCGGACGGCCGCCCCCAATCGGGCGCGCGTGGAGTCTTCGGCGTGATTTTCGGCCGAGATGGGTGATGCAATCCGTTTGCGAGGCTCCGACCGTTGACGAAATCGGAATCAGGGGTATAAGGACCGCCTTCCGCGAAGGGCGCGCACGCTCCTGGTCTGTTGACCGGAGCGTTTCCTGCGTCTGACAACGCGTATCTGGAGATTTTCGTGGCCCGTATCGCTGGCGTCAACATTCCGACCAACAAGCGCGTCGAAATCGCGCTTCAGTACATCCATGGCATCGGCGCGCACGCCGCCAAGGAGATCACGGCCAAGGTGGGCATCGAGCCCGAACGCCGCGTCAACCAGCTGACGGACGCCGAAGTCCTGCAGATCCGCGAGACGATCGACAAGGATCACACCGTCGAAGGCGACCTGCGCCGCGAGACGTCGATGAACATCAAGCGTCTGATGGACCTGGCCTGCTACCGCGGCCTGCGTCACCGCAAGGGCCTGCCGGTCCGCGGCCAGCGCACGCACACCAACGCTCGCACCCGCAAGGGTCCCGCCAAGCCGATCGCCGGCAAGAAGAAGTAAGACATAGTCATGGCCAAGGAACAGGGTCGCGTTAAGCGCCGCGAACGCAAGAACATCACCTCGGGCGTCGCCCACGTGAATGCGTCGTTCAACAACACCATGATCACGATCACCGATGCCCAGGGCAACGCGATCTCGTGGTCTTCGGCCGGTCACATGGGCTTCAAGGGTTCGCGCAAGTCGACCCCGTACGCCGCCCAGATGGCCGCCGAGGACGCCGGCAAGAAGGCGCAGGAACACGGCGTGAAGACGCTGGAAGTCAACGTCTCGGGCCCGGGTTCCGGTCGTGAATCTGCCCTGCGCGCGCTGCAGTCGGTCGGTCTGACGATCACCACGATCCGTGATGTGACGCCGATGCCGCACAACGGCTGCCGTCCGCCCAAGCGTCGTCGCGTCTAAACGCGACTTCGCCTCACGACCCCCTATTCCCGTCAACCTCGCCCCGTCGACAGGGTGAGGATCTGGCGAAACCCGTTCGAGGGACAAAATGATCGAGAAGAACTGGCAAGAGCTGATCCGTCCCGAGAAACCGCAGATCGAGATCGGCTCTGACGCCCAACGCAAGGCGCGTCTGGTGGCCGAACCTCTGGAGCGCGGTTTCGGCGTGACGCTCGGCAACGCCCTGCGCCGCGTGCTCCTGTCCTCGCTTCAAGGCGCGGCGGTGACGGCCATCCAGATTGACGGCGTGGTCCATGAATTCTCGTCGCTGGAAGGCGTGCGCGAGGACGTGGTCGACATCGTGCTGAACATCAAGCAACTGGCGCTGCGCATGCACGCCGAGGGCCCCAAGCGCATGACGCTGAAGGCCATCGGGCCGGGCGCGGTGACCGCCGGTCAAATCGATGCGCCGTCCGACATCGAGGTGCTGAACCCCGATCACGTGATCTGCACGCTGGATGACGGCGCCTCGGTGCGCATGGAACTGACCGTTCAGAACGGCAAGGGCTATGTGGCCGCCGAGATGAACCGTCCGGAAGACGCGCCGATCGGGCTGATCTCGGTCGATGCCCTGTATTCGCCGGTCAAGCGCGTCGCCTATCGCGTCGAGCCGACCCGTCAGGGGCAGTCGCTGGACTACGACAAGCTGATCATGGAAGTCGAAACCAACGGCGCCGTGACCCCGGTGGACGCGGTGGCCTACGCCTCGCGCATCCTCCAGGACCAGCTGCAGATCTTCATCACCTTCGACGAGCCCAAGGCGGCGGTCGAACAGGCGGACGGCAAGCCCGATCTGCCGTTCAACCCGGCCCTGCTGAAGAAGGTGGACGAACTGGAGCTGTCGGTTCGCTCGGCCAACTGCCTGAAGAACGACAACATCGTCTATATCGGCGACCTGATCCAGAAGACCGAGGGCGAAATGCTTCGCACCCCGAACTTCGGCCGCAAGTCGCTGAACGAGATCAAGGAAGTTCTCGCGACGATGGGCCTTTCGCTCGGCATGGACGTGCCGAACTGGCCGCCGGAAAACATCGAAGACCTGGCCAAGAAGTTCGACGACCAGATCTAAGTTTCAACCCTCCGCCCAAGACCCGCAGGGTCGCGGAGCGGTTAGAATGAGAGAGCCCCAGGTCTGCGCCGGTATTGCGCGGAAACCAGGGTTGAGTAGGAGAGACCCCGATGCGCCACGGCGCCGCCTATCGTAAGCTCGGCCGCACGGTCAGCCACCGCCAGGCCATGTTCGCCAACATGGCCGCCTCGCTGATCAAGCACGAGCAGATCACGACTACCCTGCCCAAGGCGAAGGAACTGCGTCCCTTCGTCGAGAAGCTGGTGACCCTGGCCAAGAAGGGCGATCTGCACGCTCGTCGCCAGGCCATCAGCCAGGTCCGCGATGTTCCGCAGGTCGGCAAGCTTTTTGAAACGCTGGGCCCGCGCTATGCCGAGCGTAACGGCGGCTACATCCGCATCATGAAGGCGGGCTATCGCCACGGCGACAACGCGCCGATGGCCGTGATCGAGTTCGTCGATCGCGATGCCGACGCCAAGGGCCTGGACTCGGGCCCGGTCGACTCCTTCGAGGGCGACGACGAAGCCTGATCGGCATCACTGCCGACTGATATAGGAAGAGGCGGCCGGAGTGATCCGGCCGCCTCTTTTGCTGCCCGGAAACCCTATGTCCGACCCCTGCCACATCGTCCCATTTGAGCCATGCCACGCTGCGGCCTGGGCTGCGCTGAACACCGCCTGGCTGATCGAGGGCCGCTTTGAGATCGAGGCCAAGGATCGCAAGGTCATCGACGACCCCGAAGGCGCGATTCTGAAGCCCGGTGGCCGTATCTTCATGGTGGAGCGCGGCGGCGAAGTCGTCGGCTGCTGCGCCCTGATGGCCATGGACGACGGCGGCTTTGAGGTGGCGAAGATGACGGTGACGCCCGCCGCGCGGGGCGGCGGCCTGTCACGCCTCCTGCTGGAGGCCTGCGAGGCCGAGGCGCGGATGCTGGGCGCGCCCCGACTGTATCTGGAAACCTCCAGCACCCTGATCGTCGCTGGGCGACTTTACCGCAGCTACGGTTTCGTCGAGCTGCCGCCGCGACCGACGCCTTACGCCCGCGCCGACGTCTTCATGGAGAAGACGCTGGGCTGAGCCTATTCCTTCGACAGGTCCTGGCGTTGAAACCAGGCCAGGGCGGCGAAGACGGGGATGAACATCCACCCCGCCAGGCTGACAATGGCCTTGGCCAGCAACGTCGTCTGGTTGGTCTGGATCGCGGCCTTCAGGCTGTCGAAAGCCAGGCCGGGCATTAGCAGGTGCGCCAGCCAGCCGGTCAAGTCCAGGCCGAAGACCGGAGCCAACTGGCCCAGGAAGAACTGGGCGATGCCGACAATCAGCGGCAGGAACAGCGCCGCCAGCAGCGATCGAGTAACCACCGCGGCCAGGAGCGCCAGCATCAGGAACTGCATCACCCGCACCATGCTGGCGAGGAACAGCAGCACGAAATCGCCCACTTGGGCGACGCTGAGGCTGAAGCCGAAGCTGCGCTGATACATGGCTCCGCGGATCGCCTCGGCGCCCATGGCGCTGGCCAGGTAGGCTGCCATGGCGGCCAAAACCAGCATCTTCACGACGCCGACCTTGCCCAGGATCGTGTTCGCGCGGCTATTGCGCGCCAGCGTCAGACGCGCTGTCTCCCATCGGTAGTCGCCGGCGAAGACGATGGCCGCGCCGATCAGAACGAAGGCCAGAACGGCCGGGTTGGCCAAGGCGGAGGCCTGATCGACCAGAGCCGCGCCCATGTCCAGCACGCCGCCGCGTCCGGTCAGTTCGGGCGGCGGTTGAACATCTTTCATCTCGCCAGCCCGCTGCTGGATCATGAAATAGCCGAACACGGTGAGCGCCAGACCAGCCAGCGGCGCAAACAGCACGCTCCAGAACATGGCCGAGCGATTGCGCCACAGGCGATAGCCCTCGGAACGAATGGCGTCAGACAGCATCACGGTCTCCCGTCTCGGCCATGAAGACGCTTTCCAGGTCGCCGCCGACCCAGCGCGCCTCGTCGATGTCGACACCCTTTTCGATCAGGGCGCGCAGCAGGGCAGGGGCCTCTGCGCGCGGAAGGGTGGCCAGAACGGCGTCGCCCTCGATCGTCCCACGCTCGCCCAGCACGCCCATGATGGTCGCCAGCGGCGTGCCGGACAGGCGCAGACGTTCGCCCGCGCCCGCCATCAGCTCGCTGACCTTGCCCTCTGCGGCCAGGCGGCCCTTGTTGAAGATGGCGACGCGGTCGCAGACGCGCTGGACCTCCAGCAGCTGATGGCTGGCCAGGATGACGGTGACGCCGTCATTGTCGGCCAGCGAGCGGATCAGGGCGCGCATCTCCTGAATGCCGGGCGGGTCCATGCCCGAGGTCGGCTCATCCAGGATGACCAGGTCAGGCCGCGTCATCAGGGCGGCGGCCACGCCCAGCCGCTGCAGCATGCCGACGGAGAAACCCCGCACCTTCCGGTTCGCCGCCGCCGACAGGCCGACCCGGTCAAGCCAGGCGTCGATCTCGACCGAGCGGGCCTCGCCATGGGCGAGCGAAAGCCAGACCGGAACCTGGCGCGCCGTCATGTAGGGCGGAAAGCGGGGCGTCTCGATCATGGAGCCGACGCGGCGCATGGCGGTCGGATCGCCCGGACGGCCGCCCAGAATCTCGACCTCGCCCTGCGTCGGCCGGATCAGGCCCAGCAGGATGCGGAACAGGGTGGACTTGCCTGCGCCATTCGGCCCCAGCACGCCATACACGCCGCCGCGCGGCACGATCAGGTCCAGACCATCCAGGGCGCGCACCGCGCCATAGGTCTTGGTGAGGCCTCGAGTCTGGATAACGGTGCTCATAAAATGAAACCTGCCCCGGTTCGCCCTGAGGCGACAAGCCGTCTTACGCCTGTCGCGGATTAAGCTTAGGCAATGTTGGATAACTGTTACGGAGTATCACGTGCTTCACCGCCTGGCCGGACTGGCCCTGACCCTCGCCCTTGCCGCCTGCGCCAGCGCCCCGAGTCGAGAGGTCGTCGACCAGGCCGAGCGGCCGCTCGTGATCCTGGTGTCGATCGACGGCTTCCATCCGGACTATATGAAACGGGGCGACACGCCGGTGCTGTCCCGCCTGGCCGCCGAGGGCGCCAGCGGGCCCATGAGGCCGTCGTTTCCGACGGTGACCTTCCCCAATCACTACACCCTGGTGACCGGCCTTCATCCCGACAACCACGGCATCGTCGGCAACAACATGGTCGACGCCGTGCTTGGGCGCTTCAGCCTGGGCAACGCCGCGGCGGTGACCGACCGTCGCTGGTGGGATCAGGGCGAGCCGATCTGGGTCACGGCCGAGAATGCAGGCGTCGTCACCGGAACCATGTTCTGGCCGGGCTCGGAGGCCGAAATCCGGGGTGTACGCCCCACGCACTGGACCAAGTTCGACCAGTCGATGCCCGGCGATGCGCGGGTCGACCGCGTGCTGGGCTGGCTTGACCTGCCCGAGGGCCAGCAGCCGCGCTTCAGCACCCTGTATTTCGACATCGTCGACACGGCGGGGCACCGCCATGGACCGGACGGCGCGGCCACGCGTGAGGCGGTGCGATCGGTCGATGCCTCGATCGGACGGCTGGTCGAGGGGCTGAAGGCGAGGGGGCTCTATGAGCGCACCGTGCTGGTCATCGTGTCCGATCACGGCATGGCGGCGACCTCGCCCGAGCGGACGCTGTATCTGGACGACATGATCGATCCTGAGGCGGTCCAAATCGTCTATTCCGGCCCGGTCACCTTCATGAACCCGGTCGAGGGCCGCCGCGCCGAAGTCGAGGCGGCGGTGCTGGGCGAGCGGCCGCATCTGGAGTGCTGGCGCAAGGCGGACATCCCGGCCCGCCTGGCCTTGGGCCGCAACCCGCGGGTCAGCGAAATCGTCTGCCTGTCCGAAACCGGCTGGCTGCTGGCCACACGCTCGCGACCTGTGAGCCGCGAGGGCGGAGCGCACGGCTATGACAACCAATCGCCCGAGATGCAGGCGGTCTTCATCGCCCACGGCCCCGGAGTGGCGCGGGGGCGGACCCTGACCGACCTGGACAGCGTGGACGTTCAGCCTTTGCTCGGCCGCCTGCTGGGTATTGAGGTCCCGGCGGGCGACGGGCGGCCGCAGGACACTCTGGCGGTCATGGCGCAATAGCCCCAGCAAGCTTGTGCACGACGGCCGCCGCGGCTTGGGCTAGAGAGCGGCGGCCATGTCCATCCTGCATCCCAAGGCCCGGCGCGCGGCGCTGGCCTTCATCTTCGTCACGGCCGTGCTCGACATCGTCGCCATGGGGATCGTCATCCCCGTGCTGCCGCATCTGATCGAGGAGTTCGTCGGCTCCAATGCGCGCGCCGGTCTGCTGAACGGCGTGTTCGTGGCGTTGTGGGCGGGGGCGCAGTTCCTGGCCTCGCCGGTGATCGGATCGTTGTCGGATCAGTACGGACGCCGGCCGGTCATCCTGATCAGCTGCGCCGGACTGGCGGTCGATTATGCGCTGATGGCGCTGGCCCCGAACCTATGGTGGCTGGCGGTCGGGCGGCTGATCGCGGGCGTCACCTCGTCCAGCTTCACCACCATCTACGCCTATATGGCCGACATCACCGAGCCGGCGAAGCGGGCGCGGGCCTATGGGCTGATCGGCGCGGCCTTCTCCGGCGGCTTCGTGCTGGGGCCGGTGATGGGCGGCTTCCTGGGCGAGTTCGGCCCTCGGGTTCCGTTCTGGGTGGCGGGGGCCCTGTCGGGCGTGGCCTTCCTGTATGGCCTGTTCATCCTGCCCGAGAGCCTGCCGGTCGAGCGGCGGATGAAGTTCAGCTGGCGTCGCGCCAATCCGGTCGGGGCCATGATGCTGCTGAGGCGGCACGCGGAGCTGGCCGGTCTCGCGGTCGTGAACTTCTTGCTCTACTTCGCCCACCACGTCTTTTCGGCGGTGTTCGTGCTGTACGCGGGGCTGCGCTACGGTTGGGGGCCGTGGCAGGTGGGGGCGCTTCTGGCCCTGGTCGGCGTGTTGGACATGATCGTTCAGGGCGTGCTGGTCGGGCCGATCTCAAAGCGGTTCGGCGACCGAGCGACAATGATCTTCGGCCTGTTTGGCGGGACGGTCGGCATCGCCCTGATGGGCTGGGCGCCGACGGGCGTGGCCTTCATCATCGCCATGCTGCCGAACGCACTTTGGGGGCTGGCCATGCCCACCCTGCAGTCGCTGATGACGCGGCGCGTGGGCGAAGACGAGCAGGGTCAGCTGCAAGGCGCGAACATGAGCGTGGCGTCAATCGCCGGCGTGCTGTCGCCGCTGTTCTTCGGCTGGATCTATTCCATCTCGACGGAGGCGGATTCGCCCATTCATCTGCCGGGTTTGGCCTTCTATCTGGCGGCGATCGTGCTGCTGATGGCGGCGGGGATCGGCTGGGTCACCGCGCGTCAGGCGGAACGCGCGGAGGCCGCGTCCGTTTGAGGCGCCGCGCCGCCTTGATCACGCCGGAAAAGCGTTGCGGAATGGCGACGCTGTTTTTCGCCTGATCGACGGATGACCATGAAGCCTTCCTATATCGCCATCGCCGCCGCCCTGGGTCTGGCCGCCTGCGGCCAGCCGCAGCCCTCGAAGGCCCAGGAAGGGGTCTTCGCCGAGGCTCCGCGCCAGCTGCCGGCCGACGCGGCGTCGATGAAGTCCAGCTTCGCCCCGGTTGTGCGCCAGGCCGCGCCGGCCGTGGTGAACATCGCCGCGCGCGGCGTGCAGCAGGTGCGCGATCCCTTCTGGGGTATTCCCGGTCAACGTCAGACCGGCTCGGTCGGTTCGGGCGTCATCGTACGGTCCGACGGCGTGGTGGTGACCAACAATCACGTCATCCAAGGCATGCAGGAAATCCGCGTCACCCTGAACGACCGTCGTGAATTCCCCGCCCGCGTCCTCTTGGCCGACGAACGGTCCGACATCGCCGTCCTTCAGTTGGAGCGAGTCGATGGCGACCTGCCCGTGCTGCGGATCGACGACCAGGAAGAACAGCAGATCGGCGACCTGGTCCTGGCTATCGGCAACCCGTTCGGCGTCGGGCAGACGGTGACCAACGGCATCATTTCGGCCCTGAACCGGACCGAGACCGGCATCACGGATTCCGGCTCCTTCATCCAGACCGACGCGGCCATCAACCCCGGCAACTCAGGCGGCGCGCTGGTGGACATGGACGGTGACCTGATCGGCATCAACACGGCCATCTTCTCGCGCACGGGCTCGTCCAGCGGCGTGGGCTTCGCGGTTCCGGCGGCGATGGTCAGGCGCGTGGTGGAGAGCGCGGTCGGCGGCGCGTCCAGCGTGGTGCGGCCTTGGCTGGGTGTGCGCGGCGACACGGTGTCGTCCGACATCGCGCGCAGCCTGGGGCTTGAGCGTCCGCAGGGACTGATCGTCACCGACGTCTACGCCAACGGCCCGGGCGCGCGCGCCGGCCTGCGCGAAGGCGACGTCATCACCGCCATCGACGGCGGCGAGGTCAACGATCAGGGCGGCCTCAACTATCGCGTCGGCACACGCTCGCCCAATGACACGGTGCGGGTGACCGTTCTGCGCGATGGTCGGACCCAGACCGTGGACGCGCGCGTCAGCACCCTGCCGGGCGACGCCGATCCCGGCGACGGCCAGGTCGTGTCGCAAGGCGCGCTCGCTGGTGTGCGCGGCGTGGCGCTGACGCCCGCACTGGCCGACCGCCTGGGCGGAGATCCGTTCACCAATGGCGTGGTCGTGACCGGCGTGACCAGCGGCAGCATGCCCGCCCGCATCGGTCTGCGGCCGCGCGACCTGATCCGGTCCGTTGACGGACGGGCGGCAACCTCGCTGGCGGTGATCGCTCAGGCGCGGCGCGGTTCAGAGCTGGTGATCGTGCGTGGCGGGCGAGAACTGACGGGCCGGCTGCCCTAAGCATCAGCGCTTGGCGGGCCCGCCGATCGACCACAGGTGGCCGAAGGGGCGCGCAGCTGGCCGTATCGGTCGCCCCAGAACTGGTCCTCCATCGGCAGGATCGGCTCGGCGCCGTTGGCCAGCGCCCGCGCCCACCACTCGTCGGGATCGGCGACCTGGAGGTGCAGGGTCACGCCCCCTGGGCTTGATGTCGGCCTCGCCGTGATACTCGGGGAATTCGTCGTTCAGCATGACGCTGGCGCCGTTGATGCGCAGGTGACAGTGCATCAGCCGCTCGCCGTCCTCGGCCAGTTTGCGCGTCAGTTCAGTTGCGGCAAAGGCGCGCTGGTAGAACTCGCTGGCCGCCTGACCTCCGCGCGAGGGGATGGTCAGGTGCGGGGTGACGCCGCCGGTCGGGCCCTGTTCGTTATGGTCGTCGGACATGATTTCCTCCGTGCATGCGATGCTAACGCGTGAAAAGCCGTCGGCGACCGCCTATCTCTGACAGCTCATGAGCGATCTGTTCGAAGCCTCCGGCATCCACCCCCCCGACGCGCCCCTGGCCGACCGGCTGCGCCCCCGCACGCTGGACGAGGTGGTGGGTCAGGATCATCTGCTGGGCGAGGGCGGGCCCATCCGGCGCATGATCGAGGCGGGCCGGCTGGGCTCGATGATCCTGTGGGGGCCGCCGGGCACCGGCAAGACCACCATCGCGCGCCTACTGGCCCAAGCCGCAGGCTATCAGTACCAGCAGATCAGCGCCGTATTCTCGGGCGTGGCTGATCTGAAGAAGGCGTTCGAACAGGCGCGGGTGCGACGAGCGGCGGGGCAGAGCACACTGCTCTTCGTCGACGAGATCCACCGCTTCAACCGCGCCCAGCAGGACGGATTCCTGCCCTTCGTGGAGGAGGGGGTGGTCACCCTGGTCGGGGCCACGACCGAAAACCCCAGCTTCGAGCTGAACGGCGCCCTGCTGTCGCGTTCGCAGGTCTATGTGCTGAAGCGTCTGGACGACGCGGCGCTCGATCAGCTGCTGGCGCGGGCCGAGGCGCACGAGGGCCGGCCGCTGCCGCTGACGCTCGAGGCGCGTCAGGCCATGGCGGCCCTTGCCGACGGCGATGGCCGCTATCTGCTGACCATGTCCGAGGTGCTGTTCGACCTGCCGCAGACCGAACCGATGGACGTGCAGGCCCTGGCCAGCGTGCTTCAGCGCCGCGCCCCCGCCTACGACAAGAGCCGGGAAGAGCACTACAATCTCATATCGGCCTTGCATAAGTCCGTGCGCGGGTCGGACCCCGACGCGGCGCTTTATTGGCTGGCGCGGATGCTGAACGGCGGCGAGGATCCGCTGTATCTGGCGCGGCGCATCGTGCGGATGGCGGTCGAGGACATCGGCGAGGCTGACCCTCTGTCGATCCTGGTCGCCAATGCGGCCAAGGACACCTACGACTTCCTGGGCAGTCCCGAGGGCGAGCTGGCCCTGGCCCAGGCCGTGGTGCATCTGGCCACCGCGCCAAAGTCTGTGGGCGTCTACGAAGCCTTCAAGGCCGCCAAGCGCGCCGCCCACGAAACCGGCAGCCTGATGCCGCCGGCCCATATCCGCAACGCTCCGACCAAGCTGATGAAGTCGCTGGGCTATGGAAAGGGTTATCAGTACGACCCCGATACGCCCGAGGGTTTCTCGGGCGCCAACTTCTTTCCCGACGAGATGGAGCGGCGCGTCTTCTACAAGCCCAAGGGCGAGGGCCACGAAGAGAAGATCAAGGCTCGCCTGGACCGCTGGGCAGAAATGCGGGCGCGGATGGGCGACAAGGCGGACTGAACCGGCGCCGTAGCGGCACGTTAGCGTCCGATGGATCCGGAAAGCCTGAAAGGCCTGGTGCTATGGGCCGCGACCGCCGTCGAACTGGTGGCTGTCGTGATCATCGTCGCGGCGGTCATCGAGGCCGTGGTGCGGGTCGTGGCCGCCTTCCGTCAGGAGCTGCACCCCAAGGGACGCACCTATCCGGCCCTCCACAAAAAGGAAGAGATCCGGCTGCGGCTGGGGCGCTGGCTGGTGCTTGGTCTCGAGTTTCTGCTGGCGGCCGACATCCTGAAGACCGCGGTGGCGCCCAGCTGGACCGAGATCGGGCAGCTGGCCGCCGTTGCAGCGCTGCGCACCGTTCTGAACACGGTCCTGCGACGGGAAATCAGCCACGCCCGGGGTCGCCCAGAGAGTGACGCCTGATTCCCTTGCCCTTTGTCAGATTCGGCGTAGCGTTCCGTTAATCGAAACCTGGGGAGGGGGCGATGATCCAGATAATGCGCAATCCGCGCACGCCGTGGCACCTGTGGCTGGTGGGCGTCGCCGCGCTCATCTGGAACGCAATCGGCTGTTGGCAGATGTGGCTCAAGATCAGCGGCGATGCCGGCTATTGGGGCGGCCTTACGCCGGAAGAGAGCGCCTATCTGGCGTCGGTCCCTTTGTGGACGGACGTCGCCGCGGGGGTGGCGGTCATCGGCGGCCTTCTGGGCGCGCTGCTCCTGTTGATGCGGAACAGGGTGGCGGTGGCCGCCTTCCTGATCGGAATGGCGGCCTGGATCGCCGACAACGTCTATGTTCATCTGCTCAGCGACGGCACGCGAATTCTCGGCGTCGGCATGGGGATCGTCGTGACGGTCCTGTTCATACTGCAGATCGCTTATTCAGCGTGGATGGCGAAGCGCGGCGTGCTGCGCTAACCCCGGCGGGTGACCCGAGCCCCCGTTGAACTGAGCCCCGAAGACATCGCCGGCGTCCGCTCGTGGGTGATCCATGAGGACGCGCATCTGATCGCCTTCTCCAAGCCGTCGGGCCTGTCCAGCCAAGGCGGGCGGATCAAGGCGCATACGCTGGACGACCTGCTGTGGGCCTTCATGCGCTCGAACGGCAAGCGGCCAGAACTGGTGCACCGGCTGGATCGCGACACCTCCGGCGTCATTCTGGCGGCCAAGACCAAGCCGGCGGCCGGCGCGCTGGGCAAGGCGATCCAGATGCGCAAGGTGTCCAAGACCTATCTGGCCCTGGTGTCCGAGGCGCCCCAGCCGCGCGACGGGCGCATCACCGCCCCACTGCGCCGTGAAGAGATCGGGCGCGAGAGCTATATGCGCGTCGTGGCCTTCGACGCCCCCGGCGCACAAGGGGCCGAGAGCGGCTATCGCACTCTGGCGGCCAGCGAGGACGGGGCCCTGGTGGAACTGTCGCCGGTCACAGGGCGGATGCATCAGTTGCGGGTGCACATGGCCTCGATCGGGCGGCCGCTGGTGGGCGACGTGCGTTATGGCGGCGCGCTGACGTTCGGCGGACGTGCGGCGTCCCGTCTTATGCTGCACGCGGCGTCGCTCAGCTTTCCGCATCCCGAAACCAGCGAGCGCACGACCGTCACTGCCCCTCCGCCCGAGGATTTCCAGGCGGCGATGCGGGCTGCGGGGCTGGCCGGGAACGAACCGGGGGCATAAAGCGCTAATCCGGTGAAAACCGGAGACAACGCCATGAAGCGCCTCGCCATTCTGCCGATCCTCGCCGCCTCGACCCTGGCTTTGTCCGCCTGCGCCAGCCTGGCGCCGTATGGCCCGCAAACCTCTTCGGGCGGGCAGGGCTTCACTGAGCAGCGGATCGAGTCCAACCGGTTCCGGGTGAACTACTACGGCGTCGGCGCGCCAGGTCCGGTGGCCGATCTGGCCCTGCTCAGGGCGGCGGAGCTGACGACCCAGCAGGGGTATGACTGGTTCGAGGTGACCCAGCGCTGGATCGACGGCCGTCCCGACAGCGCCGGCGGCGTGCGTCCCTCAGTGGGTGTCGGCTACAGCTCGGGTCGCTATGGCGGCTATTCCGCCTCCGGCGTCGGCGTGGGCCTGGGGCTGAACTTCAGCGGTCCGTCGCCGACCTCGACTACTTTGGAAGTGGTGATGGGGCGAGGCCAGCGGCCCGATCGTCCTAACGCCTATGATGCGCGCGGCGTGCAGGACTCGGTTGGCGCCCGCAGAGGTCTCTGAGCCTTTAGAACGGCCAGCGCGCCATGGCGGCGGCGAAGCCAAGCAGTGGGACGAACATCAGGGTCATGAGGCCGAGCCGGCTTCGCGTGGCGGCGATCTCAACGACGGCGGGCTGAAAATCAGCCTTGTCACGCGCCGACTTCGCCCATCTCATCAACCTGAGCGTCGGGCCGATCGATAGCAGGCCGATCAGCATGAAAGTCGCCAGCTTGGCCCAGAAGAAGGGGTTGGCTTCGTAAAAGCTCCAGCCCTTGCCGCCCCACACCACCCGCGCCACGCCGACGCCCAAGACAAGCGCGGATGTCAGACCGACGCCGGCGTCGATGCGCGCCAGCCGGCGTGTGTCGATGACGGGCGCAGACACCAGGGCGCGTTCCAGCACGAGCATGCCGAACAGGCCGAACACAAGCACATGATGCACGATGGCTAGCAGCAGGTCGGGCATGGCGGCTTCGCTTTCGGTTCAGCCTCTGCAATAAGCCGCCGATGATGACACGTTTTCTGCTTGTGGCGAGCGGCGGGGCCTTGGGGGCCATGGCGCGCTATGGCGTGGGCATGGCGGCCCTGCGCTGGGGCGGGATTGGCGGCTGGCCCTGGGGCACTTTCGCGGTCAACGCCATCGGCGGTCTGTTGATGGGTGTGCTGGCAGGCTGGCTGGCCTTGCGCGGGACACCGGGGCAGGAGAGCGTTCGGCTGTTCGCTGCCGTCGGTCTGCTCGGCGGCTTCACCACCTTCTCGGCCTTTTCTCTGGAGACGGCGTTGATGATCCAGCGCCGTGAACTGGCGCTGGCGGCCGCCTATGTCGCGGGCTCGGTGGTCGTGGCGATTGGGGCGCTGTTCGTGGGGCTTTGGCTGGCGCGGAGGGCGTTCGCATGAGCCGCGAAGTCCAGACCCTGTACGTCGCCGAGGCCGAGGACGGCATTCGCCTGGACCGGTGGTTCAAGCGTCGCTGGCCGCACCTGTCGCACATCCAGGTCGAGAAGATGGCTCGCAGCGGCCAGATCCGCGTCGACGGCTCGCGCGCCAAGCCGCAGGACCGGCTGACCGCCGGGGCCGCGATTCGGGTGCCGCCTCTGCCCGACGCCAATCCGCGTCAGCCCGGCGACAAGCACGAACTGACCGAGCGCGACGTGGCCTACGCCAAGTCGCTGGTGCTCTATGAGGACAACCTGGTCATTGCTTTGAACAAGCCGCACGGCCTGGCGGTGCAGGGCGGCACCAAGACGACCAAGCACGTCGACCGCCTGCTTTCGGCCTGGGGCGAGGGGATGGATCGGCCCCGTCTGGTGCACCGTCTGGACCGCGACACCTCCGGCGTGCTGCTGCTGGGCAAGGGGCCCGAGGCGGCCAAGCGGCTGGCCGGCGCCTTTGCGCGTCGGCAGGCCAAGAAGACCTATTGGGCCATCGTCATCGGCAACCCCAAACCTGTGGCGGGCCAGATCGATCTGGCCCTGAAGAAGACCGGCATCAACGATTTCGAGATGATGCGGCCGGCCGATCCCAAGGACCACGGCGCGGAGCCGGCGGAGACGGCCTATGCGACCCTGAGCCGGGCGGCGCATCGCGCGGCCTGGATGGCGCTGAGGCCGTTCACGGGGCGGACCCACCAGTTGCGCGCCCATATGGCTGCGATCGGCCATCCCATCCTGGGCGATCCCAAATACGGCACCGAGCAGTCGACCGAGCTGAGCGGGCCGCTGAGGTTGCAACTGCACGCCCGGCGCATCGAGCTGGATCACCCGGGCGGCGGCAAGCTGATCGTCGAGGCCCCGCTGAGCCCCGAGATGAAGGCGGGCTTCGCCCACTTCGGTTTCTCAGAGGACGAGGCGGACGAGGATCCCTTCGCTGGCGTGAGGCGCATGCGTTGAGGCCTCTTGCGGTCTTCGACATCGACGGCACCCTGGTCGACAGCCGCGCCTCTATTCATCGCGCGGCCTGCGAGGCGGCCCAGACGCTGGGGCTGCCGGAACCTGAATACGATCGAGTTCGGCGCATCGTCGGCCTGAGCCTGCGCGAGGCGTTGGGCGTGCTGGAGCCCGGCCTGGACGGGCCGACGCTGGACCGGTTCGTGCTGGCGTTTCAGGCCAGCTTTCGACGGATGTACGACGAGGGCCACGAAGAGCCGCTGTACGACGGCGCCATGTCCACGCTTCGCAGGCTCAAGGCAGACGGATGGCGGCTGGCCGTGGCCACCGGTCAGAACCGTCGCGGCGTGAGCCGCAATCTGGCGCGCGAAGGCTGGGCTGATCTGTTCCTGTCCAGCCACTGCGCCGAGGACGGACCGGGCAAGCCCGATCCGGCCATGCTCCATGCGGCCATGGCGGCCTGCCGAGCCTGTCCGGCGACAACGCTGATGATCGGCGATACGGCGCACGACCACAAAATGGCGAGCAACGCCGGCGTGGCGGCGATCGGCGTCGCCTGGGGCTTCCACACGCCGCAGGAGCAGATCGAAAGCGGCGCCATCGCCGTGGCCAAGGACTTCACCCACCTGGACTCTATTTTGGACGCCGCGACGAGGGCCTAGGCCAGTATCCAGATTGCGGCGACCAGCCCAAGCGCGGCGAGCGTGATCGCCGCGGCCATGACCCGCAGGTTCATCTTGGGCACAGGCTCGACCGAATGGGTGTCCAGGCGCGCCGAGGTCGCGCAGGCCCGTCGCTCGGCCATGACGACAAGGAATATGCCCAGGAGGATGAACAGGGTGGCCATCGACTTGGGCGCCCAGGCGGGCTCCATGGTTCGAAACAGGGCCTGAAAGCCCAGTCCGATGCCGATCGCCGCCATGGCCGTTCGCGCCCAGCCTGCGAACGTCCGCTCATTGGCCATGGCGGTGCGGTCCTCGGCCAGATCGGTCCGGTCTTCGGCCAGCTTGTGAGAGGGCATCGGATCTTCGCTCATGATGTCCGCAAGTCTGAGCAGGGCGAACCCAACAGGCGACAAGCGGTTCCGCGGTGCGCTAAATCACCCGTCATGTCGCACATTCCCTCCCTCGATCCGAACGTCGCGGCCCGCAAGGGCTTTCGCGAGTCCGAAGAGCGCATAAAACGCTTCTGGAAGATCGCCAGCACGGAGGCGCGTGATGGCGGCTGGATCGTTCTGCTGGACGGCCGGGCGCCCAAGACGCCGGCCGGCGCCGCGCTGGCCCTGCCGACCGAAGCCGCAGCGCAACTCGTCGCGGATGAGTGGAACGCTCAGGGCGAGCATCTGGCCCCCGCGACCATGCCGGCTACCCGCCTGGCCTCCACCGCCATCGACCGCATCGGCCAGGCTCGCGAGCCGGTGGCCGACGAGATCGCCGCCTACGCCGGCTCGGACGCCCTCTGCTACCTCGCCGAGGCGCCGACCGGCCTGATCGAACGCCAGGCCCGTGAGTGGGCACCTTGGCGCGAGTGGGCGGCGCGCGAACTGGGCGTCGCGCTGCATGCGGCAGAGGGCATCGTGCACCGCGCCCAGCCAGCCGAGTCCCTGTCGCGGGTGAAGGCGCTGGCGCTGGAACTCGACGACTTCGCCCTGACGGGTCTGGCGACGGTGGCGCCGCTTTTCGGGTCGGCGGTGCTCGGTTTGGCGATGCAGCGCGGCGCTCTGTCGGCCGAAGACGCTTTTGAGATCTCGCGACTGGAGGAGCGCTTCCAGGAAGAGCAGTGGGGTCAGGACGCCGAGGCCGCCGAGCGCGCCGCCGCGCGCCGCGACGAGGCCGTGCTGTTGCAGCGATGGTTCGAGGCGCTGCGCACCTAACTTTCCACGGCGGAAAGTTTCCACTTGCCAATCTGGAAAGTCTTTGTCATTTTCCACTACGGAAAGTGAGGAAGACGCAATGACCGACGACAATCAGAGCCCGCAGGACGCCCTGGCCTCCATCACCGCCGCGCGCGCCGGAATCGCCAAGGACACGCGATATCCGCTGTCCTGGGACCTGGGCTACGGCGCGATCTGCGGCGCCATGGTGGGCGGCCAGGCGCTGCCCACGCTGTGGGCCGGGCTCGTGTTCGTCTTCGCCATGCTGGGGCTGATCCTGTCGATCCAGGCCTGGCGCAAGGAGATGGGATACTGGGTCAACGGCTATTCGCCGCGTCGGGCGCGCTGGGTGGCGATCGGACTGGCCACAGTGCTGATCGCCTTGATGGGTGTGTCGCTCTGGTTCCGCTTCAGCGGGATGCACTGGGGCGGTCTGATCACCTTCGCGCTCGGCTTCACGGCGGCGGTCGTGGGCGGGCGGCTGTGGATGAGGACTTGGAAGGCGGAGTTGGCGGAGGAGGGGCAGTGACTGCGGCGGCCTTCGATCCGATCATCCACGCCCCGGGACGACTGCAACTCTGCGCCATCCTGTCCAGTGTCGACGAGGCCGAGTTCACCGTGCTGAAGGATGCGATCCAGGTGTCGGACTCCGTCATGTCCAAGCACCTGAAACAGCTGGAGGAGGCGGGCTATGTCACCGTGTCCAAGGCGGCGCGCGAGGGGCGGCAGCGGACCTGGGCGGCCCTGACGAAGGCGGGACGTCAGGCCTTCACCGCCCATGTCGCCGAGCTGAACCGGCTGGCCGCCGCGACCCTGACGGCCTGAGGATCAGAAGAACAGCGAGGCTTCGCCGCGCAGGATCGCCTCGGCCTCAGGCGCATGTTTGGCGTCGGATCGGTCATGCAGAACCAGGGGCGGCAGGAGGCGCAGCGGGGCCTTGCCGCCCCGAACGGCCTGGACCAGCACCCGTTTGGCGTCGCCGTCGGCGCGGGGCTGGACCGAGCGAATGGCGAAGGAGCCGGCCTTGGCGCCCAGCAGCGCCAGCAGATCGGCCAGGCGGTCTGCACGGTGGATGACGACGATCCGGCCGCCGTCTTTCGTCGCCGCCAGCAGGAAATCGGTCCACGCCTTCAGTCCGTCGTCGGCCATCCAGGCGGCTCGTTTGCCCTCGGCGGGCGCGCGCAGGGCATTTGCATCATCGAAGAAGGGCGGATTGGAGACGGCCCAGTCGAACCGCTCCAGCCCCAGCCTGCGAAACCCGGCGGAGACGTCGTCGTTGATAATCTCCGCCGGCGCGCCGTTGATCGTGGCGTTCCAGCGCGCCAGGCCGGCCGCGTCGGCTTCGCGCTCCAGCCCGGTCAGGCCGACGCCGGGTCGCCGTTTCGCCATCTGCATCAGCACCGCGCCGGCGCCGCAGCCGGCTTCGATGAGACGCTCGCCGGGACGCGCCTCGACGGCGGCCGCCAGCAGGGCGGCGTCCATGCCGGCGCGGTAGCCGCGCTCGGGCTGCATCAGGCGGACACGGCCGTCCAGCAGTCGGCTTTCGACGGCGTTTTGAGGGGCGGAAGAGGACGGGTCTGACACGGCGATCCTTCTTGACCCATGGGGGGCGCGCCACCATTGTGCGCCGCATCGCGACCGGGCAAGCCGGCGCCTGGATTTATGCGGTCGCAACGACGGCCGCTTCGGTGGTGAAAGAGTATTCCATTGGACGCTGCAACCGTCGCCGCTCCCCGCGCCAAGGGTGACGTGGAGGCCCTGGCCCGTCTGGCCAAGGTCGACATGGCGGCGGTCGACGCCCTGATCCTGGAGCGGATGCAGTCCGACGTGCCGGTGATCCCGCGTCTGGCCGAACATCTGGTCGCGGCGGGCGGCAAGCGGCTTCGTCCGCTGCTGACCGTCGCCGCGGCGCGAGCGGCAGGCTCCACCGGCGACATCGAGGCCTCGCGCAAGCTGGCTGCGGCGGTCGAGTTCATCCACACCGCGACTTTGCTTCACGACGACATTGTCGACGGGTCGGAAATGCGGCGCGGCAAGGTCGCGGCGCACCTGATCTGGGGCGCCGCGTCCTCGGTGCTGGTCGGCGACTTCCTGTTCGCGCGTGCTTTCGAGCTTATGGTCGAGACGGATTCAATCCGTGCGCTTGGCGCTCTGGCTCAAGCTTCGCGGGTGATCGCCGAGGGAGAGGTCCTGCAGCTGACGCGGGCTCACGACCTGAACCTGGACCAGGCCACCTATCTTCAGATCATCCGCGCCAAGACGGCCGAACTGTTCGCAGCCGCCGCAGAGTCGGGCGCAGTGGGCGCGGGGGCGGACGAAGCGTCGGTGAAAGCCCTGCGCGACTATGGCATGGCGCTGGGTGTCGCCTTCCAACTGGCCGATGACGCCCTCGATTACGGCGGCGCTTCCGAAGCGCTCGGCAAGAATGCGGGCGACGACTTCAACGAGGGCAAGGCGACCCTGCCTCTGCTGCTCGCCGTCCAGCGCACCCGCGCGCGTGAGTCCGGGTTCTGGGAACGGACCATCACCAAGGGCGAACGCACCGCCGACGACTTCCGTCGTGCACGAGAGCTGATCGTGGGTTCGGGCGCGGTGGGCGCCACCCTGGAGCTGGCGGGCGACTACGCCGATCAGGCAAAGGCCGCGTTGGCGGTGCTGCCAGCGGGTGCATGGCGCGCGGCCCTGGAAGAGCTGGCGGATTTCGCCGTCAGCCGAGCCGCCTGATCACAATCCGACCTTCGTCCTGATCTGCGTGGGGGAGACACCTGCCTCCCTCAGCTCCCGCAGGGTGACTGACTGATCGCGCTTGGCATAGCGACGGCCGTCAGGTCCGGTCACCAGCGGATGATGCCGATAGGTCGGCGCGGGCCAGCCCATCAGCGCTTGCAACAGCCGCTGGATGTGGCTCGCCTCGAACAGATCGACGCCGCGGACCACATGGGTGACCTCCTGCAAGGCATCGTCGTGCGTCACGGCCAGATGGTAGGCGACCCCCGCATCCTTGCGCGCCACGATCACGTCGCCGGCGGCTTCGGGAGACGCGGCGAGACGGCCGGACTCGCCGGAAGGGCCGCGGCCTTGCTCGACGAAGGACAGGGCCGCCCAGCCGGCCTCGCCCAGGGTCGCGCGCGCGCGATCCAGCGACAGCCGCCAGGCGAACGGCTGATCTTCCGCCAGCAGCCGCGCCTCATCATCCGACGTGTGCGGACCAGGGCGAACTGCGTCGGGAGACCCATGCGGCGCGTCGCCTATGGCGGCGGCGACCTCTCTGCGAGTGCGGAAGCAGCGATAGAGCAGACCCTTCGCCCGCAACGTCTCGATGGCGGCCGCGTAGTCGTCCAGATGATCCGACTGCCGCCGAACGGGTCCGTCCCAGTCCACGCCGAGCCACGCCAGATCCTCGAGTATGCCCGTCTCGTATTCGGGTCGGCATCGCGTAGGGTCGATGTCCTCGATGCGCAGCAGAAAACGCCCGCCCGCCTCTCGCGCCGCCCGCCAGGCGATCAGCGCCGAAAACGCGTGGCCCAGATGCAGCCGGCCGGTCGGGGAGGGAGCGAAGCGGGTGACGAACACATGTCCATGATAGCGGCTTGCGGCCGCGGACGTCAGTCGCCTCTTCCCGCGAGGCGCATCTCGGCCCTAAGGAGGTGCATGCCCGTCGCGCCGAACCCATCACAGATCGCCGCAGCGCGCGCGGCTTTGGCCGTCGCCGACCCCGCGCTGGCGAGGGCGCATGCGACCACGCCGGCTTTTGAATGGCGGCTGAGGCCAGGCGGGTACGAGGGGCTGTTCCGCATGATCGTGGAGCAGCAGGTGTCCGTCGCTGCGGCCGCCGCCATCTGGGCGCGCGTGGTCGAGGGGCTGGGCGGGTCGGTGACGCCGGCCGCCGTGCTTGCGCGCGACGTCGACACCCTGCGCGCCTTCGGTCTGTCGGGTCAGAAGGCGACCTATGGGCGAGAGATCGCCCGGGCCCAGGCCGAGGGCCTGATCGACTTCGATCACCTGGAACGGCTGGATGACAGTGAGGCGATCACCGCACTGACCGCAATCAAGGGCGTGGGCCGCTGGACAGCCGAGACGTTCCTGCTTTTCTGCGAGGGACGGCCCGACGTCTTCCCGGGCGGCGATGTGGCGCTCCAGGAAGCGATACGCTGGGCCGACTGCGCCGAGACACGGCCGAACGAAAAGCAGGCCTATGCCCGCGCCGAGGCGTGGCGTCCGCATCGGGGCGTGGCGGCGCATCTGCTTTGGGGCTGGTATGGCGGGGTGAAGCGCGGCGAGATTGCGCTGCAAGACGCCGAACGGAAGGCTGGGGGCGACGACTGATGGACCCGACGATCACCAACCCCGACCGGGTTCTGCCGCTCCTGGACTTTGCCGGCGTTGCGGTCTTCGCGGCCACAGGCGCGCTGGCGGCGGCGCGCGACAAGCACGACCTGGTGACCTTTTCGTTCTTCGCAGCGGTGACGGGCGTGGGCGGCGGCACCCTTCGAGACCTGCTGATCGGGGCGCCGGTCTTCTGGGTCAACGATTGGCGTTACATTGCGGTCTGCCTGGTGGGCGCGCTGGGGGTCTGGGTGCTGGGCAGTCGCCCCTGGCGGTTCCGCGCGCTCTTGTGGCTCGATGCTCTGGGGCTGGCGGCCTACGGCGTGATGGGCGCGGCCAAGGCGGCGGCGTTCGGCGTTTCGCCTCTGATCTGCATCGTCATGGGCGCGCTGACGGCGACCTTTGGCGGCATCGTGCGCGACCTTTTGGCGGGCCAGCCGTCCGTGTTGCTGCGGCGCGAGATCACGATTTCCGCCGGCATCGTCGCGGCCGCCACCTTTGTCGGCCTGAAGATGCTGGGCGTGCCCAGCTGGCCGGCGGCCTTCGCCGGCACGGGCCTGGGCTTCGCTCTGCGCGCCGGCGCGCTGACATGGGGCTGGAGCCTGCCGTCCTTCCCGGGCGCGCCGACGCGCCCCTGAGGGTCAGCGCGCCGTCTTCAGGCGTCGCAGATGGACAGCGCCCTTCAAAGCGGCGCCGGAGAGCACCACGAGGATGACTGTCCCGACCCAGTCGACAAGCACCAGCCAGGCCGGCTGAGGCGAAGGTTCGACCTGGGCCATGCCGCCGGTCAGGATCGCCGCGACGTTGATTAAGGCGCCCCAGCCGGTCAGGATCAGCACGGCCATGGGAATGAACCGCGTCATCTTCGACCATTGCAGGGCTGCGATCAGGCCGTAGACGAGCAGGGTGAAGATGGCCGCGAACACCGCCGCGACCGGCATGACAAGCTCGAGCGCCACCGCGCCGCCGGCCATTCGCTCCAGCTCTGGCGTGGCGAACGCTAGAGCTGCCTGGGGATTGAGGCCCATCCAGCCGATCAGCACGACGCCCGCTGCGGCATGAGCCATCAGGGCGACAGCGCCCAGGCGGGCGGCGCGCTGAGCCTCGAGCATGCCGCGCGGGGGCTGGAGCGGATGAGCGGCCTGGAGCCACGGCTTGAAATCGAAGGATGCCATGGCCGCCTCCTATCGTTCGAGGCCGCGAGACGCCAGCCTTCACCTTTGCACGCGGTGTCGCTAGGGTCCGCCCATGCGGATTCTGGATGAAGACAGGGCCGTGCTCGACCATGTCGCGGCGCGGGCCGAGCGCATCGTCGGGCGCGCGGTAGACTGGGCCAATCTGAACTCGGGCAGCCGAAATCGCGGCGGGCTTGAGGCGGTGCTGAACGCGCTGGAGGCCGAGGCCCGGCGTGCCCTGCCCGAGGCGACTTTCGTACGCATCGCCACTACGCCCGCCGTGGTCGTCGGCGACGATGCGGTGGCGCGCGAGGAGGCCTACGCCGACGCGCTGAGCGTATCGATCCGGCCCCAGGCTGCGATCCAGGTCGTGCTGACCGGTCATTACGACACCGTCTTCCCGATCGACAGCGCCTTCCAGGCGGTCGCCCGTCGCGCAGACGGCGCGCTGAATGGGCCGGGGATCGCCGACATGAAGGGCGGCATCAGCGTCATCCTGGCGGCGCTTGAGGCGTTCGAGACCCACCCGGCGAAGGGCGGCGTCGGGTGGACCGTGCTGCTTAGCCCCGATGAGGAGATCGGCTCGCCCGGATCGGCGCCGCTGCTGGCTGAACTCGGCGCGCGCGGGCATCTGGGCCTGACCTACGAGCCCGCCCTGGCGGACGGCTCGATGGTTGGCGCGAGGAAGGGCTCGGGCAACTTCCACCTGATCGTGCGCGGGCGGTCCGCCCATGCAGGGCGGGCCTTTCACGAGGGGGCGAACGCCGTGGCCGGCGCGGCCGCCGTCGCCGTCGCCTTGCACACCCTGAACGGCAAGCATGAGGGCGTGACGGTCAATGTCGCCAAGATCTCGGGCGGTGCGGCGCTGAACGTCGTGGCTGACCATGCGGTGGTGCGGTTCAACGTGCGGGTACCCGACGCCGAGGCGGCAGACTGGATCGTCACTCAGATCGACGCCATCGCCGCCCAGCCGCCCTTCGAGGGCTTGAGCCTGGAGCTTCACGGGGGCTTCACCCGCCCGCCCAAGCCTATGGACGCGGCCCAGACCGCTCTGTTCGAGGCGGTGCGCCAGGCCGGCGAACTGCTGGGTCAGGCGATCCGCTGGGCGCCGTCCGGCGGGGTCTGCGAGGGCAATAATCTGCACGCGGCGGGCCTGCCCAACATCGACACCCTGGGGGTGCGCGGCGGCGACATCCATTCGGATCAGGAGTTCGCCTGGCCCGACAGCTTCGTCGAACGGGCCCAGCTGAGCGCCCTGATCCTGTGCAAGGTCGCCTCGGGCGAGATCGACGCGCCCGGGCTCAAGGCCCTGCTTCTGGAGAGCCGCTGATGCTGGTCGTCCGCCCCGCAAATCCCGGTGATCTGGATCACCTGCTGGAGCTGGCCATCCTGTCCGGACCGGGCTTCACCAGCCTGCCCGAAGACCCGGATGTACTGGCCGACCGGCTGGACGTCAGCCGCGACAGTTTCTCCGGTCGGCTGGAGGCGCAGGAGCGCTGGTACACCCTTATGCTGGAGGAGACCGACACCGGCGACGTGGACGGCGTCGGCTCGGTCAAGGCGGCCGTGGGCCTGAAGCGGCCGTTCTTCAGCTTCCGCGTCGTGAACAACACCCAGTCCTCGCCCTCGCTGGGCGTGAAGCTGGATCAGAAGACGCTGGTGCTGGTCAACGAATGCACCGGCTGGACCGAGGTCGGCTCGCTGTTTTTGAAGGCGGATCGGCGCAAGGGCGGAGCAGGGCGGCTGCTCAGCCAGGCGCGCTATATGCTGATCGGGGCCGAGCCTGACCTGTTCGCCGACAATGTGCTGGCCGAGCTGCGCGGCGTCTTCACGCCCGACGGCGCCTGCCCGTTCTGGGACCATGTCGCGCACAAGTTCTTTCCCATGGAGTTTGACGAGGCCGATCGCATGACCGGCTCGACCGACAAGCAGTTCATCCTGGACCTCGCGCCGCGCCACCCGATCTATATCGAGCTGCTGCCCGAGCCCGCGCGGGCGGTCATTGGCAAGGTGCATCCGCAGGGCGTGCCCGCCATGGCGCTGCTGGAAAGCGAAGGATTTCGGCCCAATGGGCTGGTGGACATCTTCGACGCCGGTCCGACCGTGGCCTGCGGCCGCGACAACATCCGCACGGTCCGCGACGCGCGCAGGCTGAAGGTCGAGATCGTGGACGAGCCGGATGTCGAACTGGTCAGCCTGATCTCGACCGACAGCGTCGGCGACTTCCGCGCCGTGCGCCAGCGCGTCGAGATCGAAGGGGAGACGGCCCGCCTGAACCGCGAGACGGCGGCGGCGCTGAAGGTGAAGTCGGGGGACGTCGTAAGGGTGAAATCATGAGCCAGCTGACTTCGATCGATCCGGCCGCCGATCAGGTGGTCTGGCAAGGCGCCGAGAGCACGCCGGGCCAGGTGGCCGACGCCGTCGCGGCCGCGCGCGCCGCCTTCCCCGACTGGGCCGATCGCCCGCGTCAGGACCGGATCGACGCCGTGAAGCGCTATCAGGCCGCGCTCAAGGCCCGCGCGCCCGAAATGGCTCAGGCCATCAGCCGCGAGACCGGCAAGGCGCTGTGGGAAACTACGGCCGAGTTGGGCTCGATGCAGGGCAAGGTCGACATCTCCATCCGCGCCTATGACGAGCGCACCGGCGAACGGGCCAATGACACCGCCTTCGGCCGCGCCGTGCTGCGTCATCGACCGCATGGCGTGGCGGCGGTGCTGGGGCCGTTCAACTTCCCGGGCCACCTGCCCAACGGCCATATCGTGCCGGCCCTGCTGGCCGGCGACACGGTGGTGTTCAAGCCCTCGGAAGAGACGCCGTGGACGGGCCAACTGATGGCCGAGTGCCTGGCCGAGGCCGATCTGCCGGCCGGGGTCTTCAACCTGGTGCAGGGCGGACGCGAGGTGGGCGCGGCCCTGTTGGACCAGCCGATCGACGCCCTGATGTTCACCGGCTCCGGCGCCGCGGGCGCGCATTTCCGCAGAAAGTTCGCCGACGACCCGCACGTGATCCTAGCGCTGGAGCTGGGCGGCAACAACCCGCTGGTGGTGTGGGACGCCGCGGACGTCGAGGCCGTGGCCGGGCTGGTGGTCCAGTCGGCCTTTGTCACGACGGGCCAGCGCTGTTCATGCGCGCGCCGGCTGATCGTGCCGGAGGGACCGCAGGGCGACGCCATCATCGAGGCCGTGGCGGCTCTGGTCGATCGGCTGATCTTCGCGCCCTGGGACAGCCAGCCCGAGCCGTATGGCGGCCCGCTGATCTCCAAGGCGGCGGCGGCTGCGGCGCTCAAGGCGTTGCAGGACCGGATCGACGCAGGCGCGCGGGTCATCCGCGCCTCGGGGCCGGTAGACAACCTGCCGGGCGCCTTCGTCCGTCCCGCCCTGATCGATGTGACCGGCGTGCACGTGCCGGACGAGGAGATGTTCGCACCCTTTCTGTCGGTCACCCGCGTGGCGACCTTCGACGCCGCGATCCAGGAGGCCAACGCCACCCGATACGGCCTGTCCGCCGGCCTGGTCAGCGACGATCCGGCCCACTGGGACCGCTTCATCCGCCGCATCCGCGCCGGAGTCGTCAACTTCAACCGCCCCACGACGGGCGCGGCGGGCGACATGCCCTTCGGCGGCCTGGGCGCGAGCGGCAACCATCGCCCCAGCGCCTATTACGCCGCCGACTACTGCGCCTATCCGGTCGCCAGCTTCGAAGCGGCGGGAGTGAAGAACATCGAGGGCGAGATGAAGGGACTGCGATGAACCCGGCGGTGGAGGCCAACGCCGACGGGCTGATCGGTCCGACGCATTCCTATGCGGGGCTGTCGCCGGGCAATCTGGCGTCCAGCCTGAACAAGGGTGAGGCGTCGAACCCGTGCGCGGCGGTGCTGCAGGGGCTCGACAAGATGAAGGCCCTGGCTGACCTCGGCCTGCCGCAGTTCGTGCTGCCGCCGCACGAGCGGCCGAACATTCCCTTCCTGCGCACCCTGGGGTTTGGCGGGACCGACGCCCAGGTTCTGGAGCGGGCCTGGAAGGATGCGCCCAGCTTCGCGGCGGCGGCCTGTTCGGCCTCGCCGATGTGGGCGGCCAATGCGGCGACCGTGACGCCCAGCGCCGACGCAGCCGACGGGCGGTTGCACTTCACGCCGGCCAATCTGGTGACCAATCTGCACCGCTCGCTGGAACACCAGCAAACGAAGCGGGCGCTGGATGCGCTGTTTCCCGACGCCGAACGGTTCGCGGTCCATGACGCCCTGAGCCCGGTCGGGCATCTGGCCGACGAGGGGGCGGCCAATCATGTGCGGCTGTGCGCCGAGCACGGCGCGCCGGGCGTGAATCTGATGGTGTGGGGCCGCGAGGCCTTCGAGGCCTGGGACGATCCCTATCCGGCCCGCCAGACGCGCGAGGCGTTGCAGGCCGTGATGCGGCGGCACCGGGCGTCTGGCGCCGTGCTGGCGCGCCAGGGGCGGGCGGCCATCGCGGGCGGCACCTTCCACAACGACGTGGTTTGCGTGGGCGCGCTGCAGACCCTGTTTTTCCACGACCTGGCGTTCGAGGACACGGCGGGGACCAAGGCCGCGATCCGGGGCGCCGCCGAGGACCTGTTCGAGCCGATCTTCGTCGAGGTGGCGTCGGCGGATCTGCCGCTGGCGGACGCGATCTCGAGCTATCTGTTCAACTCCATGCTGATCCAGGCGCCCGGCGAGGATCGGCTGACCCTGATCTGTCCGACCGAGACGCGGGACAATCCGCGCAGCCATGCGGTGGCGCAGGGCCTCGCCGGGTCGAACGGGCCGATCGGTCGGGTCGAGTACGTCGATGTGCGCCAATCGATGCGAAACGGCGGCGGCCCGGCGTGTCTGCGCCTGCGCGTGGTGCTGACCGAAGCCGAGCTTGCGGCCACCAACCCGGCGATGCGGCTGACCGACGACTTGCACGGCCGGCTGTCGACCTGGGCCGAGCGGCGCTATCGCGACCGCCTGACGCCCGGCGATTTGGCCGATCCCATGCTGCTGGACGAGAGCCGGCGGGCGCTGGACGAGTTGACCAGCCTTCTGGGCCTGGGCGCAGGCTTCTACCCGTTTCAGCGCTGATCCGACCTAGCGGCGGTTGGGCCGGCGATCCGCTGGCTCGCCCGGCCGGCGCGACTCTCGACGCCAGCGGATCGACAGGCTGGCGTCGCCCTGGCCGCCGAACTGCGAGCTGACCGCCACATTGCGGCGCACCTGCCATTCCACACGCACGGCCGAACCGCCGTCGCCGCCGCCGATGACTTCCAGATAGACGTCGTCGGTGATGTAACGCCCGCCCGCCACGGTCAGGGCCGAGGCGTCGCCGCCGAAGGACAAGCGGTCCAGCCCGGCCAGTTCGCGCAGGTTGCCGATGACATCGAAGCCGCCGCCGCCGGCAAGCGAGGCTACGCCCGAGGCCAGCTGCGCCGCCTCTAGGGCCGAAAGCTGCGAGGCCGAGCGGCCGAACAGCACCTGTGACAGGATTTCGTCCTGAGGCAGGGCGGGGGTCGAGCTGAGCGCGATCTCGGGCCGCGCCGCCGTGCCGGTGACGCGGATCACCGCCGTCAAAGCCGGGTCTTCGCGCGTGGCCATCAGGTTCAGACGGATGCGCTCGGGATCGGTGGACAAGCTGATCGTGCCTGTGTCGTCGAACACGAAACGTTTGCCCGCGAACTCATAATCGCCGCGCACGACCCGCGCGTTGCCGGTCAGCTGTGGCTCGGCGATCGTGCCGCGCACCCGGGCGTTGAGGCCAAGCTCCACGTCAAGGCCGCGGCCGCGCACGAAGATCTGGCGGCCGGTCAGGTCGATGTTCAACTGGATCTGCGGTCCGCCCTGGCGGCCTGTCGGCTCGACCGGGTCGCCGCCCGGGCGATTGATCTCGATCACGTCCATGCGCACGACGCCATTGGAGCCAGGCGGATTGGCGGCGATCTCGGCCTCGTTGACCGTCAGGTCGCCGTTCAGCTGGATATTGCCGTCGGCGGCGCGCACGACGGTGATCGGACCTGTGGCGCGGGCCTCGGCCAGGTCATTGTCGATGATGCGGAAGCGCGTCAGCTGAAGCTGCAGGTTGGACGCGGACCCCTGGCGCAGGCCCAGGCGGCCCTGGCCCGACACCTGTCCGCCCGAGCCGTCATTGCCCTCGAATCGTTCAAGCAACGCGTTGCTGTCGTCGAACCGGGCGGCCAGCGTGACGTTGTCCAGCCGCAGACCGGTTGCGGTGTCGTTGAACGAGCCCTGCGTCAGATCCAGCCGGCCATTGATCTGCGGCGCGTTGAGCGTGCCGCCCAGGGTGGCGTTGGCGTCGACCTGACCGGCCAGCGACCGTTCTCCGCCCAGGAACAGGTCCCAGATCGGCTGGATCTGGCCGTTGATGGACACGTCGCCGCTCATGTTGCGCGTGCGGGCGATGGCCAGGCGCAGCGGCGCGGCCGACGTTTCGACCGGCAAGGTCACATTGGCCCGGGCCTGGACGGCGTTGGGGCTGGCGGCGTTGGCCTGGATGGTCAGGGTGTCGCCGGCCAGGTTGGCCACGACGGTCCCATCCACGGCCAGACCGCGCGGGGCGTCCACGCTGCGCAGCCGGCGCAGGTCGACATTGGCCGAGCCCGACAGGTCCGAGCCGGCGCCGCGCAAGGAGACGCGGCCCGTCACCTGACCGCGCAGGTCGGGCGCGATGGAGCCGACCTCAACGCCTTGCAGATTGGCCTCGATGGAGGCGGCGCGGTCGTCCTGACGCAGCTCGCCGGTCAGGAAGCCCCCGCCGACGCCCAGATCGGCGCGGATCACACGGCCGGCGCCGCTGAAGGCCGCGACCAGCGGGGTGCGGGTGTTGAAGGCGATCTCGCGCACACGGCCTGCACCGTTAAGCGTCACGCTGGTGTCGTCTCCCCGCCGCGAGAATATCCCGTTGCCGTCGAAGTTGACCGGGTTCGGGCCGCCGACATCAGCGACCAGGGTGAAGGGCAGGCGCTCCAGCGTGCCCTGGCCGTTCAGGTCCAGGCTGCGGATGACGATGTCCGATCCGGCCGGGCGCACATTGCGGCCCGTGACGTTCAGGATGGCGGCCTGATCGCCGCCGCCCTCGGTCAGGCGAACGCGCCCCTGCGCCTCGCCTGCCGCCAGGAAGGCGCCGGGGCGGGCGGTGAAGGTCAGGTCGGCGCTCGACGGCACATTGTCCGACAGGGCGATGGCGCCCTGGGCCGTGATTCCGCCGGCGTCGAGGTCCACGTCTGACAGGCGGATGCGGTCCTCGCCCAGGAAGAAGGCGCCCGAGGCGCGCGCCGGCCCGTAGTTCGAGGCCGAGGTCAGGGCGACACGGCCGTCGGACGAATCGGCTCCGCGACGGAAGCTGAGAACGAGGTCGGCCTGGGTCAGCTGCAGCGCCGCCACATCGATACGGTCAAATCGGGCGCGCAGATCGGCGCGCGGCTGGGCCAGGGTGCCGGTCAGGGCGCCGTCGCCGCTCATGTTGCCGACGATCTCAACGGGACCGGCGGCGAAGGGCCCTTGGGCGTTCCAGTCCAGCGCTAGGCGAAGACGGCCGCCGGTTTCGATCAGACCCTTGGCGCCGGCTCGCGCCTGGGCGCCAGTCAGCTGGCCGCGGTCGATGGCGATCCGGCCGTCGTTGAACGAGCCGGCGAGCTGCAGACGGGGAGTCTGGCCCAGCAGGCGATCCAGCTCGGCCATGCCGGTGACCAGGCGCTGGCCGCGGCCGTCGAATGTCACGACCCACGGCGCGCCGGGACGCGCGGACGACGCCTGGATGGGGCCGCCGAAGGCGCCGCGCGCGCCGGGCTGGATGCGGCCGACGTCGGTGATGGCGGCGTTGCCCCGGAAGCCGAGGCCGCCGGTCAGATTGCGCTGGCCCGATCCGGTCAGGGCCAGAGCCTGACCGCGCGCGTCGATGCGGCGCAGCACGAAGGCGCCGTCAGGCAGGCGCGAGGCCTCCATCTGCACGCGTGGCGTCGACCCCAGCAGGCCGCCGATGATGCCCTGGCCCGAGCCGCCGGTCGCACGGATGTCGCCGACCACGTTCATGCGGCCGTTGTTCACCGCGACGTTCAGCGGACCCGAAATGCGAGTGGCGCGATAGGATGCGATGTCAGCGCCCAGCAGGCTGGCTGAGCCGTCCAGCTTCCAGTTCTGGGCGTCGCCGGTGAAGACGCCGACATAGGCGGCCGGGCCGGCGATCGGGGTCCCGGCCAGGCGGCTGAGCGAACGGGTCGAAAGCTCCAGCTTCATGCCATCGGGCGCCGAGCGGTCGCTCATGCGAATGATGCCGGAGGCGCGGCTGTCGATGTTGTCGGCGTACAGCCGCCAGCCCACACCCTGGAAGCCTTCGCGGCGATCCGGCACGGCGGCGAAGCCGAAGCGAGCGGTGCGGCCGATGCGCTCGACAAAGGGCTCCAGCAGGTCAGAGCCCGAAAAGTCGAAGAAGCCAGACACCCGCGCGCCGTCGTCGCCGCCGTAGCGGCCGCGCACGGTCAGGGGCGTGAACTCGCCGGTGCGCATGACCACGTCGACGATCTCGCCGTTGACCACGGCGGCCGCCGTGAAGGGCTGGTCGGGCGAGTAGCCAAGTGCGCCGGCGAGGGGGCCGCCCTGCGCCTCGTTGGCGCGCAGGTTGACGCGCAGATCGTCGACGCCGTCGCCGATGACGGCGGCCAGGCGCAGATAGTCACCCTCGCGGCTGAGGCTGTAGGCGTTGACGTTGGCCGCCTTGGCGCCGCGACGCGGAATGTCGGCGTCGCCAGACAAACGCCACCGGCCGTATTCCTTGGAGAAGTCCTCCATCAGCTCGACGCTGGCGGCGAAGCGGTCGATCTTGACGTCGATGGGCGTGGGGCCGCCCGGCTCGGTCGGCGGCTCGACGATGGGCCGGCGGATGACGCGGATGTTGTCGGCCGAGATTTCGCTGGCGTGGAAGCGACGCATGACCAGGGGCCAGTAGCTCCAGTCCACGCGGACATTGGTGGCCTCAAGCCAGACCCCCTCTTCGTCGGTGACCGTAACACGCGCCAGGCGGAAGTCGTTGAACAGATCGCCCGACAGGCCCTCGACGTTGATGCGGCCATAGCGGCCGATCTTCTTGCCGGCGACAAAGCTGGTGACGAGGCCGCGGCCGGAGTCCGAGACGATGTACATCCGCCCGCCGACGGCCACGGCGATGGCCAGGGCCAGCAGGATGGCGACACCGATCCCGCCGAAGAAGGCCAGGGCCTGCAAGCGGGTCCGCTTGCGCTTCTCGCGCTTGGCCGGATTGTCCGGGGCTTCGACGGTAGGAGGAGTTTCGGTCAAAACGCCTGGCCGATGCTGATGTAGAGCTGGAAGTCCGCATCGCCGTCACGCTTGTCCAGCGGGAAGGCCACGTCGGCTCGGATCGGGCCGAACGGCAGCTTGTAGCGCACGCCGAAGCCGGCGCCGTAGCGCAGGTTGTTGAAGTTCGGCGTCTCCTGGAAGCCGATCGCGCCGGCGTCGATGAAGGCCACGCCCTGGAAGCTTTCGCCGATGTCGCGGCGCACCTCGACCGAGGTCTCAAACAGGCTCAAGCCCCCGCGTGGGGTGTTGTCGGGCAGGCGCGGGCCGACGCTCTGATAGCTGTAGCCGCGCACGGACCCGCCGCCGCCGGAATAGAACAGGCGGTCGGACGGCACGGTCAGTTCCTCGCCCCCTATGATGGAGCCCAGGCGCACGCGCCCCGCCAGCACTGTGGTCGCGCCGTCGGTCAGGGGCAGATAGCCGGTCGCCTGGCCTTCGGTGCGCAGGAAGAAGACGGTGTCGTCCCCCGCCACGGCGGTCGGCTGGGCCGAGACCAGCAGGCGATAGCCGCGCACCGGGTCCAGGGGGTCGTTGGAGCGGTCCATGTAGACCGAGCTGCGTCCTGTCAGGATCGCCAGATCGCGGTCGAAGCGCACCGGCGCCATGGTGACCGGATCAAAGCGCGTTTCGGCGTACCGACCGGCGTCCAGGCCCACGCCGTATGTGAAGTAGGACGTCTTGCCGATCCGCTGGCGCAGGTCTGCGGCGGCCACAAGCGCCAGACGGCGGTAGGCGTCGGTGTCTTCATAGACCAGGGCCGTCTCAAGCCTGAGCGTCCGCCCGGGCCGGCGCCAATGGGGCAGGCTGAGGTCCACGCCCAGTCGGCTGTTTATGTCCACCAGGCGCGCCTGGAAACGCAGGGTGTCCGCCCGCCCGAAGCGGTTTCGCCAGGTCCACAGACCCTCGACGCCTGAGCCTTCGGCGGTGGAATAGGTCGCGCCGGCCTCCAGCAGACGCGGCGCGCTGTCGGCCAGCGTGACGACGACCGGGCGAAGGCCACGCGCATCAGTCTGGTCGACCGGCGCCAGAGCGACGCCGACCCCGTCATAGACGTTGGTCTCCAGCAGCCGGCGCTCAAGCTCGGCCACATCCTCGGGGTCGTAGACGTCGCCCTCGGCCCAGGGGGCTAGACCAGCCACCCATTCGGCGGCGGTGACGCCGCGCGTCAAGAGACGGATGCCGTCCAGCCGGACCAGGCTGCCGGAGGCGATGTTGTAGGTGGGATCAACCGTGAAGGTCTCATGATCGACGACCACGCGGCGGGGCTCGACGGCGGCGTCGGCGTAGCCGCGCCGCGTCAGGGTCGCGACTATGCGCCCCTCGGCGGCGATGACGTCAGCCGCGCGCCCCGGCTCGCCGGGCTCCAGCCGGATGGCTTCTTGAGCCGCGGTTGCGCTTTCGGCGTCAGGCTCGGGCGCGCGCCATGCGATGCCGGGTTCAGTCAGGACGAACCGGCGGCCGGGCTCAACCGAGACGATGGCGACGGCGTTTTCCTCGCCCTCGACGAGATCTTCCAGCACCGGCTGGTAATAGCCTTCCGACCGTAAAAGGGCTTCGGCCGCCTCGACGCCCGCGCGAGCGCGACGTCTAGCCTCAAATCGGTTGGCAGGCGGATTGTCCGTCTCTCCGATGGCCTGCTCGAGCTGCCTGCGGAGGTCGGCGGGCACGTCCCCACGGATCTGGGCGCGAGGCTCGGCCATGACCGGCGCAGCGATAGCGCAAAAGGCCGTGGCCAGAAGAAGCGAAGAGCGGAACGTCAAACCCAGGCCTTGCAGTCGGGCCGCTGTAAGGCGGCGATAGGAAATACAGGCGCGGCCGCCTTAATAGAACATCGTCTCGCTCTCGGGACGAACCGTCTCTTCGGACGTCCGTGCGTCGGTCGGCAGGGGCGACGCGTCCGTCGAGGTGGTTTCCGGAGCGGCCTCTGCGGCAGGCGCGGCTGCGTCTTCGGCGGGGATCGCCTCTACCGTGACCTCTGGAACTTCGACGCGTTCAGGCTCCGGTTGATACTGCGGCTCATCGCAGGCTGCCGCGGCGAGGGAAAGGCCGACGGCGACAAAAAGCAGCGGCGATATTTTCATGTCAGGGTCCCCGATCCTGTTTTCGCAACGCGAGGCGTCCGGCGAGGTTCCTCGCGTAACAATGTCATGCATGGCAATGAAACCTTACCTTTTTCAGGATTTAGTCGATCCGGGAGAGGAATAAAATGCAGCAATCGGCCTACGCCCTCGTCGCGGAGGTGCGCTTTCGCGAGCTGAAGACCCGCATCGGCCTCGCCGCATTCATCGGCCTGGTGGCCTGGATTCTGTCGCCGTCGGTCTTCCCAATCGTCTGGTTCGGGGCGGTGATCGGCAGTCAGTGGATAGATTGGCTTGTGTTCAGGCCTTTTCGCCTGAGTCCCGGCCGCCCCGTAACTCTGGCGCGTCAGATCGTCTGCTGCGCGACGGCGAGCCTCAGCGTGATCGTCTATTCCGCGATCGCAGCCTATTTGTGGTTCACAGCCGGCGAAGTCGGGCGACTGTTCGCCATCGTCCAGGTGGCGGGCGGTCTGCTGCACGTCAGTTTGCACATGCATCAGGTGAAGCCGCTGCTGCTAGCGGCCGCCATACCGCACGGGCTCTATTTCCTCGGCCTGCCGATCCTGAGCGCCTGGATGACCGGCCAGAGGCACGTCGCGCTGATCGCCCTCGGCGGAGTGCTCTACCTGATGCACCTGGTGGTGGCCGTGAGGCAAAGCTCCAGCATCAATCAGGCCCTTCGCCACGCCAATGACCTGGCGGACCAAGAGCGGCGCAAGGCCGAGGTCGCCAGCGCCGCCAAATCCGATTTCCTCGCCGTCATCAGTCACGAAATTCGCACCCCCATGAATGCGGTCATATCGTCAGCGGGCCTTCTGCGCCGCACGCCGCTGAACAAGGAACAGGTCGAACACGTCGCAATGCTGACCGAGGCCGGCGACGTCCTGATGGGACTGCTGAATGACGTGCTCGACTTCTCCAAGATCGAGGCAGGCCGCATGACGCTGGAATCGGCTGAAACGGACCTACGCGAACGCCTGTCCATGCTTGAGCGCATGTGGGGACCCCGGGCCCAGGCGAACGGCGTCGAGCTCTGCGTGCAGGTCGCGCACGACGCCCCAGGCTGCGTCCTGACGGACCCTCTGCGGCTGCAGCAGATCCTGTTCAACCTGATCTCGAACGCCGTGAAATTCACCGAGCACGGAAGGATAGACGTCAGGGCGGACTGGAGCGAGGCCGAAGGGCGGCTGATCGTGACCGTGCAGGACACCGGGTGCGGCATTCCAGCCGACAGGCTGGCCAGCGTGTTCGACAGCTTCGAGCAGGCCGACGCCGGGACGACGCGGCGCTATGGCGGAACGGGCCTGGGGCTCGCCATCAGCCGCAGGCTTGCCGAACTGATGGGTGGCGCGCTGACGGTGGACAGTCGGGAAGGAGAGGGCTCCGCCTTCGTCCTCAGCCTGCCGATGGAGGTGATGGATTCCTCCACCCCGCGCCGCGAGCGGGCGGAACCCGACGGCCAGATATTGCGAGGACGCGCGGTCCTTGTGGTCGACGACCACGAGGTCAATCGACGCATCGTAGGACTGCTGCTGCAGCCGCACGAACTGCGACTGACGTTTGCGACAAATGGGCAGGAGGCGGTGGACATCGCCCGCGACGCGGCGTTCGACGTCGTGCTGATGGATATGCAGATGCCGGTGATGGACGGGCTGGACGCCACCCGCGCGATACGAAGGGGCGGGGCTAATGTCGGTACGCCCATCATCGCCCTTACGGCCAATGCGATGGACAATCACAGAGCGGCCTGGGCTGCGGTGGGCGTGCAGGCCTTTCTGACGAAACCCATCGAACCGAACCTGCTCCTGACCACCCTGGCCAAGGCCTGCGCCTCGTCAGGCGGCGATGGTCAGGACCAGAGCGCCATCGCCTGATCGGCGTCCAGGGTTTCGAAGCCGGCGACTGTCGTATCTCGTCGGCCGTCAAAGCGGGGCGCAGGCTGCGGTGCGCCCTCAATGAACGTCGCCCTGGCAAGGTTGTGCGGATGGTCGCGCGCTTCGGTCAGGGTCAGCACCGGCGTAACGCAGGCTTCTGTCGCGGCGAAGTGCGAAGCCCAGGCGTCCCGGTCCTTCATCGCGAACGCGTCGGCGAAGCGCCGATGCAACATGGGCCAGCCGGCGAGGTCGAACTGGGGGGCTTCGTCCGGAGGTATCGAAAGGCCCGAAAGCAGCGCGGCGTAGAACCGAGGCTCCAGGGCTCCCACCGCCACGAAACGCCCGTCTCGACAGGCGTAGCAGCGATAGAAGGGCGCGCCCCCGTCCAGCAGATTTGCGCCGCGTCGGTCCGACCAGAGCCCTCGCCCCTCCAGCGCGTGAAACAGGCTGGTCAAAAGGGCCGAGCCGTCGGTCATGGCGGCATCCACGACCGCGCCTCGCCCGAGCGCCTTGGCTTGAACAAGGGCGGCCAGCAGGCCGATCACCACCATCGCGGCGCCCCCGCCGTAGTCGCCTATCAGGTTCAGCGGCGGCCGCGGCGGCCGATCGGGCTCGCCCATGGGGTGCAGGGCGCCGGACAGGGCGATGTAGTTGATGTCATGGCCGACTTGATTCGCGAGGGGGCCGTCCTGGCCCCAGCCAGTGACCCGGGCGTAGACGAGAGCGGGGTTGAGCGCCTGCAACGTGTCGGGGCCCAGACCCAGACGCTCCATGACTCCGGGTCTGAATCCCTCGATCACGGCATCGGCGCGCGTCGCCAGAGCCTTGACGATCGCCAGATCCGTCTCTGACTTCAGGTCGACGGGCAGGGCGGGTCGTCCGCGATGCAGGATTTCCCCGCCGACATCGTCAAACACAGCCGCCGGGGCAGCGCCGCCTCGGGTCAGACGGATCATTTCCGCGCCGAGGTCGGCCAGCATCATGCCGGCGAAGGTCGCCGGACCGAGGCCGTCGAACTCGAGGATGCGCACGCCCGCCAAAGGTTTCATGTCCTCTGGCTAGCCGTCATGCTCGGAAAAATCGAGGGGAAAGGCGTCGGCGGGCCGGATGGTACGTCCTCTCGGGCTCGAACCGAGGACCCTCTGATTAAAAGTCAGATGCTCTAACCAACTGAGCTAAGGACGCATGCCATCCGGTGCCGCCGACGCGGGCCGTCTTCTGTTGCATGCCGCCTTCGCGGTCAAGGCGTTGCGCGGATTTTCTCGGCTTTTGATGCGACGGGGCGTAAAGCGGCCCGCCTCGATTCATCGGGACGAGGGCTGCCCGTTCTTGCCGATAAGGAGCCTGGTCCGTGTCGTTCTATGTGAACTGCGATCAGGCGTGCGTCGAGAGCCGTCGAAGCCGCCGAACACGGTGGTTGCGGGTAGGCGCTTTTGTGTCTGCCGGAGTGAACAGGGCGCGGCGTTAACCCTTCCGCCCCACTTTCGCGCGGTTTTGCGGCTTGGCTGTCGCGGTCGGGCAGGGCAGGGTCCGGACGAGATTCACCATGTACGGAGATGGCGGCATGCGGCTTGGACGCGCGGGCAAGGCGACGATCATCGCGAGCGGGGCGCTGACGGCGGCGGCTTGCGCGAGCTATCCGAGCGAGCCGACCTATTCCACGCGACCCATGCCGGGCTACGGTCAGGCCGGTGCGGCGCCGTACGGCGGCCAGCCGGGAGGCTACGACACACCTGCGCCCGCCTATGAATCGCCGCCGCCCGCGACCGCGCCGACAGTGCGAATCGACGGCGGCGCGCTTCCGCCCGCAGGTTCGGCGGCTGATCTGAACCGCATGCCGCCGGCTGCGACGACAGCGCCGCCCGCGCCTCATTCGACTTCAATGGCTGCTGGCGCCAGCTACGTGATCCAGCCCGGCGACACACTGTCGGGCGTGGGACGCCGCTTCCAGACGCCGGTGCAGGTGCTGATCGATCTGAACGGTCTTGGGCCGCGCGGCGTCCTGAACACCGGTCAGGGGCTGATCCTGCCCGAGAGCGCAGTGGACACAGGGCGCGATCCCTACGCCACCGGGCCTTCGCCGGTCGGCGTCTATGTGCCCGAGGCGGGAACGCCGCCGCCGCCGCCGCCGCCGCCGCCTTCGGGCAACCCGGCCCTGCCGCCTGCGTCCGGCGTGACCGCGCCATCGGGCGCAGCGCCCGCGTTTCAGTGGCCGGTGAGGGGAGAAGTGGTGCGCCGCTTCGGCCCCATGGGCATGGGCGAACGCAACAACGGCGTCCGCATCGGGGCGTCGGCGGGAGCCGAGGTTCGGGCCGCGGCGCCGGGACGCGTGGCCTACGTCGGTGACCTGGTCGGGCAGGGTCTGGTCGTGCTCGTCGTCCACACCAACGGATGGCGGACCGCCTATGGGCATCTGGGATCGGCCACGGTGCGTGATGGCGAAGAGGTGCGGGCCGGCCAGCAGATCGGCACGGTCGGTCTGACCGGGGGCGACGGCCGCCCGTCCATCCAGTTCGAGACCCGGCAGATGCGCAACGACGATCCTGTGGCGATCGACCCGCTGACGGTGTTGCCGCGATAGAACACGCAAGGTCGCAGAGGCGTCGGGCCGCGTTGCAAATCGGTTCGACGCGCCCTAGGTTCCGCGCCTCATTTTCAACGGCGGCCCGCAAGAAGGCCGCCTAAAGCGTCGGGACTACACCATGGCTCAAGCAGACGGCGGCATGGCGGCCGTGATCGTGCAGATTCTGCCGATCGTCGCGATCTTCATCCTGTTCTACTTCTTGATGATCCGTCCGCAGCAGAAGCGGATGAAGGCCCATCAGGCCCAGGTCTCGGCCACCAAGCGCGGCGACACCGTCGTCCTGTCGAACGGCATGATCGGCAAGGTCACCCGCGTCGAGAACGAGGAAGCCATGGTCGAGATCGCCCAGGGCGTGAACGTCCGGGTCATCAAGACCATGATCGCCGAGGTGCGCAACCGCACCGCCGTCGCCGCAAACGATTCCAAGGCCTGATCCGGCCCTACGCCCGTAGCGGCGCGAGACCCAATCCATGATTCAACTGTCGCGCTGGAAGATCATCGTCCTGGTGCTGTCGCTCGTGTTCGGGGTGCTGTTCGCCTATCCGAACCTGCTGACGCAGGCCCAGAGGGACGCCTTGCCGGGCTGGCTGCCCAAGAACACGCTGAACCTCGGTCTCGACCTTCAGGGCGGTTCCTATCTGCTGCTCGAGGTCGATGTGCCGGAGATGCAGCGGGCGCGGATCGACAACCTGATCGAGGACGTGCGCGTGCTGCTCAATGAGGGCCAGGTGCGTATCAACGGGCTGCAGCGCGAATCCAACGGCGTCGTGATCACCTTGGCCGACGCGGGTCAGATGGACGTCGCCCTGCGGGCCCTGCGCGACAGCGTCCGTGGCGTCAGCCCGACGGGCCAGCCCGAGCGCCTGGTCAGCCGCCTCGGATCGGATCGCGTGCGCTTTGCCTATACCGACGCCGCCATGACCGCCATGGGGCCCACAGCGGTGGATCAGTCGATCGAGGTGGTGCGCCGCCGGATCGACAGCCTGGGCACGCGCGAGCCCTCCATCACCCGCCAGGGCGCGGACCGCATTGTGGTTCAGGCGCCGGGCGAAAGCGATCCCAGCGAGCTGGAACGGGTCATCGGTCAGACGGCGCAGCTGACCTTCCAGATGGTTGACCACGAAAACTCTGTGCAGGAAGCGCTGGCCGGGATCGTGCCGCCCGACGCCCTGCTGATGCAGGACGAACTGGGCCAGCCGCTGCTGATCAAGCGCAGGGTGCTGGTGTCGGGCGAGAACCTGACCCGCGCCAGCGTGGGATCGGATCAGTCGGGTCGGCCGGCCATCGACTTCCGCTTTGACGGACAGGGCGCGCGCCGGTTTGGCGACGCGACGGCTCAGAACGTCGGCCGGCGCTTCGCCATCATTCTGGACGGTCGGGTTATTTCGGCCCCGAACATCGTCAGCCCCATCACCGGCGGCACCGGCCAGATCACGGGCAACTTCACGATCGCTACGGCCTCTGAACTGGTGAATCTGCTGAACGGCGGCGCCCTGCCGGCCCCCCTGAACGTGGAGGAGCGTCGCGTCGTGACCGCCGAGCTGGGCGCCGACGCCGTGGCCGCCGGCGCATTGTCGACCGCCCTGGGCTTCCTGGTGATCGTGGCCTTCATGATCCTGTCCTACGGCTTTCTGTTCGGGGGCGTGTCGGTGGTCGGCCTGGTGCTGAACGGTCTGCTGATCGTGGCGGCCATGTCGCTGACCCAAGCGACACTGACGCTGCCCGGCATCGCCGGTCTGATCCTGACGTTCGCCGTGGCGGTGGACGCCAATGTGCTGATCTACGAGCGGATGCGTGACGAGGCCCGCCAGGGACGTTCGGTCATCGCTTCCATGGACGCCGGCTTCAATCGGGCCATGGGCACCATCGTGGACGCCAACCTGACGACGCTGGTCGCCGCTGTGATCATGTTCATGTTCGGCGCCGGCCCGGTGCGCGGCTTCGCCTGGACGCTGTCGATCGGCGTCTTCACCTCGGTTCTGACGGCGGTTCTCGTCTCCCAGGTCCTGCTCGGTTACTGGCTCAAGACGGCCAAGCCGAAAAAACTGCCGATCGCGGAGTGATGGCGATGCGTGGATGGCCCCTTATCCGAATCCTGCCGCACAAGACGAACTTCCGGTTTGTCCGCTATGCGCGCAGCTTTGCGATCGTTTCAGCGATGCTGACCGTCGCGGCGATTGTCGGCTGCTTTTATCCCGGCCTGAACCTGGGCATCGACTTCCGGGGCGGCGCCTCGATGGAAGTGTCCAAGCCGGCGGGCCAGGTGGTCGAGCTCGATCAACTGCGCGGCGCCGTGAACGGCCTGGGTCTGGGCGATGTGCAGGTGCAGGGCATCGCCCGGCGCGGCACCGACGTGAACGACGGCTCCACCGCCATCGTTCGCTTCCAGGTGCCTGAGGGCGCCAATCAGACCGAGATCGTCCAGCGCGTCGAGTCCTCCATCACCGAGGCGGTCGGCGACGTGACCTACTCGGGGGTCAGCGTCGTCGGCTCCAAGGTGTCGGGCGAACTGCTGTTCAACGGCGTGATGGCGCTGATCGTCGCCGTCGTTCTGATGTTCGCCTACATCGCCGTGCGCTTCCCGTGGCAGTTCGGTATCGGCGCCGTCGCCGGCCTGCTGCACGACGTGGCGCTGACGTTCGGCCTGATCGTGCTGCTGCGCCTGGAGTTCAGCCTGAATCTGGTCGCCGCTCTGCTGACGGTCATCGGCTATTCGATGAACGACACCGTCGTGGTGTTCGACCGCCTGCGGGAGAACCTGCGCAAGTACAAGGTCATGCCTCTGCGCGACGTGATCGACCTGTCGATCAACGAGACGCTGTCTCGGACCATCATCACCGGCCTGACGACGGTCATCGTGCTCATCGTGCTGGCCATCTTCGGCGGCGAGGCCCTGCGCGGCTTCTCGATCACCCTGGCTTTCGGCGTCGTCATCGGCACCTTCTCGTCGATCTACGTCGGCGCGCCGCTGATGCTGCTGACGGGCGTGGATCGGTCGAGCGGAGGCAAGGCGGACGCCACGCCGGTCAAGCTGGGCATGGCGAGCCGGCCCTGAGCCCTTGGGCCGGGTCCCCGCTCGGCTGACGGAGATTCCGCATGTCCGACGCACGTCTGAGCCGCATCGCGCTGCTAACTCTCGTGGTCGGGCTGGGTGTATTGATCCTGGCGGTGGCGTGGGGCGGTGCGGTCTATCCGGGCTACGACCACACCCGTCAGTTCATGAGCGAACTGGGCGCGACCGGCGCTCCTACAGGGCCGAGCGTGAGCACCTGGGGCTTTGTGCCGAACGGCGTGCTGATCACGCTCTTCTGTCTTCTGGCGGCCTGGATATTGAGAGGTAGCCGACTGGCTGTCGCGGCTTGCCTGCTGCTCGCCCTGAACGGCGTCGGCATGACGGGAGCGGGCGTCTATCCCTGCGATTTTGAATGCAGCCGTTCTGATCCGTCTGACGCCGCCTTGCTGCACGATCTGTTCGCCGTGGCCGGTTATCTGTGCGCCATCTTGGGGGTGGCGCTGGCTGCCGCGTGGGCGCGCAAAAGCGACGCGTCGTTTCTTGCGCCGCTCGGTCTAATCGTGCTGATCGTCAGCATCGTTGGCCTGTCTGCGGTGGTTGCGGAGCTGGAGTTCGCCGGACTGCACCAACGGGTGATGGAGGCTGCACTGGGCGTTTTCATGCTGGCGCTGGGGTGGCCCTTGGTGAAGGGCGCCAGAGGGCTTGGGTCTGAAAGGGGATGAGCGCGCTCGACCTCGACGCCCAGGTCCGGGCGGCCGACATCGACCGATGGCTGGCCAGCCGATTCGTCGCCGACGAGGCGGCGCGGGCCGATCTGATCGCGCTTTACGCGTTCGAGGCGGAGCTGATGGCCATACCCACGCGGGCCACCCAGCCGATGCTGGCCGAGATGCGCTACGCCTGGTGGCGCGATCAGATGGATGGGGTGTTCTCTGGCCAGCCGCGAAAGGGGCATCCGGTTCTGGAAGCCCTGACCGGGGTGGTCGAACGGCGCGGTCTGGAGCGCGCGCCGCTGGACGCCCTGATCGAAGCGCATATCGACCGCGTGCACGGTGAGCCGCACGATCTCGACGCCTTCTATGTCGGTCCCATGCAGGCGGCCGTTCGGCTGCTGACGGGCCCCGGTCATGAGGCCAAGGTGGCGGATGCAGGCAGAATGCGCGGCCTGGCCCAGACCGGCCGGGCCAAGGAGGCGCGGAGCCAGCGAATCGCGGCCAATGCGGCGCTGCGGGGTCTTCCGGCCGCAGCCTTTCCCGCAGTGGCCCCAGCGTCTCTGATCGATCCAGCGGCGCCCGAGGCGTTCAAACGCCTGCGCCTGACTTGGGCGGTGCTGCGAGGGCGGGTCTAGGCGAGGACTCACACCCAGGGAAACGCCTGAACCTCCGCCGGCCAAACGCGAACATTGGCCGAGGTGGAGAAGGCCCAGCGGATCGAGCGGGCCATGGCGCGGGTCTGGGCGCGCGCCAGGGCGTCAGCCGGCGAGGGCGGCAGGCCGTGCAGGCGTCGCGCCCAGTCGGGCAGCAGATCGACGCCCGCCCGCATCACGGCGCGGGCGGCCGGGGCGGTGAGGGGGCTGCCCAGGTCCTGACGCAGCACCAGGTCGCGCACTTCGCGGGTGCGGGCGTCGGCCAGCGTCTCTGAACGCATTTCGGCGATCAGGCTTTCGGCTTCGGCGCGGCTGCGCGGGATGGGATCGGCGCCCAGTCGCTCGGCCACGCGGGCCATCTCGGCGAAGTAGCGGTCCTGGTCGGCCCGGCTCATCGACGGCTCGCCATAGCGACGCCAACCATCCAGAAAGCAGATCGCCTCCGCCACATGGACCCAGGCCAGCAGGCGCGGATCCAGGGCGTCATAGGGCCGTCCGTCGGGCAGGACGCCGCTCACCCGGGCGTGCACCTGATTGATCCGGCCGATCAGGGCCTCGGCCCGCGGCGCCGAATCGAAGGTGGTGATGCTGATGAACTTGGCCGTGCGGCGCAGGCGGCCGTGCATGTCGGCGCGGAAATCCGAATGGTCCCACACGCCGGCCAGCACCTTGGGATGCAGCATCTGCAGCAGCAGGCTGGCGATGCCGCCCGCCAGCATGCCGACGACGTCGCCATGCACCCGCCACGCCACCGAGTCCGGTTCGAACAAGGCGTCGGCGCGACGCAGCACGGGGCGTTCGCCCCGGGCCATGTCGTTGAAGACGTCGGTGACCTGTCGCCGGACGGCGCGCCGGGCGAACTCGAGCGGAGAGCGTTCGCCGGTCGCGCGCATCAGTGCAGCTTGCGCGTCAGGGCTTCGATGCGTCGATCCAGCTGAGCGACATCGGCCTCCAGCCGCGCCTTCTCGGACGACATGTCGACGGGCGAGCCGTCGTCGTAGGTGATCTGGGCCCCCTTGGCGATCAGATCCAGGCGGTAGATCAGGGTGACGCGCCGCGCGCTCAGCCGCTCCAGCTCGGTTTCGTCCGCCATCAGGCCGCGTCCCGCCAGGCCTTGAGGGCGTCGAGCGCACGCACGCTCATCAGCCGCTTCTTGGCGCGGCCGCGGTCCTTGGGCGGAATCTTCTTGCCCTCGGCGTCGACGCGCGGGGCCTCGAGCGGCGGCAGCAGGCCGTAGTTGATGTTCATGGGCTGGAACTTGGAGCCTTCCAAGTGGCCGCCTGTGATGTGCTCCACCAGCGCCCCGATGGCGGTCTCCGGCGGCGGCGGGGCGAGGTCGCGTCCCAGCGCCTGGGCGGCGGCGAGGCGGCCGGTCAGCAGACCCATGGCGGCGCTCTCGACATAGCCTTCCACACCGGTCACCTGGCCTGCGAAGCGCAGGCGCGGCATGGCCTTGAGCCGCAGTTGGCGATCCAGCAGCTTGGGGCTGTTCAGGAAGGTGTTGCGATGCAGGCCGCCCAGGCGCGCGAACTGGGCGTTCTGCAGGCCGGGGATCATGCGGAAGGTCTCGGCCTGCGCCCCGTGCTTCAGCTTGGTCTGGAAGCCGACGAGGTTGAACAGGGTGCCCAGCGCATTGTCTTGGCGCAATTGAACGATGGCGTGCGGTTTCACCTGCGGGTCGCGCGGATTGGTCAGCCCGACAGGCTTCATCGGGCCGTGGCGCAGGGTCTCGCGGCCGCGCTCGGCCATCACCTCGATGGGCAGGCAGCCGTCGAAATAGGGGACATTCTCCCAGTCCTTGAACTCGGCCTTGGGTCCGTGCAGCAGGGCGTCGATGAAGGCGTCGTAGGTCGCCTTGTCCATCGGACAGTTGACATAGGCGGCGGCGTCTCCGCCGGGGCCCTCCTTGTCATAGCGCGACTGGCGCCAGGCGATGTCGAAGTCGATCGAATCGGCATGGACGATGGGGGCGATGGCGTCGAAGAAGCTGAGGCTCTCCTCGCCGGTCGTCTTCAGGATGGCGTCGGCCAGGGCCGGCGAGGTCAGCGGACCAGTGGCGACGATGACGTTGTCCCAGGCCTCGGGCGGCAGGCCGGCGATCTCTTCGCGCACGATGGTGACCAGCGGATGGGCTTCCAGCTTCGCCGTCACGGCCTGAGAAAAGCCGTCGCGGTCCACCGCCAAGGCGCCGCCGGCGGGCACCATGTTGGCGTCGCCGCAGCCCATGATGATCGAATCCAAGGCCCGCATCTCGGCGTGCAGCAGGCCGACGGCGTTATACTCCCAGTCGTCCGAGCGGAACGAGTTGGAGCAGACCAGCTCAGCGAGCCCGTCGGTGTGGTGGGCGTCGGTCTTGACGCCCGGCACGCCGCGCATCTCGTGCAGGATGACCGGAACGCCGGCCTGGGCGATCTGCCAGGCGGCCTCGGAGCCGGCGAGGCCGCCGCCGATGACGTGAACGAGGGAGGGAGAAGTGCTCATGGGCCGCCTTCTAGCCGTCGCGGCCCGCCGCGTCAGCCGTTGTTGCCGTTGAACGGTGCATCGTGCTTAGACTGCCCCAAAGCTTGGGGGCAGGCATGAAGCGTTTTTCCATTGGTCGGGCCATCACCGACGGGTTCGAACTTGTCGGGCGCAAGCCCTTGACGGTTTTCGTCTGGGGTGTGCTGCTGGCCGTGCCCTACGCGTTGATGGCTCCGCTCTATGTGTCGATGGCGGACGCGATTCCGTGGGGCTCGACCGACAGCGAAGCCGCCTCCGAAATGATCTTCGGCGAGATGATGCGATTTCAGGCTCTGTCGAACCTCGTCAGCGTGATCCAGCTTGTGCTCGGGGTCATTGTCTCGGCGGCAGTGTTGCGCGCGATGCTGTGGCCTAACAGAGCCAAGGCATTCTATCTGCGCGCTGGTCTGGACGAGGTGCGGCTGGCCGTGGTGTGGATCGCCAGCTTTATCGGGCTTTTCATCATCGTCTTGATCCTGGGCCTTATTCTGATCGTGCTCGGCGTAGCCGTGAGCCAGCCAGGGCATGGCGCCAGCGCGGCGATGCCGGCCCTGATCATGATTGTCATGGCGCCGGCGATGATCCTTGGTCTGGCGATGATTTCGCTTATGCCGGCCGCAACAATGGATACGGCGGACTTCGGCTTCGTCGCCGGCTGGAAGGCGGCCTGGGCGTCGTGGGGGCGGCTGTGCGGGTTGCTAGTCGCCCTGCTCCTCATCCTGATCGTCGTGCAGTTGCTCATTATGGCGGTGATGGCGGGGATTCTCGCCATAGCCTGGTCGATCGGGCTGCTGGGCGATGTCGGCGCTGCATTCAAGGACCCGCAGTCCTGGGCTATAGACGGCGGCAAGGTGGCCGGCCTGGTGGCTCTATTCTTTGTGCCGGTCGCCGTGGTGAGCGGCGTGCTTCAGGTGCTGATGATCGCGCCTTTCGCGTCGGCCTGGCGGCAAATCCGGGCGTCGGCGCCGATCGAGCGCGCCCCCGAGGTCGTGGCGAGCTAGTCTGACCATGCCGGAATCATCGCAAGGACGCCCCATGACCTTCTCCGCCAGCGACGCCGCGTTCGAGGGCTTTCGCGTGGTTCGGCGCAAGCCAACGACCGTGTTGTGGTGGGCCTTGGCCTACATTGCCTTCTTCGCCGCCTTCTTCGCACTGGCCGCAGGGTCGTTGACCAGTCTGATGGCTGCGGTCGAACAGTTGGAACGCTCGGGCGAGCCGACCATGGCCGAGGCGAGGAGCATCGGCCTGGCCTATCTCGGGGTGTTCGGCGTTGCGGTGCCGTTGAGCTTGCTGCTGGGTGCGGTGCTGAACGCGGCGGTGGCGCGGTCGGTCCTCAGGCCTGAGCAGTCCCCTTTCGGCTATATGCGGATAGGAATGGACGAACTGCGGGTGTTGGGCGTGACGGTCGTGGTCGGGCTGATCTCACTGGTCGCCGGCGTCGTGATTTTCGGCGCCATGGGGATCTTGGCCGGTTTGATCAGCGCGCTGAACGTTCCGGCCTTGTGGCTGGTGGTCATTCTGCTGGTGCTTGCGGGCGTAGCGGCGCTGATCTGGCTGATGGCGCGTCTCTCACTGGCGGTGCCGATGACGCTGGACACCGGGCGGTTCGCGCTGACGCCGGCGTTTCGTCTGACCAAGGGCCGCGTCTGGCCCCTGATCGGCATGGCCATTATCGCCGTCGTCATGGCCATACTGGTCAGCCTGCTGGGCATGGTCATCGCCCTGCCGATCCAGCTGGCCATGGGGGGCGGGATCGAGGCGCTGGGCGCCTATGACGGCCAGACGATGATCCAGATCCTGTCGCAGGCCGCGCCCCTGCTGATCGCCTGGGCGGTGGTCAACGCGGTTTTCTCGGCCCTGCAACTGGCCGTCATCTACGCCCCGTTCAGCGACGCCTACCGCCAGCTGAGGCCCGCGGCCTGATCGACGTCAGGCGCGGGCCTTGGCCCGCGTCTTACGCACCGCAGGCTTTTCGGACTTGGCGGGTTTTGACAGCGCGGCCACGCGCGTCTTTCTGCGCGCCTCGTGACGGTCCAGCACCTCCTTGAGGTATTTGCCGGTCCAGCTCTTGGCGTTCTCCGCCACCTGCTCGGGCGTGCCTACCGCGACGATCTCGCCGCCGCCGTCGCCGCCCTCCGGACCGAAATCCAGAAGCCAGTCGGCGACCTTGATGACGTCCAGATTGTGCTCGATCACCACGATGGTGTTGCCGGCCTCGACCAGCTCCTGAAGCACGTCGAGCAGCTTACGCGTGTCCTCAAAATGCAGACCCGTCGTGGGCTCGTCGAGGATGTACAGCGTCTTGCCGGTCGCCCGTTTCGACAGCTCCTTGGACAGCTTGACCCGCTGGGCCTCGCCGCCCGACAGGGTGGTGGCCGACTGGCCGACCTGGACATAGCCCAGACCCACGCGCTCCAGCGTCAGCATCTTGTCGCGGATCGGCGGCACGGCGTTGAAGAAACGGGCGGCTTCTTCAACCGTCATGTGCAGAACGTCGGATATGCTCTTGCCTTTGAAGACGATTTCCAGCGTCTCGCGGTTGTAGCGCTTGCCCTTGCAGACGTCGCAGGTGACGTAGACGTCGGGCAGGAAGTGCATCTCGATCTTGATCAGGCCATCGCCCTGGCAGGCCTCGCAGCGGCCGCCCTTGACGTTGAAGCTGAACCGTCCCGGGCCATAGCCGCGCGCCTTGGACTCCGGCAGGCCGGCGTACCAGTCGCGGATGGGCCCGAAGGCGCCGGTATAGGTCGCCGGGTTCGAGCGCGGGGTGCGGCCGATCGGCGACTGGTCGATGTCGATGACCTTGTCGAAATGCTCCAGTCCCTCGATCCGGTCGAACGGAGCGGGGGCGTCGGACGCATTGTGCAGGCGGCGCGCGGCTGCCTTGTACAGGGTCTCGATGGTGAAGGTGGACTTGCCGCCGCCCGATACCCCGGTGACGCAGGTGAACAGGCCGACGGGGATCTCGCCGGTCACGGTCTTCAGATTGTTGCCCGTCGCGCCGCTGATCTTCAGCATTTTCTTGCGGTTGACGGGACGGCGGCCTTCGGGCGGCAGTTCGATTTCGCGCTCGCCGGTCAGGTACTGGCCGGTCAGCGAGTTCGGATTGGCCATGACCTCGGCAGGCGTGCCCTGGGCGCAGATCTGGCCGCCGTGGACGCCGGCGGCCGGGCCCATGTCGATGACATAGTCGGCCGTGGTGATGGCCTCCTCGTCATGCTCGACGACCAGCACGGAGTTGCCCAGGTCGCGCAAGCCCATCAGGCTTTCCAGCAGGCGGGTGTTGTCGCGCTGGTGCAGGCCGATCGACGGTTCGTCCAGCACATAGAGCACGCCGGTCAGGCCCGAGCCGATCTGCGAGGCGAGGCGAATGCGCTGACTTTCGCCGCCGGACAGGGTGCCGGACGCGCGCGACAGGTTCAGATAGTCCAGGCCGACATTGTTCAGGAACCGCAGCCGGTCGGTAATCTCCTTCAGGATCCGCCGGGCGATCTCCATCTGCTTTTCGGTGAGGCTGTCCTCCAGGGTCGAGAACCACAGATAGGCCTTGGAGATGGACAGCCAGCTGATCTCGGCGATGTCCTCGCCGGCCACCTTGACCGCCAGGGCCTCGGGCTTCAGCCGCTTGCCGCCGCAGGCTTCGCAGGGCGTTTCGGACTGATAGCGGCCCAGCTCCTCGCGCACCCAGGCGCTGTCGGTCTCGCGCCAACGCCGCTCCAGGTTCGGCAGAACGCCTTCGAATGCCTTGGAGGTCTCGTATTTCCGGGCGTTGTCGTCGTAGGTGAACTTGATCTTCTCGCCCTTTGAGCCGCGCAGGATAACGGCCTGGGCCTTCTCCGGCAGCTCCCGCCAGGGCTTGTCCATCGAGAAGCCGTAGTGCCGGGCCAGCGACTGCAGCGTCTGGGTGTAGAGCGGCGAGGGGCCGCGCGACCATGGCGACACCGCCCCCTTGTGCAGGGTCTTGTCGCGGTCGGGCACCACTAGATCGGCGTCGAAGGCCAGCTTGACGCCCAGGCCGTCGCACACCGGACAGGCGCCGAACGGATTGTTGAACGAGAATAGCCGCGGCTCAATTTCGCTGATGGTGAAGCCCGAGACCGGGCAGGCGAACTTTTCGGAAAAGGTGATGCGACGGGGCTCCTGGCCCTCATCCGCATTGGCCCATTCCGCCACGGCGATGCCGTCCGCCAGGCCCAGCGCGGTTTGCAGGCTGTCGGCGTAGCGGCCCTCAAGCCCCTGTTTGGTGACGATCCGGTCCACGACGATGTCGATGTCGTGCTTGAACTTCTTGTCCAGCGCCGGGGCGTCCTCGATGGCGTAGAACTCGCCGTCGACCTTGAGCCGTTGAAAGCCCTGACGCTGCCATTCGGCCATTTCCTTGCGGTACTCGCCCTTCCGGCCACGCACGACCGGCGCCAGCAGCAGGATACGCTCACCCTCCGGCAGGGCGGTCAGTCGGTCGACCATCATCGACACCGTCTGGCTCTCGATCGGCAGGCCGGTGGCGGGAGAGTAGGGCACGCCGACGCGCGCCCACAGCAGACGCATGTAGTCGTGAATCTCGGTGACGGTGCCGACCGTCGAGCGCGGGTTCTTGGACGTGGTCTTCTGCTCGATCGAAATGGCCGGCGACAGCCCTTCGATCAGGTCCACGTCCGGCTTGCCCATCAGCTCCAGGAACTGACGCGCATAGGCCGACAGGCTCTCGACATAGCGGCGCTGGCCCTCGGCGTAGATGGTGTCGAACGCCAGGGACGACTTGCCTGAGCCCGACAGGCCGGTCATCACGACCAGCTTCTCGCGCGGGATATCGACGTCCACGCCCTTGAGATTGTGTTCGCGCGCACCGCGCACGCGGATGAAGTTATGCTTTTCGGTCATGCTGTCCGGGCAACGCGGGGAGGGCCGGATCGGCTCCGGCGCGACGTTGGCATATGGGGATCAATTCGCGCGATTCAGCAAGAACAATGTGAGAACGTTTATCGAGCGGCGAGAGGAGCGAAGGTGTGAGGCGCGTTAACACCCTTGCGCCGGAACGCGTTGGACCCCATCCTCGTTGAAGCCAAGGTTCTAACGGAGGCCAGACGACCATGATCAGCACGCTGGAAATCGCCATCGCCCTTTCCGCCGCTCCGCTGCTCGTGCTCGCCTATGTCCTCGCCCAACCCAAGCCTAAACCGGTCCGCATCCGCGCTCGTGACGCTGAACGGCGTCGCGGCCCGCACGCCTGACGGTCGGTCTCTCTTCGACAATCTGACGCTCGCCTTCGGGCGTGAACGCACCGGGATCGTCGGCCGCAACGGCGCGGGCAAAACCACGCTGCTGCGTCTGATCGCGGGCAAGGCTGAGCCTGTCGAAGGCGCGCTGACGCGCGCGGGGCGTGTCGGCTGGCTGTCGCAGCGTCGTGACCCACGGCCTGACGAAACTGTCGCAGGCTTGATGGAGGCGAGCGAGGGGCTGGAGCGGCTGGCCCGCATCCTGGCGGGCGCGGGCGACGAAGCGGATCTCGTCGAGGCTGATTGGACCCTGGAAGGCCGGACTGAAGCGGCCTTAGCCGATGTGGGCCTTGCCGATCTGGACTTGGCGCGCCCAGCCGAAGGCCTGAGCGGCGGCGAGCAGACGCGGGTGCGGTTGGCTGGCCTGTTGCTGGACCGGCCCGACCTGTTGGTTTTGGACGAGCCGACCAACCATCTCGACATCGAAGGCCGCGCAGCGGTCGCCGGACTGCTGGAGCGGTGGCCCGGTGGAGCGGTGGTGGTCAGCCACGACCGCGCCTTGTTGCGAGGCATGGACCGGATCGTGGAGTTGTCGGCCTTGGGGGCGACGGTTCATGGCGGCGGGTGGGACCTGTATGTCGAGCGGCGCGACGCCGAACGCGGGGCGGCTGCACGCGGCCTGGAGCAGGCGGAGCGCGCCATCGATCAGGCGGCGCGCGCCCGGCGGCAGGCGGTCGAGCGCAAGGCGCGCCGGGATCGCGCGGGCCGGGCCTTCGCCCAGAGCGGAAGCGCGCCGCGCATCCTGCTGGGGGCCATGGCCGAGCGAGCCGAAACCTCAGGCGCGCGCGAGACCCATCTCGCGGCCCGCAAGGTGGCCGAGGCCGATTCGGCGCTGGACGAGGCCCGGGATCGCGTCGAACGCGTGCGCGCCCTGTCAATTCCCATGCCGTCGACGGGGCTGACGGCGGGCCGCACGGTGCTGGAGCTGAGCGACGCCTCTTGGCAAGCGCCAGATGGCCGCCGCGTGGTCGGCCCGCTTTCTCTGCGCATAACAGGGCCGGAACGGATCGCCGTCACCGGGCCTAACGGGGCGGGCAAGACGACTCTGCTGAAGCTGGCCGCCGGTGAGTTGGAGCCCACGCACGGAATTGTCTCCCGATCGGTGGGGGCCGTCCTGATGGACCAGGCCGCCACGCTGCTGCGTCCTGAAGAGACAGTGATCGAAGCCTGGCGGCGGCTGAACCCTGACGGGTTGCTCAACGACGCGCACGCCGCTCTGGCGCGGTTTCTGTTCCGCAACACGGCGGCGCACCGAACGGTGAGCACGCTGTCGGGCGGTGAGAGGCTTCGCGCGGCCCTGGCCTGCGTCATGACGGGCGTGCGGCCGCCGGCCCTGCTGGTGCTCGACGAACCGACCAACCACCTCGATCTGGAATCGATCGAAACGGTCGAGGCGGCGCTGCGGGGCTATGACGGCGCCCTGGTCGTGGTCAGCCACGACGCCGATTTTCTGGAGGCTGTCGGCGTGGACCGGCGGATCGAACTCTAGGCCGAGGGCAGCAGGGCGGCGGCGAAGGCGCGATAGCGGCCGGCGCGCACGCCGTCCGTGGCGCGGGCGATGTCCGGCGCGAAATAGTGGTCCGAGGCGTAGGGCGCGGCGGCTTCCCGCACGATGGCGAAGACGGCCTCCAGGTCGGGCGAACTGGTCAGCGGCCGGTGGAATTCGATGCCCTGAGCGGCGGCCAGAAGTTCGATGCCGACAACGGCGGCCGTATTCTCGGCCATGTCCAGCAGGCGGCGTGCGCCGTGGGTGGCCATGGAGACGTGGTCTTCCTGATTGGCGCTGGTGGGCACGGTGTCGACGCTGCACGGATGGGCGACCATGCGGTTTTCGGCCACCAGTGCGGCGGCGGTCACCTGGGCGATCATGAAGCCCGAGTTCAGGCCGCTCTCCTTGACCAGGAAGGCGGGCAGGTCGCTCATCTTGGGGTCGACCAGGATGGAGGTGCGGCGCTCGGAGATATTGCCGATCTCGCACAGGGCCATGGCGATCTGATCAGCGGCAAAAGCAACGGGTTCGGCGTGGAAGTTGCCGCCCGAGATGACATCGCCGTCCTCGAAGAAGACCAGTGGATTGTCGGTCACCGCGTTGGCTTCGCGCTCCAGCACGACGGCGGCGTTGCGCAGCACGTCCAGAACCGCGCCCATGACTTGGGGCTGGCAGCGCAGGGAGTAGGGGTCCTGAACCTTGGCGCAGTCGTCGCGGTGGCTCTCGCGAATGGCCGAGCCGCTCATCAGGGTGCGCAGGCGGGCGGCCACGTCGATCTGACCCGGCTGGCCCCGCAGGGCGTGGATGCGGGCGTCAAAGGGCGCGTCCGACCCCTTCAGCGCATCGACCGACAAGGCGCCGGCGGCGACGGCGGCGGCGAAACAGGCCTCGGCCGCGAACAGGCCGGCCAGGGCCAGGGCCGTCGAGCACTGTGTGCCGTTCAGAAGGGCCAGGCCTTCCTTGGGGCCTAGCACGACGGTCTGCAGCCCGGCGCGGGCCAAGGCGGCCTCGGCCTCCAGCGTCTCGCCGCCGGCGCGAGCCTCGCCCACGCCGATCAACAGGCAGCTCATGTGCGCCAGGGGCGCCAGGTCGCCCGAGGCGCCGACCGAGCCCTTGGACGGAATGATCGGCAGGACGTCGGCGTTCACCAGGGCGATCAGGGCCTCCAGCGTGCCGCGCCGCACGCCCGAGGCGCCGCGCGACAGGCTAGCGATCTTCAGCACCATCAACAGGCGCGTCACCGCCGGTGACAGGGGCGCTCCGACGCCGCAGGCATGGCTCAGCACCAGATTCTTCTGCAGCGTCTCCAGATCGTCCGGCGCGATCGAGGTGTTGGCCAGCAGGCCAAAGCCGGTGTTCACGCCATAGACGGTGCGCCCCTCGGCGACGATGGCGCCGACCGTTTCGGCCCCACGCTCGACGTCGCGCCAGGCCGCGTCGGTCAGGGCGATGGTGACGGGACCGTCCAGGACGGCGCGAAGCTGGGCGAGGGTCAGCGGCGCCTGGCCGATGGTGAGGGTCATTGTGGCTTTCATTCTAGTTCAATGGCTCTGCCGGCGGCTCACCCACAGGCCGAACAAGGCCGCGATCGGGAACATCAGGACGCCGTAGATTGCGGCCGGCAGGGACAAGTCTGGCCGGCCCAGCACGCCCTGGGCGATGACGATGGCCAGGGTGGCGTTGTGGATGCCGACCTCAAACGCGCTGGCCACGGCCTGCGGCTTGGCGATCTTCATCAAGCGCGGGACGATGTAGCCGACGCTCAGGCTCAGCACGCAGAAGGCCGTGGTGATGCCGCCCAGCAGCAGGAAGTTGGAGGCCAGGAGGTCAAAACTGCTCGCCACGGCGCCAGCGATGACCAGCACCAGAATGAGCACCGAGGCGATGCGCACCGGCCTGTCCATGGCGTCGGCGAAGCCCGGCTTGATCGCGCGGACGGTCATGCCCAACACCACGGGAATGAGGACGATCATGAACACCTCCAGCGTCTTGGCGAACTGGAGCCCGACGCTCAGGTCACCCGGCTGGAACCAGGCGATCGCCAGATTGGTGATGATCGGCAGGGTCACGACGGCGATGACCGAGTTGATCGCCGTCAGCGAAATGTTCAACGCTACGTCGCCTCGGAACAGGTGACTGTAGAGATTGGCGGTCGTGCCGCCCGGCGAGGCTGCGAGCAGCAGCATGCCGACCGCCAGGATCGGCGGCAGCCGGAACAGCAGCACCAGGCCGAAGCAGATCGCCGGCAGCAGCAGCAGCTGGCAGGCCAGGGCGACGCCGGCGGCCGTGGGCTGACGCGCCACGCGGGCGAAGTCGCCGGGCGTCAGATCCAGCCCGAGGCCGAACATGATGATGCCCAGGGCGAGCGGCAGGGCGACGGCGGCGAATTCCATGGGCTGTCCTCGAGCCGGGCGTCAGGTCACGCTGGGCAAATTCAGACCGTGCTCGCGCGCGGCGTCCCGAGCGATATCATAGCCGGCGTCGGCGTGGCGCATGACGCCGGTGGCGGGATCATTCCACAGCACGCGCTCAAGCCTGGCCGCCGCCTCGGGCGTGCCGTCGGCGACGATGACGACGCCCGAGTGCTGGCTGTAGCCCATTCCGACGCCGCCGCCGTGATGCAGCGACACCCAGCTGGCGCCCGAGGCCGTGTTGAGCAGGGCGTTGAGCAGGGGCCAGTCCGACACGGCGTCCGAGCCGTCGGCCATGGCTTCGGTCTCGCGATTGGGGCTGGCGACGGAGCCGGAGTCCAGGTGGTCGCGGCCGATGACAATGGGCGCCGACAGCTCGCCGGACGCCACCATCTCGTTGAACATCAGGCCCGCACGATGGCGGTCGCCCAGGCCGATCCAGCAGATGCGGGCGGGCAGCCCCTGGAAGGCGATGCGCTCGCCGGCCATGTCCAGCCAGCGGTGCAGACCGGCGTTGTCCGGGAACAGCTTTTTCATCGCCGCATCGGTCTTGCGGATGTCCTCGGGATCGCCGCTGAGCGCCGCCCACCGAAACGGCCCGATCCCGCGACAGAACAGCGGACGAATGTAGGCCGGCACGAAGCCAGGGAAGTCGAAGGCGTTGGTCACGCCCTCGTCGAAGGCGACCTGGCGGATGTTGTTGCCATAGTCGGTGGTCGGAACGCCCATGGCCTGGAAATCCAGCATGGCGCGGACATGGGTCGCCATCGACGCGCGGGCGGAGGCTTCGACTGCGGCCGGATCGGACACGCGCTTGGCTTCCCACTCCGCGACGGTCCAGCCCGAGGGCAGATAGCCGTTGATGGGGTCGTGCGCGCTGGTCTGGTCAGTCACCAGATCGGGCCGGACGCCGCGCCGGACCATTTCGGGCAGCAGGTCCGCGGCGTTGCCCAGCAGACCGATCGACAGCGGCGTCTTGTCCCTGAGCGACTGCTCCAGCAGCGCCAGGGCCTCGTCCAGCGTCTCGGCCATGACGTCGACGTAGCGGGTCCGCTGGCGGAACTCGATGCGGCTGCGCTGGCATTCGATGGTGATGCAGGATGCGCCGGCCATGGTCGCCGCCAAAGGCTGAGCCCCGCCCATGCCGCCCAGGCCCGCAGTCAGGATCCATTTTCCGGACCAGTCGCCGTCATAGTGCTGGCGACCGGCCTCCATGAAGGTCTCGTAGGTGCCCTGAACGATGCCCTGGGTGCCGATGTAGATCCACGACCCGGCGGTCATCTGACCGTACATGGCCAGGCCCTTGCGATCGAGTTCGTTGAAATGCTCCCAGGTCGCCCATTTGGGCACAAGGTTGGAGTTGGCGATGAGCACGCGCGGCGCGTCGGCATGGGTGCGGAAAACCCCGACCGGCTTGCCCGACTGGACCAGCAGGGTCTCGTCCGGCGCCAGGGCGCGCAGCTGCTCGACGATGCGGTCGAAGGACGGCCAGTCGCGCGCCGCCTTGCCGATGCCGCCATAGACCACCAGGTCCTCGGGCCGCTCGGCCACCTCGGGGTCGAGGTTGTTCATCAGCATCCGTAGCGCCGCCTCGGCGGCCCAGGTCTTCGCCGTCATCTCCAGACCGCGCGGCGCGCGAACCACTCTCGTATTCGGCTGCGTGTTCGGTTGAGTCGTCATGATCCCGTCTCTACGCTCCCGATGCATGAGCATGGAAGACTCCGAAGCCCTGTCGTGGCGAAGCGTCGCCGATCTGGTCGGCGATAGTCCAGACGCGCCCGTCGCCCTTATCGGGGCGCCGCTGAATGAGCGGTCCCTGACACCCGGCCGGTGCGATCTGGGGCCCAGGGCCCTGCGCGCCGCGCTGCCTCGCTTTTCAACGTATGACGTGGAAACCGAGCGAGAGATCGCGACTCGGGTCCATGACGCCGGCGACGTGCCCCTGAAGGCCGTGTCGCCCTCGGACGCTTTCGACCCGGTGCGGGGTGCGGTGAGGGCCCAGGGCCATCGCGGATTGGTGGTTCTGGCGGGCGGCAACAATGCGATCACGCGGCCGGGTGTGCATGGTTTGGGCCTAGATCGGGTTGGGGTGCTGACGCTGGATGCGCATTTCGACCTGCGCGACACCGATCAGGGCCTGACCAACGGCAATCCGATCCAGGCGCTGCTGGACGACGGGCTGAACGGCGCGCGCATCAGCCAGGTCGGCCTGGCGCCCTTCGCCAACACCCGGCGGGCCCATGACAAGGCCAGGGCGGCCGGCATCAGCGTGCGAACGGCCCGGGACTGCCGAGAGGCGAGGCTGGCGGTCGTGGTCGCCCAGGAGCTTGAGCGCCTGTCCGCCCTCGTCGAGGTGATCTACGTCGATTTCGACATCGACGTCATCGACCGCAGCCAGTGGCCCGCCAGCCCCGGCGCACGGCCGGGGGGCGTCTCCGTGCACGACTTCTTTGAGGCCGCGCGAGTGGTCGGGGCGCATCCAAAGGTGCGGGCCGTCGATCTGACCGAGTACGATCCGTCGCTGGAGATCGGCGACCTGGGGTCGCTGACCGCCGGGCGCTGGTTCTGCGAAATCCTGGCCGGGTTCCAGACGCGATGATCCGCGCCGACTTACTCATCACCGAATGCCGCCTGGCGACGATGGTCCAGGGCGGCGAGCCCTATGGCGCGATCGAGGATGGTGCTCTTCTCATTGAAGACGGTCGAATTGGGTGGGTCGGCGCGCGAGCTGACCTGCCCGAACACAGCGCCGCCAAGATCCACTCCCTCGATGGCCGCTGGGTGACGCCGGGGCTGATCGACTGTCACACGCATCTGGTGTTCGGCGGCGATCGCTCGGGCGAGTTCGAGCAGCGGCTGGGCGGTGCGACCTACGAGGAAATCGCGCGCGCCGGCGGGGGCATCGTCTCGACGGTCAAGGTCACCCGTGCGGCGTCGGAGGACACCCTGTTCGCCTCGGCCATGGCGCGGCTGAAGGGGCTGACAGACACCGGCGTCACGACGGTCGAGATCAAATCCGGCTATGGCCTGGATACCGAGAGCGAGCTCAAGATGCTGCGCGTTGCGCGCCGTATTGGCCGGGAGGCCAGCGTGCGGGTCCGCACCTCCTATTTGGGGCTTCACGCGGTGCCGCCCGAGCTGAAGGCGGACCGTGGACAGTATGTGGACAAGGCTGTGGACGACATCCTGCCGGCCGCCCATGCAGAAGGTCTGGTGGACGCCGTCGATGCCTATTGCGAGCCCATCGCCTTTACGGTCCAGGAGGTCGGCCGGCTGTTCGACAAGGCGAGGGCGCTGGGCCTGCCGGTCAAGCTGCATGCGGATCAGTTGTCGGACGGCGGCGGAGCGGCGTTGGCGGCCCGGTACAACGCCCTGTCGGCCGACCATGTCGAGCACACGACCGAGGCTGGCATTCGCGCCATGGGCCAGGCCGGGGTTGTGGCCGTTCTGCTGCCCGGCGCCTTTCTGATGCTGCGCGAAACCCAGGCCCCGCCCGTGGGGTTGATGCGCCGCTACGGGGTCGAAATGGCCGTAGCGAGTGACTGCAACCCTGGCACTTCGCCCGTGGCCTCCATGACGGCGGCGCTCAATCTGGCCTGCGTGCAGTTCCGCCTGAGGCCAGAGGAGGCGCTGGCCGGCGCGACGCGTGTGGCCGCCAAGGCGCTGGGTCTGGCGGACGAAATCGGCACGCTGGAGGCCTACAAGGCGGCCGACCTGGCGGTGTGGGATATCGAGCGGCCAGCCGAACTCGCGTACTGGCTCGGCAAGCCCCTTCTCAAAGCGCGCTACCTGGGCGGGATCGCTGCACAACCCTAGGGGTTGCACCACAAGAATAACACATCCTAAGGTTGCCGCCTGGTTTGGGGGCGACCGATGGACGCGCATGACTTCATCCGCAAATGGGCGGACGCGAGCATCGGCGAACGTGCGCACTGCCACACCTTCATCAGCCAACTGTGCGAGCTGATTGGCGCGCCGGCGCCGGATCAGGAGATCGCGGGCGACCTGGACTATTGTTTCGAGCGACCGGTCTGGTTTCTGCACGACGATGGCGGTCGGCACTCGCGGTTCATCGACTGCTACAAGCGCGACTGCTTTGTGCTGGAGGCCAAGCAGTCGCGCAAGCGCAGGGACGGCGGCGAGTTGGATCCCCGCCTGCAGATGGAGCTGTTCGCCCGCCCCGGTCGCAAGGCGGCCACCCTTTCAGCCGAAGCCTGGGACCGGTTGATGCGCTCCGCCAAGCGCCAGGCCGAGGGCTACGCCAAGGCCTTGGATGAATGGCCGCCGTTTCTGGTGATCGTGGATGTGGGCCGCGCCATAGAGCTTTGGTCGGACTTTCCCAGACAGGGCAAGGCCTATGCGCCGTTCCCGGATAGGGCGCGATATCGGATCGAGTTGGATCAACTGGCCGACCCGGCGGTGAGAGAGCGGCTTCGGCGGGTCTGGACCGAGCCGATGAGCCTGGACCCTGCCCAGCATGTCGCCGAGGTGACGACCGACATCGCCGCACGGCTGGCGCGGCTGGTGCGCTCTATCGGATCGCGGGGCTGCGAGGGCCCCGAAGGCCAGCCCGACCCCGTCTCCCGCGCGGCCCGAGCCAATCAGACGGCGCTGTTCGTGATGCAATGCATCTTCGCAATGTTCGCCGACAGCGTGGGTCTGATCGAGAAGCGCGGCTTCCTGACCTTTCTGGAAGGCTATCGCGGGCAGGCGGATCAGTTTCACAAGGGCGCCGGCGACTTTTTTCGCCGCATGGACAAAGGCGGACATTGCTCCGCAATCCGACAGGATTTGAAGCGGTTCAACGGCGGCTTGTTCAGGCACGTAGCAGCCTTGCCGATCACCGAGGCGGAGCTCGAGGACCTCATCGCAGCAGCGCGCCGGGACTGGGCCACGGTTGAACCCGCAATCTTCGGGGCACTGCTGGAACAGGCGCTGGATGCGCGTGAGAGGGCTGAGCTGGGGGCGCACTATACGCCGCGCGCTTATGTCGAACGCCTGGTGGAGCCGACTGTGATGGAGCCGCTGCGCGCGGACTGGGAGGCCGCGGAGGCGCGCGCCATCGCCCAGTACCTGGCCGGCGACGACCGCGCCGCCCGCCGGACGGTCCGCGACTTCCACCGCCAGCTTTGCGACGTGCGGGTGCTGGACCCGGCCTGCGGCACCGGCAACTTTCTCTATGTCGCCATGGGCATGATGAAGGCGCTTGAGGGCGAAGTTCTGGGCGTGCTGGCCGAGATGGGCGAGCGGCAGGCGGCGCTGGAGCTGGACGGCCACACCGTCAGCCCCGAGCAGTTCTGGGGCATCGAAAAGAACGCCTACGCCGCCTGGATCGCCGAAATGGTGATGTGGATCGGCTATCTGCAGTGGCACTTTCGGCTTTTTGGCGACGCCAAGCCATCGGAGCCGATCCTGCGGAACTTCGAGAAAATCCAGCATCGCGACGCCCTGTTGGCCTGGTCGGGCGTGCAGATGCAGTGCGACGGGCAAGGGCGCCCGCAAACCTGGCGTCGCAACGCACGCAAGGCCGACGCCCCTAGTCTGTTCGAAGCGGACGACCAGGACGTCGAGGTGGTGCGCTATCTTGATCCGCGACCCGCGCCTTGGCCGGACGTGCACTTCATCGTCGGAAATCCGCCGTTCATAGGCGGCAAGAACCTCAGGAGAGATTTGGGACCCGGGTACGTCGACGCTCTTTGGCAGGTGCGACAGGGCCGGTTTCGGTCGGCCGATCTGGTCACCGTCTGGTGGGACCGCGCGGCGGAGCTCCTGACACGGCCGGGATCAAGCCTGCGCCGGTTCGGCTTCATCACCACCAACTCCATCACCCAGACTTTCTCGCGACGCGTGCTTGAGCATCATCTGAACGGGCGACCGCCGATGCGCCTGATCTTCGCCATCCCGGATCACCCATGGCTCAAGGGCGGCGACCGGGCCGCCGTCCGCATCGCCATGACGGTAGCCGAACGCGGCGAGCCGGACGGTGGCGCGCGGCTGTTGACGGTGGCCTCAGAGCGTGGCCTGCATACCGATGCGCCGGAGCTGGTGTTCATTGAGCATCGCGGCGTCATCGGCGCTGATCTGAGCACGGACGCCGCCGCTCAGCCGCAACCGCTTCAGGCCAATAGCGGCCTCTGTTCGCCCGGAATGAAACTGCACGGCGGCGGGTTTCGCGTCACGCCCTCGCAGGCTCTGTCTCTGGAAAAGACGCGAGAACCGGACGGGGCGCGCGTGATCCACCCCTACGTCAATGGCAAGGACCTGACCGATCGCTCGCGCAATCTGCGGATCATCGATCTGTTCGGTTGGGAAGAAGGCGAAATCCGCCGGCGGCGGCCCGCCATATACCAGCACCTTCTGACGACCGTGAAACCGGAGCGGGATCGAAACAACCGCGCGGCCTATCGCGATCTGTGGTGGGTCTTCGGTGAGCCGCGCAGCGAGCTTCGTCCTGCCTTGCACGGCCTGGGCCGCTATATCGCCACCGTGCAGACCGGCAAGCACCGCTGGTTCAGGTTCCTGGACGCGAAAACCGTGGCGGACAACGCCGTGACGGTCGTGGCGAGCGACGACCCGCGCGTGCTGGGCGTGCTGTCTTCATCGCTGCACGAGGCGTGGTCCCTAAGGTACGGCGCGCGGTTGGAAGACCGTCCCGTCTACACCAAGGGCGACTGCTTCGACGCCTTTCCCTTTCCTGACATCAGCAGTCTGCCGGCCGTGTCGGCGGGCGAACTGGCCGAGGAACTTGACCGCCTGCGTGCGAAGGTTCTCGCCGAACATCCCGATCTGAGCATGACGCAGCTCTACAACACACGCCGACGGCTGGTGGCGGGCGGCGAACTGAGCAGCACGGAGCGATCCGTGGTTGATCGCGGCCTGGTGAGGCTGCTGGATCATCTTCACCGTCAGATCGATCGAGAGGTCGCTCGCGCCTATGGATTGCCGTCCGATTTGCCCACCGCAGCGATCGTCGCTGCTCTCGCACGACTGAACCAGGAACGGCGACAGGAGGAAGCGCGGGGTTTGATCCGCTTTCTAAGGCCGGCTTATCAATCCAGCCGCGCACGCCCCGATGTCCGCGCCTTGCAGATCGAAGCGTCGCTGGGGCGTGCCGAAGCCTTGCCCGCTCTGCCTCAGACCCCCGAAGCCCTGGCGTCAGCCCTGCTTGCCGAACTGCGTCGCGCGGGCGCGCCGGTTGGTGTCGACGCTCTCGCTGCGCGGTTTGAAGGCCGCACCCGGCGCGCCCGCGTGAGAGAGATGCTGGCGGTGCTGTCAGTCGCCGGGTCCGTGCATCGCACCGACGCAGGCTGGTTCGCCGCCGGCCGCCGCGGCTAAGGTCGGGCCGTTGGCGCCGCGCGGCGCCGGGAATTGTGGAACAAGGGCACGCCTAGACGTCGGCCACGCCCATCGCCTTCATCAGGGCCGTGCGCACAGTGGCTTCCGTGAAGGGCTTCTGGATGGTGGGATGGCCGCGCCATTCGTCGGGCAGGCCGCCTTCACCATAGCCGGTCGAAAAAACGAACGGCACGCCCTTCGCCTTCAAAGCCTCAGCCGCAGGAAAGACCTGATGGCCGGCGACGTTGACGTCCAATAATGCGGCGTCGAGATCGTGATCTTCGATCAGGCGCAGGCCTTCATCGACGGTGGCGGCGGGCCCGATCGGGGTGCAGCCCAGGTCTTCCAGCACCGTCTCCAGCAGCATGGCCACCAAAGACTCGTCCTCGATGATCAGCACGCGGCGGTCTTGCAGAGAGAGCGTCATGCGGGTTCAGCCTCGTCGAGCGGGATCGAGATTTCAACCTCAAGCCCTTCTGGGGAATAGTCTGTTCGGACCTCGCCCGCCAGATCATGGCGAACATTCCGTTCGATCAGGCGAGAGCCGAAACCCTTGCGTTCGGACGGCTGGGGCGGCGGGCCGCCTCGCTCCTGCCAGCGCAGCGTCAGGCGGCGATTGCGCTGATCGGCGACCGTCCAATCGACGAAGACGCGTCCGTCGCCGACCGACAGGGCGCCGTATTTGGCCGCATTGGTCGCCAGTTCATGAAATATCATGCCCAACGACAGGGCAGGCGCAGGCGGAAGATAGATCGACGGGCCGTTCAGAAGGATGCTTGCCGATCCATGCGCTTCGGTCTCGTGTTGCAGAACCGAACTCAGCTCGGCGCCTTCCCAGTGACTGCGCGTCAGCAGATCGTGAGTGTGCGAGAGGGCCAGAAGCCGGGCTTGGAAGGTCTTGGCGAACTCTGCGGGTTCCGGGTTCGCTCGTGCTGTCTGCATGGCGATCGACTGGACCGTGGCCAGGGTGTTCTTCACCCGGTGGTTCAACTCATCGATCATGAGCCGCTGACGGCGGTCGGCCATGACCTTGTCGGTCACGTCGGCCCCCTGCACGAACACGCCGATGGTTTCGCCCTGATCGCCCCGGATCGGTTGGTGATAGAGGTCGATGTAACGGGTTTCTGGCGCGGCGCCCGGGGATCGGTTCAGGATGGCGGCGACGCCATGGGCCTCCACCGCCTCGCCGGTCGCATAGACGCCGTCCAGAAGATCGATGAAGTCCTGGCCTTCCAGCTCAGGCAGAAAATCGCGAACCGGCTCGCCGCCGGCTGGGGTTCGCCCGATGATGCGGTCATAGGCGGCGTTGGTGAACTGAAAGCGGTGCTCGGGGCCCAGAAGCACGGCGACGGCCTGAGGCGAGCGTCGAAACAGATCCATCAGCCGGTTCTGTTCACGCTCCAGCCGGGTCTTGGCGTCTTCGGCCAACTGTGCGCGGTTCAGCACAGCCCCCGACAGCAGTCGGTCCAGTGTGGGCGTGTCGTTGTTCTGGGCATCGAGTTGACGCCGCAGCCGTTCGATCTCGGTTATGTCCGAGGTATGCTGAAGAATGTAAGACACTCTTCCGTCCGCATCGCGCAAGGGCGTGTGGACAGCGCTCCAGTAGCGGTCCTCGTAGGCCTGACGCCCGTCGGGCATGGTCTTGGGCATGGCGTAGTGAATAAGGGGCAGAACGTCCCGTTCGCCTGTCGTCAGCACGCGTTCAAAGGATTCGCGTAAACGCTGTGCGTTGCGGTCTGCCCCTGCAGCCGGCCCCCCGTCGAAGACCTCGAAGATGTTTCTACCCAGCAGGGTGTCGCGCGAAGCGTGGACGACGTCGAGATAAGCCTGGTTCATCCCGGCGTATCGGAACTCGCGGTCCAGAACCATGTAGGGGTTTGCTGAGGCATCGAAAGCCGACGCCAGCTGGCGGGCGATGTCGTCGCTCTTGGCGAGTTCCTTCAAGTCCGTCCCCCGACACGCAGTCGCCGATCAAGACGGCTGCAATGCGCGAGCGTAGCAAAAGTTGCTCGCGCTTCACCTCGACGGCGAAGGCGCGTCTGTTAGCCTGTCGTCATGATATTCGCCAGCCTGACCGCCGCCGTCATGATCCTGTCCGCCCCCGCCAATGCAGAAGCCCAGACCGACCGCCCCCTCGTCCAGGTCGAGCAGGGGCTGGTGCGCGGTGTCGAACGTCAAGGCGTGCAGGTCTGGCGCGGGTTGCCCTATGCGGCCCCGCCGGTGGGCGAGAGCCGCTGGAGGCCGCCTGCGCCCCCCGAGGCCTGGCTTGGCGAGCGCGACGCCGATCCGTCTGGTCCCATCTGCATTCAGCCGCCATCAGGCGGCGATCCGGGCGTCGGGCCGGGAACGCCGAGCGAGGATTGCCTGTATCTGAATGTGTTCCGGCCGGTTGCTGGCGCAGAGCCGCTTCCCGTCATGGTGTGGATCCACGGCGGGGGATTCAACAACGGCTCGGGCACGGCGCACATGTATGACGGTTCGGCCCTGGCGCGGCGGGGGGTCGTCTTGGTGTCGATCAACTATCGACTGGGCCGGTTGGGCTTCTTTGATCATCCCGCGTTGGCTCAAGTCCGGCCGACGGACGAGGCGGCGGGCAACTATGGCCTCATGGACATGATCGCAGCACTACGCTGGGTTCAGACCAATGCGGCCGCGTTCGGCGGCGATCCGGCGAATGTGACCATCTTCGGCGAATCAGCGGGCGGCGCTGCGGTGACGCGGTTGATGATTTCGCCTGAAGCCCGCGGTCTGTTCCATCGCGCTGTCGTTCAATCCGGCCTGGGCCGTGACGTGGGCGCCAGCCTAGCCGAAGCCGGACCAGACGGGGCGCTCTCGGCCCAGGATCGCGGCGCGGCCTTCGCAAGCGCGGCGGGTATCGAGGCGACCGCAGAAGCGCTGCGCGCCGCGGCCGCCGAAGCACTCCTTCAACCCGCGCCCAGCTATTTCGGGGGCGATCTGCCGATGATCGACGGGCGCGTGATCGACGATCAAGTTGAGGCGGCCTTCCGGGCCGGCCGCCAGGCCCCTGTGCCGCTGATCATCGGCGCCAACTCGAAGGAGTTCTGGTGGATACGGCCGGACGATCCGTCGGCCTACGGAGAAGTCGATGATGATCTGACGCCCGCCGAGCGCGCCGAGCTGGTCCAGGCCTACGGCGGCCAGGCTGCATTTGACGGCGATATCGTCTCCGACATGATCTTCAATGAGCCGGCGCGTCATCTGGCGAGGCTGCACGCGGCGGCAGGCCATCCGACCTACCTCTATCGTTTCGACGTGGTGGCCGACGCCATGCCGGAACCACACGGCGGGGCGACTCATGCGGTAGAGCGGCCCTATGTATTCGACAACCTCTATGGGCTCGGCTGGGCGACGACCGACCGGGACCAGAGGGCGGCGACCGTCATGGCCGACTACTGGACCGGTTTCGCGCGTAACGGCGACCCGAACGGGCAGGGGCGTCCGATATGGCCGGACCTGCGGCTGGATGCCGACCGATTGCTCGAATTCGGCAACGACGGCCCCGCCGCAAAACCGATTCCGTTCAAGACGCGGCTGGACCTGATCGAACAGCACTTTGAACGGATGCGTTGAGGCGCCTGGGCCACGGTCGACGTGCGGCGACATTGCGGCCCTTGCGCGGCTTAATGCGGCTGTGTCATGTAATCGGTTACATGGTGTACAGCGCTGACGGGCGGACCTTCGACAAGGAGGCCGAGGCCGAGGCGGTCAGGGAGTGAAAGCATGGGACCGGGAGGCGAAACCCTCCATTTCGGCGTGTGGCGTCGGTGAAGGCCGCGACGATTCGCGACGTCGCGCGCCACGCCGAGGTCTCGGTCGCGTCGGTTTCGCGTGTCCTTAGCGGGACTGGCCCTGTAACCGATTACACTCGCCAGAAGGTCGAGGCCGCCGTGGCCGACCTGGCCTATGTGCCGCACTCTGGCGCCCGCAGCCTTTCGACCAGCCGCACTCAGGTCATCGGCGTCATTTTGCCGGACCTGTTTGGCGAGTTCTTCTCGGAGCTGATCCGGGGCATGGACCTGGCCGCACGCGCCGGGGGGTATCATCTCATCGTCTCCAGTTCGCATGGCGACGCCGACGAAGCGTCTGCGGTCATCCGCTCGATGCGCGGTCGGGTGGACGGGCTGGCGGTGCTGTCGTCGCACGTCGACGCCGCGCGTCTGGCCGACAGCCTGGCCGGGGCGCTGCCGGTATTGCTTATGAATGGCGGCGGGGAGGGGACAGGTCGTCCTTCCATCGTCGTCGACAACCACGGCGGGGCGGTCGCAGCCGTTCGCCATCTGGTCGAGGGCGGGCGCCGACGCATCGCCTGCATCGCCGGTCCCCAGGCCAACAGCGAAGCCGCCGCCCGTCGTGCGGGCTATCTGCAGGCCATGGATGACGCCGGGCAGGAGCCGATGGTGGTGGAGGGTGACTTCACCCAGAAGGCAGGTCACGCCGCCTGCCTGGATCTGATCGGCCGCGCGCCGCGTCCCGACGCCGTGTTCGCCGCGAACGACATGATGGCCGTCGGAGCCCTCCTGGCGCTGCAGGAGACGGGGCTCCGCTGCCCCGAAGACGTCGCCGTCGTCGGCTTTGACGACGTGCCGATCGCCGCGCTCATGCGGCCGTCGCTGACGACGCTGAAGATCGACATCGCCGAAATCGGCCGACGGGCGCTGGAACGCCTGATCGGCATGATCGCCCGCCCGGCCGAGGCCGACGCCACCCAGGAGGTGGTCCGTCCCGTGCTCGTCGAGCGCCAGTCCAGCCGGGCGTCAGCCCGTTCCAACCCAGCCGCCGCCGGGCAGTCCGCGCGCGCGACGATCGATTCCTGAAGGGGGAGATCATCATGTTCAACCAAAGAAAACTGGCCCTCGGCGCCGCCTCGGCTCTCGCCGTCGCCGCCGCCCTAGCGGCCGCAGCCCCGGCGAGTGCGCAGATCGCGACCTCGACGCTGCGCGGCGTCATCAGCGGTCCGGCCGCCGCCGGCGGCTCGGTCGTGGCTCGTGACACCTCGACCGGCTTCGTGACGCGCGGCCAGATCGGCTCCGGCGGGGCCTATGTGCTGCCCGGCCTGCGTCCCGGCACCTATACGGTGACGATCACGGGCGCTGACGGCTCGACCACCACCGATACGGTGACGTTGGGCATCGGTCAGGTCGGCACGCTGAACGTCGACACCGGCGCTGCCGTCGCGGCGCCAGCGCCCGGTGATGTGGCGACCGTGGCTGACATCGTGGTGACCGGCCGCCGCATCTTCGAAGTGCGCACGCCTGAAGTTGCGACCAATGTGACGCGCCAGCAGATCAACAACCTGCCGCAGGTCGATCGCAACTTCCTGAACTTCGCCGCCTTGGCTCCGGGCGTGGTCGTCCAGCAGGATCCGACCGAGCGCACCATCTACGCAGGCTCTCAGTCGGCCAACGCCATCAACGTCTTCATCGACGGACAGGGCCAGAAGTCGAACATCATCGACGGCGGCATCGCCGGCCAGGACGACAGCCGCGGCAACCCGTTCCCGCAGGGCGCGGTGCAGGAGTTCCGGGTGCTGACCCAGAACTTCAAGGCCGAATACGAGCAGGCGTCGTCCGCCATCATAAGCGCGGTGACGCGGTCGGGCTCGAACGAGCTCAGCGGCGACCTCTTCGTCACCTATCAGGACACCGACTGGACCACGCTGGACGAGTTCGCGCGTCGTCGGGGTGACGAGAAGCCTCAGCTCGATCGGCTGCAATACGGCGGCAACATCTCCGGCCCGATCATCCGCGATACGCTCCACTACTTCCTGAGCTACGAGAAGAAGGACGAGACGCGCTCGAACGCCATCTTCCTGAACCAGAGCCAGTATGAGGCCCAGTTCGGCGAGTTCCTCGGCTCCTACGAGGCGCCGTTTGAGCAAGACCTGTTCTTCGGCAAGCTGTCTTGGCAGATCGACGATCGTCAGATCGTGGACCTGAGCGCCACCTACCGGACCGAGCAGGACATCCGGGGCTTCGGCGGACAGAATGCGTTCAGCCGCGCCAACGAAGTGAACAACGACACGCGAAGCGTCGTTCTCCGTCACCAGTATCAGGGCGACAACTTCCTGAACGTTTTCGCGGTCGACTACTTCCTGGCCAACTACAACCCGCGCGCGGTCAATTTCGATGAACCGGGCGTGCGCTTCGTCGCCTATCGTGACGCGTCCACCGCTAACCCGGGCTTCCAGTTCGACTACAACCAGGCCGACTTCATCTTCGGCCTCGGCGGCAATACGAACAATCAGGACATCGAAGACTCGGCTCTTACGTTCAAGAACGATCTGACGTTCAACGCGATCGAAGCCTATGGCTCGCACACTCTGAAGATGGGCGTGAAATACTCCATCCGCGACTACTACGTGGAGAAGTCTTTCAACCGCAATCCGCAGTTCACCTACGATGTCACCGCCAACCCGCTGATCTTCGGTTCATCGACCATCCCGACCCGGGTCGAGCTGAATTTGCCGACCGATCCCGCTGACGTGTCCAACGAGCAGTTCGGCGTCTACATCCAGGACGATTGGCAGGTGACGGATCGCCTGGAACTGAACCTGGGCATCCGCTGGGACTATGAGACGAATGCCGTCAACAACGACTGGGTCACCCCGCAGGTCGTTCGAGAGGTCATTGGCCTGATCGCGGCCGATCCGGACTATGTCGATCGGGTCGATGTCAACGATTACATCTCCGAGGGCGACCGCGATCCGTTCAAGGGCGCGATCCAGCCGCGGATCGGCTTCTCGTACGACATCTTCGGGGACGAGCAGACCGTCGTGTTCGGCGGCGCCGGCCGCTATTATGACCGCGTGGGCTTCAACTTCGCCTTCTCCGAGCGCTTCTCGCCGTTCAACCTGTCACGCAACATCTACTTCTCGCCAAACGGCGGTGCGTTCGGCGGTCGCACGGACACGATCGCTTGGGATCCGAGCTACGCCACGCGTGAAGGTCTCGACGCCCTTCTCGGCGGTGTTCAGGGTCGCGGCGAAATCTTCCTGATCAAGAACGACCTGAAGGTGCCGTACACCGATCAGTTCAACCTGGGCCTGCGCCAGAAGTTCGGCGACATCCAGACCGCGGTCACCTTCTCGTATGCGCAGACCAAGAACGAGTTCCAGTGGAGCCGTCTGAACGTCAACGCCGACAACGCCATCATCGCCCGGCCGACGGACTACATCAATCCGGCGACCAACCAGCCCTACGCGTTCAACGACAGCGTCTTCTACGCGAACAATGACCGCGAGCGCCGCTACAAGGCGATGTACGTCACCCTGGACCGGCCGTTCACCGACGACAGCGGCTACGGTTTCAACCTGGCCTATACTCTGGCCGAAGGCGAGCAGAACGGCAGCCGCGATCAGGGCATGAGCCCGTTCGACTTCGACTATGCGACGGTCGCCCAGTCTCCGTGGTTCAACACCCCCGGCGTGGAACGTCACCGCATCGTGGCGTCGGGCACGCTTCGTCTGCCCTGGGACATCCTGGCGTCGTCGGTCATTACCCTGGGTTCGGGCCGCCCGTTCAACATCACCAACGTCGATGGCGGCAAGCCTGACTGGTACGCTGGCTTCCCCGAGAAGCGGGCCTTCCTGCCGGGCCTGAACTTCGCCACGCGTCAGATCGATGTGCGTCTGAACAAGCAGTTCAACATCGGCGGTCACCAGATCGAGGCGATCGTGGATGGCATCAACATCTTCAACTTCGAGAACTACAACGGGTTCATTCAGAACCTGCGCAACCAGAACAACGCGACATCGCCGCTGAACCCGCGCTTTGGTCAGCCGACGTCGCAGGCTCTGCCCACGCGCACGTTCCAGCTGACCCTGCGGTACAGCTTCTAAAAGGCTCCTGAGCCTTGGGGCCGCCCCTCGCGCGTCGAAGGGCGGCCCTCTTTTTTGTCTAGTGTTTCGTACGCCTTAAGGAGGTGCTTCATGGATCGTCGTCGGTTTCTACTCGGGTCAGCCGTGGGAACAGCGGCTCTGGCGAGCGGCCTCGGACTGGGCGCCTGTTCGCAAGCAGCCGGTGTTCCCGGCGCGGCTGCAATGGGTCCGGTCGCCTTGGATCCGGTGATCGAAGAACTGCAGGAGCGCAGCTTCCGCTGGTTCTGGGACACGACGAACGCGCGCAACGGCATGACGCCGGACCGCTGGCCGACCAAGTCGTTCGCCTCGGTCGCCGCGATTGGCGACGCCCTGGCCGTCTGGCCGATCGGCGTCGAGCGCGGCTGGATCACGCGGGACCAGGCGCGAGAGCGCACCCTGACCACCATCCGCTTCCTGCACGACCTGAAGCAGGGCCCAGAGCCGACTGGCGTCGGCGGGCACAAGGGCTTCTTCTACCACTTCCTGGACATGGAGACCGGCCATCGCTTCGGTCAGACCGAGTTGTCCAGCGTCGACACCGCGCTGCTGATGGGCGGCATGATGTTCGCCGCCCGCTGGTTCGATCAGGACAATGCCGACGAGGCCGAGATCCGCCGCCTGACCCAGGTGATCTACGAGCGCATTGAATGGCCGTGGCTGGAGGTTCGTCCGAACCGCATCTCAATGGGCTGGCACCCGGAGAGCGGCTTCATCGAGGCCGACTGGAACGTCTATAACGAAGGCATGATCGTGCTGATCATGGCCATGGGCAGCCCGACGCATCCGGTGTCCAAGGGCGTCTGGGACGAGTGGTGCAGCGTCTACGACCGCAGCTTCACCGACCGCTGGGGCCCCAAGCACCTGCACTTCGGCCCCATGTTCGGCCACCAGTACAGCCACATGTTCGTCGACTTCCGCGGCATTCAGGACGAATGGATGCGCGATCGGTCGGGCATTCCCAGCTTCGACTATTTCGAGAACTCCAAGCGCGCGGTCCTGGCGCAGCAGAAGTACGGGATCGACAATCCCAAGGGCTGGGACGGCTATTCCGGCGACATCTGGGGCTTCACGGCGTGCGACGGTCCTGGCGACTTCAAACAGGTCATCAACGGCCGCGAGCGCGAGTTCTTCAGCTATTCGGCCCGCGGTCCGGGCGAGCGCGAGGACGGCACCATCGCGCCGACGGCGGCGGCCGGGTCCATCTGCTTCGAGCCCGAGATCGTCACCAACTGCATCAAGGCCATCAAGGCCCAGTACGGCGAGCACATCTACGGCCAGTACGGCTTCCTCGACAGCTTCAACCTGACGCTCAAGGAAACTGAGAACCGTCTGCTGCACGGCAAGATCGTGCCGGGCGTAGGCTGGTTCAACGGCGACTACATCGGCATCGACCAGGGGCCGATCGTCATCATGACCGAGAACCTGCGCTCCAACATCATCTGGAACCGCATGCACGGCGAGCCGAACATCGTGCGCGGCCTCAGGGTCGCCGGCTTCACCGGCGGCTGGCTGGACCAGGCGTGATCTTCAGCCCGAACAGGCGAGGGGCGCTGGCCCTGATGGCCGGGGGCGCTCTGGCGTCCACGGCCGCCTGTTCGCGCGGCGCGGCCGGGGAAACCCGGCTGCGCTTCTGGGCCATGGGCAACGAGGGGGCGAACGTCCCCGCCCTGATCCCCGAGTTCGAGCGGCTGAACCCCGGCGTGCGTGTCGAGGTCCAGCCCCTGCCTTGGACGGCGGCGCACGAGAAGCTGCTGACGGCCTATGCGGGCGACTCGCTGCCGGACGTGGCCCAGATCGGCAATACTTGGGTGTCGGAGCTTACGGCGATTGGCGCCCTGTCGGCGACGCCTGCCTTCGCCGCGGATCTTCTGACCGATCAGTTTCCGGCGGTGCTGGAGACCAACGAGATCGGCGGCCGGGCGATGGCGACACCCTGGTATGTCGACACGCGTCTGATCTTCCACCGCACGGACCTGCTGCAGCGGGCGGGCTATGACGCGGTGCCCGGCGACTGGGCCGAGTGGAAGCGCGCCATGCATGGCGTCAAGCGCGTGGCGGGCGACGGCAGCTACGCCATCCTTCTGCCGGTGAACGAGTTCGAGCAGCTGCTGACCTTCGGCTTGCAGGGCGACGAGCCCCTGCTGAGGGACGAGGCGACGCGCGGGAACTTCTCCAGCCCGTCCTTCCTGGCGGCGCTGGAGTTCTACAAGAGCCTGTTCGACGAGGGGCTGGCGCCGCTGGCGTCGTCCACGCAGATCGCCAACGTCTGGACCGAGTTCGCGCGCGGCTACTTCAGCTTCTACTTCTCCGGCCCCTGGACCATCGGCGACTTCCGTCAGCGGCTGCCGGCTGAAACGGAGTGGGCCACGGCCGGTGTTCCCGGGCCGACCGGGCCGGGCGCCTCGGCCCCGGGCGGCTCATCGCTGGCGGTGTTCCGTTCCTCGCCGCACCAGGAGGCGGCCTGGAGCCTGATCCGCTATCTGCTTCGCCCCGACATCCAGGTGCGGTTCAACGAGATGACCGGCAGCCTGCCGGCGCGCGAAAGCGCCTGGGCCGCGCCGGCCGTGGCCGACGACCCTATGATCCAGCCCTTCCGCGCCCAGCTGTCGCGCGCCAAGGCGGTTCCCAAGGCGCCGGAGTGGGAGCGGATCGTCACCGAAATGCAGATCGTCGCCGAACGCATGGTGCGTGGCCAGTACACGCCCCGCGCCGCCGCCGCCGAGATCGACCGCCGCGCCGACCGGCTGCTGGAGAAGCGCCGCTGGATGCTGGAGCGGGGGAGGGGCCAATGACCATGACCGTCCAGGCGCCGCCCGATCCGGTGCGGGCCGAAAAGCCCTCGCCCGTGCGTCGCGCCCCCAATGCGCGGGCCAGGGAGCGCGCGGCCTGGGGCTTCGTCGCCCCGGCCCTGATCGCGGTCGGCCTGTTCTTCGCCATACCGGTCTTGTCGGCCCTGCTGCTCAGCCTGACCGACTTCGACATCTACGCCCTGGCGGATCTGGACAATCTGCGCTTCGTCGGCCTGGACAACTACGGCGCCCTGCTGACCAACCCGCTGTTCTGGGGCGCGATGAGGAACACGACGCTGTTCGCGGTGCTGGGCGTGCCGCTGTCGATTGGCGTGTCGCTGCTAGCGGCGGTCATCCTGAACGCGCGGGTGGTGAAGTGGCGGCCGATCTGGCGGGTGATGTTCTTCGCCCCGTTCGTCACCACCCTCGTGGCCACCGCCGTGGTGTGGCGCTACCTGCTGCACACCCGCTACGGCGTCATCAACTGGGCGCTGGAGTCCGTCGGCCTGCCCGCGATCGACTGGCTGGGTCAGCCTGAGAGCTCCATCCCCGCAATCCTGATGTTCGTGGTGTGGAAGACCTTCGGCTACAACATGCTGATCTTCCTGGCCGTGCTTCAGACCGTGCCGGACGAGCTGTACGAAGCCGCCCGCATCGACGGCGCCGGGCCGATGAAGCAGTTCCGCCACGTGACCCTGCCGGCCATCGCGCCGACGCTGTTGCTGGTCTCGATCATCTCGGTCGCCGGCTTCTTCCAGCTTTTCGCCGAGCCCTATGTGATGACGCAGGGCGGGCCGGCGCAATCGACCGTGACGGTGCTCTACTTCATGTACGAAGAGGGCTTCAAATGGTGGAACCTGGGCTCCGCCTCGGCCGTCGCCTTCATCCTGTTCCTGTGCATCTTCGCCGTGACCCTGTTGCAGCTGTGGGTGTCGCGCCGGCTGGGGAATGACCAGACATGAGGATCAAGCCCAAGGCCGTGGCCCTGAACCTCGCGGTCGCCCTGATCGCCCTGATCGTGCTGTTCCCGCTGGCCTGGATGGTGTCGGTCAGCTTCATGTCGACTGGCGAGGCCGCGACCTTCCCGCCGCCGCTGGTCCCGTCCAACTTCACGCTCGAGCACTACCGCGACCTGTTCGTAAACCAGGGCATGGGGCGTTACGTCTGGAACAGCTTCGTGCTGGCGACCCTGGCGACCGTGCTGGCCCTGGGGTTCACTGTTCCGGCGGGCTACGCCTTCGCCAAGCTGAAGTTCAAGGGCCGCGACCGCCTGTTCCAGGTGCTGATCGGCGCCCTGGTGATCCCGGCCCAGATCGGCACCCTGCCCCTGTTCCTGATGCTGAAGTCGGTCGGGCTGGTGAACACCTACGCGGGCGCCCTCGTGCCGTGGCTGGCCTCCATCTTCGGCCTGTTCCTGGTGCGGCAGTATTCCCTGTCCATTCCCGACGAGATGCTGGAGGCCGCCCGCATCGACGGCGCCTCTGAAGGGCAGATCTTCCGGCGGGTGGTTCTGCCGACGCTGCAGCCCATCGTGGTGACGCTGGGCCTGTTCGTCTTCCTGGGCAGCTGGAACGACTTCCTGTGGCCCCTGATCATCCTCACGGATCAATCCAACTACACCCTGCCGGTGGCCCTGGCGGCCCTGTCGCGCGAGCACGTCCAGGACATCGAGCTGATGATGGCCGGCGCCGTGGTGACCGTGGCCCCGGTGCTGATCCTCTTCCTCGCCCTGCAACGCTACTACATCCGCGGCATGCTCGCGGGCAGCGTGAAGGGCTGAACCACCCCGCGTCCGGCGCTTTCGGACGCAGAGCGGAGTCTGCCTATGCGTACCCTGTTGCTGACCACCTCGGCCTTCGTCGTCATGGCCGCGCCGGCCTTTGCGCAGGAAACGCGGGTGCTGGACAACTTCGACCGTCTGTCGGGATGGGAGGCGGACGCCTCGACCGACGTCACGTCGCGGGTGTCCTCGGTTCCGGGACGATCAGGCGGGCAGGCGCTTCGTCTGGACTATGATTTCAACGGCCGGGCGGGCTACGCCTTCGCCGCCAAGCCGCTGACCTTCGACCTGCCCGACAACTATGAGATCAGCTTCTGGGTGCGCGGCGCCGGCCCGACCAACACCTTCGAGGTCAAGTTCACCGACGCCGAGAACCAGAATGTCTGGTGGCGTCAGATGACTCGCTACGACTTTCCCGACGACTGGTCCCTGTTCACCATCAAGCGCCGCCAGATCGACAAGGCCTGGGGGCCTAGCCCCGAGCGCGTCCTGACCCGCGCCGAGCGGATGGAGTTTGTGGTGGTCGCGGCCGAGGGCGGGGCGGGCTTCGTCGAGGTCGACGATCTGACCCTGCGCGAACTGCCGCCCGAGCCCGCCGTGCCGCCGCGCCCCGTGGTCAGCGCCAGTTCGGCCCAGGGCTCCAGCGTCGCGGCCTTGGCCGTGGACGGCGACCCTCAGACCGGCTGGCGGTCAGGGCCGGGGGCGCAGAGCCTGACGCTGGACCTGGGCTACGAGCGCGAGTTCGGCGGCGTGACCCTGCGCTGGGCCGACAAGCTGCACGCCTCGGCCTACACGCTGATGGCGTCCGACGACGGTCGCGACTGGGCGCCGCTGCGCCGCGTCACCGAGGGCGACGGCGGGACCGACTGGATCATGACCACCGAGGCCTCGGCCCGCTGGCTGCGGCTGGACCTGCAGTCCGGTCCCGGCGAGGGCTATGCGCTGAACGAGATCGAGGTCGAGCCGCTGAGCTATGGTGAAGACCTGACCAGTTTCGTCACCGCCGTGGCCGACGAAGCGGTGCGCGGCTTCTATCCGCGCGGCTTCCACGGAGAGCAGCCGTACTGGACCCTGGTCGGCGTCGATGGGGGCGGCGAGAGCGGGCTGATCGGCGAGGACGGGGCGGTTGAACTGCGCCGCGGCGGACCGACCATCGAGCCCTTCGTGATGCAGAACGGGCGGCTGATCACCTGGGCCGACGTATCGATCGACCAGACCCTACGCGACGACTATCTGCCCGTTCCGACCGTGACCTGGACGCACCAAGACTGGACGCTGGCCGTCACCAGCTTCGCCGAGGGCCGGCCGGAAGAGGCCGGCCTGTGGACCCGCTACGTCCTGACCAACACCTCTAACCGGCCCGAAACCCTGACGCTGGCGCTGATGGCGCGGCCGCTGCAGGTCAATGGGCCGAGACAGTTCCTGGCCGTGCCGGGCGGGGCCAGCCCGATCCAGCAGCTGGACTGGACCGGGTCAAGCCTGGTGCTGAACGACGCCGTGCGGGTGCATCCGCTGGTCCAGCCCGATCGGATCGCCGCCTCCAGCTTCGACGCCGGCTCGGACCCGCGTCAGCTGCTGGCGTCGGATCGTCGCCATGCGCCCGGCGAGCGGGTCGTGGTGTCGGACGACACCGATCTGGTCTCGGGCGCCATGCTGTATGAAGTGACGCTGCAGCCGGGCGAAAGCCGGACCTTCGGCTTCATGTCGCCCCTGTCGGGCGCGCTCGAGGCGCCGCGCGGCGACGCCGGGGCCCAGCTGGACGCCGCCGAGGCGCGTGTCGCGGCCGAATGGCAGGAGAAACTGGGGCGCTTCGACATGACCCTGCCGCCTCAGGCGCAGCGGATCGAGGACGTGCTGCGTTCGTCGCTGGCGCACATGCTGATGTCGCGTCAGGGGCCGATCCTTCAACCGGGCACCCGCAGCTACAACCGCTCCTGGATCCGTGACGGAGCGATGATGGCCGAGGGGCTTAACCGCTTGGGCCTGCCGGAGCTGTCAGCCGAATACCTGCGCTGGTTCGCCCCCTATGTGTTCGAGAACGGCAAGGTGCCGTGCTGCGTCGATGCGCGCGGCGCCGATCCGGTGCCCGAGAACGACAGCCACGGCGAGTTCATCTTCCTGGCCGCCGAGGTGCATCGCTACACCGGCGACGAGGCGCTGCTCCGTTCGGTCTGGCCCCAGGTCGAGGGCGCGATCCGCTACATGGACGAGCTGCGCGCCGAGACCAAGACGGCCGAATATCAGACGCCTCAGACCCGGCACATGTACGGCCTGCTGCCGCCCACGATCAGCCACGAGGGCTACGCCGACAAGCCGGCCTATTCCTATTGGGACGATTTCTGGGGTCTGCTGGGCTACAAGGACGCCGTCTATATCGCCGAGGCTCTTGGCGAGACCGAAGCGGCGGCGCGCTTCGTCGCCGCGCGCGACGAGTTTCAGCGCGACATCATGGCCTCCATCGAGGCGACGGCGGCCTTCCACGGCATCGACTACATCGCGGGCGCGGCGGACCGGGGCGACTTCGACGCCACCTCGACCACCATCGGTCTGTCGCCGGCCGGGGCCTTGGCCGACCTGCCGCAGCCGCTGCTGAACAACACCTTCGACAAATACTGGAAGAATTTCGAGGACCGCCGCGCCAACCGGATCGGCTGGAACGAGTACACGCCCTACGAGCTGCGCGTGGTCGGCGCCTTTGTGCGGCTGGGCCAGCGCGAGCGGGCGATCGAGGCGCTGGACTACTTCTTCGCAGACATGCGGCCGGCCGCCTGGAACGGCTGGGCGGAGGTCGTGCATCGCGACGAGCGTCGTCCGCTATTCATCGGCGACATGCCCCACGCCTGGATCAGCTCGGACTACATCCGTTCGGCCCTGGATCTGTTCGCCTATGAGCGGGACAGCGATCAGGCTCTGGTTCTGGCCGCCGGCGTGCCGACCGCCTGGCTGGAGACGCAGCAGGGCGTCGGGGTGCGCGGCCTGCGCACCGCCCACGGACCGCTCAGCTACGCCTTCAAGCGCGAGCGCGGCGCCTATGTGCTGACGCTGGAGCCGACGGTGACGCCGCCCGGCGGGTTCGTCGTTCGGTGGCCTGAGGGCGAGACACCGCCGGCACACGTGACCATCGACGGCCGCCGCGCCGCCTTCGTGAACGGCGAACTTGCGATACCGGTCGGCGCGCGGCGCGTCGAAATGCGTTGACCGGTTTCCCTCGCGTGATCTTGGCGCCGCGCATGGGAGGGGTTAGGCCAGACGCCAAGGCAAACCAATCCTAGGGAGACGCGCCATGGCCGACCTGGCCCAAGCCACCGACAAGATCCGCGCCGCCGTCGGCGAGAACTCCGGTCTCGGCAAGACGGTGAAGCTCGACTTCGGCGACGACGGCAAGATTTACATCGACGGAGCCTCGGTCCCGAACACGGTGACCAACGAGGACAAGCCGGCCGACGCCACGGTGTCGATGAAGTGGGATGACTTCATCGCCCTGTCGCAGGGCCAGCTGGACCCGATGATGGCCTTCATGCAGGGCAAGCTGAAGATCGCCGGCGACATGATGATCGCCCAGAAGCTGGCCCCGCTGCTGAAGGGCTGATCAGCGCAAACCGCTGACTTTTTCACGGCGCGGCTCCGAAGGGGGCCGCGCCGTTTGCTTATCGGAGACGACAATGGATTTTGCGCCGAGCGAACGCGGTCTGGAATGGCGCGAGCGGGTCAAGCGGTTTCTGGACGACAAGGTCCTGCCGCGGCAGGCGGACTACTGGGCCGAGGTGCATGCCGATCCCAAGCGTCAGCCGCCCACGATGGAAGCGCTGAAGGCCGAGGCCAAGGCTGCCGGCCTTTGGAACATGTTCCTGCCGGGCGACCACGGCGCGGGCCTGACGAACCTGGAGTACGCCCCGCTCGCCGAGCTGATGGGCCGCCAGTTGTGGTCCGCCGAGGTGTTCAACTGCAACGCCCCGGACACCGGGAACATGGAAGTCCTGCACATGTACGGTGACGCCGCTCAGCAGGACCGCTGGCTAAAGCCGCTGATGGCGGGCGAAATCCGTTCGGCCTTCCTGATGACCGAGCCGGAGGTCGCCTCTTCGGACGCCACCAACATCCAGACCCGGATCGAGCGCGACGGCGACCACTATGTGATCAATGGCCGCAAGTGGTGGTCGACCAACATGGGCCATCCCAACGTTGCGGTGGCCATCGTCATGGGCAAGACAGACTTCGAGGCGGCGACGCACCAGCAGCAAAGCCAGATCATCGTGCCCGTCGATACGCCCGGCTTCCGCGTCGAGCGGATGCTGTCGGTGTTCGGCTATGATGAACTGCCGATCGGTCATGCCGAGGTGGTGCTGGAAAACGTCCGCGTGCCGGTGGAGAACCTGATCGCGGGCGAGGGCAGGGGCTTCGAGATCGCCCAAGGCCGTCTCGGGCCGGGCCGCATCCACCACTGCATGCGCGTGATCGGCGCGGCCGAACGCGCGCTGGAGCTGATGGTCGAGCGGCTGATGAGCCGCACCGCCTTCAAGAAGACCATCGGCGAGCACTCGGTTTGGGAGCAGCGCGTCGCGGAGGCGCGCACCAACATCGAGATGTGCCGCCTTCTGGTGCTGAAGGCCGCGTGGATGATGGACGAAGTCGGCGTGAAGAACGCCCGCTCCGAGATCGCCCAGATCAAGGTCGCAGCGCCCCGAATGGCTCTGAAGATCATAGACGACGCGATCCAGGCCTTCGGCGGAGCCGGTGTTTCAGGTGATACTCCTCTGGCCGAACTCTACGCCAACGTCCGCACCCTGCGCATCGCGGATGGTCCGGACGAGGTGCACAACCGCACTATCGCGCGGCTGGAGTACGCCAGGCACGGGCAGCTCCGAACGTAAGCAGCGCGCCACCAGGCTCGACGGCTTGAGAAACGGCCAAGCTTGGTGCAGTCATGCTCAATGGCCAAGCCCAAGTCGCCTGCAAACGAATCTACCGTCGCCGAGGCGGAAAGACGCCTGGCCGAAGCCTTCAAGACGGTGGAAAATCAAGGCGCCGGCGACGCGCTGACAGCCCACGCGGAAAGGCTGACGCGCACGGTTCAGCCGCGAAGGGTGGACTAGGCTGCGGTCGGGGTCGAGCGGTCCATGTCGAGCCGCTCGGCCAGGCGGTTGCGGGCGCGATTGACGCGGCTTTTGATGGTGCCCAGGGCGCAGCCGGCGATCTCGGCGGCTTCTTCGTAGGATAGGCCGGCGGCGCCGACGAGGACGATGGCTTCTCGATGCTCGGGCGGCAGTTCGTTCAGCGCTTCACGCAGGGCGGTGAGTTCGACGGCCCACTCCTGCGACCCCTCCGCCGTCAGGCTGGCGGCGTGACGGCCTTCTTCGTCAGCGACCTCTCGACCGCGCTTGGCGGTCGTCGAGTACCAGGTGTTTCTGAGTATGGTGAAAAGCCAGGCTCGCAGGTTCGTGCCGGCTTCGTACTTGTCGCGATACGTCCAGGCCTTGGTCAGCGTTTCTTGCACCAAATCGTCAGCATCGGCGGGATTGCGGGCCAGGGACCAGGCGAAGGCGCGCAGGGAGGGAATTCGGGCCATTACCGCCTCGCGCCAGTCCGCAGGCTCGACAATGCCACGCCGCCATGGTCGCAGTTCGCCGGCTTTGTCCTGTCGGTCGTCCGACGAGGCGAAGGCTTGAGGCATTGAGGGCGCCTGAGGCTGGAGAGCAGGCGACATCGCCCGGGTCGAAGCCGAAACGCCATGTGTTTGAGAGTGTTCCGCAACAAAACCTGGCGGGTCTCAAGGAACGCGGCGGCGCAAGGCGCGTTGGCCAGCGGATGGGGCGACCACCTACAGAACCGGCGGCGATGTCGCGATGAATGCGCCGTTCAATCTGGACCCGACTGCGCGGGCGCGCATCGCCCGTTATCGCGACGTGCGTAAAGCCATGTCCGAACTCGCGGCTGGATTGAGCCCAGAGGACCTCGCGGCTCAGTCCATGCCCGACGCCAGCCCCGGCAAATGGCACCTTGGTCACACCAGCTGGTTTTTTGAGGCCATGATCCTGGCGCGAGATCGCGGCTACAGACCGGTCGATCCGAGGTTCCAGACGCTCTTCAACTCCTACTACGAGGCGCTAGGCGAGCGGGTCGCTCGTCCCGAACGCGGCCTCATGACGCGTCCTTCGCTGGCCGAGGTAATGGACTACCGCCGCGAAATCGACCACCGAATGGTCGGGCGACTGGCGGCGCCGCTGAATGAGCATGAAATCTATCTGTTCGAGCTGGGCCTGCATCATGACCAGCAGCACCAGGAGCTTTTCCTGATGGATTTGCTGCATCTGATGTCGCGCTCTCCGCTGGATCCGGCTGCATTCCCCCGCGAGCCGCGAGCTACGCCGTGCGAGGCGGCGGAGGGCGGCGCGGAGCGGTTCGACGGCGGGCTCGTGGAGGTCGGCGCGGACGCTTCCGGCTTCGCCTTTGACAACGAGGGGCCGCGCCACAAGGTGTGGCTTGAGCCGTTTGGGCTGTCTCGCGACCTGGTGTCCAATGGCGACTGGCTGGCCTTCATCGACGACGGGGGTTACCGACGGTCCGAGCTATGGCTGTCCGATGGCTGGGCCACAGTGCAGGCCGAGGGCTGGGCGGCGCCGTTGTACTGGCGAGACGACGCGGGGACATGGAGCGTCATGGGGCTGGCCGGCCGCCGTCAGTTAGAGCCCGATGCGCCGGTTCGCCACATCAGCCTGTACGAAGCCGACGCCTTCGCTCGATGGCGGGGCGCGCGTCTGCCTTCAGAGGCGGAATGGGAGCACGCGGCCGAAACGAGGCCAGGTCCGTTCTCGAACCTCGCCGGTGAGGTGTGGCAGTGGACCGCCAGCGCCTATTCCGCCTATCCCGGCTTCGCGCCGACCGAAGGCACGGCCTCTGAATACAATGGAAAGTTCATGGCCAATCAGATGGTGCTGCGCGGCGGATGCTTCGCCACGCCGCCTGGCCATGCGCGGCTGACGTATCGCAACTTTTATCACCCGCATCAGCGGTGGGCGTTCACCGGAGTAAGACTGGCATGGGATTGAGCGCCGAGCGGCAAGCGGACTTCGATGGTCCGCTGTTGGACGAGGAGGCGGAACGCTTCCTAGGTGACATGCTGGCGGGCCTGAGCCGCTCGCCCAAGAGCCTGCCGCCCAAATGGTTTTACGACGCCGAGGGGTCGCGCCTGTTCGAGGACATCACCCGTCTGAGCGAATATTACCCGACCCGGCAGGAGGCGGCCCTGTTGGCCGAGGTCGGGCCTCAGGTGGCCGAGGCCGTTGGTCCGGGCGCCGTGGTGGTCGAATACGGCTCGGGGGCGAGCGAGAAGACCCGGATCTTGTTGGACGCCTTGGACAACCCTGCTGTCTACGTGCCGCTGGACATAAGCCCGGAGGCTTTGGCGGATGCGGCGCGTCGGATCGCCGCCGGCTACCCTGAGCTGGACGTTCGGCCGGTTGTGGGAGACTTCGAGCATCTGTCCCCGCTGCCGGACGGCATAGGCGGCGAAAACCGGCTTGGCTTTTTCCCGGGATCAACCTTGGGCAATCTGGAGCCCAAGGAAGCCGTCAGCTTCATGGCTGCCGCGAGGCGAATGCTGGGGGCCGGCGCATTCTTCCTGCTGGGCGTCGATCTGGCCAAGGACGAGCCGACGATGGTCCGAGCCTATGACGACAGCGCCGGGGTGACCGCCGCATTCAATCTGAATGTGTTGGCGCGCGCCAACCGTGACCTGGGCGCTGACTTCGATCTGGAAGGCTTCCGACACGCGGCCGTCTGGAACAGCGAACAATCGCGCATGGAAATGCATCTGGTCGCGACGCGAGACATGACGGCCCACGCTGGCGGGCGGCAGGTCCACTTCCAAAACGGTGAGACGATTCACACAGAAAGCTCTCGCAAGTTCACGCGCCCTGCCATCGAAAGGCTGGCGCGTGACAGCGGCTGGTCGTTGGTCAGCTTGCACGAGGGTCCAGCGCCTTCCGTCGCCTTGGCCTTGCTGCGCGCCTAGCGACGGACAACAGAAAAGGCGGCGGGTGGCCCCGCCGCCTTTCTCTCGCATTCAGCCTGTTCAGGCCGCGGGCGGAGCGTTCGGATCGCGCTCGTTGCGAGAGCCGTGGGAAGCCTCGCCGCCCTTGCGGCCGGCCTGCGCGGCAAGATTGCGGTCCTGAGAGAAGCTCCGCTTCTCGCTGGGCACACTGGCCCCGCCTTTTCGGGCGATCTCACGTTGGCGCTCGGGATCCATGGAGGCGAACCCCCTTTTGGACACGCCCGACGCGCGGGTAGGTTGACCTTCAGCCATTGGCTGGCTCCTTTCCTGGCTTGGCGTTTTCCTTGGGGTTTGAACCCTGGGACACGGCCTAGGTTCCTGGATTTCCGCGTTTTCATTGCGGCTTGGTCGGGACCGCTTCCAGGCCTTCGCGGGGCGACCGTGCGTCTAGGCGGTCACGGGACCCGTGGCCGGAAACTCGGGCGGTGCGCCGCCGGGGTCGATGTCGGGGCCGCCGGGTGCGGGTGGTTGAATTTCCGGCTGATCGGGTTGAGAGGGCGGAAGCTCTTGAGGCGCAGGCGAAGGCGGGACTTCAGGCTGGCCAGGTTGAGGCGGCTGGATCTCGGGCTCGGTCGGGGTCGGATCGATGTGGGTCATGGCGGTCTCCTTCGCCCCAACCAACGCCGCGCGATCCCGCCCGTTCACCGGAACCTGCGAGCCGGCTGATCCATTGCTCAGGCATCAGTCTCCCGGAGAGCCGCCATGTCCGACCCCTACGCCGCCACGCCCGAGATCGTCGACGACGAGGACGACCGCCCCAGCATGGTCCTCGAACGCGAGGGCGACGCCATTCTGGAACGCGGCGCGGCCCGCCCGGTGAACTCGCTTCGCGAGGCGGTGCGCGAAGACGTTCACGACGGCCGCGAGTGGATCACCACCCGAGCCGCCCGCACCCGAGAGGCCGTTCAGGACGAGCCTGTACGGGCGACCCTTTACGCTCTGGGGCTGGGCGTTATCGTCGGCCTGATTTTGGCGCGTTAAGACGGACCGCTGGCCGGCCGTGCGATCGGCGCGCCGGCCAGCGCCTGATCCGATACAAAGGGATTGGTCCGCCGTTCGGCGCCGAACGTCGACACCGGTCCGTGCCCTGGCACGAAGGTCACATCGTCGCCCAACGGCCACAAATGGGTGACGATGGCGTTCAGCAGGGCAGTGGGGTCGCTCTTGGGAAAGTCGGTGCGGCCGATCGAGCCCTGAAACAGAACGTCGCCGACCTGGGCGAAACGCGCGGCGCGGTTGAAGAAGACCACATGGCCCGGCGTATGGCCTGGGCAATGCAGCACCTCCCATTCGGTTTGGCCCAGCGTCAGCGTATCGCCATGCGCCAACCAGCGCGTCGGCGTGAAGGGGCGGGCGTCCGGCAGACCATAGGTGCGGCCGGCCTCCTCGATATTGTCGATCCAGAACTGATCCTCGGGATGCGGACCGATGATGTCGCGCCCGGTCTTCTCCTGCATCTCGGCGGCGCCGCCGGCATGGTCGAGATGCCCGTGGGTGATCCAGATGGCGTCCAGCGTCAGGCCTCTGCGCGCCACCTCGCCCAGGATGGCGTCGACCGACGCGCCCGGGTCGATGACTGCGGCCTTGTTGGTGGCTGTGCACCACACCACGGTGCAATTCTGCTGAAGCGGGGTGACCGGGGTGACGAAGACGCCGATGGGGGACTGGCTCATGCCAATGAGATAGCGGCTTCGACGACGGGGCGAAACCGCCCGTGCGAGGGCCGCTTGCGTTGACCTTTGGCGGCTTCATCGACATAAGGGCGGGCTTCGAGGTGCCGCTCGCGAGAGCGGCCCTTCTTGCTTTATCCCAACCGCGTGCGCCGGCGTATCGCCGCCCCGCCCCAGAGCGTTAGAAGCCCCGACCATGCAAGTCGTCGAAAAGTCGAACGAAGGCCTGAGCCGCGTGATCGCGGTCACCATCCCCGCCACCGAGCTGAACGAGAAGCTGGAGGCCCGGATCAAGGAAGTCGCCCCCCAGATGAAGCTGAAGGGCTTCCGTCCGGGCAAGGTGCCGGCCGCCCACGTCAAGAAGACCTTTGGCCGCGACTTCATGGGCGAGATCGTCAACGCCGCCTTGAACGAATCCAGCCAGAAGGCCCTGGACGACGCCAAGCTGCGTCCGGCTGCTCCGGCCGAGATGAAGCTGACGTCCGACATGGACAAGGTTGTCGCCGGCCAGGAAGATCTGGCCTACGAAATGTCGCTGGAAGTCATGCCCGACTTCACCCCGGTCGATCCGGCCTCGCTGAAGCTGAAGCGCCCGACCTATGAAGCGTCGGACGCCGATCTGGACGAGGCGCTGAAGGAACTGGCCGGCCAGGCCAAGACCTACGAGGACAAGAAGGGCAAGACGGTCAAGGCCGCCGACGGCGACCAGCTGACCATCGACTTCGTCGGCAAGCTGGACGGCGAGAAGTTCGACGGCGGTTCGGCCGAGGACGCCGAACTGGTGATCGGCTCGGGCCGGTTCATCCCCGGCTTCGAAGAGCAGCTGAAGGGCGCCAAGGTCGGCGACGAGAAGACCATCGAGGTGACCTTCCCCGAGGACTATCAGGCCAAACACCTGGCCGGTAAGGCCGCGACCTTCGACGTCACCGTCAAGGCCATCAAGGCCGAGGCCGAAGCCACGATCGACGACGAGTTCGCCACGCGGCTGGGTCTGGAATCGCTGGACAAGCTCAAGGAGCTTCTGCGCGCCAACCTGAACCAGCAGTACGTCGGCGCCGCCCGCTTCAAGCTGAAGCGCGCCCTGCTGGACCAGCTGGACGAGCAGCACTCTTTCGACCTGCCGCCCAAGATGGTCGACGCCGAGTTCGAGGGCATCTGGGCCCAGGTCCAGGCCGACAAGGAAGCCGGAAACCTGCCGGAAGAGGACGCCAAGAAGTCCGAGAAGAAGCTCAAGGAAGAGTACCGCAAGATCGCCGAGCGCCGAGTGCGCCTGGGTCTGGTGCTGGCCGAGATCGGCCGCGCCAATAACGTCCAGGTCACCGATCAGGAACTGAACAACGCCCTGATGGCCGAGGCGCGCAACTATCCGGGCCAGGAGCAGGCCGTTCTGAACTTCTATCGTCAGAACCCGAACGCCGCCGCCCAGATGCGCGCGCCGATTTACGAAGAGAAGGTCTGCGACCTGATCTTCGACAAGGCCGACGTCACCGACGAGGCGATCTCGAAGGAAGACCTGCTTAAGGACGAAGACGAAGGCTGATCGGCCTCGTCGGCGCCAAAGAAGGGGCGGTGGAGAAATCCACCGCCCCTTTGTCATGCCGTCATGGGGGCGAGGCTACTTGGCCGCTTCGATCGCCGCGTTCAGGGCGCGTGGGTCGATGGTGGGCTGCGCCCGGCCGTTGACGAAGAAGGTCGGCGTGCCTTGCAACTGCAACGCGGCCGCCGTGGTGTGGATGTCGGCGATGTGGCGCGTCACATCGTCCGAGATGATGGCGGTCTGAGCGGCAGGCAGGGCCACGCCGTTTTCACTTAGGATGCGATCCACGGCCGCGCGATCCAGCGCCGGCTCGGCCATCAAGCCTTCGTAGACCGCAAGATAGCGACCCTGCTGATGGGCCGCGAGGGCGGCGCGGGCGGCGTAGCTGGATCCGTCGTCGTCGGGCCGATCCAGGATCGGCCAGTCCTTGAAGACGAAGCGCACCTCGGGATGTGCCGCCATCAAGGCGCGGAACTCCGGCGCCACCGCCTTGCAGCCTGGGCAGCGGAAATCGAAGAACTGGATCACTGTCACTGCGGCGTCCGCAGGACCGAAGGCCGGATCGCGAGGATCGGCCGCAAGAAGTTGCGGATTGGCGGCGGCGGCCTGGTTGATGGTTTCCACCACGGCCCCTTCCTGGGCCTCCTGGCGTGCGGCCAGAACCTCGTCCAGCACCTGCGGGTTTGCCAAGAGGTAAGCGCGCACCTTGCCGCCGAAATCTCCGCCGCCCGTGGCGTAGGGCAACACAGCCGCGCCCAGCGCGACGACGGACAGGGCGAGCGCCGCCCCGGCCATGCCGCCGGGCGTCAGCAGGGAAGGGCGAGGCGAGGCGGGAGGCGAAGCCTCGGGCTGCTTTGGATCAGTCATGGTCTCTCGGTTAGGCGATTCAGCCCGCCGGCGCCACGACCGCGGGGCGGTTGCGCTGCTGGCGGCGCTCCATATCCTCGATATCGTTCATGGTGGCCCCCGACGCCAACACGATGTCCATGGCGCGTCGCCACTCCATACTGCTGCGGTCCAGCATGTCGCGGGCGCGCAGCGCGAACTGCGTCGCCTGTTCGGTGCGGCCGAGCGCGAACCAGTATTCGGCAGAGGCGAGGCGCGCTTCACCCTCCTTGCCCTGGCTGGCGTAGGCCTGGCTGATGAGGCGCCACGCCATGGTGTTGTCTTTTTCCAAGGCGAGCGCGCGCTTGAGCTGATCGACAGCCTCGTCGAGCCGCGCGGCGTCATTGGTTTCGATGAGGGCGTGAGCCAAATTGATGCGCAGCAAGGGCGCGTCGGGCTTCAGCTGCACGGATCGCTGGTGAGACTCCAGCGAATCGGCGGGACGCCCTTCCTCGAACAGGATCTGCCCTCGGAGCTCCCACAGGTACGGGTTCTCGGGCTGTTCGGACAGCAGCACGTCCACCGCGTCCAGAGCCGGATCGGTCTGACCGTTCTTGAACAGGGCGATGGCGCGGGCGTAGCGGGCCGGGTAGGCCGTCGCCGAGGCTGGATAATCCCTCAGCGTCTGGTTCGGCGAATCCATGAAGGCGTGGATCTTGGCCAGGACGATGGCGTGATGAGCCATGGCCTCGGCGCTGTCGCGCTGATCATAGTTCGCAGCCTGTTCGACGGGGCGACGCAAAGCCTCGATACGTTGGCCCGATAGCGGGTGGCTGCGGAAATAGGGATACCGACGGGCGTCGGAGAAAACCTCCTGAGCACGGAAGTTCTCGAAGAAATCGACCAGCCCCTTGCCCGAGATGCCCGCCCGGTCGAGCGCGCGCGCCGCCGTGATGTCGGCTTCGCCTTCCTGGCTCTGCATGTAGCGAAGGGCGCTGAGGGTGCCGAAATACTGGCTGGAGGCCATCAGGGCGGCGCCCGCATCCGGCGCGCCCGCCACGGCGGCCAAGGCCCCCAACGCCATCGTCATCAGAAACGGCTGCATGCCCGCGCTTTGCGCGCCATCACGCAGGGTGTGGCGGTTCTTGATGTGCCCCGCTTCGTGCGCAATCACGCCCAGCAGTTCGTTGGGCGTGCGCGTTCGGGTTATCAGCCCCGTGTTGATCCCCATGATCCGCCCACGCGTGGCGAAGGCGTTCAGGTCGGAATCATTGATGAGCAGGATCTGAACCTCGTCGGGCTCCAGACCCATTGCGACGAACACGGGATCGGACCAGCCGCGGATGATCTCTTCGATCTCGGTGTCGCGGATCGCGCTTTGGGCTGCCGCAGGCGCCGCTGAGGCCAGCACGGCCCCTGCGGCGACCGCTGCGCACGCCAGCCGCGCCAGACGGCTTGCCTGACCAGTCAGGCGCTTCAGGGGACGAGACAGGGGACGGGGAAGCCGGCTCATGATCTGCTCCAGTCGCTCCCCCGTCTTGTCCAGACTAATCGTGTCCGATCAACGGCGCCACCATCCGCGTTTCGGCTTGGTCGGAGGAGCCGTGATCTGGTTCGGATCATCAGCGATGATCGACGACAGATCGGCCTCGGGCTGCGGCGCGGGCTTGGCTTCGACGATGACCACGGCCTCGGCCGCCGCCTCGGGTTCGCTTTCCAGCACCGCTTCGATGGCCTCCTCGACCTTGGCGGCCAGGTTGGGCGCAACGTCCAGTTCAGCCGGCTGAGGCGTTTCGTCCGCCGCATCGATGTCCGAGACGGTCGCGGTCTCGACCGCCACCTTGCGGCGCACGCGGCGACGCTTGGGCTCGGCCGGGATGGCGACGGGCGCCGCGTCCTCGGTCGGCTCGGGCTGAGGTTCGTCGCCCAGGACCGTGGCGATCGGCGCGTCGACATTGCCCTCGATCGGCATGCCTTCGCCGGTGGCGCGGCCCTCGACCTTGGCCTCGTGGGTCAGACCGCCTTCGCCCGAGCGATCCCGGCCGCGGCCCCGACCGCGCCGGCGACGCCGACGGCCGCCTTCGCGGTCCTCGCTGTCGTTCTCGACCTCGACGGGAGCCTCGCGGGCCTCGTCCTCGGCCGGCTCTTCCGCTTCGGCCCTGGGCCGGTCGCCGTGCGGGTTCAGCGGGTCGAACCAGACGTAGGGGTCGTCCAGCGACGGTGTGCGGCCGCGCACCCAGAAGAAGGCGTCGCGTTCGCCGTCCTCGCGGACCCGGCGACCGCCGCGACGGCCGCGTCGACGCCGGCGGCCGGCCTCGTCCTCGGTCTCGTCCGAAGCCTCGGGAGCGGGGGCGGCGTCCTCGGCCTCCTCGCGCGAGCCGCCGCGACGGCGACGACGGCGGCCGCGTCCGCGGCCTTCCTGGCGCTCGCGCGCCTCGTCATCGTCATTGTCTTCGCGGGCCAGATCGGCGGCGTCGTCGGTGTCGTCATCGTCGTCGTCGCCGATGTCCTCGTCCTCGTCGCCTTCGTCCTCGTCTTCCCAGGCCGAGTCGTCGAAATCGTCCTCAAGGTCGGCCGGGGTCAGGCCGGTCACCTCGGGTACGAAGTCCTCGTTGGTCTCGATGCGGTCCAGCGAGTGCTCGCCCTGGCCTAGGCTGTCGTCGATCAGCACAACGACGTTCAGGCCGCGCTGCAGCAGCAGGCGCTGCAGATAGTCGCGCTTGTGGTTCAGGATGTAGAGGCCGACGGCCGTGCAGACGCGCAGGTTGACGACGCCCGCGCCGTTCTTGCCGGCTTCGATGTCGACGGCGCGCAGGGTCATCAGGGCGGCGCTTTCGGCCGACCGGATGCGGCCTGCGCCCTGGCAGTGCGGGCAAACCTCGGTGGCGCCTTCGATCACGCCCAGGCGGCGGCGCTGGCGGCTGATCTCCATCAGGCCGAAGGGGGAGATGCGGCCCATCTGGATGCGGGCGCGGTCCTTGGCCAGAGCGTCCTTCAACGCCTTCTCGACGGCGCGGTTGTTCTTGCCCTCGTCCATGTCGATGAAGTCGATGACGATCAGGCCGGCCAGGTCGCGCAGGCGCAGTTGGCGGGCGGCCTCGACGGCCGCTTCCATATTGGTCTTGGTCGCCGTCGCCTCGACGTTGCGCTCCTTGGTGGCGCGGCCCGAGTTGACGTCGATGGCCACCAGGGCCTCGGTCTGGTTGATGACCAGATAGCCGCCCGACTTCAGCGGCACGACCGGCTGGTGGATCTGGGTCAGAAGCTCCTCAATGCCGTTCGAGGCGAACAGCGGACGGGCGCCCTGGTACAGGTGAATCTTGCGCGCTTGCGACGGCATCAGCACGCGCATGAAGTCGCGCGCTTCCTTGAAGCCCTCGACGCCCTCGACCTGAATCCCGTCGAAGTCCTTGTCGTACATGTCGCGCACGGCGCGGCGGACCAGGTTCTCTTCTTCGTAGATCAGCGACGGCGCATTGGAGCGCAGGGTCGTCTCGCGGATCGTTTCCCACAGGCGCAGCAGATATTCGTAGTCGCGCTTGATCTCGGCCTTGGTGCGCTTGGCGCCGGCGGTGCGGATGATCAGGCCCATGCCCTGCGGCACATTCAGCGCGGCCGCAGCGGACTTCAGGCGCTTGCGGTCAGTGGCCTGGGTGATCTTGCGCGAGATGCCGCCGCCTTTGCCGGTGTTGGGCATCAGCACGCAGTAGCGGCCGGCCAGCGACAGCCAGGTGGTCAGGGCCGCGCCCTTGCCGCCTCGCTCGTCCTTGACGACCTGCACCAGCAGGATCTGGCGACGCTTGATGACGTCCTGGATCTTGTAGCGCCGCATCAGGCGTCGCTTCAGCCGCTCTTCATCGGCCAGCTTGGCTTCGGGATCGGCCTCGTCGTCGGTCGACTCGCGGCCCAGGTCGTCCTCGTCCTCGTCGTCGTGCGCCTCGGCCATGATGGCTTCGCGGTCGGCGACCGGGATCTGATAATAGTCGGGGTGGATTTCGTTGAAGGCCAGGAAGCCGTGGCGATTGCCTCCGTACTCGACGAAGGCGGCCTGAAGACTGGGCTCTACGCGGGTGACCTTGGCGAGATAAATATTGCCGCGAAGCTGGCGCTTGGTTTTCGACTCGAAGTCGAATTCCTCAATCTGGCGTCCGTCCACGATGGCGACGCGGGTTTCTTCCGCGTGCGCCGCATCGATCAGCATTGTCTTTGACATGAAGGGTCTCTCTGAGGCGCGCATACGGCCCGTCCGCGAACGTGATCGTCGCGGTCGTGGCGGCTCGCCGAATAAGGATGGGGGCCAGGGCACGCGTCATCCCGTCGCCGGAGGCGATATCGGCGAAGGCTCGCCGGTCGGAAGCGCAGGCGTGTAGGCCCATGGGTCGGTTCGGTCCTGGATGCGGCCGCGCCCCGTCTGCTGGGGCCTTCGCGCCGATCCGCTCGTCAGACCGGGGGCGAGCCCGTCGGTCCTCTGATGGGTGAAAGTCACGCCGCGAGGAGGGCGCGTCCAAGCCGAAGAGCGGCAGACGCGATCGTTCGCGAGCGAACTCGAACATAGTCACGCCTTCGCCATAAGGAAAGCGGCCTGAACGAAAGGGCCTATTTCGGCGCGCCTTAACCCCTCGCTGACCATCCTCAGGCACAGTGTGCGGCAAGAAAGTGTGGTGGGTCGCCGTCAGAATGAACGGTCAGCGTTTCAACCTGTCCCGTTGGGGGCTGCGCGAGTGGGCGATGACGGCCGTGGCCGCCGTCGTCTTCTGCGTGGCGTTGCTGGCGGCTGGGCGGGGGCTGGCCTTCGGCGCGGCGGGCGAGGTCCTGGGGGTCCGCTTCGGCGGCGACGCCCAGCGCACCCGTGTTGTGATCGATTTGGAGAAGACCACGCGCGGCCAGGTCGTCGCCAATGGTTCGGAAGGGCGCGTGGACGTGTCCCTGGCGTCCGTCGGCGTCGGGCGCGGTCTGGCGGGATCGGGCTCCGGCCTTGTTCAGTCCTGGCGCGTGGACGGGCAGGGCGGCGGCGCGCGCGTCCAGCTGGAGCTGGCGCGCAACGCCGAGATCGAGCGTCGCTTCCTGCTGCCGCCCGCCGACGGTGTGGCGCACTACCGCTATGTCATCGATCTGAAGTCTACGGGCGGCGCGACGGCTTCCACGCCCGGCGGCGCGCGTCCCACGCCGCCGCGCCCTGAACAGCGGCGCGCCGAGAAGCCCCTGATCGTCATCGACGCCGGCCATGGCGGCAATGATCCCGGTGCGGCCGGTCAGCACACGCAGGAAAAGGCCGTCACCCTGGCCGCGGCTCAGCAGCTCAAGGCCGAGCTGGAGCGGACGGGCCGGTACCGCGTGCGCATGACGCGCGAAGGCGACCGATATGTCGCTTTGAACCGTCGCGTGGAGATCGCCCGCGCATCGGACGCCGACCTGTTCATCTCGCTGCACGCCGACGCCGGTTCAGACGCAGTGCTGCGCGGCGCAAGCGTCTACACGCTGTCGGAGCAGGGGGCGGGTCGGGCCGTGCGCGAATATACGCGCGGCGACAACTGGCATCAGAACTTGCGGCTGCCGGGGCGCGACCCGTCGGTGGATCGCATCCTGCTGGACATGACCCAGCGCGCCACCCAGAACCGCTCGGCCCAGTACGCGCGCGTCCTGCTCACCCATCTGGAGGCGGCGGACCATCCCATGCTGCGCCGCAGCCATCGCGACGCCGGTCTGGCCGTGTTGCTGGCCCCGGACGTGCCGGCCGTCCTGCTCGAGATGGGCTTCATCACCAATCCCGAGGATGAGCGGCTTCTGACCGACGTGCGGGCGAGGGGGCGCCTCATGCGCGCCGTGGCCGAGAGCATCGACCGCTACTTCCGAGAACCCTCTGCGCCACTGCAAATGGCGGACGTGGGCGGAGCCGGGCGGCCCTAGTCGTCACGCAGCCGATGACCGTCCAGACGCAGGTCTTCGACGGACTTGATCGTCTCAGACAGGCGCTTCTCGGTCTTTGTTCTTCCGAACGCGGCACGGTTGGCCTCTGCGGTCTTACGCGCCTGCGTCTTGGCCTGCGTCTTGCGCGCGCGGTTCAGGCTTACGATTTCGCCCATGGAAATTAAGTGCTCCCTGCGATCTGAACCCTCCCTGCGCCGCACGTGTTTACCCGGCAGGCAAACCACAGGAGAAGGCCATGCTAGACGCTTCGCTCATCAAGGAACATCAGGAAGTCGTGGGCTCGGACGGCGGGCACGTCGGCCGTGTCGATCACGTCAAGGGCGACCAGATCGAGTTGGCCAAGCTCGACCTCGCCGGCGGGTTCAAGCACCACTACATCCCGGTCAGCTGGGTATCGCGTATCGAGGAAGACAAGGTCTTCCTGAGCCTGACCAAGGACGAGGCCAAGGATCGCTGGACCGAGAAGCAGTGACGCTGTCTGGGCCGCGGATTAGAGATTCGCGGCCCAGTCCGTCGCCCGGACGAGACTGTCGACGATGCCGGGCTCGGACGAGGCATGTCCCGCGTCGCCGATCACTTCAAGTCGAGCCTCGGGCCATGCGCGGTGAAGACTCCAGGCGGCGTCCATTGGCGTAACCACGTCAAACCGCCCTTGTGCGATCCAGCCGGGAATGTGGCGGATGCGTTCGACGTTCTCAAGAATCCAGGACTCGTTGTCGAAGAAGCCGCGGTTCGTGAAGTACCAGTTCTCGATCCGCGCGAAGGCGACTGCGAAATGAGGTTCGGCGAATTTTTCGGGCCGACCGGAGGGGCCCTGGACCGACACGGTCTCACCCTCCCAGCTCGACCACGCGATGGCGCAGGCTTCACGCTCGGCCCGGTCGTCCCCCATCAGCCGTCGGGCGTAGGCGGCCATTAGGTCACCACGTTCCTCGACCGGTATGGGCGCAACGAACCGTTCCCAGGCGTCTGGCAGAACCATCGACGCTCCGTCCTGATAGAACCAGTGCAGTTCTTTGGAAGTCATCAGGAAGATGCCGCGCAACACCAGCGCCAAGGCCCGGTCTGGATGGCTGATGGCGTAGGCCAGCGACAGTGTGGAGCCCCATGACCCGCCGAAAACAACCCAGCGGTCGACGCCGAGTTGTTGGCGCAGCCGTTCGATGTCGGCGATTAGATGCCAGGTGGTGTTGGCTTCGAGGGAAGCGTGCGGCCGCGACAGCCCGCAGCCGCGCTGATCGAACATGATGATGCGATAGCGGGCAGGGTCGAAATAGCGCCGCATCGTCGGATTGACCGCGCCGCCGGGCCCCCCATGCAGAACAATGACCGGCCGTCCCTGCGGATTGCCGCTCTCCTCGTAATAGATCTCATGCACGCTCTCCGTGGCCATGAAGCCCGAAGCGTAGGGCTCGATGTCCGGGTAAAGGTCACGACGAGGGCGGGCGGGCTGAGGGAAGGCCATGAAGCTCCAGCGGGTTGAATCTGTGGTCAGACGTCAGTCGAGGCGTGACGCAAAGCAGCAAACGCCAGCACAATCCACCCCGCGATCATCAGCACGCCGCCGACCGGCGCCACCATTCCCATGGCCGGAAGGCTGAAGAGCGCGATGGCCGAGAGCGCCAGGCTGAACACCAGGCCGCCCGATGTGGCGAGCCAGCCGGCGATGGCGAACTGTCGCGCGCCTTGGAACGCACACGCCGCGCCGAGAACCGCGTGCGCCATTTGATACTGGGCGCCCGTGGCTAGCAGCGACTTGACCTGTGGCGAGGCGCCATGCGCGGCGAATGCGCCCAGAGCGACGGCAATGGCGCCGTTGAAGGCGGCGAAAACCGCCAGATTGCGCGACAAGCTCATGGCTGTGCGCCGAAGACGTGGCCTGGTGCAGTCATGCGCGCGCGAGCGCTGCGGACTGGCGGCCCATCATGGCTTCGGCGGCGGCCTTGACCGCGCGGCGGACGTCATCGACCGGCGCGCGAGAAGGCGCGCGCAGCAGGCCGATCGACGGCGTGGCCTGATCGTCGCGCAATGCGCTCAGAACTCGATAAAGCAGTCGGCTGCCGGCGTCCTGCTCCGCATCGGAAGTGGAGCCGGCGGTCAGTCCTGCGGCCGTCAGGGCCCGCACCATGTCTGCTACCGGAGCGGTGGCGCGCACAACGCCCGGTCCTGTGGGGGCGAGACGGACACCGTCCTCGCCATCCCGGTTTTCTGCCCTCATCTGAACCCGAAAGGCGTCGTTCGAGCGGCTGCGCCCGACCAGCAGCAACGCTCTGCAGTTCGGACTGTCCAGCAGGTCACGCAGCGATTCCAGATCAGGCTTGTCCGGGGTGACGGTGCGAGCGCCGTCGGGGCTCCAGGGTTGGCCCGACAAGTCCTCGAACAGATCCCAGGCCGCGTCGTTCTGCTCCCACGCGCAGATCACGATGGCGGGGCGACGATCGCTTAGCGACGTTTCGACGTCAGTGTCCGTCATGGCCCCTCCGCTGCGGCTTGCGACAGCGGGACGACAACTCGCCTCATCACGGGGTCTGCGTCAAGCGTCTTGCATCAGGACAGGTCTCCGATGGCGGCGTCCAGCAGCATGAAGGCTCGCCCCCCGTCGGTGGAAAGCCGCGCCAGCACCTCGGCGTCGTCATGGCGGGCGACGGCAGGATGCAGGGCGCGCGCCACGCCGCGAACATAGGTCTCGGCCTCGGCCTGCAGCGCAGAGTCCGCCATTACGCGCCGCGACACGCTGCGCACTGCCGCCGGGGCGACACGTCGAACAATATGTCGAGAGGCGTCGGCGTCCCCCGAGGCCAGGGCCCGCGCGGCCTCTTCGACACGTGCGCGCGGCAGCAGCGCGTTCGGATCGACCCCCATTCGACGGATGGCCGCCGTTATGCGGTCGGTCAGATCCTCGAGGTCCGGCTCGGCCGAAGGTGTCGGCGCGGGCGCGCTTTCGCTCAACTCGGACCAGCCCAGAGCGCCGTCGCTGGGGTCTGACGACTGCACGGCCTGCGGACGTGTGGGCCCGGACTCCAGCTTCAGCCGGCCTCGCAGGCCGTCGCGCTCGTCGCTGGGCGGGCGCGGCGGATCCATGTCGAGAGCAAGGTCACGGCGTCGCGGGGCGACGTCGCCCGAGACGACGCCCATCAGCTTCACCGCCTCGGTAAGCATGTCGTAGTTGCGCCGCACCCGGTCCTGGAAACCGGCTTCGACGACCGCGGTGTCTTCGGCAGCCTTGCGCGAGGCCGCTGACAGCGCGGCGAGCCCCTGTTCCACGCTTTCACGAACGGCCTCTACGCGGTCTCGCGCTTCCTGAGGCAGTCGGGCCGTGCGGGCGTCCACGTCGGACACGGCGGCGTCGACATCGGCCAGGGCCTTGGCCATCCGCTCAAGCATGGCCTCCAGCCGGTTCAGGACCTGCTCGCCTGTCTGGTCGACCATGTCGGCGGTCTCTCCGACGATGCGGCGTGCGCCGTCGATCCGGGCGTCGGCGGCCTGGTCCGCCTTCTGAGCGGCCTCGAACAGGGCCTCGCCCAGGCGATCGGCGCGGATCTGGGCCTGATGGACGGCTTCAGCCGCAGCCGCGCGCGATTCATCCGCCGTGGCCTTCATGGCCTCAAGCGCACGCCGGGTCTCTTCGATCAGCAGATCGCGCGACTCGGCGGCCAAAGCCTCGAAACGGTCCAGCGCCAGCTTGGTCGCGCTATCGAAGCCGTCAGCCTCGCGCTGGGACATTTCGACCAGAGCCTTGAACTGATCCCCTGCGGACTCCACCAACTCGCGCATCGACTGACGGGTCTGGGCCGAGACGCGGTTCAACTCGCTGGACGCCTGACGCGTGGCGGACAGCTGTTCGACAAGCTGCGCGCGCTGGCTTTCGACCTGGGCCGAAAAATCCTCCTGATCGGTGCGCAAGGCGTATGCGGTGGTCACAAGGGACGCTCGCTGCTGGCCCAGGCCCTCTTCGACCGCGTGGATCTGCTCGGCGACGCCGGCGCCGGCGGTTTCCAGCCGCAAGGTCTGACGCGCCAGATCGTCGGACGCCGCGCGAGCTGCGTCCTGCGCCTCGCCGGCGGCGGCTGCCAGGTCGGCGGCGCGTGCGGCCAAAGCGGCTTCGGCTTCACGCAACTGGGCCTGGGCCAGATCGGAGGCGTCGCCGACCATCCGAGATTGACGCTCGACTGCTTCGACGACGCCAGCGGCTTGGCGGTCCAGACGCTCGCCCAGGCCGCCCATCGCTTCACGCTCGGCGCCCAGCTGGGTCGCCAACTCGCGGGCCGTCCGGCTGGCGGTTTCGGCGGCCTCGTTAAGTCGCCGCGTTTCTTCGGCCAGGGCCTCGCGCAACAGGGCCATGTCGTTGCGCGCGCGTTCGGCGGCCAAGGCGGCGTGGTCGATGTCGCCTCTCAGTCCAATCAGCACCTGTCCGGCCTCGCGCGCGGCGAGGGCGGTCGGCGCGACCAGGGCGTCAGAAAGGTCGCGCGCGTGGCGTGTCTCCTGAGCCAGGGCGGCGGCCTGCCGGGAGGCGTGCGCCAACATCAGCGCCAGACCGACAGGCGCCAGTGCGATCAGGGTGAAGACTGCGATGCGCAGGGCGTCCAGTTCCACGCCGCCGGCTCCGGTCTCGTAGGCCAGCCATGAGGCTACGCCGCCGATCCACAACGCTGACGCCAGACCGGCGAAGGCGTAGGCCGGGCCGGCCGGCGGCGCGGACCGCACCACCCGCGCCGGCAGGTCGGCCGGAGAGGCGGCCAAGGGTTGCGGCGCCTCCGTGGAGATCATGTCCGCTTTCGCTTGGGTCGGGCTTTCGCTTTGAGCTTGCTGAAGCCGACGACGCTGACGTTCCGACATCGGGCGGGGCGCCATCTCAGGCTCTGTTGCCTGGAGCTCGGGGTCGATGGGGCGCAGAGAGGGGTCCGGCTCCGCATCGACGAGGCTGCCCTCGAGCCCAATGGGGGCGGGCTCGTTCAGAGTCTGGGGCGGCCGTCGGCGGGATTTCATCGGCGAGCAATCTCACGAACTGGCGGCCTTACCGGATACGGCCGCGCCGATCGAACCTAGCCGCTGCGGGCGACGGCGAAAACCCGGCAGATGAACGTGATGGGGATGAAAGCCCGTCCGACCGATCAACACCGCCGCTCGACGGGCGCCGGGGCGCTCGAGGAGGAAAACACGGCATCACGGCAATCATCAACCCGTCGGACTTCCTGCGGCGGGCTGCGGGGCGTGTGGAGATCGACGCCAAACTGCGACAAGGCGACCGAGGCCAAGAGCGCGACGAAGCCGGCGATCAGTTCGATCAGCGCCTGCACTTTCGTCATCTCCCCTGCAATGGCCGATTTATGCGCCGATTACGGTCAAAGCGCAATCCAGGCGCGTTGACCGGGGTCCAGCGGCGTGGAACGGAGACGGGCGCGGGGCGTGCGCCGAACCGTCATCAAGACGTGGCAGAGAGGAGCGGCATGGTCTTGGAAGCCGACATCGCTCATGACGCCTGCGACGGCGCGCTGACGGCGGCCGGCGCCCCGGGCGTCTGGCGCTCGGAACAGGCTCGGCGGTTCTCGGTCCTCATGGAGAATGAGGCCTATTTCGACGCCCTGTCCTCAGCCATTCACAAGGCTCGACGGTCGATCGTGATCCTGGGCTGGCAGTTCGACCCGCGCACCCACCTGGACCCTGAGACGCGGCCGACGGATCGGCAGGCCGAAATCGGCCACCAGCTCCGGCTGTTGGTCAAACGCAGGCCGGACCTGGATGTGCGGCTTTTGATCTGGAAATCGCCGCTGGTCATCGCCGCCTCTCAGGGCTTCTATCCTCATCGCGCTCAGGGCTGGTTCCGCAAGCGCATGATCGAGTTCCGTCTTGATGCGCCGGGTCCCATGGGCGCGTGCCACCATCAGAAGGCAGTCATCATCGACGACGTCGTGGCGTTCTGCGGCGGCGGCGACATTTCGACCGACCGGTGGGATTCGGTCGAGCACCTGGATGGCGATCCCCGCCGATGCCGGCCTTCAGGCGATATTTGCGCGCCCCGGCACGAAACCATGTGCGTGTTCGACGGACCTGCCGCCCGCGCGCTGGGCGACCTGGCGCGCGAACGCTGGTTTCGGGCGACGTCCGAACGGATCCTGCCCGACGAAGGCCCCGTCGAAGACCCTTGGCCCGACGGCGTCGCGGTGGATATCCGCGAGGCAACGGTGGCGATTGCCCGCACCGAGCCGGAATGGGCCGGCCGCGCGGAGGTGCGCGAAAACGAAACGCTCTACCTGGAGGCGATCCGTCGCGCGAAACGGCTGATCTATCTCGAGAACCAATACTTCACGTCTCCGATCCTGGCCGCTGCTCTGGCCGAGCGGCTGGCCGAGGAAGACGGGCCGGAGATCGTGCTGATCTCGACAGGGCGCAGTCCCTCCTGGTTCGACAGCTTCACCATGGACACCGCGCGCGCAGAAGTTCTGTACCGGCTCGAGGCGGCCGACCGACATCATCGCTTCGCCGCCTTCAGCCCACGCACCCCCGCTGGAGAGCGGATCATCGTCCATTCCAAGGTCGCGGTGTTCGATGATCAGGTGCTGCGCATCGGATCCACCAATCTGAACAATCGGTCGATGGGCCTGGACACCGAATGCGATGTGGCCGTGGAGCCCCGGGACGAGGCCGGACGAGCCGCCATCCGCCGGTTTCGCCACCACAGCATCGGGCATTTCATCGGCGTCACCGGCGAAACCTTCGAGGCTGCCGAGGCGGTGATGGGTTCGGTCAGCGAGGCCATCCGCCGATTCGACACCGGCCGAATGCACCCCCTAGGCGCCGCCCCGCCCAGCTGGGTCGAGCGCGCCATCGCCGAGTGGCAGTTGGGGGACCCCTCGTCCACGAACGACGCCTGGCGGCCCTGGCTGCGTCGCGCTCGGTCACAGCGGACCCGGCCCCGCTCAGAGGGCGGCTCGGCGCCCGGCTGAACATCAGTCGCTGATCTCGAAATCCATGATCAGCGGCAGATGGTCTGAGGCCGACCGGGCTAAGGGCGAAAGAGGCGCGCTGACGCCTCTGACCTGGATCTCCGGACTGACGAAGAAGTGGTCGATCCGGATGGCCGGAAAGCTGGACGGAAAGGTCTTGACCGAGGGCTTCAGGCCAAGCCGACGCTGGGCGTCATCGAGCCGCCGGGTGAGGGTGCGATAGGGCCGTGTGAGCGACGTGGCGTTGAAGTCGCCGGTCAGTATGACGGGCCCTTCGCACGCGCCGACCCAGTCCGGGCCCGCCAGGGCCAGGGCCTGCAGTCGCTGCTCGCGCGGAACCAGCCCCAGATGGGTGTTGATCACATTGACCCCGACGCCGCCGATGTCGATGCGCGACCAAAGGGCCCCGCGAGGCTCAAGGCCGCGAATTCCGCGAACGGTCGGCAAGGCTGCGGCGCGGACCAGGGTTTCGGGGTGTGGCGTCAGGATGGCGTCGCCGTACAATTCCTTTTCGACCCGCATGGCCGGGTGAAACCGCGATGTCATGGACAGGCGTGCGGCGATGGCCTCGGCCTGATCGACGCTGCCGGTTCGGGCGCGACCCACGTCCAGCTCTTGGAGGCAGACGATGTCGGGCTCGTGCTCGGCGATGACGTCGGCGATCCGGTTCACGTCCAGTCGACGATCGACGCCCAGGCAGCGATGAACATTGTAGGTGAGGAGACGAGGCATGACATCCCGGTTCGAACCCGGGTCCTTTCGTCCGTGATTGCGACCCTTATCGGGCGTCAGAGCACGACAAGGCGATCGGCCAGTTCGTTGCGCTCGGCCGGGCGGGGCGGAAACTCCCGGCCGAGCACCTGACCGCATAGCGCGACGGCGGCCTCGAAACCCTCGACAGGCCGGCCGGCCTTCATCTGACGCGTCATCGCCTCGACTGCGTCGCCCCAGACTTCGCGGTCGACACGATCATGAATGCCCTTGTCGGCGACGATCTCGACCCGATGATCCTCGAGCGCGGCGAAGATCAACACGCCGGTTCGCTGGTCGGTGAACTGCAGGCCGTGGGCCAGGAATTGCTGCATGGCCGCGCGTCGCACTCTCGCCCGCCGCATCGGCCTCGGCGTGAGGGCGAAACGCACCGGCCGGATGGAGACAATCATGAAAACCGCAAGGAAGAGGGCCGCCTGAAGCACGGCGTAGGCGCCCAGAGCCTTGCCGATGGTCACCTCGCGGGCGGCCATGTGCGCCGTCTCCCAGCTGTCGGCCAGTCCCGGGATCCAGGCTGGGTCGAAACCCAATGGCACAAGAAGAAGCGGCAGGACCAATGCGCAGGCGGCCGCCCAGCCCAAGGGAACGTCGCGGTAGGAAGACACCCGCTGCGCCACCACGCAGAAGATTTCGCCGGATGTCTGGCCCTCGGCCGCAGCGATGGCCTGGGCGACGCGGTCGTGATCCTGTCTCGTGAACCGCATCACCATCCGCCTGAAGCGCCCCCGCCGCCAAAACTCCCGCCACCGCCCGAAAAACCGCCGAACCCGCCGCCGCTCCAACTGCTGCTGGACCGGCTGCCTCGCGACGATCGGCTCAATGCCTCGGCTGCCGACCAGATGAGAATCGGGGCTACGCCGCGCCGCCTGCGTCTGCGCCCGCCGCTGGATGCAGCCGCTCCCCAGGCGGCGATGAAGATGAAAAGAAAAACGAGACCGATGACGACGATTGGCCCAACCGGGGCGCCGTTCCGCGGCGGCTCGGCCGCCAGGGCCCGTGATTCGGCCTGGGCGGGATCGATCCTCAGTTGGCGATCGACCGCGTCTACGCCAGCGGTGATCCCGGCTCGAAAGTGGCGGGTCCGGAAATGAGGAAGGATGTGGTTCTGAATGACCTGGGCCGAGAACGCGTCGGTCAGGACAGGCTCCAGACCGTACCCGACCTCCAGCCGCACCTTGCGCTCCTTCGGCGCGACGATCAGCAGGACGCCATCGTTCTGGGTCGCGCGGCCAATGCCCCAGGTGCGGCCAAGTCGATAGCCGTAATCCTCGATCTCCAGCCCCTGCAAATCGTCGACTGTGACAACCACCATCTGATGGCCGGTGTCGCGCTCCAGCGCCGCCAATTTTGCTTCGATTTGCTCATAGCTGGCGGGGTTCAACAGCCGCGCCTGATCGACGATCCGGCCGCTCAGCGGGGGGAACTCAGGACGCGGCTGAGCCTGGGCTGCGACAGCGCCCCACCAGGTCAGCAGGATGACGAGCAGGGCGGCGAGCGCCGAATGCCGCAGAATCACTGAGGCGCCGACGCTGGCTGAGGCGCGGGGGCAGCCCCCGCGCCCAGGTCAAAGGCGACCGACGGCGCCGTCTGGGCCTGGGCCGTTGCGGCGAACGGCGTCATCGGCTCCGCTCCGGCGTGGGCGGTCTTGGCCCAGACCACCGTAGGGAAGGTCCTGAGCGACGTGTTGTAGTCACGCACCGCTTCATTGTAGTCGCGACGCGCGATGCTGATGCGGTTTTCCGTGCCCTCCAACTGCGCTTGAAGGGTCAGGAAATTCTGGTTCGCCTGCAGTTGCGGATAGTTCTCGACGACCATCAGCAGTCGCGACAACGCTTGGGAGAGCTCGCCTTGAGCGGCCTGATACTGCTGCAAGGCGCCTGGGTCGTTCAGCGTCTCAGGGGTGACCGTCATGCTTGTGGCGCGGGCGCGGGCCTCGGTGACCTGGGTCAGGGTCGCCCGCTCTTGGACGGCCGCCGCCTGCACAGTGGCGACAAGGTTCGGGATGAGGTCAGCCCGGCGCTGATATTGGCCCTGAACGTCCGCCCAGGCCGCCTGCGCCCGCTCCTGCTTGGTCGGAATGGCGTTGTAGCCGCAGCCCGCCAGAGGGGCCGAGACCAGAGCGAAGACCACGAGCCGCACGCGTGTATCGACCATCAAAATTCTCCCCGGGCACGAACGACGGGGGGAGATATCGACGTTCCTTCGCGTCGCTTCAAGTCGTCGCAGCGAAATCCTCGGGGACGACGCCCGCATCGCGGCACGCCGCGACATAGGTGTTGGCCAGCAGACAGGCGATTGTCATGGGCCCGACCCCGCCAGGCACGGGCGTTATCGCACCGGCTGCCTGCCTCGCCTCTTCGAAGGCCACATCCCCGACGACGCGGGTCCGGCCCTCAGCCGCCTTGGCCGGATCCCGGGCCGGCACGCGGTTGATGCCCACGTCGATCACGGTCGCGCCCGGCTTTATCCAATCGCCTCGGATCATCTCGGCCCGCCCGACGGCCGCGACCAGAATGTCGGCTGTACGACACAGGGCGGGCAGGTCGCGGGTCCGCGAATGCGCGACCGTCACGGTGCAGCTCTCGCCAAGCAACAGTTGCGCCATTGGCTTGCCGACGATGTTCGACCGCCCGACGATGACCGCGTTGAGCCCCGACAGATCGCCCAACTTGTCCTTGAGCAACATCAGGCAGCCCAGGGGGGTGCAGGGAACCAGCCCCGGCAGACCCACGGCAAGACGCCCCGCATTGACGACATGAAAGCCGTCCACGTCCTTGTCCGGATCAATCGCGTCCAGCACGGCGGCGGCGTCGATGTGAGCGGGCAGGGGCAGTTGAACCAATATGCCGTGGATGCCTGCGTCGGCGTTCAACTCTGCAATGAGTTTCAGCAGTTCGGTCTGGGTCGTGGCGGCGTCCAGGCGATGAGTGTCGGACCGCATGCCTGCGCGAAGCGTCGTCTCGCCCTTGTTCTTCACATAGATCTGGCTGGCGGGGTCGTCGCCGACGATGACAACGGCCAGGCCAGGCGTGACCCCGTGGGCCGCTTTGAGCCGCGCGACGGCGGCGGCCACTCGGTCGACAAGGACGCCGGCGAAGGCCTTGCCGTCGATGATCTCGGCGCGGGCGGGTTCGGTCGCCATGCGACCCTCCGGAATCTGCGAAACTTCGATGTCGCGCGATTTACAGACGGCCCCGGCGCGCGTCTATGATCGCGCGCTGATTTCGGAGTCTCAATGCGCCGCCACCTGATCGCCGCCGGCCTGTCGGCCTTGATGTTGTCGACCGCCCCTGCCGCCCTGGCCCAGACCGCCCAGCGCATCGCCCTGGGTCAGACCGTAACCGGTGAGCTGACGCAGGATGACGCCGAGGGCGACGACCACCGATATGAAGATTACCGCCTGGTTCTTCGCGCGGGGCAACGCATCGAAGCCACGCTGCTGTCTGACGATTTCGACGCCTATCTTGAAGTCCGCTCAGAGCGCGAAGACGGCGAGCCGCTTGCCAGCAATGACGACGGTCTCGACGAAGGCACAGGCGCGCGTCTTCGGTTCACCGCGCCGGAGGCCGGAGTTTATGTGCTGCGCGCGCGCACGTTCTCCGGGCTGGAGGGCGGCGGCTATACTCTGGCGGTGACGGAACGAGCCCCGGCCCCGCCGGCCGGCAGGCCGCAGCCTGTCCGCATCGGCGCCGAAGCCGACGGCCGGATTGATTCTGCTGCGCCAGAGGACGACGAGGGCATCCCTTATCGCGATTTCCTGGTCCGGCTGAATCGAGACCAACGCGTCGCCGTCCGGCTGAACTCCGAAGACTTCGACCCCATGTTGCGCGTCGGGCGGATCGAGCGCGGCGTGTTCACCGAGGTGGCGGCCAATGACGACGGCGATGACGGCCTGAACGCCTACCTGCTGTTCACGGCGCCGGCGCGGGGTGACTATATCTTGCGGGCGACGTCCTTTGGAGGTGAGGGGCAGGGGGGCTTCACGCTCGCGTTGGCGGACGGCCCCGCGCCGGCCGAGGCGCGCGATCTGGTCTCTGGCGAAGCACAAGACGGTACCTTGGGCGACACGACCAGCCTGGGTGAATCCGGCGCCCGCGCCGACCTGTTCCGCTTCACCGGTCGGAACGGCCAACGCATCAGGCTGACGCTCACCTCGCCGGATTTCGACGCCTATCTGGAACTGTTCCACGAAACTGCGGCAATGCGCGAGAGCCTGGCGACCGATGACGACGGCCTAGGCCAGGGGACCGACGCGCGGCTGATCCACGTGCTGCCGGCCGACGGAGTGTATCTGGTCGAGGCGCGCGCCTTCGGCGGGGGCGGCGAGGGGGCTTACCGCCTGACGCTGGACGATCTGCCGCCGCCGCCCGAGCCCCTGCCCATCGTTTTCGGCCAGACACTGGAGGGCGAGGTCACCGAGGATGGCGCCACCGACGACGGAGGCCGCAGCTACGTCGCCTACAGCTTTGCGGCGACCAAGGGTCAGCGCCTGCAGGCCATCATGCGCTCGGGCGATTTCGACGCCTATCTGGAGGTAGGCGAGGCGGGCAAGACGTTCGTCGCGCTGGCCTCGGACGACGACGGGCTTGGCGAAGGCTCCGATGCGCGCCTGAATTTCACCGCCCCGGAGGACGGACAGTACGAGATCCGCGCCATGCCGCTTGGCGGCGGCGGCCAAGGGCTGTTTTCGCTGGAACTGGTCGATCGCGGTCCGCAGCCAGAGCCGGGGAGCCTGCTGGTCGGCGCCACGGTGCGAGGCGCGTTGGCCGAACAGGACGCGCTCACCGCAGAGGGGGCCTACATGGATGTCTATCGCCTGCACGCGAAGGAAGGTGAGAAACTGCGGCTGACCATGGTGTCCAACGACTTCGACGCCTTCATCGAGATCGGGCGGGGGGAGGAGGACTACACTCGCCTGGCGTTCGACGACGACGGGTTGTCGGACACCCACGCGCAACTGGAATGGAGCGCGCCCGACGACGGCGTCTATGTCATTCGAGCGCGCAGCTACGGCCCCAATCAGATCGGAGCCTACGCCCTGACGATCGAGCGTCGGCCCTGACCGGGCCTAAGCGACCCCTGCCTTTCTGAGTGTCTTCCACGCCTTGATGACCCGCTGGAGCTTGGCTTCGGCGGCCCGATCGCCGCCGTTCGTGTCTGGGTGACAGCGCTTCAGCAGTTCGTGATAGCGGGCCTTGATCAGCGCCTTGTCCGCGCCGGGCTCCAGATCCAAGTCCGCCAGCGCCCCGCGCTCCAGCTTGCCGACGCGCCGATCTTCAACCGGCGCCTTGCCCGCTTGATCGCCACGACGGCCGAACAGGCCGAAGCTGTCGCGCCAAGAACCGGCTCCGTTGTTGTTGGCCGTACCCATCTTGGCCGCAAAGGCGGCGGCCTCGCGGCTGGCCTTGCCGGCCTTCATCTCCCAAGTGGGGCGCCCGCCGGTCATGGCCTCGTTCTCCTTGGCCGCGCGTATCTCTCCTTCGCTCATGCCGGCGTAGAAGTTCCAGCTCTTGTTGTACTCGCCGGCGTGAGGCTGGCAGAAGTCGTAGAAGTCGTTCAGGCGCTCGCGCGACTTGGGCGCCCGCGCGGTGGCCGCGCGGCTGCAGTCCGGCCACTGGCACGGCTTCTGGCCCGGCTTCAGACGCAGGACATCGGCCTCGGCGGCCTCCTCTTCCGGCTTGGGGGGCTTCACGCGGATGTCGGTGAAGCGGGGCTTGTATTGAAACGAGGCGACCATCGTCCGAAGTGTAGGGTTGATTTGGACGCCATCAAGGAAGACCCCATGGCTGAAGGCCCGATTGCGACGATTATCCGCGAAAAACTGACATCCGCGCTCGAACCGCTCCTTTTGGAGATCGAAGATGACAGCGGCCGGCACGCCGGTCATCACCACGAAGGCGGCATGGATGCGCGCGAAGGCGGCGAAAGCCACTTCAACCTGATTGTCGTCTCGGCGGTTTTCGAGGGTCAGTCGCGGTTGGCGAGGCAGCGGGCCGTGACCGCGTTGTTGCGAGACGAGTTGGCGGGACCGGTGCATGCGCTGTCGATCCGTGCGCGGACCCCTGCCGAGCACAGCTGACGAACGGCGTTCATCTGGTCTTCAGGCTTTTGAGCCAGCGTCCCTGCGGCTGAACGGGGTGATGAGGACAACTCATGGTGGGAGCAGACGGCGTCGCTGACAAGATAGCGGGGCAGCGGCCCAGCGAGGCGGCTCAAGCGCTGACTGCGATCCTGCAGACGCAGTACCTGCGCTATCTGATTATCGCCAGCTGGGGTGTCGGCCTGGGCGCCACGATCGGCGTGATGCCGGCCCTGATCTGGTTCGCGGCGACGCTTGCCGCGGGCGGCTTGCGCGGTCTGGTCGAGCGCCGCATCAGCCAGCGGGTGGGCGCGGGCTGGGGCCTGGTTTTCCCCGCCGTCGCCACAGTGACGACCTGCGTCTGGGCCGTCGCGCCGCTGCTGGCCTGGTATTCCAACCACCCGTTCGGGCATGCGCTAGGCGTGGTTCTGGTGGTAACCGGCTATGTTCTCGTCTTCGTGCAGCTGCGCAGCTCACCACGACAAGCCATTGTAATTTCGTCGCCATATGGTGCGGCGACGCTGGTCATCCTCTTGAGCCTGTGGAACGGACCACTGTTCTGGCCGGTGTTCGCCACCATACCGCTGGTCGGCGCGTCCTTGTTCGTGCTTGTGACGATGACGCTCCTGAGAGAGGAGCGCATCCGCGCCTTCCAAGAGCATCAGGCCCACCTGATCGCCGAGTTGGGGGCTGCGCGGGATCGGGCCAACGCAGCCAATGAGGCGAAATCCAACTTTCTGGGTGTGATTTCGCACGAACTACGTACGCCCATGAACGGCGTTCTGGGGGCGGCCCAGCTGCTGTCTTCGACACGTCTCGAGGGGGTTCAGCGAGAGTATCTTTCGATTATCCGCAACTCCGGCGACAATCTTCTGAGCCTGCTGAACGACATCCTGGACGTCACCAAGATCGAGGCGGGCAAGATGACCTTCGATGTGGTCGATGTGTCGGTGGCCGAGCTGCAGCGCCGCGTCACCGGACCTTTCGAGGCCCAGGCGGAGGCCAAGGGTCTGGACTTCGTCAGCGTGGTCGAGGGCGACGTGCCGTCGATCGTGCGCGGCGATCCGCTGCGGGTCTGTCAGGTCATCCACAATCTGCTGTCCAATGCGGTGAAGTTCACCGACAGCGGCGAAGTCCGCTATGTCGTGCGCGCCCGTCGGATCACTGAACGTCGCGTCGCCTTCGAGTTCGAAGTGAGCGACAGCGGCGCGGGCATCGCGCCAGAAGACCTGGACCGGCTGTTCCAGCCCTTCACTCAGGTAGACGCCTCGTCCACACGCCGGTTCGGCGGCACGGGCCTGGGCCTGACCATTGCGCGCCGCATGGCCAACATCATGGGCGGAGACATCCAGGTGCGCTCGACCTTGGGCGCGGGGTCCGTCTTCACCTTCTCGTGTGAGGCGGAAGTGGTTGAGTGGGCGCGCGTCGAAGCCGCCGAGGCCATTGAAGCTGAAATGGCGGATGGCGACACGCTGCGCGTTCTGGTGGTCGAGGATCACCCGGTCAACCGCATGATCCTCGAGGCCTGGCTTGGTTCGGCGGGGCACGCGGCCCAGACGGCCGAGAACGGCCGCCTCGCTGTCGATGCGGCGGCTCAAGACCGCTTTGACCTGATCGTCATGGACGTCAACATGCCCGTCATGGATGGCTTGACCGCGACGCGTTTGATCCGCGAAGGCGGCGCGAACGCCGAAACGCCGATCGTGGTGTTGTCGGCCTCGGCTCGGACCGAGGATCATCAGGCCGGCCTGGAGGCGGGCGCTGACGCCTATCTGAACAAGCCCATCGACTTCGCCGCCTTGGCCGGGCTGATGGGCCGCGCGCGTGGCGGCCGGGCTCTGGTGCGGGCCGGCGGCGACGCCGAGGCTCTGGCGGCCTGAGCGGAACCTTCGCCGGTTTCGAGCCCTTGAGCCCGGACCCATGCGCGCCTTCGCCGATTTGCTGGACCGACTGTCGCTGACCGCTTCGCGCAACGCCAAGCTGGTGCTTTTGCGCGACTATCTGAAGGCGACCCCCGATCCGGATCGGGGCTGGGCCCTGGCCGCCTTGACGGGAGAGCTCAGCTTCGCCGCAGCGAAGCCGGCCATGATCCGCAAGGCCGTCGAGGGCCGGGTCGATCCCGTCCTGTTCGGCTGGTCCTATGACTACGTCGGCGATCTTGCGGAAACCGTCGCCCTGATCTGGCCGCGCGACCCCAACCACCGGCCCAATCGCGAACCTGAACTGTCGGAGGTGATCGAGGCTCTGTCGCGGGCCGGCCGAAACGAGGTGCGCCCACTGATCGAGGGCTGGCTGGATGCACTGGAGCCCAAAGGGCGCTGGGCATTGCTCAAGTTGGTCACCGGAGGACTGCGTGTCGGCCTGTCGGCGCGTCTGGCCAAGACGGCGGCGGCGATGATCCGGCCTGTCGAAGCGGCGGGCGCCCCGTCTCCGTCAGCCGAGGCCCCGGCCGTGGCGCTTGAGCCTGTAGAAGCCGCGGACATCGAGGAGGTTTGGCACGCCGTCGATCCGCCCTACGAGGACATTTTCGCCTGGCTGGAGGGTCGCGCCGAACGTCCCAGCCCCGATGCTCCCGGCCGCTTCCGCCCAGTCATGCTGGCTGTCGCCCTCGATGAGGCGGTCGACCTCGACCGCCTGTCTCCTGAGGATTACGCCGCCGAATGGAAGTGGGACGGCATTCGGGTCCAGGCCGTAGTCGAGCGCGGGGTCCGCAGACTGTACTCCCGGACCGGCGACGAGATTTCCAGCGCCTTTCCCGACGTGATGCAACGGCTGGACTATGAGGGCGCCGTCGACGGCGAGCTCGTCGTATGGCGTGACGGCGTGGTCGCGCCTTTTGGCGATCTGCAGCAACGGCTGAACCGCAAGACCGTCGATGCAAAGATGATGGACGCCTATCCTGCGGCGATCCTGGCCTATGACCTGCTGGCCGTGGACGGCGAAGATCTGCGGCATCATCCTCTGAGGGACCGCCGTTTGCGGCTCGAAGCTCTGGTTGGGGAAGGCGGTGAACGCCTGCATCTGTCGCCGGTGGTGCCCTACGAGAACTGGGCGACACTGGCGCGTCTAAGGGCTGATCCGCCGGTCGGAGCCGCGGCTGAAGGCCTGATGCTGAAGCGCTGGGACAGCGCCTATGTCGCGGGCCGGCCCAAAGGGCCGTGGTTCAAGTGGAAGCGTGACCCGCACGTCATCGACGCGGTGCTGATGTACGCCCAGCGGGGCCACGGGAAACGTTCCAGCTTCTACTCCGACTACACCTTCGGCGTCTGGACGGACGCGGGGGCGCTGACCCCGGTCGGCAAGGCCTATTTCGGCTTCACAGACGATGAACTGAAGCAGATCGACAAGTTCGTCCGCGACCACACGACCGATCGGTTCGGCCCGGTGCGCGCTGTTCGCGCCGAGCGTGACTTCGGCCTCGTGCTGGAGATCGCCTTCGAGGGCCTGCAACGGTCGCCGCGCCACAAGTCCGGCGTGGCTATGCGCTTTCCGCGAGTCAGCCGCATCCGCTGGGACAAGCCTGCGCGAGAAGCCGATACGTTGAATTCGGTGATGGATCTGCTGGACGCCATCGAAAGCGGTGGTGGCCGCGTGGCCAGGCCATTGGAAGACTGACATCCCGGATGTCTTCCAATCTGCGATCCAGACGTTAGACCCGAAGGCATGAGTTCGATCTCCCCCATCCTGAGCACGGTCGACCGCGCGGTGGCCACCGGCGAGCGCGCTGTCGCCGTGGACGCCGCCGTCATAGCCAAGCTGGCCGATCTGGCCGGCGACCTCGCCATCAACCTGACCATCGCTCTGCTGATCTTGGTCGCCACCATCGTGGCGTCTAAATGGGCGGCGAGCGGCGCCCGACGCGCCCTGTCGAAAGTGCGCGGCTTCCGGCACGATCCGACCGTCCTGACCTTCGCCGTTCAGGTGGTTCGGGTCATCGTGCTGATCATCGGCCTGATCGCCGTGCTGCAGCGGCTCGGCGTTCAGACGACATCGATCATCGCTGTGCTGGGAGCGGCGTCTTTGGCTGTCGGTCTGGCGCTCCAGGGCACGCTGTCCAACGTCGCCGCCGGCGTCATGCTGCTGGTCCTGCGTCCCTATCGCGTCGGCGAGGTCGTGGATCTGTCGGGTGTGTCGGGCACGGTGCGGCGCCTGGACCTGTTCACGACCGAGCTGGCGAACGCCAACAACCACAAGATCGTGGTGCCCAACAGCAAGGTGCTGGGCGACGTCATGACCAATCTGAGCGGTCAGCAGACGCGGCGCGTCGAGATCAATTTCACCGTCGGCTACGGCGAGGACCTCGGTGCGGCCCGCGCGGTCTTGGCCGGCGTGGCCGAGGGGCATGACAAGGTGCTTGCCGATCCCGCACCCTGGACCGGCGTCACCGGTCTGCTGGACAGCGCGGTGCAGATCACCCTGCACGCCTGGGTGCACTCCAGCGACTGGTGGCAGACACAGGCGGATCTGATGCAGGGTGGAAAAGAGGCGCTCGACGCCGCCGATATCGAGATACCATTCCCGCATCAGGTCGCTGTTCCTTACGGCGATGAGGACGTCATGCCGGTCGTCACCGTGCGCACGGCCCAGGACAAGGCCACGCCTAAGCGTCCGTCCGCTGCCGACAACGAGGAAGACTGAGCCGTGCGCTACGATTTCGGGTCCGACAACACTGCGGGCATGGCTCCGGCCGCACTTAAAGCCCTGGTCGAGGCGAACACGGGGCCGATGCGGGCTTACGGCGCAGATGACGTCACCGCGCGGGCCGCCGACGCCATTCGAGCCCGGTTGGACGCCGATGCCGAGGTGCGCTTTGTGTTCAGCGGAACGGCGGCCAACGCCATCGCCCTGTCGATGCTGGCCCAGCCGCACGAAGCGGTGCTGGCGCATCACGCCGCCCACGTCTGCACTGACGAGACGGGCGCGCCCGGGTTCTTCGGCCAAGGCCTGGGCCTGATCGGCCTGCCGGGGTTTTCAGGCAAGATCGACCCGGTGGTTCTGCGAGACGCCTTGTCCGAGCCGGTCGTAGGGCACCGCCAGCCTCCGGGCGCGCTCAGCCTCACACAGTCCACCGAATACGGCACGGTCTACACGCGCGATGAACTCGCCGCCCTGATCGACCCGGTCAAGGCGGCAGGGCTGAAGGTTCACATGGACGGAGCGCGCCTGGCCAACGCGGCCGCTGCCGGCTTCGACCTGAAAGACATCGCGCGGCTGGGCGTCGACATCCTCGTGTTCGGCGGCGCCAAGGCGGGCGCCAACTGCGCCGAGGCGATGGTGATCCTGAACAAGCCACTCGCGCGCAGGATCGACAATCGTCTGAAACAGGCCGGGCAGATCGCGTCCAAGACACGGTTCCTTTCGGCCCCGATCCTGGGTCTTCTGGAAGACGGCGAGTGGGAAGGCGGGGCGGCGCATGCCAATGCCATGGCCCTGCGTCTCGCCGATGGCCTGGAGAGCCGCACGCCCATTGTTCTTGCGCACCCGGTTCAGGCCAACGCCGTCTTCGTGCGGATGGATCAGGCCGCGCACGAGCGGCTGAACGCGATGGGCTGGGCCTGCTACCGATTCGATGATGGATCGGTTCGCTTCGTCTGCTCCTGGGCGACTTCGAGCGACGCGGTCGACAGCCTGGTCGAGGCCATCGCCAGCCTGGGGTAGGGCAGACCGACGCTCAAACGTTCTTCAGTCACGGTTTTGAGGTCTCATTCTCTCTGTTCCATGCGGACGCGCGACGCGATCGGTCTTTCCGCATTGTCGCATAGCCGCCATATGCGCAGCATGAGCATGCGTGGTGAACGAGGAGGGCGGCGTCGAGGCGCCCCGGAGGCGAGGGCGCAAGGCGCGGCCGATGTCCAGGACGACAATGGTCCGCGCGCGCTCGAGGCGCTCAGGGATCTCGTCGGCCTCGTCGGCCGTTCAGGCGCGCCGGGTCTGGCATGGAGGCTGTCCGGCGCCATCGGCCTGACCCTTGCGGGCAAGGGGCTGGGCGTTCTCGCGCCCTTGGTGCTGGGCGCGGCCGTAAACCGGCTTGCTGCTGATCAGGGCGCGGCGGCGGCCGTGGGCTGGGGCTTCGCGGCCTTTGCCGTTGGGTGGGCCGTCATTCGGTTCCTGTCGTCGGCGACGCCTCAGTTGTCGGACGTGCTGTTCGCTCCCGTACGCCAGGCGGCGCAGCGCCGAGCCGCCGCAGAAACCTTCGCCCATGCGCTCAACCTGTCGCTTGATTTCCACCAGACCAAGCGGTCGGGCAGCCTGTCGCGGACGGTTGATCGCGGCTCGCGCGCCACCGACTTCCTGTTGCGGGTTCTGGCTTTCAACCTTGTTCCGACCGGCCTGGAGCTTGTGCTGGCGGCGGGCGTGCTGGCCAGCGCCTACGACTGGCGCTTCGGCGCGGTCGCGGTGGTTGTGGTCGCCATCTACGCCGTGGCGACGTTCATCCTGTCCAACTGGCGGCTGGAACATCGGCGCATCATGAACGCCGCAGACTCGGAGGCGGCCGGGCTGTCGGTGGACGCTCTGCTGAACTACGAGACCGTCAAGTCGTTCGGCGCCGAGGGCCGCACCGCGCGCGACTACGATCAAGCGCTCAGCGCCTATGGCGCGGCTGCGTTGAAGGCCAACAGCTCCCTGGCCCTGCTGAACATTGTGCAGGGGCTGATCATGAACATCGGCCTGGGCGTGATGGCCGTGATGGCGGGGTTTGAAGCCGCTGCCGGGCGGATGGGGCCCGGCGACGTCACGGCGGCCGTCCTGATCTTGATCTCCCTCTATGCGCCCCTGAACATACTTGGCTTCGCGTTTCGAGAAATCCGACAGTCTTTCATAGATATGGAGGAAATGCTCAAGGTGACGCGTCAAGCGCCTCAGGTGGCCGACGCTGTCGGCGCCGCCGCCCTGCCTGCGCCACTCGACGCACGGGGCGCACAAATCGTCTTTGAAGGAGTCGGGTTTCAGCATGACGCGCGATCCAGCGGGCTGGAAGACATTTCCTTCACGGCCAGGCCCGGCACGACGACGGCGCTGGTCGGGCCATCGGGCGCGGGCAAGTCGACCGTCGTCAAGCTGGCGATGCGGCTGATCGATCCTCAGACGGGGGCCGTTCGCATCGACGGCCACGACCTGCGGCAGGTGACCCAGGCTTCGCTCCGCGCCGCCGTGGCGCTGGTGCCGCAGGACGTGGCGCTGTTCAACGACACCTTGGCCGCCAATATCGCCTTCGCCCGGCCCGGCAGCGACGAGGCCGACATCTGGCGCGCCGCCGAAGCCGCCGAGTTGTCGGACTTCATCCGCGGACTGCCCGACGGCATGGAGACCCGCGTCGGCGAGCGGGGCCTCAAGCTTTCGGGCGGCGAGCGTCAAAGAGTCGGGATCGCCCGCGCCCTGTTGGCCGACCCCAGCGTCCTGATCCTGGATGAGGCCACCAGCGCACTGGACAGCCGGACCGAGGCGGCCATTCAGAAGACGCTGCGGCGCGCGCGCGCCGGCCGGACCACCCTGGTCGTGGCGCACCGCCTGTCCACGGTCGCGGACGCCGATCAGATACTGGTGCTAAAGAACGGCAGGATCATCGAACGCGGCGCCCACCACGAGTTGGTCGCCCATGTGGGCGGCGAGTACGCGGCGCTTTGGCGTAAACAGACGCGGGGCGCGAGAACGTCCGCCTAGGCTGTCGAGCCCAGCTTGTGGCGCAGCACTTCCCGCAAGTTCTCGAGGATTTGCCCCCGGGCTTCCTCGGCCTCGGCGGGCAGCGTCAGCATCAGGCGCAGCGCCTGGGCGTGGACGGTGACGATCCGCCAGTCGAACATCTGATCCGCGCGACCGGCGTCGACCAAGTCGCACAGACCGGCGGCGGCGGCGCAGATGTCGTTCATCTCGAACGGTCCGGCCGCATCGATCACGGCGCTGGCGCAGGCATAGGCCTGCTCGCGACGCACAAAGCTCTCTTCAAGGCTCGACGGCGGCGCTATGGCGGACAGTTCGTCGATGCGTGCGGCGATGACCTCCTGCGAGCGGCCCTTGAGGGTCTCGAGGTTGGCTCGGGCCTGTTTCAGCGCCACGCCGACGCTGACCCCGCCCGGCTGATCGATGATGGAGGACAGGCGCGATTTTCGGGGTATGCGGGTGACGACCGTCATGACGCCTCCTGTTGCTCGACCTTGGCGGCTCCCAGCGCCGCCTGATCGGCCTTCATTCTGGCCAGCCTGATCTTGTCGGCTCGCCGCTCCTCGCCGGGAGGACCGTCCTCGCGGAACCGTCGATCCGGCCCGAAGTAGTCCCCGACCTCCATGAACGGGCGGGTGTCGCGCGCGACCCAGATCAAGCGCTCAAGGAGCGCGGTCGCGCTGAAGGGCTTGGTCACCAGAAAGTTGGCGCCGCAGTCGCGGGCTTCGGTCACCCTGTGGCGTCTCACATGCCCTGCTGTCATGATGACCGGCGCGAAGGCGTTTGGCTCCAGTCCTGAGCGACGAAGCCAGCGCACGAACTCGTACCCGTCCATTCCCGGCATCTCGCAGTCGACGATGACCAGATCGACGTTGTGATCCTTCAGGATTGCGACCGCTTCCTCGGCTGAATGACAGGCGTAGCGGGTCTTGATCCCAAAACCGAGCAGAGCATGGCTCGTCAGATCCATGGAGAAGGCGGAGTCATCGATGACCATGGTCACGGCGCCGCTGAGATTGAACACCGCGCTCTCGCGCAGCTTCTCGCCGACCCCGCTCATGCGCGCCGCTCTCCGAAACGAATCATCAAGCCGATCCCGCTTGACCCCGGCAGGCTTTCAGCCCGGGGTGCACGTAGGGTTAACGCTGTGAGCCGAGTGCGCCGATAGCGTAGAATCGATCGGCTCTCTGTCTGCGCAGTTCTTCGGGCGACAGGCCCGAAAGACCTTGAAGCTCTTCGGCCAGGACATCGCCGACGTTCTTCATCGCCGCGTCGCGGTCGGCGTGGGCGCCGCCGGTGGGCTCGGGAATCAGGCGATCGACAATTTTCAGGTCGATCAGGTCGGGTCCGGTGATCTTCATGGCCATGGCGGCGTCGCGGGCGCGCGCGCCGTCACGCCAAAGAATGCCGGCTGCGCCCTCGGGCGAGATGACCGAATAGATGGAGTGCTCCAGCATCAGCACGCGGTTGCCTGCGGCGATGGCGATGGCGCCGCCCGAACCGCCTTCGCCGGTGATGGTCGCGATGGATGGAACGCCCAGCGTCAGGCCGCGCTCGGTCGAGCGGGCGATCGCCTCGGCCTGACCGCGCTCCTCGGCGCCCAGGCCCGGATAGGCCCCGGCGGTGTCGACGAAAGTCAGCACCGGCAGGCCGAACTGTTCGGCCATGTCCATAAGACGCACGGCCTTGCGATAGCCCTCGGGCCGCGCCATGCCGAAGTTGTGCGTCAGGCGGCTGGCGGTGTCATGGCCCTTTTCGTGGCCCATCAGCACGACCGACTGGCCGCGAAAGCGCGCCAGGCCGCCCAGGATCGCCTGGTCGTCGCCGAACTGACGGTCGCCCTTCAACTCCACGAAGTCCGTGAAGAGGGATTCGACATAGTCGACGAAATGCGGGCGCTGCGGGTGGCGCGCGACCTGGGTCTTCATCCACGGGTCGAGGTCGGCGTAGGTCTTCTTGCGAAGCTGGTCGGCCTTCTTCTTCAGGCCGGCGATCTCGGAGTCGAACGAACCCGCCGTGGGGGCTAGCAGCGACAGCTCCTCGATCTTCGCCTCGAGTTCGGCGATGGGCTTTTCGAATTCGAGGTAGTGGGTGGCCATGGGGCGTCCGGATTCAGGCGCGCGCGGCGCGGCACGAAAGGCGGCGGAACCTAGAGGCCTCGACGCCGCCGGGCAAGCGCGGCTTCAATCGTCTCGCGCCAGGGGGTGATGCGCACGCACGGTTTCGGCAAGGCGGTCGATGGCGACGTGGGTGTAGATCTGCGTGGTCGAGATGTCGGCATGGCCCAACAGGGTCTGCACGATGCGCAGGTCCGCGCCGCCTTCCAGCAGATGGGTGGCGAAGGCGTGGCGCAGCACGTGCGGGCTGACGCGGGCCGGATCGATGTTGGCGCGGATCGCCGCCTGGTCGAGCAGTTGTGCGAAGCGACGGGGCGTCAGATGGCCGCTGCGGCCGTGCGACGGAAACAGCCAGGCGCTGTCGGGCCTCTCGGGCTTGCGGGCGGCGTCGCGCGCCGACAGCCAGTCCTTCACCGCCTCTCGAGCCGTGGTGTTCAGCGGGGCCAGGCGCTCCTTGCCGCCCTTGCCCTTGATGATCAGGAAAGCCGGGTCGCGCCGCACCGCCTCGACCTTCAGCGCCAGCAGCTCCGACACCCGCATGCCCGAGGCGTAAGTCAGCTCCATCAGGGCCTTCAGCCGCAGCGCGCCGTGGCCCTCGACGGTCTCTGCCGACGACAGCAGCCGCTCGATCTCGTCGCGCGACAGCACCTTGGGCAGGGCGCGGCCCTGGCGCGGGGCGTCCAGCCGGCGTGATGGATCATCGGACCGCCAGCCCTCAGCCAGGGCGAAGCGGCAGAACTGACGAACGGCCGAGCGGCGGCGCGCCTGGGTCGCCGCCGACAGGCCTCGCCGTCCCAGGTCCGCGAACCAGGCTTCGACGGCCCCTTCGTCGGCCTTCATCAGACCCGCAGGCGCCAGGTGCGCCTCAGCATCGGCGAGATCGCGGGCATAGGCCGACAGAGTGTGGGGCGAGGCGTCGCGCTCCACCGCCATCATCTCCAGAAAGGCCTCGATCTGGGGCGTCACCGCTGCGCCCCGTCGCCGCCGGCCCTGTGGCGTGGGGCGGCGCTTCGTGTAGAGGATGGACCGACCATGTCCGCCGTCTTGACCACGCCTGTCCCCATTCGCTGCGAGCCGCGCCCGTGACCGCACGCGTTCGGCGGCCGGACCGCACCATAGCCCTGATCGGCCTGATGGGCGTGGGAAAATCCACGGTGGGGCGGCGTCTCGCCCAGCGGCTGGACCTGCCCTTCGCCGACGGCGACGCCGAGATCGAATCGGCCGCCGGCATGAGCGTGTCGGAAATCTTCTCCAGCCTGGGCGAGGCGGAGTTCCGCGCCGGCGAGGCCCGCGTGATTCGCCGTCTGCTGGAAGGCCCGCCCCTGATCCTGGCGACCGGCGGCGGAGCGATCCTGGACGCCTCGACCCGTGAAGCGCTCAAGAGCCGCGCCGTGACCGTCTGGATGCGGGCCGACCTCGGCGTGGTGGCGCAGCGCGTCCAGCGTCGCGACACCCGGCCCCTGCTGCGCGGGCGCGACCCGGTGCAGGCGCTGAGCGAGCTGGCCAAGGCGCGATATCCGCTCTACGCCCAGGCCGACATCACCGTGGATGTCGGCGCGGGCTCCCACGCCCAGGCGGTGGACGCCATTGTCGCGGCGCTGAGCCGCTTCACCCAGGACGCCTCGACATGACCCGCGTGACCGTCGAAGGCGCCGGCTTCCGTCCATATGAGGTGATCGTCGGCCGGGGCCTGCTTGGCCAGGCGGGCGAGCACGTCGCACCGCTGGCGCGGGGCCGCACCGTCATCATCAGTGACGAGACCGTCGCCGGGCTGCACGCCCCCACGCTGATGGCCGCTCTGGAGGCGAAGGGCGTGCGGCCAAGGCTGATCACCGTGCCGGCGGGCGAGGCGTCCAAGTCCTTTTCAGAGCTGGAGCGGGTGCTGGACCGCATGCTGGCCATGGGCCTGGACCGGACCGACATCGTCATCGCCCTGGGAGGCGGGGTGGTCGGCGACCTGGCGGGTCTGGCGGCGGCGCTCTATATGCGCGGCATCGATTTCGCGCAGGTCCCGACCAGTCTGCTGGCCCAAGTGGATTCTTCGGTCGGCGGCAAGACCGCCATCGACACGCCGCGTGGCAAGAACCTGATCGGCGCCTTCCATCAACCGCGCCTGGTGCTGGCCGACATCGACGTGCTGGCGACCTTGCCGGAACGACAGCTGCGGTCCGGCTGGGCCGAGGTGCTGAAGCACGGTTTGATCTGCGACGCCGCCTTCTTCGACTGGCTGGCCGGGGAGGGCGCGGCCGGCGCGCGCGGCGACAAGGCGGCGCTGGAGCAGGCCGTGGTGCGCTCGGTCCAGATCAAGAGCGCCATCGTGGGCCAGGACGAGAAGGAAGCCGGGCGCCGTGCCCTGCTGAACCTGGGGCACACCTTCGGCCACGCCCTGGAGGCTGAGCTCGATTTCGACGAGACCAAGCTTACGCACGGCGAAGCGGTGGCTCTGGGCTGCTGCCTAGCCTTCCGCTTCTCTGCGGATCAGCGCCTGTGTTCAGTCCAGGAGGCGGACCAGGTCGCAGCAGTGTTCGCCGCCGCCGGGCTGCCGACGCGGCTCTCGGACGTGGGTGGATTCTCCGCATCGGCCCTGACCGCCCGTATGGCGACCGACAAGAAGGCCGAGGGCGGGCGGCTGACGCTGGTGCTGGCCGAGGGCATCGGGCGCACTCACGTAGCGCGGAACGTGGACGCGGACGCCGTCACGGCCTTCCTCGCCTCAGAGGCGGTCTGACGTCGACGACTAGTCGACCGCGCGGCAGTCCGTCGGCTCACGCCCATCGGCGGTCCAAGTGGCCATGGCGCCCGCGCCTCGCAGCTCGTATCCCGAGGCGCGGTACCAGATGCCCGAGCCCGATCGCTCCTGATACAGATCCACAGCTTCGCCGCTGGAGTTCCGAACCGTCGCCATCTCGCGCGGATTGTCGAAGTCGACCGACAGGCGCTCGCCGTTGTTGCAGAGATACACCGCACGGATGACGCGGTTAAGCGCGCGGTCCTGGAGCTCGGCCCCGGTCCGGCGCCGAGCGGTCTGCGCGTCCTGAGCACGCTGCTGCACAGCGTCACCGTCGGTCGGGGCCTCGCGCGGTTCCGGGCCGCAGGCTGCGGCGAAAAAGGCGAGGGGCAGGGCGATAAGGCAGCGCTTCATGGCCGCTCAACGTGCGATCTTCGCCACTGTTCCGCCTTTCCGCCGAGCGCGAAAGAAGCCGCGCAGCAGGTCCGCCGATTCCTCGGCCAGCAGGCCGGCCTCTACTGTGGGTCGCCAGTGACAGGTAGGCTGATCGAAAACGCGAGGACCATGAATGACGCCGCCGCCCTTTGCGTCTTCCGCGCCGAAGACGACACGGCCGATCCGCGCATGGCTGATGGCCCCGGCGCACATCGCGCAGGGTTCCAGCGTTACATAAAGAGTCAGGCCGGTAAGTCGGTAATTACTGAGCTTTTCACCAGCAGCTCTTAGCGCCGCGATCTCTGCGTGCGCCGTGGGGTCGTGTGAAGCGATGGGGCAGTTCGCGCCCTGTGCGACGACCTCCCCGGTGATCTCGTCGACGATCAGCGCCCCGACAGGCGTCTCTCCAGCGTCAGCCGCCGCTTGCGCAAGGCCGAGCGCCATGCGCATGAACCGCTCATCATGGATCGCCATCCCAAAGACAACGCCAAGAACCCTCGCCCGCGTCAAGACGCCGGTCGCGACGGCCCCCGCAACTTCGCCGACAAGGGCGAGCGCAAACCGTTCGCCAAGGGCGGCGCCAAGCCCGGCGGCTTCAAGCCCGGCGGCGCAAAGGCGGGCGGCAAGGACGCGCGTCCCGCCGCCGAACCCAAGCGCACCGAACGGATCGCCAAGGCCATGGCCCGCGCCGGGATCGCCTCGCGCCGCGAGGTCGAGCGCCTGATCGGCCTGGGCAAGGTGGCGGTGAACGGCAAGATCCTGGACACGCCCGCCACCCTGGTGACGCGCGACGACAAGATCACGGTGGATGGCAAGCCGATCGGCTCGGCCCAAGCGACACGGGTCTGGCGCTATCACAAGCCGGCCGGCCTTCTGACCAGCCACAATGACCCGGCCGGTCGACCGACCGTGTTCGACGCCCTGCCCAGCGGCTTGCCGCGGGTGATTTCCGTCGGACGGCTGGATCTGAACACCGAAGGCCTGCTTCTGCTGACCAACGACGGCGAGCTGAGCCGGGCCTTGGAGCTGCCGACCTCGGCCTTGGTGCGTCAGTATCGAGCGCGCGCGCGCGGGCGGGTCACCCAGGAAGAGCTAGACAAGCTGAAGACCGGCTGCACGGTCGACGGCGTCCACTACGGCCCGATCGAGGCGACCTTGGACAAGGCCAAGGACACGCCCGAGGGCGAGCGCGGGCCCGCCAATCTGTGGATCAGCGTCTCGATCACCGAGGGCAAGAACCGCGAAGTCCGCAAGGTGCTTGAATCCGTCGGCCTGACGGTCAATCGCCTGATCCGCCTGGCCTATGGCCCGTTCCAGCTGGGCACCCTACCCATCGGGGCGGTCGAGGAAGTCGGCCCGCGCGTGATCCGCGAGATGCTGGCCGACCACATCCGGCCCGAGAACCTGCCGACCGGAAACACCGTCGAAACGCCGGCGCCGATCCCCGGTCGTCGCGTCTCCACGCCCAAGATCGTCGGCGCGTCCGGTTCGGCCCTTTCCGATCCGTCGCGCAAGCCCAGCCGCGTGCGCGCCGCCGAGACGGCCCAGGCCGACGCGGTGGAACGCCGCGAACGTCCGGCCAAGAAGGCGGGCTGGGCCAAGGCCGCGCCGAAGTTCGAGCACACCAAGACCTTCAAGCCTCGCGCCCGCCCGGAGGCGGCCGGCGGCGCCGACGTCGAACGGCCTCGCAAGCCCTTCAAACGGGCCGAGCCGCGTCCCGATCAGTTCATTGAGGACCGCCGCGCGCACGCCAAGGGCGCTCCTCGCGCCGGCGGCAAGTCGTTCGGGTCCGCCAAGAACTTCGGCCGGTCCGACGCCCGGCCTGAGGGCGCCCGCTCCGGCCCGCCGCGCGCGGGCGGCAAGCCCGGCGGCTTCGGCGCACGTCCTACTGGTGGAAAGTCGTTCGGCGGCAAACCGGGCGGATCGCGCAGCGGCCCGCCGAAGGGACCGCGCGGCCCTCGCTCGGGCGGCTGATCCATGCGGATCGTCGCGGGCAGTCTGAAGGGCCGGGCCATCTCGACGCCCGACGGCCAGAACACGCGTCCGACCTCGGATCGGGCGCGTCAGGCCGTGTTCAACGTGTTGGAGCACGCGGCCTGGGCTGAGGGCCTGCACGATGCGCGGGTCATCGACCTGTACGCCGGCTCGGGGGCCCTGGGCTTTGAAGCCCTTTCGCGGGGCGCGGCCTTCGCCCTGTTCGTCGAGACCGATGACGGCGCGCGCGGTGCGATTCGCGAGAATATGGACGCCTTCGGCCTGTTCGGCCGCTGCCGCGTGCATCGGCGCAGCGCGACCGACATGGGGCCGCGCCCCGGGTCGGCAGGCGAGGCCTTCACCCTGGCGTTTCTGGATCCGCCGTATCGGCAGGGATTGGGCGAGCAGACCCTGGCCCGCCTGCTGGAGGGCGACTGGCTGGCCCCCGGCGCCATCGTCGTGTTCGAGCGCGGCTCTGACGAGCCGGAGATCGACACGCCCGGCTATGAGCGGCTGAACGCGCGCGAGTACGGCGCCGCGCGGGTGCTGTTCCTGAGGGTCGCGGAGACAGGCGTCTCGGGCTAGCGTGGCCGCATGACCCGCATCGACCGCCGCCGCCTGCTCGCCCTGACCGCCGCCGCCGCGGTCGCGCCCTCCGTCAGCCATGCGCGCCAGTCAGGGTGGAGTTCCCGCGCCCAGATGCCGTGGGTCGCCCAGGAAATCTACGCGGCCGTCCACGAAGGTCGCATCTGGACGGCGGGCGGCCTGGTCGCGCGGCCGGGCGGCATCCACATCAACGACCGGACGGCGATCTACGACCCCGCCGCCGATCGCTGGACAGAGGGGCCGCGGTTGCCGCAGCCCCGGCACCATCCGATGCTGGTGTCCCAAGGTGGACGGCTGTGGGCGTTCGGCGGCTACGACCGTCGAGAGGGCGACTGGACCTCGATGCAGGACGTCTGGGCCGTCGATGGCGAGCAGTGGGTCCAGGCCGGGCGGATGCCTCAACCTCTGGCCGAGACGGTCGGTGCGGCCCTGGGCGACCACATCCACCTGGTCACAGGACGGCGTCCCGGCGAGGCCAACGCTCAGTGGCGGGATCAGAAGGACACCTCGGACCACCTGATCTTCGCCCCGGCAGACGGTCTCTGGGACACGGCGCGGCCGGCGCCCATGGCCCGCAACAGCGCCGCCGGCGCGGTCATGAATGGTCATCTCTACGTCGCTGGCGGTCGGACGGTCGACGGTGGCGGTACGGGGCGGCTGGACCGTTACGACCCCGAGACCGACGCTTGGGACACCCTGGCGCCGATCCCGCCGTCGCCCACGACGGGCCGGCAGGTAGGCGGCGGCCTGGTGCTGCTCGAAGTCGGTCGGCGGCTGGTCGCCTTCGGCGGCGAGTGGTTCGCGCCGGGGGGAGGCGGCGGCGTCTTCTCCGCGACCTGGATCTACGACATCGGCCGCGACGCCTGGACCCAGGGGCCGGAAATGCTCACACCGCGCCATGGCCTGGCGGGCGCGACGGTGGACGGCGTCGCCTACGCCATCGGCGGGGGCAGCGTGGTCGGCGGCGGCGCGGCGACCGGAACAGTCGAGGCGCTGAGGCTGACCTAGGCCCGGTAGGCCCGCGCCGTCGCGGGATCGAGGCTGACGCTCAGCACGCCGCCGGGTTCGGCCAGGCCTTCGGCGGCGCGCAGGGGCAGGGCCTGATCGCCCACCGCCAGCCGATAGTCGCTGCCCGCGCCCGAGAAGCGCAGATCCGTGACCCGGGCAGGAACGCCTTGCGGATCCAGGCGCAGGCTCTCGGGACGCACCACCACCACGGCCGGGCCGTCGGCGAGCTCCGTCGGCAGGTCGCCGAAAGCGGTGCGGGCGCAACCATCGGAAACCTCGGCGTGCAGCGTCGCCGCCTCGCCCAGCAGGCGCGCGGCCTCGGGTGAAACCGGGCGGCGGTAGCAGTCGGCGGGCGTGCCGGCCTGCAGCAAGCGGCCTTGGCTCAGCAGCGCCAGATCGTCGGCTAGCAGCAGGGCCTCTTCGGCGTCGTGGGTGACAACCGCCACCGCCGCACCTGAGGCTTTGAGCGCCGGAAACAGGAAGTCGCGCACCGATGTGCGCATGTGTCGGTCCAGGCCTGAAAACGGCTCGTCCAGCAGCAGCACGCGCGGCTCACGCGCCAGCGCCCGCATCAGGGCCACGCGCTGCTGCTCGCCGCCCGACAGCGTATGGGGCCAGCTGCGCGCCCGGTCGCCCAAACCGACCTGCTCAAGCAGCTCCAGCGCCCGCGCCTCGCGCCGACGCCGCGGGACGTGGCCCAGGCCGAAGGCGACATTGGCCAGCACGGTCAGGTGGGGGAACAGGGCGTAGTCCTGGAACACCAGGCCGACATCGCGGCCCTCCGGCGCGACATGGCTGGAGGCGCTGGACAGCACGGCGTCGCCCAGCCGGATTTCGCCCGCGTCCGGCCGCTCCAGGCCGGCGATCAGGCGCAGAAGCGTACTCTTGCCCGAGCCGGACGGCCCGAGCAGGGCGGTGATCCGACCGGGACGCAGGGTCAGGCTGACGTCCTCGACGGCGATCTTGGGGCCGTAGCGGCGGCTGAGGCCGTCCAGGATCAGGTCGCTCATGTGCTCGCTCCGGGCCTGGCGGCGGCGATCTTGCGGCTGAGCCAGATCACGGCGGGCAGGGCGATCAGGATGATCAGGATCGACGGCCAGCCCGCCTGGGGCAGCCGCTCGTCCAGGGCGTAGTTCGAGGCCAGCACCGCCAAGGTGTCGACGTTGAACGGCCGCAGGATCAGGGTGGCCGGCAGCTCCTTCAGAACGTCGATGAAGACGATCAGCAGGGCCGTCAGCAGCGTGCCGCGCACCAGCGGCAGCTGGATCCGCCAGGCCGAGCCCAGCTCGCCCCGGCCCAGGCTGCGGGCGGCCTGGTTCAGCGACGGCGGAATGCGCGCCAGGCCAGCGTCGATCGGCTCCAGCGCCGCCGCCATCAGCCGCGCCGCATAGGCGTAGACGACCAGGATCAGCCCGGCGCCCAGGCCAGAGGCCGCGCCGGGGAACAGGCTCCACACCACGCCGGCAGGCGCCAGCAGGCCGATGGCCATGACCGCGCCAGGCGTCGCATAGCCCAGGCTGGCCACGCGCGCCGTCACCGGCAGCTGTCGCGCGCCCAAAGCCAGCAGTGTCGCCAGCAGCACGGTCGTGACCGCCCCGGCGCCGCCGAACATCAGGGTGTTGCGCCCGGCCGTCAGCAGGCGGCTCCAGTCCGGCGTCACGCCGATGGAGCGGATGACCAGCCAGCTCAGCGGCAGCAGCAGGCCCAGCGTCAGCAGGGTCAGACAGAAGGCGGTGGCACCCGCCGCCTTGAAGCCGGTCAGCCGCGTGGTCTCGATTTCGCGATAGCGGGCCCGGGCGCTCTCGAAGCCACGGCCCTTGCGGCCCCAACGCTCAATCCAAAGCAGAAGCGCCGCCGCGCCAAGCAGGGGCAGGGCGAAACGCGCGGCCGACACAGTGGAGCCATAGACCGACCAAGCGCGCACCACGCCGGTGGTCAGGGTCTGGACGCTGAGGAACTCGACTGCGCCATAGTCGGCCAGTGTCTCCATGACCGCGAGCGCGACGCCGGCCGCCAGCGCTGGACGGGCCAGGGGCAGGGCGATACGGCGGAAGGCCTGGCTCGAGCCGCAGCCCAGGCTGCGCGCTGCGTCCAGCAGGTTGCTGGACTGGTTCACGAAGGCCGCGCGCATGGCCAGATAGACGTAAGGGTAGAAGGCGCAGGCCAGCACCAGGGCCGCTCCGGGGACGGACCGCATCTGGATGGGGATGTCGAAACCCAGGGCGTCCCGCGTCCAGAACCGCAAGGGCCCGGCCACGTCGAACAGGTCGGCATAGGCGTAGGCTACGGCGAAGGCGGGCGCCGCCAGGGGCAGCGCCAGGGCCCAGGCGAACAGGTTGCGACCGGGGAAGCGGTGCATGACCACCAGCCAGGCGGCCACGGATCCCGCGACGCCTGTCAGGCTAGCCACCAGCACCGCCAGGATGGCCGAGGTCGCGGCGTAGCGGGCGATGTCCCGCCCGGCGATGTCCGCGCCCGCGCCGCCGATGCTGGCCCACAGCACGCCGAGCAGCGGCAGGATGGCGACCAGGGCCGCCAGAAGGGCCAAGGCCTTCAAAGGCGAAAACCCGCCCCGGCGTCGGCCGAGGCGGGCTGTCGAAGGCGATGTCGGGGTCGGGCTTATCGCCAGCCCGCCGCGCTCATGATCGAGCGGGCCTCGGCCTGACGCGGACCGTAGGTCGCGACGGACATCGGATTGGCGGTGAAGTCCGCATAGGCGTCCACCGGCGCCGGCGCGGCGACCGAGGTCACGGCCGGATACTCGTAGTTCATGCGCGAGACGGTCTGTTGCGACTCGTCGCTGGCCAGGAACTCAAGGAACCGCACGGCCGCCTCGCGGTTCGGCGCATTGGCCGCCACGCCGCCGCCCGATACATTCACATGCGCGCCCTGGCCGTTCAGCGACGGGAAGCCCAGCTTGACGGTCTCCGTCACGCGCCGGTCGTTGGCGTCGTCGCCGTTGGCCATGCGGATGTAGTAGTAGCTGTTGGTCAGGGCGACTTCGCAGACGCCGGCCGCGATGGCGCGGATCTGATCGCGGTCGCCGCCCTCGGGCTGGCGGGCCAGATTGGCGACGACGCCGTCGGCCCAGGCGCGGGCCCGCTCGGGGCCCCAGGCCTCGATCAGAGCGCCCATCAGGCTGAGGTTGTAGACGTTGTCGCCCGAGCGGACGCAGATGCGGCCCCGGAAGCGCGGTTCGGCCAGCTTCTCGTAAGTGTCGATCTCCTCGGGGCGGACCTTGGCCTGGTCATAGGCGACCACGCGGGCGCGACGCGAGAAGCCGAACCACTGGCCTTCCGGCGCGCGCAGATTGGCGGGGATGCGCTCGTTCAGGGTGGCGCTGTCGGTGGTCGGCTGCAGCAGTCCGGCGTCCTGCGCGCGCCACAGGGCGCCGGCGTCGGCGGCGACGAAAATGTCGGCCGGGCTGTTTGCCCCTTCGGCCGTCATGCGCGCGATCAACTGATCGGCGTTGCCCTCGATCTTGTTGATGCGGATGCCGGTCTGTTCGGTGAAGCGGTCGTACAGCGCCTGGTCGGCGTCGTAGTGGCGCGCGGTATAGAGGTTCAGGACCTGCTCCCCGGCCTCCTGAGCCGGTTGCTGCTGGCCGCAGGCCGCGAGGGTCAAGGCGGCGAGCGCGCTCGCCATCAGTCCGAACTTGCCGAGGGTCATAAGACGGCTCCTGTGTCTGGTGACCGCCTGCCTAAAGAGATTGAGAACCGGTCGCAACAGCTCGGACCTGCGACGGTTTGTCCTTATCGCCGCCCGAACAGCTTCTCGAGGTCGTGCAGCTTCAGTTCGACATAGGTCGGACGGCCGTGGTTGCACTGGCCGGAATGCGGCGTGGCCTCCATCTGGCGAAGCAGGGCGTTCATCTCGGCGGCCGACAGCACGCGGCCCGACCTGACCGACCCGTGGCAGGCCATGGTGCCGCACACCTCTGCCATCCGCTCCTTCAGCGACAGGGCCGCGCCGTGTTCGCTCAGATCATCGGCAATGTCGCGGATCAGACCCTGCACGTCCGTGTCGCCCAGTAGAGCCGGGGTTTCGCGCACCAGAACGGCCCCGCCGCCGAACTCCTCGACGATCAGGCCCATTTCGGCCAACTCTTCGGCCTTAGCGATCACGCGCTCGGCCTCGGCGGGATCCAGCTCCACCACCTCTGGGGCGAGCAGAGCCTGGCGAGTGACAGCGCCGTCGGCCATCTGGGCCTTCATCCGCTCGTAGACCAAGCGCTCATGGGCGGCGTGCTGATCAACGATGACCAGGCCGTCGCGCGTCTGAGCCACGATGTAGTTGGCGTGCAGTTGCGCGCGCGCCGCGCCCAGAGGGTGGTCGATCAGCTCGGGCGGCGTGTTCGCCGGCGACGCCTGCTCGGGCCAGGTCGAAAAGCCCGGGGAGGCCGCCTCGACCCGGGCTGAGCGTTCGGCCAGTCCCGGCAGAACCTGTGCGGCCGCGGCCGGCTGGCTCCAGCCGGTCCACCCGCTCCAGCCGGCGGCCGAGGGCGAAGTAGGGCTGAACGCCGGCGCGCCCGCGTGCGCCTGAAATCCAGACAGGGCGTTGGCGGCGACCGTGGTCGAGGCTCGGTGGCCGGCGGCGTGCAGGGCGTGCCGCAGGGCCCCCACGATCAGGCCGCGGACAAGGGCCGGGTCGCGGAACCGCACCTCGGCCTTGGCGGGGTGAACGTTCACGTCCACGAACAGCGGGTCGATCTCCAAGAATAGAACGGCCGCCGGGTGCCGGTCGCGCGCCAGGAAGTCCGCGTAGGCGCCGCGCAAAGCGCCTTGCAGCAGCCGGTCCTTCACCGGGCGGCCGTTGACGAACAGATACTGATGCGCCGCATTGCCCCGCGAATAGGTGGGCAGGCCCGCATAGCCCGTCAGCCGCACACCGTCCCGCGCCTGGTCGATCAGCAGGGCGTTGGCCTCGAAGTCGCGGCCGAGCAGGGCGGCCAGCCGTTTCAGCCGCCCCTCGTCGCCGGGATGTTCGGCGGGCAGACGCAGCGTCGTCTTGCCGTCCAGCGTCAGGGTGAAGGCGACAGCCTCGTGCGCCATGGCCTGGCGTTTGATCTCCTCCGAGATAGCCATGGCCTCGGACCGCTCGGACTTCATGAACTTGAGCCGCGCGGGCGTGGCGTAGAACAGGTCGCGCACCTCGACCCGCGCGCCGTGCGGGCCGGGGAAGCCGGCGGGCGCAAGTGGGCGCTGATCGCCGCCCTCGACCACCACGGCCCAGGCGTCGGCTTCGTCCCGCGCTCGGGTGGTGATGCTCAGCCGGGCGACCGACCCGATGGAGGGCAGCGCCTCGCCCCGGAAGCCCAGAGTGTGAATGCGCAGCAGATCGACGTCGCCCGCATCGTCCGGCTCCAGCTTGGAGGTGGCGTGACGCTCGACCGCGAGGGGCAGTTCGTCCTTGGGAATGCCCTTGCCGTCGTCGGCGATCAGGATGCGCGACAGGCCGCCGCCGTCGGCCTGAACCTCGATGCGGCCGGCGCCCGCGTCCAGGGCGTTCTCAACCAGCTCCTTGATGGCGCTGGCCGGGCGTTCGACCACCTCGCCAGCGGCGATGCGGTTGACGGTTTCGGGGGGAAGGCGGCGAATAGGCATCTGAGTCGCAGCATAGCGGCCACATCGCCCCCGAGCGAGGATGAGAGCGAGGCGCGACGCCCATTGCTGCATCTGCGAACGTCAGCCAAGCTGGCCTCATGAGCGTGCGCCCGACCCTGATCCTGGACTTCGACTCGACCCTGGTCGATTTCGAGACGCTGGAGGCCCTGGCCGACATTGCGCTTGACGGGCATGCGGACGCCGCCGCGATCCGCGCCGAGATCGGGGACCTGACCGATCGCGCCATGGCCGGCGACCTGCCTTTCGGCGAGGCGCTGACCCGCCGGCTGGCGCTGCTGCCTCTGACCCGCGACCACGTCCAGACGCTGGCCGGCCGGGCGGTGGATCACCTTACGCCTTCGGTCCGCCGCAACCTGGACGCCCTGCGTGCCGAGAGCGACCGGGTGGTGATCCTGTCGGGCGGCTTTCGCGACATTATCGCGCCGGTGGCTGAACTGATGGGCGTCGCGCCCGAACGGGTGCTGGCCAACGACCTGATCTATGACGCCGAAGGCCGCGTGACCGGGGTCGAGGACGCCAACCCCCTGGCCCACGCCGACGGCAAGCCGGCGGTGATCCACGCACTGAAGCTGACAGGCCGCGTCGTCATAGTGGGCGACGGCTGGAACGACGCCGAGGTCAAGTTGGCCGGGGCCGCGGACGTCTTCTACGCCTTCACAGAGATCGTGCGCCGTCCGACGGTGGCGAAGGCCGCCGACGCCGAAGCGGCGTCGCTTGACGAGGTGCTGCACGCCGAGGGCCTGGGCGGGCGCTGGTCGTTTCCACGCAGCCGGATGCGGATGCTGCTGCTGGAAAACATACACTCCGCCGCCATCCAGCGGCTGGAGGAGGCGGGCTATTCGGTCGAGACGCGCAAGGGCGCGCTGGACGAGGACGATCTGATCGCCGCGATCCGAGGCGTGCACGTCCTGGGCATCCGCTCCAAGACGACCGTGTCGCGTCGGGTTCTGGAAGAGGCCGACAAGCTGATGGCCGTCGCCGCCTTCTGCATCGGCGTCAATCAGATCGACCTGGACGCCGCCGCCGACCACGCGGTGGCCGCTTTCAACGCCCCCTATTCCAACACCCGCTCGGTGGTCGAATTGGCGATCGGCCTCATGATCGTCCTGATGCGCGACGTGGCCGACAAGTCCAGCGCCATGCATCGCGGCCAGTGGAACAAGTCCGCGTCCGGATCTCGCGAGCTGCGCGGCAAGACCTTGGGCATCGTCGGATACGGCGCGATCGGCAGCCAGCTGTCGGTCCTGGCCGAGAACCTGGGCATGCGGGTGCTGTTCCACGACCTCAGCGAGCGCCTGGCGCTCGGCAATGCGCGGCGGATGCGGTCGCTGGACGCGCTTCTGGCCGAAAGCGACGTGGTGACGCTGCATGTCGACGGCCGAGGTGAGAACGCGGGGCTGATCGGCGCCGAGCAGTTCGCGCGCATGAAGCCCGGCGTGCTGTTCCTGAACCTGTCGCGCGGCCATGTGGTCGACATGGGGGCGCTGTCCCAGGCGCTGGGCGCGGGCCGGGTGGCGGGCGCCGCCGTCGACGTCTTTCCCGAAGAGCCGCGCACGAACGACGACCCCTTCGACAGCCCGCTTCAGGGGCTGAAGAACGTGATCCTGACGCCGCACATCGGCGGCTCGACCGAAGAGGCGCAGGAAGCCATCGCCGAGTTCGCGGCCGAGCGCCTGCTGGGCTATCTGAATCGCGGGGACACCACCTTCTGCGTCAACCTGCCGAACGTGCAACTGGCCGAGGTGTCGGGCGCTCATCGCCTGCTGCACATCCACCGCAATCAGCCGGGCGTGCTGGCCGAGCTGAACCAGGCGCTGGCCTCGGCGGGCCTGAACATTCTGGGCCAGCATCTGAAGACCGATGAGCGCACCGGCTACGTCATCACCGACGTCGACCGTGGCTATGATCCGGCTGCGCTAGAGGCCCTGAAGGCCGTGCCGGGCACGCTGCGCTTCCGCACCCTCAGATAATCATCGATAACGCGAAATTTCACACTGCAAGTTGACCTTGCGTAGCCTTGCGCTCGGCGCGAACTGGCGCAGACTGCCTTCAACGGCCGCGTTCGACGGCCTCGGGAGGAAATTCATGTCTCATCTTTTTCGCGGCGGCGCCGTCGCCGCCCTTGCGCTCGCCGCCTGCGCCGTTGCTGGAACCGCCTCGGCCCAGTCGTACGGACGTCTGGTCGTGTTTGGCGACAGCCTGAGCGACAACGGCAATCTGTTCCTGGCCACCGGTGGAACGCAGCCGCCGTCGCCGCCATACTTCCAGGGCCGGTTTTCGACCGGGCCGGTCTTCACCGAACTGCTGGGCTTCAACGCTTCTCGCTTCAACGGTTCGGTGACAGGAAGCATCAACTACGCCTTCGGCGGTGCGCGAACCGACTTCTCCGCCAGCCCTCTGGGGATGCGGGCGCAACTGGCCAACTATCAGCAGCGCGGCGGCGTGTTCGGGGCCAGTGATTTGGTGACCGTGCTGGGCGGCGCCAACAACATCTTCCAAGGGCTGCCGGTCGCCGGCGCGACCGCCAATCCAACTGGGGCGATCGCGCCCGTGTCGCTGGCTGCCGCGACGGACATCAACGCCATCGTCAACGGCGTCGCCGGGGCAGGGGCTGGCACGATCCTGGTGGTGAATCTGCCCAAGCTCAGCCTCACACCCCAGTTCCGCAACACGGCGGCCGCGCCTCTGGCCGACTTCGCCGTGACGACCTTCAACGGCGCCTTGCTGGCCGGACTGAACACCACGGCCGCCGCGCGGCCGGGGACCAACATCATCCTGATGGATCTGTTCAAGGCTGGCGACACCATCGCCGCAAACCCGCAGGCGTTCGGCGTGAGCAACGTCACCGACGCCTGTTTCAACCAGATCACGCTTGCGGTCTGTTCCAACCCGAACGACTTCTTCTACTTCGACGGGGTCCACCCGACGGCCGCCGGCCATCGCGTCATCGCCAGCCTGGCCAACGACTACCTCTATTATGGCGACCGCGGGGCCTCGGCGAGCCTGTTGGGCGAAACGGCCTGGCGGCATCGGGAAGACACCCTGGCGGGCGGAACCGGGGCGCTGAGCGGAGCTGCAGCCTGGGCTCCGGGGACTTCGATCGTCGGCGGCGCGACCCTGGATCAGACCGAGATCGATGCGCGCGGAGCGATCGCAAGCGCCGACTCGAACGGCTACGGCGCGTGGGTCGGGTTGGAGTCGGGCACCGACACCATGCGGGTCGGTCTGGCCGGCGGCTTCAAGAAGGCCAACGTCGAAGCGGGCGCGATGCGTTTTGACCTGGAGACCCTGTCGGTCGATGCCTACGCGGGTCTCCGCATGGGCCAGGCCTTCCTCGCGGGATCGGCCGGCGTGGCCAGCGATGACTACAAGGACATCCGCCGCGCCACCGGCGTCGGGCCCATCCGTCATATCGCCGCGACCCGCGGCGAGAGCTACGGCGCGCGCCTTCAAGGCGGGGTTTGGTTCGACATGGGAGGGCTGGCGATTTCTCCGCGCGCGGCCGTGACCTGGGCGCGGACCAACATGGACGGCTTCTTTGAGCAGGGTGCGGCGGCCCAGTTCGACTATGCCGATCGCCGCCTGAACGGCGTTACTGGCGAGGTGACCCTGCGCGCCGAGAGCCAACTGGGCGGCTTCGGCGTCTATGCCGAAGGCGGCTATCGCGACATGCTGGACGACGGCTTCGACCCGGTGCGTGTGGGCATTCAGGGTAATCCGGCCCAGCGCCTGTCTCGCGGCGGCGACAACCCGTTCGGAGGCCAGGCGCTCGCGGATGTGGGCATCCAGGGCGACTGGGGCCCGGCGCGCATCAGCATCGGCTACAAGGGCCGCTTCGGTGACAGCGCCGACAGCCACATGGGGGCGGTGCGGTTGAGCCTGCCGCTCTGAGTGCGACGCGGCGGGCGGTTCCGTCCCTGCGGCGATCCGCCGCCCGTCGCGTCCCATTCTCGCCCCATCGATCCTTAGAAAGGCGGTCGAACCCGATCGCCTGAGGACGGTGCGCGAGCCGCATCGCCGGCGATCTTCCCGCTCTCTTCGAGCCGAAAGACGGAGACGCCGCCGAATGCGACGCCTGCTTCCGACCGCGAAGTCGTTCCTGATCCACTCGGGCCAGACCGGCGCCCTTCTGGCCATGGGCGTGCTGGCCATGGCCGCCGCGCCCAGCGCCACCCGCACCGCCGTCGCCGCCGAAACGCCCCAGGCTCACGCCGCCCCCATCGCCCCGCCCGTCAAGGCCGAGGCCGAGCCCGCCGGACCGGTGACCCGAAAGCTGGCCTTCGACATGCCGGTGAAGGGTCACGCCATCAATTCGCGCTTCGGTCTGCGCCGCCTCGCGTCCGAGAGCAAAGCGAGGGCTCACAAGGGCGTGGACATCGCCGCGCCGAAAGGCACCTCGGTGTTCGCTGCGGCCGAGGGCCGGGTTATGCGCAGCGGGTATCAGGCCGGGGGCTATGGCAACTTCATCGAGGTGCGTCACCCCAACGGCATGACGACGCTGTACGCTCACCTCAGCCGCGTCGACGTGGCCAGCGGCCAGGAGGTCGCGCACGGTCAGCGCATAGGGCTGGTCGGATCGACCGGCTTCTCAACCGGTCCTCACCTGCATTTTGAGATCAAACGCAACGGCGGCCAGGTCAATCCCGAGCGCGTGCTGGGCCGCAGCTTCGACCTGGTGATTAAATCTCCGCAAGGTTGAGCTTTGCTCTGGCCGCCCGGGGGCGACGCTTGATAGCCTGCCCGTCAGTCACGAACCGCGGGAGGGGCCATGACGGCGGCATTGACGCTTCAGAGCGTAAGCAAACGATACGGCGGCTTCCAGGCGGTCAGCGACCTGAGCTTTCAGGTCCCCAAGGGCACGATCTGCGGCTTTCTCGGGCCTAACGGCGCGGGCAAGACATCCACGCTGCGGATGATCCTAGGCCTGCAGCCTGCGACGTCCGGCGCCATAGAGATACTGGGCGCCAGCGACGGCCGCCAGGTGCGCGACCGCATCGGCTTCCTTCCCGAAGAGCGCGGCCTCTACAAGAAGATGACGCCCGTGGACGCCATCGCCTTCTTCGGTTCGCTGAAGGGGTTGGCGCCCGCCGAGGGACGCCGTCGCGCGCGCGCCATGCTGGAAAGCCAAGGGCTTGGCGCCTCGCAGAAAAAGAAGATGAAGGAGCTGTCCAAGGGGATGGCTCAGAAGGTTCAGTTGATCGCCTCGGTCGTACACCGGCCTGAGTTCGTGATCCTGGACGAGCCCTTTTCGGGATTGGACCCGATGAACCAGCAGGGGCTTGAGGAGATGATCCGCGGCCTGGCCGCCGACGGGACCACGGTCCTGTTCTCCACCCACGTCATGCAGCACGCCGAACGGCTGTGCGACAAGGTCGTGCTGATCGCGCGGGGCCGCAAGGCCTTCGAGGGATCGGTCGATGAGGCGCGGGCGACCTCGCCGCGTGTTCTGGAGCTGGAAGGCGCCATGACGCCTCAGGATGTCAGCGCCTTGCCCGGCGTCGCCTCCGTCGAAGCGGTCCGTGAAGGCGCCTATCGCGCCCATCTGGCGCCCGGCATCGAGGGGCAGGCGGCGCTGAAAGCGGCCTTCCTGGGCGGGCTGGACGTTCGCCGCTTCAACCTCAAGGAGCCGACGCTCCACGACGCCTTCATCAATCTGACGGGCGACAACCCCGACCAGGACCAGCGCGTCGTCGCCGAAATGGAGGCCGCCCGATGAGCCGCACCCTTCTGATCGCGCGCCGAGAGTTTCTCGCCTACGCGAAGACCGTCGGCTTCTGGCTGTCACTGCTGGCCTTTCCCCTGTTCGCCGTGCTGGGCGGGGCCATCCCCATCCTGATGCGCAACGCCGAGCCGACGCGAACCGTGGCGATCGTGGATGACGCCCCGCCGCAGGCCGGCCTCGCCGCTTCGGTGCGCCAGGCCCTCGAGGCGGACCAGGAGCGTCGCGTCATCAACGCCCTGCGCATGGCCGCCATTCCGGAAGGCGGCACGACCGCCGGCGACCGTGTGCGCACCGCCGCGGACACCGGGGGCTATGAGGCCGGACTGGCGGCTCTCCGTCAGGAGGCGCCGCGCGCCGCCGAAGGTTTCAAGCCGCCGCGCCAGTCGCTGCGGTTGGTGGACGCGCCGTCAGATGTCGCCAACGCTGCGCCGGGCGCGGCGCGCGATGACCAGGTGCGCCGATACCTCGGCGATGAGGTCGAAGAAGACCAGCGCCTGTCGGCTGTGGTCTTCCTGAGTCAGACAGAGGGGCGTCCGTCTGCGCGCGTCTGGACGGCGCGGGCCACCGATTCGACGGTAGAGGATGCCGTTCGCGAAGCCCTCCGATCGGCCAATCGCCAACAGGTGTTCGGCTCTGCAGGCATCGATCAGGCGGTTGTGACGCAGACAGAGCGTTTCCGACCCGAGGTGACGGTGTTCTCGCCGCGTTCGGCAAGCGGAGGCGAAGTGTCGTTCCGTGATCGCCTGCCCAGCGTCATCGGTCTCCTGACCGGCTTTTTGCTGTGGTCGCTGGTTCTGACCGGGGCCTCTATCCTCCTGAACAGCGTGATGGAGGAAAAGTCGAACAAGATTTTGGAGGTCCTGTTGTCGTCTGCCTCGGCAACCGAAATCCTGACCGGCAAGGTTCTGGGCGTCGCCATGCTGACGCTGGCGGTTCTGGTGTCGTGGGGGCTGTTGGGCGGCATCGGCCTGATCACCAGCCTTCCTGACGTGGCGCGTGACGTCGGTTCGGTCCTTCTGGAGGACGGACTGGTGATCTATTTCCTGCTCTACATGGTCGGCGGATATCTGATGTACGCGGTGCTGTTCGCGGCGATCGGGGCCTTCTGCGAAACGCCGCGCGACGCCCAGACTCTGATGGGGCCGATCATGATGGTCTTGGTCGTTCCGATCATCGTCATGCAGATGGCGTTGCGCACGCCGGATGCGCCGCTGGTCAAGGTGTTGTCCTGGGTGCCGTTCTTCACACCTTTCCTGATGAGCGCTCGCGCGCCTAGCGATCCACCCATGGTTGAAGTCATCGGCACCCTGATCGGCATGTTCGCAACGGCGCTGCTGATGGTCTGGCTGGCCGGTCGCGCCTTCCGGGCGGGCGCCCTGTCCGACGTCAAGCTCAGCTGGAAGAGCTTCCTGGGCGCGGTTCGCGGCGCGCGCGGCTGACCTTTACGCCCTCGCTGGCGAAACGTCGGCGAGGGCGCTAGGACGGGGCCATGGACAAGACAGCAGCCGACACCTGGTCCGTCGCCGGACGGACCTTCTCCTCGCGCCTGATCGTGGGGACGGGCAAGTATGCCGACTACGCCCAGAACGCCGCGGCGGCGGAAGCCGCGGGTGCGGACATCGTGACGGTGGCGCTGCGTCGGGTGAACCTGTCCGATCCAAGCCAGCCCATGCTGGTGGATTATCTGAAACCCGAGCGGTTCACCTTCCTGCCCAACACCGCCGGCTGCTTTACTGGTGAGGACGCGGTGCGAACCCTGCGCCTGGCGCGCGAGGCCGGCGGCTGGAACCTGGTCAAGCTGGAGGTGCTGAGCGACAGCGCCCATCTGTATCCCGACATGGTCGAGACGCTCCGCGCGCTGGACCTGCTGGTCAAGGACGGGTTCGACGTCATGGTCTACTGCACCGACGACGTGGTCATGGCCAAGCGGCTGGAGGAGGCGGGCGCCGCCGCCGTCATGCCCGCCGCCAGCCCGATCGGGTCGGGCCTGGGCATCCAGAACCGCGTCAACATCCGCCTGATCGTGGAGCAGGCCAAGGTGCCGGTCCTGGTCGACGCCGGCGTCGGCACGGCCTCGGACGCCGCCATCGCCATGGAGCTGGGCTGCGACGCCGTGATCGCCAATACGGCCATCGCGGGCGCTCAGGATCCGATCCGCATGGGTCGAGCCATGAGGCACGCCGTCATCGCCGGCCGCGAAGCCTATCTGGCCGGCCGCATGCCCAAACGCATGTACGCCAGCCCGTCCTCGCCGCTCAGCGGACTGATCTAGCTCGGCGAAAGAACCAGCTGCACCACGTCGGTGCGGCGCGTGCGGAAGCCGGCCTGGCAGTAGGCCAGATAGAAGCGCCACAGGCGGTGGAAACGCTCGTCGAAGCCGCCCATGCGCCGGATCTCCGGCCAGGCGGCCATGAAGCGGTTTTCCCACTGCTTCAGGGTCTCAGCGTAATCCAAGCCAAAGCGTTCGATGTTCGTCTGGCGCAGGCCCGATCGGTCCAGCACGGGGGCCAGCCGCTCTTCGGACGGCAGCATGCCGCCGGGGAAGACGTACTTCTGGATGAAGTCTGTGCGCAGATTGTATTCGTCGAACAGAGCTTCCTGGATGGTGATGATCTGCAGCCCGGCGCGGCCGTCCGGCTCGAGCACGCTGCGCACCTTGTCGAAATAGGTCGGCCAGTACTCGCGGCCGACCGCCTCGAACATCTCGATGGAGGCGACGCGGTCGAAACGGCCCTGGACGTCGCGATAGTCCATCAGCCGGATGTCCGCACGCTCCGCCAGGCCGGCCTCGAACAGGCGCTGGCGGGCGAAGTCGTGCTGTTCCTGCGAGATGGTGACGCCGGTCACGTGCGCGCCGACCTCGCGCGCGGCGAACTCGGCGAAACCGCCCCAACCGCAGCCGATCTCCAGCACCGTCTGGCCGGGCTGCAGATTCATGAGACGCGCCAATGAGGCGTACTTCTCGGTCTGGGCGGCCTGAAGGTCTGTCGCGCCCTGCGTGAACCGGGCGGACGAATAGGTCATCGAGGGATCGAGCCAGGTCGCGTAGAAGGCATTGCCCAAGTCGTAGTGGGCGTGAATGTTCTTTCGGGAGCCGCGCCGGCTGTTGCGGCGCAGGCGGTGGCTGACCCAGTTCACGGCGATCATCAGCGGATTGCCGTCGAACAAACGACGGATGTGGTCATAGTTGTCGACCAGCGTCTCCAGCAGCGTCGCCAGATCGGGGCTGTCCCATTCGCCGGCCATGTAGCCTTCGGCGAACCCTATATCGCCATTGGCCAGGACGCGGCGGGCGAAGCGGTAGTCCCTGATCTGGATGACGGCCGACGGCCCTGCCTCTTGTCCCTGCAGACGGTGGGTCTCGCCGTTGGGCAGTAGAACGGTGAGCCGTCCGCTGCGCCAGTTCGATCCGAGCAGACGCAGCAGCAGGGCGGCTCCACGCGGCGTCCGGGCTATTTCGGCGCGGGGTTCGGAGGTGGCGACGCTCACGATGCGACCTTAGCTTTCATGCCGCGAACGGCTGACGGTCTTGAGAGCGTCCAGCGCGCGGTCGCGCGCCTCAGCGTGATCAACGATCGGGCGCGGATAGTCGCGCCCCAGCCGCACGCCGGCCTGGTCCAGCACCTCGCCTGGCGCGGCCCACGGTTGATGAAGCCATTTGTCGGGCAGGCGCTTGAGCTCGGGGATCCACCGTCGAACGTACTGACCGTCTGCATCGAACTTCTGACCCTGGCTGAACGGATTGTAGATCCGGAAATACGGAGCGGCGTCGGCTCCGGATCCAGCGACCCACTGCCAATTCTGAACATTGTTGCCCAGGTCGGCGTCGACAAGGGTGTCCCAGAACCAGGCTTCGCCTTTTCGCCAGTCGATCAACAGGTCCTTCACCAGGAAAGAGGCGACGATCATCCGCACCCGGTTGTGCATCCAGCCCGTGGTCCAGAGCTGGCGCAGGCCGGCGTCGACGATGGGGTAGCCGGTCTGACCCGTTGTCCAGGCCTTCAGCCCCCGGGCGTCGTCGCGCCAGGGCATCTGGTCGTATTCGGGACGAAAGGCCGTATCGGTGATCTGAGGAAAGGCGTGCAGCAGTTGCGCGGAAAAATCGCGCCAGGCCAACTCGGACACGTACTTGTCGATCTGGGCCTGCGGGGCCTCCGACGCGCGTACCCGCTCCACCACGCGCCAAGGCGCGATCTCGCCCCAGTGCAGGTGCGGTGACAGGCGGCTCGCGCCCGGCTGGGCGGGGTGATCGCGGCCCTTGCTGTACGTTTTCAGGCCGCGCTTGATGAAGGCGGACAAGGCGTCGCCGGCCCCGGCCTCGCCCGGCGTCCAGTCGAAACCCGTGGACCAGTCGGGCTTCGTCGGATGCAGGTCCCAATCACCCAGCGATTCGGTTTCCACGGCCGGCGACGACACCGAGCGCGGGCCGGTTGTGTGCGGGCGAGGCCCCATCTTCGCGAGCAGGGCCTTCAGGAACGGTGTGAACACCTTGTAAGGCCCGCCCTGGCCGGTGCGGATGTCACCCGGCTTGGACAGCAGCGAGCCGTTGAAGCCGCGGCAGGTCACGCCCTCGTCCTTGAGGGCATGAGCGATGTCGGCGTCGCGCGCGAAGGCGTCGGGCTCGAACAGACGGTTCATGAACAGGTGATCGGCGCCGGTTTCACCGACCATCTGGCGCAGCACGGCTTCCGGGTCGCCGGCGCGCAGGATCAGGCGCGACCCTCGCTCGCGCAGCGATGCGTCGAGCGCGGCCAGCGACTTGTCCAGCCACCAGCGCGAGGCGGCGCCCATCGGACGCTCGGACCCCGCCGTGTCGAGGATGTAGAGCGGGATGATTCGCCGTCCGGTCTCTGCCGCCGCATTCAGGGCGGGGTTGTCCTGCAGCCGAAGATCGCGGCGAAACCAGAGTATGACCGGGGGCTCTGTGGTCACGCGGCGCGGCTCCGTCTATCTTGTCTGCAGGACAGCCCGACGCCACCTGTTCGTCCCAATGATGCGCCAAATGCGCGGCGCCGCCAGACGATCCAGACGAAAGATTTTGCAGCCGTGACCCAACCCAACGCCGTCATCACCCTTTCCGAAGGTCTGGCCCGCCCTGTCGTCATCGGCGGCGGCGCGCGCATCGTCTTCATCGCCGGCCCGTGCCAGATGGAGAGCCGCCAGCACGCGCTGGAGACGGCCCAGGCGCTGAAGGAGATCGGCGAGCGGCTGGATGTGGGCATCATTTACAAGACCAGCTTCGACAAGGCGAACCGAACCTCGGCCTCGGCCGCGCGTGGGATCGGCCTGAAGGACGCCCTGCCGATCTTCGCCGAGATTCGCGAGACGACCGGCCTGCCGACCCTGACCGACGTGCATTCCGAGGCCCAATGCGGCCCGGTGGGCGAGGTCGTGGACGTGCTGCAGATTCCGGCCTTCCTCAGCCGCCAGACCGACCTGCTGCTGGCCGCCGCCGCGACCGGCAAGGCGATCAACATCAAGAAGGGTCAGTTCCTGGCCCCCTGGGACATGAAGAACGTCATCGCCAAGGTCGTCGGCGCGGGCAATGCCAACGTCATGGCCTGCGAGCGGGGGGCCAGCTTCGGCTACAACACCTTGGTCAGCGACATGCGTTCGCTCCCGATCCTGCGCGAGATTGGCTGCCCCGTGGTGTTCGACGCGACCCACAGCGTGCAGCAGCCGGGCGGGCAGGGGACCTCGTCGGGCGGACAGCGCGAGTTCGTGCCGGTGCTCGCGCGCGCCGCCGTGGCCGTGGGTGTGGACGCCGTGTTCATGGAGACGCACCCGGACCCCGACAACGCCCCGTCGGACGGCCCCAACATGGTGCCGATGGATCAGTTCGAGGCCTTGGCGGCCCAGTTGATCGCCTTTGACGATCTAGCCCGGTCGTCGGGCGCCAAGGCGCCGATGGCGAAGGCCGCCTGAATCCGATAGGTCCGTCTGATGACTGAACGGACCCTAGATCTCGGCGCGCTTCAAGGATTGCTGGACAAGGCGCGCGGCCTGACGGTCGCCTGCGTCGGCGACCTGATGCTGGACCGCTACGTCTATGGCGAGGTCAGCCGCATCTCGCCCGAGGCGCCAATCCCTGTGCTGCGCGCGCGTCGCCAGACGGCCATGCCCGGCGCGGTCGGGAACGTGGCGCGCAACGTGGCGGCCTTGGGCGGCCGTGCGCGCCTGAGCGGGGCGGCGGGGCCAGATGCAGCGGGCGATGAACTGGCCGCGCTGATCGACGCCGATCCCGCCATCGACAGCTATGTCTCTCGCTCGGCGCCGCTGACGACGGTCAAGACCCGTTTTGTCGCCGCCGGCCAGCAGTTGCTGCGGCTGGACGACGAGGAGGGCGGGGCAGGGCAACCCCTCGATTCGGCTGTGTTCCACGGCGCGTCGGCGATCCTGCTGTCGGACTACGCCAAGGGGGTCGTGGACGACACCCTGATTGCGGCGGCGCTCAAGGCGGCTGCGGCGTCGGGCGCGCCGGCCGTCGTGGACCCCAAGGGCCGCGACTTCGCGCGGTATGGCGCGGTCGATTTGATCAAGCCGAACGCCAGCGAACTGGCCGCCGCCACAGGCCTGCCGGTCGAAAGCGACGCCGAGGTCGAAACCGCGCTGACGGCGCTGATGGCCGCGACGACGGCCAAGGCTCTGGTCGTCACGCGTGCCGGCAAGGGCATGAGCCTGATGCGGCGCGGCGAAGCGGTGAAGCATTTCCCGGGCCGCGCGCGCGAGGTGTTCGACGTCTCGGGCGCCGGTGACACGGGTCTGGCGGCGCTGGGCCTGGCGCTGGGCGCGGGCGCATCGCTGGAAACGGCGGTCGAGTTCGCCATCCTGGCCTCGGGCGTCGTGGTCGGAAAGAGCGGCACAGCCGTGGTCACGCCGTCCGAACTGATCGAGGCCGAGATGAGCGGCCACGCCGCCCTGTCCTCGGCTAAGGTGACCCCGGTGGACGATCTGGTCGCCCAGGCCGAGGCTTGGCGCCGGCAAGGCCTGCGGGTCGGCTTCACCAACGGCTGTTTCGATATCCTGCACCGCGGGCACGTGGCCTATCTGGCGCAGGCCCGGAGCTGGTGCGACCGCCTGGTTGTGGCGCTGAACACCGACGCCTCGGTGCGCCGTCTCAAGGGCGAGGGGCGCCCCGTCAATGATCTGGACAGCCGCGCCGCCGTCATCGGCGGTCTGTCGAGCGTTGATCGGGTGACAAGCTTCGACGCCCCGACGCCGCTGGACCTGATCGAACGTCTGCGTCCCGACGTCCTGATCAAGGGCTCGGACTACACCCGCGAAGGCGTGGTCGGCGGCGATCTGGTCGAAAGCTGGGGCGGCGAAGTGCGCCTGGCCGACTTCAAGGACGGCTTCTCAACCACGCGGACCATCGAGAAGATGACGGAGCGCCAGGCGTGAGCGAACGGATGATCGTGGTCACAGGCGGCGCCGGCTTCATTGGCTCAAACATCGTCGCGCGCCTGTGCGAGCAGGGCGGCTACGACGTGGTGGTCTGCGACCGCCTGGAGACCGCCGACGTGGCGAAATGGAAGAACATCGCCAAACACGCGATCGCCGACCTATGGGCGCCAGAGGAGCTGTTCGAGCGGCTGGATCGCCATGCCGACCGCATCGAGGCCGTGGTGCATATGGGCGCCATATCGTCCACGACCGAGCCTGACGCCGACCGGGTGATCCGCACCAACTTCGCCCTGTCCCGCGACCTGTGGGACTGGTGCGCGGCCAACGACGCGCGGCTGATCTACGCCTCGTCCGCCGCCACCTACGGCGAGGGCGAGCAGGGGTTCGAGGATCGCGACGACCTTGAAAGTTTGGGTCGGCTTCAGCCGCTAAATGCTTATGGCTACTCGAAAAGACTGTTTGACGAATATGCTGTTCGTCAGGCTGGCCGGGGTCATGCGCCGCGTCAGTGGGCGGGGCTGAAGTTCTTCAACGTCTACGGGCCCAACGAGTATCACAAGGTCGGCATGATGTCGGTCGTGGCCCAGATCTGGCCCAAGGCTTCGGCGGGGGACACCGTCAGCCTGTTCCGCTCGCACCGGCCCGATTACGCCGACGGCGGCCAGCTGCGCGACTTCGTCTATGTGGACGATATCGTCGACATCATCGCCTGGCTGCTGGAGACGCCGGCCGTCACGGGCGTCTTCAACGCGGGATCGGGTCAGGCGCGCTCCTTCGCCGACCTGGCCAAGGCGACCTTCTCAGCCGCCGGGCGCGAACCCAGCATCACCTACGTCGACATGCCGGAAGTTCTGCGCGAGCGGTACCAGTATTTCACCCAGGCCGAGATGGGCCGGTTGCGGGCGGCGGGCTATCCCGGCCAATCGACGCCGCTGGAGGAGGGCGTGCGCCGGTACGTTCAGGACTATCTGGCCAAGGCGGATCCCTACCGATGAGAAGGCCAGGGCTGACCTTTCGCCAATGGGTCGGCTACGCGGGCTTCGCGCTTGTGTTCCTGCTCGTTGCGGCGGTGGCCGTGTGGCGGGGCGACATACTGCGGGCCGGGCTGGATCCGCAGGTGCCGTTCCAGACCTACGAACCGCCGCCGGCCCCCGACTACGCCCGCGCCGAGGCTTGGGCCTTGAACGAGGTGCGGGCGCCCGACAGCGGGCCGGCCGCCGTCTTTTTTGTGCACTCGACCACCTATGACGGCGGCGCGGAATGGAACGGCCCGATCGGAGATCCAGAGGCCGACGCCTATCTGACGCGGGTGGTGTTGCCCAACTACGCCGGGCCGTTCGCTCGCGCCGGAGCGATCAGCGCGCCACGCTACAGGCAAGCCAGCCTCTACACCCGCCTGACGCTGCGCGATGACGCGCGCGAGGCCCGAGCCTTCGCCTATGGCGACATCGAGCGCGCCTTCGACGCCTGGCTGGCCCGCCATCCCGACGGTCCGATCATTCTTGCGGGGGTGGAGCAGGGTGGCGAGCTGATTGACCGGCTGCTTCGCGAACGTGTGGCGACGGACGCTGGGTTGCGGCGCCGACTGGTCGCCGCCTATCTGATCGACGTCGTGGTCGCGCGAGAGGGGCTCTCCCCAGCGACGCCTCCGTGCCGCTTGCCGGCTCAGACCGGATGCGTTGTGGGCTGGTCCCAGGTCGGGGAGGGTGATGACGGCGTTGTGCGTCGTCGGCTTCGACGCGCGCTTGTGTGGGAAAATGACGGCCTGACGGAACTGCGCGACAGAGCGGTCGTATGCGTCAATCCGGTGAGCGGCTCGGACGACGGCGTCCCCACCGAGGCGCGGCGGCACCACGGCGCGACCAATGCGACGGGCCTGGAATGGGGCGCGCGACCCGCGCTGATGGGCCGAGAAATTGCTGCGGCCTGCCGCGACGGCTTCCTGCATCACACCAAGCCCAGCACCGAATCCTATCGCGAAACCGGCAGCTGGACCGAGCGTCGCAAGGCCCGGCCGTACAACTTGTTTTACGGCGATATCGAAGCTGATGCACGCGGACGTCTGGCCTCCTGGTCGTCGCCCGGAGGCTGACGGCCGGGCGCCTGCAGCCGACGGACGCTTGCGTGTGGCGGTCCGCGACCTGATATGCTGTCCATAGGGCGCGCTGCCGACCGAGTCGCGCGCCACGGCATCCCGAGAAGGCTGAGAATGCGCGATCCGATCGAACTGATGAACATGAACCTGGTCCCCATGGTGGTGGAGCAGTCCAGCCGGGGCGAGCGGGCCTTCGACATCTTCTCGCGTCTGTTGCGCGAGCGTATCATCTTCCTGACGGGTCCGTTCGAGGACGGCATGGCGTCGCTGATCAGCGCCCAGCTGCTGTTTCTGGAATCGGAAAACCCGAAAAAGGAAATCAGCATGTACATCAACAGCCCCGGCGGTCAGGTGACCTCGGCGCTCGCGATCTACGACACCATGCAGTACATCAAGAGCCCGGTTTCGACCGTGGTCATGGGCATGGCGGCCTCGGCCGGATCCCTGATCCTGGCGGCGGGTGAAGCTGGCCAGCGCATCGCCCTGCCGAACGCGCGCATCATGGTGCACCAGCCCTCGGGCGGCTTCCGCGGTCAGGCGTCGGACATCGAGCGCCACGCCGAGGACATTCGCTACACCAAGAAACGGCTGAACGAGATCTACGTCCACCACACCGGACGGACCTATGAAGAGGTCGAGCAGACGCTGGACCGCGACCACTTCATGAGCGCGGAAGACGCCAAGGCCTGGGGCATCGTGGACCACGTCTACGATCGCCGCGAACAAGCCGATGCGGACGGCGTGAAAACGGTCTGATCCGATCATGGCGCTGACACGCGATAGCGAAGGCACGCTGGAAGTCGACGGAGAGACCTACCACTGGTCGCTCCGTCGCCAGCCGCGCCCGACCACGGGCAACCAGTGGGAGGGCGTGGCGATCACCCTTCGGCATCAAGACTTCAAGCGCGAAGCCATCGTGCAGTTTCCGCCGCCGTTGCGGCCGAACGGCCGGCCGGATGTGGAGAAGCAGCGGGTAAACCTGGACGCCGTGCGCAACGCCGTGACCGCCTCCATCGAGGCGGGCTGGGACCCGGCGTCGCGAGGCAAGCCTGTGGTGTTCGACGTGGACGTCGACGGCCGCTGAGCCTTTGCGAGTCTACCTCAAGGGCGCCCCTGGAACACTCGGAAGCCCTTTACCGCTGCAATGTCGATCAGCTCGGTGTCGCCCGAGGTGTCGCCGTACGCGCCGGCCAGGGTCATGTCGGAACCGAAGACCTGACGAAGGCGCCGCACCTTTTCTTCCCCGCGACAATTCGGGCTTGAGAAGGCGCCGGTGATCCGGTCCTGGTCGTCGAAGGTCAGGTGGGTTCCCAGCAGGCCCTCGGCCCCCAATCGCCGGGCGAAGGGCGCAACCGTCAGTTCGGGCGACGCCGTCACGATGACCCTATAGGCCCCCTTGCGGCCCCAGTCCTCCCAGGTCGCCAAAGCGTCCGGCCGCATGAACCGATCCCACACATGGTCGGCGAAGCGCGCAGCGTCAGATTGGAGTTCTTGACGCGAAACGCCCTTCAGGAACACCTTCACCGAAGCGGCCTTGATCGCCCCGCGATCTCGATCGCGGGCATAGGCCGCCAGGGCAGGGGCCATCTTCACCAGACCCAGCGCCCAGCCGCCGGCGCCGGCGCGCCAGCGCAGGAAGTCGGTGAAGCTGTCGCGGATCGTCAGGGTGCCGTCGAAGTCGAAGGCGACGATCGACTGGCCCGCACGAGGCTGGCGAAAGGCTGCTCCCGTTCCCATGTCAGACATTCGCCGTGATCCCCATCCATCGTGATGCGTTGCACAAGGCGGCCGGACGACGCATCTCTGCGGGGTTGTGGCGGCGGCTGCGATGGGTGATTGTCAATTTTTGAAGACCTTCGCGTTCAGAGTCGGCGACTCGATGCGGAGTAAGCGCCCAGGAGCCCATGTCGGGTCCAGGGGCGGGAGTGAGAAGGGTCTATGACCAAAGCAGCCGGCACAGACGCCAAGAGCACCCTCTACTGCAGCTTCTGCGGAAAGAGCCAGCACGAGGTGCGCAAGCTCATCGCCGGTCCGACGGTGTTCATCTGCGACGAATGCGTCGAGCTGTGCATGGACATCATCCGCGAAGAGCACAAGATCGCCTTCAAGACGTCGAAGGACGGCGTGCCCACGCCCAAGGAGATCCGAGACGTCCTGGACGATTACGTCATCGGCCAGAACCACGCCAAGAAGGTCCTATCGGTCGCGGTTCACAACCACTACAAGCGCCTCAACCACGCGACGAAAAACAACGACGTCGAGTTGGCCAAGTCGAACATCATGCTGATCGGGCCCACCGGCTCGGGCAAGACGCTGCTGGCCCAGACGCTGGCGCGCATCATCGACGTGCCGTTCACCATGGCTGACGCCACGACCCTGACCGAAGCCGGTTATGTGGGTGAGGACGTCGAAAACATCATCCTGAAGCTGCTGCAATCGTCCGACTACAACGTCGAGAGGGCTCAGCGCGGCATCGTTTACATCGACGAGATCGATAAGATCTCGCGCAAGTCCGACAACCCGTCGATCACCCGCGACGTGTCGGGCGAGGGCGTGCAGCAGGCCCTTCTGAAGATCATGGAAGGCACCGTCGCATCCGTGCCCCCGCAGGGCGGTCGCAAGCACCCGCAGCAGGAGTTCCTGCAGGTCGACACCGCCAACATCCTGTTCATCGTCGGCGGCGCATTCGCCGGCCTGGAGAAGGTTATCTCGGCGCGTGGCGCAGGAGCCTCCATCGGCTTCGGCGCCAAGGTCAAGGAAGTGGACGAGCGGCGCACGGGCGACATCCTGAAGGGCGTCGAGCCAGACGATCTGATGCGCTTCGGCCTGATTCCTGAATTCATCGGCCGTCTGCCTGTGCTGGCGACGCTGGAGGATCTGGACGAGGCGGCGCTGGTGACCATCCTGACCGAGCCCAAGAACGCCTTGGTCAAGCAGTACAAGCGTCTGTTCGAGATGGAGAATGTCGAACTGACGTTCACCGATGACGCCCTGTCGGCGGTTGCCAAGAAGGCCATCACCCGTAAGACCGGCGCGCGCGGCCTTCGCTCGATCCTGGAAGGCATTCTGCTGGAGACCATGTTCGAACTGCCCACCTTCGAGGGCGTCGAGGAGGTCGTGGTCAACGCCGAGGTCATCGACGGCAAGGCCCAGCCGCTGATCATCTATTCCGAGGCGTCGAAGAAGAAGGCCGACGGCGCGGCCTGATCAGCTGATCCCGGACGGACGAAAGGGCGGATCACTGATCCGCCCTTTTTCGTGAGCTGCGCCTCGCGGCGGACAGGATGCTCCTGAACGATTGAGCACGCTCTCGATGTCAATCGCGGCGGCGGCGCCACAGGGGCGCAAAGGTGAAAACGGCCGCTGAATTCGCTGCGGCGCCAAGCCGTCGTGCGCCGGCGCGCCGAAACCTGCGGCGGTTGTGCGCGTGACTTGTTCACGACAAGGTTTTCGCCCTGTGGGCGGTGACGCTTGAACCCCGCGTCCGTGAGGCCACATACTCCCCTGAAAGCCGCCGAAAAGGCGGGCCGAGTCGGAAGCGAAAGGGTGACAGCCCGATCCATTCCTCCCGGCGGGCCGGAGATCAGCAAGGGCCCCGGAAAGTAGGCATATGTCCGAGAGCAAAATCCTCCCCGTCCTGCCGCTGCGAGACATCGTGGTGTTCCCGCACATGGTGGTTCCCCTGTTCGTGGGCCGCGAGAAGTCGGTGCGCGCACTGGACGAGATCATGAAGGGTGAAAAGCAGATCCTGCTGGCCACTCAGAAGAACTCCGTCGACGACGACCCGTCGCCCGACGCCATCTACCCTGTAGGCGTCCTGGCGACCGTGCTGCAGCTGCTCAAGCTGCCCGATGGCACGGTCAAGGTGCTGGTCGAGGGCAAGGGCCGTGCGCGCCTGACCCGTTTCACCGAACGCGAGGACTATTATGAAGCCGAGGCCGTCGACATCGACGACGAGCCCGGCGAGGCCTCGCAGTCCGAGGCGCTTCTGCGCGCTGTGATCGAGCAGTTCGAAAACTATGTGAAGCTGAACAAGAAGGTGCCGCCCGAGGCGCTCAGCTCCATCCCGCAGATCACAGAGCCCTCCAAGCTGGCCGACAGCGTCGCCGCCCATCTGTCGGTGAAGATCGCCGACAAACAGAGCCTGCTGGAGACTTTCGACGTGCCGGCGCGGCTGGAGAAGGTCTACGGCCTGATGGAAGGCGAGATCAGCGTCCTGCAGGTCGAGAAGAAGATCCGCAGCCGCGTGAAGCGGCAGATGGAGAAGACCCAGCGCGAGTATTATCTCAACGAGCAGATGAAGGCGATCCAGCGCGAGCTGGGCGAGACCGACGATCAGCGCGACGAGATCATGGAGCTGGAAAAGCGCATTCGGAAGACGCGCTTGTCCAAGGAAGCGCGGACCAAGGCTGAGGCCGAGGTCAAGAAGCTGCGCAACATGAGCCCAATGTCCGCGGAATCGACTGTGGTTCGGAACTATCTCGACTGGCTGCTGTCCGTGCCGTGGGGCAAGGCCAAGCAGAAGCCGATCGACCTGTCCAAGGCGGAGGAAATCCTCGAAGAGGATCATTACGGCCTGGAGAAGGTCAAGGAGCGCATCGTCGAGTATCTGGCCGTCCAGGCGCGCACCGGCAGCCTGAAGGGGCCGATCCTGTGCCTTGTCGGCCCGCCAGGCGTGGGCAAGACCTCTCTGGCCAAGTCGATCGCCAAGGCGACGGGGCGTGAATACGTGCGTATGTCGCTGGGCGGGGTGCGTGACGAATCCGAGATCCGCGGACACCGCCGCACTTACATCGGCTCGATGCCCGGCAAGATCATCCAGTCGATGAAGAAGGCCAAGACGACCAATGCCTTCGTTCTGCTGGACGAAATCGACAAGCTGGGGTCCGACTGGCGCGGTGATCCGTCCTCGGCTCTGCTGGAGGTGCTGGACCCGGCGCAGAACTCGACGTTCGGAGACCACTACCTGGAGGTCGATTACGACCTGTCGCAGGTGATGTTCGTGACGACCGCCAACAGCCTGAACATGCCGCAGCCGCTGATGGACCGGATGGAGATCATCCGGGTCTCTGGATACACCGAGGACGAGAAGGTCGAGATCGCCAAGCGTCACGTCCTGCCCAAGCAGTTGGAAGACCACGGTCTGAAGGCGACCGAGCTGGTGGTGGCCGAAGATCAGATCCGCGAACTGATCCGCTATTACACCCGCGAGGCCGGCGTGCGTTCTCTTGAACGCGCGCTGGGCGGCGTGGCCCGAAAGGCCGTGCGCGAAATGGCCAAGACGGGCGCGACGACCATCACGGTCGACAGCGAGAAGCTGGCCGAATACGCGGGGGTGCGGAAGTATCGCTATGGCGAAACCGACGAGAACGACCAGGTCGGCATCGTCACGGGCCTGGCGTGGACCGAGTTCGGCGGCGACATCCTGACCATTGAGGCGATCCGGATGCCGGGCCGCGGCCGCATGACCGTCACCGGCAACCTCAAGGAAGTGATGAAGGAGTCGATCTCGGCGGCCGCTTCCTACGTTCGAGCGCGCTCGCTGGCTTTCGGCGTCAAGCCGCCGGTCTTCGAGAAGACCGACATCCACGTCCACGTGCCCGACGGCGCTACGCCCAAGGACGGGCCGTCGGCCGGCGTCGCCATGACGGTGGCGATGGTGTCGGTCCTGACGGGCGTTCCGATCCGCAAAGACATCGCCATGACCGGTGAAATCACCCTGCGCGGCCGCGTCACCGCCATCGGCGGCCTGAAGGAGAAGCTGCTCGCGGCCCTTCGCTCGGGCGTCAAGACCGTGCTGATCCCGCAGGAAAACGAGAAGGACCTGGCCGACGTGCCGGACAATGTGAAGGACGCTCTGGAGATCGTGCCGATTTCGACTGCCGACGAGGCGCTGAAGTGGGCGCTTACAGGCACGCTGACGCCGGTGGAATGGGACGAGGCGGCCGAACCTCTGCCGCCGCCAGCCGCCGTGCCCGGCGACGGCGTGACGGTCAGCGTCAGCCACTAAGGTGAAGCAGGGGCGGTTGGACTTCGGTCGGGCCGCCCCTTTCCCTTGCGCGTGGCACGCGCGCCGGGCAGAACGGCGCGATCGGGCGGCTAGCTCAGCTGGTCAGAGCACCTCGTTTACACCGAGGGGGTCGGGGGTTCGAACCCCTCGCCGCCCACCACCACTCCTCTAAATCGTTAGTCCACGTTGGGTCTATCGTTGCGCCAGTCGTACAGGGCCTCCAGAACCTGCACGGCGCGACCGCGCTCTGATGCGAGATCGGGATCGCGGCCGAGGATCAGCCGTGCGTCGTCGGCCGCCGCCAGCATCAGACCGCGATGCCGGATCGGGTCGGCGAAGCGGTAGGCCGGAAATCCGCTCTGCTTCAGTCCCACAGGGTCGCCGCCGCCACGCAGGCGGAAGTCCTCTTCGGCGATCTCGAACCCATCCTCGGTGCGGCGCAGCGTCTCGAGCCGCTCGCGGGCCGTCTCGCCGAGCTGCCCGTCCTCGCCGCCGTACAGCAGGATGCAGGCGCTGGATCGTGAGCCGCGCCCAACCCGGCCGCGCAACTGGTGCAGTTGGGCCAGGCCGAAGCGGTCGGCATGCTCGATCACGATGATGGAGGCGTTGGGCACATCCACGCCGACCTCGACCACCGTCGTGGCGACCAGCACAGGCAGCCGGCCGTCGGCGAAATCGGCCATGACCGCCTCGCGCTGGGCGCCCGGCATCTGCCCGTGGGCCAGGCCGACCTCGATGCCCAGAAACTTGCGCAGATCGGCGGCGCGCGCCTCGGCCGCGGCCAGATCGATCGCTTCGGACTCAGCCACCAGCGGACAGATCCAGTAGGCCTGGGCGCCGCCCTCGACGGCGGCCTTCATGCGGCGCGCGACCTCGCCGATGCGGGCGGCGGGCAGGACGGCGGTCGCGACCGGCGTGCGGCCGGGCGGCTTTTCGTCCAGGCGCGAAACGTCCAGCTCGCCGTACTGGCTGAGCTCCAGCGTGCGCGGGATCGGGGTGGCCGACATGGTCAACAGGTGCACGCCGCCCAGGCGCGGGTCGCCCTTGGCCTGCAGCCTTTGACGCTCCGACACGCCGAACCGATGCTGTTCGTCGATGACTGCCAAGGCCAGCCGGTCGAACCGCACGGCGTCCTGGAACAGGGCGTGGGTGCCGATGGCGACCTGGGCCTCGCCGGACGCCAGGGCCGCCAGCTTGCCGCGCCGCTCGGCCGGCGTGTCACGCCCGGTCAGCAGGAGGCTGGAGACGCCGGCCGCTTCCAGCAGGGGCGACAGGCGCTGATGATGCTGGCGCGCCAGGATCTCGGTCGGCGCCATCAGGGCGGCCTGGAAGCCGGTATCCGCTACGTCGGCGAGGGCGAGCGCGGCCACGGCGGTCTTGCCCGACCCTACGTCGCCCTGCAGCAGCCGGCCCATCTGCTTGCCCGAGGCGAGGTCGCGCCGGATTTCCTCGACCGCGCGCGCCTGGGCCGCCGTCAGGGCGAAGCCCAGACCGTCGAGCAGGCGCGCGGACGCCTCGCCGGGGCGGGCGACGGGGGCAGGGTTGCTCTGCCGCGCACGCCGCCGGCGGGCCAAGGCCAGTTGGTGGGCCAGCAGTTCGTCATAGGCCAGCCTCTGCCGCGCCGGGGCCTCGTGCGAGAGGTCCGCTTCGGTGCGGGGAGCGTGAAGCTGGCCCAGGGCCTCGCGCCAGCCCGGCCAGGAGCGCTTGGTCAACCAGGCCCCGTCCTGCCATTCCTCAAGCTCCGGAGCGGTCTCCAGCGCCTGCAGGGCCAGCTTGCGCACCACGCGCGAGGTCAGGCCCTGGGTGGCGGGATAGACGGTCTCGGCCTCGGGAATATCGGCGGCCTTATCCAGCGCGATGATGTGGTCGGGGTGGGGGATCTGCACCTCGTTGTTGAACCGCTCGACCCGCCCGCTGACCAGGCGGCGCGCGCCCTTGGGCGCCAAGCTTTCGATGTGACGCGGCGATCCTCCAAACCAGACCAGATGAATGAAGCCGGTGTCGTCCGATGCGCGCATGCGGAAGGGGGCTCCCGGCTTGTGGGGGGGGAACAGCCGGTCGATCGTCACGTCGAAGATCCCGACCTCGCCCTCGACCGCGCCCTGAGCGGTCATGGGGCGGCGATGCACCAGCCCTGAAGGAGACAGGAATAGAAGGTCGCGCACCAGAGGCCCGGCCACCTTGGCGAGCAGGTGCGCGACGCGCGGCCCCACGCCTTTCAGGCTGGTGACCTCCGCGAACAGGGGAAAGAGAATCTGCGGCCGCATGATCCACCCAGCATAGCTGGCGAAACGGCGACTGGAACGCTATCTGACCGCTCTTGTTGAATGAACGAACCGGGCAAGGATCCTTGTGGCCGACATCGACGCGCGTCTGAAACAGCGGCTCGGCCGCATCGCCTTCCGCGCCTGGCGTCGCGGCTTCCGCGAGGCGGACATGGTATTGGGCCCCTTCGCCGATCAGGTGGCGCCCACCCTGACCGAGGCCGATCTGGACGTGTTCGAGGCGCTGTTGGATGTCGAGGACCAGTATCTCTACGCATGGATCATCGAGCGCGAGCCGACGCCGCCCGAGCACCAGGGGCCGGTGATGGACCGCCTGCGCGCCTTCATGCGCGCTCATGTCGCGACCGCAGTCGCCGAGGGGATCGGCTGATGGACGCTCAGCTCACGACCCCGCGCGCCGACATCGAATTGGGCGGCGCGCCGGAAGGCTTGGACGCCCTGGCGGTGGCCGAGCGCATGAAGGCGAACGGCGGCGTCGCCCTGTTCGTGGCGCGCGACTATCAGCGCTCAGCCGCCTTTGTTCAGGCGTTTCACTTCTTCGCCAAGGATATTGAAGTTCTTGAGTATCCGTCCTGGGACTGTCTGCCGTACGATCGGTTGAGCCCGACCGCTTCGGTTTCGGCCCAGCGCATGGCGACGCTGACGCGCCTGGCTCAGGGACCGAAGGACGACCGGCCGCTGCTGGTGGTCGCCACCATCGCCGCGGCCAGCCAACGCACACCGCCGCGTCCGGTGACGACCGCCGCCGGGTTCGAGGCCCGAGTCGGGCGCGATCTGGATACGGACGCGCTCGAAAAATATTTCACCACCAACGGCTATGTCCGCGCCTCGACCGTGTCGGAACGCGGCGAGTACGCGGTGCGCGGCGGGGTGGTCGATGTCTTCCCGCCGGGCTTCGAGGAGCCGGTTCGCTTGGACATGTTCGGCTCTGAGCTGGAATCGATCCGCGCCTTCGATCCCGAGACCCAGCGGTCGACCCGTCAGCTGAAATCCGTATCGCTGTCGCCTGTGTCCGAAGTCTTGCTGGATCGTGAAAGCATTTCGCGTTTCCGCAGCGGTTATCTGAACCTGTTCGGCGCGTCCGGCGACGATCCGCTGTATGCGTCGATCAGCGAAGGCGCGCGACGTCAGGGGATGGAGCAATGGCTGCCGCTTTTCTACGACCGGCTGGACACCCTGTTCGACTATCTGCGCGACGATGCGCCGGTGTTTCTGGACAACCAGGTCGAGGCGGCGCGCGCCGAGCGCTGGACGCTGATCGACGACGCCTATGACGCACGCCAGGAAGCCGCCAAGGCCAAGCGGGCGGCCGGCGCGCCGCTGGGCGCGAACCGGGCGTTGCCGCCCGAGCGGCTGTATCTGACGGCCGAGGACTGGAACAGCGCGCTGGCGGGCCGCGCCGTGCGTCGTCTGACGCCCTTCGACGGCCAGGGGGAGGACGCTGGCGGACGGCTGGGCCGCAGCTTCGCCGCTGAGCGCGCCCAGGACAGCGTCAATCTGTTCGAGGCGGTGGCGCGTCATGCGGAGACGCTGAAGGGGCAGGGCAAGCGCGTGCTGTTCGCTTCCTGGAGCGAAGGTTCTTCTGAGCGCTTGGCGGCCATGCTGTCCGATCACGGCTTGAATCACGTGGTCGCCGTGCGTGACTGGGCCGACGTGCAGGCGGCGCCAAACGATCTGTATCTGCGCGGGGTCCTGCCGGTCGAACATGGGTTCGTCACCAAAGACTTGGCGGTGATTTCGGAAACCGACATCTTGGGTGATCGACTGGCGCGGCCGCGCAAGAAGCGTCGGGCCTCCAACTTCCTGGCCGAGGCGTCTGCGCTGACGACCGGCGACCTGGTGGTGCACCTGGATCACGGCATCGGACGCTACGAAGGGCTGCGCACCCTGGATATCCAGGACGCGCCGCACGACTGCCTTGAATTGCTCTATGCGGGTGAGAGCAAACTTTACTTACCCGTTGAAAACATTGACTTGCTGACGCGCTATGGCTCGGACAGCGAAGGCGTACAGCTGGATCGGCTGGGCGGCGCGGGCTGGCAGGCGCGCAAGGCCAAGGCCAAGGAGCGCCTGCGCGCCATGGCTGAAGGGCTGATCGCCCTGGCCGCCAAGCGGGCGCTGCGCGTGACCGAGTCCGTCACCCCGCCGTCGGGCCTGTTCGACGAGTTCTGCGCCCGCTTCCCCTACGAGGAGACGGACGACCAGTTGAACGCCATCGGCGACGTGCTGGAGGATCTGGGCAAGGGCACGCCCATGGACCGCCTGATCTGCGGCGACGTGGGCTTCGGCAAGACCGAAGTCGCGCTGCGGGCCGCCTTCGTCGTGGCGATGACGGGCAAACAGGTGGCCATCGTCGCGCCGACGACCCTCCTGGCGCGCCAGCACTTCAAGACCTTCACTGAACGCTTCGCCGGCTGGCCGGTGAAAGTGCGCCAGCTGTCGCGTCTGGTCACCGGCAAGGAGGCGAACGAGACCCGCGCGGGCCTGAAGGACGGCTCGGTCGAGATCGTCGTCGGCACCCACGCTGTCCTGGCCGAACAGGTCGGGTTCAAAGACCTGGGCCTGGTGATCGTCGACGAGGAGCAGCACTTCGGCGTCAAGCACAAGGAGAAGCTGAAGACGCTGCGCGCCGACGTGCATCTGCTCACGCTGACGGCCACGCCGATCCCGCGCACCCTGCAGATGGCGCTGTCTGGCATCCGCGAGATGTCGATCATCGCCACGCCGCCGGTCGATCGCCTGGCGGTGCGCACTTACGTGACGCCGTTCGATCCGGTGATGGTGCGCGAGGCCTTGCTGCGCGAGAAGTATCGCGGCGGCCAAGCCTATTACGTCGCGCCACGTCTGAAGGACCTGCCGGACATCGAGAAGTTCCTGCGCGAGCAGGTCCCCGAGGTGAAGTTCGTCGTCGGTCACGGCCAGATGGCGGCCACCCAGTTGGAAGACGTGATGAGCGCCTTCTACGACGGGCAGTACGATGTGCTGGTTTCGACCACTATCGTCGAGAGCGGCCTGGACATCCCCACGGCCAACACCCTGGTGGTGCATCGCGCCGATATGTTCGGCCTGGCCCAGCTATACCAGATCCGAGGCCGGGTCGGCCGCTCCAAGGCCCGCGCCTTCGCCTATCTGACCAGCGATCCGATCAGGCCCATGACGCTGTCGGCCGAGCGGCGGCTGCAGGTGCTGCAATCGCTGGACAACCTGGGCGCCGGCTTCCAGCTGGCCAGCCACGATCTGGATCAGCGCGGCGGCGGCAATCTGCTGGGCGACGAACAGTCAGGCCACATCCGCGAGGTCGGCGTCGAGCTGTATCAGCAGATGCTGGAGGATGCGGTCGCGGACCTGAAGGCAAACGGCGAGGGCGAGACTGTCGATCGCGGCTGGTCGCCCGCCATCAATGTCGGCGCCGCCGTATTGATTCCAGAGGATTACGTGCTGGACCTCAATGTCCGCCTGAGCCTGTATCGCCGCCTGTCGGACGCCGAGAACACCGAAGATCGGGAAGCGCTGGCCGCCGAGCTGATCGACCGGTTTGGTCCCCTGCCGGACGAGGCGAAGCAACTGCTGCGGATCGTGGGCATCAAGGCGGCGTGCAAGACCGCCTGCATCGAGAAGATCGATGTGGGGCCCAAGGGGGCCGTGCTGACGCTGCGTGGAAACCGCTTCCCCAACCCGGCGGGCCTGATCGGCCTGATCCAGAAGAACCAGGCCTTCTGGAAGATCCGTCCGGACCAAAAGATCGTGGTGAAGGGCGACTGGCCCACGCCGGAAGACCGGCTGGAGGTCGCCGAGCGCATCACGTCGGATCTGGCCCGCGTGGCCGGCTCGGGCTGACCGGCCTAGGGGCGGCTGGACGACTGCAGGTTCTGGGAGGCGCGCTCCAGGGCCGCCGCCGGGGTCTGGCCCTCCGACACCTCAGCCACGCCGACCTGGAATTCGACGACGAAGGGCGGCTTTTCCGGGCCGGCGTCGAAGGCGGTGCAGGCTATGACTGCGGCGATGCGTTCGGCCGCCAACCGCGCCGCAGGGCCGCGTGTGGCCGGCAGGGCCAGAGCGAAAACCTCGCTGGCCAGACGGGCGGGCGTATCCTCCACGCGGACCAGGCGTGAAACCATGGCGCCGATCTGGGGCAGGGCGCGATCCAGCCAACCACCCTGTCGCGCGGCCGCCACTGCATTTGTTTCGGCCACCCGCAGCACGCACACTGACAAGGGGCGGCGGCGATCCCGCGCGCCCTCGGCGATCCGTTTCAGGTGGGCGGCGAACAGGTCGCGCCCGAACAGTCCGGTGGCCGCCTCCATGGCTCCGGACTCTCGCCCGGCATCCAGCGCCCTGCGGATTTCCAGATGGCGGCGGTAGGTGCGGCCCAGGGCGATGATGCGTCGCGCGGTCTCGGTCTCGTCCGTGTCCGCCGAGGCCACGTCCGAGAAGCCTCGGTTGAACACGTCGGTCAGACTGATGTCGCCTGATCCGCGCAAGTAGAGCATCAGCGGAATATGATACAGGCGGGTGTTGCGTTTCATGCCTGAAGCGATCGACAGCGCGGGCGCGTGGTCTTCGCCGCCCCACAATACCGCCGCGTCGAAGGCGCTTTCATGCAAATAGTCGAAGGCTGTGTAGGGGGTCGGCGCCGCCACGGTCTCTACGCCCGCTTCAGCCAGAGCGTTGGACAGCCCGAGGAACCGCCGGTCGGGCTGGCCCGCCACCAGCACACGAAGCGGGGACGCATCCGCGCGGACCTTAGGCAAGTCCAGGCCAAGGTGCGCCAAGCTTTGGCGGCGCAGTTCGAATTCTTCTTCGGCGATGGCGCCCCGAACAAGCTGTTCGATGCGAAGGACCGCCTGGGTCGGATGAGGAGCGCGCATCATCGCCAGATCGGCGGCGTCTCCGCCTGGGCCGAACCACAGCACCGGCAGGCTGCGCGGTCTGGCCGCCGCCTTGAGCGTGGCGACGTCCACTACGGGCGAAGCGCCGTCGACGATGGCCGCTTCCAGCGGCAGGTCGGCCAGCGCCGCCTGCGCCGCCTCGGCGTCACGCGCCGTCACCGTTCGCCAGCCGAGTTCGTCCAGTCCCTCGCAGAGCGCGGCGGCGCGGACATCGTCGGATGCAACCACCAGAATGCGGGGATGGGAAGCCAAGCGGCGTGTCTCCGGAACAGCGTCAACGCCCCCAGGCGTCCGCCTTCAGCATATCCCCCAAGCGGGGGCGACCGCGCAACTGGCGAAAGGACAAATCGGTCGCGAGGGCTTCACAGGTTTCTTGAGGGCTCGAATGGGCCTAGGGTGCGACCTTGAGTCCGGCGCAGCCGGTCACCTCCGCGGGGGCGGACTTGAGCGCATCAAACAAGGAGATGACGTCTCCCGGCTTCTGGCTTCGCCTGTCAGGCCGAGCATTCGCCCGAAGCTGGGGTCGCGACGTCATGCTGTTCACGGGCGGCGTGTCGTTTTTTGCGCTGCTGGCCGTATTCCCGGCCATCGCCATCCTGATTGGTCTCTACAAGTTCGGCCTGTCGATCGGGCCTGTCAGTGAACAGGCTTCGGCGCTCGCCGACGTGCTCCCGCAAGCCGCCCAAGGCATATTCCTGGCGGAGATCCAGCGCCTCGCCTCCGCCTCGACGCGAACGATTTCCGCGCAAAGCGCCATCGCCCTGGTGATCGGCGGCTACGCCGCGCACCGTGGATTCAAGGCGCTGCTCGCAGGCTTGAACCTGATACATGATGAAACGGAGCCTCACGGCTTCTTTCGCTTCAACCTGTTGGCCTTCTTCGTCGCCCTGTTCGCCTTCGCCCTGTTCACCTTCGTTTCGGGCGCGGTGGTGGGCTTGCGGCTTTTCGCCCACACACATGGCGAACTGCTGGACCTGGGTCTGCCGCTGAACGGCCTGCTGCCGGCGCTGGGACTGGGGGGCGGACTGACCCTGCTGTATCGCTACGCCATGAGCCACAGCGACAGGGTGGCCTGGAGCGCCGCCATCGCCGGAGGAGCGGTGGCGACGGTGTTCTGCATGGTTTTCTCGTGGCTCTGCGCCATCTATGTCGAGCAGATCGTTCATCTGGGCGCGACCTATGGCTCGGTCGGCGCCGTTGTGGTGCTGCTGATCTGGCTGTCATGGAACGTCAACGCCGTCTTCTACGGCGGCGCCTTCGCCACGGAGCTTGAGATGGCCGCCGAATCGCGAAGGCGCGCGGCTCAACCGGCGCCCGAGGATGATCCTCGGGTGGTCAGCCTGTCGGCTCGGCGGGCATCTCGACGGTGATCGACAGAACGCCGTCCGTTTCCTGAATAGTCAGAACGCGGCCGCCCAGTTGCTCCATGAGGAACGGTGCGTCGATCCGCGCCATGGGGTCGGTCGCCAGAAGCGTCAGCCGCGTTCCGGGCGGGCGCCCCGTCAGGGCGCGGCGCAGGCGCAGGGTCGGCACGGGGCAGCGGTGTCCCCTGGCGTCCACGACGTTGGGCTCAGACACGACCGGCCAATTGGGTCTTGAGCAGGTCCAGGGCGAGGCGCAGGCTGGCCAGCCGCACCTCGGTGCGGCCGATGTCGCCGAACTCACGCTTCTCGCTGAGCAGGCCCAGCGGCCCTTGGCTGGCGAACCAGACCAAGCCGGCCGGCTTATGTTCCGAACCGCCGGGCCCTGCGATGCCGGTCACCGCCACCGAGACGTCGGCCAGGGATTTCCCGACCGCACCCTGGGCCATCGCGCGCGCCACCGGCTCAGAGACCGCCCCATGCTGTTCGATCAGTTCGGTCGCGACGCCCAACTGATCGGCCTTCGCCGCATTGGAGTAGGTGACGAAACCACGATCCAGCATCTTCGAAGAGCCGGGCAGGGCCGTCAGGGCGGCGGCCACCAGCCCGCCGGTGCAGCTTTCGGCCGTAGCCACCATCAGGCCCGCGCGTCCGGCGGCGTCGCAAACGGCCTGGGCCTGCGTCAGGATGTCGTCTGGGAACATGGGTCTATCCGTAAGCCCTGCGAGTCGGTTTAGGTAGGTCCGTCGCGCCGATCTGTCGACGGCGGGCGCAGGCGGGGTGATCGATGACTGACGCGGCACTGACCGGCGCGCCTGCGGCGCCCAGACCAGACCCGGCCACTCCCATCCTGTTCGCCGTCGCCATCTTCACCTCGGCGTCGCTGGTGTTTCTGGTTCAGCCCATGGCGGCCAAGCTGATCCTGCCGATGCTGGGCGGTTCGCCCTCGGTCTGGAACACGTCAATGGTCTTCTTCCAGGCCGCGCTTCTGGCGGGCTACGGCTATGCGCACCTGCTGCAGCGGGTGAAGTCGATCCGCGTACAGGCGGGCATCCACCTGGCGCTGCTGCTGGCGGCGGCCCTGTTTCTCCCGTTGCAGATTTCAGGCGTCATGGGCGAGCCGGACCCTGCAGCCCCGGTCGTCTGGCTGCTGGCCACACTGGCGCTCTCCGTCGGCGCGCCCTTCGCGGTGCTTTCGGCGACCGCGCCGCTTCTCCAGGCCTGGTATGCGCGCGTGCGCGCCGGTTATCCGGACGGCCAGAACCCCTACGTTCTGTACGCCGCGTCCAATCTGGGCAGCTTTCTGGCGCTGCTGGCTTATCCGGCCGTGGTCGAGCCCCTGATGACCCTGTCAGGCCAGCGCGGCCTTTGGAGCGGCGGCTATGGCGTGTTCGTTCTGCTAGTGGCGGTCCTGGCCTTCGTCGTGTGGCGTCGGCGCGAAGATCGATCAACGGCGGAGCCGGCCCCCCTGGCCCGCAGCGCCCCCCTGACATGGAAGCAGCGCGGCATCCTGGTCCTGCTGGCGGCCGCTCCATCCAGCCTGATGCTGGGCGTGACGACCCACCTGTCGACGGACGTCGCCTCGGCGCCCTTTTTGTGGGTCGTGCCGCTGGCCCTGTATCTGCTGACCTTCGTGATCGCCTTCGCCAGCAAGCCGGTCATTCCGGTATGGGTGACGCTTCTGGTTCAGGCCGCCCTGGTGGCGTCTTGCGTCAGCATGCTGGCGTTCCGAACCGGCTTCTGGCCGGTGATGTTCGCCATCCACATCGCCACCTTCTTCTTTACCGCGCTGATGTGCCATCAGTTGCTCGCGCTGCGGCGGCCGCCCCCGGATCGGCTGACCGAGTTCTACCTGCTGTTGTCGCTGGGCGGCGTTCTGGGCGGGGCGTTCAACGCCCTGATCGCGCCGGTCATCTTCAACATGGTTTGGGAATATCCGCTGGTGCTCATCGCCGTCGGCCTGGCCCGACCGTGGCGCACCAGCCAGATCACGACCATGGACGCCATGATCTTGGTGGCCGCGACCTTCATCACCGCCGCGCCGCCTGTGGCGCTGGAGATCATGCGGTACAATCCCGCCTTCCGGGACATGTTCGACGCCACCACCCTGATCCAGGCGACCCAGATCATCCTGGGCGCGGCCGCCATCTGCGCCTTTCTGGTGAGAGAGCGGGCGCTTCTGTTCGTGGCGGTGCTGTTCATGATCAACCTGTCCGCTCAGCACGTCGGGCGCGGGTATGACTGGGACCTGTCGGAGCGCAGCTTCTTCGGCGTCATGCGCGTGGCCAGCACGCCCGATCCGGCCCTGGGTGGAGAGGTGCATGTCATGATGCACGGCACAACGCTGCACGGCGCCCAGCCGACTTCGCCTGACTTCCGCTGCATGCCTACGCTGTATTACGCCCCGCCCACGCCGATCGGCCAGGCCACGCAGGTCGTCCAGACGCGGCGCCCTGACGCGGTGATCGGCGTGGTGGGCCAAGGCACGGGCGCCATGGCCGGGTTCAAGCGAGCCGGCGACACCCTGACGTTCTTCGAAATCGATCCGATGGTGGATCGGCTGTCACGCGATCCGCGCTGGTTCACCTTCATCTCGGATTGCGCCGACGGCCCGGTGCGCACCGTACTGGGCGATGCGCGCCTGACGCTGGCGAAGGAGGCCGAGGGCGCATACGATCTGCTGCTGATCGACGCCTTCTCGTCGGACGCCATCCCCACCCACCTGCTCACGGTCGAAGCGATAAGCGAGTATCTGAGCCTGCTGAAGCCGGACGGGATTCTGGTGCTGCATCTGTCCAACCGCAACCTGGAGATCACTCTGCCTGCCCAGGCGGCGGCTCAGGCGCTGGGCGTTCAGGCTCGCCATCAGGTCTATATCGAGCGAGCGGATACGCCGGACATGGCCGAGGCCTCGACCGAAGCGCTGATCCTGTCGCCTACGCCTCAGGGGCTGGCCGATTTCGACGCCGACGGACGCTGGAACCAGCTGGCGCCGACGACCGTGCGGCCTTGGACAGACGATTACGTCAATCTGTTCGGCTCGCTGCTGCGCCATCACGGCCTGAGCCGGGACAGCTACTGATCGCGGCTCAGGCCGGCAGTTCGACGCTGCAGACGGCCTGGGCGGCGAGGCCTTCTCCGCGGCCGGTGAAACCCAGCGCTTCGGTCGTCGTCGCCTTCACGCTGACCGCCTCGATCGGCAGCAACAGCAGCTCGGCCAGGCGCTGACGCATGGCCAGGCGGTGCGGCTTCACCTTGGGCTGCTCGCAGATCAGGGTCACGTCCACGTTGACGATCCGCCCGCCGCGCTGTGCGACCAGTTCGGCGGCGTGCGTCAGGAATCGGTCGGAGGCTGCGCCCTTCCATTGCGGGTCCGTCGGGGGAAAGTGATCCCCGATGTCCCCTTCGCCGATCGCGCCCAGAATGGCGTCGGTGAGGGCATGCAGGCCGGCGTCGGCGTCGGAATGGCCGATCAGGGTCTGGTCGTGTTCGATCTCCACTCCGCACAGCCACACCGATGCGCCCGGTCCCCAGCGGTGCACGTCGAAACCGGCGCCGACGCGCGTCTGGCGGTTGATCAGGGCCTCGGCCATGGCGAAATCCTCTGGATAGGTCAGCTTCATCAGGCGTGGATCGCCGGGAACGAGGTGGACACGTCCGCCGGCGGCCAGCACGGCCTCGGCCTCGTCGGTGGGCGGATTGAACCCGCTCCAGGCCTCCAGAGCGGCGTTCAGCACCCGCCGGCGAAAGGCCTGCGGCGTCTGCGCGCGGAACAGACCTTCTCGGTCCTGCGAGCCTGTGATCAGACCGTCTTCCGCCCGGCGCAGACTGTCGGCGCAGGCCAGGGCGGGCAGGGCGCCGTCGGCCGTCTCCAACGCGTCCAGCAGATCGGTGATGACCCGAGGCGGCAGCATAGGTCGGGCGGCGTCGTGGACCAGGACCGCCGTCTCCGGATCGCTGGATACGCGCGCCAGCCCCGCCTTCACCGACCCGGCTCTGTCCGACGCGCCGGCGACGACCGACCATCGCTCGAGCCCGGCTATGGCGGCCTGGCCCAAGGCTTCATCGCCGGCCGGAACCACCAACACGCCCTGACGCGCTGCGGCCAGCGACAGCACGGCGCGGCGCGCAACGGCCTGGCCCGCGAGGGGTCGCCACTGTTTGGCCCCGCCGGCGCGCGAACCTGAGCCTGCGGCCACGACAACGGCGTCGAATGAGGGTGTCATCGTCATGGTCCGCCTTCTAAGCGCCGGGCGAGGGCTTGACGAGGGGGCGTCGGACAGGCGCAAAGCGTCGGAATGAACCAAGGCCTCACCATTGGCGATGTGACGATCCCCGGCAGGGTGCTGATGGCTCCCATGACCGGGATCACGGACCTGCCGTTTCGCCAGGTCGCAAGCCGTCTGGGCGCGCCCTATGTGGCGACCGAAATGGTGGCCTCGGCTGAGTTGGCGCGGGGGCGGCCCGATGTGGTGCGCCGCGCGGCCGTCGGCGAGGGCCTGCCGCTGACCGTCATCCAGCTGGTCGGGCGCGATCCCGCCGCGATGGCCGAGGGTGCGCGGATGGCCGAACGGGCCGGCGCAGACATCATAGACCTGAACTACGGCTGTCCGGCGAAGGAGGTCACCGGCGCGGCGGCTGGCTCGGCTCTGATGCGCGATCCCGATCTGGCCCTGCGGATCATCGAGGCGGTCGTCGGGGCTGTATCCAGGCCAGTGACGGTCAAGATGCGCCTGGGCTGGGACGAATCCAGCATCAACGCTCCTGATCTGGCGCGGTCGGCGCAGGACGCCGGCGTGTCGGCCGTCACGGTGCATGGCCGCACGCGCAAACAATTCTACACCGGCCGGGCGGACTGGGATGTGGTCGGCGTCGTCAAGGCCGCCGTGAACATCCCCGTCATCGTCAACGGCGACATCGTGACGGTTCAGGAGGCGCGCGAGGCGTTGGACCGCTCCGGCGCCGACGCGCTGATGCTGGGGCGCGGCGTCTACGGACGGCCGTGGCTGGCCGCGCGGCTCGATGCGGCGCTGCGCGGGCAGCAGGTCGAGGCCGAACCCGATCGGTCGGAAAGACTGGCCGTCGTGATCGAGCATCTGCGGGCCTCGGTCGTATTCTATGGCCTGCCGCTTGGCCTGAAGATGTTTCGCAAGCATCTCGGCTGGTACGTTGAACAGGCTCCGTGGCCCGCAGACGCCGCCGATCGGCGCGCCGCCAAGGCCCGTCTGTGCCGGCTGGAGACGCCGGAGGCGGTCGAAACGGCGCTTTCCGAGCTTTGGCTCACAGAAGTGACGCTTTCAGGCGACAGGGCCGTTGAAAATCCGCAACAGGTGGCGGAAGCTGCCTTAGCATGACCGACACCTCCCTACCGCTGGCCGACGCCGCCGCCGACGACGAACGGCCGTGGCTGGGCAGGCTGGCGGAAGGCCCGACGCGCAACGTCTTCATTTCGGCCTATGCTCTTGCGGTGCTCGTCACGGCGGCGGCGGTCTGGCTGGTTGTGGCGACACCGGGCGCCGCCGGCGGCGGGGCGCAGGCGGCGGCCAGCCAGGCGGTCTTGTTCGTCCTGATCGGCAATCTCCTGCTTATCGGAGGACTGGCGCTGGTGGTCGGCGCCCGTGTGCTGCGGCTGGCCCAGCGCCGACGCGATCCCGGCGCCCGCCTTCACCTCAGGTTCGTGACCATCTTTTCTGTAGTGGCCGTGGCCCCGGCTATTCTCGTGGCCCTGGTGTTCGGCGTCCTCGTCAATCGCGGGGTGGACCAGTGGTTCAGCCAGAACGTCCAGGCGGCGGTGGAGAACGGCGCGGACATCGGCCGGGCCTACATCAGCGACGTGTCGGGCCAGATGGACGCGGACCTGGCCACCATCGGCGATCAGCTGACCGGCGCGCGCCCGCTTTTCGGTAACCGCATTCAGTTCTCTGACGCCCTTGTCCAGGCCGCCGAGATTTTCGGCTATCCGGCGATCTACATCCTGGACGCTGACGGCCAGGTGCTGGCCAGGGGGGAGACCGCCGGCGCTCCGCCCTATCTGGCGCCCCCGCGGTCGGCGCTCGAAGCGGCCGCTGAAGGCGGAGCGCCTCCACAGGAAGTGACCGAGAATCCCGATGTGGTCCGCTCCGTCTCGGCCCTGCCGGCCTACGGCGATGCCTTCCTGTATCTGGTCAGGCCGCTTCAGCCTGGCCTGGTGGCGCGGATGAAGAATGGCGACCAGTCCATCCAGGCCTATCGCGAAGCTCAGGACAGCCGGGCGAGCATCCAGGCGGCCTTCGCCCTGTCCTATCTCGAGACCGTCCTTCTGGTGCTGGTCGGGGCGGTTTGGCTGGGCATGTCAGCGGCCAGTGCGATTTCCGGGCCGATCGGACGGCTGGTTCGGGCGGCCGACAAGGTCGCATCCGGGGATCTGGACGCCAGGGTGGACAGCACCGGCGCTCCTGGCGAGATCGCCATGCTGTCGCAAGCCTTCAACCGCATGACCGGGGACCTTCAGGATCAACAGACAGCACTCAAGGCCGCCAGCGACGAGGCCCAGGCGCGCAGCCGCTTCATCGAGACTGTGCTGTCGGGCGTGTCGGCCGGCGTCATCGGCCTGGACCGCAAGGGCCGCATCTCGGCCATCAACGACAGCGCCGCTCATCTGCTGGCCATCACAGACGTCGATCTGCATGGCCGGGCTCTGGCCGACGTCTCGCCGGAGCTGAGTGAGTTGGTGAAGCGGGCCGAGGCTCACATAGAGGAAGACATCGACATCAGCCGTGACGGGGATACTCGACGGCTCCGCGTGAGGATCGAGGGCGGCCTGGGCGGCGAAATGGTCCTGACGTTCGATGACATCACTCGGCTGGTGACCGCGCAACGCAACGCCGCGTGGCGCGACGTGGCGCGCCGCATCGCCCATGAGATCAAGAACCCCCTGACCCCGATCCAGCTTTCGGCCGAACGGTTGCGCCGCAAGTATCGCGCCCAGGTCGAGGATGTTGAGGTGTTCGACCGCTGCACCGACACCATCATCCGCCAAGTGGGAGACATCGGCCGCATGGTGGACGAGTTCTCTGCCTTCGCCCGCATGCCCGCGCCGCGCTTCTCGGCGGAGAACCCGGCAGAACTGCTTCGCCAGGCGGTCTTCGCCCAGCGGGTCGCCGCTCCCGACATCGGCGTCGAACTGACCGAGCCCCTGCCCAAGACCGTGCTGAACTGCGACGGTCGAATGGTGGGTCAGGCCCTGACCAACATTCTCAAGAACGCCGGCGAAGCTGTCGCGGCGCGGCGGGCGGCCCAGGGCATGACCTTTGATCGGGCGACCCCCGGCGTCATTGCGCGTCTGGCCGTCGAGGACGGCCAGGCCTGCTTCACCATCGAGGACGACGGCGTGGGGCTGCCCGAGAAGGACCGAGACAGGCTCACCGAGCCCTATGTGACCACGCGTGAGAAGGGCACGGGCCTGGGCCTGGCCATTGTGAAGCGCATCTGCGAGGACCACGGCGGCGAGCTGAAGCTGGCCGACGCCGAGGCCCTGAAAGGCGCCCGCGTGCGCCTAGTCTTTCCCCTGGACCCGACTGGCAAGGCGGCCGCGCGCGAACGCGTCGTGGCGGCCGAATAGCGAGGCGATATGCGAGCAACTGGCGCAGACATCCTGGTCGTTGACGACGAGGCCGACATCCGGGACCTGGTCTCCGGCCTGCTGGAGGACGAGGGCCACGCCGTGCGCACGGCCTCCAACTCCGACGAGGCCCTGGCGGCGATCCGGGCCAGAAAACCATCTCTGGCCGTGCTGGACATCTGGATGCAGGGCGGCGGCCTGGACGGGCTGGAACTGCTGGATGTGGTTAAGGAGATCGACCCCGACCTGCCGGTGGTCATGATCTCGGGCCACGGCAACATCGAAACAGCCGTCAGCGCGCTGAAGCGCGGCGCCTATGACTTCATCGAGAAGCCGTTCAAGTCGGACCGTCTGGTCGTCGTTGTCGAGCGGGCGATCGAGGCCGCGACGTTAAGGCGCGAGAACCGCCGCCTGCGGGCGCAGACCATGACCCCGACCGGTCTGATCGGCCGCTCGGCCGCCGCGCAGGCGCTGCGCTCCACGATCGCCAAGGTCGCCCAGGCCAACAGCCGCGTGCTGGTGTCGGGGCCGCCAGGTTCGGGCAAGGAGCTGGTGGCGCGCCAAATCCACGAGGCCAGCCCGCGCGGCCGCGCCGAGTTCGTGGCCATTTCTGCCGCAGGCATGACGCCCGAGCGCCTGGATGTTGAGTTGTTCGGAGAGGAGGGTGGGGACGGGCGCCCGCGCAAGATCGGCGTGTTCGAACGCGCCCACAACGGCACGCTTTATCTGGACGACGTGTCCGACATGCCGCCCGAGAGCCAGAGCCGCATTCTGCGCGTCCTGGTTGAACAGCGTTTCCGCCGGGTCGGCGGCGAGCAGGACGTTCAGGTCGACGTGCGCGTCATCTCCTCGACCTCAAAGGACCTGAAGGCCGAGATCGCCGAGGGGCGGTTCCGCGAGGACCTGTTCCACCGTTTGAACGTCGTGCCGATCCGTGTGCCAGGCTTGTCAGAGCGGCGCGAGGACATCGCCGAACTGATCGAGCATTTCATCGACAACCTGAGTTCATCCCAGGGTCTGCCGCGGCGTCGGGTAGGCGACGACGCCGTCGCCGTGCTGCAAGTGCACCCCTGGCCCGGCAATGTCCGGCAGTTGCGCAACAACGTCGAACGCCTGCTGATTCTGGCCACCGGTGATGCGAGCGAGCCGATCACGGCCGACATGCTGCCTCAGGAAGTTGCGGCCTCAAACGGCGGCGGCATGGGCGCGGACCGCACCATCGCTTTGCCGCTGCGTGAGGCGCGCGAGGTTTTCGAGCGCGAGTATCTGGCCGCCCAGATCATGCGGTTCGGCGGCAACATCAGCCGCACCGCCGCTTTCATCGGCATGGAGCGATCAGCCTTGCACAGAAAGCTGAAATCCCTGGGCGTGTCGCCCTCGCGAGGCGGCGACGATGAAGAAGGGGGCGCTGGCTGATGTCGCGTGTGGCCTATGTCAACGGAACCTATCAGCCGCACGGCCAGGCCACGGTCCATGTCGAGGACCGCGGCTTCCAGTTCGCAGACGGCGTGTACGAGGTCTGGTCGGTATTCGACGGCCGGCTTGCCGATTTCGACGGTCACCTGACCCGTCTGCACCGCAGCCTGGACGAACTGCGCATTCCCATTCCCATGAGCCGTCAGGCCATGGAGCGGGTGCTGAAGGAGACGGTTCGCCGCAATCGCGTGAACGAAGGTCTGGTCTATCTGCAGGTCACGCGCGGCACGGCCCGGCGCGATCACCCGTTCCCGGCCGAAGGCACGCCGCCCAGTGTGGTGGTGACGGCCCGGTCCATGCCGTTGTCCAAGGGCGACGCCAGCGCCCAGAAGGGCGTGGCCGTCGTCACGCATCCCGACATCCGCTGGGGCCGATGCGACATCAAGACGGTCGGCCTGCTGCCCAATGTCCTGGCCAAGCAGGCCGCCAAGGAGAAGGGCGCCGCCGAGGCCTGGATGGTCGACGAGATGGGGCTGGTCACCGAAGGTTCGTCCACCAACGCCTGGATCGTGGACGAGCACGGCAAGCTTCGAACCCGCGACAGCCAGTCCAACATCCTGCGCGGCATCACGCGTGCGGCGGTGATGAAGCTGATCGAGGCCGAGGGCCTGGAGTTGGACGAGCGCGCCTTCTCGGTGGAGGAGGTCAAGCGGGCGCGGGAGGCCTTCTATACCTCGGCCACAGGCTTCGTCATGCCGGCGGTGTCGATCGACGGCGCACGCATTGGCGATGGGAAGCCGGGGCCCATCGCCACGAAACTGCGCACCCTGTATCTTGACCAGGCGCGTGACGAGGCCATCTAGCGTGTTGCGACGGCCGTCCGACGGCGTCTAAGGTCGCGCTCGGCGCTCAATCCGCCGCCAGAAACAAGAACAGGACAAACCTGCCATGTCGCAAGACAAACGCCAGAACCTGCAGGACACCTTCCTGAATTCGGTCCGCAAGACCAAGACGCCCCTGACCATCTTTCTCGTCAACGGGGTCAAGCTTCAGGGCATCGTGACCTGGTTCGACAACTTCTGCGTGCTGCTCCGTCGTGATGGCCAGTCGCAGCTGGTCTACAAGCACGCCATCTCCACCATCATGCCGTCCGCGCCCGTGCAATTGTACGAGCCCGACGCCGAAGAAGACTGATTGACCCAAAAACTCATCGACCACGCCGTTCCGCTGATCCGGGCGGTCGTCATCCACCCCGACGGACGCAGCGACAGCCCGCGTCTGGCGTCCGAGCGGCTGGAGGAGGCGTCGGGCCTGGCCCGTGCGCTGGATCTGGACGTGCGCGCCGAAGAGATCGTGCGCCTGCGCAAGACCACGCCCGCCACCCTGTTCGGCACGGGCAAGGTGGAGGAACTGGCCGCCCTGATCCGCGCCGCCGAGGCCGAGGCCGTGGTCGTTGACGATCAGCTGACGCCGGTCCAGCAGCGCAATCTGGAAAAGGCCTGGGACTGCAAGGTCATCGACCGCACGGGCCTGATCCTCGAAATCTTCGGCCGCCGGGCGCGCACCAAGGAAGGCCGGCTGCAGGTCGAGCTGGCGCGGCTGGATTATGAGCGCTCACGCCTGGTGCGGACCTGGACCCACCTTGAGCGTCAACGCGGCGGCACCGGCTCGACCGGCGGTCCCGGCGAAACCCAGATCGAGATCGACCGACGCCTGATCGCCGACCGCATCGTGCGGCTGAAGGCCGAGCTGGAGGAGGTGCGCCGCACGCGCGGCCTGCATCGCAAGGCCCGCAAGAAGGTCCCGTTCCCGACGGTGGCCCTGGTCGGATACACCAACGCCGGCAAGTCGACCCTGTTCAACCGGCTGACCGGGTCCGAGGTCATGGCCAAGGACCTGCTGTTCGCCACCCTGGACACGACCCAGCGGACGATCCGCCTGCCGCAGGGGCGTCCCGCCATCATCGCCGACACGGTCGGCTTCATCTCGGACCTGCCGCACGAACTGGTCGAGAGCTTCCGCGCCACCCTGGAAGAGGTGGGCGAGGCCGACCTGATCCTGCATGTGCGCGACATCGCCTCGCCCGACAGCGCCGCCCAGGCGGCCGATGTCGAGGCCGTGCTCAAGCAGATCGAAATTCCCGAGGACCGCCCGCGCCGCGTGCTGGAGGTCTGGAACAAGATCGACCTGCTGGACGACGAGGCCCGCGAGGTCGTCCTGGGCCAGGCTGAACGTCGCGCCCGCGACGGCGAGGCGGTCGCCGTCTCGGCCTGGACCGGGGAGGGGATCGAGGCCTTGCGCGAAACCATCGCCGGCCTGATCGACGACGACCCCGAAAGCGAGCTGCTGCTTGAGCCGCATCAGGGCGAGGCCCTGGCCTGGCTCTATGAAAACGGCCGCGTCACCGGTCGTGAAACCGACGAAGCGGGGCGGACGCGGGTCACGGTGCGCCTTCACCCGGCGGCGCTCGGACGGTTCGAGCGGCAGTTCGCGGCGACTTAGTCAAAGTCGACTTTCGACCATTTGGGACGCCGGTTCAGTTAGGTCGAAACCGACCGACTTTGCAGAGATACTGAACGTCGTAACGACCGGCTTGAAGGCGGGCCTGGACTTCGCGGCACCGTGAATGGTTACCCCGTTCGTCCAAACCCGCTTCCATGTCGAAGGTGGCGACATAGCGTGGAGCAGCGGCGCCCTGGCGGACTGAGAGATGCCAGACAGGATCGTCTGTCGATAAACCGTCGGCGTCGCATCCTGAAAGCAGCGTGGCTACTGCCGCCAAACCTGCTTTTGCCGTCAAGCGCATTTAGACGTCCCCACGCTATATCGACCATGACGTGTTCGAGGTCCGCTCAGCGGCGCTCCGCTGCCTTCGCCGCGTTCCACAGCCCGTCCATCTCGGCCAGGTCCGACTGATCCGGCGTCCGCGCGACTTTGGCCAATTCGGCCTCGATGAAGGCGAAGCGGCGGGCGAACTTGGCGTTGGCGGCGCGCAGCGCGTCTTCGGGTTCGACGCCCAGCTTGCGGCCCAGATTGGCCATGACGAACAGCAGGTCGCCCAGCTCCTCGGCTGCCTTGGCGGTGTCGCCGGCGGCGATCTCGACCTTCAGTTCGGCGACCTCTTCGTCCAGCTTGTCGATGACCTCGTGGACGCTGGGCCAGTCGAAGCCGACGCGGGCGGCGCGCTTGGTCAGTTTGGCGGCGCGAGCGAGCGCGGGCAGGCCGACGGGCACGTCGTCCAGCACGCCGTGCTGCGCGCGCGCCTGGCGCTCGGCGGCCTTGATGTCTTCCCAGCGGGCCTTCTGCGCCGCGCCGTCGGGCTTGGCGGCTTCTTCACCGAAGACGTGCGGGTGGCGGCGCTCCAGCTTGTCGGCGATGGCGCCGGCCACGTCGTCGAAGGCGAACAGGCCCTGTTCTTCGGCCATGCGGGCGTGGAAGACGACCTGGAAAAGCAGGTCGCCGAGCTCGCTCTTGAGGTCGTCGTGGTCGCCGCGTTCGATGGCGTCGGCGACCTCATAGGCCTCCTCGATCGTATAGGGGGCGATGGTGGCGAAGGTCTGCTCGACGTCCCACGGACAGCCGCCGTCCGGATCGCGCAGCCGGGCCATGATGGCGTTCAGACGGTCGATGGGGGTCATGCGGCCTCTCCGTCGCGGGCGGCCAGGGCGGCGCGGACATCGGCGTGGCGCTCGGGCGTCAGCGGGTAGAGGCGCAGCACCACTGCCGAGACCAGCAGCAGCGCCACCGGCACGGCGATGAACAGCCACTGCAGGCCCAGGATGACGCCGGGATCGTTGACGGCGCCGGGGGCGGGGTCGAAACCGATCCACTCCAGCACCGCAAAGGCCCCGACCGAGACGGCGTAGCCCATCTTGGACGTCGCGTTCAGGATCGAGAACAGCAGGCCTGTGCGGTCGGCGCCCGCGTCCAGTCGGATGGCGTCCGACGCATCGGCCATCATGGCGCGCAGCAGCAGGTCGGCCGCGCCGAACGCCAGGCCCGTGCCGAAGATGGCGGCCATGGCGGCGGGCAGGTTACCGGCGGGCACCAGCAGGGTTGCGGCGGCGAAGCTGACCGCGAAATAGACGCTGGCGACGGCCAGGGCCTTATGCTTGCCGATGCGCGTGGCCAGCATGGCCCAGAGCGGCGCGCCCACCAGGCCAGCGACGAAATAGACCAGCAGCAGCAGCGAGGTTTGCTCGCGCTCGAACCCCCGCGCCTGTTCGAAGAAGTAGAAGAACAAGACGCCGATCAGACCGCGCGCCGCGCCCAGCAGCAGGTCGGACAGAAGCAGGCGGCGCAGCACCGGCTTGGCCATCAGCGACAGGGTCGCCTTCAGCCCGCCGTGCGGCGGCGGCGCGACGTTGCGCGGCTCGGGCGTGAACAGGAAGGTGACGAGCAACGCGACGGGCAGCAGCACGACAATGAAGCCGCCCTGCATCCTGACCGCTTCGACATAGGTGTGGCCCAGGGCCTGAGCGCCCACGGGGATCAGCAGCACCGCCAGCACGCCCAGGATGTTGGCCACCTGCCAGAAGGCGTAGATGCGCGATCGCTGGTCGTAATCGGGCGACAGGACGGCGGCCCAGCTGGTCTGGCTGAGCAGGCTGATCGAATAGCCGATGTACATGACCACCAGCCAGACGGCGAGGTGGGTGGCGCCTGCGCCCTGGCCGACGAAGAACAGCATGGCGACCGACCCCATCAGAATCGGCATGCCGATGGCCATCCACACGCGATAGCGTCCCCATTTGGTCGAGGTGCGGTCGATGATGACCCCGAAAAGCGGATCCGTGATGATGTCGCCCAGGCGCACGATCAGGAAGATCAGGCTGACCGCAGCCAACGGCACGCCGACGTGGCTGGCGTAGAACTCGGGCAGGGTGACGTAGACCGGCAGGCCGAGCGCCGCATAGGGCAGGCAGCTGGCGGCGAAGGCGGCGAGGGTGCGGTTCGAGCGGCGTCCGGTCGGAGCGGCTGAAGAGGAAGCGGCGGTCATGGACGCGGTCCGGCGGCGGCGCCGAGTCGGCCGCCGCGCTCACCATGCCGTGTTCGCGTCAGACGCGCGAGCCGCCAGCGCAGCCTTGCGGTCGCCATCATGACCGGGCCACCATCAGCCGATGTCGCTTCGTCTTCTGTCCATCGCCGTGATCGCCTTGGCCACCGCCGTATCCGAACGGCCGGCGCAGTCCCAACCCGTGCGGGCCTCCGACGGGGCCGAGGTCTGTCACCTGGACGACGGGGCCTGGGATATGACGGCGGAGGCCAACGCCCGGTCTCTGAGCGTGATGGAGTGGTCGCCCTTTGCCGGCATGGAATACGGCTGGGAGACCTATCTGCCGCTGATCCAGAAGGAGATCGACACCGGCTGCGCGCCCGAATCGGCCGTGTTCGCCCAGCATCTGGCGGGCTTTCAGCAGGCCCACGGACTGCCGGCGACCGGCCAGTTCGATGCGGCGACCTTTCAGGTGTTTCGCGGGCTCTGGCAGGAGCGGCGGCCCTTCGTGATGGCGCGAGTCGGCGGCGATTGCCCCGAGCCGCCGCCGATCGCGCAGCTGGGGTATCTGTCGCCCGGAGAAGAGCACGCCGACCGCATCACTCGCCTGCTGCGCCGCGACGTGCTGGACGCCTATCGCCAGATGGCGGCGGCGGCGCGGGCCGAGGTTCCCGAGATAGCGGCCGACCCCGAACTGCTGCAGATATTCTCCGGCTTTCGCGATCCCGAAGCGGACGCGGCGCGGTGCGCCCAGCAGGGCAACTGCGACGGACTGAGACGCGCGGTCTGCTCGCCGCACCGCACCGGCACGGCGGTCGATCTGTATGTGGGCCATGTCGAGGGAATGGGCGTGGATTCGACCGACGCCTGGAGCCGCCGGCACATGGCGAACGGCCCAGCCTACCGCTGGCTGGTGCGCAATGCTGGCCGGTTCGGTTTTGTCCCCTATGTCTATGAGCCTTGGCACTGGGAGTATGTGCGGCCGTGGCCAGACAGCTGACGAGCGGAGAGGCGGCCCTGGCGCGCGAGGCGCTGGGACAGGATTTCGACGCCGGGCCGGTGCGCATCCTCGCCGCGCCCTGGCCGGTCAAGCGCGCCTTCGTCATAGGCCGCTGGTTCGGGCGGGACTGGATCATCTGGCCCCGGCGCACCCTGCCGGCCGATTTCGCGACAGCCTCGCTGGCTCAGCAGGGCGTGCTGGTGCACGAGATGGTTCACGTGTGGCAGGCGCGACAGGGCGTCAGCCTGCTGGTCGGCAAGCTGAAGGCCGGCGACGGGCCGGGCGCCTACGCCTATCCACTGGGGCCGGACTGCGAATGGCGCGGGCTGAATATCGAGCAGCAGGCCATGGTGGTGGAGCATCGCTTTCTGCTGTCGCGGGGCGGGCGCGTGCCGGCGGGCCGCGACTTCTACGCCCGGGTCTGCCCGCTGGGCGCAAAAATGGAAATTTGACGGCGGGGGCTTGCATCGGCGGCATGCGGGATTAGATCAGCCACTGACGCAGTTGCTTATGCGTCGTTCCATCTTCCAGGGAGCCCCGCATGGCCAAGATTCTCGTCCTTTATCACTCCACCTACGGCCATCTCGAGGTCATGGCCCAGGCCGTCGCCGAGGGCGCGGCCCAGGTCGAGGGCGCGCAGGTCGACATCAAGCGCGTGCCGGAAACAGTGCCGCAGGAGCTGGCCGAGAAGTCCGGCTACAAGCTGGATCAGGCCGCGCCGATCGCCGTCATCGACGACCTGAAGAACTATGACGCCATCATCATCGGTGCGGGCACCCGTTTCGGCTCGGTCGCCTCGCAGATGCGCGCCTTCCTGGATCAGGCCGGCGGGCTGTGGTTCACCGGCGCGCTGCTGGGCAAGATCGGCGGCGCCTTCACCGCCACGGCGACCCAGCACGGCGGGCAGGAGACGACGTTCCAGGGTCTGCACACCTTCTTCATGCACCACGGCATGCCGGTGGTGGGTCTGCCCTATGCCTTCCAAGGGCAGTCGCGCTTGGACGAGATCACGGGCGGCTCGCCCTATGGCGCCAGCACCATCACGGGCAGCGACGGATCGCGGATGCCCAGCGAGAACGAGCTGGACGGCGCGCGCTTCCAGGGCCGGCACATCGCCGAGCTGACGAACAAGCTGCACGGCTGATCACAGGCCTCCGCTCACTCCCGCCCGAACGGGAGTGAGCGGTTCCTTCGCCTTGTTCATTCAGCGGTAGGCGCGACGGCCGCGGAAGGCGCTGTCCAGCGCGAAGGCGCCCGGTCCGGCGAAGGCCAGGTACAGGAACACCCAGCAGTACAACGCCGCCAGCTCGCCGCCGTTGACCAGCGGATAGATCCCGCCCGTGGCGAAGTGGAACTGGAAGTAGGCCACCGCCATCATGCCGGACAGGATGAAGGCGACCGGGCGGGTGAACAGGCCCAGCACGATCAGCGCGCCGCCGACCAGTTCCAGCACGCCGCCGATCCCCATCTGGCTGAACATCTCGAAGGGGCCGCGCGCGGGCGCGGGGAAGCCGAAGATCTTCTGCGTCCCGTGCTGCATGAACATCAGGCCGGTGACGATGCGCAGCAGCCCTAGAACCTTGGGCGCATGGGCGGAAAGAGCGTTCATCCTGGAAGTCCCCCGAAACGGCCCGTTCAGGCGGCGCGAGCCTCGCCTTCGACCATCTTCTGGATGGCCACGTAGTCGGTCTTGCCGGTGCCCAGCACCGGGACCTCGGCGACCTTGACGATTTTCTTGGGCACCGCAAGCTCAGGCGCGCCGTGGGTCCGGGCCCATTCCGCCAGGCGGCCGCTGTCGGCGTCCTTGCGGTCGGTGACCAGCACCAGCTTCTCGCCCTTGCGTGCATCGGCGATGGCGACGACGGCGTGGCGCGCCTCGGGCCAGACGGCGCTGGCCAGACCCTCGACGGCGGTCAGGGAGACCATTTCGCCGCCGATCTTGGCGAAGCGCTTCACCCGACCCAGGATGGCGACATAGCCGTCCGGATCGATGTCGACGATGTCGCCGGTGTCATGCCAGCCGCCGTCCAGCGGCTCGACCTTGAGCGGATCTTCGGGCGACAGATAGCCGGCCATGACGTTGGGCCCGCGCAGATACAGACGTCCGCCGTCCTCGATGCCCGACACGCTCTCCAACCGGAACTCCATGCCGGGCAGAAGCTGGCCGACGGTGCCGGGGCGGTTGCGGTCGGGGTGATTGACGGCGACCACGGGCGCGGCCTCGGTCGCCCCGTAGCCTTCCAACAGCTTCAGCCCGCCGAAGCGGGTGTTGAACAGGTGATGCGTCTCGTCGCGCACCTTCTCGGCGCCGGCCACAACGAACTGCAGCGTGGCGAAGTCGTCGGGCGAGGCGACGCGGGCGTACTGGTTCAGGAAGGTGTCGGTGGCGAACAGGATCGACGCCTTCACCTGAGGCAGCAGCTCGACGATCTGCTTGGCGTGCAGCGGCGAGGGGTACTGGAAGGCCTTCAGGCCGTTCACCAGCGGCAGCAGCACGCCTCCGGTCAGGCCGAAGCAATGGAAGGTCGGCAGCGGATTGAACATCACCCATTCAGGCTTCAGATCGATATGCGCCCCGACCTGGCGGCAGTTGGCCACCAGATTGGCCTGGGTCAGCATGACGCCCTTTGGCGCGCCGAAGCTGCCGGAGGTGAACAGGATCACGCCCGCCGACTGGGGGTCGGTCTTCACGCGGAACCGCTCGGGCGCCAGACCGGCGGCCAGGCCGAACAGCTTGTCCTTGAACCCGATCGTCTTGCGCACGTCGTCCAGCCAGACGATCTCGGCGTCCTGGGCCAGGGCCTCGACCAGCTCATCGAGCTTGGCCTGGGTGATGAAGCGCTTGGCGGTCAGCACCTTCTTGACGCCCGCCGCCTTGAGCGCGGCCTTCAGGTTCAGCTCGCCCGAGGTGAAGTTCAGCATGACCGGCGTGCGGCCATAGGCGTGCAGGCCGTAGAAGGTGACGACCACGCCCATGCTTGACGGCAGCAGGACGCCGACGCGCTCGCCCGCCTGGGTCATGGCCGCCAGCTTGCGGCCCAGCACCAGGGCGGCGCGGATCAGGCCGGTGTAGGTGAGAGGCTTGCGGTCCTGATCCTCTAGAATCTCCTTGTCGCCAAAGCGCGCTCGCGCGGCGATCAGGGAATCGAACAGGGTCTCGGGTTGGGTCTTCCAGTCGGCGGCAGGCCGCAAAGCGCAATCTCCCTGAGGGTCGTTGCGCCCTCTCGGTTTACTTGCGGTGAACCTAGAGAGGCCCGCCGGGAATGAAAAGATACGTTACGGCGCGTGATCATGACGCGCTGAAACCGTCCGTGGCTTGCCATCAGGCCGCTTAGGCCCGACATAGCCGGCGATGGTCACCCTGATCGACACCCTGAAGGCGTCGCCTGCGGCGCTGCGCCACCCGGAAAAGCAGAAGCAGGCGGACTCCGTCGTGCTGAAGAAGCCCGACTGGCTGCGCGTCAAAGCGCCCGGCTCGGGCCAGTACAACGCCACGCGCGCCATCGTGAAGGAAAAGGGCCTTCACACCGTTTGCGAAGAGGCGGCCTGCCCGAACATCGGCGAGTGCTGGAGCCAGAAGCACGCCACCCTGATGATCATGGGCGACACCTGCACGCGGGCCTGCGCCTTCTGCAACGTCAAGACGGGCCTGCCCCAGCCGCTGGACCCGGAAGAGCCTGTGAAGGTCGGCCTGGCGGTCCAGCAGATGGGCCTGAACCACGTGGTGATCACCTCGGTCGACCGCGACGACGTGTCGGACGGGGGCGCCGCCCACTTCGCCGAGGTGGTTCGCCAGATTCGCCTGCAGGCCCCCGGCACGACCATCGAGATCCTGACGCCCGATTTCCTGCGCAAGGACGGCGCGGCCGAGGTGATGATCGACGCCACGCCCGACGTCTTCAATCACAACCTGGAGACCGTGCCGCGCCTGTATCTGAAGATCCGGCCGGGCGCGCGCTACTTCCACTCCCTGCGCCTGCTGCAGATGGTCAAGGAGCGCGACCCCAACCAGTTCACCAAGTCCGGCATCATGGTCGGCCTGGGCGAGACCAAGGAAGAGGTCATGCAAGTGATGGACGACATGCGCTCGGCCGGCGTCGACTTCATCACCATCGGCCAGTACCTGCAGCCCACCCGCAAGCACGCGGCGATCGAGCGGTTCGTCACGCCGGAAGAGTTCAAGGCCTATGAGGCGATCGCCCGGGCCAAGGGCTTTCTGATGGTGTCGTCCTCGCCGTTGACGCGCAGCTCGCACCACGCAGGCGACGACTTCGCGCGGCTGAAGGCGGCGCGCATGGCCCAAAGCCCCGCTCTGGCCGCGCGCTGATCCGGCTTGGCCGTCCATCGCCTGACCCGCATTCTGCCCTATGAACCCGCCCAGCTCGCCGAGCTGGTGGCGGACGTGGGGGCCTATCCGGACTTCGTGCGCTGGGTGACGTCGATGCGGACGTGGAACGCCCACGAGGAGGCCCCGGGCGTGACGCTTCTGGACGCCGAGGCCAAGGTCGGCTTTTCATTCTTGAACGAGACCTTCTCGACCTGGGTGCGGCACGACCGCAATGCGCCCAAGGTCGAGGTCGGCCTTCTGCGCGGACCGTTCAGGCATCTGAAGAACCGCTGGGAGTTCTTTCCGCACGCCGAAGGCGCGCGGCTGGAGTTCATGATCGACTTCGCCTTCAAGTCGCGCATGTTGGACGCCATGCTTCACGCCAACTTCGACCGCGCCGTCGGGGCGCTGATCGGCAGCTTCGAGGCCGAGGCCAAACGGCGCTACGGTTCGCGATGACCTTTGATTTCGACGCGACCGTCGTGGGCGCCGGGGCCGTGGGCCTGGCCTGCGGCCGGGCGCTGTCGAAGCGCGGCCTGACCGTGCTGGTGCTGGAGCGCGAACCGCACATTGGACAGGGCGTGTCCTCGCGAAACAGCGAGGTCATTCACGGCGGCCTCTATTATCCCAGCGGTTCGCTGAAGGCGCGCTTTTGCGTTGAGGGGCGGCGGCGGCTTTACGCCTTCCTGGACAGCCGCAAGATCGAGCACTGGAAATGCGGCAAGCTGGTCGTGGCGACCGAAGAGGCCGAGGTCGAACGCATCGAGGCGATCTTCCAGCAGGCGACGACCAATGATGTCGAAGGCCTGGAGCATCTGACCGGCGCCCAAGCCCGCGCGCTGGAGCCGGCTCTGAACGTCCATGCCGCCATCCTGTCGCCCGAGAGCGGCGTGTTCGACAGCCACGGCTATATGCTGGCGCTGCAGGGCGAGATCGAGGACGCGGGCGGTTCGGTGGTCGTTTCCGCGCCGTTCGAGGGGGCGGAGCCCCTGGCGGCCGGCGGCTTCTCGATCCGGGTCGGCGGGGAGGGGGCGATGACCGTCACCAGCCGACTGCTGGTCACCGCGCCTGGCCTGCAGGCCCAGGTGGTGGCGGCGAGGATCGAGGGTTATCCAGCCGGCGACATTCCCCAGGGCCATTTCGGCAAGGGCGTCTATTTCCGTCTGACGGGCGCGGCGCCCTTCGACCGGCTGATCTATCCGCCGCCCATCCCCGGCGCGCTGGGCACCCACTATCGCAAGGATCTGGGCGGGCAGGGGGTGTTCGGGCCGGACCTCGCCTATGTCGAGACCGAGGACTATTCGGTCGATCCGGCCAAGGCGGAGGAGTTCGCCCGCTACATCCGCCGCTTCTGGCCGGGCGTGGATGTCGAGCGGCTGACGCCCGACTACGCCGGCATTCGGCCCAAGCTGCACGGTCCGGGCGAGACCCAGCCGGACTTTCAGCTGCACGGTCGCGAACATCACGGCATCGACGGCCTGATGGCGCTGTTCGGGATCGAGAGCCCCGGCCTGACCAGTTCGCTGGCGATCGGCGAGGCGGTGGCGGAGCGGCTGGGTGAGTGAGCTGACGTTTCGCGCGGCCGCGGCGGCGGATGTCGCCGTCCTGCAGCCCTTCGTCCACGCGGCCTATCGCGGCGACAGCGCCCGACGCGGCTGGACGCATGAAGCCGATCTGCTGGATGGAAACCGCATCGACGCGGCGACGCTGGCGGCGGTGATCGCCGATCCGGCGCAGATCGTCGTCGTGGCCGAGCGTGATGGCCGCCTCGCGGGCTGCGTGCAAGTGACCGACAAGGGCGGGGGTCTGGCCTATCTGGGCATGTTGTCGGTCGCCCCCGACGATCAGGGCCAGGGCATGGGCCGCTCCCTCATCTCGGCGGCCGAGGCTACGGCGCGTGATCGATTCGGCGCCTCTCGCATGGAGATGACGGTCATCATCCAACGCACGGAGCTGATCGGTTGGTATGAGCGGCGCGGATACCGCCGCACCGGCGAGACGCGGCCGTTCCCCGCCACCGATCCGCGATTCGGCCTGCCGCGCCGCGATGATCTGGCCTTTGCGGTGCTGGAGCGCGACCTGGCATGCGACTGACCACGCCGCGCCTGACCTTGCGCTCGGCACGGGCTGACGATCTGGAGGCCTTTCACCGCATCCTGTCGGACCCGCGCGCGACCCGCTGGTGGTCCACGCCGCCGCATGAAACCCTGGACCAGACCCAAGCGTGGCTGACGGCGATGATCGACAAAGGGCCCGACAATCCGGATTTCGTGATCGAGCGCGACGGCGCCCTGATCGGCAAGGCCGGCTTTTTCGCCTTGCCGGAGATCGGCTACATCCTGCATCCCGACCATTGGGGTCAGGGGCTGGCGCGAGAGGCCGTTGAGGCAGCGATCGACCACGTCTGGGCGACGCGTGATCTGCACGCGCTGGAGGCCGAGGTCGATCCGGACAACACCGCTTCCATCCGCCTGTTGGAGCATATGGGCTTCCGGCGCGTCGGCTTTCGGGCGGCGGGGATCCAGGTGGGCGGGGCCTGGATGGACTGCGTCGATTACGCTCTTGCGCGCGAGGACTGGTCCGGGCGCACGCGGACTTGAACTCATGGGCCGGTTCATGCATAAGCCCGCGCTCGCGTGGCGGCTCTTTCGGGCCGCCCCTGTTGTTTTTCGCGCCGGTCCCGGCGCACCGACTTAGAGATTGAGACGGACATGGCCGTTCCGAAGCGCAAAGTATCGCCCTCGCGTCGCAATATGCGTCGCGCCCACGACTCGCTGGGAGCCAATCCCTACGTCGAGGACAAGGACACGGGCGAGCTGCGTCGTTCGCACCACATCGACCTGAAGACCGGCACCTATCGCGGCCGTCAGGTGCTGACGCCTAAGGAAGACTAAGGTCTTTCGCTTTCCGGCCTCGCGGCCGGGCGTGAAATTTTAGCGGCGCGCGACGGGCTCGCGCGCCGTTTTCGTGCGTTTGGGGTCTGGACCTTTCCGGGAGACGCCCATGATCCGCCCCTCCGCCCGCCCCGTCGGTTTCGTGGCCGCACTGTCGCTTGCCGCCTTCTGGTTGAGCGCCTGCGATTCGCCGCGCGATCCCGCCGCAGCCGGCGGCGCCCAACCTGTCGACCCGCCGGCAGCGACCGGGCCGGCCCAGCCCGAGACGCAGCCCGCCCTGACCTTGACCGCGCACGGCTTCGGCCCGGTGCACGTCGGCATGCGGATGGCCGAGCTGGAGGCCGCCATGGGGCCGCCCGCCCATGCACTCGACAACCCGATCGAGCAGTGCAACGAGCTCCGGCCTCAACGCGCGCCTCAGGGCCTTTACGTCATGGTCGAGAACGGCCTGGTGACGCGGGTCACCCTGGGCGAAGGCTCGACCGCCGTCAGCGAGCGCGGCATCAGGGTCGGCGACACCGCTGCGTGGGTCCGCGAGGTCTATGGTTCGGCCATCGAGGCGTCGGGGCACAAGTATGAGCCTGCGCCGGCCGAGTATCTGACCACCTGGGCGACGCCCGACCATTCCAGCCCGGCGGCGCGCGGCATCAAATACGAGATCGGCCAGGATGGCACAGTGCGCTCCATCTCGGGCGGCGGGCCGTCGATCCAGTACGTCGAGGGTTGCTCGTGATGCGCCTGGCAGTCGCCGCCGTGCTGGCCGCCGGTCTTTCGGCCTGCGGGGATCGCGCCTCAGAACCCGCGCCGACCCCCGTCGAACCGATCGCGCCAGCCGCCAGTCCCGTAACCCCGGCGTCCGGCGCCGACACGCTGAACGCCGAAGGCTTCGGACCTCTGCGGATCGGCATGAGCCTGGCCGAAGTCGAGGCAGCGCTCGGCCCCGACGCCAATCCTGAGGCCGTCGGCGGCCCCGAGCCTGAAGTCTGCGACCAATTCCGCCCGGCCCGAGCGCCCGAAGGCCTTCTGGTCATGATCGAACGCGGCGTGTTGACCAGCGTGCGTCTGACCCGCAGCTCGACAGCCACGGCCGACGCTGGCGTGTCCATCGGCGACAGCGAGGCCGCCGTGCGGGCCGCCTATTCCTCCCCGGACGAACAGGCGCATGCCTATGAAGCCGCCCCGGCGAAATATCTGACGGCTTGGTCGGGCGCCGCTCGCGCCACGCCGGACGCGCGCGGGCTTCGCTTCGAGATCGGCCAGGATGGCCGGGTCAGCTCCATCACCGGCGGCGGCCCCTCGATCCAGTATGTCGAAGGCTGCCTGTAGGGTTCGCTTCCTTGCCGGATGGGGCAGGGGCGGGCTAAACGCGGCCTGATCCTTTCAGACAGAGCGCTCCCATGACCGACATCGCCGACATCGTCGCCCGCCAGATCCTCGACAGCCGCGGCAATCCGACGGTGGAAGTCGATGTGGTGCTCGAGGACGGCTCCTTCGGCCGCGCGGCCGTTCCGTCCGGCGCCTCGACCGGCGCGCACGAGGCCGTCGAACTGCGCGACGGCGACAAGGATGTCTGGGGCGGCAAGGGTGTCCAGAAGGCGGTCGACGCCGTCAACGGCGAAATCTTCGACGCCTTGTCGGGCATGGACGCTGAGGACCAGCGCCGCATCGACGAGGCGCTGATCGCGCTGGACGGCACCGAGAACAAGGGCCGCCTGGGCGCGAACGCCATCCTGGGCGTCAGCCTGGCTGTGGCCAAGGCCAGCGCCATTTCCTCCAACCTGCCGCTGCACCGCTATCTGGGCGGGGTCTCGGCGCGCGTTCTGCCGACGCCGATGATGAACATCATCAATGGCGGCGCCCACGCCGACAACCCGATCGACATCCAGGAGTTCATGATCCTGCCGACCGGCGCCGAGGACTTCTCAGAAGCGCTGCGCATGGGCGCCGAAATCTTCCACGCCCTGAAGAAGGCGCTGAAGGACGCAGGCCACAACACCAACGTCGGCGACGAGGGCGGCTTCGCCCCTAACCTGGCCTCGGCCGAGGAGGCGCTGAGCTTCATCACCAAGGCGGGCCAGTCGGCCGGCTATCTGGCGGGTGAGGACTTCCACCTGGGCCTCGACGTGGCGTCGACCGAGTTCTTCAAGGACGGCAAATATGTGCTGGCCGGCGAGGGCAAGACCTTCGACCAAGACGGCATGGTCGGCTATCTGGCGGACCTGTGCGAACGCTTCCCCATCGTCTCGATCGAAGACGGTTGTGCGGAAGACGACTTCGACGGCTGGAAACTGCTCACCGATCGCCTGGGCGACCGCATCCAACTGGTCGGCGACGACCTGTTCGTGACCAATCCGCGCCGTTTGGCGGCCGGCATCGGCGAAGGCCTGGCCAATTCGATCCTGATCAAGGTCAACCAGATCGGCACCCTGTCCGAGACGCTGGACGCCGTCGATATGGCCCAGCGCGCGGGCTACACCGCCGTCATGAGCCACCGCTCGGGCGAGACCGAGGATTCCACCATCGCCGACCTGGCTGTCGCCACCAACTGCGGGCAGATCAAGACCGGCTCGCTGGCGCGCTCGGACCGCACGGCCAAGTACAATCAGCTGCTGCGCATCGAGGAGATGCTGGGCGACCAAGGCGTCTATTTCGGCGACGGAATGCTGCTGAAATAATACGGCCAAGCTACGGTTCGTTAGGCATTTTCGGTCACGAGTGGGAAACTGTCCCGTGCGCTCAGAAGCAGCGTCCCGTGCCCGAGTCCATGAAGCCTTATCTTCCGTCCCTCCTGCTCGGTCTGCTGATCGTCTATCTGGGCGTGCAAGCGCTGACGGGCGAGCGCGGTCTGCTGAGCGGCGCCGAGCGTGAGGCGCTGCTGATGCGGCGCGAGGCCCAGCTGGCGCGGCTGAGCGAGCAGCGCCGGGACCTGGAAGTGCGCGTCCGCTATCTGCGCACCGACAATCTGTCGCGCGACCTGCTGGAAGAGCGTGCGCGGGCGGTGATCGGCTTCTCGGATCCGCGCGACTATGTTGTTCGTCTGTCGCCGGCGCCGGCGACGCAGCCCGCCGCGCGCCTGTCCTAAATCCACGCTGAACTATTGTTACAAGCCGTGAAGGCGACTTTGCCTTTCGGGAACGAAGGCTGCTAAAGCCCCCTTTCCGTAACGATAAGAGGCCCCGCGCGGGGCTCAGCCGGGAGATGCCGGATGGCGAGAGCCGCCGCGAAGAAATCGTCTGACGACAAGATTCCGAACACGCCCCAGGCCTCCAAGGAGGACCTGCTGCGCTTCTATCGCGAGATGGTGCTGATCCGTCGCTTCGAGGAGCGGGCCGGTCAGCTGTACGGCATGGGCCTGATCGGCGGCTTCTGCCACCTGTACATCGGCCAGGAGGCTGTGGCTGTGGGCGTTCAGGAGAGCGTCAAGCAGGGCCACGACAAGATCATCACCGGCTACCGCGACCACGGCCATATGCTGGCCGCCGGCATGGATCCCAAAGAGGTGATGGCCGAGCTGACCGGCCGCATCGGCGGCTCGTCCAAGGGCAAGGGCGGCTCGATGCACATGTTCGACGTGCCGACCGGCTTCTATGGCGGTCACGGCATCGTCGGCGCCCAGGTGGCGCTGGGCACCGGCCTGGCCTTCGCCGGCAAGTATCGCGGCGATGACTCGGTCGCCTTCGTCTATTTCGGCGACGGCGCGGCCAACCAGGGCCAGGTCTACGAGAGCTTCAACATGGCCCAGCTGTGGAAGCTGCCGGCCATCTACATCATCGAGAACAACCAGTACGCCATGGGCACGTCGATCGAGCGGGCCTCTTCGACGACCGAGTTGTTCCAGCGCGGTTCCAGCTTCGGGATTCCGGGCGAGCAGGTCGACGGCATGGACGTTCTGGCGGTTCGCGACGCCACGGCGCGCGCCGTCAAGCGCGCCCGTGAAGGCGGCGGGCCCTTCATCCTGGAGGTGAAGACCTACCGCTATCGCGGCCACTCCATGTCCGACCCGGCGAAGTACCGCACCAAGGAAGAGGTCGACGAGGTCAAGAAGACCCGCGATCCCATCGAGCACATCAAGATCCTGCTCGACCAGGCCAAGGCGACCGAGGACGAGCTGAAAGCGATCGATAGCGAAATCAAGGCGATCGTCGCCGAAGCTGTCCAGTTCGCTCAGGAAAGCCCGGAGCCCGATCCGTCCGAACTCTATACCGACGTCTATGTGGAGGCCGCCCAGTGACCGACATTCTGATGCCGGCGCTGTCGCCCACCATGGAAGAGGGCACGCTGTCCAAGTGGCACGTCAAAGCCGGCGATACTGTCAAGGCCGGCGACGTCATCGCCGAGATCGAGACCGACAAGGCGACCATGGAGGTCGAGGCCGTCGATGAGGGCGAGATCGCTGAAATCCTGGTGGCCGAAGGGTCCGAGGGCGTGAAGGTGAACACCCCCATTGCCCGCCTGTCCGGCGACGAGGCCGCACCCGCGCCGAAGGCGGCCGATGCCAAACAGGATGCGCCCAAGGCCGAGCAGGCCGGCGATCCCGAGAAAAAGGCCCCTGAGGCCGCCGAGACCCGTCCGGAAGGCGAGGGGGCCGCGCCCGTCACGCCCAAGGTCGAGCTGCGCGATCCCGAGATCCCCGCTGATGCCAAGCTGGTGAAGACCACCATCCGCGACGCCCTGCGCGACGCCATGGCCGAGGAAATGCGGCGCGATGACCGCGTCTTCCTGATGGGCGAGGAAGTCGCCCAGTATCAGGGCGCCTACAAGGTCAGCCGCGAACTGCTGCAGGAGTTCGGCGACCAGCGCGTGGTCGATACGCCGATCACCGAGCACGGCTTCGCCGGCCTGGGCGTCGGCGCCGCCATGGCGGGGCTGAAGCCGATCGTCGAGTTCATGACCTGGAACTTCGGCATGCAGGCCATCGACCACATCATCAATTCGGCGGCCAAGACGCTGTACATGTCGGGCGGCCAGATCCGCGCGCCCATCGTGTTCCGCGGCCCGAACGGCGCCGCCAGCCGCGTCGGCGCCCAGCACAGCCAGGACTATTCCGCCTGGTACGCGCAGGTGCCCGGCCTGAAGGTCATCGCGCCGTATGATGCGGCCGACGCCAAGGGCCTGCTGAAGGCGGCGATCCGCGATCCCAACCCCGTTGTCTTCCTCGAGCATGAGATGATGTACGGGCTGGAGTTCGACGTGCCCGACGTCGAGGACTACGTCGTGCCGATCGGCAAGGCCAAGGTCCGTCGCGAAGGCAAGGACGTCACCATCACCGCTCACAGCCGCATGGTCGGCTTCGCCCTGGCCGCCGCCGAGAAGCTGGCGGAAGAGGGCATCGAGGCCGAGGTCATCGACCTGCGCACCCTGCGCCCGCTCGACCACGAGACGATCGTGGAGAGCGTCAAGAAAACCAACCGTCTGGTCTCGGCCGAAGAGGGCTGGGGGCCGATGGGCGTCGGCGCCGAGGTCGTGGCGCGGGTGATCGAGCACGCCTTCGACTACCTCGATGCGCCGCCGCTGCGGGTGCACCAGGAAGACGTGCCGCTGCCCTATGCGGCCAACCTGGAAGCCCTGTCGCTGCCCGGCGTGGACAAGATCATCAAGGCTGTGAAGCAGGTGACGGCATGAGCGAGAAGCCCGAACATCAGCTGACCACGCCCGACAGCGTGGCCGCCGATCCGGACGCCATCGAGATCCTGCGGATGTGGTGGTCGAAGAACGAACCGGTGATGTCAGTAAAGCCGGCCTTCAACGATCCGACCCAGTTCGGCCGCATGCTGGCCTATGCGGCGCGTCACATGGCCCACGGCTATGCCGTGCGTCACGGTCATAACGAGAAGCAGGCGTATGATCGTATTCTGCTCGGCATCACCGAGGTGGTGAAGGCCGACAACGTCCAGACCATGGCCGAGCCGCTGAGCCGTCAGGGAGGCGACGCCTGATGACCGACATTCTGATGCCGGCCCTATCGCCCACGATGGAGGAAGGCGTGCTGGCCAAGTGGCACGTCAAGGCCGGCGACACCGTCAAGGCCGGCGACGTCATCGCCGAGATCGAGACCGACAAGGCGACCATGGAGGTCGAGGCCGTCGACGAGGGCGAAGTGGCCGAGATCGTGGTGCCGGAAGGCTCCGAGGGCGTGAAGGTCAACAGCGTGATCGCCCGCCTGAAAGGCGAGGACGGCGCGGCTGCGCCAGCGCCGAACGCCGAGCCCAAGTCGGACGCCGAAGCTCCCGTCAAGGCTGAGAAGGCTGAAGCCACGCCCGCCAAGGGGGAAGCGCCCAAAGCCGAGCTGGCGAAGGCGGCCGCCTCGGCCAAGTCTGAAGACGGCGCCCGCATTTTCGCCTCGCCCCTGGCGCGCCGAATCGCGTCGCAGAACGGTGTGGACCTGAAGTCGATCAAGGGCACCGGCCCGCATGGCCGCATCGTCAAGCGTGACGTCGAGGGCGCGAAGGGCGGTTCCGCCGTCGCCGCCAGTTTGGCGGCCACGGCCGGCGGCGAGTCGCGCAAGGTTCAGTCGCTGGCCCAGATGGGCATTCCCGACGGCAGCTACGACCTGGTCCCGCTGGATGGCATGCGCAAGGCGATCGCACGCCGCCTGACCGACAGCTTCCGCGACGTTCCGCATTTCCCTCTGACCATCGACTGCGAGATCGACGGCCTTCTGGCCGCGCGCGCCAAGGTCAATGCGATGCTGGAGAAGGACGGGATCAAGGTTTCGGTCAACGACTTCGTGCTCAAGGCCTCGGCCATGGCGTTGAAGGCCGTGCCCGAAGCCAACGCCAGCTACTCGCCCGAGGGCATCGTCATGCACCACAACGCCGATGTGGCGATGGCGGTGGCGATCGACGGCGGCCTGATCACTCCGATCATCCGCAAGGCCGAGACCAAGTCGCTGCGTCAGATCGCGACCGAGTCCAAGGACCTGGCCAAGCGCGCTCGTGACCGAAAGCTCAAGCCCGACGAGTTCCAGGGCGGCACCTTCAGCGTGTCCAACCTGGGCATGTTCGGCATCAAGCACTTCGCCTCGATCATCAACGAACCCCAAGGCGCGATCATGAGCGTCGGGGCAGGGGAGCAACGCCCGGTGGTCAAGGGCGGACAACTGGCCATCGCCACCGTCATGACCGTGACCCTGACCTGCGATCACCGCGTGGTCGATGGCGCGGTCGGCGCCCGCTTCCTGCAAGTGTTCAAGGCCATGATCGAAGACCCGGTCACCATGCTGGCCTGACGCCAGGCGAGGGGCGGTGGCGTCGCCCCTCACGTGTCTAACTTCCGGCCGCAAGGCCTGACTGCAACGGCTTGATTCTCATGGCTGACACCTTCGATCTCATTGTCATCGGCTCTGGCCCCGGCGGCTATGTCGCCGCGATCCGCGCCAGCCAGCTTGGCCTGAAGGTCGCCATCGTCGAGCGCGAGAACCTGGGCGGCATCTGCCTGAACTGGGGCTGCATCCCCACCAAGGCCCTGCTGAAGTCGGGCGAGAAGTTCGAAAGCCTGTCGCATCTGAAGGAATACGGCCTGTCCGCCTCGGGCGCGTCGTTCGACTTCGACGCCATCATCCAGCGCTCTCGCGGAGTGGCCAAGCAGCTGAATCAGGGCGTCGGCTTCCTGATGAAGAAGAACAAGATCGAGGTCGTGTCGGGCGACGCCAAGCTCGAGAAAAGGCAGGGAGCCCCGAAGGTCGTCGTCGCCCTTAAGGACGGCCAGTCGCGTACGCTGGAGGCCAAGTCTGTCATGCTGGCCGTCGGCGCCCGCGCCCGCGCCCTGCCGCAGATCGGTCTGGAGGCCGACGGCGAGCGCATATGGGCCTATCGTGAAGCCATGGCGCCCAAGTCCCTGCCCAAGTCGCTGATCGTCATTGGCTCAGGCGCCATCGGCATCGAGTTCGGCAGCTTCTATCGTGCGCTGGGCTGCGACGTGACCGTCGTCGAGGCGGTGGACCGCATCATGCCCGTCGAGGACGAAGAGGTCTCCAAGGCCGCGCAGAAGTCGTTCGAAAAGCGCGGCATGAAGTTCAAGGTCGGGGCAAAGGTCACCAAGGTCTCCAAGGATTCCAAGGGCGTGAAGGTCGCTGTTGAAGTCGGCGGCAAGGCCGAGACGCTGGAGGCCGAGGTCTGCATCTCGGCGGTCGGCATCACCGCCAACACCGACGGCATCGGCCTGGAGGCGCTGGGCGTCGAACTTGACCGCGGCCACATCAAGACCGACAGCCACTGCCAGACCAACGTCAAAGGCCTGTACGCCATCGGCGACTGCGCCGGCGCGCCGTGGCTCGCACACAAGGCGTCGCACGAAGGCATTCACGCCGCCGAGCACATCGCCGGCTTCAAGACGCCGAACGTGCATTCGCCGATCGCCGGCTGCACCTACGCCCAGCCGCAGGTCGCCTCGGTCGGCGTGACCGAGCAGCAGGCCAGGGCCGACAAGCGCGAGGTCAAGATCGGCCGTTTCCCGTTCAGGGTTAACGGCAAGGCCATCGCGTCCGGCGACACCGACGGCTTCGTCAAGGTGATCTTCGACGCCAAGACCGGCGCGCTGATCGGCGCCCACATGATCGGCCACGAGGTGACCGAGATGATCCAGGGCTACGTTGCCGCCATCACCATGGAAGCGACGGAAGAAGACATCCACGGCATCGTCTATCCGCACCCGACGATGAGCGAGGCGATGCACGAGGCGGCGCTCGACGCCTACGGACGCGTCATACACATCTGAGCGACGGTGGGGGCGGCCGAAGGGACACTGCGCCTCATAGCCTGTTTGTCGCCTAAGATATATTATGCGAAATATGGATCATGGGTTAAGCAGCGAAGCGCCTGGTTCGGTGCTCAGTTCAGGTTGGCGCGCCCGGCAGGACTCGAACCTGCAACCGTCCGCTTAGAAGGCGGATGCTCTATCCGGTTGAGCTACGGGCGCCGCGGCGACAGTCGGGCGCTCAGTGCGTCCAGGACTGCTTGCGGTTTGTCGCGAAGTTGTCGGCGTAGGCCTTAATGATGACCGGCGGCTCCTGCGGCTCATGCAGGCGGAACGGAATGCCGTGCCGCTCGGCATAGGCCACCGCTTCCTCGGCCGTGTCGAAGGTCAGGCGGACCTGGCCGTTCATGTCGGACGAACTGGTCCAGCCCATCAGCGGATCGATGGTGCGGGCCGAGGCCGGTTCGAATTCCAGCCGCCAGGCCAGGCTCTTGGCCCTGCCCGACTGCATCGCCGTCTTGGCCGGTCTGTAGATGCGGGCGAGCATGGCGGCTCCTGAAAGCGAGCGGTTCGAGACGAGGCCGGTGAATAGCCCTTGGCGCGGCCGGGGTCTAGCGGCGGAACACCCCGACCAGCTCCACATGGGTCGACCAGACGAACTGATCGATGGGCGTCACGGTTTCGAGGCGAAATCCGGCGTCCACCAGAATGCGGGCGTCGCGCGCGAAACTGGTCGGATTGCACGAGACGCCGACCACCACGCCAGCTTTTGTGTCCACGATCTGGCGCGTCTGTTCCAGCGCCCCGGCGCGCGGCGGGTCGAACACCACGGCCTCGCACCCTTTCAGATCAAAGGGCGACAGGGGGCGGCGAAACAGGTCGCGCGCCTGGGCCTCGATGGTGCGCAGGCCCGACCCCGTGCCGATGCCGGCCTTCAAGGCGGCGACGGCCGCACCGGACGAATCGGCGGCGATGACCTTGGACTGCTCGGCCAGGGGGAAGGTGAACGTCCCCGCCCCGCAGAACAGGTCGGCCACGAGCTTGGCGCCCTTGGTCGCCGCCCTGGCCCGCTGGACCATAGCCGCCTCCGCCTGGGGCGAGGCCTGGAGGAAACCGCCGGGCGGCAAGGGCACGCTGGCTCGGCCGAAGGTGACGCGCGGCTGGCGCGCCATCATCAGCACCTCGCCGTCCAGGCTGAGGCGCGCCAGATCGGCGGCGGCCGCCTCGGCGATGGCCCGCGCCGCCGCGTCGCCGCTGGGGCCGCCGGACTTCTTCTCCACCCCGGTGATGTCCACGTCCACGCCCGTGTCGGTCAGGGTGACATGCAGGGTCGGGGCCGACTTGGGGTGGCTCAGAAACGGGTCGGCCACCCGCGCCAGGGCCGGCAGCAGCGCGGTCAGGCGCGGATCGGACACCGGGCAGTCCGTGATCTCAACAAGCCGCCACGACTTGCGCGCCTTGAAGCCGAGCAGCACCCGCCCCTTGGGGCCGCGCCGGGCATGCAAGGCCAGCCGTCTCCGTGTCGCGGGCGGCGTGGCGACGGTCGCTTCGACCTCGGTCTCCAGCCCCTCGCGACGAAGGGTTTCGACCACCAGGTCGCGCTTCCAGACCAGATAGGGCTCGGTTGCCCAGTGCTGCAGCGGCGCCACCCCGCATTCAGCATAGGCGTCGGAATGCACCGGCCGCCGATCCGGGCTGGCGTCGATGATCTGAATGTCGGTCAGCCGGCGATCTTCGCCCAACAGGCCGCGCACGGTCTCGCCCGGCAGAGCTCCGGGCGCGAACACCGGTCCGTCGGCGTGGTCGACGATCCCATCGCCTTGGTGGCCCATGCGGTCGATCGTGAAGGTGGCGGTCATCGCGGCTCTTTAGGGCCAAAGTCCCGTGATGCGAAACATGAACGAAGATGAACGGCCCGCTCAAAACCCGTTCAGCTTCGGAAGCCTATTCCTCGATGCAACAGATGGGGGCCGGAACCGTTCTGCGGCCAGGTCTGGAAAGGAATTTGAACAGATGTCTTTCATCGCCAACCTGCCCCGCAAAGCCGCCGTCGCCGCTGCTGCGCTCGCCGCCCTGGCCGCCGCCGCCCCCGCCTCGGCTCAGTCCTATGGCTATGGCCAGCCCTACGGCTATGGCTCGTCTTACGGGTCTTCGAGCTATGGCTATGGCGACCCCTGCGTCCGTGAACGCGACGGCCGCACCGGCGCCGGCGCTGTTCTCGGCGGCGTGCTCGGCGCGGTCGCCGGGTCGCAAGTGGCCGCCCGCGGTCGTCGCACCGAGGGCAGCGTCCTGGGCGGCGTTCTGGGCGCGGTCGTCGGCGGAAGCGTCGGCCGCAACAACTCCTCCAGCTACTGCGACACGCGCAGTTACGACAACCGCACGTCCGGCTACGACTACTACGGCGAGAATTATGGCTATGACCGCTATAACGACCGCGCCTACAGCCCGCCTCCGGTGCGCTACGAAGAGCGCCGCTACGACTACGGATATGACCAAGGCTACAGCCAGGGTTATCCGGTCCAGGGCTATCAGAGCTCGGACAACTGCCGTCTGGCAGAAAGCCGCATCCGCCTCCCCGACGGCCGGACAGACACCCGCTACGTGCGGACCTGCCCGGACCAGTACGGCCGCTATCGCGTCGTCGATTAATTATCAGCCCCCCTGTCGATCGACGATGTGACGGGAGCCGCCGGTGGAGAAATCCTCCGGCGGTTTCTCATTTGTGGGCGCTAGTCTCGCGGCGCTGAAGTCGGACGCGGGCCGACTTGCCGTCGCACAGTCGCCTCCGATCGATTTTGCATTTATGAGGCGCGGCATGACGGAAACGCCCCTCCCCCTCTCGGATCGCATCGCGCTGGTCGTCGGCGCCTCGCGCGGAATTGGATATGAATCGGCGCTGGCGTTGGCCAAGGCCGGCGCACACGTCGTCGCCACCGCTCGCACTCAGGGCGGGCTGGAGGAACTGGACGACGCCATCTTCGCCGCGACAGGCAAGCATGCGACCTTGATCCCGTTCGATCTGGTCGACGGCGGCGCAATTGACCGGCTGGGCGGCGCCCTGTTCGAACGGTTTGGTCGACTGGACATCTGGGTTCAGGCCGCCGCCACCATGGGGGCGGAGGGGCTGACGCCGGTCAGCCACGCGGATCCGCGGATCTTCGCCAAGGTCGAGAAGATAAATTTCACGGCCGTCTATCGCCTGATCCGATCGCTGGAGCCCCTGTTGAAGGCTTCAGATGCGGCGCGTGTGGTCCATTTCACCACGAGCGTGGCCGCCGAGCCGCGCGCCTTCTGGGGCGCCTACGCCGCCACCAAGGCGGGCGCCGAGAACCTGATGCGGTGCTGGGCCGATGAGACCGAATCGATGCCGATTCGCGTCGCCATCGTGAACCCCGGCCGAATGCGCACCCAGCTGCGCGCCCAGGCCTATCCGGGCGAGGAGCCGACCACCCTGCCCCATCCGTCGGAGATCGCGCCTTTGGTGGTCGATCTGGCGCGACCGGATCAGGAGCCTCCGCTCAGCGTCAGCTTCCAGGACTGGCGCGCCGCCTCGGTGAACTGAGGAGGCTCACCCCCCGCCGACGAACTGAACCAGTTCGATCCTGTCGCCCTGGGCCAGTCTGGTCCGGGCGTGCAGAGAGCGCGGGACGATTTCGAGATTGCGCTCCACCGCCACCTTGCGCGCGTCCAGATCCAGCTCGGCGATCAACTCGCTGATCGTCGCTGCGGATGTGTCGCGAGGCTCGCCGTTGACTTCGATCTGCATGCCGTTAGGCCAACCTGTTCCATGCGCGCTTTAACCCGCGCCCTTCGTCCGCTACAACGCGCGCCCGATTCATCGTGGGCCCGCCGGGCCTCCACCCTGACAGAGCGAATGGCCGATCACACCGTCCTCTACGTCCTGAACGGCCCCAACCTCAACCGGTTGGGCACGCGCGAGCCGGCCATCTATGGCTCGGACACGCTCGAAGACGTGCGCGCGCGGTGCGAGGCGGTGGCCGGGGGCGCAGAGGTCGTGTTTCGCCAGACCAATCATGAAGGCGAGCTCATCGACTGGGTCCAGGAGGCGGGCGACCGCGCCGGGGCGCTGGTGATCAATCCGGCCGGCTACGGCCACACGTCGGTGGCGCTGCTGGACGCGCTTCGTCTGCTGTCGATCCCGGTGATCGAATGCCATCTGTCCAATCCGGCTGCGCGCGAGCGTTTCCGGCATCGTTCCTTCGTCTCGCCGGTCGCCGCCGGCGTCGTTTCGGGCTTCGGCCCGCTCAGCTATGAACTGGCCGTCAAGGCGGCGCTGGAGCTCGCGCGGGAACGCGCCCCGGCGTCGGCCCGTTCGCAAACCGATCAGGAGGCTTGAACCATGGCCGACGACAAGAAGACTCTCAAGAACGACGCCGCCGGCGAAATCGACGCCGCCCTGGTGCGCAGCCTGGCCGACATTCTGAACGACACCGACCTGACCGAGATCGAGGTCGAGCGCGGCGATCTGAAGATCAAGGTCAAGCGCGAGGTCACCGTAGCCGCCGCGCCGGTTCACTATGCGCCGCAGCCCTCCCCCGCGCCGGCCGCGCCTTCAGCCGCTCCGGCCCCGGCCTCCATGCCCAGCGATCCCGCCACCATCGTCGCCCGCGCCGGCGAAGAGGTGAAGTCGCCCATGGTCGGCACAGCCTACCTCCAGGCCTCGCCCGAGGCCCCGGCCTTCGTGAAGCCTGGCGACAAGGTCAAGAAGGGCCAGACCCTGCTGATCGTCGAGGCCATGAAGACCATGAACCCGATCCAGGCGCCGCGTGACGGCGTGGTCTCCGAAATCCTGGTCGGTGACGCTCAACCCGTCGAGTTCGGCGAACCCCTCGTTGTGCTCGAGGCTTAAGGCCAGTCATGTTCACCAAGGTCCTGATCGCCAACCGCGGCGAGATCGCGCTTCGCATCCACCGCGCCTGCAAGGAGATGGGCATCTCCACTGTGGCCGTGCACTCGGAGGCCGACCGGGGCGCCATGTGGGTGCGCCTGGCTGACGAAAGTGTCTGCATCGGCCCCGCGCCGGCGGCCAAGTCCTATCTGAACATCCCCTCGATCATCGCGGCGGCCGAGATCACCGGCGCCCAGGCGATTCACCCCGGCTACGGCTTCCTGTCCGAGAACGCCCGCTTCGCCGAGATCATCGAGGCGCACGGCATGACCTTCATCGGGCCCAAGCCCGATCATATCCGGATCATGGGCGACAAGATCACCGCCAAGAAGACGGTGATGGAGGCGGGCATTCCGTGCGTCCCCGGCTCCGACGGCGAGGTAGAGACGGTCGAGGCCGCCATCGAGGCGTCCAAGTCCATCGGCTTCCCCCTGATCGTAAAGGCGGCCGCCGGCGGCGGCGGTCGGGGCATGAAGGTCGCCCTGACGCCCGACGACCTGGTCGAGGCCGTCCAGACCGCGCAAACCGAAGCCAAGGCCGCCTTCGGCAATGGCGCCGTCTATATGGAGCGCTACCTCCAGAAGCCGCGCCACATCGAGATCCAGGTCATCGCCGACAGCCACGGCAATGTCGTGCACCTGGGCGAGCGCGACTGCTCGCTGCAGCGCCGCCACCAGAAGGTGCTGGAAGAGGCCCCCTCGCCCGCTCTGTCCGCCGAGGGCCGCAAGCAGATCGGCGAGACGGTCAACAAGGCCATCGCCGCCATCGGCTATCTGGGCGTCGGCACGATCGAATTCCTGTGGGAGGACGGCGAGTTCTTCTTCATCGAGATGAACACCCGCCTGCAAGTCGAGCATCCGGTTACGGAAATGATCACCGGCGTCGACCTGGTGCGCGAACAGATCCGCATCGCCGCCGGCCTGCCGCTCAGCTTCACCCAGGAAGACGTGCATTTCGAAGGCCACGCCATCGAATGCCGAATCAACGCCGAGAACGCCGAGACCTTCACCCCCTCGCCCGGCACCATCACCGACTTCCACGCCCCGGGCGGCCTGGGCGTGCGGCTGGATAGCGCCATCTACGCCGGCTATTCGATCCCGCCCTATTACGATAGCCTGATCGGCAAGCTGATCGTCCACGGCCGCGACCGCGAGGAGTGCATCGCGCGCCTTCGCCGCTCGCTGGGCGAAATGGTCGTCGGCGGCGTCGATACGACCATTCCGCTGTTCCAGAAGCTGCTGGCCGAGCCCGACATTCTGTCCGGCGACTACGACATCCACTGGCTTGAAAAATGGGCCAAGCGTCAGAAGGGCGAGGCCTGACCGAGCCGGACTTCAGTGCAGGAGGACCGCCCGAGGGCTTCGGCCCGGACGAGCTCCTGCGCTGCTACGCCCGCGGCGTCTTCCCGATGGCCGAGGCGCGCGACGACGACCGGGTTTTTCTGGTGGAGCCGGATCAGCGCGGCGTGATTCCGCTGGATGCCTTTCACATTCCCGCCCGCCTTCGTCGCACCGTGCGCAGCGAGCCCTTCGATCTTCGCCTGAACACCGCTTTCGCGGCCGTGCTCGACGCCTGCGCAGCGCCAGGCAAGGATCGGGAAGACACCTGGATCAACGACCCGATCCGGCGGCTTTACATTCAACTCCACGCTCGTGGTCATGCCCACAGCCTTGAATGCTGGCGTAACGAGACCCTTGTCGGCGGTCTGTACGGCGTGACCTTAGGGGGCGCCTTCTTCGGGGAAAGCATGTTCAGCCGGGCGCGTGATGCGTCGAAGGTGGCCTTGGTGCACTTGGTGGCGCGCCTGCGCCGGGCGGGATTCGTGCTGCTGGATGCGCAGTTCCTGACGGATCACTTGAGCCAGTTCGGCGCAATCGAAACGCCCCAGGCAGCCTATCTGCGGCGGCTCAAACCAGCCCTCGCGGTCAAGCCGGACCTGGATGCGCTGGGCTCCCCGATGTCAGGAGCAGCCGCAGTCGCCTATGCCTTGCAGCCCACCACCCACGCGTCATAGAGCGGGTGCTGAAGCCCGCTGACGGCGGGCGCCGAGGCGAACATCCAGCCGCGGAAGATCTGTCGCGCTTCCGAGCCTTGCGCACGGGGTTGAACCGAAACGTCCAGATAGGCCACCGCGTCCTCGAGCGCCTCGTCGGGCGCCGAGACTTCGCACGCGCGGGCGCTGAAGATCAGCGCGTTCTTGAAACGAACCGGACGTCCGCCGACTTCGACCTCGAATTTCATCGTCTCGGCCGTCACCTTGTCGATCGCCTGGACGATAGCCACCCGGCGACGCTGCCTGGGACCAGGCTCGGCCGGCTCCTCCACCGGGCGCGCAGCGACGGGAGCCGCCTCCTGTTCAGGCGCCTCTTCGACCTCTGGCGCTGCGGCGATCTCGGCCGGCGGCGCGGCGACGATGATGGGTGCGGCAGGAGCCGGCGCCGCTTCGGGCGCCGACTCGACCGGAGCGCTTGCCGGCGGCGGCGCAGCCTGATTGGGAATCTGCAGTGGCGTGCGGCTTGTGTCCCGCAGCATATCGCCGACCGGATCCTGGACCGGACGAGCGTCCTGAGGCTGATCCAGGAGCGCATTGGCGCCGGCAGCCCCGGCGGCCAGCAGACCCGTCGCCGCGATCAGGGCGGCCGCGCGTCTCATTCGCCCGGCGTCCAGGCCTGATAGTCGCCGGTCGCGGCGGGACGGCGTCCCTCGGCGGCCAGAGAACCGCTGGGACGCCACGCCATCGGCGTACCGGTCAGATTGGGCAGGTGCGCCTTCTCCCACGCGCGACGCGGCAGGGGCTCTTCGGTCGGCGGCAGGTCAAAGGTGTAGTGCAGCCAGCCGTGCCAGTCGGGCGACACCTTCGACGCGTCGGCGTAGCCTTCGTAGATCACCCAGCGGCGCTTGCGCCCGTCATAGCTGACGTTGTCGCGCGATTCGTAATAGCGATTGCCGAACTCGTCGGAGCCGACCAGCGACCCGCGCTTGGCGATCGTGAACAGGGTGCCGATCGTGGCGCCGTTCCACCAGGTGAAGATCTTGCTGAGCACGTCGTTCAATCCACGCGAAATCCGCCGCGCGGCACGGTCCGGCGACGCAGCGGATCATAGAAACCTCGGCGTCGCGCGTCCACCTTCAAGGCGTTGACCGATCCGCAAAAGCTTGGACAGGCACAGATCAACATCTTGGGGGTAACCCCGGCCATTACGGCTAAATCTATGGCGCATGGCCAGTCTCGCTTCTAGGCTTGATCGCGATCTTCGCCCACGAGTTGCAGGGGAGCCGCTCATGCCGCCGACCGCCCGCACCGAGACGCCGCGCTCACGCTCGCCGCTGGAATCGCGCGAGATCGAGCGCCCCGGCGGCCTCGCCCGCCTTCGCGTTCCGGCTGACTGGACCCAGGCGCGCATCGACGCCTGGCTGGACTGGGCAGAAACGCACGACCTGTCGACCGATCGGACCGACCGCCTGCTGGGCGGCGCTCCGGCGGCCTGGGCCGCGACGATTGCCGAAGGCGTCCAGGCCGACGCCTTGGTCTCAGCCGTCCGCGCCGGCCTGATCGCGCCGGCGGCACACGCCCAGCCACAGCCCGTCCTGCTGGACCTGTCGCGTCCAGACGACGCAGCCCGTTTGAGAATGCACGCGGCCGAGATCGCCGCCGACAAGCGCGCCCAGGGTGCTCTCGGGGCCCTGCAGCGGGCGCTCCAGGCGGTGACGGACGCGGTCGACCGCTGCGAGGGCCCGGCTGGCGACTGCGCTGACCCGGCCCGCAATCCCGCCCTGATGCGCGCCGCCCTCGCCGCGCGCCGTAGCGGCGCCTCCGACCTGGACATCCGCCGGGCAGCCCTGGGCGAGCGCCCCGCCCTGATCTCCGCCGCGACGCCTCGCGCGCCGCTCGTCGTCCTGTCGGCCGACCTAGATGAGGCGGCCACGGCCCCCCTGGCCGCGCTTTTGCTCGAAAGCGGCGCAGTGCTCACGACGGACGCGGCGATCGCCCAGGCCCTGACCAATCCTGCTCGAGGCGCAGTCGCCGTCTCCCTGCCCCTTCTGGCTGGCCTGCCGCCCCAGGACACGGCGGCGCGGCTTGGCGACCTGGCGCGCCACGCAGGCGGATTGACCCTCGCGCTCTACGGTCTGGCCGATTGGGCGCTGGCTCAGACCAAGCCCGCAGAGGCGGCCCAGGCTCTGGGCGAGGCGTTGCAAGCCGCCGGTGTGGCCGCCGTTCCCGGCCAGGATGCCGAGACCGCGTTGCGGCTGGGTCTAGCGGCCTTCGATTTGTGCGACGCGTTTGAGACCGCCGACGACGAGATCGCTTGGCGCATCCGGCCTTCCGTGGCCCGCGCCCTGACCCATGCCGGCGCCGACCTCGAAGCGGCCGAACGTCACCTGTTCGGGCGGCGCACTCTGGCGGGCGCTGCCGGCGTCGATCACGACGTGCTGCGCGCCCGCGGCTTCACCGACCTCGAGCTGGCGGCCGTTGAAACGGCCCTGGCCGCTGTCGACCGGCTCGAGGACGCCTTCGCCCCGCCCGTGCTGGACCACGGCTTCATCCGCGACGTGCTGGGCTTCGATCCGGCCCAGGGCTCCGTCCTGCCGCGCCTAGACCTGACGGCCGATGCGCTGGAACAGGCCCGTGCCTATGTGTTCGGTCACGCCGACCTGTCCGCCTGGACCGAGGCGCCCGAAGGGCTCGCCGACCTGCTGACATCCCCCGCCGCCTGGGCCAGGACGCTGGACGTCGCATTGGCGCGCGGTCTTGGCGCGGTTCAACCGACCGAAATCATTCTGGCGTGGGACGACGATCTCCAAGCGGCCGGCGAGGCGCTCAGCACCGCCCTCGAACAGGGCCTCGTCGCGGTCACGCTGTCGCGCGCCGCGCCTCCGTCGGACTGGCGTCTGGAGCTGACCGAGCCCGCACCAGCCCGGCCCGAAGCTGCCGCGCCGCCGCCCGAGCCCCAGGTGATCGAGCGCGTCATCGAGCGCGAACGCGCCCGTCGCAAGCTGCCCGACCGCCGCAAGGGTTACATCCAGAAAGCGGCCGTCGGCGGACACAAGGTCTATCTGCACACCGGCGAATACGAAGAAGGGGAACTGGGCGAGATCTTCATCGACATGCACAAGGAGGGCGCCGCCTTCCGCAGCCTGATGAACAACTTCGCCATCGCCATCTCGATCGGCCTGCAATACGGCGTGCCGCTGGACGAGTTCGTCGACGCCTTCGTCTTCACCCGGTTCGAGCCGGCCGGGCGTGTCACCGGCAACGATTCGATCGGCTCGGCCACCTCGATCCTGGACTACATCTTCCGCGAGCTTGGCGTGTCCTATCTGGGCCGGTCCGAACTAGCCAACGCCGACGCCGATCCCCTTGACGCCGACGGCCTGGGCCAGGGCAAGGCCGAGGAACTGGTGCCGGCCGCCCGCTTCATCTCCAAGGGATTCGCCCGCGGGGCCGCGCCGGACAACTTGGTGGTTCTGCCCTTCGGTCGGCGCGACGAAGCGGCGGAGACGCCGCCGCCAGTCGTGGACGCCGTCGCTTGTCCGCAATGCGGCGACTTCGCCCTGCAGCAGCGCGGCGGCGGGTGGGAGTGCGACGCCTGCGGCGCGGCGCCCCGGCTTCAAGGGCTGTAGGCGCCGACCGGCCTGTTTCTTGCTAGTCCCAGGGTGAAACGGAGCTCCCCATGAAGACCCTCGCCGCCGCCCTGACAATCGCCGCCGCCGTCGTTTCGGCCGCCGCCCCCGCCCTGGCCCAGAACGCAGGCCAGATCGCCCGCGTGCGCGGCGGCGGGGCCTGTGCGGGCTGCAATCTGTTTCAAGGAGACTTTTCTGGCCTGGAGGCGCGCGGAATCAATCTGGCCGGCGCCCGCCTGCGTCAAGCCGACATCTCCCTGTCGGTGCTCAGCAACGCGCGACTGTCCAACACCGACATGCGCGACATCGAGGCCTATGGCGCAGTCCTGACGGGCGCGTCCCTGTCTGGCGCGGACCTGACCAACGCCAGCCTGGTCGGCGCCTATCTGAATGGGACCAATCTGTCGGGCGCCCGCCTGTCGGGCGCTAACCTGTCCGGCGCTCAGTTGGGGTCTGCACGCGGCCTCACACCGGGCCAGCTGAACCAGGCCTGCGGCGACGAGGCGACCGTCCTGCCGCGCGGAATGCGCATTCCCGCCTGCTGAGCGCCGCCGACCTTACCGCGATTTAAGTAGGCTTTCCGGGGCTTTGGTCGCAAACCAGTCTCGTGATGAAGACCCAGCCGTCCCCCATCCGTCGCCTCTACCCCGCCTCGGTGTTCGCCGTGGCGATCGCAGCGGGGCTGTCGCTGACGGCCGGCGCAGCGCCCGCCCTGGCCGGCGAGATGTACGTGACGGTTCAGGATCAGTCGGTGGCGCGGATGGTGTCGCTGGGCGGCTCTTGCAACGCCTGCGAGCTGTCCGGACGCAATCTGTCGGGCGCGACCTTCACCGGCGCCGCCTTCCTGAATGCGACTCTGGTCGGCGCCAATCTGCGTGGCGCGGAACTGATGGGCTCCAACTTCTCGAGCAGCGACTTCACCCGCGCAGACCTGCGCGGCGTGTCGATGACGGGCGCCAACTTCTCGGAAGCCGACTTCACCAACGCCAATCTCTCCGGTGTCGAGGCCCAGGGATCGCGCTTCATTCGCGCCCGCATGAGCAATGCGAACCTGTCGGGATCCGAGCTGATGGGCGCCAACTTCAACGGAGCGGACCTGAGCAACGCCAACCTGCGCGGTTCGGAGCTTATGGGCGCGACCCTCGCCAATGTCCGCGCCGCCCGCGCCGACCTGTCCCAATCCGAGATCAACGCCGCCAACCTGTCAAACGGCGACTTCTCCAGCGTCAGCTTTCGCGGTTCGGAACTGAACAGCGCGCGCCTGACCGGCGGCACCTTCACCCGGGCGGACTTCACCGGCGCCGAAATGAACCGCACCGACGTGCGGGGCACGGACCTGTCGCGCGCCCGAGGCCTGACGCAAGAGCAGATCGGCCGCGCCTGCGGCGACGGCGCCACTAGATTGCCGGGAAACCTGACGGCCCGCAGTTGCACGGTCGGCACCCTGCGGATCGTCCGCACGCCCCCGGCGCCGCCGCGCCCCCCCACGCCGCCCGTTCCACCGCGCGTTCGCAACATCATCACTCTCGCCGCCGACTGAAGCCGGCGACCGCCGCTCAGGTCTTGAGCGGCAGGGCCTTGCGGATCGACAATTCCTTCAGCTGCGCCTCGCGCACATCGGCCGGCGCATTCATCAGCAGATCCTGCCCCTGCTGGTTCAGCGGGAAGGCGATGACCTCGCGGATCGCCGTCTGGCCGGCCAGCAGCATGACGATGCGGTCGATGCCCGGCGCCAGGCCGCCGTGCGGAGGCGCGCCGTAGCGGAAGGCGTTCAGCATGCCGCCGAACTGATCCTCGACCACCGAGGCGTCGTAGCCCGCGATCTCGAAGGCCTTGAGCATGATCTCGGCCTTGTGGTTCCGGATCGCGCCCGAGCACAGCTCATAGCCGTTGCAGACGATGTCGTACTGATAGGCGCGGATGGTCAGGGGGTCCTGCGTCTCAAGCGCCTCAAGCCCGCCCTGCGGCATCGAGAAGGGGTTGTGGCTGAAGTCGACCTTCTTTTCTTCTTCCGACCATTCGAACATCGGGAAGTCGACGATCCAGCAGAACTTGAACTGATCCTCGTCGATCAGCTTCAGCTCGGTTCCGACGCGGGTGCGGGCGAGGCCGGCAAACTTGGCGAAGACGGCCGGGTCGCCGGCCGTGAAGAAGGCGGCGTCGCCCTTGCCCAGACCCAGCGAAGACATCAGCGCCTCGGTCGGCTCCTGGCCCAGGTTCTTGGCGATCGGGCCGCCCCAGGCGCCCTGATCGTCGGACCAGAAGATGTAGCCCAGGCCCGGCTGGCCCTCGCCCTGCGCCCAGGAGTTCATGCGGTCGCAGAAGGCTCTGGAGCCGCCGGTCGGGGCCGGAATGGCCCAGACGGCGTTCTTCTCGTCGGCGCCCAGGATCTTGGCGAACAGGCCGAAGCCGCCGTCGCGGAAGTGGTTGGACACGACCTGCATCTTGATCGGGTTGCGGGTGTCCGGCTTGTCGGTGCCGTACCAGGCCATCGACTGGGCGTAGGTCAGGCGCTCAAACCCGGCGTGCTCCAGCGTCTCGCCGAAGTCGTTGGTGAAGGTGTGCGAACCATCGATGGGCGACACCGGCTTGCCTTCGGCGAATTCCTCGAAAACGCCGTGCATGACCGGCTCGATGGCCGCAAAAACATCCTCTTGCGTGACGAAGCTCATCTCGACGTCGAGCTGATAGAACTCCAGCGACCGGTCGGCGCGCAGGTCTTCGTCGCGAAAGCAGGGCGCGATCTGGAAATAGCGGTCGAAGCCCGACACCATCAGCAACTGCTTGAACTGCTGGGGCGCCTGCGGCAGCGCGTAGAACTGGCCCGGGTGCATCCGGCTTGGCACCAGGAAGTCGCGTGCGCCCTCGGGCGACGACGCGGTCAGGATCGGCGTCTGGTATTCCAGGAAGCCCTGCTGGACCATGCGGTTGCGGATCGAGGAGATGACCTTCGACCGCAGCACGATGTTCTTGTGCAGCGTCTCGCGGCGCAGATCCAGGAAGCGGTTCTTCAGCCGGATTTCCTCGGGGTATTCAGGCTCGCCGAAGACCGGCAACGGCAGTTCGGCGGCTTCCGACAGCACATCCACCGCCTTAACACGCACCTCTATCTCGCCGGTCGGCAGGTTGGCGTTGGTGGTCTCGGCCGAGCGGCTGATCACCTCGCCATCGACCTTGATGACGCTCTCGGCGCGCAGACGCTCGACGGCCTCGAAGCCCGGCGTCTCGGGGTGCAGCACCAGCTGCGTCAGGCCGTAATGGTCGCGTAGGTCGATAAACAGCAGGCCGCCGTGGTCGCGCTTGCGGTGGACCCAGCCGGACAGGCGAACGCTCGAGCCGGCGTCGGAGGCGCGCAGGGCGCCGCAGGTATGGGAGCGATAGGCGTGCATGGCGAAAATCGTCTGGTATCGGCTGCGAAACAGCGGGAAATCGGAAGCGCGCTAGGGCGCATCATCCCCCTCGAAAGTCAACCACCCACAGGCCCGCACGCTTGTCCACCACAGTGGATGGAAGCGGCGTGAGTGCGGCCGTGCGGGCTGCTATTGACGCCGCATGACCTCGGCCCCCGTCCCGCCCCAGCTGCGCCTGCCGCTCACCCGGGACGTTCCGGCCTGGGCGGACGATCTGGTCATCTCGGACAGCAATCGCGGGGCGGCGGCGCGCCTGGCCGACTGGCCGCGCTCTCCTGGCGACATCCTGGCCCTGCATGGCCCCGCAGGCTGCGGCAAGAGCCGTCTGGCCGAGCGCTGGGCCGAGCGGGTGGGCGCCATTCCCTTGCATGGAGCGGAGGCCGCCTTGGCCGATCCGCTGGAACTGGAGGGCCGGGCCATCCTTCTGGACCGCGCCCAGGACGCCGACGACGAGACCTTGTTCCATCTGTTCAACCTGACTCAGTCAGGCGGCGGCGCCCTCCTGCTGGTGTCCCGCTCCGCCCCGGCGCAATGGACCGTCAATCTGCCCGATCTGCGCTCACGCCTGGACGCCACGCCCACGGTCAGCGTCGAGGCTCCGGACGACGCCGTGCTGTCGGCCATGCTGATTGCTCGCTTCGCCGAGCGCAGCATCCAGCCCGGTCCCGGCGTCGTGGATTATCTGGTGCGGCGCATAGGCCGTTCGGCTGCCGCCGCAGAATCCGTCGTGGAGCGTCTGGACGCCCTGCACCGTCCGGTCACCCGCGCCCTGGCCCGAACCGTGATCGACCCCGATCAGGGGTGAGGCGTCGAGGGCGATTGCGCCTGTCATGCCCTCGGGCCACTGTCGAATCATGACCGAGATCGCGCCTATCGCCGACGCCACCCGAGGCGAGGAAGTCCCCTCCTCCCGCGCCCCGCAGCTTGAATTGTCCGAAGATCTGATGGCTTCGCCTTCGCGTTTCATCAATCGCGAGCTTTCGTGGCTAGCCTTCAACGGCCGCGTGCTGGAGGAGGCCGCCAATCCCAATCACCCGCTGCTGGAGCGGGTGCGGTTCCTGTCTATTTCAGCCAACAATCTGGACGAGTTTTTCATGACCCGCGTCGCGGGTCTGAAGGGTCAGGTGCGCGAGCGCGTCCGCGTCGTGTCGCCAGACGGACTGACGCCGGCCGAGCAGTTGGAGCAGGTCAATCTCGCCGCGGGCGGCCTGATGGACGAACAGCAGGCTCAGTGGCGCCAACTGCGCAAGGAGATGGCGAGCGCCGGAATCGAGCTGGTCGATGGCGACCGCATCACCAAGACCGAGCGCGATCGGCTGGAGCCTGAGTTCCTGAATCAGCTCTTCGCCGTGCTGACGCCCATGGCTATCGATCCGGCCCACCCCTTCCCGTTCCTGCCCAACCTCGGCTTCTCGTTGGGTCTGAAGCTGCGTCGCCGCCGCGACAACCGCGTGCTCTACGCCCTGGTCCCAGTGCCGACCCAGGTGCGGCGCTTCTGGGCCCTGGCGACCGACGGCCGCTCCGCCCCGGGCCGCAAGCGATTCATCAGTCTGGAATCGCTGTTGCTTCTGTTCATCGACCATCTTTTTCCAGGCTGCGACACTCTGGAGAAGGGCGTGTTTCGCCTGATCCGCGACTCCGACATCGAGATCGAGGAAGAGGCAGAGGACCTCGTCATGGAGTTCGAAGAGGCGCTGAAGCAGCGTCGCCTGGGCTCGGTGGTGCGGATCAAGATCGAAGCCTCCATGCCCGAGGATCTGCGTGCCTTCATCGTCGGCGAGCTGGACGCCGCGCCGCAGGACGTGGTCCTGGTCGACGGCATGCTGGGTTTGGCCCAGCTGTCGGATCTGATCCCTGGCGGTCACCCCGACCTCAAGTTCAAGGGCTATGAGCCTCGCTATCCCGAGCGGGTCCGCGACCATGGCGGGGACATCTTCGCGGCCGTGCGCGAAAAGGACATGCTGATCCATCACCCGTTCGAGAGTTTCGACGTGGTGGTTCAATTCCTGCGCCAGGCCGCCCGTGATCCCAACGTCATCGCCATCAAGCAGACGCTGTATCGCACGTCCAAGGACAGCCCGATCGTCGCCGCCCTGATCGAGGCGGCGGAGAACGGCAAGAACGTCACCGCCCTTGTGGAGCTGAAGGCCCGCTTCGATGAGGAAGCCAACCTGCGCTGGGCCCGAGCGATGGAGCGAGCCGGCGTCCACGTCGTCTTCGGCTTCGTCGAGTACAAGACCCACGCCAAGGTCAGCGTCGTTGTTCGGCGCGAAGCCGAGACCCTGCGCACCTACTGCCACTTCGGCACCGGCAACTATCATCCGGTTACGGCGCGCATCTATACAGACCTCAGCCTGTTCACCTGCGATCCGGTTCTGGCGCGCGACGCGACGCGCGTGTTCAACTACATCACCGGCTATGCGACCCCCGACGAGATGGAATCGCTGGTCGTGTCGCCGCTGAACATGAAGTCCACGCTCATAGAGCTGATCGGCAAGGAGATGTCTGCCGCCGCCAAGGGCAAGCCGGCCGCCATCTGGGCCAAGATGAACTCGCTGGTCGATCCGGAAATCATCGACGCCCTGTATCGCGCCAGCCAGTGGGGTGTGCGGATTGAACTGGTCATTCGCGGCATCTGCTGTCTGCGTCCGGGCGTGCCGGGTCTGTCGGAGAACATCCGGGTCAAGTCGATCGTCGGCCGTTTCCTTGAGCACAGCCGCATCGTGGCTTTCGCCAGCGGCCATGAATTGCCGCACGACAAGGCGCGGCTGTACATTTCGTCCGCCGACTGGATGCCCCGCAACCTGGACCGCCGTGTCGAGTTGATGACCCCGGTCCGCAACGCCACCGTTCACGACCAGGTGCTGGATCAGATCATGGTCGCCAACTTCAAGGACGATGCGCAGAGCTGGACGCTGGACGGCGACGGGCGCTATCGCCGGGTCATGCCGGTCGATCCCGACCGTCCCTTCTCGGCCCACAAGTATTTCATGACCAATCCCAGCCTGTCCGGCCGAGGGCGCAAGGTGAAAACCCTGCCCGAAGCGCTCAGTTATCCCCGGCCCAAGACGCGGAAGCGCCGGTGACCGGTCCCACCGCGGCGCGCGACATCGCCGCCATCGACATCGGCTCCAACTCGGTGCGCTTGGTCCTTTATCGGCTCGAGGGCCGAGCGCTTTGGACCGTGTTCAACGAAAAGGTCCTGGCGGGCCTCGGCCGCGACATGCCGACAACCGGCCGGCTGTCGGCCGAGGGCGCGCAGACGGCGCTTACCGCGCTGCGCCGCTTCGCCGCCGTTCTGGAGGGCGTGAGGCCCGACCGCACCCTGGTGGTCGCCACCGCCGCCGTGCGGGAGGCCTCGGACGGCCCGGACTTCTGCGCCCGCGTTCTGGAGGAGACAGGCCTGACGATCCGGGTCCTGACCGGCGAGGAGGAGGCCCGCTATGCGGCGCTCGGCGTTCTGGCGGGTGCGCCCCACGCCTCGGGCGTCGCGGCCGACATGGGCGGATCCAGCCTGGAGCTGATCCGGCTGGACAGCCAGGGGATGAAGCAGGGCGTGACCCTGCCTCTCGGCCCCTTCGCCTTGGCGCAGGGCGAGGGCTTCGACGCCGACCGGCTGCGCAAGACCATCGACGCCAAGCTCAAGCCCGTGGCGGCGGGGTTTCAGTCCTCGACGCTGTATGCGGTGGGCGGCGCCTGGCGCACGCTGGCCCAGGTGAACATGAACCTGCGCGACTATCCCCTGCGCGTGGTTCACCAATACGCCCTGAGCGCCGAGGAAGCGCTTGAGACCGCCGCCTTGATCGTGCGCCAGTCGCGCGCGGGGCTGGAGAAGCTGCCGGGCGTCTCGCGCCGTCGAGCCGAAACCCTGCCCTACGCCTGCCTGGTGCTGGAGCGTCTGATCCGCCGTCTCGGCCTCGAGCGGATCGAGATGTCGGCCTGGGGCGTGCGCGAGGGGCTGGTGTTCGATGCGCTCGAGCCCGCTGTCCGCAGCGTCGATCCCCTAATGGCCGGCAGCGCCGCTCTGGGGACGCGCCAAGGCGTGTCTCCGGACCTGCCGGCGGCCCTGGAGGCCTGGGTGGCCCCGCTGGTGACGGCCCTGCCGCCCGCGTTCGGTCGGGAGCGCGACGCGGTGCTGATCCGCGCCGCCTGCGCCCTGGCCGACATCGGCGCCAGACTGCACCCCGACCACCGGGTGGAGCTGACGTTCGATCAGGTGCTGCGGGCGCCGGTTCCGGGGCAGAGCCACGCCGAGCGCGCCTTCCTGGCCTCGATCATCAACGCCCGCTATGGCGGCGCGCCGGCCACACCCGAGCCGCGCACCATCGACCGGCTGCTGGATGAGCCGCAGGGCCTGACCGCGCGGGCCCTGGGCTTGGCCATTCGTCTGGCCTGCGACCTTTCGGGCCGCGCGCCTCGCCTGTTGCAGCAGACGCGCCTGACCCTGACGCCGACAGACCTTCAGCTTAGCGCGTCCGAGCACACCGAGGTCCTCCTGGGCGACCAGACACGACGCCGCGCAAAGGCCTTGGCCGAGGTTATGAGGCTGAAGCTCACGATCGAGAGCTAGCGCGAGAGGCTTACGCCAGCATCAGACTGGGCCCTTGTTCTAAGCTCAGTCGATCAGGACTGAGCCGAAAACGGCCTAGCCCTCGATCTCGACCACCTCGACCCGCGCGCCGTTCAGCACCAGGGCGATCTCGCCGCGCTTCAGCTTCAGCGCATCTTCGCCGAACAGCTGGCGGCGCCAGCCGGTCAGCGCCTCGACCCTGGCGTTGTCGTCCAGGGCGATCTTTTCCAGGTCGGCGACATTGGCGATCAGCTTGGTCGCCACGCCTGCATTGTCGCTCTTGGCCTTGAGCAGCACCTTCAGCAGCTCGACCACCGACGGCGGCGCGGGCTGATTGTGGGTCGGGCGCTCCAGCTTGGGCGCGTGGGCCTCGGGATCGGCCATGACGCGTTTCAGCTCGGCAATCAGCTCCTGGCCGAGGCGCGAGCCGCCGAAGCCCTTGGGCGCCGAACGCAGGCGGTTGAAGGCCTCGACATCGGTGGGCGCCTGAGTCGCGATCTCGTCGATGGCGTCATCTTTCAGGATACGGCCGCGCGGCTGGTCCCGCTCCTGAGCCGCGCGCTCGCGCCAGACAGCCGTCGCCTTGAAGGCGGCCAGATACTTGGCGGAAAAGCGCTTGGGCTTCAGCCGCTTCCAGGCGTTCTCGGGGGTCGTGTCGTACAATGCCGGATCGACCAGCCCCTGCATCTCGGCCATGACCCATTCCAGCCGGCCGTCCTTGTCCAGACGATCGCGCAGCTTGGGATACAGCGCCGCCAGGTGCGTCACGTCGCCCAGCGCATAGGTCAGTTGCGCGTCGGACAGCGGGCGTCGGGCCCAGTCTGTGAAGCGGCTGCCCTTGTCGACCTCCTGGCGCAGCATTTGGCGAACCAGCGCCTCATAGCTGACCTGGTCCCCGAAGCCCGCGGCCATGGCGGCCACCTGGGTGTCGAACATCGGCGAGGGCATCGCCCCCAGCTTGACGAAGATTTCGACGTCCTGGCGCGCAGCGTGGAAGACCTTGATGATCTTCGGATCGCGCAACAGGGCCAGGAAAGGCTCCAGGTCGAGCTCTTCGGCCAGAGGGTCGATGATGCCCGAATGCTCGGCCGACGCCGCCTGGATCAGGCACAGCTTGGGCCAATAGGTCGTCTCCCGCATGAACTCGGTGTCGACCGCGATGAAGGGAGCGTTTGAAAGACGCGCGCAGAAGTCGGCCAGCGCGTCGTTGGTGGTGATTGGCGTCATTCCGATGCTATAGCCCGCGCCGACGCCGTTGTGGCAAGAGCCGCGACATATTTCCGCCACCTGATTCAGGCCCGCGTGACCCATGAGCGACACTTCCGACCGGCTTAAGAACGGCCTGACCTACGCCGACGCAGGCGTGGACATCGACGCCGGGGACCGGCTGATCGACGCCATCAAGCCCCTGGCCAAGTCCACCCGCCGCCCTGGCGCGGACGCGGCGCTAGGCGGATTCGGCGCCCTGTTCGACCTCAAGGCGGCCGGGTTCGAGGACCCGCTGATCGTCGCCACGACCGACGGCGTGGGCACCAAGCTGAAGATCGCCATCGAGACAGGCCGTCATGACGGCGTCGGCGTCGATCTGGTGGCCATGTGCGTCAACGACCTGCTGGCTCAGGGCGCCGAGCCCCTGCTGTTCCTGGACTACTACGCCACCGGCAAGCTCAGCGTGGACGACGCGCGCCGCGTCGTGGCCGGCATCGCCGAGGGCTGCGTCCAGGCCGGCTGCGCCCTGGTGGGGGGCGAAACCGCCGAGATGCCGGGCATGTACGGCGACGGCGACTACGACCTGGCCGGCTTCTCGCTGGGCGCCGTAGAGCGGGGCCACGCCCTGCCCTATCTGGATCGCCAGGCGGCAGGCGACGTCATCATCGGCCTGGCCTCGTCGGGTCCGCACTCCAACGGCTATTCGCTGGTGCGCAAGATCGTGGAGGCCTCGGGCCTGGCCTGGGCCGACGACGCGCCCTTCGCCAAGGAGCGCTCGCTGGCCCAGGCGCTGATGGAGCCGACCCGCATCTATGTGAAGCCGGTCCTGCCGCTGATGAAAGCCGGGCTGATCAAGGGCGCGGCCCACATCACCGGCGGCGGCCTGATCGAGAACCCGCCGCGCTGCATCGCCAAGGGCCTTGAGGCGACGTTCGACTGGAACGCCTGGCCGCTGCCTCATGTCTTCGAATGGCTGCAGCAGACCGGCGGCGTGTCGGATCACGAGATGCGCCGCACCTTCAACTGCGGCGTCGGCTTCATCCTGATTGTCGCCCCCGAGAACGCCGAACCGGTGTTGGAAGCCCTTCTGAACGCCGGCGAGGCCGCCTTCGTCGTCGGTCAACTTCAAGCCCAGTGACCCGGACGCGCGTCGCCGTCCTGATTTCCGGCGCGGGCTCTAACATGGCCGCGCTGATCGACGCTGGGCGGCGCGACGACGCCGCGTTCGAGGTCGTGCTCGTGGTGTCCAACCGTCCGGCCGCCGCAGGACTCGATATCGCCGCTGGCAAGGGTGTCGAAACCGTCGCCCTGGATCAGGCCGAACACGGCCGCGACCGAGAGGCGCATGAGCGCGCCATTGACGTCGTGCTGGCCCGGCACGACGTGGAGGTCGTAGCTCTGGCGGGCTATATGCGGCTGCTGACGCCGTGGCTGGTCGGGCGATGGGCCGGGCGAATGGTCAACATCCATCCCAGCCTGCTGCCATTGTATCCGGGTCTCGACACCCACGCCCGCGCCATCGCAGCCGGTGACAAGGAGGCGGGCGCCACCGTCCATTTGGTGACAGAGGGCGTCGATGACGGGCCGATCCTGGCCCAGGCGCGCGTGCCAATCTTGCCCGACGATAACGCGTCCGCGCTGCAGGAGCGGGTCAAGGTCGCCGAGCATCAGCTCTATCCGACCGCGCTAAACGCGTTCTGCCGGCAGTTACAGGCATAGAAAAAGCCCCGGAGATCGCTCTCCGGGGCTGTTCCCTGGCGCCTGGTATGCTTAGCGCGGGCGACGCGGCGTCGTCGCGGCGCCGGCCACGCCGCCAATCGCAGCGCCAGCCACGGTCGAGCCGGTGTCGCCGCCCAGCACTTGGCCGGCCACGGCGCCGCCGAGAGCGCCGGTGGCTGCGCGTTGCTCCATCGTCGTGCCGCAGGCGCCCAGCAGGGCCGTGACAGCAACGATCGGGGCCAGTTTGACGATCATCTTCATAGCGAAATCTCCGAATGGTGATGGGACTTGCGATGAAAACGAAACGACCCGCGTCCGGTTCCGGACGCGGGTCGTTATAGCAACGCTATCTGGATAGCTTAGCCGACGATCTGGTCGTCCGTGAAGAACTGGGCGATCTCGATCTTGGCGTTGTCCTGGCTGTCCGAGCCGTGGACCGAGTTTTCGCCGATCGAAAGGGCGAACAGCTTGCGGATCGTGCCTTCGGCGGCCTGTTCCGGGTTGGTGGCGCCCATGACTTCACGGTAGGCGGCCACGGCATTCTCGCCTTCCAGCACCTGAACGACGACCGGCTCGGCGGTCATCTGCTCGACGAGTTCGCCGTAGAACGGGCGCTCAGCGTGGACTTCGTAGAACTTCTTGGCCTGGTCGGTGGTCAGTTTGACACGGCGTTGGGCGACGATGCGCAGGCCGGCGTCTTCGATCACGGCGTTGATCTTGCCGGTCAGGTTACGGCGCGTGGCGTCGGGCTTGATGATCGAGAAGGTGCGTTCGGTCATGGGAGACTTCTGTATTTCGGGATTGAAGGGTGAATCTTCGAGGGTGGGGGCTTATAGACGCGGCCTCCCCGGTTTCCAACCGCCTCACATTTTCGCCTCTATCGCTCACTGCGCGGCAGTTCGCTGCCTGAGAGGCCCCCCGAGTTTAAGTCATGCTGCAGATCACCGACCTGACCTTCAACGCCTGGGGCCGCAAGTTCCTGGAGGACGCCTCCGTCAGCCTGCCGCCGGGGGCCAAGGTCGGCCTGGTCGGCCGCAACGGCATCGGCAAGTCGACCCTGTTCAAGCTGATCCTGGGCGAACTGGCGGCCGGCGGCGACGAGATCAGCCTGCCCAAGACCGCGCGCATCGCCTCGGTCGATCAGGAACACCCCGCCACGCCCGTCAGCGTCCTTGAGACCATCCTGGAAGCCGATGTCGAGCGCCACACCCTGCTGAACCGGCTGGAAACCGCCGAGCCGGAAGAAATGGGCGAGATCTGGACGCGCCTGATCGAGATCGACGCCGACGCCGCCCCCGCTCGCGCCGCCGAAATCCTGGTCGGCCTGGGCTTCAGCCAGGAGAACCAGCAGCGGCCGATGTCCGAGTTCTCCGGCGGCTGGCGCATGCGCGTGGCGCTCGCCGCCGCCCTGTTCGCCGAGCCGGACATGCTGCTGCTGGACGAACCGACCAACTATCTGGACCTGGAAGGCGCCCTGTGGCTGGAAGCGCGGCTGAAGAAATATCCGCACACCGCCCTGATCATCTCCCACGACCGCGAGATGCTGAACGAGGTCTGCACACACATCCTGCACCTCGCGAACCACACGCTGACGCTCTACACCGGCAACTACGACGCCTTCGAAAAGGCCCGCGCTGAAAAGGCCCGGCTGCAGCTGTCGGCCAAGGCCAAGCAGGACGCCGAGCGCGCGCACCTTCAGGCCTTCGTGGATCGCTTCAAGGCCAAGGCCTCCAAGGCCGCCCAGGCGCAATCGCGCATGAAGCGCCTGGCCAAGATGGAACCGGTCTCGACCACCATCGAGGAGCGGGTCGCCCCCTTCATCCTGCCCTCGCCGCCCCGCCCGCTGGCGCCGCCCCTGATCCGGCTTGAGAGGGCCAACGTCGGCTATGAGACCGGCAAGCCGATTCTGCGCAACCTGAACCTGCGCATGGACCTGGACGACCGCATCGGCCTGCTGGGCGTCAACGGCGCGGGCAAATCGACCTTCGCCAAGATGATCGCCGGCGCGCTGGACGTGTCCGAAGGCGAGCTGCATCGCGACCGCAAGATGAAGGTCGGCTGGTTCCACCAGCACCAGATCGAGGCGATGGACCCCACCGACACGCCGCTGGAGATCATCCGCCGCGCCATGCCGGACGCGTCGGAAAGCAGCCGCCGGTCCAAGCTGGCGCAGTGGGGCCTAGGCTATGAGAAGCAGGAGACTACCGTCGCCTCCCTGTCCGGCGGCGAGCGCGCGCGCCTGCTGTTGAACCAGGTGGCTATGGATGCGCCGCACATCCTGATCCTGGACGAACCGACCAACCACCTGGACATCGACAGCCGCCGCGCCCTGCTGGACGCGTTGAACGACTATTCCGGCGCCGTCATCCTGATCACCCACGACCGGTCGCTGATGGAGATGGTGGCGGACCGCCTGTGGCTGGCCGCCGATGGCACGGTGAAGCCCTATGATGGCGACATGGACGACTACGCCAAGTTCGTGCTCGACCGCGCCAAGGCCGCGGCCGTGAAGCCCAGTCAGATCAAGGAAGACACGGCGGCTTCCGCGCCCGCACCCGCCAAGGGCAAGAAGGCTGAAAAGCGCTCGGGGCCCTCGCCCTCCACGCTGCGCCACGCGGTCAAGAAGGCGGAAGAGCGGATGAGCCAGCTGACAGCCGAGATCGCCCGCATTGATGACGACATGGCCAACGCCTCGGTCAACAATCCCAAGGCGCTTGAAGGCCTGACCCGCGCCCGCGCCAAGACGCAGTCCGACCTCGACGCTGCGGAAACCGCCTGGGTGGCCGCCGAGGAAGCCCTGGCAGAGGCGTCCTGACTAGCGCTTAGCCGCAGTCGACGGATCGAATAACGCCCGTTGCCTGATCGAATCGGACATTCAGCCGGTCGGGTCGATAGTCACGTGTCGTCGGACAGGTTGTGCACACGACGCGGACATTTGCATCCTGAGCGAAGGTGATCGCGCCCACGTGGCTCCCGATCAGCCCACGCCCAGCCGTCGAGGCGTCGCATTGCTGGGGCCCGCCCGACGTCCCCGGTTCCGACGTCGGCGTCGGGGCGCAGGCCGCCACGACCAACCCCCCGATCAAACCCGCGGCGGCGATCAGCCGCATTTCACTTCGCGGATCACGCCCGTGCGCTCTTCGAACAGGATGTTCAGGCGGCCGGGGTTGTAGTCCATGGTCACCGGGCAGGTGGTGCAGGTCACGCGCCAGGTCTCGTTGGCGGGCTTGGCCGGCAATTCGGACCGGTTGCGGCCGATCCAGCTTTGATACTGGCTCGCCTTGCACTGCTGCGCATCGCCGCCGGCGTCGATGATTTCAGGCTCGGTCGGCATCGGCGCGCAGGCCGCCATGGCGAACAGGCCCAGGCCGGCGATCAGGGGGGTCTTCATGGCGTCTCTCTCCTGTGTGAGGCGTCAGCCGCAGCGAACCTGCTCGACCACGCCGGTCTCCCGGTCAAAGAAGATGTTCACCCGATAGGGCGAAAAATCCTCGGTCACCGGACAGCTGGTGCAGACCACCCGCCGATTGACCACGTCCACCGGAACGGGGATGTCGGTCCTAGGTTTCCCGACCAGCCATTGAAGCTCGCCGGCCTTGCACAGATCGGCGTCCATCTGGGGCATGCGGGTGCCGATCGGCTGGCTCTGGCGTGCTTGTTCCACCGCGACCGGCGCGGCTACCGTAGCCGAGGGCGGCGGGGTTGAGCACCCAGCCAACAGAACAGCGATCAGGCCGCCTTTAACCAGCGCCCGTCCGCGTCCTGCTTCCAGTAGGCCAGGTTTTCGCCAGCGTCCTTGAGCGCCTTCCAGCGCCTGCGCGCCGCGGCTGTGGCCGCCTCGTCCCGTCCATCGAACAATATGAAGCATCGCGAATACCCTTGCGTCGGCCCAAGCTCTGACCCGTCGACGATGAACAGCGCCTGAGCGCCGTTCAGGTTCTCGCCCGATTCGCTGAGCAGGATGGGTTGCCGGCCCGGATGAGGCTCTTCCGACAGACCGTGCGCGAGGAACGAGTCCTCCCTCCAGGCCCACAGCCGCTCGTCGATATCGTCCAGCCGCCGCCGGTCGGACGCCTTGATAAGCGCCCGCCAGCCGCGTTCGATCGTCTTGTCCAGCAGCCCCGGCAGCACCTCGTCCAGCGACGACCGCTCCAGATGGTAGAACCAGATTTCAGTGGTCACGCCATCAGCCGGGGCCATGGATCGATCAGCCCTCGTACTTGTCGGCCACCATGCGGTCGAGCAGGCGGACGCCCCAGCCAACGGCGCCGTCCGGCACGGTCGGGTTCTTGGAGTCCTTGACCCAGGCGGTGGGCGCGATGTCGATGTGGGCCCAGGGCACGCCGTTGGTGAAGCGCTGCAGGAACAGGGCGGCGGTGATCGAGCCGCCGGCGCGGCCGTTGCCCATGTTCTTCACATCGGCGATCGGGCTGTCGATGTGGCGGTCGTACACGGCCGGGATCGGCATTCGCCAGACCTTCTCGCCGACCTTGGGACCGGCGTCCAGGATGCCCGAGGCTACGGTGTCGTCATTGGAGAAGACCCCGGCGTACTCCATGCCCAGCGAGATGATCATGGCCCCCGTCAGGGTGGCCAGGTCGATCATGAACTTCGGCTTGAAGCGGTCTTGCGTGTACCAAAGCGCATCGGCCAGGACGAGGCGGCCCTCGGCGTCGGTGTTCAGCACTTCGATGGTCTGGCCCGACATCGACTTGACCACGTCGCCGGGGCGCTGGGCCCGACCGTCGGGCATGTTCTCGACCAGGCCCAGAACGCCGACGGCGTTGACCTTGGCCTTGCGGCCGACCAGGGCGTGCATGAGACCGGCCACGGCGGCGGCGCCGCCCATGTCCCACTTCATCTCCTCCATGCCGTCGGCCGGCTTCAGGCTGATGCCGCCGGTGTCGAAGCAGACGCCCTTGCCGACGAAGGCGATGGGGGCGTCGCCCTCATTGCCGCCGTTCCACTGGATCACGGCCAGCTGGCTTTCGCGCTCCGATCCCATGCCGACGGCCAGCAGGGTGTGCATGCCCAGCTTTTCCATCTCGGCTTCGCCCAGGATCTCGACCTTGGCGCCCATGGCCTCCAGCGTCTTGACGCGTTTGGCGAACTCGGCCGGGTACAGGATGTTGGCCGGCTCGGCGACGAGATCACGCGAGAACAGCACGGCGTCGGCCACGGCCGACAGCGGCTCGAAGGCCGCCTGGGCGGCGCGGATGTCGGAGGTCACGACCTGGACTGTCGTCACCGACGGAATTTTTTCGGGCTTCTGCTTGGTCTGGTATTTGTCGAAGCGATAGGCGGCCAGGCGCACGGCGAAGCCGGCGCGCGCGGCTTGTTCCGGCGTCAGATGCGCCGCGTCGATCGTCAGGGTTTCGGCGCCCGACAGCTTGACCGCGTGATAGGCGTGGCCGGCGGCGGCCTCGACCGCGGCGTCATCCAGCTTGCCCGCCTCGCCGGCCCCCACCAACAGGATCGAGCCGGCCTCCACGCCTTGCGGCGCGGCGACGATCAGGGTCGAGCCCGAGGCGCCCTTGAAGCGCCCGGCGCCCATCGCCTTGGTCAAGGCGCCGCCCGAGGCCTGATCGAGCTGCGGGCCAGCTCCGGCCAGCTGTCGATCGGCGTGGACCAGCACGGCGAGGACGTCGGCGGCGCCGGCCTGGGCGATGAATTCGATCTTCATGATAAACTCGATACTCCGGCCGGGTTAGCGCCCGGTCTTGGGGTCAAACTGAACGGCGACGCCGGCTTGTCTCGCCGCCGCCTCGATGTGCTACTAGATGCGCTTCCAGACCGCCGCCTGCAACCGGGCGATTTCTGACCGCCCATGACCCTGATTCAAGGCTATCTTTTCCGCCAGATCCTGATGCCCGCGCTCGCGGCCTGCGCCGCGCTGGCCGGAATCGGGATTCTGAGCCAGAGCCTGGACCAGCTCGAAATCATCGTCGAACGCGGTCAGAGCGTCTGGGTGATGATCAAGCTCACGCTGCTGGCGACCCCCCAGCTGATCGCCGTGATCCTGCCGATCGGGCTGTTTGTCGGCGCGCTGACCGCTCTGACGCGCCTGCAGCGAGAGCAGGAGCTGACCGCCGCCTTCGCCAGCGGCATGACGCGGTGGTCGGTCATCTCGCCGGCCATGCGCATCGCCGTCATGTTTGCATTGGCCTCGCTGGCGATGAACCTGTTCGTTCAGCCCTGGGCGCAGCGGCAGGCGCGCGCCGAGGCCTTCGCCATCCGCACCGACCTGGCCGCCCTGCTGGTTGAGGAAGGCCAGTTCGTGCAGGGGCCGAATGGCCTGACCGTCTATGTCCAGGACATTGAGCAGAACGGGCTGATGAAGAACCTCTTCATCTACCTCAACGAGGACGGCGCGGTGCGCACCTGGAGCGCTTCGGAAGCCCGTTTCGGCCGCATCGGCGGCGAGCCTGTTCTCACCATGATCGACGCCTCAATGCAGGAGTATTCCTCGCGTGGAGTGCTTAACTATCTCTCGTTCGACCGCTTTCCGTTCGAGCTCGGTCCCTATGTCCCCGATGACCAGCGGATTCGATACAAGCCGTCCGACCTTTATCTGACGCAGTTGTTGAACCCCTCCCCAGCCGTTCTCGAACAGGCCGGATCGCGCGGTGAGCTTTTGGCCGAAGCGCATTCGCGGCTTTCATCGCCGCTGTACGCCTTGGCCGCCATGGCCATGGCGCTCGCCGCCATTCTGGGTGGAGCGTTTTCACGCACCGGGTACACCCTGCGGATCGCGAAGGCGGCAGGGGCCTTTCTGGCGCTGCGCATCGTCGGCTATGGCCTGGTAGCCGGCGGCGCCTGGAACGGCTGGGTCAATATTCTGCAGTACCTGGCGCCGGCCCTGGCCACGGCCATGGCGTTGCGCCTGCTGTTCCGCGCCCTGAAGCCCCGCCGCCGGCGTGGCCGCGCCCACGCGATGCGCGCGAGGCCGACATGAACATACTGACCGTGCTGCGCCTGGGCCGCATCGAACGCTATGTGCTGGTCCAGCAGATAAGGTCTCTGGGCGTCGCGCTGGGCGTCATCGCGTCGCTGATCATGCTGATCGACTTTGTCGAGGTGTCGCGCGGCGTCGGCTCGAACGTGGACCTGCCGCTCTACCGCATCTTCGGCCTGATGCTGGTCAAGTCGCCCAGCGTGATCCTGCAGTTGCTGCCCTTCGTTTTTCTGTTCGGCACCCTGGGCGCCTTCGTCTCGCTCAACCGACGCAGCGAACTCATCGCCATGCGCGCGGCCGGCGTCTCCGCCTGGCGGTTCACCCTGCCGGCGGCCGGTCTGGCGTTCCTGTTCGGCGTTCTCACTGTGACAGTGCTGGGGCCGATGGCGGCGGCGGGCGATGGCGTCTGGCAGCGCGAGCGCGCCCGCCTCTCTGGCGGCGCGCCAACAGCCGAGGCGTCACATGAGGCCGTCTGGCTTCGTGAAGGCGACGACCAGCGTCAGATGATCATCCGGGCCGAACGTCAGGATCCGGCCAATGCGCGGCTCGAGGACGTCACCTTCTTCATCTACAACACCAACTCTGACGGACAGCGCGAGTTCAGCGAGCGGATCGACGCCTCCACCGCCGCCCTTTCCGCTGGTCGCTGGCGTCTCACGGACGCCGAGGGCGCCCTGATCGGCCAGCGTGCGGTCCAGTATGCGACCCTGGATCTGCTTTCCAATCTGGATGACGACGAGGTGTTCGAGCGGTTCGCCCGGCCGCAGTCGACGCCCTTCTGGTCACTGCCGAACCAGATCCAGCGCATCGAGAACGCCGGCTTCGCGTCGACGGCTTACCGGCTCAGGCTGCAGCAGCTTCTCGCCACGCCGCTGGTGTTCGCCGCCATGTCGATCCTGGCGGCGGCGTTCTCCCTCAGGCTGATGCGCCTGGGCGATCTAGCGCGCATGAGCGTCTCGGCCGTGGTTCTGGGCTTCGCCTTCTTCTTCCTGAACCAGTTTTCATCGGCCATGGGTTCGGCCGAGGTCGTGCCTCCTGTGGTGGCGGCCTGGCTGCCTCCCGTGCTTACGGCGCTCGCAGCCTTCACCTTGCTGTTCTATACCGAAGACGGCTAAGCGGCGGGGCCGCACTCCACGGATGTTCCATGCCGGCTGACCGCCATCGTTCGCTCTGTTTCAAGTCCGGCCTGATGGCGGGCGCGGCCGCGCTCGCCGTGTTCGCGACCAGCGCCGAGGCTCAACAGGCGCAAACCGCGCTAGCGCCCCAGCCGGGCTCGGACGGCGTGCCGCCCGGAGCCGTCTACATCGACGCCGGCGAGGCCCTGCGCCAGGGCGATATCGTCACTGCCCGCGGCGACGACGGCCAGCGCGTATTCTCGCGTTACCGCGATCACACCCTGCGCGCCGAAGAGGTGACCTACGATCTCGGCCAAGGCATCGCCGCAGCCGCCGGTCAGGTCGAGCTGATCACGCCGGAGCAGGCGATCATCTACGCCTCGCAGCTAGAGCTGGACTCCGATCTGCGGGCGGGCATCGCCGTCGACTTCGCGACGCGCCTGGCGGACGGCTCCAGCTTGATGGCGGCGACCGCCGTTCGTCGCTCTGAAAACGTGCAGGAACTGAACTACGCCATCTTCACGCCCTGTCCGATCTGCGACGCCGACGGGCCGAAGACCCCCAGCATCTCGATCCAGGCCGAAAAGGTGGTCCAGGATGAAGCGCTGCGCGCGATCCTTTACCGCAACGCGGTCTTCAAGATCGGCGGCGTTCCGGTGCTTTATCTGCCGATCTTCGCCCACCCCGACCCCACGGTGGAGCGTGCATCCGGATTTCTGATCCCGATGATCAACTACGACGACGGCCGCGGCCTGTCGGTCGAAGTTCCGTATCTGCAAGTCATCTCGCCCTCCCAAGACGTGCTGATCAGCCCGCAGATCAACACCAAGGTCGCGCCCTTCCTGAACCTGCAATGGCGTCGCCGCTTCAGCGACGGCACGGTGGTGGTGCGCGGCGGCTATACCTACGAGCGCAACTTCGGCGACTTCGACCTGGACGGTGATGGCGACGCCGAGAGCAACGTCATGTTCGGCCCGCGCGAAAATCGCAGCTACATCCTGTCCTCGGGACGGTTCGACCCGGAAGGGCCGTGGCGCTGGGGGTTCACCGCCGAACGGACCTCGGACAAGACCCTGTTCGACCGCTATGACGTCCGCGACCCTTATCAGGACAACGGCCTTTACTACGGGGACAGCCGCCGGCTGATCACTCAGTTGTATGCCGAGCGTCAGACCCGCCGGTCCTATGTGTCGGTCGCCGCTTTCACGTTGCAGAGCCTGCGGGTTTCTCAGTTCGATCCGGTCACGCCGGCGCTTAACGTCTTCGAGGATGACAGCACCCTGCCGGTCGTCGCGCCGCTTGTGGAAGCGCGATGGGAGCCAGAAGGCCCGGTTCTGGGCGGCCGGCTGCGGCTCAGGGGTTCGGCGGTGTCGCTGACCCGTGACGCCTATGTCGGCGCGCCGATTCTGCGACCCGAGCTGATTCCAGCCGATCCGGCGGGCCTGGGCGGTGTCGAGAGCCGCCGGATCACCGGTCAGCTGGACTGGCGGCGCGTCCTCACCTCCCCGATCGGGCTTCGTTGGGAGCCCTTCATCGATGCTCGGCTGGACGGCTATGCGATCGACGATCTGCCGACCTTCATGGGCGCAGACGACGCCACGCTGACACGCGGCCGCGCCAGCGCCGGCGTGGACGTGTCCTATCCGCTCTATCGCCCGGTCGGCGGCGGAGACCTGATCCTGGAGCCCATGGCCCAGTTGTCGGCGTCGACCCGCGCCGACCTGGATCCGCGCATTCCGAACGAGGACAGCCAGACGCTGGAGCTCGACCAGTATTCGCTGTTTCGGATGGACCGCTTCCCCGGCTACGACCTGCTCGAGGGCGGCCTGCGCTTCACCGCCGGGGCCCGCGCTTCGCTGCGGTGGGATGAAGGGCGCTCGGCCAGCTTGTTCGTCGGCCGCAGCTATCGGGCCGACCGAACGCCGGAGTTCCGAGCCGCGATCCCCGACGCGCCCTCGCGCACTTACGATCCCTCGGGACTGGCGTCCCGGACGTCCGACTGGGTGGTTCAGGGCGAGTTCTCGCCCTCCGACCGCATTCGCGGCTGGGGCCACGCCACCATCGACGGAAACGGCGACATCCGCCGTGCGGAGGCATCGGTCGACGGCCGGTGGGGCCGCCGCAATCTGGCGTCGCTCAGCTACATCGTCGACCGTTCCAACCCTGTCGATGGCCCGTTGAACCGGAATTACGAGTTCGTGCAGTTGGCCGCGCAGCAGTTCATTTACGGAAACTGGGGCGTCAGCGTCGCCGGCATCGCGGATTTGGAGCAGGACGTCATCACCCGTCAGGAGATCGGCCTTCTGTTCGATGATGATTGCTTCCGCATCGAGGTCGGCTATCGCCGTGACAACACGCGCGTGCGGCCGACCGGGCCCTCGGACGGCATCTATCTGCGCCTAAACCTCGCCACTTTCGGCGGTACACGCTAAGGACAGACAGTTTGCTCTCGCAGAGAGCGCTTTTGCGACCGCCACTTCGAGACGGCGAGCGCCAAGGCTTTGAGGAATCAGGACGAACCATGGGTCTGAAGCGTTACACGGCCGGCGTCGCCATCGCCGCGATTCTGGCCGCCAATCCGGCCATGGCCCAGACAGCGCCGTCCGCTGGTCAGACCGCGCCCGCCGCCGGAACGGTGAACCCCGCCGCTGAGGATGCGCGGATGTCGGCGCGCCAGCCGCAGTTCCAACTTGCCGACGGCATCGTGGCGACCGTCAATGACCGGATCATAACCGGATATGATCTGCGCCAGCGCATGATGGTGATCATCGCCATGACGCAGGTGCAGCCGACCGACGAAAACGTTCAGGCGATTCAGCAGCAGGCGCTCAACGACCTGATCGAGGAACGTCTCCGAGCCGCCGAAATCACGCGCTATCCAACCCTTGTGATCAGCGATGAGGACGTTGACGGCGAAATCGCGGACATGGCGCGCGAAGCCGGCGCGACGCCGCAGAACTACCTGGCCCTGTTGCAGCAGAGCGGAATCGCGATCGCGCCCTTCCGCGAACAGTTGCGCACTTCGATCGGCTGGCGCGAGCTGGTCGGGGGTCGGTTCGGCTCCCGTGCTCGGGTCAGCCGCGCGCAAGTTGAAGCGGCTCAGCGCCAGATCGCGGAAACGGCGGCCAAGCCGCAGTACTTGGTCGGCGAGATCTTCATCGACGCGGCGCGTGCGGGCGGGCAGCAGGCGGCGGTGAACGGCGCTCAGCAACTGATCCAGCAAATCCTCCAGGGCGCCCCTTTCCAAGCGGTGGCCAGGCAGTTCTCCTCCGCGCCATCTGCGGCCGCAGCCGTTCCCGGTGACGCCGGCTGGATCGTTCAGGGCTCGGTTCAACCAGCACTGCAGCAGGCTTTCGACGCGCTTCAAGCCGGACAGTTGTCGAACCCCATTCCGGTCGAGGGCGGCGTTTACATCATCTACATGCGCGACAAGCGGTCGGGCGCGGACACCAGCCTGGTTCAATTGCGCCAGGTCATGATCGAGTTGCCGGAAACCGCCTCCGATGCCGCGGTCGCCGCCGCCACCGATCGCCTTGACGCCCTGCGGACGCAACTGACCTGCGACAACATTCTGACGCGAGCGCGCTCCGAAACGGGTCTGTTGGGCACGGATCTTGGCGAGGCCGACGTTCAGAACCTGGCGCCGCAGTTCCAGCAAGTGGCCCGCTCGGCCGATGTCGGAACGGTGTCGACGCCCGTCCGCACGCCATTGGGATTGCACGTCCTGGCCGTGTGCGGCCGCCGCTCGGGCGGACCGGACGCGCCGACATTCCAGCAGGTCGAAAACCGGTTGCGCAATCAGGCGCTAGTCATGATGGAGCGGCGCTACATGCGGGACCTGCGCGCCGACTCTCTGATCGAGATCAAGTGACCCCGGCGGCCGTGACGCGGCCGCCTCTCGTCCTGACGCTGGGCGAACCGGCCGGCGTCGGTCCCGAGATCGTGGCCAAGGCCTGGCGGGCTCTCGCCGCCCAGGGCCCTGCTTTCGCCGTGCTGGGCGACGCCGACCTGCTGCAGGCCAGCGGCGTGCCCATCCGGCGGATCCTATCGATCCAGGACGCACGTCAGGACTTCGCGCACTCCCTTCCGGTCGTTCATCGCCCCCTGCCTGCGGCGGCCAAGCCTGGCGCGCCTGATCCCGCCAATGCGCCTGCCGTGGCGGACTGGATCGAAGAGGCGGTCGGCCTGGCCTTGAGCGGTGAAGCGTCAGGCGTCGTCACCGCACCTATCGCCAAGGCGCCGCTGTACGCGTCTGGTTTTCGTTTCCCGGGGCACACCGAATTTATCGCGGAGCTGACTGCTGACGCCCCGTTCACTGGCGTGCGTGGCCCCGTCATGATGTTAACCGCGAAAAACCTGCGGGCATGTCTGGTCACTATTCACGTCGCTCTGGATCAGGTCGCAGAGCTTGTGACTCAGGAACGCGTTGTCCGCGTTGCTCGCGTCGTTCACGACGCCTTAAAACGTGATTTCGGCATTGATCGACCTCGCCTCGCTCTGGCCGCGCTCAACCCGCATGCAGGAGAGAGCGGATCGATCGGCCTGCAGGAGATTGAGGTGCTGGGTCCCGCAGCAAAGGCCTTGCGCATCGAAGGGATCGATATCTCTGACCCCCGGCCTTCCGACACCCTCTTCCACGAAGAAGCGCGTGCGGGCTACGACGCCGCCATCTGCCTGTATCACGATCAGGCCCTTATCCCCGTCAAAACGCTGGACTTTTGGGGTGGAGTGAACGCAACTCTGGGCCTGCCCGTCGTGCGAACGTCGCCTGATCACGGCGTCGGCTTCGACATCGCCGGACAAGGTATCGCACGCCCCGACAGCCTGATCGCCGCAATCCGCCTGGCGGACCAGATGGCAGAGGCGCGCGCCACACGATGACGGCCCTGCCTTCACTGCGCGAGACGCTGGATGCTCACGGCCTCATGGCCAAGAAGAGCTTTGGCCAGCACTTTCTTCTGGACCTGAACGTTACGCGAAAGATCGTGCGCCTGGCTGGACCGTTCGAAGGCCGCGCGGTCATCGAAGTCGGCCCTGGCCCAGGCGGCCTGACCCGCGCTCTTATGGAAAGCGACGCCGGCGGGGTCATCTTGGTGGAGAAGGACCCTCGGTTCATCCCGCTGCTCTCGGAACTGGACGACGGATCTGGACGCCTGACGATCGTCGAGGGCGATGCATTGCGGGTCGAAGAGGCCAGCCTGGTTTCTGGGCCCACCCATCTAGTGTCGAACCTGCCCTATAATGTCGGCACGCCGTTGCTGATCAAGTGGCTGACAGGTCCGTGGCGGCCGCACAGCCTCACCCTGATGTTTCAGAAGGAAGTCGCCGAACGCGTGGTGGCCCGAACAGGCCAGTCCGCCTACGGCCGGCTCGCCGTCATCGCCCAGGCTGCGGCCGAAGCGCGCCTGGTCATGCACCTGCCCGCCGCCGCCTTCACCCCGCCTCCCAAGGTCGCATCGGCGGTCGTCCACCTCATCCCGCGCGCCGACGCGCCAGACGCGGCCGCGCTGAAGCGTCTGGAGAAGGTCACCGCGGCCGCCTTCGGCCAGCGCCGCAAGATGCTGCGGTCCAGCCTCAAGACATTGGGCGGAGCGGCGCTGTGCGAGGCGGCTGGCATCGACGCTGATGCGCGTGCCGAGACTATCGACGTCGAAGGATTCTTGCGGCTGGCGACAGCTCTCTAAGGTTGCGGCTCCGCTCGCTGTTGCCGTTGGTCTGCTTCTATCACCCGGCTCATCTCCCTCATCTGCTGTCCAGGCAAGGCATAGGTTGCGTGTTGGCCGTATAGCGCCGTCAGGTATGATCGGTCCCAATCGGTCAGGCCTCGGTCCGGCGAGGGCGTATCGAACAAGTTGAGGATGGTGTCGAAATTCGCCGTGTCAGCCTCCGGATCGACTTGAGCCAAGGCCACGAAGCTGACGTAATCGGACAACTGGGACAGGCTAGCCGATTGGGCGCGATCCACATCGACCACAACCACAACGCGCATCAGATTGTCGGTTATCTGAGAGCGGAGGCGTGACGCCGACCGAACGGCTATGACGGGATAGCTGAGTTCACCAGGCCAACGGATGGCGATCTTGCCGCTGTCAATGTCGACCGGGACGCTGACCTGCCACCACCGGACCGGCGCGTCACTCGCACGAACTTGCAACAGCGCCGCACGGCTTTGCGACATCGCCCCAATCCCCGTGAAGAAGACCCCCGGGCGGGCCTCAACCCAGCTATCCATCGTGGCCGCGCCATCGGTTGTGCCGACGATCAGAACATTTGCCTTACAACCCGGTTCGCCTGCCGGGACACCGAGTTCACGCGCTTCGTCCGAGACGCGATCTATGAGGTATTGGGCCACCTGAGCGCGAAAATTGATTGTTCCCACACAGACCGAACCTCGCCAACGCGCCAGCCCTCTGTTTGCCCGAGCCGGAGCTGCGACCTCGCCTACAAACCTTCGGACAAGATCATCAAGACGCCGACCCGACACCACGACGTCATCGACCTGGCCCGCCTGCGGGATATCGTCTCGTCGCTCTTGAGAAAACGCCGGCGTCGCCAGACAGACGATGCTGAGCCCTACAATGAGAACCAGGCGCATGGCGCACTCCTCCTGTGGAAAACCATCCTCTCAGGAAAACGGCGTTTCACCAACCCCCGCTAGACGTCCTCACTGAGAAGAACGTCTCTATAGGCCCCTACCCAAAGGTTGCGGTGCAGGCGGCTGCGTTCGGCGTGATAGATGTGCGCCAGTTCGGCGTAGGACCGATCGAAGTCGTCGTTGACGAAGACGTAGTCGAAGATCTCGCAGTGCTCGATCTCGCCCTTGGCGTTGCGGATGCGGCGCTCGATGACGTGATCTGCGTCCTGCGAACGCGTCACCAGACGGCGACGCAGTTCCTCCAGGCTGGGCGGCAGGATGAAGACGCGAACCGCATCCTCGGGACATTTCTCGGCGATGTCACGCGCGCCCTGCCAGTCGATGTCGAACAGGACGTCGCGGCCTTCGGCCAGGGCCTTGTCGATCGGCGCGCGGGGGCTGCCGTACCGATGACCGTGGACGTCGGCCCATTCCAGGAAGGCGTCCTGATCGATCAGGGCCTGGAACTCGGCGTCCGACACGAAATGATAGTCACGCCCCGCAACCTCGCCCGGCCGAATGTCGCGCGTGGTCATTGAGATGGACAGCTCCAGCCCGCCGTGGTCGGCCATCAGACGCCGGCAAAGGCTGGTCTTGCCCGCGCCCGAAGGGCTGGCGACGATCAGCAGGACGCCGCGACGGGGCGTGCGCTCATTCGACATTCTGAACCTGTTCTCGCAACTGTTCGATCACGGCCTTCAGCTCAAGGCCGATTCCAGTGAGCGCGGTCGTAGCCGATTTCGAGCAGAGGGTGTTCGCCTCCCTCATGAATTCCTGCATCAGGAAGTCGAGTTTTCGCCCGGCGGGGGGCTGGCGCAACAGGTCGCGGGCCGAGGCGACATGGGCCGTCAGTCGATCCAGCTCTTCGCGGACGTCCGCCTTGGCGGCCAAGGCGGCGGCTTCCAGGAAAATCCGCTCGTCCAGACCCGGCGCGTCCGGCGCGATCTCGGCCATGCGGCGGGCGAACCGCTCGCGGATCGCCTCGACCTGGGCGGCGGCCTCGCTCTCGGCCTGGGCGGTCAGGCGTTCGATGGCGTCGATGAAGCCGACGACGACCGGCGTCAGTCGTGCGCCCTCGGCGTCTCGCGAGGCCTTCAAGGCGTCGAGCGCGTGCTCCAGGCTGACGGCCATGGCGGCTTCGACGGCGGCGCGGACGTCGACGTCATCGGCCTCGTCCTCGCTGACCTCCAGCACGCCGCGCAGCGACAGCAGGCCGTCGGCGGACGGCGGTGTCGCACCACGCTCCGCCAGATCCTCGGCCAACGCCAGATAGCGGTCCAGCACCTCGCGGTTGACCCGAGCCTCCGCGCCGGAGGCGGCGCGCTTGGCCTGAATGTTGACGGTGATCTGGCCGCGATTCAGCTTGGCTTGGCCGGCGGCCTTGGCCGTGCGTTCGAGAGTGTCGAAACCGGGCGGACCGCGGAAGCGCACCTCCAGCCCACGCCCGTTTACAGAGCGCGCCTCGACCGTCCAGCTCCAGTCGCCCAGCGCGCCGTCCGCGCGACCGAAACCCGTCATGCCCGAGATGGCGCTCATCGGGCGGACGCCGGATTGACGGTGATCACGGCCTGACCCGGCGGCGGGGAGCCGGCTTCGGCGTCGGCTCCCGAGGTGTTCGGCACGCCAGGCACAGCGCCCTCGACCGCAGGCGGCGGCGCATCGGCGGGCAGGCCAGCCTTCTGGCGCTCAATGGCGCGCCAGCGCGCGACATTGGCCAGATGCTCGGGATAGGTGCGAGCAAAGGCGTGACCGCCGGTGCCGTCCGCGACGAAGAACAGGTCGTCCGTGCGAAGCGGATTCAGCACTGCCTTCAGCGCCTCCTCGCCCGGATTGGCGATGGCCGTGCGCGGCAGGCCGTCGATGCGATAGGTGTTCCAGGGCGTCGTCGCCTGCAGCTCCGACAGGCGGATGCCGCGGCCCAGCGGCCGGCCCTGCGTGATGCCGTAGACGATGGTCGGATCGCTCTCCAGGCGCATGCCCTGGCGTAGTCGGTTGGTGAAGACGCCGGCCACGCGGGGCCGTTCGGCGGCGACCGCCGTCTCCTTCTCCACCACGGACGCCAGGATCACGGCCTCTTCCGGCGTGCGGACGATGGTGTCGGGCGAGCGTTCAGCCCACAGGGCCGCCAGCCGGTCGTCGCGGGCGCGCTTCATGCGGGCGATCACCGAGGCGCGCGTATCGCCGCGCATGACCTCATAGGTCTCGGGCCACAGGCTGCCTTCAGGCGGGGTCTCGACCTCGCCAGTCAGAACTTCGTTGCGCATCAGGATGTCGACGGCCTGCGCCGAGGACCAGCCTTCGGGCAGGGTCACGTAGTGGCGCACCACCTTGCCGTCGACCAGCAGGTTGACGACCGTCGCCAGTGAGGCGCGAGACGGCACTTCGTATTCACCGGCCCGCAGGCGTCGGTCCGCACCGGTCAGGCTGACGGCCACGCGGAACATGTCGGCCGAGCGGATCACGCCAGACTGTTTCAGCCGCGCCCCGATCGCCGCAACGCCCGAGCCGCTGGGCAGGGCGACCACGGTCTGATCGCCGTCGCGCGCCGCCGGTCCGGGGCCGAAATACAGGAACAGCACCGCGATCAGGGCCACCAGCGCCAGCACGCCTAGCGTGCCCGCCGCGGTCAGCCAGGCCACCGGCGCCTCCTTGCGTCCACGACCCCACCGCGGCGGAACGGGGGCTCGGACGACGGGCTTGCGGGGGCGGCCGGCCAACCTCAGTTCGCCTTCTGGAAGATGACGCAGGCGTTGGTGCCGCCGAAGCCGAAGCTGTTGGACATGGCCGCATCGATCTTCATCGGCTGCCCCTTGTCCTTGACCATGTTCAGGGCCGTTTCCTGTTCGGGATCGTCCAGGTTGATGGTCGGCGGCGCGATCTGGTCCCGCAGCGCCAGCACGCAGAACACGGCCTCGACCGCGCCGGCGGCCCCCAACAGGTGGCCGATCATGGACTTGGTCGAGCTCAGCGCCACGTTTGGCGCATGGTCTCCCATCAACCGCTCGATCGCCTTGGCCTCGATCCAGTCGGCCATGGTCGAGGTGCCGTGGGCGTTGACGTAGTCGATGTCCGAGGGCTCGAGCCCGGCGCGCTTCAGCGCCATCTGCATGGCCCGATAGCCGCCCTCTCCGTCCTCGGACGGTGCGGTGATGTGATAGGCGTCGCCCGACAGGCCGTAGCCCGTCAGTTCAGCGTAAATCCTGGCCCCCCGCGCCTTGGCGTGCTCGTACTCTTCCAGCACCATGATGCCGGCCCCCTCGCCCATAACGAAGCCGGCGTGATCCTTGTCATAGGGCCGGCTGGCCTTTTCGGGGGTGTCGTTGAAGGCCGTGCACAGGGCCTTGCAGGCCAGGAAGCCTGCGATGCCGATCGGCACCACCGAGCTCTCGGCTCCGCCGGCCACCATCACGTCCGCGTCGCCATAGGCGATCAGCCGCGCCGCGTCGCCGATCGCGTGGGCGCCCGTCGCGCAGGCCGTGACAACCGAGTGGTTCGGACCCTTCAGGCCGTGGCGGATCGAAATCTGGCCCGAGGCGAGATTGATCAGGGCCGAGGGGATGAAAAAGGGGCTGACGCGACGCGGGCCCTGTTCCTTCAGGATGATGGCCGTGTCGGCGATGGGGCCCAGCCCGCCGATGCCGGCGCCGACCATGACCCCGGTGCGCTCCTTGTCCTCGTCGCTCTCGGGTTTCCAGCCGGCATCGGCCAGCGCCTCGTCCGCGGCGGCGACGGCGTAGACTATGAAGTCGTCGACCCGCTTGCGGTCCTTGGGGGACATGACCTTGTCGGGATCGAACACGCCCGGCTGGTCCGGCGCGCCGCCGCCCCGGCCATCGACCGACGGGATTTCGCCCGCGATGGTGCAGCCGTAGCCTTCGGTGTCGAAGTTGGTGATCGGCCCGATGCCGGACCGGCCGTCCAGAATGGCCTTCCAGTTGTGATCAACGCCCCAGCCCAAAGGGGTCAGAAGGCCGAGGCCCGTTACGACGACGCGGCGCATGTCCCGCTCCTTGGCTCCACCAGAATCATAGGCCGCAAACGATAATGGCCGCCGGACGCGCCCGCTAGGCGCATCCGACGGCCATCGAAACCCTTGCGGGGTAAGGCGATCAGCCCGCCGACTTCTCGTCGATGAACTTCACCGCGTCGCCGACCGTCTGGATGTGCTCGGCGGCGTCGTCGGGGATCTCGATGTTGAACTCTTCTTCGAAGGCCATCACCAGCTCGACGTTGTCGAGCGAGTCGGCGCCCAGGTCGTCGATGAAGCTGGCCTTTTCCGTGACCTTGTCCGGATCGGCGTCCAGGTGGTCGATGACGATCTTGCGGACGCGTTCGAGCGTGTCGGACATCAGTGTCTTGCCTTCTGTATCGCCGCGTCGCGGCGTTGTGTTGTCTCGCCTGCCGTCTCACGACGGCCCCGGTTAGGCAAGTCCTGAAACGTCAGGGCGCCTGGCCGGTTGCGTTCGCGCCCTTTAGCACAGGCCCGCTGCATGGAAATAGCCTGTAGCGATTGGTGATCGCGGCCTCAGATCATCGCCATGCCGCCATTGACGTGCAGGGTCTGCCCCGTGACGTAGGCCGCTTCGCTGGACGCCAGATAGACGGCGGCCGCGGCGATCTCGTCGCCCTCGCCCAGCCGCCCTGCCGGAATGCGGCCCAGGATCGCCTCGCGCTGTGCGTCGTTCAGCACGTCGGTCATGGGCGAGGCGATGAAGCCCGGCGCGATGCAGTTCACCGTGATCCCGCGGCTGCCGACCTCCTGGGCCAGCGACTTGGAGAATCCGATCATGCCGGCCTTTGACGCCGCATAGTTGGTCTGGCCGGGATTGCCGGTGACGCCGACCACGGAGGTCACACCGATGATGCGGCCGGCCCGGCGCTTCATCATGCCCTTCACCGCTGCGCGGCTGAGGCGGAAATAGCTCTCCAGGTTGACCTTCAGGACCTGCTCGAAGTCCTCGTCCTTCATGCGCATCAGCAGGCCGTCCTTGGTGATGCCCGCATTGGCCACGAGGATGTCCAGCGGCGCACCCGCCGCCTCTTCCGCGCGCGCGACCAGGCCGTCGACGCTGTCGGCGTCCGACAGGTTGGCGGCGGCGGCTAAGGCGCGTTCGCCCAATTGGCCGGCCAGATCGGCCAGCACGGCCTCGCGGGTGCCGGACAGCACGACGGTCGCCCCCTGGGCGTGCAGCGCCCGCGCCACCGCCCCGCCGATGCCGCCCGTGGCGCCGGTCACGAGGGCGGTCTTGCCGGTAAGATCGAACATGGATGGGCTCCTACGAGAAACGAACGACGATCATGAGAAACAGCGCCAGCACCAGCGGCGCATAGGCGGCGAACAGCAAGACGCCGGCCGAGATGCGGCTTCCTCTGGAGAAAGCCCGCAGGCTGAGCACCACCAGGACGATCATGGCCGCCGCCAGCCCTATGCCCGTCCAGTCCGTCCCGACTTCTGCGGCGCCGCGCTGCATGAAGGCGGCCATGCCCATGACTGCGAAGACCACCGGCGGCACGCAGGCGGCCAGGAACGCCATCCGCCCCGGCGTGATGCGCCGCTGGACACGCGCCTTCATAGCGATTTCGCGAAGGCTTCCAGGTCTTCCGGCGTGTTCAGGGCCAGGCCCTCGGCGTCAGGCGCGATCCGCTTGGCCATGCCGGTCAGCACCTTGCCCGCGCCGATCTCGACGAAACGGCTGACGCCGCCTTCGCCTGCCATCCATTCCATGCTTTCGCGCCAACGCACGCGGCCGGTGACCTGTTCGACCAGCAGACGGCGGATGACCTCTGGATCCGTCTCGGGCCGAGCGGTGACATTGGCGACAACCGCCGGGGCGGGAGCGACGATGCGCGCCTCGCCCAGCGCGTCGGCCATACGGTCGGCGGCCGGCTGCATCAGCGGACAGTGGAAGGGCGCCGAGACATTCAGCGGAATGGCGCGGGCGCCGAGTTCCTTGGCCTTTTCGATAGCGCGGTCGACCGCGGCCTTGTCGCCCGAGATGACCACATTGCCGTTGTTGTTGTCATTGGCGACCACGCAGACGCCGACTTCCGAACCCGCACGCGCGGCCTCTTCGGCCAGGGCCAGGTCGGTCTTGGGTCCGATCAGCGACGCCATGGCCCCCTTGCCGACCGGGACCGCCTTCTGCATCGCCTGGCCGCGCGTCTTCAGCAGCCGCGCCGTGTCCGCCAGGCTGATCGAGCCCGCCGCCGCCAAGGCCGAGTACTCGCCCAGAGAATGGCCGGCGACATAGGCCGCGCTGCCGAACTCGACGCCGAACTCGGCCTTCAGCGCCCGCGCCGCCGCCACGGACACGGCCATCAGAGCCGGCTGGGCGTTCTCGGTCAGGGTCAGCTGGTCTTCCGGTCCCTCGCGCATCAGCTGCGACAGCTTCTGGCCTAGGGCGTCGTCCACCTCGGCGAAGACCTCGCGGCTGCTGGCGAAGGCGTCCGCCAGGGCCGAGCCCATGCCGACGCTCTGGCTGCCCTGACCGGGGAACAGGAAGGCGATGCTCATGTCGGGGTCCGTCACCGTTGATTCCGGCCGCGAGGGGTAGGCCAAAGCCCGCCCAGCGGCAAGCATCGGTGCCTTCCTGACGTCAGATCAGATTGATCAGCTCGCGCCCGGCCAGCGCCGCAAACAGCAGGGTGGCCGCCGCGAGCAGCCCGTTGGACAGCCAGCCGCTTCGCCATTCCGCCGGCACGCGCGAACTGTTCAGCAGCCAGACCAGCGTCCCGGCCAGGAACGGCATGAACAGGCTGCCCAGTACGCCATAAGCCACGATCAGGCCGAAGGGCCGGTCCATGAACAGCAGCATCATGGGCGGGAAGGTCAGCCACAAGGCATAGGCGCGGAACGCCGGGCTGCGGTCCCCCCTTGCGGTCTCGTCGTCACTGCGGCCGCGCGTATGGGCCAGAAAGTCCGCGAACATCAGACTGACGCCCTGCCAGACCCCCAGCAGGCTCGAGAAGGTCGTGGCCCAGAACCCGACAAGGAACAGGATGGCGATCGACCGCCCGAAGCGCTCTTCCAGCACAGCGCCCAGGTCGAGCAGGCCCCGGTCGCCGCCCGACAGGGCTATATTGGCCGCGAACAGCAGCTCAGCCCCCACGATCAGCATGGCCACGACGAACACGCCGGTGACGATATAGGCGACGCGGTTGTCCAGCCGCATGGTTGCGATCCAGCGCGGACCCTTCCAGCCCTTGGCGTTCAGCCAGTAGCCATAGGCCGCCATGGTGATGGTGCCGCCCACGCCGCCGATCAGTCCCAGTGTGTAGAAGGCCGCGCCGGGCGGCAGGGTCGGCATCAGGCCTGTCGCCAGCGCCGGCAGATCAGGCGTGACCAGCACCGCCAGGCTCATGACGGTGACGAACATCACCCCCACGCAGGCGGTCATGACCTTTTCGAACAGGCCGTAATGGCCGAACCAGACGAACAGCAGCCCCGCCACGCCCGACAACATGGCCCAGGCCTTCAGGTCTAGGATCGGGAACAGCGCCGCCAGCGGCAGGGCGGCCGCCGTCATCCCGGCCGCGCCGTAGACGAAGCCCCAGATGACGACGTAGACGCCGAAATAAAGGCCCGCCCAGTTCAGTGCGCCGCCGCGACGCCCCACCCGAACGCCTCGACCCAGCGACGACCAGCCGTCGAAGATGGTGCGCTCGCTGGCCAGCGTCCACCGGCCAACAGCCTCGGCCAGGGCGATCTTGAGTATCGTGCCGATGACGGCCGCCCACAGCAGTGCATAGCCGAAGCGGGAGCCGGCGATCAGGGTGGCGACCAGATCGCCGGCTCCCACGCCGGTTGCCGCGACGACAATGCCGGGACCGATCAGGGACCAGCGCGGTTTCGCTTCGTCGCTCACGCAGTCCCCTCCCCCTCGGCCTGTCGATCAGCCTTGCGGCAGATCCTCGGCCAGGATGGCCATTTCAAACATGAAGGAGCCAGCCTCGTCCTCGTCCTCGTAGATCACGCCGACGAACTCGTCGTCGACATAGACCTCGGCCGAATCGGCGACCTTGCGGGGTTTCACCTTGATGCCGCCGTGGTTGAACGTGCGCTTCAGGTGGGTTTCGACGTTCTTGAGATCGGTGTCTTTCACGGGTCAGCCTCGGTGTTCGTGTTGGCGGCGGACCCTAGAGAAGGGGCTTGCGCAATGAAACCCCGGCCGGGCCTCAGATCACGAAGTCGTAGACGACGTCCGCCAGCGTGTGATCCATCGTTCGCGCCGGCGCGGCCTCTGTGGGACAGTTGACCAGGCGCGCCGGCACGCCGGCCACGGTGCAGCCGGCCGGCACCGGCTTCAGAACGACCGATCCCGAAGCGACCTTGGCGTAGTCACCCACCGTAATGTTGCCCAGCACGCTGGCCCCGGCGCCCAGCAGGACGCCCTTGCCGATCTTGGGATGCCGGTCGCCACGCTCAGCGCCCGTCCCGCCCAGGGTCACGCCGTGCAGCATGGACACCTCGTCGCCGACGACCGCCGTCTCGCCGATGACGATGCCCGTGCCGTGATCGAGGAAGACGCCCGATCCCATCTGCGCGGCTGGGTGGATGTCCAACTGAAAGAGTTCCGAGATGCGGCTCTGGAAGTGAAAGGCCAGGGTTTCGCGGCCCTGCGTCCACAGCCAGTGCGATACACGCCAGGCCTGAAGCGCCTGAAAACCCTTGAAATAGAGGAACGGCTGCAGCAGCGACCGGATCGCCGGGTCGCGCTCTGCCACGGCCTGCAGGTCCGCCTCGGCCGCCGACACCATGGCCGGGTCAGCGCGGTATGCCTCCAGACAGACTTCGCGCAACGTCATGGCGCCCAGTTCGGCGTCGCCCAGCTTGCGCGCGATCTGGAAGCTGAGCGCGCCGGCCAGGTCGTGGTGAGCCAGGATGACGGCGTTCACCTGGCTGGCCAGGCGCGGCTCTTCCAGGGCGGCCGCCTCGGCCGAGGCGCGCAGCAGCGACCACACCTCCGAGGCGGGTGCGACGACTTCGAGGCGCGGGGTCGACTGGCTCATGACGGCTCCAATGATAGCCCGGCCAGCAGGTTCCGCGCCAGTTCCGCCGGAAGCGCGCCGGTCTGGGCCATGCGAAGGGCGCGATAGGCCGTCGCCACGGTGAAGGCGTCGCGCACCGCGCCTCGCTCTATTTCGCGGATCAGATCGGCGAAGGGCACCCGCGCGACCCGGATGTCCTCGGTGTCGTCAGCCTGTCCCGCTGCGGCCGTCAGTCCCCAGGCAACCCAGCCGATGGCGCGCTCATCCGACACCGAATTGGACAGCTCCAGCCGGACGGCCTCCAGCCAGTGGGCGGCCTGCAGCCCCGCCTCCTCTGCCAGTTCACGCTTGACGCCTTCCAGCGGATCCTCGTCGAACGGGGAGCCCCCCTCGGGCATCTCCCAGACGTAGTTCTTCAGCGGAAACCGCTGCTGGCCCACCAAAGTCACCGTGCCGTCGCCATGCAGAGGAAGCACTCCCACCGCCAGGTTGCGGAACCGCGCCACCACATAGTCGGCAGCCGTTCCCGTCGGCGCCGTGGCGTCGTTGCGGGTCACCCTCAGCCAGGGGTTTTCGAACAGCACGGCGCCGCCGCGGCTCGTCCAGGGCGCAGGCTGATCGTCGCTCTGCCAGCCCGGGACCGGGCGGTCTTCATCGAAGGGCGAAGGCTCGGCGTCGGTTCGGCTCATTATCGGCATATGGCGCCTGGGCCCACGAACGCCTAGCTAGACCGCATGTCCGATCTGTCTTCCGCCCTGCCCCTTCCCGTACCTTCGCCTGAATGGGAGGCGCGGCTGGCGACACGCCGCTCGGCTCCCGCCCAGGCCCTGGTCGCGCCCGGTCCGTCAGAGGCGGAGGTGGAGCGTATCTTGGCCCTGGCGGCCCGCACGCCCGACCATGGCAAGCTATTCCCCTGGCGTTTCGTGGTGCTGGGGCCGCGCTTTCGCAACGAGATCGCCGAGACCCTCAAGCGCTTGGCGGCCCGCCAGACGGCGTCGGACAAGGCCGCCAAGGTGCTGACCAAGCTTACTGCGCCGCCCGTCACCGTCATGGTCGTTTCAGCGCCGCTCGCCAGCGACAAGATACCTGTCTGGGAGCAGGAACTGTCGGCCGGCGCCGTGTGCATGAATCTGGAGCACGCGGGCAGCGCGCTCGGCTATGCCGCCAGTTGGATCACCGACTGGTACAGCTATGACCCAGAGGCCGTCGCCCTGTTTGGAATTAAGCCGGGCGAACGGATCGCCGGCTTCATCCACCTGGGTTCGATGGCCGAGCCGGCGCTGGAGCGCCCTCGTCCAAACATGGCGATCAAGGTCGAGCGTCTCGACTAGGCGCTATTTCGGCTCGACCGAATTGCCGATGCGTTCGGCCTGAACCAGATCCTCGCCGTCCAGGCTGGACAGCCAGACGTGGATTTCAGCCGGCGCCGTCTGGCGCTGGAACAAATGCTCCATGGCCGTGCGGACATCCCCATGGGCGGCGACGATGGAGGTGCGGCCCGCCGCAGTTCGAGCCTCGCCGCTGTAAATCGGGAACTGCGACGCTGGACCGGTGTAGACCATGACGAAGGTGCGATCACCGCGCCTGATCGAATAGATGCCCACGCCCGGCGCCGGGCGTTGCGCCGTCAGGATGAAGCCACGGGGCACGTCGATGCGGAACGGCAGGGCGGCGATGGCCGAAGCGTCCAGGGCCCGGGCCACGGGCGCCGCGGGCCGGGCCTCGGCTTCGACTGCGGCTTCTGCCGTCTCTTGAACGCCCGGCTCCGGCGTCTCTTCGGGCTTTGCGGCGGCGGCGGCGGTGGGGCGCATAGGCGTGGACGCCGCGGGAACCGTCCCCAGCACGCCCGAAGGCGGACCGCTGTTCAGCGACCGGGTCAGGTCGGAGCCGGGTCTTTCAGCCGGCGGCGCGGTCTGGCCCGCCTGAGGAGCGGCGGCCTGAGCCAGGATGGAGAGCGAGACGAGGACAGGTGCGATCATGGCCGCGACCATCCTCCGTCCTCATCGGAACGGCAAGGCCCTGAGCGTATAGGCGAGTGCGCCCGTCGCCCCGGCCGCCAAGACCGACAGAACGACAAACCACATCAGCCTACGCCACAGAGGCGGCGTGGGCTCGCCGGGCTCGGGCGGGGGTACGGGTCTAATGATGATAACCGGCGTCCTCATCGATCTTGCCTCGGAAAACCCAATAGACCCAGGCGGTGTAGGCAAGGATCATGGGCAGGATGACCACGGTGCCGACCAGCATCAGGCCCAGAGCGTTGTCGGGCGCCGCCGCCTGGCGGAAGTTCAGGGCATAGGGCACCACATAGGGTGCGAACCCGACCGCCAGCCCGACGTAACCCGACAGGAACACGGCCAGCGCCCCCACGAACGGCCACCGATGCGAGCCTCGACGGGCGCCAAGGAACACGACAGCCAGCCCCGCCAGCCCGAACAGCGGGATGGCGAGGAGCGGCGTCAGCACGGCCCAGTCGATGATGACGTCGCCGCCCAGATCCACGCCCCAGCGCGCCGCGACGCGCGGATGGATCACCAAGGTCGCCAGGCTGACCGCCGCGAGCAGCACGGCCGTGGCCGCACCGCTGAACAGGCTCCAGCGCTTGGCGTCGCCATGCAGGTTGTCCTTGGTCTTCATCATCAGCCAGGTCGCGCCCAGCAGGGCGTAGCCGGCCAGGAGTCCGACAGAGACCAGCAGGGTGTAGGGCGTGAACCAGTCGAACTGGCCGCCCGCAAAACGGTCGTCTCGCACCACCACGCCCTGGATGAAGCCCCCCAGGATCAGCCCCTGCGCCCAGGTCGTCAGGATAGAGCCGCCCGCGAACATCTGGGTCCAGAAGCGACGGCCGTGATTGCGTGCGCGAAAGCGGAATTCGAACGCCACGCCGCGCAGGATAAGCCCGGCCAGCATGAGCAGCACCGGCAGGTAAAAGGCCGGCATCAGGACCGAATAGGCCAGCGGAAAGGCCGCCAGCAGGCCGCCGCCGCCCAGCACCAGCCAGGTCTCGTTGCCGTCCCAGACGGGTGCCACCGTGTTCATCATCAAGTCGCGCTCGCCTGGCGACTTGGCGAAGGGGAACAGGATGCCGATGCCCAGGTCGAAGCCGTCCAAAAGGACGTAGAGCAGAACGGCGACCGCGATCAGTCCCGCCCAGATCAACGCAAGATCAAGGTCCACCTCAGCGCCCTCCCTCTTCGATGTCGGCCTTGTCGGGAGATTGGCCCATGGGCGTCCCCGGGGCCCGGTCGCGCTTGGGCTGCGGCTCGTGCGAGTCAGACACCGGCCCCTCGGCCATCAGGCGCAGGATGAACAGGGCGCCGGCCGTGAAGACGATGGAATAAACCACGACATAGGCCAACAGGCTGGTCGCCACCTGACTGGCGATGACGGGTGAAACGGCGTCGCGCGTTCGCAGCACGCCATAGACCACCCAGGGCTGACGCCCCACCTCCGTCACCATCCAGCCGGCCAGAACCGCGACGAAGCCGCTGGGCCCCATCAGAACGCAGAACCGCAGGAACCACCCAGTCTGGAACAGGCGCTTGCGCGCCATCAACACCACGCCCCAGGCGCCCAGGCCGATCATCAGCAGGCCCAGGCCCACCATGATCCGAAAGGCGAAGAAGGGAATGGCGACCGGCGGCTGGTCCTCTCGCGGCCAAGCGTCCAGGCCCAGTATGACCTCGTCGCGGGGCACGTTCTGGACCAGATTTCCGATGCCGGGGATCGACACCTCGAAGTGGTTTTTCTGCGCCTCGCGATCAGGAATGCCGAACAGGTGCAGGGGCTGATCCGCCTGACTGGTCCAGTAGCCTTCGATGGCCGCCGTCTTGGACGGCTGGAGCTTGTGAGCCACCTCGCCCGACCAGTGGCCGGCAAGCAACTGCAGCGGCGCGGTGACCGCGATCATGCCGACAGCCATCACCAGGGCGATGCGGCTTTCGCTCCAGCCCTCGGTTCGTACCTTGCGGGACCGGTCACGCAGGACGTGGAAGGCGGACACGGCGCCAACCACCAGGGCCGTGGTCAGGAAAGCCGCCAGCAGCATATGGGTCAGCCGCGACGGGAAGCTGGGGTTGAAGATCACCTCCATCCAGTCGGTCGCCTGGAACCGGCCGTCGGCCATGATCTCGTAGCCCTGCGGCGTCTGCATCCAACTGTTCGCCGACAGGATCCAGAAGGCCGAAATGGTTGTGCCGATCGCAACCAGGACCGTCGCCAGGAAGTGGAGCCGCGGCCCCACCTTTTTCCAGCCAAACAGCATGACGCCCAGGAACGAGGCCTCCAGGAAGAAGGCGGTCAGGACCTCATAGGCCAGCAGCGGTCCGATCACCCCGCCGGTCAGGCGGATGAACTCCGACCAGTTGGTGCCGAACTGGTAGCTCAGCACCACTCCGGACACGACGCCCATTCCGAAGCTCAGCGCGAAGATCTTCACCCAGAACAAATACAGCGTCTTGAACGCCTCTCGCCTGGTCGCCAGCCACAAACCTTCCAACACCGCCAGATAGGCCGCCAGCCCGATCGTGAAGGCCGGAAAGATGATGTGAAACGAGACAGTGAAGGCGAACTGAAGCCGCGATAGCAGCAGCGCGTCGAAGTCCACGGAAAGCCCCCGGAAAAGACCCTAAGGATAATGGGGCTATGCGCTCATGCGCGACCTTTGTCCAGTCGCTGAAACGCGGTATTTCGTCACGTGATGAATTAGTGGCGAGGCAGCCTGACCCAGAAGGTCGAGCCCTGGCCAGAGGTAGAGTCGACGCCGATTTCGCCATGCTGCAGCTCGGTCAGGCGCTTGGCCAGGGCGAGGCCGACCCCATGCCCCTCGATCGCCGAGCGCTCCAGCCCCAGGCGGTTGAACGGCTCGAAAAGCTGCGCCTGTTTTTCGGCCGACAGGCCTGGGCCGCGATCCATGACCTCAAGGCGCAGCCAGTCTCCATCAGATCGCGCTGAAAGCCTCACGACGCCGCCCGACCGGCCATACTTCAGGGCGTTGGAGGTCAGGTTTCCGATCACCTGGCTCAAGCGCTGGGAATCGGCCAGGACCACGGCGTCCAGATCCTCGACGTCCACCTCTATGCGAACGCCCTGCGCCTCGGGATGCAGTTGCGCCACACGCCGGACGTCCTGCAGCAGTCCGCTGACGTTCACCGGACGAAGCTCGATCTTGACCTGGCCGGATTCCGCGCGCGCCACGTCAAGCAGGTCGTGAGCGAGGGCCTCCACCTGGCGAGCGGTCTTGACCAGCATTTCGGCCATCTCCGTCTGGGTGGCGTTGGCGGGGCCGAGTTGGCCGGTCCGCCACAGGTCGCCTATGCCGATGACGCCGCCGATGGGGCTCTTGATCTCGTGCGCCACATTGGCCAGCAGGCGGGACTTGGCGGCCGAGGCCCGCTCGGCTCTGATCATGCCCGCTTCGGCCCGCGCCGCGAACCGATCACGCTCTTCCAGCAAAGCGGCGACGAGAACGAGCGGCATATAGCCGAACAGCACGAGCAACTGAGCCATGAGCGCCCGTTCCGAACCCTCGAAGCGGGCGTAAGGGCCCTGACCCGCCATGCTGCCGCCTATGGCGAAGACGGACACGATCACCAGCGCCGTCGTCACGCCGATCATCCGCGCCCGCACGGCGATCAGCAGGATGATCGGCAGGATCGCGAAACCCAGAGGCAGGGCGAACGCCGTGAACACGGCGGCGCACGCCGCGATCAGAAGGGCGAACAGCCCGGTCGTCTCGACGATCCGCGCCGGGCTTCTGAGGCGCACCATGGCGCGCCGGCGGACCGACAGCACGAAACAGCCAAGGACCGCCACGCTCAGTGCGTGGCCAAACCACCAAGTCTGGAACGTGGCCCCGAAAGGATTGCCATGAAGCTGGTTGAGCATGACGCCGGCGAAGACCGCTGCCGGCAGAGGCGCTGCGACCGCGGCGACGAGCAGGAACCGACTCGCCTCCTCGACGCTGCGGAGCATTGGACTGGGCGCAAACCTGCGACACAACGCAACCGCCACCACGACGTCGAGCATGTTGGCGGCCATGAACATGACCGAAAGTTCCAGACGGTTGCCCGCCAGCAGATTTCCCATCAGGAAGGCGGCGGCCATCAGGGCGCCGAACGCGGTGTCGAAGGCCAGGCTTCGTTGCGCTCTCAGCCAAACGCCGACGGCAAGTCCGCTGGCGCCCCACAGCGCAGCGACGACGCCGACCGATCGGCTGAACTGAAGCGACAGAACCACCAGCATCACCACGCCCACCGCGGTGAACAGCAGCACAGCCGGGTGCCCCACGCCCGGAATCGCGCCTGCGGCGGTTGAGGGCGCACGATCCTCGGACCGAGCGCGGGCGGCCGTCGAGGCTGGGACCGGTTGATTGAGCGCGCGGCTCACGGGCATGAAGAACGACTCGGCGGACTAATGATCACCGCCTATGTCGCCCTGAGCTTCCTAATATCCCCTGAAAGGCTCCGTCAGGCCTGGGTCAGCGCGTCATTGAGGATCCTCACGGCCTCGGCCGGACCGTTGGCGTGGCTCCAGACCGCACTCGACACGGCGACAAAATCCGCCCCGGCCTGCGCCAGGGCCCCGGCGGTGTCGGCCGTAATCCCCCCGATGGCGACGCAGGGTGTCTCCATCGTCTCTTGCCAGATCGACAGGAGCTCCGGCTCGGCCCTGTGCTCGGTCGTCTTCGTCCGCGTCGGATAGAAGGCGCCGAAGGCGACGTAGTCCGCCCCGCCCTCGGCAGCCTCCATGGCCAGATGCCGGCTGTCATGACAGGTCACGCCGATCATGGCGTCCGGCCCCATGATCCGCCGCGCCTGGGCCAGGCTCGCGTCGGCCTGCCCCACATGCACGCCGTCGCAGCCGGTCTGCCTGGCCAGCTCCGGGTCGTCATTCAGGATCACGGCCACCCCGTGCGCCTGGGCGATAGGCGCCAATCGGCTGACCGCGGCGCGAACCGTTTCCCGATCGGCGGGCTTGAGCCGTATTTGGAGCGCGGCGACGTCGCCGGACGACAGCGCCGCCTCCACGTCTTTCGAGAAGGCGTCCAGATCGACGATCTCCGGCGGCGTGATCAGATAGAGCCGGCAGTCAGGACGCGGCGGCGCGGAAGGAGCTTTTGCCATGCCGGGCAGTGACGCGGGAAACACCTGTCAGTCAATACGCGCGCATGAGCACCAATCCTGAATCAGGCAGCCCTGCGACGTGCCGCCGCTAGGCTGCGAACGACTTGCATTCACGAGCCATGGCGGATAGAGAATGATTATCAGTCGGGTTAAGAGCATCTGTCCCCGTGTACATCTGCAACTGCAACGGCCTTCGCCAGCTTGACGTGGCCCGCTCGATCGAGGCGGGCGCCACCCGTCCGCGCGATATCTTCGCCAGCCATCAATGCCAGGCTCAGTGCGCGAAGTGCGTCTGCGACATGCGGCGGATGATCCAGGATGCAACCGAGTCGTACGCCATGGCGGCCGAGTAGGCCTGCGTCCAAAAATCACTCGCATTTTCAATGCGGTGAAAAACATTCGCAACTGAACACATCGACTGAATCGGTGTTATGACGATCGCCACGCGAGGTCGTGACGGCGCCATCCGGCGACGCGCCTCGTCCTGGGAGATGGGCCATGAAGGGCGATCCGGCGATCATCCGCACGCTGAATGCGGTGCTGACCAACGAACTGACCGCGGTCAATCAGTACTTCCTGCACGCCCGCATGTTCGAAAGCTGGGGCCTGCGCCATCTCGGCCAGATCATCTACGACGAATCGATCGGCGAGATGAAACACGCCGACATGCTGATCAAGCGCATCCTTTTCCTCGACGGGCTGCCCAACCTGCAGGATTTGCACAAGCTCAAGGTCGGTGAGGAACCGATTGAGTGCCTGAGCGCGGATCTTCAACTGGAATACAACAGCCGCACCACGACCAAGGAAGCGGTGACCCAGTGCGAGGCCGCCCATGATTATGTCAGCCGCGACCTGCTGATGCGCATCCTGGCCGACACCGAAGAGCACATCGACTTCCTCGAGAACCAGCAGAAGCTGATCGAGCTGCTGGGTGCTCAGAACTATCTTCAGTCGGCGATGACCGAAATCCAGCCTGACAAGAGCGCGACCGGCAACTGATCGGAACCCTGCGGCGCGGCGGTCATTCCACCCACGCTTGCGTGAGAAGGAGATCCGCCCGTGACATCGATCGACACCGCCGTGGACGAGGTGCGCGACCGCGCCGTGGAGCTTCTGAACAGCGAGGGCCGCTCCGCGAGCCATGTCGCCATGGGCTTGGCGCTTACGGCCGGCTTCGCGCTGGCCGCTACTATCCTGGCGACCCGCACCATCCCGCCGCATAAGCGCTCGCTGGCGCAGGCACGAGACAAGCAGGCGGCCGTGAACGAGCGGCCGCGCGGCCCCTTGAGCCTGATCCTGCCTGCCGTGTTTTCGGCGACGACGCTTTCCGCCGTGCGTGTTTGGAACGCCCCAAACCGGCCCGAGCGACGCAACGCCATGGGGCTGTGGATGGCGGCGCAGGCGATCAACGCGGTGTGGCTGGCGGTGCGCCCCGCGTCTCGTGGTCTTCAGGTGCTCGCGGCGATGAGCAGCGCCGGTCTCGCCGCCGCATTCGCACATGAGGCCCGCAAGCTGGACGACACGGCTGGGTCTCTGGCCTCTCCCATGGGCGCGGGGGTCAAGCTGGCCAACCGCGCGGACAAGGAAGCGGCGGAAACCTTCCACTGAGCAGGCCGCCATTGCCCTGACGGTCGGCTTCCTCTAGGGATCGCGCCCGATTTGCGCGCCGCGACGCCGGCCCGCCCTCCGCAATTCTCCAGCAGCGAACCGCTCCGATGAAGATCAACGGCAACACCATCAAGCCGGGCATGGTGCTCCAGCACAACGGCGGCCTTTGGGTCGTCACGAAGGCCAGCCACGTCAAGCCGGGCAAGGGCGGCGCCTTCGCCAACGTCGAGGCCAAGAACCTCGAGACCGGCAACAAGCTGAACGAACGCTTCCGGTCGGAAGACAAGGTCGAGCGCGTGACGCTCGAACAGAAGGACTTCTCCTATCTGTTCGACAACGGCGACAGCCTCGTCTTCATGGACGACGGCACCTACGAGCAGATCGAACTGCAGAAGGACTGGGTCGGCGAAGAGCGCATTCCCTACCTGCAGGAAGGCATGAAGGTCGTCATCGAGATGCACGAAGAGCGTCCGATCGGCCTGTCGCTGCCGGAACAGGTCACGCTGGAAGTGGCCGAGACCGAGCCCACCGTGAAAGGCCAGACGGCGTCGTCGTCCTACAAGCCCGCGATCGCCAACAACGGCGTGCGCATCATGATCCCGCCGTACATGTCGGCCGGGGAGCGCATCGTCGTCGACACCGCGACCGGCGAATACGTCCGCCGCGCCGACTGACCCCTTCCCTGCCCTTCGGGGCGAGCATCTGAACTTCTCCGTCTGTCCGGGCCATTCGGCCTTGTGAAGGACAGGCGGACCAGGAGATCCCCATGGCCCTCGCCTCCGCCCTGCTTCAAGTCATGATGGACGCCGTTCGTAAGACCGGCCGCCCGATGCTGCGCGACTTCGGCGAGGTCTCTCAGCTTCAGGTGTCGCGCAAGGGCCCCGGCGACTTCGTCACCGCCGCCGACATCAAGGCCGAGCAGACCCTGTTCGAGCTGCTGAACAAGGCGCGGCCCGGCTACAGTTTCCTGGGCGAAGAGCGCGGCATGGTCGAGGGAACCGACAAGACCCACACCTGGATCGTCGATCCGATCGACGGCACGACCAACTTCATGCACGCCATGCCCCACTTCGCCATCACCGTGGGCCTGGAGCGCAAGGCGCCGGACGGTTCGTCAGAGATCGTGGCCGGCGTGACCTACAATCCGGTCATGAACGAGCTGTTCTGGGCGGAAAAGGGCAAGGGCTGCTACCTCAACGACAGCCGCATCCGCGTCGCGGGCCGCAAGGATCTGTCGGAAAGCCTGGTCGCCACCGGCCTGCCCTTCATCGGCAAGACCGGCCATGGCCAGGCGATCAAGGACATTCACGCCGTCGGCCAACGCGTCGCCGGCATCCGTCGCCTGGGCTCCGCCGCCCTGGACTTCGCCTGGGTCGCGGCCGGCCGCTACGACGCCTACTGGGAGCGCAACCTGAATCCCTGGGACGTGGCGGCGGGCATACTGTTCGTCACCGAGGCGGGCGGCCAGGTCACCACGATTGACCGGGACGGCGACCCCAAGAACGGCAAGCAGATCCTGGCGGCAAACAGCGATCTGCACCCCCAGCTTCGCAAGCTGCTTCAGGCGGCCTGACGGGCCTCAGCTCTCTCGGTCCATCGCCCGCCAGCCGATGTCAGAGCGACAGAAGCCCGCCGGCCAGTCGATCTGGCGGATGGCGTCGTAGGCTCGCTCTCGCGCCTGGCCGATGTCGTCGCCGAGCGCACAGACGTTCAGAACGCGCCCGCCCGCCGCCGCCAGTTGACCGTCAGGTCGACGCTTCGTGCCGGCATGGAACACCTGGACATGGGGGCCGAAGTCCTGCTCGGCGCCGCGGATGATCGAGCCCTCCAGCGGGCTGTCGGGATAGCCCTTGGCCGCCATGACCACGCAGATCACAGTCTGAGGCTTGAATCCGGGCGCGGCCACCGCCGAGACATCACCGCGCGCGCAGGCCAACAGCACCGGGACGATGTCGTCGGCCAGGCGCATCATCAGCACCTGACATTCGGGATCGCCGAAACGTGCGTTGAACTCGACCACCTTGGGGCCGCCCTCGGTGGCCATGAGCCCGGCGTAGAGCACGCCGCGATAAGGCGCCCCCTCGGCCGCCATGGCGCGGATGGTGGGCTGTACGATCTCGGCGTCGGCTCGCTTGACCAGGTCAGCCGTGAAGACTGGAGCGGGCGAATAGGCGCCCATGCCGCCGGTGTTCGGGCCTACGTCGCCGTCGAAGGCGCGCTTGTGATCCTGGGCGCCGCCCAGCAGGACAGCGCGGCGGCCATCGGACAGCGCGAAAAGAGACCCCTCTTCGCCCTCCATGAACTCTTCGATCACGACACGCGCGCCGGCCTGGCCGAAGCGGCCGCCCAGCATGCGGTCGATTTCGGCCTCGGCGTCGGGGCGATCCGGGCTGATCGCGACGCCCTTGCCGGCCGCCAGACCGTCGGCCTTGATGACATAGGGCGGCTTGAAGGCGGACAGTGCTTCGCGCGCCTCCTTGGCGGTCTCGTAGACGCCATAACCAGCGGTCGGGATATCGTGGCGTTCGAGAAAGGCCTTGGCGAAGGCCTTGGATGTCTCCAGCCGGGCCGCCTTGGCGCTGGGACCGAAACACGGGATGCCGACTTCGGCCAGGCGGTCGGCGAGGCCGGCGGCCAAGGCCAGTTCGGGGCCGACGACGACCAGATCGGCGCCGATCTCTCTCGCCAGCGCCACCAGGCCCTCGACATCGTCCGCTTTGACGGCATGGAGTTCGCCCAGCTTATCCATGCCCGGGTTGCCCGGCGCGATCGCCAGGCGGGTCAGCAGCGGCGACTGAGCGATTTTCCAGGCGAGGGCGTGCTCGCGCCCTCCGGATCCGACGAGCAGAATATTCATGTCCCCGGCAATGACCGGCCCTCGCGGACCGGTCAAGCCAGGCGACGGAAGAGGCGTGGTTAAGCGGCCGGACGATGCTGCGGCAGGGCGCGCAGCTGTTCGACGGTCAGGTCGGTGGTGACGTCGACGTCGCCCTCGTAGTTGATCGAGCGCACGTCGCCGATCGGGACCAGCACGTCGAGGTCGGAGTCTTCCAGGTCGATGACCAGGTGTGTCGCCTGGCCGTCGGGGCCGAGCACGATGCTTTCGACTTCGCCCAGCTTCACGCGGGTCGACGAAAACAGATCGGCGTCTTCCAGTTGATCGCGCGTCATGCCCATGGCTACGGCGGTCTGGGTCGTGGCGGTGGCGGCGCGGTTCTCGGTCACCGGCACGGGCGCGGCGCCCTCGGCGGGCTGTTGGACCACGTCATCGGTGGTGTTGTCGCCGCAGGCGGCGAGCGCAAGACCAAGCGAGGCCGCGACGGGCAGGAGCAGACGATTCATGGGACTTCCTTCCAGCTTCAGGTGAAATAGGCCGAGGCGACATAGACGAACGCCCCGAGCAGCAGGACCACGCCGATGACCAGCCACGGACTGACGGCCGGGGCGTTGCTGCGCCTCGACAAATCCTGCTCGCGCGGGTCGCGGTCGATGGGATCGGTTCCGGGGGGATCAACGGGAGGCATGGCGGCTGAACGGGTTAGGGCCGGCGCCGTTCCCGCAGGGCGTGTCGCACGTTAAGGTGCGCCGATGACCGACGACTCCTACGTTTTTGAAGGCCCCGCCGAGGCTGCGCCCCCTCGCGACAACAATCCGCCCCTGTCGATCTCGGAGCTGTCGTTCGCGCTCAAGCGGACGCTGGAGGACCGGTTCGGCCATGTGCGGCTGCGCGGCGAGATCTCCAAGGTCAACCGCCACGCCTCGGGTCACGTCTATCTGACGCTCAAGGACGACAAGTCGGCGATTGATGGCGTGGTCTGGAAGGGCGTCGTGCGCGGCCTGGGCGTCCAGCCCGAAAGCGGGCTCGAAGTGATCGTCACCGGCAAGATCACCTCCTATCCGGCGCGGTCGTCCTACCAGATCGTGATCGAGAGCATGGAGGCGGCCGGCGCGGGCGCCCTGCTGGCCCAGCTGGAACGGCTGAAAGGCCGGCTGCGCGAGGAAGGACTGTTCGACACGGGTCGCAAAAAGCCCCTGCCCGCCTTCCCTGCCGTCATCGGCGTCATCACCAGCCCGACCGGTGCAGTGATCCGCGACATCCTGCACCGTATCGCCGAGCGCTGGCCGTGCCGCGTCATCGTCTGGCCTGTCGTGGTCCAGGGCGAGGCCGCCTGCGGCCAGGTGAGCAACGCCATTCGCGGCTTCGACGCCATGCGGTCGGACGGGCCCATCCCGCGTCCCGACCTGCTGATCGTCGCCAGGGGTGGCGGGTCGGTCGAGGACCTGTGGTGCTTCAACGACGAAGGCCTGGCCCGCACCGTGGCGGCGGCCTCCATCCCGATCATCTCGGCGGTGGGGCACGAGACGGACACGACCCTGATCGACTTCGTGTCCGACCGACGTGCGCCGACGCCGACCGGCGCCGCCGAGATGGCCACCCCTGTCCTGTCGGATCTGCGCTGGGCGCTGGGCGATCTGTCCCAACGACTGGACCGCGCTGCGGACCGGTTGATCGAGGATCGACGCACTCGGCTGAAGGGCGTCGCGCGCGGCCTGCCGGCCCGCCCTGAAGACCTGCTGGCCCTGCCTCAACAGCGGCTCGATCACGCCGCCAGCCGTCTGGGCTCGGGCCTGCACCGCAACGTGGCTGTGCACGAGCGCCAACTGGCGGCGGTTGGCGGTCGATTGGGACGCGGCTTGCTGGACCGGGCGGTGGAGCGCCGCGCCGACCGGATGGCGGCGCTGGAGCCCCGCTTCCGGCCTGCGGTCGACCGCAGGCTGGCCCGCGACCGCGACCGCCTTGCCGCCCTCGCTCGCGCGCTGAGCGGGCTGGACCCCGCACGGCCCAAGCCGGGCTTCGCCCGCGTGGAGAGCGACGACGGACGCTGGATCACGCGCGCGGCCGAACTGTCGCCGGGACAGGCGGTGCGGCTGGCCTTCCCAGACGGCCAGAAGGGCGCGACCATCGACGGGGATGCGCCCGCGCGTCCCAAGCCCGCCGCCAAGCCGCGCGGCCAGACGCCGCCGCCTGGCCAGGGCGACCTCTTCTAATCCCGCGCTCTCGCGGTAGAGTGCGCCCATGACCCAGCTTGAAGACATGACCGAGGCTCAACTGCACTATGGCGACGGCGAGTTCGTCGTCCTGAAGCCCGGCGGGTTCGTGCGTTGCGCGGTCAGCGGTCAGCGCGTGCCGCTTGAAGCGTTGCGCTACTGGAGCGCCCAGCGTCAGGAGGGCTACGCGGGCCCGGCCGAGGCGGCCAGCCGCATGGGTGCAGCTGCGGCGTGACGACCGACCGCCGCGCCTTGCTGGCCGGAGCCGCCGCCCTGCTGGCGACCCCGGCTCGCGCCGACGACTCACGACTGAAGCTGGACGGGGCGCTGCGTCAGGGCGGCTTTGTCCTGGGGCGGACATGGCCCGGCGCGATGGTCCTGGTGGACGGTGAAGCCCTGACCCACGCTTCGGACCGGGGCATTTTCGTCGTGGGCTTCGATCGCGACGCCGGACCCCGCGCTCTGATCGAAGCGCGCGGGGGCGGCCGCAGCGCCGCTCGCGCCGTGGACATCGCGCCCTTCGACTTCGATCAGACCCGCATCGACGGACTGCCGCCGGCCACCGTCGAGCCGTCCGACCCGGCCCTGCTGGCCCGCATCGCCGAGGAAGCCAACCTCAAGGCCGAGGCCTTCGCCAGCCGCGTGGAAGCCGACGCCTTCGCAGCCGGTTTCGACTGGCCGCTGGCGCAGTTCAGGGTCAGCAGCCGCTGGGGCGCGCAGCGGGTGCTGAACGGAACGCCCGCGCGCCCGCACTACGGCCTAGACATGGCGGCGCCGGAGGGCACGTCGATCCTGGCGCCCGGCGACGGCCGCGTCGTGCTGGCGCAGGCGAACCTGCATTTCGAAGGCGGCTTGACCCTGATCGATCATGGGCAAGGGCTGGTCAGCGCCTATCTGCATCAGTCGCGCATAGACGTGGCCAAGGGCGATGTCGTGCGCAGAGGCCAGGCCATAGGCCGCGTCGGCGCCACCGGGCGGGCGACCGGACCACACCTGTGCTGGCGCATGAAATGGCGGGACCGCAACCTGGACCCCTCATTGATGATCGGTGTTCACGCACCGGCCTGAAGACCCATGGACGATGATCCAGGGCCGGATTAACCTTGGCCGACCGGCGCGACCGCGCATTCCGATTCTCTCTGGGTTCCCATGGCCTCCCTGCAATCGCTGAAGGTGCTGCTGGTCGACGACAATCAGCACATGCGCGCCATCACCTCAGCCATCCTTCAGTCCGCAGGAATGAAGCGAGTGCTTGAGGCCCCGGATGGCGCCGCCGCGCTGGAGATGCTGCGCGACCATGATGTCGACCTGGCCATAGTGGACTTCAACATGTTTCCCTTGGACGGGGTCGAGTTCACACGGCTTGTCCGCAACAGCCCTGACAGCGCCAGTCCATATCTGCCGATCATCATGATGACGGGCCACTCCGAGAAGCATCGGGTGATGGAGGCGCGCGACGCCGGGGTGACGGAGTTCGTGGTCAAGCCGATCACCGCGAAGGCCATCCTGGATCGGATCGGGGCCGTGATTCTGAAGCCCCGCCCGTTCGTGAAGACGGAGGGCTACTTCGGACCGTGTCGTCGCAGGACCGACAGCGCCAACTACCGCGGCCCGATGAGACGCAATGGCGACCCCAAGCCCGAACCGGCTCAGGCCGAAGGCGACTCCAACGCGGCATAGACGCTTTGTGGCCAGCGTTTGTGGACCCAGAACCAGTCCACGGGAACTTCGCGCACCCGATCCTCGACAAAACGATTGGCGGCCTGGACGCCGGCGATGACATCGCTCGCCTTGTCGCCGGTGTCGGGGACCACGATGGGCTCGTGCGCCGTGACGCGAAACCGCGCGCCGGGCAGGCGCACGACTGACAGAGGCTGCATCACCGTGCCGAACTTCAGCGCCAGGCGCGCCGCGCCGGGCGAGGCGTTGACCGGCTGCCCGAAGAACTGGACCTCGGGGCCCTGACTGTATTTCTGGTCGACCAACAGGGCGATGGAATCGCCGCGCTTCATGCCCGCCATCAGCTCCCGCGTGCCGTCGCCCTTGGGCGCGAACAGGCGGATGCCGTAGCGTTCGCGGCTTTGGCGGATCAGGGCGTCGACATAGGGGTTGTTGGCCGCGCGATAGGTGACCTGACACGGCACGCCGGCCGCCATTATGACCGCAGCCATCACCTCGAAGTTGGCAAGATGGCCGGACATGAACACCACCGGCCGGCCGCTGTCGCGAATGGCGTGCAGCCGCTCGATGCCGACGACCTCCACCCGGCCGCCCTCGGGCGTCAGGCGGTCCATCACGGCCAGTTCCGCGAAGGTTCGACCGGTCTGCTCCCACTGGTCGACGGCCAGCCGTTCGCGCTCAACCGCATCCATCTCGGGAAAGGCGATGCGCAAATTGCGCCGCACGGTGCGGTGCGTCCCGGTGTGGGGGCCCAGTCGCCGCAACAGCGCCCCGCCCAAGTTTGACGCGCCTTCTACCCCGAGGGCGCGCAGCAGGGCGAACAGGCCTCGAAAGGCCAAGGCCTCGCCCCGCCAGCCGAGGTCCCGCCAGAAGCCGACGCGGGCCTCGTCACCAGGCAATGGTGATCCCGCCGTCCACCACCAGCGTCTGACCGGTCATGTAGGCCGAAGCCGGCGACGCCAGATAGACGGCCGCTCCCGCGATCTCGTCCGGCTGACCGATGCGCTTCAGAGGCGCCGGGTCGGTCACCTGCTTCAGCAGATCGGGATTTTCCCACAGATATTTAGCGAAATCGGTCTGCACCAGACCGGGCGCAATGCAGTTGACCCGCACGTTCGACGGCCCCCACTCGACCGCCAGATTGCGCGCCAACTGCATGTCGGCCGCCTTGGAGACGTTGTAGGCCCCGATCAGGGCGTTGCCCCGCAGGCCGCCGATCGACGACACGATGATGATCGAGCCGTCCTTTCGCTCCAGCATCTGGGGGGCGACCATCTGGATCAGCCAGTGGTTCGAAATGACGTTGTTCTGAAGGATCTTCTCGAACTGCTCGTCCGAAATCCCTGACATCGGCCCGGCGTACGGATTGGTCGCGGCGTTGCAGACCAGGATGTCGATCTGGCCGAAGGCGGCGTTGGTCTCATCAACCAGCCGCTGAAGATCCTCTCTGGAAGCGATATTGGCGGGCACGGCGATGGCCCGCCCTTCCCCATACTTGGCGTTGATCTCGGCGGCGGCCTCGTCGCAGGGGCCGGCCTTGCGAGACGAGATGACCACGCGCGCGCCATGTTCGGCCAGCCGCTCGGCCACGGCGCGGCCGATCCCGCGCGAGGACCCGGTGATGACGGCGACCTTGCCGCTCAGATCGAACAACTGCATCTCGTTTCCTCGTTCGCTCGCTTAACGCCTAGCCTGAATCCTCTGATAGCCTGATACTCGACCGATTCCATCCGGGAAGGCGGGCTGACCGTTCCCATGCGCCATCTGACGACAGGTTTCCTGTTCTTCGCCTATTTGTTCCTCGGCCTGACGGTCGGGGCCGTGATCTGGCGCGCCGGGTTCGGCGCGGGCGCCGGCGCGTCCGGAGCCATCGGCGCGATCGCCCTGTTCGGCGCCAGTCATGCGCTGATCGCCGGCGCCGCCGTGCGCTCGTCGCTCAAGAAGGAAATCGAACAGGTCCGGGCCGCACACCGGCTGCTGGCCGACGCCATGGAGTCCACCCAGGGCGCCCTGACCGATCTGGCCCAGGCGATCGAGGACGGCGCCGTCAACAGCACCGAAGCCCTGACCGGCGAGGTCCGCATGCTGGAAGGGCTGGTCCAGCAGATGAGCCTGTCGATCGAGGACCGCCTCGCCGCCGCCCCGCCGCCCCGGGATCCGTTCGAGACGCGCATGCGTGAACAATCGGGCGCCCTGCTGCGCACGATCCACGACGCGCTCAGCGAAAACCGCGTCGACCTTTATCTTCAGCCGGTCGTCACCCTGCCCCAGCGCCGCACCGTCTATTACGAGAGCTTCACCCGCCTGCGCGACGCTTCGGACCGGGTTATGATGCCGGCGGAATATCTGTCGCTGGCCGAAGGCGAGGGCCTGGTGCCCGCCATCGACAATCTGCTGCTGTTCCGCTGCGCCCAGATCGTGCGTCGGCTGGCGCGCCAGGACCGCAAGGTCGGCGTCTTCTGCAATGTGGCCCTCACCAGCCTGGGCGACGAGACCTTCTTTCCTCAGTTCCTGCACTTTCTCAGCGAAAACCGCGACCTGAACCAGTCGCTGATCTTCGAGCTGGGCCAGGCCAACTTCGACGCACGCGGCGCCGTCGAGGCGCGCAACATGGCCAAGCTGGCGGACCTCGGCTTCCGCTTCTCGCTGGACAAGGTGCAGACGCTGGACCTGGATTTCGCCGATCTGCAACGCTCGGACGTCCGTTTCATCAAGGTGGCGGCCGACCTGCTTATCGAACAGCTGCTGGATATCGACGGCGCGGCGCCCCTGCCCTCCCTGCCCGACATCCAGGCAGCCGACTTCGCCCAGCTGACGCGTCGCTACGGCGTGGACGTCATCGCCGAAAAGGTTGAAGCGGAGCGTCAGATCGTCGATATTCTGGAACTCGATGTGGCCATGGGCCAAGGCCATCTGTTCGGCGAGCCGCGCGCCATCAAGGATGAGGTCCTGGCCGAAACCGACCCGCCGGCCGACTTCATGCGCACGACATTGCGTCAGGCCGAACAGCGCCGTCGCATCCAGTGACCGACCGCGCTTCTGGCCGCTGCGGCTGGTGCGGCACCGATCCGCTCTACGTCGCCTATCACGACACCGAATGGGGCGTGCCCGAATACGACGCCCGAGCCCTGTGGGAAAAGCTGGTGCTGGACGGTTTTCAGGCCGGTCTGGCCTGGATCACCATCCTGAGAAAGCGCGAGGGCCTGCGCGAAGCCTTCGACGGTTTCGATCCCGAGATCGTGGCTCGCTACGGCGAGGCGGACCGCGCCCGTCTGTTGGCCGATCCACGCATCATTCGCTCCAAGGCCAAGATCGACGCCGCCATCAGCGGCGCGCGGATCTGGCTGGACATGCGCGACAGCGGTGAAGACTTCTCCGCCTGGCTGTGGAGCTTCGTCGATGGCCGCCCGATCCAGAACGCCTGGCACGACTACCGCCAGGCCCCGACTCAGACGCCGCAATCCCAGGCCATGGCCAAGGCGCTGAAAGGCCGCGGCTTCAAGTTCTGCGGCCCGGTCATCAGCTACGCCTTCATGCAGGCGACGGGGATGGTGAACGACCACCAGACCTCTTGCTTTCGCTGCGAGGAGGTTGGGAACCTCGTATCCATAGACAGCCCCCCGTGACACCCTTCAAACTTGGCCGGCTCATCATCTAGTCGCTAGTCGCTCCGCCACCCGCGCCATTGAACATGTCCGCGAGCTGACGCGGCGTGCCGTGCACCGAAACTGCGACTTCTGATCCGTCGGGCGACTCCATCAGCAGACGCGACATGCCAGACTGTTTTGACGGTCGGATCGAGCGAACAAAGTCGCCGTTTACGTAAAACGGCTCTCCGGTCGTGCCCGAGACTGAAATAAACTTGGCCATTGATCTCACTCACAAAAATACAGGCCCTAACCGGCGGCGCGGTCGAACGGCGTTTCGCACGTCAGACGCCCAGGCACGAAAACACCTGACCGGCCACCAAGAGCAGTCGTCAGACTGACCTCCACTTCGGGCCAGATCAGGGCCGACCGTCTGAAATGATGGCTTCTCGCTTCCGCGCCGACCCCGTTTGCGGCACAAACGATCAATGAGTCCGCGCAAGGCCGTCGCCAAAACAGTCCGCCCCTTCCCCACCCTTGCGCTCGAAAATCTGGCGTGCGAGGCGGGCGGCGGGCCAGTCTGCGGCGTCGATGAGGCGGGGCGCGGCCCTTGGGCGGGCCCGGTTTCTGCGGCGGCGGTGATCCTCAATCCCGATGATCTTCCCGCCGGCATTGATGATTCGAAAGCCCTGACCGCGGCGCGGCGCGAGGGGCTGGAGGTCGAGATAAAGGCCCGCGCTGTCGCGTGGGGCGTCGGCTTCGCCTCGGTCGAGGAAATTCACGAACTGAACATCCTGCACGCCACAGGCCTGGCCATGTGCCGGGCGATCGATGCCCTTCCGATCCAGCCGCTGGTGGCTCTCGTGGACGGAAACTATCGCTTCAAGCTGCCGTGCGACGTGCGCACAGTCGTGGGCGGCGACGGATTGTCCCTGTCGATCGCCGCCGCCTCGATTCTAGCCAAGACGGCGCGCGATCGTTTGATGGTCGAACTCGACGCCCAGTATCCCGGCTACGGCTTCGCCAGCCACAAGGGCTACAATGCGCCCGCTCATCAGGCGGCCCTCGAGACATTGGGCCCATGCCCGGCCCATCGGCGCAGTTGGTCGCCGATCAGGTCGCTGCTGGCGGAGGCCTAGCCCTTCACCCGCCAGGTCGCGCCTGTCGGGCCGTCCATGACGACGACATTCAGCGCGTTCAGACGGTCGCGGATGCGGTCGGCCTCAGGCCAGTCCTTGGCCGTCCGCGCCGCCTGCCGCTCGACCAGAAGAGCCTCGACCTCGACCTTCAGCCCCTCGTCGACGCCAGAGAACCACTCTGCCGGGTCGGCCTGCAGCACGCCCAATAGATCAGCCGCCGAGATCAGCTGGCCCTTTGCCGCCGCCACCGTGCGGACGTCGCCGGCCGTCATGCCGCGCTCGATCTCGCTGGACAGGGCGAACAGGCTCGCCATCGCGCCGGGCGTGTTCAGGTCGTCCTCAATCGCCTTGAGAAACTCGACGGGGGGTTCGTCGCCGACGGCAGCGATGTCCGCAGCCCTGTGCAAGGCACCGTAGAGGCGGTCCAGGTTCTTGCGCGACTGGTCCAGCAGGCCCTGGTTCCAGTCCAGCGGCTGGCGATAGTGGGCGCTCAGCAGGGCCCAGCGCACGACCTCGCCCGGCATGGCCTGGACCAGATCATGCAGCAGCAGGACGTTGCCGATCGACTTGGACATCTTCTCGGCGTCCACGGTCAGGAAGCCGTTGTGCATCCAGTACCGGGCGTAATCGTCGTGCGCCGCATCGTCATGGGCGTGGCCGTGGGCGCAGACGCCTTGGGCGATCTCGTTCTCGTGGTGGGGAAACACCAGGTCGATGCCGCCGCCGTGGATGTCGATGGGGAGCCCCAGGGTCTTCTCGATCATGGCCGAGCATTCGATGTGCCAGCCCGGCCGCCCGTCGCCCCACGGCGAGGGCCAGGACGGCTCGTCGGCCTTGGAGGGCTTCCACAGCACGAAATCGTGCGGATTCTTCTTATAGGGCGCGACCTCGACGCGGGCGCCGGCGATCATGTCATCCAGGTTCCGACCCGACAGGGCGCCGTAGGACGGATATGATGAGACGTCGAACAGGACGTGTCCCTCGGCGGCATAGGCGCAGCCGGCGTCTACGATGGCCTGGATCTGGCTGACGATGGCGTCGATGTGATCGGTGACGTGCGGGGCGATGTCCGGCGGCGAGACGTTCAGCCGCGCCATGTCCTCCAGATAGGCCGCCTCGTAGCGAGCGGTGACCTCGCCGATCGGCACGCCTTCGCGCGCGGCCTTCTGATTGATCTTGTCGTCCACGTCGGTGACGTTGCGGGCGTAGATCACCTGCCCCCCGCTGGGCTCATAGGTCCGGCGCAGCAGGCGCGCCAGCACGTCGAACACCACGGGCGGCCGCGCATTGCCGATGTGGGCGTAGTCATAGACCGTGGGCCCGCACACATAGAGCGTCACCCGGCTCGGATCGCGCGGTTCGAACAGGCGCTTTTCACGGCGCAGGGTGTCGTGGATGTGCAGAGGCATGACGCGCGGGCTTCGTTTTCTTGCGGGACGCGGGGTCCGTCCCATATAGCGGCCTGATATACAGTCCGCGTGGATTGATGAAAGCAGGTCCGTTCATGAGCGTCATCCCCGCCAAGCCCGTGCTGGTCAGCGACGAAACGTCCAAGCGTCCCAGCCGCGAACAGGCGCTGGACGCCGTGCGCACCCTGATTGCCTGGGCCGGCGACGATCCGGCGCGGCCTGGCCTGGTCGACACGCCCAAGCGGGTGGTCGACGCCTATGGAGAGTGGTTCGAAGGCTATGACGCAGACGCGGGGCGCGAACTGAGCCGCACCTTCGAGGACGTTCAGGGCTACGACGACATGGTGATCCTGCGCGACATCGAGGTCGAGAGCCATTGCGAGCATCACCTGGCGCCCTTCCTGGGCAAGGCCTCGGTCGCCTATCTGCCCGGTGAGAAGGTGGTCGGGATATCCAAGCTGGCGCGCGTCGTGGAAATCTTCGCCCGTCGTCTGCAGAACCAGGAAACCCTGACCAACGACATCGTCGCGGCCATCGAATCACACCTGCAGCCGCGCGGCGTGGCCGTTCTGGTCGATGCGACCCACCAGTGCATGACGACGCGCGGCGTGCATCATCGCCACGTTTCGACCATCACCACGCGTTTCACTGGCGCCTTCAAGTCCGATCCTGCGCTGACGGAGCGTTTCCTGAAGCTGGCGAAGGGCTGATCGTCGCGCTTTCGCACTAGGGCGCTTTACAAGCTCGCCCCGGGACGCCAAGAACGACGCCGAAACCTTAGGTGGGTCCGCGCATCGTGGATCACAAATGGAGACGCAGCGCATGGGCGCCAAACTTTCCGGCCCTGGCGGCCAAGGCGGCAAGTCTGTCGAACAGAACAGCGACATCAACGTCACGCCGTTCGTCGACATCATGCTGGTGCTGCTGATCATCTTCATGGTCGCGGCGCCGCTGGCCACCGTGTCGATCCGCCTCGACCTGCCGCCGGCCGTGCCGAACGACGACCCGAACCCGGAAGAGCCCGTCTACATCTCCATCCAGGAATCGGGCGAACTGTTCATTGCCGAGAACCCGACCTCTCTGGCGACCCTGGCGTCGGACGCCTGCGCCGCGCTGGGCGGCGCCAACTGCCGCGAGGAGCGGGTGTTCGTCCGCGCCCAGGCCGAGGTGCAGTACAATCAGTTCATGGAAGTCATGAACACCCTGCAGGAGAACGGCTTCTTCAAGGTCGGCCTGCTGAACGAAGACATCGAATAGGCCTCGCGCCTTTTCCAAAGCCAAAAGGGCCGCCGCCTTCGGGTTGCGGCCCTTTTTCTTGCCTTGCTTCCGGCGGCGACGCGCGCCTTGATACGCCCGTCGCTAAACCGGAGGCCGCCCATGCGTCGTCGCACCTTCCTGTCCGCCCTGCCCGCAGGCGCGCTCGCCGCATCCGCTGCTTCTGCACAGGTCACGCCGCCGACGGCCGGTCGTCCGACGGAGGCGGCGCCTGCCCCTGCCCCTGCCCGCCGGCCAGACCCCTATGCCGGCATCGGCGTCGGCGATCGCATCACGGGACCAAGGTTCGCCAGCCGCTCGACGGTCTGGGGCGCGAACGGCGCGGCGGCGACGGCTCATCCGACCGCCACCCTGATCGGCATCGACACTTTGCGCCGCGGCGGTTCGGCCATCGACGCGGCCATCGCCATCAACGCGGCGCTCGGCTTTCTGGAGCCGGTGGCCAACGGCATCGGCGGCGACGCCTTCGCCATGCTGTGGGATCCGGCCCAGCGCAAGGTCGTGGGCTTCAACGGCTCGGGTAACAGCCCGCAAGGCCTGTCCCTGCAAACCGCCCGTTCCAAGGCGCGGCCCAACGGCTATCTGCCCAGCTACGGCGCCGTGACTGTCAACGTGCCCGGCACGGTCGATGCCTGGTGGAGCGCTCACCAGCGCTACGGCAAGCTGCCGTGGAAAGACGTCCTGATGCCGGTGGTCGAGCTGTGCGAGCAGGGCGTGCCCATGCCCCAGGTCATCGCCTACTACCTGGAACGCAACATGGCCGGCTTCGACCGCAACGCCGACCAGATGGAGGAGAACGACAACCGAAAGAAGGTGTATGCGCCAGGCGGCACCACCCCCAAGGTCGGCCAGATCTTCGCCAACCCCGACCTGGCGGCCACCTATCGCGCCATCGCCGAAGGGGGCCGCGACGCCTTCTATGACGGCGTGTTGGCCAACCACATGGAGCGCTACTTCCGCCGCATCGGCGGCTGGATGACGCGACAGGACCTGAAGGCGCACCAGACGGAATGGGTCGAGCCGATCATGACCGACTATCGCGGCGTTCAGGTCTATGGCCTGGGCCCCAACACCCAGGGTCTGTCGACCAATCAAATCCTGAACATCTGCGAGCAGTTCGACCTCAAGGGCATGGGCTTCCAATCGGCTGCCTCCATCCACCACCAGGCCGAGGCCAAGCGTCTCGCCTTCGAGGACCGCGCCCGCTTCTTCGCCGACCAGCGGTTCAGCGCCGCGCCGGTCGAATGGTTGAACTCCAAGGCCTACGCCGCCCAGCGCGCGAGGCTGATCCGACCCGACCGCGTCATGGATCGCGTCTTCCCCGGCGATGCTCCGACACAGGGCGACACCACCTATTTCAGCGTGGCCGACAAGGACGGGATGATGGTCAGCTGGATCCAGTCAAACTATCGCGGCATGGGCTCGGGCCTGGTGCCCGACGGACCGGACGGCCGCACCCTGGGCTTCATGTTCCAGGATCGCGGAGAGTTGTTCGCCCTGACCGACGGCCACCCCAACGTCTATGCGCCCGGCAAGCGCCCCTTCCACACCATCATCCCGGGCTTTGCGGTGCGGGACGGTCAGCCCTGGATGGCCATGGGCGTCATGGGCGGCGGCATGCAGCCCCAAGGCCAGGCCCAGATCATCATCAACATGGTCGACTACGGCCTGGACCCCCAGGAGGCCGGCGACAGCCCGCGCTGGCAGCACTACGGCTCGTCGGAGCCCACCGGTCAGCCGGCCGAGGGTGTGGGCCGACTGCACCTCGAATCCGGCGTGCCAAACGCGACGAAGCGCCAGTTGGAAGCCATGGGCTGGACACTGGGCCCGCCCGACGGCGGCTTCGGCGGCTATCAGAACGTGGTCATGCAGCAGAACCCAGGCAGCCGCTGGACCTACGGCGCGGCCTCGGAAATGCGAAAAGACGGCCTGGCGCTGGCCTATTAACGGTCGCGCCGGGTCTTTCAGAGGAGGCGCTGGGCGCCTAACTGGCAGGGCTGACGAGACAACGGAGCCTCCCCATGCCCTACGCCGACCAGCCCACCGTCACCGCCTCGGGAGTCGAAATCCCGCTTCTGGGCTTCGGCACCTGGCAGCTTGAGCCGGCCGACGCGCGCCGCATGGTCGCCGAGGCCATTCGCATCGGCTACCGCCACATCGACACGGCCTTCATCTACAAGAACGAGGAGGCGGTGGGTCAGGGCATCGCGGACTCGGGCGTCGCGCGCGACGATCTGTTCGTCACCACCAAGATCTGGGTCGACAACTTCCATGACGGCGACCTGCAGACGCAGGCCGAGGAAAGCGCCGGGAGGTTGGGTCTGACGCCTGACCTGCTGCTGCTTCACTGGCCCAAGCAGAAGCCGCCGCTGGAGGAGACCATCCGCGCTCTGAACGACGCGCGTGCCCAGGGCTTCACGCGCAACATCGGCCTGTCGAACTTTCCGTCGGCCCAGTTCCGTGAAGCCGCCACCCGGTCGGAGGCCCCGCTGATCACCAACCAGGTCGAGTATCACCCCTTCCTGTCGCAGAAGACTCTGATCGCCACGGCGGCCGAACTTGGCTCGTCCATTACGGCCTGGTCGCCCCTCGCCCAGGGCAAGATCGCCGATGAGCCGGTCATCCTCGACATCGCCAAGGCGCATGGGAAGACGGCCGGTCAGGTCACTCTGCGGTGGCTGATCCAGCAGAGCGTCATCGCCATCCCACGCACCACCAAGGAAAGCCGCGCGCGCGAGAACTTCGACGTCTTCGGCTTCACGCTGAGCGACGACGACATGGCGCGCATCCACGCCTTGGCCAGGCCGGACGGCCGCATCGGAGACTGGCTGGACGCCGCCTTCCAGTGGGACCGCGACTAAACCCGTTGTCTGTGGGGCGGCGTCAGCGCTTGGCGCCGCCCTTTTGCCCAGTACGGATGCGGCCCGAGCGCGAAACCTGACGGGCGCCGCCCCGCGCGCCCTTCTGGACCGCGATGCTGGAGCCGGCCTTTTTGGACGAGGAGGCCTTCACGCCGCTGACGATCTTGGGCTGGTGCTTGCGCGTCTTCTTCTGCTCCAGCGCCTTGCCGGGCAGGTTCGACAGCTTCTCGGCCTTCTGCACCTTGCGCGGCGCGGTCTTGGCGGCGCCCTTGTAGCGTTCGGGCCCCGACTTGGCGCCGCCCTCGGCATAGGGGTTGGCCGAGCCGGACTTGACCGTCAACCGCATCGGCGTGCCGGGCAGATCGAAGCTCTCGCGCAGGCTGTTGATCAGATAGCGCTTGTAGTGCTCGGGCATGTCCGAGGCGCGGCTGGCCATCAGCACGAAGGTCGGCGGCCGAGCCTTGGTCTGAGCCATGTATTTCGGCTTCACGCGCTTGCCGTCCACGGCGGGCGGCGGGTGGCGCTGAGTGGCCATGGCCAGCCAGGTGTTCAGGTCCTTGGTCTTCACCTTCACGGACCAGGTCGCATAGGCCTTCAGGATCGCCGGCATCAGCCGGTCCACGCCGCGCCCGCTGTGCGACGACAGGGCGACGAAGGGCGAACCCTTTAGCTGCGGCAGCTTGTGTTCAGCCAGCGACTTGAGCTCGGCCATGCGGGCCTGGGGCTCTTCTTCAAGATCCCATTTGGACGCGACATAGACCAGCGCCCGGCCCTCGCGCTCGACCAGGTCGGCCAGCTGCAGATCCTGGGTGTCGAACGCGTCGTCCTTGTCCATGACCAGGACCACGACCTCGGCGAAGGTGATGGCGCGGATGGTGTCGGCGACCGACAGCTTCTCAAGCTTCTCGTTGACGCGCGCCTTGCGGCGCATTCCGGCGGTGTCGACCAGACGGATGGCCTGGCCCTCGTATTCCCAGTCCACCGAGATGGAGTCGCGCGTGATGCCGGCTTCGGGACCGGTAAGCATGCGGTCGTCCCCGATCAGACGGTTGACCAGGGTCGACTTGCCCGCATTCGGGCGACCAATGATGGCGATGCGGATCGGCTTGTCGGGCGCATCGACCTCTTCGACGAAGATGTCGGCCGAGGCCGCGACGATGGCGGCGTACAGGTCGGCCATGCCCTCGCCGTGCTCGGCCGAGATGGCCACGGGCTCGCCGAAGCCCAGGGCGTGCGCCTCGCCCACACCGCCGCCGGACTCGCGGCTCTCGGACTTGTTGGCCAGAAGAACGATCGGCTTGTGCTGCACCTTGCGCAGGCGCTCGGCGAAGATGCGGTCCAGCGAGGTCACGCCCTCGCGCGCATCCATCATGAACAGGATCAGTTCCGCATCGTCCATGGCCGCCTCGGTCTGCTCGCGCATCCGGGCTTCCAGGCTTTCGTCCGTGACGTCCTCGTAGCCGGCGGTGTCGATCAGCGTCAGATCGAGATCGCCGATGTTGCCGTCTGCGTAGCGCCGGTCTCGGGTCACACCGGGGCGATCGTCGACCAGCGCCAAGCGCTTGCCCACGAGACGATTGAACAGGGTCGACTTGCCCACGTTGGGGCGGCCGACAATGGCGACCTTCAATGCCATGACGTCAGTCCATACCATTATCGCTTCGGATTGGATCGATCCGAAGCGAGATCAATGGCCGAATTAAAGTTGAACGACCATCTGGATCCAGGCGCGGTCGCGCCTGAATCGATGCCGCTCGAGCCTCCTCAGCGCAGGCTGACGAGTTCACCCCGGTCGGTGAGAATGTAGAGCGCGCCGTTGTAGGCCGCCGGCGCGATGAAGGCCGCCGCGCCCAGCCGAACCGTGGCCTGCTCCGCGCCGGTCTTCGGATCGAAGGCCACGGCCTCGCCGTCGGAGTTCACCAGCACCAGGCGGTTGGACGCCAAGATCGGGCCCGACCATTCCGGGCGAACGGTGCGGCGACCGAAGCCCAGGAAGCCGCCTTCGCGGCGAACGCGGCCCTCGTTCAGGTCGCGGGTCCAATAGACCTGACCAGAAGCGCGGTTGACGACTGTCAGTTCGCCGTCCTTGGACAGCACATAGACCACGTCGCCGACCGGCAGCGGCGCGTTGACGCCCGCGATCGGCAGCGACCAGGCCGGACTTCCGGAGCGAACGTCCATCGCCTGCATGACGCCGGAATGGCTGACGGCATAGACCATGCCGCGGCTGATGACAGGGCGCCCGGCCACGTCACGGATTTCCGACAGGGCGCTGGTGCGGCTGGTGCGCGACAGCACCTCTTCCCACACGGGCTGGCCGTTGTTGGCGCGAAGCGCCACGACCTGGCCTGACGAGAAGGGCGCGATCACCGTATCGCCCGACACGGCGACGCTGGACGCGCGCATGACCCGCGCCGGCTCGGCGATGCCGCGGTACGACCACTCCTGATTGCCGGTGCCGGCGTTGAATGCGAACAGCTGGCTTTCCAGGTCGCCGACGAAGACACGGCCGCCGGCGAACGTCGGGGCGCTGTGGATCGGCACATCGACCGTCTGGCTCCAGGCGACCGCGCCGGTCGTGGCGTCCAGCGCCGTCACCGTGCGGTACCCCGAGGTCACGAAAACCCGGCCGGCGCCCACGGCCACGCCGCCGCCGAAGCCGCCCGTCAGGCGGCCAGAGCCGCCGCGCGGCACGATGCCCAGCAAGCGGTCGCCGCGCTCGGAGCCCTCAGGCCGTACATTGGCCTCCCACAGAACCGCACCGGTGTCGGCCGACACGGCCGTCACGGTCGAATCGCCGTCCAGCACGAAAATGCGGTTATCCGCCGCGACCGGCGGCGACATCACTCGGCCCGGCCGGCGCGCCGAAGCGCCGATGTTGCGACGCCAGGCCACGGTGAAGTTCGGCGCGGCGATGACGTGTTCGTTGAGGTTCTCGGCGGTTCCACCGGGTTGCGTCCAGGCGGTCACCGCCTGCGGGCCGGGCAGGAAGAAGTCCGCGCCCGACAAGGCGGCGGACGGGGCCAACTGCTGTTCAAACTCCAGGATGGAGATGCGCTCGCCCGCGCTGGCCGTGGCCTGGGGCTCATCACCGCCGCCGAGGCCAAACGGCAGGGCCCGGCGCACCGTCCCGCACGAGGCGACGGTCAGGGCGACGCCACAGACCAGGGCGACTTTCAGCACGCGATTCATCGACGACATCCTGGAGGGGTCTCTCACGGGTTGGCCGGCGCCGGCGCGGCCGGCGGGGCGTTGGGAGCGGCCTGCCCCTCGGCGGGCGCAGGCGCGGCCGGCGGCGCGGGGACATTGGCCTGAGCCGCCACGATGCCGGCCAGAGCGGCGGCGGTGCCGGAATCGATGGCTTCGATCGCCGCCTGGGCGCGCTGGCGCACCTGATCCGGCACGTCTTGGCCGAGCTGCAGCTGCACCAGGGCATCGCGTGCGGGCTGGGTCTGACCATGCTGGATGCGGGCCAGGGCCAGGGCTTCCTGAGCGAAGACGCGATACGGGCGGTTCTCGCCGGTCAAGGGCGTCAGCCGGGCTTCGACATCGGCGAGCGGGGCCGTGTCCATGACCAGGAAGGCGGCCTTCAACGCCGCATTGTCAGCGAGGATTGGATCGCGGGCGGCGTCCGCCGCCTCATCAAGCAGAGCCAAAGCTTGCTCGTCATTGGCCTCGGTGATCGCGATGCCGGCTTGCTGCATCAGCGCCAGCGCCTTGTAGGCGCCGTTGCCGACGTCCGCGGCTTCCTCGAAGGCCGTTCGGGCGCTGGCGGCGTTGCCCTGCTCCAACAATTCGACCCCGCGGTCATAGGCGACAGAAGCCTTGTCGGCCTTCGAGGTCTCCCAGCTCTGCCATCCCCACCACGCCAGGGCGGCGATCAGGGCGATTAGCAGAACGCCGCCGAAAACGGGCAGCCAGGTCCGGGCCAGGCGCTTCATGCGCTCGGAGCGAAGCTCCTCCTCGACCTCTTCGAAGACATCAACCACGGAACGTCGCCCCAGACTCTCTATGGGCGCCCGATGGGGCGCCGAAACCGGCCGGACCCTAGAAGGTCGCCTGCATCCCCGCAACGCGGCGCTTAGGACGAAACCGGCTTTTTCGAGAAGTAGGTCTCGACTTCGGCAGGAAAACGGCGCGCCTTGACGTCTTCGGCGTAGCTGGCGACCGCGCGGTCGATTTCGCCGCGCAGATCGGCGTATTTGCGAACGAACTTGGGCGTCCAGTCGAACAGACCCAGCATGTCCGGCGTCACCAGGATCTGCCCGTCGCAAGCCGCCGAAGCGCCGATGCCGATGGTGGGCTTGTCGATCGTCTCGGTGATTTCGCGCGCCACGCCCTCCGCCGTGCCCTCGATGACGATGGCGAAGGCGCCGGCGTCGGCCGTCGCTTCGGCCTCGGCGATGACCCGCAGGCGCTCGTCATCGGTGCGGCCCTTGGCCTTGAAGGCGCCTTCGGTCAGCACCGCCTGGGGCCGCAGGCCGACATGGCCCATGACCGGAATGCCGCGCTGGACCAGATAAGCGATGGTTTCAGGCACGGTGGGGCCGCTTTCCAGCTTCACCGCCTGGGCCCCGGTTTCCTTCATGACGCGGGCGCAGTTGTCGTAGGCGACCTCCCTGCCGCCCTCGTAGCTGCCGAAGGGCATGTCCACGACGACCATGGCGCGTTTCGAGCCGCGCATGACGGCCTGGCCGTGAAGGATCATCATCTCCAGCGTCACGCCGACGGTGTTGGGCAGGCCGTGGACGACCATGCCGACGCTGTCGCCGACCAGCAGCAGGTCGCAGTGATCGTCCAGCAGCGCCGCCGTCGGCGCATCATACGCCGTCAGGCAGACGACCGGCGCCTTGCCCTTGCGCGCCATGATGTCGGGCGCGGCCAAACGGCGGACCGTCTCCTGCTTCTGGCTGGACATTCAGGGCTCCTGAGACAGCTTCACCACGCCGGCGGCCAGCAGCGCAACGATCGCGCCGGCCGTTATCCAGAATAGCTGCATGCCGCCCATCGACCCAAGCGACATCTGCGACAAGCCGTACTGATCCAGGCTGGCCTGCAGCCCCACGCTGGCCTGTTCCAGTCCGCGCGTCACCGCCGCATCGCCGATCAGCCGGTCCGCGCTCGAGAAGGACAGCGTGCCGATCGTCTCCCGCAGCGCCAGAACCCCGCCGATCAAGCCGGCCCCGCCCAGCACCATGCCGCGAACGCCCGAGCCGCGGGCCAGCCGCTTTTCAAGATCGGCGGCGAACAGATCGGCGTCGGCCATCGGCGCCTGTCGCGCGAACAGCTTCTCGATCATGGGATCGAACTCGTCAGACGACATGAGCGACCCTCCCGACAGGCTCCGGCCGGAGCCGCGCGCGCAGTTTATCCAGACCACGTTTGACATGAGACTTCACCGTGCCCAGCGGCAAATTCATGGCCGCCGCGATTTCGGGATGAGACAGGCCGGCCCCGTGACACAGGGACACACACAGCCGTTCCGCCTCGCTCAGGGACTTCATCGCCTCGTCCAGGTCCATCAGACCCGGCGTATCGACGACTGGCGCCACCTCGTCCGATGAATTTTCCTCGACATAGCGCGCATCCTTTGCTCGGCGCTTTAAATAAAGACGCGCCGCGATCCGCTTGATCCAGCCGGCAAAAGTGCCTTCGCCGCGATACTCTGCGCAGCGTTGGAAGGCGATGACGAAGGCGTCCTGGGCCACATCATCGGCCAGGGCCGAATCCGCCCCCATCCGCCGCAGAAGCCCCCGCACCCCCGAGCCGTGCCGGCGCGCCAGTTCACCGAACTCGCGCCGGCCGCCGGCGGCCGCCTGGGCCGCCAGCTCGACGTCGTGCATATCCCGAAAGGATACGGCCATGACGGTTCTCCTCCCCCGTCCCGGCTCAGTCCCTGTTCTTGTTGAAGAAGCTCAAGACGATAAACGCCAGGCCGATGGTGATGGGGATGCAGGCGATGCCCAGCAGATTTCCGTCGAAGTTGCCGCCGTTCCAGTTGTTGTCGCCCAGATCGTTGACCACGCTGAACGCCGCCAGGCCGATGCCGACCGCCAGCCAGATCACGCCGCGGCGGATGTCGCGGGTCCGCGACGGCAGGCTCTTGGTCACCTCCTGGCTCATGGCCTCAATGACCTCGGGCGGCAGCGGCTGGCCCTTCTCGATGGCGCGGCGAACCGTCTCCTGGGTTTCCTTGCGCTCCTGCGTCTTGAGATAGGTCGGCCCGACGATGATCGCCGTGATGCTGCCGAAGACGGCCAGAATGGCGATGATCGGAATGAAGTCTTCCATGATTTTCCCCTTTAACCCGTCGGCCAGCCTGATGCGGCGGCCTTCTGATCACAAGAGGCGGCCACAGCGGCCAACGGATGCGAAATCCGCCATGAAACTTTCGTAAGGCAGCTGAAACCGGTTACATCCGGCGAAAGACAAGGAGCTTCGCCATGCTGAACCGCCGCACCCTTCTGGCCGCCGGCGCCGCCCTGCCCCTGGTCGGTTGCGCCACCACGACGCCTCGTGGCGGCCGCGACCTCCGGGTTCTCAGTTTCAACATCTGGCACGACATGCAGGACTGGGCGGCGCGTCGGCCGCTGCTGATCCAGGCGGTGCGGGACGCCGACGTGGACGTGATCGGCCTGCAGGAGGTTCTGGAAGACGCTGCAAAAGGCCTGCCGAACCAGGCCGACACCCTAGCCCAGGCGCTGAACGCGGCGGGCCTGGGCGAATACCGCGTCGTCTTTTCCTCCACCGACCCCGAAGGCGCGCCGCGCCGTTATGGCAACGCCATTCTCAGCCGTCTGCCGATCGTGTCGCATGACATGAAGCGGCTAGCGCCTCTGGACGATTCGCGCACGGCCCTGCGGGCGGTGATCCAGGTGGGGCAGCGGCGGGTGACCGTGGTCAACACCCACTTCCACCATACGCCCGAAGGCGGCGCCATCCGCGCGACCCAGGCCGCAGATCTGCTGTCGTGGATTCCTCAGGACGGCGCGCCGCTGATCGTCATGGGCGACTTCAACGCGCCGCTGACGGATTCGGGCCTGGCCTCATTCGGCCGGCCGCGCTTCGTCAGCGCCCTGCCCGCCGGCGGGGCCGAGACGACGCTCAATCCGGCCAAGGGCCACAATCGCCGCGTCATCGACCACATCTTCGTCGAGCCCGAGGCCTTCATCGTGCGGGGCGCCCGCCTGATCGGCGACCGGCCGACAAACGGCGAGTATCCGTCCGACCACTTCGGCGTGGTCGCCGACCTCAGCCTGCGATGAAGGCCGCGTAGGCGTCGGGCTTGAAGCCGACCAGACTGTCGCGCCCCTCGCGCTCTAGCACGGGGCGCTTGATCATGGACGGCTGCTCCAGCATCAGCGCGATGGCCTTGTCGGCGTCCAGCGCCTGACGAGCCTCGTCCGGCAGCTTTCGAAAGGTCGTGCCAGCCCGGTTCAGCACCCTCTCCCAGCCGTGCGCGGCGACCCACCGCTCCAGCATCTCGCGCTCCACACCCTGCTTCTTGTAATCGTGAAACGCGACGTCGACGCCGTGCTGCTCCAGCCACACGCGGGCCTTCTTGACCGTGTCGCAGTTCGGGATGCCGTAGAGAATATAGGTCATGTCGGGGCCTCGTCTTGGAGGGCGGCGGTTTGGCATGGTTGGGGCGCGCTGTCAGCATTTCAGCCGACGCCGCCTTTGCCGTCGCCGGCGCGACACCGAATCTGCAGTTCGCGCGTTTGCCGACCCATGCCGCGCCTCAAGGTCTTCTCCTTCTCGGACGGGTTCCACGCCTTCACGGTGGCGGCGTCTTCGCGGCCGAAAGCGCTGGCGGCCTGGGGAATGCAGCGGGACGTTTTCAAGGACGGTCTGGCCCAGGAGATCGCGTCTGGTCCGGACTATGATGCCGCGCTGAAGGCCCCCGGCGAGGTCATCCAGCGAGGGCTGAGCGTCGACGTCGGCAGGTCCTCGCGCCGCAAGACGCCGGCCGCTCGCAAGGCCAAGGCGCCCTCGAAGGCCGCGCGTGAAAAAGTGGCTCGACTGCAGGCCGAACTGGACGCGCTGGATCAGGACCAGGCCGCCGCCATCAAGGCGCTGGAGGTCGAACGAAAGGCTCTGGACGAACTTATCGACAAGACCCGCGACAGCCAGCGCCGCGAACGCGAGCGCATGGTGCGCGACCTCAAGGCCGCCCGCACGCGGCTGTGACCGCCCTCTTCCCCGTTGATCCGGCCATGTAACCGGTTACGGTGCGCGCCAAGAAAGTTCTGGGTAGGATAGTCCATATGGCTGAGGTCCGGCTGGCCGGCGTGCGGAAGAGTTTTGGCGCCGTCGAGGTGCTGAAGGGCGTCGATCTGTCCATCGCCGACGGCGAATTCGTGGTGTTCGTGGGCCCGTCGGGTTGCGGCAAGTCCACCCTGCTGCGCACCATCGCCGGCCTGGAGGAAACCACCGACGGCGACATCGAGATCGGCGGACGGCGCGTCAACGACCTGTCGCCGTCCGACCGCGGCATCGCCATGGTGTTCCAGTCCTACGCGCTGTATCCGCACATGAGCGTGCGCGAGAACATGGCCTTCGGCCTGAAGCTGGCCAAGACGGACAAGGCCGAGATCGACAGGCGCGTCAACGCCGCGGCCGAGACGCTGAACATCACCGACTATCTGGACCGCAAGCCCAAGGCCCTGTCCGGCGGCCAGCGCCAGCGTGTCGCCATCGGCCGCGCCATCGTGCGTGAGCCGCAGGTGTTCTTGTTCGACGAGCCTCTGTCGAACCTGGACGCGGCGCTGCGCGTGCGCATGCGATACGAGTTCGCCAGCCTGCATCAGCGGCTGGAGACCACCATGATCTACGTCACCCACGACCAGGTGGAGGCCATGACCCTGGCCGACCGCATCGTGGTCCTTTCCGCCGGACGCATCGAACAGGTGGGCGCCCCGATGGAGCTGTACGAGCATCCGCGCAACCTGTTCGTGGCCGAGTTCATCGGCAGCCCGAAGATGAACCTGATCCCCGCCGTCGTGGTCGAAGCCTCCGCCACAGGCGCGGTGGTTCGCACCTCGGCCGGTGAGACGCTGCGCGCCGACGTCGACGCCTCGCGGGCCAAGGCGGGAGACCTGGTAACGCTGGGCATCCGTCCCGAACATCTGGCGCTTGAGGGCGACGACGACCGGATCGCCACGACGGCCGCCTTCGTCGAAACCCTGGGCAACGCCACCTACGCCTATGTGCGTCACCCCGACGTCGAGGACACGCTGACCGTCCAGATGTCCGGCGATGTGCGGCCGACGACGGGCGACGCGCTGAACCTGATCGTGCCTGCCGCCCGCGCCCACCTGTTCGACGCCGAGGGCGAGGCGTTCAGACGGCTGTAGGCATTCTCTGGCTCAGAGCGGCGCCGTCTGCGTCGTGAGCCAGTCGCCGACCTCGCTGTCCAGCAACGGCCCGACCTTGGCCTGCACCTCGGCGTGATAGGCGTCGACATAGGCGCGCTCGTCGGCTGTCAGCAGGTTGACGTCGATCAGGCGGCGGTCGAACGGCGCCAGCGTCAGCTGTTCGAAGCCATGCATCGGCCTCTCTCCGCCAGCGATGGCTTCGGGCGGCGTCACGACCTGCAGGGTCTCGATGCGGATGCCCCAGTGGCCTTCGCGGTAGTAGCCCGGCTCGTTGGACAGGATCATCCCGGTCAACAGAGGCTGGTTGTTCGGCGCCTTGGCGATGCGCTGCGGCCCTTCGTGGACGCCCAGATAGCTGCCGACGCCGTGCCCGGTGCCGTGGTCGTAGTCGAAGCCCTGCATCCACAGCGGCAGGCGCGCCAGGGCGTCCAACTGATGCCCCGTGGTCCCGGCAGGGAAGCGCACGACGGCCATGGCGATGTGGCCCTTCAGCACGAGCGTGTACATGCGCCTCTGATCCGCGCTCGGCTCACCGACGGCCATGGTGCGCGTCACGTCGGTGGTGCCGTCCAGATACTGGCCGCCGCCGTCCACCAGCAGCAGCGAACCCTTCTCCATCCGCCGGATGGTGCGGCTGACGGGTTTGTAGTGCGGCAGGGCGCCGTTCGGGCCTGACCCGGCGATGGTGTCGAAGCTGAGGTCCTTGAGCGCGCCGGTCTCTTCGCGGAAGCGCTCCAGCGTCTCGGCGATCTCGCGTTCGTCCGGCAGGGTCTGCTGAGCCGTCGTGTCGACCCAGTGCAGGAAACGGATCAGCGCCGCGCCGTCGCGGATGTGCGCCTGGCGGCTGCCCTCGATCTCGACGGGGTTCTTGGCGGCGCGCGGGATGGCGCAGGGGTCGATGGCGCGGATGACCTTGGCGCCGCCGGCCTGAAGTCGGTCGAAGACCCAGGCCGACGAGACGGCCGGATCGACCAGGACGCGCCGGCCGGAAAGTCCCTCGAGCGTAAGCGCGAAGGCGTCCGCCGTCTCAACCGTCACCGCAGCACCCAGCCAGCCCGCCAGTTCCTCCGTCACCTTGCGCGGATCGATGAACAGCTGCGCCGTTCCATCGGCGCGCACCATGGCCTGCGCCAGGGGCAGCGGCGTGCGGATCACGTCGCCTCCCCGGATGTTGAACAGCCACGCGATCGATGCGGGCGCCGTAAGCACGGCCACGTCCGCCCCCTTGTCCTTGAGACTCCGGCCAATCCGCGCGCGCTTGTCCGCGCTGGTTTCGCCGGAATAGCGGTCCTCGTGCGGGACGACAGGCGCGCTGGGCTGTTCGGGCCGCCCCTCCCACGCTTCATCCAGAGGGTTGCTGTCGACAGACTTCAGCTCCGCCCCGGCTTTGGCGGCGGCGGCCTCGAGCGCCGCCAGAGCATCGGGGCTATGCAGCTTGGGATCATAGCCGACCACCGATCCGGCCGGCACGCCCTCCAGCCAAGCGGCCACGCCGCCGTCGGTCAGGTCGAGGATCTCGAACTGTTTGGCGTCGACCTGGGCGCGCACCTGTACCGTGTAGCGCCCATCGGCGAAGACCGCGGCGCGATCCTTCAGCACCGCGCCTGCGCCTGCCGAGCCAGTGAAGCCGCTCAGCCAGGCCAGCCGTTCATTGGCTTCGGGCAGATATTCGTTCTGATGCTCGTCCTCATGCGGCACCAAAAAGCCGTCCAGGCCCTGGGCGGCCATGCGGGCGCGCACCAGCGGCAGGTGCTTTTCGCCGAACGAGGGATCGGTGGTTTCGTCGAAGGTCTGTCTCATGGCGGCAGGCCTAACCCCCCTGCCCGTTCACCTCAACCCCGCCGGCCTCAGGGCTGGGGCGAGGTCGGCGTGATCACCGCAGCACCGGACGCCGCCTGGGGCGGCGGCAGGGCCGTGCGGGCGCTGGCCTCGGCGGCGCGGGCTTCCGAGGCGCGCGCCTCGGCCTCGGCGCGAGCGGCGTCGGCTTGCGCGCGGGCGGCATCGGCCTGGGCCAGAGCGACGCCCTGAGCGGCCCCTGACTGGATCTGGGCGGCCTGCCCCTGCAGCGCGGCGCGGTCCGCCTCGGCCTGGGCCTGCATCGCCTCGGCTTCGGCCAGGCGCGCGGCCGCCACGGCGTCCTGATCCGACCCATTGCCGTTGGCCAGGATCCAGATCACCGCCAGCAGCACCCCGCCGGCCAGTATGCCGGCGATCCACCAGCCCAGATTGCTCTCGCGGTCGGGGCGCACGATCACCGTTTCGGTATGCACCTGTTCGACATAGGCCGGGCCGTCTTCGGGCCGGTTCGGATCGTTGTCATAGTGGGTCACGGCGGCGTCCTCCCTGAAAACGCATCAAGCGTCGCCGTTGGAACGAGGGCGGTCTGCGGCGGTTCCGCCGTTAACCCATCTGCCTGGCCTCAGGCCTTGCGCAAGGCCAGGGCTGACCAGGCGTCATGATGAATGGTCTGCTCAACGAGGAAGCCCAAGGGCCGATAGGCGTCCAGAACACGCTCTTCCTGTGTGCGCAGCAGTCCCGACAGGATCGCAACGCCGCCGGACTTCAGCGCGCCGGCGATTTCAGGCGCGAGTTCCACCAGAGGGGCGGCCAGGATGTTGGCGAACACCAGATCATATGGTGCGTGCTGGGCGATGCGAGGATCGCTGAGGCCGTCGGCGAAATAGAAGTCGCACTTGGCGTCGTTGATCTCGGCATTCTCATTGGCGATTCGGGCCGAGGGCTCGTCGATGTCGGTGCCGACGGCGACGGGAGAACCGGTCTTGGCGGCCGCGATGGCCAGCACGCCCGTGCCGCAGCCCACGTCCAGCACCTTGTCGAAGCGCTCGGTCTGCAGCAGGCGGTCGAACGCCTCCAGGCAGCCGACCGTCGTGCCGTGGTGGCCAGTTCCAAAGGCGGCGCCCGCGTCGATCTTCAGATTAACCCGGCCATCGGGCACCTTGCCCTGATCGTGCGCGCCGTAGACGAAGAAGCGCCCCGCCTCGACTGGAGGCAGGCCGGACAGCGACATGGCCAGCCAGTCGGCGTCAGCCAGCTTCTCGACCACGACCTCCAGGTCCTCGTAGCCGCGCAGAACGGCTTCCATCAGGCGGGCTTCCTCGTCGGAAGTGGGAAAGCCGTCGATGCGCCAGACGCCCTTGTCCTCGTCCTCTTCGAGGATGGAATAGGTCGCGCCTTCCAGCGCTATATCCGCATCAACGGCGGCGGCGGCGGCCTCTGCGGCGTCTCTCGGGCCGCGAGCGGTGATCTGGACGGCGGACTCTGACATTTCTCAAACCCGGTTATGATGGCGAATCACAGCTATCCGGCGCGGCCGGGCGGCTCTCCAACAACCGAGGGGTCGGGGAAAACATGGCCAAGTCACCGTCTGCGTCGAAAACTGCGTCCGCTTCCGAGGCTTCCAAGCCTAAACCGGCGGCGAAGTCGAGCGCCAAGGCCGCGCCGAAGGCTGCGGCCGTCAAGACAGCAGCGGCGAAGACGCCCGCCAAGTCCAAGCCCGCAGCCGTTAAGGCGCCGCCCGTCAAGAAGGCTGCGACCAAGCCGGCCGTGACAAAGACTGCGCCCGCCAAGTCCAAGCCCGCCGCAGCGGCGGCCTCCGCCAAGACGGCGGCGGCCAAGCCCGCCAGCGCAGCCAAGGCAGTTGCAAAGCCCGCATCAAAGCCCGTCGCCAAGCCGGCGGCCAAAAAGACGACGGCGAAGCCTGGCGCTGCAAAGCCCGCCGCTTCCCAGCCCTCCGAAACGCCCAAGGCCGCCGCCGTGGTTGCGCCGACGCCGGCCGCGCCGCCGGCTCCCGCTCCCAAACCGGAAGCGAAAAAGCCTGGGTTCTTCGCTCGACTGTTCGGCTTGGGCAGTTAAGGGCCGCGAAGTCGGCGGCCTGCGCGGCGGCTTGAGCTAGTCAAGCACACGGCCCAAGCTGCCCGCAGGGAGGATATCGCATGCGTCGTCTTCTGCTGGCTTTGACTGGTCTGGGCTTGACTGCCTGTGCGACGCTCCCCCCGCACGCCGCGCGTGTCCAGACGGCCGACGTTCCTACCGCCGCCCAGTGCGTCAACGCGGCTCGAACGGCTCCGCTCGCCCCGGTGCAGGAGGCAAACTGGCAGCATCTGGGCGAGCCCAGCCTGATGAGCGCGCAGCGGGATCTCGCGCGGACCGAACGCGCGGCGCGCGAGCAGAACGGCCTTTACCGGCGCTGCATGGCGAGGGCGGCAGGCTGATCGCAAAGTCTGCGTCGTTGAAAGCGCGCACTGCGGTTCGCAATCTTGACAGGCGCAGTTGCGGATTGCGGGCTTAGTCAACACATTGGCGGACCGACAGCCGAAGGCCAGCCCCATGTTGCGTCGCTTCTTCGCCATCCCCCTCTGGCAGCGTACCTTCGGGGGCCTCGCCCTGGGCGTCGTCGCCGGCCTGATCATGGGGCCCGCCGCCGAAATCTGGCTCCAGCCGATTGGCGACGTCTATCTGAACCTGATCCGCATGGTTGTGGCGCCGCTGGTGCTGTTCACCATCGCCTCGTCCATCGCCAAGCTGGGGGAAGGCGCGGGCGCGGTGCGGCTGGGCATGCGGACCATCCTTTGGTTCGCTCTGACCTCTCTGCTGGCTGTGCTGGTCGGCATTGCTTTCGGCCATCTGATCAACCCAGGCCTGGGCCTGTCGGATCTGCCGCTAGGCGAAGTCACCGAGCGCGAAATCCCCACGCCGCTCGACGTTCTGATCGGGGTCGTGCCGACCAACCCCTTCGCCGCCTTGGCCGAAGGGCGCGTGCTGCAGATCATCTTCTTCTCCGCCCTTGTCGGGGCCGCCCTGGTGGCGCTGGGCGAACGGGCGGCCGGCGCGCGCCGCCTGATCGACGAGGGCGCCTCGATCATCTTCCGCATCACACGCTGGGTGATCCAACTGACCCCGTTCGGCGTCTTCGCCCTGATCGGCTCGGTCGTCGGCGGCTATGGCTGGGAAGCGCTGCTGCCGCTCGGCAAGTTCATCATCGCCATCTATGCGGCCTGTCTGTTCCACATCCTGGTGGTCTATTCCGGCCTGCTGAAGCTGCACGGCCTGAAGGTCACGTCCTTCTTCCGCGGCGCCTTTGCGGCCCAGCAGACGGCCTTCGCCACCTCATCTTCGCTGGGCACCCTGCCCGTCACCCTGCGCCAGACGGTCGAGCGGCTCGGCGTGCCTCAGGCCTATGCCTCGTTCGCCGTGCCCCTGGGCGCCAACGTCAAGATGGACGGCTGCGGGGCCATCTACCCGGCCATCGCGTCGATCTTCATCGCCCAGTATTTCGGCATCGAACTGACGCTGACCCAATACGTCCTGATCGGCCTGACCGCGGTCCTGGGATCGCTAGGCACCGCAGGGGTGCCCGGCACCTCGATCGTCATGCTGACGCTGACGCTGTCGACGGCTGGCCTGCCACTGGAAGGCATCGGCTACATCATCGCCATCGATCGGATCATCGACATGATGCGCACAGCCACCAACGTCACCGGCCAGATGCTGGTCCCGGTGCTGGTCGCCAAGGAGGAAGGCATGCTCAACGAGGACGTCTATGACGGCCGCGTCGCCTGGCTGCCGGGCGACCCCGACGAACGCGCCATGGAAACCGGTCCCGCCGCCGGAATCTGATGTTGCAAGGCCGGGCGACGCGGGCTATGTCCGCGCCTCCCGACGGCGTGACTTGATCGCCGTTCCAGGCTGGATGCGTAGCTCAGCGGGAGAGCACCTCGTTCACACCGAGGGGGTCACAGGTTCAATCCCTGTCGCATCCACCATTTCTCCTCCCCTAATCGGAAACTGACGGTCGTAGGCACGCGGGCCGCCGTTGACCGGCGACGGCGGAACCGTCAAAGCCCGTGCCATGCTTCAGAACCTCGAGACCCTCGCGCGCGACGCCAAGTCCTGGCCGTTTGAACAGGCCCGCAATCTGCTGGACCACGTCCTGAAGAAACGTCTGTCCGACGCCGACCGCGCCGCCGCCCGGCTGTTGATCGATGCGGGCAAGGCCGATGAGGCGCTGGCGACGTTCGAGGCGCTGCAAAGGCCGGTCGTTCTGGAAACCGGATACGGCCCGTCGGGCCTGCCGCACATGGGCACTTTCGGCGAGGTCGCGCGCACGACCATGGTGCGCAACGCCTTTCGTGCTCTGACGGGAGATCATTGGTCGACGCGCCTGATCGCCTTCTCCGACGACATGGACGGCCTGCGCAAGGTTCCCGAGGGTCTGCCCAACCCGGATATGCTTCGCGAGGACCTGCACCTGCCGCTGACCAAGGTGCGCGACCCGTTCGGTACGCACGACAGCTTCGGCGCGCACAACAACGCCCGTCTGCGCGCCTTCCTGGACTCGTTCGGCTTCGACTACGAGTTCATGAGCTCCACCGAGACCTATCGCTCGGGCCGGTTCGACGAGGTCCTGCTGCGCGTGCTCGAGCGTTTCGACGCCGTCCAGGCGGTGATGCTGCCGACCCTGGGCGAAGAGCGGCGCGCCACCTACTCCCCCTTCCTGCCCATCAGCCCGATCACCGGCCACGTGCTTCAGGTGCCGACCCTGGAGCGCGACGTCGAGGCCGGGACCATCACCTTCGACGACCCGGCGGGCGGGCGCACGACCGTGCCGGTCACCGGCGGCCATGTGAAGCTGCAGTGGAAGCCCGACTGGGCCATGCGCTGGACGGCGCTGGACGTCGACTATGAGATGGCGGGCAAGGACCTGATCGAATCCGTGCGCGAATCGTCCAAGCTGTGCCGCGTCATGGGCGGCGAGCCGCCGGTGGGCTTCAACTACGAACTCTTCCTCGACGTCGAAGGCAAGAAAATCTCCAAGTCCAAGGGCAACGGCCTGACGATGGAGCAGTGGCTGCGCTACGGCACGCCCGAGAGCCTCAGCTGGTACATGTTCCAGTCGCCCAAGTCGGCAAAGAGCCTGCACTTCAACGTCATTCCGCGCGCGATTGACGACTACCTCAGCTTCATCGACCAGTTCGGCGCCCAGGAGCCGGCCAAGCAGATCGACAACGCGGTCTGGTCGATCCACGCCGGTGCCCCGCCCCAGGTCGCCAGTCCGGTCAGCTTCGCCCTGCTGCTGAACCTTGTCGGCGTGGCCAATGCGTCGAACAAGGACCAGCTCTGGGCCTATATGGCGCGCTACCTGCCCGAGGCGACGCCGGACAACGAGCCGGTGCTGGACCAGCTGATGGACCGCGCGCTGAATTACTACGAAGACTTCGTGCGTCCCACGAAGACCTTCCGCGCGCCGACAGAGCAGGAGGCGGCCGCCTTCCGCGACCTGGCGGATCGTCTACGCGCCCTGCCCGCCGACACGACGAACGGCGAATTGATCCAGGGCGAGGTCTATGCGGTGGGCAAGGAACACGCCTTCCAGCCGCTGCGCGCTTGGTTTGCGGCGTTGTACGAAGTGTTGCTCGGCGACAGCCAGGGCCCGCGTTTCGGCTCTTTCGCGGCCATCTACGGCCTGCCGGAAACCATCGCCTTGATCGAGAGGGGCGCGGCTGGAGACCTTGCTGATAAGACCTGACGCGCCGGGCGCGTCCAATATGAATGGAGTCTGACTGACGGCCTCCGACAGCCTTCAGCTTCGCCCTGCCAATCTCCCCTCATCGACGAACTCGATGACAGGAGAGAGCCATGTCGAAGACCTTCAACTCCGCCCTTGCCGGCGTCGCCATGGTGGCGGCCCTGACGGCCGGCGCCGTCCCTACCGCCGCCTTGGCCCAACAGGCCAACGGCATCACTAACTGCGACGCCCCCGGCGGACGCCAGCAAGCTGGCGCCCTGATCGGCGGTTTGATCGGCGGCCTGGCTGGCAGCCGGGTGTCCAGCAATGAGCGCGCGCTGGGCGCTGTAGTCGGCGCCGGCGCCGGCGCTGCGGCCGGCTCCTACATCGGCTGCAACCAGCAGCGGACCCGAGCCATCGCGCAGCAGAACGCCAACATGTACCGCGCCGCGTCCAACCTGCGCATTCGTGGCGGCCCGGGCACCGGCTATCGTCAGGTCGGCAGCCTGTCGGCCGGTCAGCCCTTCACCGCTGTGGCCTCGCAGGGCGAGTGGGTCCAGATCGCTGGCGGCGGTTGGGTGAACGCCAACTACGTCACTCAGTAAGCCGCACGCCCAGCAGACGACTGGAGGCCGCCCCGTCGGGCGGCCTCTTTCGTTTGATCTACTGACTGACCCAAAGGATGCGCGCCATCCAGGCGATGTCGGGACGCGCCAGAACGCGATCCTGATAGGCCGGGTTGATGGAGCGCAGCGTCACTGTGCGCGTGTTTTGCGCGGCGATTTCCTTGGCCAGCGTCTCCCCGGTCGTGGTGCGCACGACAACGCGATCGCCTTTGCGGGTCTGACTCATGTCGCGGTCCACGATCACCCGATCGCCTTCTCGGTACAGCGGCGCCATGGAATCGCCGCTGATCCTGAGACTGAAGCGGGCGCCGCCAGCGCGCGGCAATTCAGTCTGATCCCAGCCATCGCCGACCGGCAAGCCCGCATCATCGAAGAACCCTTCATCGCCGGCCTGGGCCAGGCCCAGGAGCGGCAAGGTCTGCGGCGCGTCATCCTCGGCGAGGGCCGCGAACTGCGCAAGCGACGCGCCGGTCGCCTCCAGCACGCGGTTCAGGCTCTCTGTGGAGGGCCAACGCGGCCGCGGCGGGTCACCAGGCCCGATCCGCTTGGAGGGATTGAAGCTGGTGGGGTCCAGGCCGGCGCGCCGCGCCAGGCCGGATGGCGAAAGACCTTCGCGCCGAGCCAGATTATCGACCGCGCGCCACAGCTTGGCGTGAGACAGGGGCATGGGCGGCCTTTCGCCGAATCACATGCTTGAACATTAAGCCTCGAATATAGGAATATCCACCTATTCCAGACCTTGTGCACGCCGCTCCTGCCAAGCCCAGAAAGTCCCGATGGCGATACTCAGCAACACGCCGTAGCTGGCGATATTCAGCACTGTGTAGAAGGCTGTCAGCGACGGGCGCAGGTCGATAAACACAAGGATATGACTCATAACGGCCAAAAGCTGCAGGGCCGTCGCCCAGACGGGCCAGGACCGCCGGGACCGCCAGGTCAATCCCGCCAGAACGATCAACATGATGCCGTCTAGGGCGAACATGCTCCACTGCAGGCTGTAGATGTCGCTGTCGTTCTGCACGAGCAGAGACGCGAACCACAGGAAGACATAAGAGCCGGCCCCGATCCGTTCCGGTTCATCGCCCTTCAGAAAGGCGAAAATGCCGACGCCTACGGTCAGAGCCGCTCCGACCTGAGTGTAGAGGGTGTCGAACATGAAAATCGCCCCCGCGCCTTTGGCACGAGGGCGACTTTGCCTGATTTCGACCTTGGCCGAAACGGCCAAGCATCAATCTTACAGCGAATTCACGCGACCCGGAGGTGACCCGTGGGACGGCTTCCGATCGGGGTCTCCCAATCGTCGCCCTTATTGACCGGACCGACGGCGTAGACGCCCCAACCCAGACGGCGGTGGTCTTTCTGGAGCTCGGCATGGCAGGCCACCACGGCCTGACGCGCGACGCCCAGCGCGGCGATGGCTTCCAGAGCCTTGGCTTGCGAGCCCGAGCCGGCGACCGGAGACACGTCCAGAGCGGCGCGCGCCCCGATCATGGATTGGACCAGGGTCGTGGCCTGGGTGATGGCCGCATCAACGGCCTTTTCGGTCGCATAAAGATCACCGGCGACGCCAGCGACGACTTCAGTCCTGTCCATGAGAAACCCTCCAGCTTGGCTACAGTAAACCAAGCCTTAACATGCCGGAGGACGCTTCGGTAGGGTTTTGTTTACCTTGTTTGCTTGGAGGTCGGCCGTTGACGGGTCAAAACGAGACCGCCGTCATCCCGCGGGCCGTCTTCACCCGGTTTGTCGATCGGTCCGATGGCCAGGGTGTCCAGATCAAGACTTTTGGCCAGAGCAGCCAGGCCGTTGTGAGCATCCACGAGGTGGCCTCTCGCCTCGGTCAAGGCGGATACGCCGGCGGCTGCAGCAGCGAAAACCCGATGGCCGGACACAGCTGAAAGGTAAGCCTCCGCCCTCGCTGTCGGCAGGCGGGCCGTAAACTGCGCAGTTTCGGCCAAGGCCAAATCTATTGCGGCCTCGGCGGCGTAAAGACGCTCTGCGACCGACCGGCCAATCTCGCTTCTGTTCATGACGTTCCCGTTGACGACTTTCCAAGCCGCCGCAGGTAATCATGGGTTGTTCAGTCACGCAACCTTTACGATTTCTGACCGAGAAGGAAGTGGGCGGTCAGGGTGGCGATAGGCTGGGCCTCGTCCTCCTGCCAAGCCTCGGCCACGACATGCGCCACACGCCGCCCCGCCTTGCCGATACGGGCCCGCGCCATGACATCGGCGGCCCGGCCGGACCGGAGGTAGGCGACCGTCACATTGATCGGCTTGGGCAATCGCTCGGCGGGAAAGGCGGCGGCGGCCTGGGCGATCGCGGTGAGTTCCAGCATGGCCGCAGTTGCGCCGCCGTGAAGGGCCGGCAGAACCGGATTGCCGATCAACATGGGCTGAAACGACATGACCACCAGTCGACCAGTGGCGTCGGCTTCTTCTCTCAGGCCGAGAAAGCGCGCGTAAGGCAGGGTCTGCAGAATGCTCACGCGCCCTCCCCGCTTCGCTCGTATCTGTGGCGCGTCAGCATATAGGCCGCCTGGGCCGCCGCCACGGGATCGTCCGGATCATCCTCAAAGGCCCAGGCCCTCACAAAGGCGATCGAAGCGGTCAGCCGATAACAACGCGCCTCCGCCAGTATCTCGCGGCCCGTGATGGCGGCGCGCATATAGTCGACTCTGAGATCCAGTGTGGCGACGGGCTGGAATTGGCCCATCCGCGCCCAGATGGCCAGGCCTCCGGCATGATCCAGCAGCGCGGTCACAAGGCCGCCGGCCAGCACCCCCGTTTCAGGATCACCGACCAGGTCGGCGCGCCAGGGCGCGCCGATGCGCACCCGCTCGGCCTCGCGGCCGATCCATCGAAAACCGAGGGCATGGGTGTGCGCCGCCACTGAGGCCAGTTGCGGCAGCGTCTCCTCAAGGAACGAATCCGTCATGGCGCGACCTTAGCACTGACCAACCCTTCCGCGACGCGGCGCAAAGACCCAATGATCCGTCCCGAAGACCTGCTGCGGCCTACCCCCCAGGGCCTGTATTGTCCGCCCGGAGACTTCTACATCGACCCCGTGCGGCCGGTGGATCGCGCCGTGGTGACGCACGGCCACTCCGACCACGCCAGATCCGGCCATGGAGCGGTGCTGGCCACGCCCCAGACCTTGGCCATCATGTCGGAGCGCTATGGCGAGGCATTCACGGAACGCCGTCAGTCGTCGCCCTATGGCCAGACCGTTTCACACAACGGCGTGGACGTGCGTCTCGCCCCGGCCGGCCACGTCCTCGGGTCGGCCCAGGCTGTAGTCAGCTGGAGGGGCCTGACCATAGTGGCGTCGGGCGACTACAAGCGCCGGCGCGACCCCACATGCACGCCGTTCGAACCCGTGCCCTGCGACGTCTTCATTTCGGAAGCGACCTTCGGTCTGCCCGTCTTCACTCATCCGCCGGATAGGGAGGAGATCGCCCGACTGGTTCAGTCTCTGGGCCAGTTTCCCGAACGCGCTCACCTGGTGGGCGCATACGCTCTGGGCAAGGCGCAGCGCGTGATCCGTCTTCTGCGCGAGGCGGGCTGGGAACGCACCATCTATGTTCATGGCGCGCTCGAACGGCTGAACCGACTTTACGAGCGCGAGGGCGTGGATCTCGGCCCCCTCGCTCCGGCCACCGGGCTGCGAAAGGATGCACTGGGCGGCGAGGTGGTCATCGCCCCGCCCTCGGCCATTCAGGATCGCTGGGCGCGTCGATTTGCAGACCCCGTGACGGCCTTCGCCTCCGGTTGGATGGGGGTCAAGGCGCGAGCGCGCCAGCGCGGCGTTGAGTTGCCGCTCGTAATCTCCGACCACGCCGACTGGACCGAGCTGACCGACACCTTCGAAGAGTTGAGGCCGCGTGAGCTCTGGATCACCCACGGGCGGGAGGAAGGCCTTTGCCGCTGGGCCGAGCTGAACGGCCTGAGGGCCCGCGCCCTGCGGCTTGTCGGCTATGAGGAAGAAGATGACGAAGAGGTCGTAGCGGCTCCGACAGCGGACGATGACTGATAGACGCGTCACGCGCCGAACCGTCTATCCAGGCCCGCAGTGCAGCCTCACCCCTCCTTGGCCGTTCCTTCGATCAGGGGCACGAACCGCACTTCGGTCAGGCTTTCGCGCTGGAACGAGCCGTCCTCCTGGCCCGTGTAACGGTGCAGCATCTGCACCGAGGTACGGCCCACCGGGGCGACCAGGACGCCGCCGGGCTTGAGTTGCTTCAGCAGCTCGGTCGGCTCGGTCGGCGAGGCTGCGGTGACCATGATGCGGTCGAACGGCGCCTGATCGGGCCAACCAAGGCCGCCGTCGCCGTGGCGGGTTATGACGTTGTCGACGCCGAGAATGCGCAACTTCGCCTCGGCCTCGTTGAGCAGGCTGCGATAGCGCTCCACCGAATAGACGTAGCGCGCAAGCCGGCTCAGCACCGCGCACTGATAGCCCGAGCCCGTGCCGATCTCGAGCACGCGGTGGCGGGGGCCAACGTCGAGCGCCTGGGTCATCAGGCCGACGATGTAGGGCTGGCTGATCGTCTGGGCGCAGTCGATCGGCAGGGCCTGATCCTCCCACGCCTGATCCAAGAACTTTTCGTGCACGAAGACGGCGCGGTCGATCGACTCCATCGCCTGGAGCACGCGCTGATCCGTCACGCCCTGACGCCGCAGCGACAGGATCAGACGACCGGCCCGCTCGTCGTCCAGCTTCACGCCGGGCCTCGCGGCGGCGCGCCGCCCAGGACCTTCTTCAGATCGTTCACGCTGCGCATGTGGGTCAGGTCGATGTGCAGCGGCGTGACCGAGATGCGGCCCTCGTCCATGGCGCGCAGGTCAGTGCCCGCAGCGTGTTCCTGAGGCGAGCCGCGAAAGGCCATCCAGTAGTAGTCGCGCCCGCGCAGATCGGTGCGGCGGATGGCGTGCATCTCGCCGATGTCGCGGAAGCCCTGGGTCGTGACCTCGACGGCCTTGACCAGTTCGGGCGGCAGTTTGGGGAAGTTGACGTTCATGACCACGCCGTCCTCCCACTTCTGCTCCAGGAGGCGCGCGATGATGCCCGGCGCAAAAGCCTCGGCGGTGTCCCAGCGGGCCTGAACCTCGTCGTGGAAACGCTCCAGGCTCTGGCTCAGGGCGATGGAGCGGATGCCGAACGCCATGCCCTGCAGCGCACCGGCCACCGTGCCGGAATAGCTGACGTCCTCGCCGACGTTGTGGCCGCGATTGACGCCCGACAGCAGCAGGTCGGGACGATGGTCCGCCATCAGGTCGTTGACCGCCAGGATGACGCAGTCGGTCGGCGTGCCCGTCACCGCGAACCGCTTGTCGCCCAGCCGATTGACGCGCAGCGGCTCGGTCAAGGTGATGCCGCGCCCCTTGGCCGATTGCTCGGTCTGGGGCGCGACGATCCACACGTCGTCGGACAGGGTGCGGGCGATCCGCTCAAGGCAGGCCAGGCCCTCGGCCTCGATCCCATCGTCGTTGGTCAGCAGAATCCGCATTACCGGCCCTTTTCGTTCGCCGGTTCTACAACGCGGATTCGGTCGGCGAATACAGGGTCAGCGCAGCACCCGCACCGACTGGGCCTGAATGACATAGTCGCCCTGGCACTGATTAGTGATCAGGCTGCCCTCGTGATTGATGGTCGAGCGGTCGCCGCGTTGCGACCAGGCGACGGCGCGGCCGGTGAACTCGACCTGCGAGCCGTTCAGGTCGCGGGCCGTGTCCTGGGCGTTGCGCGGCAGGGCGCCGGACACGCAGGGCCGCGAGAAGCCTTCGCGCAGCTGGCGCTGCTCGGGATACAGCTGGAACTCGCCGCCCTGCACCCGCGCCCAGCCGGTGAAGGTCGTGGCGGCGGGGTCAAAGGCCGCCGCCTGCGGGGTCATGGCCGTGGTCGAACAGCCGGCCAGCGTCAGGGCGCCGAGGCTCAGGATCAGGGTCTTCATGGGGTCAACCTCCAACGTGAGTCAGACCGCCCATATAGGGTTGCAGGGCGGCGGGGACCGCGATGCGGCCGTTCTCGTCCTGATAGTTCTCCATGATGGCGACAAGAGTACGACCGACCGCCAGGCCCGAGCCGTTCAGCGTGTGGACGAACTCGGTCTTCTTCTCGCCGGCGCGCTTGAAGCGCGCGTCCATCCGCCGCGCCTGGAAGTCCCCGCAGTTCGAGCAGGAGCTGATCTCGCGATAGGTCGCCTGACTGGGCAGCCAGACCTCGAGGTCGAAGGTCTTCCGTGCCGAAAAGCCCATGTCGCCCTTGCACAGCAGCATGCGCCGGAACGGCAGCTCCAGCGCCTTTAGCACCGCCTCGGCGCAGCCGGTCATCCGCTCGTGCTCCGCTTCAGAATCCTCAGGCCGGGTGATGGAGACCATCTCCACCTTGGAGAACTGATGCTGACGAATCAGCCCGCGCGTATCGCGCCCCGCCGACCCCGCCTCGGCCCGGAAGCACGGCGTCAGGGCGGTGAGCCGCATGGGTTGGGCGAGTTCGTCCTCGGCGAGGATCTGCTCGCGCACGAGGTTGGTCAGGGAGACTTCGGCAGTGGGGATGAGCCAATATGGTTCAGATGTCGGAGCATCCTCTAGCGCGCGATCCAACACAGCCTTGGGATCCTCACCCGCGTCCACCGCTTTTTTCATGATCTCTGCGAAGTTCGGCACGGCGGCATCGAACTGCTTGGCTCGCTCATCCATGTCAGCCGAAAAGAACAGGTCGTGCCCGAACTTCGGCAGCTGCCCCGTGCCGAACATCGCCTCGTCGCGCACGAGATACGGCGGGTTCACCTCCAGATAGCCGTGCTGGTCCGTCTGCATGTCCAGCATGAACTGGCCGACGGCGCGTTCCAGCCGGGCCAGCTGGCCTTTCAGCACCGCGAAGCGCGCGCCCGACATTTTCGCGGCGGCTTCGAAGTCCAGCAGGCCCATGGCCTCGCCCAGGTCGGCGTGGTCCTTCGCCGGGCCGGTGCGGCGGGGTTCGCCCCAGACGCCGACCTCGACATTTCCCGCCTCGTCCTCGCCGTCCGGCACGTCGGTGGCGGCTAGGTTTTTCTGAGCGGCCAGGATGTCGCGCAGCGCCTTTCCGGCCCGGGCCTCGATCTCGGCATGGGCGGCGATGTCTGACTTCAGGGCTTCGACCTCGGCCTTCAGCCGATCGGCCTCGGCCATGTCCTTTTTGCCCATGGCGGCGCCGATGGCCTTGGAGGCGGCGTTGCGCTTGGACAGGGCGTCCTGCCCGGCCGTCTGGGCCGCGCGCAGTTCGGCGTCGAGCGCCAGAAGCTGATCGACCACCGCAGCGGCGTCATCCACCCCGCGCGACGACCAGCCCGCGACATAGGCCTCGGGGTTTTCGCGGATGGCTTTGATGTCGTGCATGGCGGCGTCTTCTGGTGGTCAGAGAGGCCGAAGGCCTTAACGCCCCCGGCCTCCCCGATCAAACGCCGCGTCTGGAAACGCGCTTAAAGGTTGGTCAGCTTGCGGATCTTGCTGTCCGGCTGGCGGCTTTCCAGCACAGCGGCGCCGACCAGGGCCGCCAGGGTGGCGACCGCCAGAAGCGCGCCGCCTTCGCGGGCGTGGTCCTTGGCGTACTGGCCCGCGTCATCGGCGTATTTGCGTGCGCGCTTGCCGGCGTGGTCGCGGCGACGGCGGATGTCGTCGAAATCGACGCGCCCGCGCAGTTCGTCCACCAGCGATTCGAAGCTGGACCGCGCCTGGTGCGAGGCCTTGCCGGCGCGTTCGCCGGCCTCTTCGGCGCCGCCGCGCAGGGCGTGGGCCGCGTCGGACAGCTTGTGCTTGAGGCCATCGACGTCGACCCAGCCGCGCGGGTCGATGCGGCGCTTGATCCGCTCATAGCGGGTCGGGCCGCTTCGCTGGCTCAGCAGCACCACGGCGATCGCGGCCAGGGCGACGGCGGCGATGGTTCCGCCGGTCACGCCGGGATGTTTACGGGCCTCGGCCAGGACGCTGTACTGTCGAACCATGGGATAGTGAACCTCTTCATCCAGGCCGTCTTCGGTCGGGTCATAGAGCCCGTCTTCGTACGGCCGATAGGCGGAACCCCTGTCCCGCATCAGGCTAGGAGCGAACTTGGCCAGAAGTGGTTCCGCCAGGCCCGGCAGCGCCGCGTAGAAGCTGGCCGCCAGGCGTCCGCCGCCGCCGACCGTGATCTCGCGAATGCCGTGGCTGGCGCAGTACAATATGGTGTCGGCCACCACATGGGTCGCATAGACGGGCTGCGGATTCTGCACCGCCTGGCCCGTCAGATTCAGGGCGTGGCGCGGATAGGGCGTGTCCACCGCCGCCGGCTTGACCAGGCTGACGGTCACCGGCGCCTTTTCACGCAGCAACTCCATCCTGAGCGCATTGGTGAAGCCCTTCATGGCGTGTTTGGAGGCCGAATAGACGCCTTGCACCGGGATCGGCGCATCGCCCAGGATCGAGCCGACGTTGACGATGGCCCCGCCGCCCGGCTTGCCGCGCAGATGCTCGACCGCCACCAGCGAGCCGTTGACCACGCCCCAGTAGTTGGTCTCGAACAGGCGGCGCTGATCGTCCAGCCCGGTCTCGCGGATGGGGCCGTAGATCGAGACGCCGGCGTTGTTCACCCAGGTGTCGAAGCCGCCGAACAGGCGCACGCACTTGTCGGCCGCCTCCTTCAGCGCATCGAAGTCCGCGACGTCGGCCACGGCCCAGGCGCAGCGCGCGCCCTCTGCCTGCAGTTCTTCGCACAGCGCGCGCAAATCGGTCTCGCCGCGCGCGATCAGGAACACCCTTGCGCCTTGGCGCGCGGCGCGGCGGGCGGTCGACAGGCCGATGCCCGACGTCGCGCCGGTCACGACGATCGCTTGCTGGTTCAACGGCTTGAGCTTGGCTTTGGACATGACGCACCTCCGAACGAACCGGGCAAACGGGCGCGCGGGCGTCCCCGTTCCAGGCCGACTGCCCAGCCTAGCACAGCCCCCTTACCAAGCGGGAAGCGGGCGCCTATCTTTCCGCCTCTTCCGAAACGCCATTTCCTGGAGCCGCCGTGACCGATCACGCGCCCCTGTCGCCCGTTCCCGTCGACGACCTCGCCGCCGCCTTCCAGATCGAGGGCTGGCCCGTGCGCGGCCGCCTGGTGCGCCTGGGCGACGCCATCGACGCCGTGCTGTCGGCCCACGACTATCCCGAGCCGGTCGCGGCCCTGCTGGGCGAGACCTGCGCGCTGGCGGCCCTGGTCGGTTCCAGCCTCAAGTTCGAGGGCCGGCTGATCGTCCAGGCCCAGGGCGACGGACCGGTGCGCTATGTCGTGGCCGACTACGACAGCGACGGGCACATCCGGGGCTATTGCCGCTTCGACGCGGAAGAGGTCGCGGCCGCTTCAACCGGCTTCTCGCGCCCCGGCGCGCAGACCCTGCTGGGCAAGGGCGTGTTCGTCATGACCCTGGATCAGGGCGCGGACTTCGAACGCCACCAGGGCATCACCCCCATCGAGGGCGAGAGCCTGTCGCTGGCCGCCGAGCACTACTTCCGCCAGTCCGAACAGGTGCCGACCAAGGTGCGCCTGGCGGTCGGCGCCGTTGATCAGGGCTCGGGCCCCAAATGGCGCGCGGGCGGCGCCATGATCCAGATGGTCGCCGGCGACGCCGCACGCGGCTCGACCGAGGACGTCTGGGAGCGGAGCGAAGCCCTGTTCCACACCCTGGCCGACGACGAACTGCTGGATCCGCAGATCACGCCGGAGATCCTGCTGTTCCGCCTGTTCCACGAGGACGGCGTGCGGCTGGAGCAGGCTAAACCGCTGTTGGCCGTCTGCCGCTGCTCGGCCGATCGGATCGCCGCCGTCCTCACATCATTCGGCGACGACGAGCGGCGCGAGATGATCGAGGACGACGGCAAGATTCGCGTCACCTGCGAATACTGCTCGACCGTCTATGAGATCGAGCCGGAGCAGATCGGGAACTGACGGCCTATTCGGCCCAGCGCGGCTTGCGCTTGTCCAGGAAGGCGCGGACCCCCTCCTGCCCTTCCTCGGACACGCGGGCGCGGGCGATGCGGCGGGCGGTGTCCTCGATCAGGCTGTTGTCCAGCTTGTGGCCGGCCACGTCGTTGACCAGGCGCTTGGCCTCGCCCATCGCGCCGGGCGCATTGGCGGTCAGGCTGTCGCTCAGCATCGAGATGAACTCATCCATCGAACCTTCGGGCAGGACCATGTCGATAAGACCGGCGTGGGCCGCGTAGTCGGCGTCGAAGATGTTGGCCGTCAGGAACAGCTGGCGCGCGCGACGGGCGCCGACGGCCTCGATGACATAGGGGGCGATGGTCGCCGGGATCAGGCCCAGCTTGACCTCGGAAAAGGCGAAGCGCGAACCCTCGATCGCCACGGCCATGTCGCAGGCGGCCACGATGCCCGCGCCGCCGCCCATGGCCGCGCCCTCGACCAGCGCCACGGTCAGGGCCGGAATGTCGTGCAGCGCCTTCAGCATCCGGGCCAGGCCCAGAGCGTCTTCGCGGTTGTCGCTTTCGGACCAGTCGGCGGCGTCGCGCATCCAGCTCAGGTCAGCGCCGGCGCTGAACGTCCCGCCCGCGCCGCGCAAGAAGACAATGCGCACATTGTCCGCGCCGTGCAGCGTCTCGAACGCCTCTCGCAGGGCGGCGATGGTGGCGGCGTCAAAGGCGTTCTTCTTGGCCGGCCGGTTGATGGTGACGAAGACCCGCCCATCCGTGGTGGCGTCAATCTGAACCAGGTCGTCGTCGGCGTCCGGCGCCGCATCGACCAGCAACGGATGCGAGATCGAATTGATCTCGGCCGCCTCGGCGTCGGTGATGTCCAGGGCGTTGAGGTCAGCCTCTTCGGGCGTGCGGCGATCGGTCATGGCGGTTCTCCTTCGCCTCCCTAACGCATCAAGGGCGGCGAAGGTCAACGCGCCGTCAGAGGGTTTCCTGGAACCGCACGGGCTGGCCGTGGGCCGATCCGATCAACTCGCCGTCCTTCATCACCACCCGCCCGCGCACGATCGTCGCCATCGGCCAGCCTTCGGCCTCGAAGCCGTCGAAGGGGGTCCAGCCGCTGCGGGTCGCCATGTCTTCATGGCGGATGACCCGCCTGGCCTTCAGGTCGACCAGGGTCAGGTCGGCGTCATAGCCTTCGGTCAGACGCCCTTTGCCGGCTGTGCCGAACACCCGCTGGGCCCCGCCCGAGGTCAGATCGATGAAACGCTCCAGCGTCATCCGCCCCTGGGCCACATGGGTCAGCATCACCGGCACCAGGGTCTGCACCCCTGGCATCCCGGACGGCGACGCTGGATAGGGCCGCGCCTTCTCCTCCAGCGTATGCGGCGCATGGTCCGAGCCCAGCACGTCCACGACCCCCTGCTGGATGCCGCGCCACAGGCCCGCGATGTGCGGCGCATTGCGGATCGGCGGGTTCATCTGGGCCAGGCCCCTCAGCCGCTCGTAGGCCTCGTCGCCGTCCAGGGTCAGGTGCTGGGGCGTCACCTCGACGGTGGCCACGTCCTTGTGCTGGGCCAGGAACTCGATCTCCTCGGCCGTGGTCACATGCAGGACGTGAATGCGCCGGCCGACCTCCTTGGCCAGACGGACCAGGCGGCCCGTGCTCATGATGGCGCTCTCGGGGTCGCGCACCTCGGGGTGGCTGGTCCAGTCGCCGGGCCGGGCCAGGTCGCGGCGCTCGGCCAGGCGGTATTCGTCCTCGGAGTGGAAGGTGGCTCGCCGACTGACGTTGCGCAGCACCTCGCGCACGCCGTCGTCGTCGGCGATCAGCAGGTCGCCGGTCGAGGCGCCCATGAAGACCTTGACCCCGCAGCAGCCCGGCAGCCGCTCCAGCTCGCCCAGATAGGCCGCGTTGCCGTGGGTTCCGCCGACATAGAAGGCGTGGTCGGTCCACATCCGGTCCTTCGCGCGCGCCAGCTTGTCGGCCAGCGCGTCGGGGTCGGTCGTATTGGGGTTGGTGTTCGGCATTTCGAACACGGCGACCACGCCGCCCAGCGCCGCGGCGCGCGAGCCCGTCTCCAGGTCCTCTTTCCACTCCAGGCCCGGCTCGCGGAAGTGCACCTGGGTGTCGATCACGCCCGGCAGGACGGTCAGGCCAGCGGCGTCAACCACCTCTCCGGCCGAGGCCTGGGACAGGTCGCCGATGAAGGCGATGCGGCCGTCGCGCACGCCCACGTCGGCCGGGCCGCGCCCCGCATGGTTTGCGACCTCGCCGCCGCGCACGATCAGATCATAGGTCGCCATGGGCTGCCTCCTCGAAAGCTCGCCGCTTATGGCGACCGAAGGCGGCCGGGGGCAAGTCTCAGGTGGCTGGGACCGCTGTCGAGCCGCCCGCAGCCGACAGCTGCTCCCACGGGCCCGGATCACGGCCGCCGCCGAACTTCACCAGGGCCGCGATCCGCTTCTCGATCGGCGGATGGGTGCCAAACAGGCCCGACAGGCCGAACGCGCCCTCCTGATTGTCCAGGAACATGCCGCGCACCTCGTCGGGGGCCTCCAGCTTGGACTGGCCCGAGACCTTGCGCAGGGCCGATATCATGGCGTCGGGGTTCTTGGTCAGCTCCACCGCGCCCGCATCAGCCACATATTCGCGCGTCCGCGACAGACTCATGCGGATCACGAACGCCAACGCCACGCCGATCACCGCAATGGCGATGCCGATCAGGATCAGCGGCCCGGCGTTCTTGTTGTTGCCCCGCCCGCCGCGCGCAAAGAACAGGCTGCGAAACACGATCTCGGCGATGACGCTGATGATGCCCGCGAAGATCGAGGCGATCACCATGGTCCGCACGTCCTTGTTGATGACGTGGGTGAGCTCGTGCGCCAGCACCGCCTCCATCTCGTCGCGGTCCAGCGCCCCCATCAGGCCGCGCGTCACGGTGACGGAATAGCGCCCCTCGTGCAGGCCCGAGGCATAGGCGTTCAGCGACCGGTCCTCGATGATCCTCAGCGTCGGCGTCTTCATGCCGCGCGAGATCGCCAGGTTCTCGAGCAGATTATAGAGCTCGGGCTCGCTGCGCCGGTCGACCTTTCGGGCGCCGGTCATGGCGTCGATCATGGCCTGGTTGCCGAAATAGGCGATGGCGAACCAGACGCCCGAGATCACCAGGGCGGCGGGCACGGTCCAGCCCAGCATGCTGGCGGCAAGCGCCATGTCCTGACCCAGCGTCGCCTCGGGCCCCGCGTTCGGCAGGACGCCGAAACCCATCAGGATCAGCTGCAGCCCATACAATATGCCGACCATCAGCACCGGGAACCCGGCCAGCAGGATCGCCGACCGGGTGTTGTTGGCCCAGATGTGGGTCTTGAGACCGACCGCGCCCAAGCGCTCGCTCCCTTAGAACTGCACCGTCGGCGGGGCGGCGTTCAGGCCCGCCCGCTCGCTCTCGCCCACGTCGAAGAAGGGCTTGTCCGAGCCGAAGCCGAACAGGCCGGCGAACAGGACGGTCGGGAACTGGCGGCGCACCGCGTTGAACTCGGCCACTGCGTTGTTGAAGAAGCGGCGCGCGGCGGCCAGCTTGTTCTCGATGTCCGACAGATCCATTTGCAGCTGTTGGAAGTTGGTGTTGGCCTTCAGGTCCGGATAGGCCTCTGAGACGGCGAACAGGCGGCCCAGGGTCGCCGTCAGCATGTTCTCGGCCTGCACCTTGTCATTGACCGAAGTCGCCCCGGCGGCAGCGGCGCGCGCCTGGGTCACGGCGTCCAGGGTGCCGCGCTCGTGCGTGGCGTAGCCCTTCACTGTCTCGACGAGATTGGGGATCAGGTCCTGGCGCTGCTTCAGCTGCACGTCGATGTCGGCGAACGATTGGTTCGCGGCCTGATCCAGCGCCACCAGCCGGTTGTAGGCGCCGACGATAACGAACAGCAGTACGACGACGATGACGCCGATGATGATCCAGGTGATCATGAAGCCCTCCTAAAGCCTTGGCTCGATTATGGGGCCTGGACGCGCACGCCCGAAATGAATTCGGTGTCACCCAGCGGCGCGAGCGGCCAGGGCGCGGTTCAGTTTGGCGATGGCGATCCGCTCCAGGCCGCGCGGCTCATGCGCAGGGCCGGTGGCGGAAACCTCGATCCCGCTGGCGACGTGAACCGCCGAACATTTAAGAAAAGCGCCGTGGCGAACGAACTCGACGATGACCTCGCCCGCCGCTTCGTCGCGCATCAGGCGGCGCTCGGCATCCGGGCGACGTTGCAGTGCGACCACAGCTTGTCCATGGCCGTGACCAGGGCGTCCATCATGCCGTCGTCGTGATCGGGAGACGGCGTGAAGCGCAAGCGCTCGGTCCCCTTGGGCACGGTCGGATAGTTGATCGGCTGTACGTAGATGCCGAAGTCTTCCAGCAGCATGTCCGAGATCATCTTGCAGTGGACCGGGTCGCCGACGTGCACCGGCACGATATGGCTGACGCTGGGAAGGACCGGAATGCCGGCGGCGGCGAAGCGCGCCTTCAGCGCGGCGGCGCGTTCCTGATGCTTTTCACGCAGTTCGGGGTGCGCCTTCAGGTGACGCACAGAGGCCAGCGCGCCCGCGGTCAGGGCCGGCGGCAGGCTGGTGGTGAAAATGAAGCCCGAGGCCCAGCTGCGCACCGCGTCGATGATCACGGCGTCCGCCGCGATATAGCCGCCCATCACGCCGATGGCCTTGCCCAGGGTGCATTCGATGATGTCGATGCCGTCCAGCACGCCGTCGCGCTCGGCCACGCCCGCGCCGGTCGCGCCATAGAGGCCGACCGCGTGGACTTCGTCCAGATAGGTCATGGCGCCGTATTTGCGGGCCAAGGCGATGGTGCCGGCCAGGTCGGCGATGTCGCCGTCCATGGAATAGACGCTCTCGAAGGCGATCAGCTTGGGCGCCTGGGCCGGCGCGGCCTGCAGCAGCGCCTCCAGATGCTCGAGATCGTTGTGGGCGAAGATGTGCCGCTCGCAGCCGCCGTTGCGGATGCCTGCGATCATCGAGGCGTGATTCAGGCTGTCGGAGAAGATGATCAGGCCCGGCAGGATGCGCTGCAGGGTCGTCAGCGTCGCCTCATTGGCAACATAGCCCGAGGTGAACAGCAGGGCGGCTTCCTTCTGGTGCCAGCTGGCCAGCTCGGCTTCCAGATCGACGGCGGAGCGGGTGGTGCCCGAGATATTGCGCGTTCCGCCGGCGCCGGCGCCGGCCTCGGCGACCTCACCCTGCATGGCGGCGACCACCTCAGGATGCTGGCCCATTCCGAGATAGTCGTTGGAGCACCAGACGACCACGTCCTGTTCCGTGCCGTCCTCGCGCCGACGCACCGCGCACGGGAACTTCCCGCGCACGCGCTTCAGATCGGCGAAGACACGATAGCGGCCCTCGGTCTTGACTTGAGTGACGGCGTTTTGGAACGCGGTCCGGTAGTCGAACACGGCAGGCTCTTTGGCGGCTTGTAACAGCGACGCCTATGTGCGCCTCGCGACCTTTAATGTCCACAAGCGGCAGAGGGAGAAATCGTCGCAAGGCCTTAATCGATAACGATTCTCATGTTTGTCTGCCCGCGGTCGTCGGCCCTTCACGACCTCCCGACCCGACGCGGCCCGAAGTCAATCCTTCTTCAGACCGTCCAACTCGCCGCGCAGCATCTGCAGGATGCCGGAGAAGTCGCGGCCGGCGTAACCCAGACCGCCGAACAGGGCGTAGAGGGCCTCGGCCTGTGCGCCCAGCGGCGTGGTGGCGCCCGCCTTGGCGGCGGCGTCCTGGGCGAGCTTAAGATCCTTCAACATCATGGCCGTGGCGAAGCCGCCGTCGTAGTCACGGTTCGAGGGTGCGGTCGGCACAGGGCCGGCCCAGGGGTAGTAGCTCGTCACGCTCCAGCACTGCCCGGACGACTTGGACGCGATCTCGAAGAAGCGTTCGGGCTCCAGGCCCAGCTTCTCGGCCAGGGCGATGGCCTCGCACGTGCCGACCATCGAAATGCCCAGCAGCATGTTGTTGCAGATCTTGGCCGCCTGCCCCGCGCCATGATCGCCGGCGCGGATGGTGATGCGGCTCATGGGCTCGAGCGCCGGCTCGATGCGGGCGAAATCGCCCTCGTCGCAACCGACCATGAAGGCCAGGGTGCCGGCGTCCGCCGCCGCTGTGCCGCCCGACACCGGGGCGTCGGCGAAGGCGTAGCCCGCTTCCTTGGCCAGCCCGGCGACCTTGCGCGCGGTGTCCACGTCGATGGTCGAACAGTCCAGCAGCAGGGCGCTGGTCGGCGCCGCGCCGATGATCTGTTCCGAATAGACCTTCAGCACGTGCGGGCCGGCCGGCAGCATGGTGATGACGATCTCGGCGTCTCGGACGGCCTCGGTGACCGACCCGACCGGCGTGCAGCCCGCGGCCGCCGCGCGGTCCAGCGCCTCCTTTGACAGGTCGAAAGCCGCAACCTGATGACCCGCCTTGGCCTGATTGGCGGCCATGCCGCCGCCCATGTTGCCCAGTCCGATGAAGGCGATGCGCGCCATGAGTCTGCTCCCTTGATTTTAGTTTCTTGGCCGGACGGTTAGCTCGCCCGCGAGCGGTGCGCCAGTCCGGTCAGGCGCCGCGCCGGATCAGTTCGTCCGCCAGCAGAGGGGTCAGATAGCCGTCGGCGGTCCGGCCATTAGCCATCTGCCAGCGACGCAAGGCCGCCCGCGTGTTCGCCCCGATCACCCCGTCGATCCCCTGGGTGTCATAGCCCAACCGGGTCAGCGCCGATTGCGCGCCGATACGCTGCTCGCGCGTCATCGGCCCGTCGTCGGGCCAGGCCTTGCTAAGGGGCGGCTTGCCCTGCACCCCGTCGGCGATCAGGCCGATGGCCAGAGCGTAGCTGACGGAGTTGTTGTAGCGGCGGATCACATAGTGGTTCGGCAGGGCCAGGAAGGCCGGGCCGTTGGCGCCCTGCGGCAGAAGGATGGTCGCGCCCTCCCCTGCCTCGGCCGCGTTCAGGCTGGCGCCGTTCGCGAGCGTCACGCCGCGCTGGGACCAGAAGCTCCAGGGATGGCGGCCGTCCTCGGCCAGCGAATAATCGAAGCCGGAGGGCAGCACGACCTCATAAGCCCAGCCCTGACCGCGTTTCCATCCGGCCTGAGCCAGCAGATTGGCGGCCGAGGCCAGGGCGTCGGCGTCCGAGCCCCAGATGTCGACCTTGCCGTCCCCATCCTGGTCGACGGCGAGACGCAGATAGTTGTCGGGCATGAACTGGGTCTGACCCATCGCTCCGGCCCAGCTGCCCTTCAGACCCGTGCGTTCGCGCTTGCCGTCGACGACGATGTTCAGCGCATTCTTCAGCTGCTCCTCGGCCCAGTCACGGCGACGGCCGTCGAAGGCCAGGGTCGCCAGCGACCGGATGACGTCGAAATCGCCCTGAACCTGACCAAAGGCGCTCTCCTGAGCCCAGATGCCGAGCAGTATTTCGCTGGGCACGCCGTATCGCTGGACGACCGCCCACGGCACGCGATCGCTGCGCCGACGCGCCTCTGCCACCCGGGCCGCGCTGGTGGCGTTGGTCACATAGACGCCGGCCGGCCGCGAGAACTCCGGCTGGTTTCGGTCCAGTCGTATCACCGACGGGTTGGGCGTCAGCCCTTGGAGCTCGCGCTGATAGGCCGCTCGGCGGGCGCCGCCGTGGCGTTCCAGGAAGCTCTGCTTCCACTGCTGGAAACTGACCTCGTCATACGCTTCAGACGGCGGTGTCGTGGGGGCGGGAGCGGGCGCGGGAGCCGGTGTCTCTACGGGTGCGGGGGCGGGAGCCGGCCTGATGGGCATGGGCGGCTCTGGCACCATGGGCGCGCATGCGGCGACCGAAGCGAACAACAGGAGGCGATACGAGAATCTCATCATCATCGCCTAACGCGTCAGCGCCGGGATTCGTAATCACAAGCCCGCGAATTATCTTGGTCTTTCAGAGCCGGCCTGCCTCGGCCAGCTTGTCCAGCATCCACACGCGCGCCGGCGGCAGGGGTTTGTTCAGCGGATGGAAGACGAACTGCTCCAGAAAATGCCCCGTCAGGTCCAGTCCGGCGCCAACGTCGCCCTCGGCCACGCCCGCTTGGGCGCCCAGCATGAAGGGCGGAAGGGCCAGCAGCTTGTCGGCATAGGGCGCGCCCGCCTCGCGGCTGACAGCTCGTCCTGTGCGGGGGCTGACCCAGACCAGATCGTCGGTCGATCCACTGACGGCGCAGCGCGAGAGGTCCAGGCCGAAGCCCAGCTCTTCCAGCAAACCCGCTTCGAACCGGGCGAAGACGGCCGGCCAGACATCCGGCCAGGCCAGGGCACCCATCAAGGCTTCGAAGGCGAAGAAGGCGCCCGGATGCGCTTCACGCTCGGGCAGCGCCCCCTCGGCCACCGAGGCTGCGGCGTTCAGGCCGACAAGAGCCAGGGGGTCGTCAAACAGAGCGGCCGGCCCCTCCCCGATCGGCTCCAGCCGGGCCGAGCCGAGTTGATCGGCCGTGCGCGACCTCAGCGCCGCCGTCACTCGCGCGCCGGCCTGCAGATAGGGCCGCATGCGGCGAGACGCCCCGCCCGCCACATAGGCCATGCGCCGCCCATGCTGCTCGGTCAGCAGGCCCACCACGGCGCCGGTGTCGCCATGCGCCCGCGCCGACAGCACGAAGGCTTCATCCTCGATCTCCATCAGTCGGAAGCGCCGCCCCGGATCAGATCGACGACGGCGGACGCCTTGTCGTTGGGCACGGCGAAACTCAGCACATACTGCTCGATCTTCCAGCCGTCCGCAGTCCGGCGCAGCACGCCCGACCCGCGCGTCTCGCCATAACTTTCGTTCGTCAGCTTCTCTTCGAACCAGGCGATGCAGCGGCAGTCGATGGGGGCGATGGTGATCGTCCGCTCGGTGGCCGGATAGGACCAGCCCCGACCACGGGCGAAGACCGGCCCGGCGTAGGCGCGGAACTGCTCCAGCGTCCAGTGCTCTGTCGCGTCCGTGCCGACGAAGCGGGCGTCCGGCGCGAATAGCGCGAAGTAGGCGTCGCCGTCCGAGGCGGTCGAGGCCGCGTTCAGCTGATCCAGCACCGACGCAACCTCGGCCTCGGGGCTGGGCGCTGCCTGGATCGTCAGGGCGGCCAGAGCCGCAAGGGTCAGGGACATGGCCGTCTCCGCTATGAGAGGATCAGCCTAGTCCTCCTCGCCGCTTTCGGGAACGGGATAGACGCTGGGCTTCATGATCTTGGCCAGCGCGACCAGATTGCGCGCGGCGTTCCGGCCGACGCGGTCGGAATAGTCGTGGCCCTCATCCGTCTCGACGTAGTCCGGCCCAGGTCCCGGCCCCAGGTGCCAATAGGTCCAACTTTGACCCGGGATGGTGAAGCCCATGTCGATCAGGCCCTGGCAGACTGTGGCGACGATATTGTGCGCGCCGTCCTCATTGCCGGTGATGACCACGCCCCCGACCTTGCCGAAGGCGACCGGACGGCCATCGTCATCGGTCTCGGCGAACCAGGCGTCCATGCGTTCGAGCGCGCGCAGGCAGACGCTGGACATCTGGCCCAGCCAGGTCGGCGTGGCGAATACGACGATGTCGGCGGCCTTCAGCTTTTCATCCACTTGGGGCCACTGGTCGCCATCTCCCTCGTCGGCCGAGACGCCAGGTTTGATGTTCAGATCGACCAGTCGGATCATCTCGACGTCAGCCCCGCCCTTCTCAAGCTCGGCGATCACGACACGCGCCAAGGCTTCGGTCGATGAGGTCTTGGGCGACGGCTTCAGGGTGCAGTTCAGGACGGCGGCCTTCATGGGGATCTCCTCGCAGGCTGTGAGGCCAACCCATCAACCGGGCGCCGCGTTCCCTAGTTCGCCAGCCGCGTCGGAACCGGCTTGCCCAATGCCTCGGCCAGCGCCTGCTGGGTGATAAGCAGCACCTGCTCGCGGCGGTGATAGTTGTTGGACAGAACCACCACCGTCACGTCGTGCTCGGGTTCGTGGACCACCAGGTTGCGGAAGCCCGCCCAGCTGCCTGTGTGGTAAATCTGGCTGTCGCCGAACGGCGCGTCGGTGCGCAGGCCCAGGCTGTTGACGTAGAGGCCGTAGCCATAGGCTCGACGTTGGCGGCCGCGCTCGCGCGGCGTGTCCTGCGGGGCATGGTCGGCGATCATCTGGGCGTAGGAGAACGGCGTCAGAACCGCGCCGCCATGCAGGGCGCGGTTCCAGATCATCAGGTCGTCCAGGCTGGAATACAGGGCCCCAGAGGCGAAAACGATGCTGACATTGGCCAAGGGCTGAGGGGTCAGGCCGCCGGGAAAGTCGCCGTAACCCATGACCAGCCCTTGGGTCTGATCATCAGCGTCGGAACCGGTGTGATCCAGGCCCAGCGGATCGAACAGCGCCTGTTTCAGATAGGCCTCGTACGAGACGCCGCTGGCCTTCTCGACCACCACGCCCAGCAGGTTGAAGCCGGCGTTGCTGTAGCGGACCTTCGTTCCCGGCTCGAACTGCAGGCGATAGCGGGCGGTGGCGTCGGTCAACTCCCGCGGGGTTCGCGGCGTTGCGCGGATGCGGCCCCACTCCGCCTGGGCCATCAGGTCCACCACGCCTGAGGTGTGCGACATCAGATGGTGCAGCCGGATCGGCGCCCAGGCCTCGGGGCACGGCTGGATCCATTTGCACAGCGGATCGGCGACGCTGAGCTTGCCCTCGTCCTGAAGCTTCAGGATCGCGGCGGTGGTGAACTGCTTGGAGACCGAGGCCAGGCGAAAACGGCTGTCCAGCGCCAGGGGCTCCCCGCGTTCGCGGTTCGCCATGCCGTAGACCTGGCGGAACAGCACCTGATCGCCGCGCGACACAAGAACGCCGCCCATGAAGTCGCCGCGATCCAATCGCGCTTTCAAGAGGGGCAGGCTCTCGACGACCTCCACCGGCGGGCGCTCGGGCGCAGGCGCGGCGGTCGGCACGGGCAGGCGCGGCGTGGCGACTGTGTTGACCGCCGCCCAAGCCGAGGCTCCGACGACGATCGCAGCCGTGAGCCCGAGGATCAGGCGGGGATGCCCCCCGGCGGTACGCGGCACATGAAACACGGGCTCTCACTTACATTCGAGCGAATATCTGAGATGAGTTGCGCAGCGCGCAACTCATCCGATTTCACTCAGACGTCGAACTCCAGACCGAACTGAGCGTACAGGGCGCGGCTGTCCTGCCACTTCGGATCGACCTTGACGGTCAGGAACAGGTGAACAGGGCGCTCCAACAGCTCGGTCAGCTCCTCGCGCGACTTTTGCCCGATCCATTTGACGGTCTGGCCGCCCTTGCCCAGCACGATAGGGCGCTGGCTGTCGCGTTCAACGTAAATGGTCTGTTCGATGCGCACCGAGCCGTCGGGCTTCTCGTCGAAGGCCGTGGTTTCGACCGCCGCCGAATAGGGCAGCTCCTCATGGACGCGGAGATAAACCTTCTCGCGCGTGATCTCGGCGGCCAGAACCCGCATCGGCACGTCGGCGGACTGGTCTTCCGGGTAGAGCCAGTGCCCCTGCGGCATGGCCAGGGCCAGACGGGTCTTCAGATCGTCAACGCCGTCGCCGCTGAGGGCGGAGATCATATAGACCTCGGAATAGACGCCGGTCTCGAACAGACGCTGCGACAGGGCCAGCAGGGTGTCGCGGCGCATGCCGTCGATCTTGTTCAGAGCCAGGATGACCTTGGTCCCCGTCGCCTTCAGATTGGCGATGATGGTTTCGGTGTCCTCAGCCGAGCGGCGATCAGCGGCGGTGCCCTCGCGGCCCTCGGAATCGATGTGCGACTGGGCGTCGATCAGGTGTACGACAACATCGGCGTCCTCGGCCCCGCCCCAGGCCGAGGCCACCATGGCGCGATCCAGGCGGCGACGCGGCGTGAAGATGCCGGGCGTGTCCACCAGCACGATTTGGGCGTCGCCGTGGATGGCGATGCCGCGCACCGGAAAGCGCGTGGTCTGAACCTTCTGGGTGACGATCGAGACCTTGGAGCCCGTCAGCCGGTTGACCAGGGTGGACTTGCCGGCGTTGGGCGCGCCGATGATGGCGGCGAAGCCCGCGCGGGTCTGGTCGTTGGTTTCGGAGATATCGGTCAAATCACGCCTTCACGTTCAAGCAGGCCGACAGCGGCCGCCTTCTCCGCCTCCTGACGCGAACGGCCCTGGGCGGTCAAGGGTTCGACCCCCTCGACCGAGACCTGAACCGTGAAGGTCGGGGCGTGGTCAGAGCCGGTGCGCTCTACAACGGCATAGGCGGGCAAGGGCCTGCCTCGACCCTGCGCCCACTCCTGAAGCGCGGACTTCGGATTGGTCAGGCCCGGCTTGGACGGGGTTTTCAGCTCTTGGGCCCAGGCGCGATCGAACACGCCGCGCGCCGCCTCCAGACCTCCGTCCAGATAGACGGCCGCCAGGATCGCCTCCACCGCATCGGCGATGACCCCGGCCTTCTTGCGTCCGCCGGTCTTGGTCTCGCCCGCCGACAGCCTCAGCGCCGGACCGACCTCCAGCGCCTCGCCGACTCGTGCGCAGGCGGCCTTGTCGACCAGGGCGTGCAGGCGCGACGACAGCTGGCCCTCGTCGGCCTCTGGGAAGTCGGCCGACAGACGCTCGGCCACAAGCAAGCCCAGCACCCGGTCGCCCAGGAACTCGAGCCGCTCGTTGTCGCGGATCTTGCGGCTTTCGACAGGCGTCCCCTGCCCCACGCTGGCGTGGGTCAGGGCGCGGTCCAGCAGGCTCCTGTCGGCGAAGGCGTGCCCCAGCCGCTCGGCCAGGGCGGCCACGGCCTCGGCGCGCGCGTTGGCCATCAGTCCAGGATCTGGAAGAACCGGCTCGGCCGCACATTGGCGAACCAGCTGACCGGGTTGAACAGGGACGCGCCCGGCGACCAGGAGAACAGGATGATCTCGGCCTTGCCGACCAGATTCTCCTCCGGGACCATGCCCACCCCGCCGGCGATGCCGACGCGGCTGTCGATGGAATTGTCGCGGTTGTCGCCCATGAAGAAGTAGTGGCCGGCCGGAACCTCGAACACCGGGGTGTCGTCCAGGTCGCCGCCGGGGCCGTAGTCCTGAATGGCGAAGGTGCGGCCGCCCGGCAGGGTCTCGCGCTTGCGCATCACCTGGCGCGGACCAAACATGTCCTCGAACTCGCTTTGCGCGACGACGGCGTCCGGCACGGCCTGGTCGTTGATGTACAGGACGTTGTCCCTCATCTGGACCCGGTCGCCCGGCAGGCCGATCAGGCGCTTGATGTAGTCGGTCCGATTGTCGCGCGGCAGCTTGAAAACGACGATGTCGCCGCGCGCCGGCGCCTTGCCCAGGATGCGACCGTCAAACAGCGGCGGGCTGAACGGGATCGAGTGTTTCGAATAGCCATAGGTCCATTTGGACACGACGATGTAATCGCCCTCATAGAGGTTCGGCTCCATCGAGGCCGACGGGATGGTGAAGGGCTGGAAGAACAGCACCCGCAGCACCAGGGCGATGAGCAGGGCGAAAACGACGGTCTTGATGATCTCAAGCGTCTCGCTGCCTGCCGACTTGGCGGGCTTGTCTCGGCCGCGGCGAGCGCCCGGGGCGTAGACGGCGCCGTCGGCCTGGTTCGTCGCGCGCACCTCTTCGTCGCGCTTACGGTCGTCGCTCATCTTGCCTTGATTCCCCTGCCGCTTTCGCGCGGCCATTCCTGCCACGGGGTATAGGCTGATTACGCCATCGGCAAGGCTTCGATCACCACGAAGGCCAGGGCGTAGGGATGCTCGTCCGACAGCGTGAGGTGAATGCGAGGCTCGTGACCCGTCGGCGTCAGGCGCGCCAGGTGCTCGGCTGCGTGGCCGGTCAGGGCCAATGTGGGCTGGCCCGAAGGCAGGTTCACCACCCCCATGTCGCGCCAATAGACGTCGGAGCGCATGCCCGTGCCCAGAGCCTTGGCGCAGGCCTCCTTGGCCGCGAACCGCTTGGCGTAGCTCCAGGCCGGATCAGGTTTGCGGTCCGAACGACGCCGCTCCAGTTCGGTGAAGCAGCGGATCTTGAAGCGGTCGCCGAACCGGTCCAGCGAGGCCTGGATGCGGCGGATGTCCGACAGGTCCGCGCCGACGCCGACGATCATGCCGCCCCGCCCGCCACGGCCTCGTCCATCGCCGCGCGCATGCGGCGAATGGCCCCGTCCAGGCCGGTGAAGACGGCCTCGCCGATCAGGAAATGGCCGATGTTCAACTCGACGATCTCGGGGATGGCCAGCACCTCGCCGGCCGTGCCGAAGTCCAGGCCGTGCCCGGCGTGAACCTCTAGCCCCAGGCCGTGCGCCTGGGCGGCGGCGTCGGCCAGGCGGTCGAGCTCGGCCGGCCGCTGGTCGGGCGAGAGATGGCAATATCGGCCGGTGTGGAACTCCACCACCTGGGCGCCGACGGCGGCGGCGGCTTCCACCTGGGCTGGCGAGGGTTCGATGAACAGGCTGACGCGCATGCCCGCTTTCGCGAGCGCCTGAACGACGGGTGCGATGCGCGCCTCGCAGCCGGCGACGGCCAGGCCGCCCTCGGTGGTGACCTCCTCGCGCCGTTCGGGCACCAGACAGGCGGCGTGCGGGCGGTGACGTAGCGCAATGGCCAGCATCTCGTCGGTGACCGCCATCTCCAGGTTCAGCGGCTTGCCCGCGCGCCGGCAAAGGGCCGTCAGCACGTCGATGTCGGCGTCGGTGATGTGGCGGCGATCTTCGCGCAAGTGGGCGGTGATGCCGTCCGCACCGGCCGCCAGGGCCGTCTCGGCGGCCCGCGCGGGATCGGGATGCGCTCCGCCGCGCGCGTTCCGCACGGTCGCGACGTGGTCGATGTTGACGCCCAGGCGGACGCGACGGGTCATCCTACTTCGCCAGTCGACGGCTGCCGGGATCCTCGACCGGCAGCGCAGCCAGTTCGCGCGGCAGGGCGTCGGCCGGATAGGCCGGCACGTCCAGAGTTGCGAGCGCGATCAGCGGCACGCCCACATCGGCGCGCCCGCCCGAGCGATCCACGATGCAGGCGGCCGCGACGACCGTGCCGCCGGCCTCCTGAATGGCGGCGATGCATTCGCGCGACGACAGGCCGGTCGTGACGATGTCCTCGACCATCACGACCTTCTCACCCGGCTCGACATGAAAGCCCCGCCGCAGCTTGAAGGCGCCGTCCACGCGCTCGACGTACATGGACCGCACGTGCAGATGCCTGGCGGTCTCATAGCCAGGGATAATGCCGCCGACGGCCGGCGAGATCGCCGCATCCACCGGACCGACCGTCGCCGTGATCTTCTCGGCCAGGGCCTTGCACAGCCGCTCGCAGCGTCGGCCGTCCATGAAAACCAGGTTCTTCTGCAGGAAGACCGGGCTGTGCAGGCCGGACGACAGCACGAAATGCCCTTCGCGAAGAGCGCCGGCGTCACGGAATTCGGAGAGAACGTCGTCGGAGGTCATAAAGGCTGCTTAGCCGTTTGCCTGCGGCGGTTAAAGCCGCACCCTACTCGATGTCCGCGCCCGGCTTCAGGCCGCCTTCCAGAAGCTTGGCCCAGACCGTTTCGGCGTCGTCGGCGAATGCGAACAGCTCCATGTCCGAGGCCTTGACCATCCCGTGCTCGATCAGGGCGTCGAAGTTGACGACCGAACGCCAGTAGGCCTCGTCGAACAGGACGATCGGGATCGGGGGCGCCTTGCCGGTCTGGCGCAGGGTCAGGATCTCGAACAGCTCATCCAGCGTCCCAAAGCCGCCCGGGAAGACCACAAGCGCATTGGCCCGCATGGCCAGGTGCATCTTGCGCATGGCGAAGTAGTGGAACTGGAACGTCAGCTCGGGCGTCGACCACGGGTTCGGGAATTGCTCGTGCGGCAGGGTGACATTGAAGCCGATCGACGGGGCGCCGGCTTCGTGCGCGCCCTGGTTGGCGGCCTGCATGATGCCCGGCCCGCCGCCCGTGGCGATGACGTTGTCGCGCGGCTCGCCCGGTGAGCCCTTGAAGGCCCCGCCCCGCTCGGACGCCAGACGGCCGAACTGCCGCGCCTGCTCGTACCAGTACGAATGCTTCCCCTCCCCGTCTGCACCCACGCGGGCGGAGCCGAACACCACCAGGGTCGAACGCACGCCCCAGGCCCGCAACGCCTCTTCGGCCTTGGCGTATTCCATCAGGAAGCGCACGCCGCGCATGGAATCTCCAAGGATGAAATCGGAATCCTTGGCGGCGAGGCGATAGGAGGGCGAGGCGACCTGCGCCTGATTGGCGAGGGCTTGTTCTTCGGGCGTCATGAAATCTCGTGGGGTTTTGGAAACGTCAGCCGCGGGCGCGTTCGACGGTGTCGACCGACGGATTGGCGCGGAGAGCGGCGATGATGGTGGTGGCGTGCCGGGCGTCCTCGACTTCGACATCGATTTCCATGTCGAAAAAGTCCTGCTGCCGATGAGTCATGACCAGGTTCAGGATGTTGCCCCCGGCTTCGCCGATCAGGGTCGAAACCTGCCCCAGAACACCAGGTGCGTTCTTCATGGTCGCGCGGATGCGGGCCGAGGCCACAGCCTCATGTTCGGCCTGGGGCGTCCACTGCAGATCCTGCCACACCGAATCGTCGTCGGCGAACTCGGCCAGGGTCTGGCAGTCGATGGTATGGACCGTCAGCCCCTTGTCGGGCTCCAGAATACCGACGATGCGGTCGCCCGGCACAGGTGTGCAGCAGGCGCCGAAGTGCACGGACACGCCTGGCGTCAAGCCGCCGCCACGCACGAACAGCCGCGCCTCGCCGTCTTCGATCCGCTTCTTCTCCGGTCCGGCCTTCAGGCGGCCCTTCAGACCCGGGAACAGAACCTCCGCGACGCGTGCGGGGCCCAGCCGGCCGCGGCCAATGGCCTCGAACAGCTCTGCTTCCTCGGACAACGCCAAGGTCTCGAGCGCGGGAGCCAGGTTCACGTCGGCCATCGCCTTTTCGGCGCGCTCCAGCGTCTGCTCCAGCGCTGCGCGGCCCAGCTTGATGAACTCCTCGCGCTCGGAGCTGCGGATGTGGCGGCGGATGGCCGAGCGGGCGCGGCCGGTCACCGTCAGGCTGCGCCAGTCGGCGGGAATGTCGCGCTTGGCGCCGCGAATGATCTCCACCACGTCGCCGTTCTGAAGCTGGGTGCGCATCGGCTTCAGCTCGCCGTTGATCTTCACGCCCACGGCCGTATCGCCGACCTCGGTGTGGACGGCATACGCGAAGTCCAGCGCCATGCCTCCGCGCGGCAGGGTGATAAGGGCCCCCTTGGGCGTGAAGACGAAGACCTGATCCAGGTACATCTCCAGCTTGGCGTGCTCGACCCAGTCCTCGCCGCCTTCGCCATGCTCGATCACCTGCACAAGGTGGCGCAGGTTCTGCAGCGGGTCGCGCCCGCCGTCGGCCTCCATCGCCTGGTGGTCGAAGCCGTAGGACTGGTTCTTGTAGCGCCAGTGGGCCGCCACCCCGTCCTCGGCCACGCGGTCCATGGCCTCGGTTCGGATCTGCATCTCGATGCGCAGGCCCGATGGGCCAACCACCGTCGTGTGCAGGCTGCGGTAGTTGTTGGACTTGGGCGTCGAGATGAAGTCCTTGAAACGCTCAGGCACCATGGGCCAGGCGCGGTGGATCACGCCCAGCGCGCGGTAGCACTCGTCCTCGCTGTCGACGATGACCCGGAAGCCGTAGATGTCCGACAGGCTGGAGAAGCCCACCGACTTCCTCTGCAGCTTGCGCCAGATCGAGTAGGGCGTCTTCTGCCGCCCCGGCACGCGAGCGACGATGCCCGCCTCCTCCAGAACCCGCGTCACCTCGCTCGACACGCCCTCGATGGCGTGGCCGTGCTCCAGCTTCAGCGCCTCCAGCCGCCGCTCGATCGCGGTCTTGGCTGTCGGGTTAAGGTGGGTGAAGGCCAGCTCTTCCAGCTCCGAAGCGATGGAGTGGATGCCAATCGACCGACCTAGCGGGGCGTAGACTTCCAGCGTCTCGCGGCTGATGCGCTCGCGCTTCTCGGGCTTCACATACTGAAGCGTGCGCATGTTGTGCAGGCGGTCCGCCAGCTTGACCAGCAGCACCCGAACGTCGCGCGAGATCGCCAGGATGAACTTGCGCAGGTTTTCGGCCTGTCGCGTGTGCTCGGCCTGCAGCTCGAGTCGCGACAGCTTGGTCACGCCCTCGACCAGGACGGCGACCTCCTCGCCGAACATCTGGGCGATGTCGTCGCGTGTGGCGGAGGTGTCCTCGACCACGTCATGCAGCAGCGCCGTGACGATGGTGGCCGTGTCCAGCCGGTAGTCGGTCAGAATGCCCGCGACCTGGATCGGGTGGGCGAAATAGGGATCACCCGAGGCCCGCAGCTGCGAGCCATGCATCTTCATCGCATAGACATAGGCCCGGTTCAGCAGCGCCTCGTCCGCGGTCGGGTCGTACGCCTTGACCGCCTCGATCAGTTCGAACTGACGCAGAACGGGCATGCGCTTGCCCGCCGGGGCCGCTTCGGCCTCCGGCGCGGGGGGTGAGTTCAGGTTTGCAGCTTCCGGAGCCGGCGGAGCCTTTACGGCCCGCGCCGGTAGAATAGTGACGCCTCTGGCGGGCTCGGCCGTCAGTAGCGCTCCTCCTGACCGCCGTCGCGGTCGCTCTGCAGCGCACGGATCAGCTCAGCTTCGGCCATGTTCATGTGCTGCGGCTCGGCCAGCAGCTTGACCGTTTCAGCCTCGTCTTCCGCCTCGGTGCGCTCATCCACGCGTTGAAGAGTGGTGATGATCGTCTCGCGCAGTTCGTCGGGGACGACCTTGTCCTCGGCCAGTTCACGCAGCGCCACGACAGGATTCTTGTCGTTGTCGCGATCGAGCAGCAGGGCGGCGCCATTGGCGATCGCGCGCGCGCGGTGACCGGCCAGCAGAACCAGGCCGAACCGGTTCGGGACCTTCTCGATGCAGTCTTCGACGGTGACGCGGGCCATGAAATTCCTCAGACGCGGGGGAGAACCCCGCTAAATATAGGTTTCGGCCCGATTGTGCAACGCGGCGAGCGCCGGAATGCGCTGGGGGTTCAATGCGCGATCGAGGCGTCCCGCCCGACCACGGCGGCCTGGGCCAGCATTTGAGCTGTTCGCCCGTCGGTCGGATGTCGCCATTCGGGCGCGATCTCCGCCAGGGGCCCCATCACGAACCGCCTCTCCGCCGCCCTGGGATGCGGCAGGATCAGCCCGCCGCGCGCCCCGCTTTCTCGACCGCAGGCGATCAGATCGAGATCCAGCGTCCGCGGCGCGTTTGCGCGCCGCCGTTCGCGGCCGAATGCATCCTCGATGCGGCCAAGGGCGGCCATCAAGGCGTTCGGGTCATGCGCGGTGTGCACGATGACGACGCCATTCAGAAAAGGCGGATCGTTCGCGTCCGGCCACGCCTGGGACCGCCACCATGACGAACGAGCAACCACGTCCAGTCCTTCGGCCCGGAACCGCGCCAGCGCCGCCTCCAGCGCCTCGCGGCAATCGCGCCACGGCCCCTTGTCATTGCAGCCCAGGGCGACGATGACCGCTTGATCGAGGTCTCCCGCATATTCGCACGGATATTCGCCCATGGTCATTCACCCGTCCGACCGACTGGCGGTCTTCATCGACGGCGCCAACCTGTACTCCGCCGCTCGATCGCTTCAGCTGGAGCTGGACTTCAAGCGGATGAACGACTGGTTCGCCGCCCGCGCCCGGCTGGTGCGGACCTATTATTACACGGCCATCATCGAGGGCGAAGAGTTCTCGCCGGTGCGGCCCCTGGTCGACTGGCTGGGCTACAACGGCTTCACGGTCGTGACCAAGCCGGTCAAGCGCTTCACCGATTCCGAAGGCCGCAGCCGCACCAAGGGCAATATGGACATCGAGATCGCGGTCGATGTGCTGTCGCTGTCCGACAGGCTGGAGCATGTGGTGCTGTTCTCGGGCGACGGCGACTTCCGCCGGCTGGTCGAGGCGGTTCAGTCCAAGGGCGTTCGGGTCACGGTCATTTCGACGACCAAGAGCCAGCCGCCGCACATCGCCGACGAACTACGCCGCCAGGCCGACAGCTTCCTGGACCTGGCCGACATAACGCCCGAGTTCGCCCGTCCGAGACGCGACGCCTGATGCTGAACCCCGAGCCGCCCCGCGACTGCCCGCTGTGCCCGCGCCTGGTCGCCTACCGGCGCGAGAACCAGGCCCAGAACCCCGACTGGTGGAATGGCCCCGCCCCCTCCTTCGGCGATCCGAACGCGCGTCTGCTTGTGGCGGGCCTCGCCCCCGGCCGCACGGGCGCCAACCGCACGGGCCGACCCTTCACCGGCGATCACGCCGGGTGGCTGCTGTACGAAACGCTGAAGAAGACCGGCTTCGCGCGCGGCGCCTATGAGGCGCGGCCTGACGATTCAATCGAGCTGATCGACTGCATGATCACCAACGCCGTGCGCTGCGCCCCGCCGCAGAACAAGCCCCTGCCGATCGAGGAGGCGACCTGCCGGCCGTTCCTCATCGACCGGCTGGCCGCCCTGCCCCGACTGAAGGTGATCGTGACCTTGGGCGATGTGTCGCGCCGGTCGCTGCTGAAGTCACTGGGCCTGCCCGGCACGGCCATCCCCGCCGGCCACGGGGTCGAGGGCGAAGCGGGCGGCTATCGCATCCTGAACAGCTATCACTGCTCTCGGCTGAACACGAACACCGGCCGGCTGACGCCCGAGATGTTCGAGGACATATTCCGCCGCGCGCGTCAGATGCTGGACGACTGAGCCCCATCCGCCTCGACCTTGGCGGCGCCCACCCTGGCCAAAAAGGCGCAGGTCTTCTTCAGCACCCGGTCGGCCGGCAGATCCATCATGTGCTGGATCGACTGGTTAAGGCGCGGGTCGAGGGCGCGGAACTCGTCGATGGAGCGTGCGCCGCGCACGGCGATCCCGCCCCACGGCCCGGTGCGCCGCTCGTCCGACGGGCCATAGACCCCGACGCAAGGCGCCCCGGCCGCGACGGCCAGCTGGGTCCAGACCGAATCCGCGCCGATGTAGAGGCTGGCGTGCTTCAGCGCCGCCACCGTCTGCAGACGGGTAAGACGGCCCTGCAGTTCGATCACCCGATGCCGCTGGACGGCCAGGCGGATGGTGTGGGCCGCATCGCGGTCGGCTTCTTCGCCGACAATCATCAGCCGTCCGCCCGCCAGCGGCCCCTCGTCGGCTAAAAGCGGGCCCGCAACCTTGGCGAACCGCTCGGCAGGCCAGCGCTTGCCCATCCAGTCAACGCCCGGTCCGATCGCCAGGATCGGGCGACCGTCCGGGCGCACGAGAGCGTCGACGTCGGCTTGCGTTCGATCCGAAACGAACAGTTGCGGCGCCACCGGTTCGTCCAGTTGCATGACCACGGCCGCGGCTTCGACCGCATGCAGCGCCGGATCGTCCACGCCGCGAACAGCGCGCCTGTGCCGCTTCAGCTTGCCCGACAGCGTGGAGCCGCGCAGGTCGACCACCAGGCCCCATCGCGTCTCGCGCACCTTGTTCCACAGGGCGATCCAGTCGAACCGGCTTTCGCGCTCCAGCACGATCAGCTGATCCAGCCCCGGCGTTTCGGCAAACAGCGGCGCAGACGCCGCCGACCCCACGATGGTGAAGTGCGCGTTCGGCACCGCCGCGACCAGGTGCGCGAGCAGACCCGAGGACAGGATGGCCGCCTCGGCGTCCGCCTCGGCGATGTAGAGGATGGGAAAGGTCCCGCGCATTTTGAGAGGCTACAGGGATTCTCGCGCAGGTTCAGCCGTCGCGCGCCCTCGCCATCGACGTCCGTCGCCCCTATCTGGGGACCATGTCCGCCCGCATCGCCCGCCTCGACAGCCGCGCTCTGGTCCGCGTCTCCGGTCCCGACGCTCGGCCCTTTCTGCACAATCTGCTGACGCAGGATGTCGAGACCTTGGCCGAGGGCGAACGGCGCTTCGGCGCCCTGCTCTCGCCGCCCGGCCGGCTGCTGTTCGACCTTTTCCTGACCGCCGAGGGTGAGGCCGTCGTGCTGGACGTGGACGCCGCGCGCCGTGACGCCTTCGTCCAGCGTCTTTCGATGTACCGACTGCGCGCCAAGGTCGAGGTCGAGATCGACGACCGCCCCGTCCATGTCGCCTGGGACGGCGACGCCCCCGGCTTTTCGCCCGACCCTCGGCTGGCCCCGCTGGGCGGACGGGCGCACGGCGCGTTCCAGGTCAATTCGAGCGAGGACGACTGGCAGGCGCATCGCCTGGCGCTGGGCGTGCCGGACACAGCCGCGGACTGTCCAGACGACAAGACCTACCCGATCGAGGCCAACTTCGATCTGCTGAACGGCATTGATTTCCACAAGGGCTGCTTCGTCGGCCAAGAGACGACTTCGCGCATGAAGCGGCGCGGGTCGATCCGCACCCGCATGCGCCCCATCGCCTTCGACGGCCCGGCGCCAGCGTTAGGAACCGAAGTGCTGAACGGCGAACTGCGCGCCGGCGAGGTGCTGAGCGGCCGCGATGGCCTGGCCATGGCGTCACTTCGCGTGGACCGTCTCGACGGCGCGCTGACCGCCGACGGCCGCCCGGTTAGTCTGCCGCCGGTCGCCTGGCTGGACTGACTATTCGATCTCGAAGACCACGGTCAGCCGCGCGTCGATCCGCGCTGGAGGCGGCGCAACGTTCAGCGGCACAGAAGGCCGAACGCGCGAACCCGTAACCACCACCTCCTGGACCGCGTCGATTCCAGCGGCGCCGAAAGACCGCGCGCCGGGATCCTGAACGCGAAGCACCCGCACTATGCGCTGGCCAGACGCCTGGGCAAGAGCGTCGGCTTGCCGCCGCGCGTCGGCGAACGCGGCGGCGTTGGCTTCCGCCTGCAGCTCGCGATCATCCGCCAAGATGGCGGCTTCCAGCCGGGCGTTGCGGGCTCCGCGCTCCGCCGCCAGTGAAACGGCGTCGCCCGCCCGCTCCACTGGCGCGCCTTCCAGGGTCAGGTTCATGGCCGCCCGGTATCCCGTGATGGGGCAGTTGGCGCTGTCGTTGTACCGCTCGCGGCCGCATTCGGGATCATGTGTCGGCTCGACCTGCGGCGAGCCGGTCGTGACGCGCGCGCGTTCCAGTCCGGCCAGACGCTCCAGACCCTCGCCGACCCGCTCACGCGCTTCGGACAAGGCCCGGACAGCATCGACCTGGGTGGCCCCGCGCCCTTCGACGTCGGCCGTGACCCGGAAGGTGTCCGGGGCACGCTCGGCGCGCCCCTCCCCGACCACGACAATGGAGGGCCGGGAGGTGATCTCCTGCTGAGCCAGCGCAGGCGTCGCCGTAAGTACGGCGGCAAAGGCCGCGAGATACATCGTCTTCATGATCGCCATCCTTGTGTGCAGTCTTCACTGCAACCGGATAGCGGCAAGGCGTCAAGCCGCGCGCTTGATCTCGTTGCGATCGTCCAGCAGCACGACGGTGGGCGACCACTGGCGCGCCTCTTCCTGCGGCAGTTGGCCGTAAGTGACGATGATGACCTTGTCGTTCTTCTGGACCAGGCGGGCGGCGGCGCCATTGACGCCGATTACGCGGCTGCCGCGCGGGGCCTCGATGGCGTAGGTGGTGAAGCGCGCGCCATTAGTGATGTTCAGCACGTCCACCTGCTCGTGCGGCAGAATGCCCGACGCGTCCAGCAGATCGCGGTCGATGGCGATCGAGCCCTCGTACTCAAGGTCTGCCTGGGTCACCGTGGCGCGGTGCAGCTTGGCTTTCATCAGGGTGACCAGCATGAGCGGTCTCCGGCGATCGACGCGGGGCGAACGCCCCCGCACGCGAACCGCCATATAGGGTTTTGACGCCGGATCATCAATGATCAGGTTGCAATGCAGCACAGGTCTCGCAATCGCGTCCGGCGCGGCTGAAAGGCGCGCTTGGAGCCGCCCTCGCCTGCCTCTATGGTTGACCCGCCCGCCCCATGGCTGACGGACCCTCCCCGCCGATGAAACAATTCTTCCTGACCATGCTCGGCGTTTTCGCGGGGCTGTTCCTGTTCATGATCGTCCTGCCGATCGTGCTGATCATGGCCGCCGTCGCCAGCGCCGGATCGAAACCCGCCACCCCGGCCCAGGCCGTGGTCCAGCTGGATCTGCGGGGCGGTTTGTCGGACCAGCCGTCGACCAGTCCCTTCGCCGGGCTTGGCGGCTCGGGCCTGTCGGTAGTCGAAGTCGTGGACGGCCTGGCCCAGGCCGAGCAGGACCGCAACGTCAAGGCGCTGGTGGTGCGCCTGCCCGAGGCCGGCATGACGCCCGCAGCTGCGGACGAGGTGCGCCAGGCGCTGCATCGCTTCCGCGCCAGCGGCAAGCGCGTGATCGCCCACAGCCAGGGCTTCATGCCCGTGGGCACGGTCATGTCCAGCTACATGGTTGGGGCCGCCGCGGACGAGCTGTGGATGCAGCCTGTCGCCAGCTTCCAGGCGTCAGGTTTCTCGGCCGATGAAATTTTCCTAGGGCGGGCCTTCGAACGGTATGGCGTCAACGCCCAGTTTGAGCAGCGCTATGAATACAAGAACGCCGTCAACCAGTTCAGCCAGAGCGACTTCACGCCCGCGCACCGCGAGTCGATGCTGGCCTGGATGACCTCCATCTATGACAACGCCATCGCCAACGCGGCACGCGATCGCGAGACCGATGCGGCGGCGCTGAAACAGGTGATTGAAGCGGGTCCCTACTCCGCCGAGGAGGCGCTGCAGGCCCGTCTGATCGACAAGATCGGTCAGGTCGAGCAGGCGCTGGGCGCAGCCAAGCGTCTGGCCGGATCAAACGCGGAGGTGCTGGACTTCCGCCGCTACGCCTCGTCCCAGGGACAGCGCACAGGCTCGGGTTCGGACGCCATCGCCATCGTGTCGGCCGAAGGCGCCATCGTCACCGGGAGCAGTTCGGGCGCCGATCCCTTCGGTTCCGGCTCGACCATCCGGTCGGACGACACGGCCAGGGCCATCTACGACGCCATTGAGGACAGTGCGGTGAAGGCCATTGTCTTCCGCGTCTCCTCGCCGGGCGGCTCGCCCGAGGCGTCGGAGCAGATTCTGGCCGCCGTGCGCGCGGCCAAGGCGGCCGGCAAGCCGGTTGTGGTGTCCATGGGGGCCTATGCGGCGTCCGGCGGCTACTGGATCAGCTCGGAGGCCTCTTCCATCGTGGCTCAGCCCTCGACCCTGACCGGCTCGATCGGCGTATTCGGGGGCAAGTTCGTCCTGACCGACGCGCTCGGCCGGTTCGGGGTGGACATGCGCGGCCTGACCGTCGGCGGCGACTACGCCGATGCGCTGTCGCCGTCCCAACCGTTCGACCAGGGCCAGCGCGCCGCCTTCGCCGCCTCGATGGACCGGATCTACGACGCCTTCCTGGTTCGCGTCGCCCAAGGGCGCAAACTTGAGCCCGCTCGGGTTCAGGAGATCGCCCGTGGCCGCGTCTGGACCGGTGCGCAAGCCCGCGAACTTGGGCTGGTGGATGAACTGGGCGGGCTGGCGGAGGCTATCGTCGTGGCGCGCCGCCTGGCCGAAATCCCCGATGACGCGTCTGTGCGGTTCAAGCGGTTCCCGGCCGCCAAGTCACCTTGGGAGGCCCTGTCGGACGTCTTCGGCGTTCAGGCCGAGGCCGCTCAGGCCCTGGTGCGCCTCGGCGCTGTCGTGGGCTCGCCGGAAGCCCAGGCGGTCATGCGGCGCGTCGAACTCGAGCGTCTGCGCAGTCAGGGCGGCGTGGTGCTGGCGGATCAACCGCTGAACTGACGTCGCCTGGGCGGCGATGTCGCACGGCATTGACCGCACCGGTCTATGGACCGACATTCCTCATTGGGCGTTCATCGATCGCCCCTTAGGATTTGAGCCATGTTCCAGACTCAACGCTTCGCCCAGATCGGCCAGTCCCAGCGTCGGCGCGGCGGCGGCCTTTTCGCCCCTGTGCTTTGGCTGTTCGGCTTCGTCGCCACCGCCATAGCCATGGCTGTGGGCGCGGTGCTTGCGGTGCTCACCGCTGCGGCGGTGGCGCTGATCGCCGTGGTCGCCGGGGCCTTGGTCTTCTTCACCGGCTTGGCCCTGCGTGCACGCCGCAAGGCCGCACCCGTCGCCGCCTCGGACGGAGACGTGATCGAAGCCCGCAAGGTCGATGGCGCCTGGGTCGCCTATGGCTGGGAGCGCGAGGGGCGCTAGACTGGCCCCATGTTCGAGGCTCCATCTCCAAATTTCGATGCTCGGCGCGCCCCGCCGGACGTTCTGGTGCTGCACTACACCGGCATGGAGAGCGGCCAGGCGGCGCTCGACCGCCTGCGTGATCCAGACGCCCGAGTCTCGGCCCATTATCTGGTCGAGGAGGATGGCCGCATCTTTCGCCTGGTCGACGAGGCGCGTCGCGCCTGGCACGCCGGCCGCGGCGTCTGGCAGGGCGAGGACGATCTGAACGGCGCTTCAATCGGGGTCGAGATTGTCAATCCGGGACACGAATTCGGCTATCGTCCCTTCCCCGACATCCAGATCCAGGCCTTGATCGCCCTGATCGGCGAAGTCCGCGCGCGCTGGACCATACCCGACGCCCGCATCATCGCTCATTCCGACTTGGCGCCCGACCGAAAGCAGGATCCCGGCGAACTGTTTCCCTGGAAGCGTCTAGCCGAAGCGGGACATGGCCTTTGGTTCGAGCCTGCGGCCGAGCGCATCGCCGCCCTGGGCGCTCCGCTGGGTCCGGGCGACCTCGGTCTGGGGGTCACCGTCTTGCGCGCAGGTTTGCACCGCCTGGGCTACGGCCTGCGTCCCGGGCCCGACTACGACGAAGAGACCCTTTCGACCGTCACCGCCTTTCAGCGTCACTGGCGGCCTGGGCGCGTAGACGGCGTGGCCGACGGCGAAACCCGCGCGCGCCTGGTCGGTCTGCTGCAGCTGGCTTCGGCCGAAAGCGTGACGGGCGTGCTTTAGGCGGACCGTTGCTTGATGGGCGCAGCGCCGTCGGCCAGCGATTCGTTCAGATAGACCTCGGCCTCGGTCGCCGGCAGGGCGGGCGCATAACCAAAGCCCTGGCCGTAGTGGCACTGCGCGTCGAGGAGCAGCCTCGCCAGATGGGCGTTCTCGACACCCTCGGCGACGACTTCCAGAGACAGATCGCGGCCCAGGTTGACGACCGACTTCACGATCTTGGCCGAGCCCTCGTCCTTGTCCATCGTCAGCACGAAATAGCGGTCGATCTTCAACGTGTCGAAGGGCAGACGCGCCAGATAGGACAGCGACGAGAAACCCGTGCCGAAGTCGTCCAGCGCCAGCGACGCCCCGGCCGTCTTCAGACGGCTGAGCACCTCTGCGGCGCTCGCGGTGTCGCGCATGATGTCGCCTTCGGTGACCTCCAGCTTCAGCGCGCCGCGCGGCAGTCGGCTCTCCTTGATGATCTCGGCCACGTCGTCGACCAGGTTCGGCCGCTCGATCTCGCCCACCGACAGATTGACACTGCAGAACAGCCGGCCCGCCGACGGATGGCGGGCCAGCCATTCCGCCAGTTGGCGCGCCGCCTGCCGCATCATCAGCAGACCCAGGTCGTTCATCAGCCCCATCTCCTGAGTAAGGCCCAGGAACTCGTCGGGCGGGACAAGCCCGCGCCGAGGATGACGCCATCGCGCCAGCGCCTCGAAGCCGGCTACCGCGCCTGTGTTGAGGTTCACGATCGGCTGGTAAAAGGGCTCGATCTCGGCACGGACGAAGGCGTTGCGAAGGTCCGCTTCCAGCGCCAGGCGAGACAGGCTGTCGCTTTCCAAAGCGCGCCCATAGGCGGCGGCCCCGCCGCGCCCCGCGCGCTTGGCTGATTCCACCGCCAGTTCGACCCGGCGCAGGATTTCAGCCGGATCGGGCGCATCCGGCCCGCCCTCACATGGAGCCGCACCGATCGAGACCGTCGGGTAGATGTCAAAACCCGCCACGCGCAAGGGCTGCTCCATCGCCTGCCGCATCCGGTCGGCCCCCTGCCCCTTGGGCACGAAGACGGCGAACTCGTCTTCGCCCACGCGGGCCGGAATGGCGTGGGCTGGAAAGGCCGCCGACAGGCGCGAGCCCAGCGCCGAAAGCACCAGATCGGCGCGCTCGTGGCCCAGCGCCTCGTTCAGGCGCTTCAGCCGATCCACGTCGGCCGCGACCATTTCGTAGTCCCCCGGCTGGGTCAGGGCTTCGCCGACCCGCGCCAGGAAGGCCCGACGGTCCAGCAAGCCCGTCAGAGCGTCGGCTTCGGCGCCTGCAAATTTCATCTCAGGGGCCACCACGCCGGCCGCTCGCAGTCCGTCCTCCAGCCACACACCGCGCCAGACGCCGATCTCTCCACCCCGCATGCGTATGCGCCTGGCGATCTCCATCCCCTCGGCCTGGGGCTTGAGAAGGGCGTCGGCCAAGCCGCGGTCCTGCGGCAAGGCGAGCGCTATCAGGGCCGCACTGGTGCATTCCGGCGCCAACGGACCCAGGCCCAGACCGTGTGTCGCACCCGTGAACCGGAGACTGTCTTCGGCCGGCGTCCAGACCCATAGAGCCGTGTCAGCCGCGGCCAGGGCCTCGATGGCGGTGGAGGCGTCCCACGCCAGGGATCGCGGTCTTGTGCTCAAGGCGCCCTGTGCCCCCTCAGGCGAGCGGCGGTTCGCCGCGCCCGACATCGTCCGCGACGACGCCGAAGAGCCAATGATCTGCCCATTCGCCGTTAATTTTAAGATAAGCCCTGGCTTCGCCTTCCTTGGTGAAGCCCGACTTTTCCAGTACCCGACGCGAGGCGGCGTTGCTCGGCAGGCAGGCGGCCTCTACGCGGTGCAGCCGCAACGGTCCGAAGGCGTAGGCCAGCATGGCCCGCACCCCCGCCGTGGCGTGGCCTCGCCCTGCGAAAGGCTGCCCGATCCAGTAGCCAAGCGTCGCCGTCTCCGCCACGCCGCGCCGAACGTTCGACAGCGTGGCCGCGCCGACCAGGGCCTGATCGTCGCCGGCGAAGATGAAGAACGGCCAGGCCGTGCCGTTCTCCATTTCGCGAGCGTACAACTGCAGACGGCGCTTGAAGGCGGCCCGGCTCAGGTCGTCCTGTGGCCAGCGCGGCTCCCACCGTTGCAGATAGGCGCGGGACTGCTCTCGCAGCGTGGCCCAGTCGATGTGATCCGACGGCCGCGGCGGACGCAGCACGACCCCCTCGCTCTCCAAGACGGGGCCGGTCGTTTCGCTCATCCAGTCCAGCAGGGCCATGGCCTGGGACTATCTCTCCGCTGTGCGCCTGCCGCAAACGAAAACAGCCCCCGGATTGCTCCGGGGGCCGTTCCTTGTCTGGCCTACGCTCGCCTCGCGGAGGCTCGCGACTTGAGGCCGTGTCTTACGCGATGATCTTGGAGACCACGCCGGCGCCGACGGTGCGGCCGCCTTCGCGGATGGCGAAGCGCAGGCCTTGGTCCATGGCGATCGGGGTGATCAGC